>Ga0334890_1000045_pt1 | contig 218290 bp, 233 predicted proteins | sample GraSluR1_MG_3_FD_207220 | JGI IMG/M metagenome (GOLD analysis project Ga0334890, IMG submission 207220) | Sludge microbial communities from methane-producing bioreactor in Wageningen University, Netherlands - Granular Sludge_31_08-R1 | ecosystem: Engineered > Bioreactor > Anaerobic >...
CTGTCAAAGCTTCGAAACCTCTCTCGACGAGATTGTCACTTGCCAGCTTCATCAGACCGTCGGCTTCCTTCAATCTGGCGAAATCTGCAGATACGGCAGCGGTGCTTAAGATATCTGAACTTACTAGGTCCATCTCTGGATCGTAGGCCTCTTCCTCCGGATCTATGGGGAAGACTGTTGGCTCATCAGGCGGTAAGGCCACGGGCAAATCTTCCAGTTGGTCGACCTCTGGGACCTCTTCAACTTGGCCAAATACAGGGGTTGCCAATGTTAGGACGCCGACCAAACATACTACAAATATCAAGGTATGTAGTTTCATACAAATTACCTCCAGATAGTTATCTGATTCAATAAGATAAGAATATTGCGCTTCAACTATAAAGATAAAAAAACTATTATATATATTTGTATTTTATTATATATATGATAGGTATTGGGTTAAAAAGGTCGATTGATATTTGTATAATATCAGTTAAATGAAAAATGCTCATAGTATTCGTCCGAGAGATATACCATTTTTCCTATATGATGCCATGTAAAATATCCATTTATTTGAGAAATTTCCTCTCCACCAATTTCAATATAATGCTTCAAAAATTAAACTTCATCTACATGGATCGTCGATCACCCTGCAGATGCTGATGCTGGGAGACTGTGCATAGAAATAGTTATATATGAATAACAAGGCAAAGCTGCCCATTTTGCAATAAATAAATGTTACTCATAAGATTTAACTATGGGAAGCTGACATGGGCTTCCTCCTAACTCGCGGCGAGACGGCCTTTGGCGGAACGCGAGATGAGGGTGATTTAGGGATGGCAGAACTCAACCCGTTTGATATAGCATGTGAACAGCTGGATGACTGTGCAAAGATACTCAATCTAGATGAAGACGTACGGGAGATGCTGAAGAGCCCGATGAGGGAGCTTCACGTCTCCATCCCGGTCCGGATGGACGACGGGAGGACGAAGGTCTTCAAGGGGTTTAGGGTCCAGTACAACGACGCCAAGGGGCCGACGAAGGGGGGGATCAGGTTCCACCCCGACGAGACGATCGACACCGTCAGGGCTCTTGCGGCGTGGATGACCTGGAAGTGTTCCCTCATGGACCTCCCCCTCGGCGGCGGAAAGGGCGGCGTCATCTGCAACCCCAAAGAGCTATCAGAAAATGAGCTGGAGCGTCTCAGCCGCGGCTATATCGATATGATATGGCAGTTCATGGGACCGAATAAGGACGTCCCCGCCCCCGACGTCTATACCACCCCTCAGGTCATGGCCTGGATGATGGACGAGTACTCCAAGATCACCGGGAGCAACGAGTTCGGCTGCATCACCGGAAAGCCCATCTGCGTAGGCGGCTCCTGCGGCAGGGACGACGCCACCGCCCGGGGTGGTATGTTCACGATCCGGGAGGCCGCCCGAGAGCTGGGGATAGACCTCGCCAAGGCTACGGTGGCGATCCAGGGGTACGGAAACGCCGGATCCAACGCTGCCATCCTCTGCCGGGATCTCTTCGGCTCCAAGGTGGTGGCTATCAGCGACTCCAAGGGAGGAATTTACAACAAGGACGGTCTGGATATCGAGCTCGCCTGCAGCGTCAAGAAGGATACCTGCACCGTCGTCAACTTCCCGAAGGATGAGACTCAGAAGATCTCAAACCAGGAGCTTCTGGAGCTGGATGTCGACATCCTCATCTCCGCTGCCCTCGAGAACGTCATCACAAAAGAGAACGCCCCCCACATCAAGGCGAAGATCATAGCCGAGCTCGCCAACGGCCCCACCACCCCCGAGGCGGACGAGATCCTCTTCGAGAAAGGGGTCCACGTCATCCCCGACTTCCTCTGCAACGCTGGCGGCGTCACCGTCTCCTACTTCGAGATGGTCCAGAACATAGATCGTTACTGCTGGGACGTCGAAGATGTCCGAAAGAGGCTCGACGAGAGGATGACCCGCGCCTACCACAGCGTCCTTGAGACCTCCAGGGCATATAATATAAATATGCGTCAGGCAGCTTACGTCGTCGCCGTCAACCGGGTCGTCGAGGCGATGAAGATCCGGGGCTGGATCAAGTTCTCTTAGCCCTCATCCCTCTGATCCATAGAAGAGCTTGGAACGGATCGTGGGGGTGGGGGTCCACCCCTCCCTCGGGAATCACCCTTTTTTAAAATCCTTCTTAAGAAGAGTTCCCTTTGATGATTCGATAGCTTCAAGCCTGGCCGTTACAGGAGGCCTTCTTCTTATCTTTTCCTTCACCCCTCCCCAGGGTGGGGTTCAAAGCCTGGGGCGCCATATCCACCAGCTTGTGCCAGTTATCCCGCTCCCAGAGCATGGAGGACCGGTCCTCCTCGGGGATGAACTGGCGAAGGCGGAGGGCCAGAGTCTCCCAGTTGACCTGGTGGCCGTCGAAGTCGGGGCCGTCGACGCAGCCGAACTTCGTCTCCCCACCCACCTCCACCCTGCAGGCGCCGCACATACCGGTCCCGTCGACCATCAGGGGGGTGAGGCTGACGATCGTCTTGACGCCATAGGGCTTGCTCGCCTTGGCCGCCTCCATCATCATGAAGGGGCAACCGTGGACGAAGATCCTGTCGATCCTCTCGCCGCCTTCAAGCCTTCCTCTTATGAAGTCGTTCGTCCAACCAGGCTGGCCGCAGCTTTCGTTCCCGGTGAGGACGTGGAGCTCGTCGCTCTCCTCCTGCAGCCTCTCTTCCCAGAAGATGAACTCCCGGCTCCGCCCTTCCACCACCGTTATCACCCGGTTTCCCGCCTCTTTGAGCGCCTTTATCAGGGGTAGGGTGGGGCCTATCCCGAAGCAACCGCAGGCGCAGATGACGGTCCCGAAGTTCTCGATCTCGGTGGGGGCACCCAAGGGGCCAGCGAGGTTCTGGACGGTGTCGCCGACCTTGAGGGCCCCTAGCTTCATGGTGGAGGTTCCCAGGACGAAGAAGACGATCTCGACGGTCCCCTCTCCGGGGTCCCAGCCCGACAACCCCATGGGGACCCGCTCGCCGGTCTCGTCGACCCTTATCATCACAAACTGACCGGGGCGGGCGGCCTTCGCCACCTTGGGGGCCCTGATCTTCATGGAGATGATGTTGGGGACGATGGGCCGCTTCTCTACAATCTCGTACATCTTCAATCACCACCCGCTTTTGACAGCTGAACGGCACAGACCTTCAGCTCCGGTATCTTGGCAACGGGGTCGAGGGCGGGGTTCGTGAGGACGTTCGTCGGCGTCTCAGCGAAGTGGAAGGTCATGAAGGCGACCCCAGGAGACGACCTCTCCGTCAGCTTCGCCCTGGCGGTGACCGACCCCCTCCGAGAGGAGACCTCCACCAGGTCGCCGTCCTCGATCCCCAGATCTGCCGCGTCACCGGGGTTGATCTCCACCAGCTCTTCGTCTCTTAAGAGGTTCAGCCCCGAGACCTTCCGCGTCATAGTCCCGGTGTGGAAGTGGCAGAGGACCCGTCCGGTGGTGAGGATGAAGGGGTAATCGTCGTCGGGGAGCTCCGCAGAGGGCCGGTAGGTCAAGACCGAGAAGAGCCCCTTGCCCCGGGTGAAGCCGTTTCTGTGGAGGATCCCCGTACCGGGATGGTCGGGGGTCGGGCAGGGCCACTGTAGTCCCCCCTCATCGATCCTATGGTAGCTGATGCCACCGTAGCTGGGGGTGAGGGACGCTATCTCCTCCATGATCGCTGATGGGTCGGAGTAGGAGAACTGGTCGGAACGGCCCATCCTCTTCCCTATCTCCGATATGATCATCCAGTCGGGCCTCGAATCTCCCAGGGGCTCCAGCACCTTCCTCACCCTCTGGACCCGCCGTTCTGTGTTGGTGAAGGTCCCGTCCTTCTCGGCGAAGGAGGTGGCGGGGAGGACGACGTCGGCGAAGGCCGCCGTCTCCGAGAGGAATATCTCCTGGACGACGAGAAAGTCGACCTTCTCCAGCGCCTCGGCGACGTGGGTAGAGTCGGGGTCGCTGATGACGGGGTTCTCGCCGATGATGTACATGCAGTCGATATCGCCTTCTTCGATGGCGCTGAAGATCTCCATCAGGGTCAGCCCCGGCCTCTTCGGGAGATCCCGGCCCCACGCCTCCTCGAACTTCCTCCTCTGCTCTTCGCCGACTACCGGCTGGTAGCCGGGGAATACGTTGGGGAGGGCTCCCATATCGCAGGCGCCCTGGACGTTGTTCTGGCCCCGGAGGGGGTTCATGCCGGAGCTTGGCTTTCCTATGTTTCCGGTCATCATGGCCAGGTTTGCGAGGGCCAGGATATTCTCGGTCCCGTGGGAGTGCTGGGTTATCCCCATGGAGTAGACGATGGAAGATGGGCCGTTCTGGGCGTAGATCCGGGCCGCATCTCTTATGAGCTGCGGCTCGACCCCGGTGATCTTCCCCACCTCATCCAGGGATAGATCGGCTAGGGATTCCCGGAAGGGATCAAAACCCTCACACCTCTCCCGGATGAACTGCTCGTCGATGAGCCCCTCCTCGAGGATCACCTTGCAGAGGCCGAGGGTCAGGGGGACGTCGGTCCCGGGCGTCTGCCTCAGCCATACGTCGGCGATGTTGCACAGGCCGATCCACCGGGGGTTGGCGACGACGATCTTCGCCCCCCTACTCTTCGCCTCCTTGATCTTGAGAGCGATGACGGGGTGCTGCTCCGGGGTGTTGGATCCGATGATGAAGATCGAGCCTGCTTCCGCCAGCTCATCGATGGAGTTGGTCATCGCCCCGCTTCCGAAGGCCGCTGCCAGGGCGGCGACGGTGGAGGCGTGACAGAGGCGGGCGCAGTGGTCGACGTTGTTCGTCTCCATCACGAGACGGCATAGCTTCTGGGCGAGGTAGTTCTCCTCGTTGGTGCATTTGGCGGAGGAGAGGAGGGCAAAGCGGTCGCCTTTGGACCGAGAGAATCGATCGACTATGAGGGAGAGCGCCTCCTCCCAGCTGGCAGCGACGAGCTCGCCGTTCTTCCGGATGAGGGGGGTCTTCAGCCGCTCGGGGCTCTCGACGAAGTCAAGGCCGAACCGCCCCTTGACGCAGAGCTGACCGTTGTTGGGGGTATCGCCCCTCGTCCCCCTCACCCGGACGATGTGGCCGGAGGCGACGCCGACGTCCATGACACAGCCTACGCCGCAGAAGGGGCAGACGGTGGTGACGAACTCCTCCGGCCTCTCCCACCTCTCGGACCTCGCCTTGAGGGCTCCGGTGGGGCAGACGTCGACGCAGGCGCCGCAGAACTTGCAGTCGGATTCCAGGAGGGAGACGGGCCCTATCCCATGTTGACGATGGTAGTCGACCTCGAAGTCGAGGACCCCCTCCCCCCTCACCTCCCGGCAGGTCCGGACGCACCGGCTGCATAGGATGCAGAGGTTGTAGTCGCGGTCGAAGAACGGCTCCCTCAGGACGGGGTGGTTTCGATAGGAGGTCTCGTACCTGATCTCTTCGAGGCCTGTATACTCCACCGCATCCTGCAGCTCACATTCGCCGTCGTTGGGGCAGTACTTGCACCCCACCGCCATGGGGAACTTTCTCATGCACTCCCGCAGGTCGCCGCAGTCGTCCTTCCGGTCGCAGAATAGACAGCTCGTCGGGTGGTTCGTCAGGGCCAGGAGCATCTCCAGGGTGTGGCGGCGCATCTCCTGGAGATCTTCGGTCCTCGTCCTCACCGCCATCCCGTCTTCTGCGATGGTGGTGCAGGCGGTGGGGTACGCCTTCTGACCCTCCACCTCGACGATGCAGAGCTTGCACGAGCCGATCGGCGAAAGGTCGGGGTGGTCGCATAAGGCGGGTATGTAAATTCCGGCCTTTCTGGCTGCTTGGAGGACCGTGGCTCCCTTCCGAGTCCTCACCTCTAGTCCATCAATGGTCAGGGCGATCTCGTCCACTTTCACCACCGCGTGATCTCAGGAGCGGCGTAGTCGTATTTCTAAGTTGCTCTCGATCTTCCCCTGGAAAAGAGCCTTCTACGGGGCGTATTCGAGCTAGATGAGGTCGAAGAAGCCTCCAGGGAATGTGATAAAAATATATAATTACAAGGGGGACGATACCGTCCAGTTAACCATCAGTAGGGAAAGCCGAAAAGATTTAAATATCGAGGCATAGGTTGAACTCCAAAACCCATCGTCGAGGGATATCGATGGCGGGCAGACTCCGCTTGGGGTGCAGACGTCGGCATTTCATCTATACGTCTGCCTCGTAGACCCCGGCTCCAGCCGCCAACTCTGACGGCGGAGGACGGGTCGATCCGAAGAGCCGCAGAGCATCAATAAATCGAAAGCGGGATACGATGTCAGATAAAAAGAAGCTGAACCTCAACCGGGTTTCCATGCCCAAGCAGTCTCCCGAGGATAGACGGAGAAACTTCCTCGAGGTGGCGTACGGCTATTCTCAAGAGGAGGCAGCCGAAGAGGCCAACAGATGCCTCCAGTGTAAAAAGCCCAGATGCATCGAAGGCTGCCCCGTGGGGATTGAGATCCCGGCCTTCATCGAGGCCGTAAGGGAAGGGGATATGGGGAGGGCCGTCCGGATCATCAAGGATAAGAACAGCCTACCCGGCATCTGCGGAAGGGTATGCCCCCAGGAGGTCCAGTGCGAGGCCGAGTGCGTCCTCAGCAAGAAGGGGGCGCCGATCGCCATCGGCCGTCTCGAGAGGTTCGTGGCGGACTGGGAGGGCCATAACAACCTCCTCGATAAGGGTGGCCCCGGCCCGAAGGGTGTCGACAAGGCAGAGCCGACGGGAAAGAAGGTCGCCGTGGTGGGGGCGGGGCCTGCGGGCCTGACAGCCGCCGCCGATATCGCCAGGAGGGGCCACCAGGTCACCGTCTTTGAGGCTCTCCATGACGCCGGGGGGGTTCTGATATATGGGATCCCGGAGTTCCGCCTCCCAAAAGATATCGTCCGCGGCGAGGTCGAGTACATCAAGAGGCTGGGGGTAAAATTCGAGCTCGACTCGGTGGTAGGAAGGCTCCTTCAGGTCGACGAGCTCCTGGAGGGGGAATATGACGCCGTCTTCCTCGGTATCGGAGCAGGAGCTCCCCGGTTTCTAAACATCCCCGGCGAGAACCTCAACGGGGTCTACTCCGCCAACGAGTATCTGACGAGGGTCAACCTGATGAAGGCCTACAGGTTCCCCGAGTACGACACCCCCATAAGACAGGGGAAGAAGGTGGCGGTCGTCGGCGGCGGAAACGTCGCCATGGATGCCGCGAGATGCGCCGTCAGGCTCGGAGCCGAGGAGGTCCACGTCGTCTACCGCCGGTCCGAGGCGGAGATGCCGGCGAGGCTCGAGGAGATCGAGAACGCCAGAGAGGAGGGGGTGATCTTCGACTTTCTGACCAACCCCACCAGGATCCTGGGTAACGACCGGGGGACGGTCGCCGGGATGGAGGTGGTAGATATGGTCCTCGGGGAGCCGGATGAGAGCGGGAGGCGAAGGCCCGTCGTCGAGGCCGGGTCCGAACATATAATGGACGTGGAGACGGTCATCATAGCCGTCGGCACCATACCAAACCCCCTTGTCCCGAAGAACACCCCTGATCTTGAAACGACCAGATGGGGTACCCTCGTCGTCGACGACGCCGGGAGGACGACCCGGGAGGGGGTCTGGGCAGGCGGGGACATCACCACCGGTGGGGCTACGGTCATCAGCGCCATGGGGGCGGGGAAGAAGGCGGCGGAGGATATAGACCGGTGGCTGCGAGAGGACGGACCTTGGTCGAGGTGACCGCACCCCGGCCGGAGGATCTCCGGCGGCTCGCAAGATACGTCGGCTTTGAGCTGCATCTCGACCAGACCCTCTTCCGGGGGATGGTGACGGGATCGAAGAGAGCCGCCTCCAACTCATTTTTCGTGAGCTTTCAACTTATTACGTAGATTCGCAGGAGAGAGATCGATGGGATTCAAATCACCAAAAGAGACTACCTGCTCCGTTGACAACGTCGGATGTAACAAGATCGGTATAGAATTTGGCCCTCTGTTGACGCTATCCTTTTTGGCTGGCGCTTTCATCGCCTTTGGAGGGCTCCTGGCGGTGATCGTCGGCGGCGGAGTTCCCGATATCAAGGCGGCAAACCCCGGCCTGCAGAAGTTCATCTTCGGGGCCGTCTTCCCGGTGGGGCTGATGCTGGTGGTGGTGGCAGGAGCAGAGCTCTTCACCGGCAACAACGCCAGCTGCATCCCGGCGGTCCTCTCCAAGAAGGCCCCCTGGTCGGGGCTGGCAAGGAACTGGACGGTATCTTACTTCGGAAACTTCCTCGGCTCCATATTCGTCGTCATCTTCCTCACCTATATGACCGGCCTCTTCGCCTCCGATCCGTGGCTTTCGAGCATCACGGGGATCGCCGAGGCGAAGGTTGCTCAGGATTTCTGGCCCCTCTTCTTCAAGGGGGTCGGATGCAACTGGCTCGTCTGCCTCGCCGTCTGGCTCGCCATCGCCTCCGATGACGTGGTGAGCAAGATCTTTGGGGTCTGGTTTCCGATCATGGCCTTCGTCGCCATAGGCTTTGAGCACAGTATCGCCAACATGTTCTTCATCCCCTCGGGGATCATGTACGGGGCGAGCGTCACCTGGGCCGAGTTCTTCGTCGTCAACCTGATCCCCGTCACTCTGGGGAACATCGTCGGAGGGGCGCTCTTCGTCGGAGGAGTCTACTGGTACGTATACAACCGGAACGACTGACTTAAATATTTCTTTTTATGATCCTGTTTAGCATATTTCATCCAATTTTATCCAATAAGCGTTTCCATCACTTCGAGAAAGGCGAAGGATTAATCACCAATAATCGCGATTTTATTTGTTGGAGGAGATTTATGGTCGGAATAAATGGAGAAAGATGCATCTTCTGCGATATCGTCGAAGGAAAAGCACATTGTTACAAGGTCTATGAGGATGAACTCTCCCTCGCCATCCTCGACATCAACCCCTTTTCAAGGGGTCACTGTCTCGTAATCCCCAAGAGGCACGTGCCATGGTGGCATGAGCTTACCGGTGACGAGAATGCAAGCCTCTTTGGGGTAGCGAAGGTGGTGGCCGAGCGGATGATGGAGACCTTAAACCCAGACTTTGTCTGCATGTATGCCCGCGGCAGGAGGATACCCCATACCCACATATTCCTGGTTCCGACCTATGGCGGAGACGTGCTGGACAGATTCTTCAACGCCCTGGAGCTATTCCAGGAGTCCCCTCCCGAGCTTACAGCTCTGCGAGGTAAAGAATCTATGGAAGGGATCGCAGAGCTTCTCAGGAGATCGAAGTAAAGATTTACATAACCGCCTTACCTCGGCTCGGTAAATCGTTTCAGGATTACGAGCTGACTTTCGATCTCCAATATGGCCCTGAATCTTCCAATAGAGGATCTGCTGTCCCGGCTCCATTCATCGCTATCATCCGCCAGGATGAAGGGTGGCACCGGGAAGCGGATAGCATTCTTTCAACGGGATCTCTTTCCTACAGTTATTATCTTGCGATCATGACCGAGCACTTTGCGTTTCTGACGACGTCCTCCGAGACCCCGCCCAAGAGGAACCTTTGGACTTTTCCATAGGCTTTGGTTCCCATGACGATCAGATCTGCGCCGATCTCATCTGCATATGAGAGGATCTTGGCAGAGGGGTCTCCATGGAGCACCCGAGATTCGACACGCAAATTGTACCCTCTCATATATTCATCGATGAGCTTCTTCTGGTGATCTTGAAACTCATTTTCGCTCCGGCGGAGATCCTCCCTTCCGATATCTGCCACAGAAGCGATCAGCTTTGGAAGGCTCACAACGCTTATCACATGGATCTCAGCTTCGAAGGCGATCGCTATGGCCGAAGCCCTGGCCATCACCATCTTCGAGTACTCCGAGGTATCGATGGAGACTACGATCTTTTTGATCCCAAAATCCTCGACACTTTCCATATCCATATTCTGCACCTCTCAATTTTTATTATGATCTTCAACTATAAGAGAGCGCCTCATACCAAGACACCTCATCATATTTCATTTCACACTCTTGTCAGGCACAAACCGCTTTGCGATCAAAGTTGGAACGATGGCGCTGAGGATCACTGTGGTTATGGCGATGGAGAACTGAGTTTGATCGAGGAACCCCAGATCACGCCCCAAGGTGGCGGTTATCGTTCCTACAGTAAGCCCCGTGGAGAGGAGCATGGTGGAGAAGATCGGAGCCTCAGGAATCCACTTCTTATTGAAGTAATATGTTCCTATGAACTTGGAGAGCATCTTGACCCCCAATAGTCCCAATATGATCCCGATATTCTGAGCAACGGCCGAGATGGAGATGAGCATCCCGGCCCTCAAAAAGAAGGCTGGGGAGAGGAGCGAAAAGGTGACCGATCGGATTTTGGGGAGTATGTCACTGTAGCTGTGGATACAGTTTGCGAAGACGAGACCCAGGACGAAGGCCCCGAAGACGGCGTGGAGCTTGCCGACGTCGGCGATGAAGGAGACACCGAGCATGGCGGCGAATATGAACCGAAGTTCCAGCTCCACCGCCCTTTTGCCGTAGCTTTCGACCACGTACTCCAGGATCTTCGGCAACACCAGGATCAGGAAGGCGATTATGAGGAGGAAGGCGATGGTGTAAACGTTGAAGCTGGGCGATATGAGGGTGATCGCTATTAGTGTTAAGATGTCGTTCACAAAGGTCGCCGCAATTATCATCCGGCTCGCCTTGAGATCCATCAGTTCGTACTCCAGGAGCACGGAATATACCACCGCTACCGACGTGGTCGTCAGGGCGATGCTTGCTGCCAGGACGGCCAAAGTGGACCAATCTGTGAACAAAGACAAGAAGGCCACTTCGCCGATGAGGGGGACCGCGAAGGCCATGCTGCCTATAGTGAAGCTCTGCTTCGCACTATTCCTCAAAAGATACAGATCCACCTCCGCTCCTGCCAGGAAGGTGAGCATCAAGCCACCGAAGGTAGCGAGGAAATCGAGCCAGGCTTCTATCCCCACCCCGAGGAAGCTGGCAAGTATTATGCCTGCTCCAGCTTCGAGAATGGAGGAAGAGATCCGCAACCTTATACTGAGGATGCCGGTTAAGACGACGACCGCTGCTATCAGAGCGGTTGAATATAGATCTACAGCCACCTACTATCACTTCGTATGTATTTCTAGTAGGTGTCATTAGCCTAGCGAGGCGATTTAGGCATCTAAGCCCGGGCGGACGCCATCGCCCCAAAGGCAACCTAAGGTTGCGTATGTCGCTTATAAGTCTTTTCCCAATAGGAAATGATTTAAAATATTATATAAAATATGCAATAAATTCCAATCTTCCTCTAACCCTGGCAGAAATGCTTTAATAGCCTCTCAACTTAGACCTCTGAAGACGGTGATGGAGTCCACCCAAACCGCCTCAAGGCTGATGACTCCTGAATATGGTGGAGGATCATGCCAGATATTCAGGCGTTTATCAGATATCTCGAAGAGAGACAAATACGAATCGGCTCTGGATCAGGTTACTCTTTTGTTAGGGGGCTTCCGCCGAATATTTGCGATACGTATTTTGCCATGTGCTCAATCAAAACGCTAAAATTGCCATCGCCAGATGAGGATATAGTCCTGTTCCTGTCGGGTTATGACCATTACGATCTGAATTCTGGGTATTTTGCCAGGAAATGTCTTGAACTTGCCGGAGCCGAGGTGGAGTACAGAGATGGAAATATCTGGTGGTGTTATATGGGGGATGAATCGATCATACCATGCTTTATACCAAAAACCCCCGTCTCCAACTACTTCAGATACGATTTACACGGAGCTTATGGGGAAAACGTATTTTCATCACCTTTAAGCGCTTTATTAAAACGGATATATCTGGGCGAGACGGCTCCAAAGAGCGGATTGGCGAACCTGATTCATACTTTTCTGAAGCGATTCGGAAATCGGGATATTATGACCCTCTTTATGGCTCTAGAGATATTGAATTCAATAAATTCTAAGGGCGGTTCCGCTCGGCTTACTTCTGGAGAGCTCCAGGAGATGAGGGCCTTCTTGAGGAGATGCACCACCAGGAATGGATATACAGCCAGTCCTGTTTCGAGTTCGATCACCATTGAAAGGGTCTATGCTGGCCATAAGATCGCGAAATATCTCGGATTATCAGACCCTTCCGGCCTCTCATCTTTTATCAATTCGCTCCAAAACGCCAACGGAGGATTTAGGCGCTCTCCCTTTGGCGGAATATCCACCCTTGAATACTCTTGCCTCGCCATCAGTATCCTTTCTGATATCGAGAACAAGAGAGTCTATGGTAGCTGTATCGGGAGAGGTGTCTGAGCCGTGTATTTCGATAAGGTCCTTCATTCGGCTAAGTACCATAGGCGGCCGGAGAAGAGGATAGAGATGATCTACATCCTTGGGAGGCTGCGGGATGAGAGAGCTCTGGATACTCTGGAAGAATTCTTGGCCGAATCTGACCCCTACCTGGTCCTGGAATCAGTATGCACCATTGCGGAGATAGGTGGGCCAAAGGCAGCCAGGCTGTTAAAATATGCAAAAGATCATCGCTATTTTATAGTGCGGGAGAAGGCCTCTCAGGCCCTGGATGCCTTGGACAGTAACTAACATTTTGTTTTTCGAGTCGCCACCACTCCGCTATGGTGCTCGCCGCTGTAATATGAAGGGATTGGCGGGGGCCAAAGGCCCCGAAAGTCCCCAACCCGCAATCCTCATCCTGGCTTCAGTTCGAATGCAGAAGATCCGAAGGTTCGATGACGGCTTCAGAGCCGACGCGGCCATATCGAGCAAGACCGACGGGAGACGTTTGCTACGCTCACGACCGGATGTCGATCACATTCTCGCAGCAGCCGTCGCCGGTGCACATCATCGTCGCGTACCTCTGGGTGCATCGAGGGTTCAAATTCTCCACCGCCGATCTCAGGTAGGCTGAGCAGGCCCTCGAGAGCTCACCGAAGTCCCGCCCCGTCGATTCAGCCTCCCGGAGGAGGGGGCAAGCGGTGATCTTCATCACCAGCCTCTCCTCCGACGAGCCGGAGACCTCCCAGTCGAAGTTCGGGCCGAAGATCACCTTCGATACCACACAGAAGATCTCATCGATCTCCGATCCGCCCTTAAACAGTCTCGTCTCCATGGTTCCCATGATAAAACGCCTCGGAACCACTTTTCCGCCGGATAGGATTAGTATTTGTTTGAGATGTTTTCACAAATTATATGAAAATTTAGGAACCGTTCACAACCGCCGAAGGCTGGCGGTATCCCCCGAGTCGGGGAGGGATCATTCTCCTTTGACCGTCGATGTTAACAGAGGCGGGGGATCAGAGGAGATCGGAAGATATCGGAGGAGATCAAAGGCGCTGTGAGGCGCCTCCCGGATCCTGGCCGATGGAGGCCGGATCGCCGAAAGAGATTCATACCATCACATCGATGGATAAGTGGAGATGTCAGGATGGAAGTGATCGTCAAGAGGTCCAAGAGGCGCAAGAAGACCGTCCAGGCGAGGATGGTGGACGGCGACCTCCTGGTGATGGTGCCGGCGGCCATCTCCGACCGGGAGCTGTCCGAGCACGTCTCCCGCCTGCGGGCGAGGATGGAGAGGAGGCTCGGTCCCCGGGACGATGCCCACCTCGAGAAGAGGGCCCGCCACCTCAACGGCAAGTACTTCGACGGCCTTCTTCGATGGCGGGGGATCTGCTACTCCGACCGGCAGATGAAGAGGTTTGGGAGCTGCACCCTCGAGGACGGGACGATCAGGATCAGCTCCCGGCTGAGGGACGCGCCCCAGTGGATCGAGGACTACGTCGTCGTCCACGAGCTCGCCCACCTCATCGAGCCGAGCCACAACCGGAGGTTCAAGGAGCTGGTGGGCCGCTATCCCCTGACGGAGAGGGCGATCGGCTTTCTCATAGCCCTAGACTGGATGGAGCGGCGAAAGGGGAGGGACGGCCTCACTCCAGAGCTATCATGACGCTCGTCGCCTTCACCACCACGAAGACCTCTTTTCCCTCCGAGAGCCCCAGCTCCTCGGCGGACCTCTTCGTGATCACGGAGACGATCTCGTCCCCGCCGGATAGCTCCACCACCACCTCGGCGCTGACGACGCCGTAAGTCACCGACTTCACTCTTCCAGAGAGGACGTTCCTTGCGCTTATCTGCACCTGATATCACCTTCATCAATTATCTGATATCCAACTTTTTAAAGATGCCGATCTCACCGCCCCGCCCGGATCTTCGCCAACGCTTCCGTCGCCGCCTCGCCTGTGGAGGTTGACCGGCCCGGAAATAATCAAAGGCCTCTAGGGAGATATCCTCTAAAACGCACGTAGAGAATTGAATGACGAGGTCCAATAAAAAAAATAAACGGGGGGGTTTTTACACCCTATCATCCCGGATGTATATGTCGTGATGTCTATGGTATGTGCCATTCAAGATGACTGTGGCGGCTTCGTAATGTTTCCCCGCTGCCCGATAAGCTGCCGCCAGGTTCTCCCAGTATACGCGATCGACAGGCATCGTTCCACCTATAGGCGGATATCGGACAACTGAGAAATGCTGAGATAACGCCGCTGCCTCGGCAAAGTAGTAGATCGATTCTTCAAACTCCCCCGCCTCGAATAACTCAACGCCCCTGGCATTCCAGGTCTCGGGGAGAAACGGGTCGCCATGTAGCCCTTCAGGAATCGGCCTCAGTATATTATAACGCTGCCGTCCATCCCCGAATACTAAGATCTCATAATAATATACGACGATGCCATCCGGCTCGAAGCCGTGGCTACTACCCCTAATATAGCCAGCAGGCTGTATTATGGCCATACTGACTTCCGATGATTCGTCCCACACCGGCTCCCAAATTAACGAATCCGCTACCACCGGCCCGATCATAGCGGCCAGCATCAGTACCATTAGTATAAGTTTAAATCTCATCTCATCACGTCGTTTTACCGCCCCGCCCGGATCTTCGCCAACGTTTCCGTCGCCGCCGATCGGACCCCCCGGTTCTCATCCTTTATAGCCTCGATGAGGGGACCGGCGGCCCTGGAATCACCGATCTCTCCCTTCGACTTCGAGGGGCACACCCCTCTCCCGCCCCTTCCCCCTCCATCTCACTTCAGATCGAACTTCTCCCCGGCTTTCGGGACGACTACCTCGGCGTCGAACTCGCTTCTTATCGCCTCGGCGAAGGAGCGGCTCGCCTCCGGCTCCCCGTGATTGACGAAGACCTGCCGGGGAAACTCTTTGAAGGAGCGGAGCCAATTGAGCATCCCCGTCCTCCCCGCATGGGCCGAGAAGGCGTCGAGATATTCGATCCGGGCCCGGACGTTCCAGTCCTTGTTCATCATCCTGATCGTCTTGGCGCCGTCGAGGAGCATCCGGCCGGTGGTACCCTCCGCCTGATAGCCGATGAAGAGGATGGTGGATTCTCTTCGGCCGATGTTCTGGATGAGGTGGTGGATGACCCTGCCGCCGGTGCACATCCCGCTGGCGGAGATGATGATATGCGCTTCTTTCATATCGTTTATCGCCTTCGACTCCTCCCTCGACCTCGCATACTCGATCCCCGGGAAATCGAGGGGGTTGTCTCCGGACGAAAGGAGGCGGAGCGTCTCCTCATCGAAGTACTCCGGGTGGCGGCTGTAGATCTCCGTAGCCGAGATGGCCATGGGGCTGTCTACAAAGGTCTTTACCCCCTCGAGCCTTCCCCTCTCAGCGTAGTGGTTCAGCTCGTAGATAATCTCCTGGGTACGTCCGACGGCAAACGCCGGGATGACGACGTTTCCGCCGCGGTCGATCGTCTCCAGGATCACCTCCATCAGCCTCTTGCCCCGCTCCGCCATATCTCCGTGATCCCGGTTCCCGTAGGTCGACTCGATCACCAACCAGTCTGCCCCCTCCACCCTGTCGGGATCCCGCAGGAACGGAGCGCCGCGCCGCCCCATATCCCCGGTGAAGAGCAGCCTTTGGCCGTCGATGGAGAGCTCCACCATCGCCGAGCCGATGATGTGGCCGGCGTCCAGGAACCTCGCCGAGGCGCCTCCTATATCCTGGGATTTATAATAATCGACGGACCTGAACCGCTTCAGGGCGGCGGAGACGTCCTCTTCCGTATAGAGCGGCGGGAGTAACTCGCCGTTTCGCTGGTCTGGATGGCGGCTCTCGCGGTCCGCCTCTTCTTTCATCAGGTAAGCGGAGTCCTTGAGCATGATCTCGCAGAGGTCTTCGGTGGCGGGGGTCGAGTAGATCTCCCCGGTGAACCCTTCCTTGACGAGGAGGGGGATTCTCCCGCTGTGGTCGACGTGGGCATGGGTGAGGAGCAGCGCCTTCAGAGAGCGGGGATCATGCCCGAACCCCCCCCGGTTCCGATCGGAATCGCGCCCCTGAAAGAGGCCTGCATCCACCCCGATCCGAATATCACCGGCTTTGAGCACGGTGTGGGATCCCGTAACGCCGCAGGCCGCCCCGTAGAACTGAAGCTCCATGAGGAAGTCATGGGCCTCTTCGCCGGATTAAACTTCCGGGCACGTTTGAACGAAAGATGGCAAAACGGCAGAAGATGGGCAAAAGCAGGAGTTCGAAGGAGTTCATAGATCTCCTATAACCTTAAAAGGATGCTCCGGTGGGGATTTGAACCCCAGTCGCGGGAGTGAGAGTCCCGCATGATTGGCCGAGCTACACTACCGGAGCGCTGCGAACGCCCCCTGTTGGGGTGCCCTTCGGTTGGCTTTCTACCATTTAACCCTTTTGCCCCTCTCGATCCGGATAAGGGCATATCTCCCTCAGGGGGCAGCCCGAGCAGAGGGGCGAGCGGGCCTTGCAGATCGCTCTTCCGTGGCGTATCAGGTTGACGTGGAAGGAGCAGCGCTTATCCGGGGGGGTGATCGCCTCCAGGACCCTCTCCGCCTCCTCGATGGTCGCCTTTTCCGGGACGAAGCCGAGCCTGCGGGATAAGCGGTTGACGTGGGTGTCGACGGGGATGAAAGGCATGGAAAAGCCGAAGAGGAGGACGACGGCGGCGGTTTTGGGGCCGACCCCGGGGAGGGTGAGGAGGTAGTCGCGGGCCTCCTGCGGGTCCAGGCCCGCCAGGAAGTCTAGCTCAATCGGATCGGCCATCCCGGCCGCCTCTCCGCCCTCCCCCTTCCTTTCCCCAGCCTCTTCGATCTCCCTCCGGCCTTCCCTCTCCCTTATCTTCTCCAGCGCCTCTTTGATCCTCCTGGTCTTTATGTTGGCGAGCCCTCCGCAGCGGATCAGTCCGGCGACCTCCTCATCGGAGGCGGCGAGGAGCGGACCGTAGTCCGGGTACCTCTTCTTGAGGTTATCGAAGGCCCGGTGAGCGTTGGCGGAGGTGGTATTCTGGGAGAGGATCGTCTGGACGAGGATATCGATGGGAGCCAGCCCCCTGCTCTGGGGGACCCCGTATTCCTCCTCCAGGATCTCGATGGCCCGGCGGAGGCGGCGCATCTCGGGGCCCCCGTCTCTGCCGCCCCCAGGGTTCTGATAGGCTTTCTGATCTGCAGGGATCATCCTTCCTCCCCGTCGCCCCCGAAGATCAATAACCTGACGCTGGGGTAAGGGCCGGCTCCGCCGCTCCATGGAAAAATTATTAGCCGAAGGGGGTCGATGATCTGGTGATGGATCTCAGCTACCTCCGCCTCGAGGCGATAGCCTTCAGCGACCTCTACCCCTTCCTCATATCGATCCTCATCGGGGCCCTCATCGGGACGGAGAGGGAGAGGGACCTGCTGGAGAAGAAGAAGCGCGGTGTAGCGGGGCTGCGCACCTTCATCCTCATCTCCCTTCTTGGGACCCTCTCAGCCCATCTCGCGGCCGTCTACGGGACGGGGTTCATCATCGTAGCCTTCGCCAGCTTCGCCCTCATGGTGGCCGTCGGCTACGCCGCCAGCGCGACCAACCTCGGGAGGCTAGACTTCACATCGGAGGTGGCGGCGGTCATCGCCTTCATCCTGGGGGCTCTCTGCTACTCCCCCGAGACGGCGATGATCTCCATAGTTCTGGCGATCCTGGTCACGGCGATCCTGGCGGTGAAGAAGACCGCCCACCGGTACGTAGAGACGATCAGGCAGGAGGAGCTCCTCGACACCCTGAAGATGGCTACGGTGGCCCTGGTGATCCTACCCCTCCTCCCCAACGTACCCCTCGATCCCCTGGGGGTCTTGAACCCGCGAAACATCTGGCTGATGGTCGTCCTCGTCAGCCTTATAGGGTTCGTCGGCTACTTCATGATCCGGATCTTCGGGACGGATAAGGGGCTCACCATCACCGGCGCCCTGGGGGGGCTGGTCTCCAGCACCGCCGTCGCCACCACCATGGCGGCGGAGGCCCGGGCCCATAGAGAGGTGATCCCCTCGGCGGTCTTCGCCACCACCATCGCCAGCTGCACCATGTTCCCCCGGATCCTCCTGGAGGTCTTCGTCGTCAACAGGGCCCTATTCTTCCCCCTCCTCATCCCCATGGCGAGCATGACCGCCGTCGGGGTCGCTATGGCCCTCCTCATCTATAGGAAGAGGGAGACTATAGAGACGAAGGTCGAGCTCTCCGACCCCTTCAGGCTCTCCCCCGCCCTCAAGTTCGGGGCCTTCTTCGCCTTCGTCCTCCTCGTCTCGAAGCTCGCCACCACCAGCTTCGGAGATGCGGGTACCTACGCCGCCAGCGTAGTCGCCGGCCTCGCCGACGTCGACGCCATAACCCTCTCCCTGGCGACCCTCGCCAGGACCTCCCAGATGGACGAGGGTGTGGCGGTGGCGGCGATAACCCTAGCCGCCATCACCAACACCCTGGTGAAGCTCGGCATCACCTTCATCCTCGGCTCAAAGGAGTTCGGCCTGCGGGTCGCCGCGATATTCGTGCCAATCATCGGCGTGGGGCTTCTGGCGGTCCTCTTCCTCCTCCTTTAAGTGGAAAAAAACGTCCTCATACACCCTCCTGATCGAGGCTTCGTAGGTAGACGCCGAGGAGGCAGACGGCGTCATCGGGGCCTATCTGGTCGAAGAGGTCGCAGGGAGTTCCCCGGTAGCAGGGGAGGTGGTGGATGGTGCAGACCGCCTCGTCTCCCAAGAATGAGAGGTGGGGACACCTCTCTTTCGCCGGCTTTCTTAGTGCCGGCGCAGGGTCGTCGGGATCGACGGTCCCATCGGGACGTATCGATCCCGGGTCAATTATCATCACGTCGAGGTTCAGGCAGCACAGGCCGCACCGGATGCATATCATAATATGGCCCCCGGCCTCAGGGCCGGTCTTCGGCCGACGCCCGGCGATAGGACGATCCGGGGTCGGAATCTATCGTCGAGATGGGCGAGGAGCTAGGAGGAGATGGCAGCCTAATTTATCCGGGCCACCGCCGCCACCTCGTCGCCGGGCTTCAGCCGCATGATCCTTACGCCCTGGGTCGAACGCCCCTGGATCCTGATGTCGGAGGCAGGGATCCTGATCATCTGCCCCTCCTTCGTCGTGATCATCAGCTCGTCATCCTCGGAGACGGTCCGGGAGGCTACAACCTCTCCCTTCTTCGATTCTATATTCTTCATCCCCTTGCCGCCCCTCCGGTGAGCTGAGTACTCCGAGAGCTCCGTCCTCTTGCCGTAACCCTGCCTGGTGACGGTGAGGAGGGAGGCCCCCGGCCGGACGACGTCCATGCAGATCACCTCGTCTCCGGCCGAAAGAGAGATCCCCCGGACCCCCATCGACCCCCGGTTGCTCGGCCGGACGTCCCCTTCGTTGAACCTGATCGCCTTACCGTGAGCCGTGGCCAGGATGAGATCTTGGTCGCCGCTGGTGAGCCGTGCGGCGATGAGGCCGTCGCCCCGGAGGTTGACGGCTTTGATCCCTCCCTTCCTCGGGTTGCTGTAGGCCCGGATCGGGGTCTTGACGACCTGCCCCTTCGATGTCGCCATGACGATGTACCCCTCGGAGTCGAAGCTCTTTACCGGTATCGCCTCGGTGATCCTCTCGTCCGCCTCCAGCTGCAGCAAATTGACGATCGACTTGCCGCGAGCGGTCCTGCCGAAGGAGGGGACGTCGAAGACCCGGAGCCAGTGGGCTTTCCCCATGTCGGTAAAGAAGATGATGTACTCGTGGGTGGTGGCGACGAAGAGGTCGGTGACGAAGTCCTCGCTCTTCGTCTCCGCCCCCATCACCCCCATCCCGCCCCGCCTCTGCTGGCGGTAGGCGGAGAGGGGCTGCCTCTTGATGTAGCCGTCGCTTGTTATCGTCACCGCCACCTCCTCCTCCTGGATCAGGTCCTCCAGGTCGATCTCTCCCTCCGCCTCGATGATCGCCGTCCTCCTCGGGTCGCCGTACTTTCCGACGAGCTCGGCCAGCTCCTGCTTAATGATCTTGCGAACCTCTCCCGGATCTGCGAGGATCTCCCTGAATCTGGCGATCGCCACCTCCAGGTCCATCTCCTCGGACCTGATCTTCCCCCGTTCTAGGGCGGTGAGCCTCTGGAGCCTCATATCCAGGATCGCCTTCGTCTGCTCTTCGGTGAGGTCGAAGGCGCCTGTGAGGGCCACCCTCGCCTCCGCCGGCGACTCCGCCGCCCGGATAAGCCTTATCACCTCGTCGATATTCTCGAGGGCGACGAGGAGCCCCGCCAGGATGTGGGCCCGCTTCTCCGCCCGGTCGAGGTCGAAACGGGTCCTCCTCTCGATAACCTCGGTCCGGTGGGATATGTACTCCTCCAGGATCTCCTTCAGGGGGAGGGTCACCGGCTGGCCGTCGACGAGGACGACGTTGATGATGCTGTAAGATGTCTCCAGCTGGGTCTGGCGGTGGAGCTGGTTTAATACCACCTCCGGGTTGACCCCGGACCGGAGTTCGACGACTAGCCTGATACCATCCCGGTCCGATTCGTCCCGCAGGTCCGAGATCCCGTCGACCCTATCCGCCTTAATCAGGTCGGCGATCGTCTCCACCACCTTCGCCTTGTTCACCTGGTAGGGGAGCTCCGCCACGATGATCTTCGGCCTCTCTCCCCGCTCGATCACCGACTTTGCCCGCAGCTTGATGATCCCCCTCCCGGTGGCATAGGCCGCCTCGATCCCGCAGCTTCCCAGGATGTAGCCGCCGGTGGGAAAGTCGGGGCCGGGGATCTCCTCCATCAGGTCTTCTAAGGTCGAATCGGGATCGTCGATCAGCCTCGTAATCGCCCCGGCGACCTCGCTCAAGTTGTGGGGGGGGACGTTCGTCGCCATCCCCACCGCGATCCCGGCAGATCCGTTGAGGAGGAGGTTTGGAAGCTTTGAAGGGAGGACCGTCGGCTCCTTTAGGGAGTCGTCGTAGTTGGGGACGAAGTCGACGGTATCCTTCTCGATCTCCGTCAGCATCTCCCCTGCTATCTCCGAGAGGCGCACCTCGGTGTACCTCATCGCCGCGGCGGGGTCGCCGTCGACGGACCCGAAGTTCCCCTGGCCGTCGATGAGGGGGTAGCGCATCGAGAAGTCCTGGGCCATCCTTACCATCGTCTCGTAGATGGCGGCGTCTCCGTGGGGGTGGTACTTACCCATCACGTCACCGACGACCCTAGCCGACTTCTTGTAAGGCTGGTCAAAGGTCATCCCCTGCTCGTACATGGCGTAGAGGATCCGGCGGTGGACCGGCTTCAGGCCGTCCCGGACGTCGGGGAGAGCCCTGCCTACGATGACGCTCATGGCGTAATCTATGTATGAGGACTTCATCTCCGAGGTAATGTCGACATCTATCTCCGTCAATCTTTTCACCTCATACGTCCAGGTTCCTCACGTCCCGGGCGTGAGCCTCGATGAACTCCCGCCGCGGCTCTACCTTCTCTCCCATCAGTATCGAGAAGATCTCGTCCGCCTCCATGGCGTCCTCTAAAGTCACCTTCAGCATCGTCCTCTTCTCCGGGTCCATCGTCGTCTCCCAGAGCTGCTCGGGGTTCATCTCTCCGAGGCCCTTGTACCTCTGGATCTGGGCCTTCGCCCCCGCTGACTCCAGGATCCGGGCGAGCTCCGATTCGGAGTAGGCGTAGCTGGCGGACTTTCCCCTCTTGATCAGGTAGAGGGGCGGCTGGGCGATGTAGACGTATCCCGCCTCGACTAGCTCCCTCATGTACCGGTAGAAGAAGGTGAGGAGGAGCGTCCTTATATGGGAGCCGTCGACGTCGGCATCCGTCATTATCACCACCTTCCGATACCTCGCCCGGTCGAGCTGGAAGTCGTCTCCGATCCCGGTCCCCAGGGCGGTGATGATGTTTCGGATCTCGTTGTTCTTCAGGATCTTGTCGAGCCTCGCCCTCTCTACGTTCAGTATCTTACCCCGGAGGGGGAGGATCGCCTGAAAATGCCTGTTCCTCCCCTGCTTGGCAGAGCCGCCCGCCGACTCCCCCTCTACTATGTAGATCTCTGAAAGGTTGGGGTCTTTTTCGGCGCAGTCGGCGAGCTTTCCGGGCAGGCCTCCGGAGCTGAGGGCGTTCTTTCTTCTGGTAAGCTCCCTTGCCTTCCTCGCCGCGATCCTCGCCCGGTAAGCCTGGGTCGCCTTGTCTATGATCTTGTTTATGACGAGGGGGTTCTCCTCGAAGAACTCGGATAGCCCCTCGGAGACGAGGGAGGAGACGATCCCGCCGATGGCGCTGTTGCCGAGCTTCGTCTTCGTCTGCCCCTCGAACTGGGGGTCAGAGAGCCGGACGCTTATGACGGCGACGAGCCCCTCCCGGAGGTCGTCGCCGGTGAGCTTGGTATCGTCCTTGAGGAGCTTGTTCTCTCTCGCGTACTCGTTCGTCGTCTTGGTGAGGGCGGTCCTGAAGCCCGATAGGTGGGTCCCTCCCTCTCTCGTATTTATGTTGTTGGCGAAGGATAGTACGTTCTCGTTGTAGGTGTTGTTGTACTGGAGCGCCACCTCGACGGAAGTTCCCTCCTTCTCTCGGGAGAAGTATATGGGGGGGGTGTGGAGGAGGTCCTTGTTCTTGTTGAGGTGCTCGACGAAGGAGACGATCCCTCCCTCATAGAGGTACTCTCTCCTCTTGGCGGTCTTCTCGTCCTCGATCGTTATCATCAGGCCGCGGTTGAGGAAGGCGAGCTCCCGGAGCCTGCTCGCCAGGGTCTCGAAGCTGAAGTCGACGGTCTCGAAGATCTCGGGGTCGGGCTTGAACCTGACCCGGGTCCCTGTGTGGTCGGAGACGCCGTGGACCTCCAGGTCGGAGGCAGGCCTTCCCCGCTCGTACCTCTGCCAATAGATGAGGCTGTTTCTCCTCACCTCCACCTCGAGCCACTCGGATAGGGCGTTTACGACGGAGACCCCGACGCCGTGGAGGCCGCCGGATACCTTGTAAGATTTGTGGTCGAACTTCCCCCCGGCGTGGAGCTTCGTCATGACGATCTCGAGGGCTGGCTTCTTGTAGTGCTCGTGGATGTCTACGGGGATCCCCCTACCGTCGTCCCCGACCGAGGCGGTGCCGTCGGCGTGGAGGACTAGGTTGATCTGCGAGCACCTGCCAGCCATGGCTTCGTCTATGCTGTTGTCCACCACCTCGTAGACGAGATGGTGAAGCCCCGCCGCGTTGGTGCTTCCTATGTACATGGCTGGCCGTCGTCTGACGGCGTCGAGCCCCTCCAGAACCTGGATGGTGCTCGCGTCGTACTCCTCGATTACTTCGCTCAAGACCGGATTTACCCCCGATTACATAAATAACCCACAATCAAATTATCGCATTATATATAACTGTTTGCACGAAATAATCGCCAACCAGCAGCTGCGAGATTTTGATTCTACATATTTTATTCTAATATTATTTTGTCAGGCGCTCTCTGAAGCCGGAGGGGACGGACCGCCCCCTCGACCGGCAGGCAGGAAGGTATAGATTCCCCTCCGGATACTTAGCCTTAACTGGCCTTCTGGCCTTCCCTGCCGGGAATGGATCGCCCTCGTGCAAAAAGGCAGCTTGAGGTCAACCCGGAGACGGGGACTTTAAGAGACCTCAGGCGGGTACGAACTTCGTCCCGTAGTAGATTATCCCCCGGTCCCCATCCCTCCCCAGGATCCTGAAGACGGGCCTGACCCTCATCCCGATCTCAATATCTGACGGGCTGCAGATCACCTGTCCCGTCAGCCTCGGCCCCTCCGCCAGCTCTATTATGGCGAGGTTGTAGGGGGTCTGCCTCTTGAAGTCGTCGGTGGCGTTGTAGATGGTGGTGTAGGTGACGACCTTACCTTCGCCCCCGAACTTGTGATCCTCCATCCTCGCCTCCCTCCGGCATGTGGGGCAGATCGTCCGGGGGGGGAAGTAGTACTCGTCGCAGTTTTTGCAGTGGGTCCCCACCAGGTTGTACCTCTGGGGTATATGTCTCCAGAATCTCGGCACTGTGGACAACTTCTCACCTCGACATTATGTGGACTATCGCCGTCCCGCCGCACCCGCCGACGTTGTGGGTGAGGCCGACCTCGGCGCCCTCCACCTGCCTCTTGCCAGCCTCCCCCCGGAGCTGGAGGACCATCTCGTAGGCCTGCTTAATCCCGGTGGCGCCCACGGGATGGCCGCAGGCCTTGAGGCCACCCGACGTGTTGACGGGGATATCTCCGCCGATGGCGGTGACCCCTTCGATGACGGCCCTCCCCCCCTCTCCCTTCTCGACGAAACCGAGATCCTCGATCGCCACGATCTCTCCTATGGTGAAGGCGTCGTGGACCTCGGCGAGGTCGACGTCCTTCACCTCTATCCCTGACATATCGAAGGCCTTCCGGGAGGCGGATACCGTGGCGTCCAGGGTCGTAATATCCCTACGGTCGTGGAGGGCGAGGGTGTCGCTCGCCTGGGCAGCCGCCAGGATCCTTATGGGTCCGTCGGAGAACTTCCTGGCCATCTCCGTCGGAGCCAGGACGACGGCAGCAGCCCCGTCGGTGATAGGCGAGCAGTCCAGGACCCGGAGGGGATCTGCGACGAGAGGAGATCGGAGGACGTCGTCGATGGTGATCTCCATCTGGTACTGGGATATGGGGTTGTTGCAGCCGTTCTGGTGGTTCTTTACGGCGACGGCGGCGAGCTGCTCTCGGGTCGTCCCGTACCGGTGGATGTGGAGCCTCGCTATCATGGCGTAGAGGGCGGGGAAGGTCGCCCCAAAGAAGCACTCCCACTCCCGGTCGGCGGCGGCAGCGAGGGCGTCGGCGGCGACCCCTCCGGTGACGTCGGTCATCTTCTCGACCCCGGCGGCGATGACTACGTCGGAGTAGCCGCTGGCCACCGCCAGGACCCCCTGCCTCAGGGCGAGACCCCCCGAGGCGCAGGCGGCCTCGACCCTGGTGCTGGGGACGTGGAGGCGGGAGAGGCCGGCGCAGTCGGATATCAGGGCACCTATATGCTCTTGCGAGACGAACTGGCCGCCGCTCATATTCCCGACGTAGAGGCCGTCGATCTCCTCGCCGCTGACGTTCGCGTCCTCCAGGGCCATGATCCCGGTCTCCACCACCAGGTCCCGGAGGGAGTCGTCCCAACGCTCCCCAAACTTGGTGCAGCCAGCTCCGATAATCGATACAGATCTCATGGTATCACAGCCGCAGCTTTCCCTTGTGCTTTGTATAAACGGCGTAGTCGAGGTGGACTACGTCCTCGAAGTAATCCCTCACCCTGGGCGCCCGGTCCCGGATATCATCTATGCCGTCTTTTACCCTTATGCTGAAGGCGTCGCTTCCAGCGCCAGATCCGAAGCTGGCGAGGAATATCCTCTCCCCCGGGCTTGCGACGTCCAGGGTGGCGGCGAGGCCTATGAGGCTCGATCCTGAGTAGGTGTTCCCTATCCAGGGGACGACGAGCCCCGGCTCGGTCTGATCTCTTGAAAAGCCGAGCCTTTTGGCGACCCTTTCGGGGAACTTGCCGTTGGGCTGGTGGAATACGGCGTAGTCGTACTCTTCGGGGCCGGTCTCCATCTTGTCAAGCAGCCCCCGGGCGGCGGAGGTGACGTGCTTGAAGTAGCCCGGCTCCCCGGTGAACCTCCCCCCGTGCTCTGGGTAGGCCATCCCCTCCCGCCTCCAGAAGTCGGGGGTGTCGGTGGTGAAGGAGTAGAACCCCTCGATCTCCGCCGCGAGGTCTTCGCGGCCGATGATGAAGGCAGCTCCGCCGGCGGCGGCGGTGTACTCCAGGGCGTCCCCCGGAGCACCCTGGCTGGTGTCGCTGCCTATCGCGAGGCCCAGGTCGATCAGCTCCGAGGAGACGAGGCCGATACAGGCCTGGACCGCCGCGGTCCCCGCCTTGCAGGCGAACTCGAAGTCGGCGGCCGTAAGCTCGTGGTTCACGCCTATCGCCTCCCCGACGATCGTCCCCGTCGGCTTTACCGCGTATGGGTGGCTCTCCGACCCGGCGTAGATCGCCCCGATCCTGGCCGGATCGATGGATGCCCGCCTGACGGCGTTCCTCGACGCCTCCACGGCGATGGTCACAGCGTCCTCGTCGATGTCGGGGACCGACTTCTGGATCACGTTGAGGCTCTTGGCCATATCCTCTCTCTCGCCCCAGACCCTGGCGATCTCCTCGGCCCGTATCCTGTACCTGGGTATGTACACTCCATAGCTTACTATTCCCGCCGGCATTGCATCACCTCTGATGGAGATTGGCCGCCAGATCCTCGGCCGAGATCTTGGTGGCGAGGAGGGGTATCCTCTCCAGCTCTGCGATCCTCCTGGCGACGCCGTCCACCTCGGCAGGGTCGATCCCCTGAAGGATCACGGCACCGGGTTTGAGATGGCTGACCCTCACCGCCACCATCGGGGACCTCCCCGTGGTGACGCCGGTGAATATGAGGGCCCGGGCGGTGCTCCTGCCGTATATCCTGTGAAATTGGTCGGGAAGAAGCTCTAAAATCGCCTTCATGCTGTCGATGATAGTATAACCGTATATGGAGACGTCGGCGTCGCCGCAGACTACGCAGGCGCCGATCATATCTCCGAACTTTGAGAGCGAAAACGGCTCGATGTATTCGCAGACGGAGCAGATCCGTCCGAAGGACCCTCCGTCGCTGAGCATGGCGCAGTAATTCCGGGCGGTCCCGCTCCCCCGAAATTCGTCGATGGCCAAGAGGGCATCGATGATCTTGCTGACGATGAGAATCCCCGGGGATCTACGTCTTCCGCTTTCGTAATCGCTTATCACGGATGGCGAGATCCCCAGGTGATTGGACAGCTCAGTCTGGGTGACGCCGAAGTTCCTCCGCCACTTCTTCAGCGTCTCGCCGGGATTCTGCGATAAAGTGATTTCACCAGCCATCTTCTCTGCGAGAAGTCCTCGAATATCTGAGATATCCCCCCCGGCCGACATGGAGCTGAGAGGGGGCTGCTTAGAATATAAAGTTAACGAAGAGGAGTTCGTCATATGACGAGATAGATCGATCTCCGATAAAACAAGGATGCGCCGACCGGGATTCGAACCCGGGTTTTGGGCTTGCTCCGCGATCTATGCCGCTTGGAAGGCCCAAGTCATAACCACTAGACCATCGGCGCTCAGATCCCCCACCGCCTGGTGGAACTTAACGTTTTCGATCCGCAGGTGCGCCACCAACCCGGGGGCGGGACCCCGGCCGCGAGCCCCCTGAGAGGCTTGCCCCAGCAGAAAGGGTCGGTTGATGGCGATGGCCTTCATATCGGATATATCTCGACAAAAACGCATCCGCCGCGACGCAGGGTTAGATAGTTTGATATATCTGGGATATCTGAGAACTGCGGCGTTGACGAATTTTTTCCCGGAGGGAAAGTGATCTTGAATCTGCTTATAGTGGCGATCTGGCTGATGCTGCCCGCTTACCTGCCCAACAACTTCGCCGCCTTCTTCGGCGGAGGAAGGCCCCTCGATTTTGGGAGAACCTTCTCCGACGGCCGCCGGATCCTCGGCGACGGGAAGACCTTCCGGGGGACTATCATCGGCGTCCTGGGGGGGGTGGGAGTAGGCGTCGCCCTAGCGTCGATCGCTTTCTTCAGGCCTGACCTAGACCTTCCGCAGTTCGGGTCCGGATATGAGATGATCCCCGTTCTGCTGGGCCTCTCCCTAGGGGCGATGGCGGGAGACATCGTCGCCAGCTTCTTCAAGAGGAGGATGGGGATGGAGAGGGGTGCTGCCCTCTTCCTCGTCGATCAGCTCGACTTTGTAATAGGAAGCTGGGCTCTGACCTTCCTCCTGGCCCCAGCCTGGTTCTCCGAGAACTTCACCCTTGAGGTGATGTTGATCGTGCTGATCGTAACGCCGGTCCTCCACAGGGTGACCAACATAATAGGATATAAGATGAAGGCGAAGAAGGAGCCCTGGTGAGGGCGCCAGATCCACCCGGGGGATCGAAGGAGGACGCCGGGCGGTATCCGCCTTTATCCTGGACTTAATCATTTTTCTCGATAATATGTCGGCTGTTTATCGATAATAAACTTTCATCCTCGGCCAGATCCGTATGATAATAGCTTTTGCGTCTGTTTTTTTAATTCAAGCTATATTTCTACTTCTTCTATCCTGTCAGACCCGCAAAAACCGGAGAAAGAAACGGAAATCCGGTTCGCATTACCATTTCGAAAGCTTTATAAGTCCAGTAACCGATACTCAGTACGTTACTGGCCAAATTTTTCATAGATTACTATGATTTGGCAAGAATGAAAAAGGAGGAGAGCAAATGGACATGGTTAGCATGGGGCTCCTAGCCGCGATGGGCGCCCTTGCAACGATAGCCGGAACAAGTGAGGACTTAGAGTCCGATGTGGGTTCTCAGAGCAATCCCAACTCACAGGTCCAGTTGGCAGCTCAGGTGGGTCACACCCACAGGATTTACAACAAGGCCATATCTGGAGAGCCACCATCGAACGCTCTTTACGCCGCCCTTGCCGCAGTTACAGCCAGCGTCTTGATGTCCGATCCGTACGGGATGAACGCGTTTTTCTCAATTGCAGTCGGCGCTCTTGTCGCTGCAGTATTCAATGGGATCCTTTCCATGACTTCGTACATGGGGAGGAATACGAGCCAGGCGCGTTTCAATCAGCACGTCTATCTGGACGTCTTGCGCAGCCACACTACCACTATAATGGCACATGCGTACATAACAGCCTTCTGCGTTGTCGCGATATCGTATATCATGACGGCCCCCTGGCTTCCGATACAGCACCCATTCCCCCTGCCCGTCATCGCATTCACCTGGGGAATTGCCCTCGGAGCTATAGGCTCGTCTACTGGCGACGTCCACTATGGAGCTGAAAGAGAGTTCCAGCAGTATCCCTTCGGAGCCGGCCTCAACGCCGCAAACTCTGGGGACATCGTCACAAAGGCCGAAGCTGGCCTGCGAAGCTCGATAGACAACGCCTGGTTCTGCGCCAAGTTCGGAGGTCCTGTCACTGGGCTGGCTTTTGGCCTTATAGTATTCCTGGACAACTGGCGGACTACCATCTTCGATCCCGCCACCCAGGGGTGGTATGCGATCTTGACCGGAATTCTGATCGTGATTCTGCTCAACGTCTACAACAGGATCCTTGAGATCAGGTCAAAGAAGAGGTACGGGCCCTATCCCGAGTACGTGGGGGACATTAAGGCATGAGCACCTTTGATGCGAGCACGTTAGTTTACGTATTACAGATCGTTATCGGCGGGCTTCTTGTGGGCATAGGCGTCCACTTCGTTCCCGTCGGTGGCGCTCCGGCGGCCATGGCCCAGGCCACAGGCGTCGGGACCGGGACGGTCCAGCTGGCGACGGGGTCGGGACTCACCGGCCTGATATCCGCTGGCCTGATGATGAGCGTCACTGATAACATCCTCTTGATAGTGCTGAGCGGTGCCGTCGGCGCCATGATTATGATCGACGTCACCATGTTAGTCGGCAACTGGGTCTACATCTACGGCGTCGGGGTACCACCGGTCGCCGCAAAGACGGACTACGACCCGATAACCAAAGACCCACAACCCCCGTACATATCCCCGGGGACGGTCGGTCACGGGGTTCCCACCGTCAGCTACGTCAGCGGGACGATAGGGGGGCTCATGGGCGGGGCCGGAGGTTCTCTGATCTACTACGCCCTGATGAACATCAACGGCGTCTCGGGACTGAGCGCCTTCTTCGCCATAGGGATCTTCGTGGTCAACGCCGTCATAGCCTCCTACAACATCCAGGGGACGATCGAAGGGTTCCACGACCCGAAGTTCAAGCGCGTTCCCCGGGCGGTCCAGGCATGTTTCGTAGCAACCCTCATCATAGGAATATTCGCTGTTTTGATCCACGGAGGTGCCTGAAATGAGCGTTGCAGCAGGCGGAGGAGAGTCTAAGATCGACAAGACCAAGTTGACGATGTACGGCCTAGGAGGCGGAGTTCTCGGCATCTATCTTGCTCACGTTCTGAATATGGTTACGGGGACCGGTTACTTCTCGTTTCTGGCGGGGCTTGGGGCGATAGCCGCCGTCTTGATGGGCGCCGACGCCGTGAGAAGGGTCTGTGCCTACGGCATAGGGACCGGAGTTCCATCGATCGGCATGATGGCGATGGGGATGGGGCTTGTAGCAGCCTGGTTCGGCCTCGCCGTCGCCGGAGTTGCTGGACCGATCATAGGCATCGCCATCGCGATGGGCTTCGGCTACTTTGTAGGGATGCTCGCCAACAAGATAATCAAGATGAACATCCCGGTGATGGAAGAGGTCTTGATGAGCCTCGGTGGAGCCGGTGCGATGGTCATTATTGGCCTCAGCGTCGTGATATCCGGGCAGATAGGCTACCAGGATATGCTCAACGACGTCGTATTCACCGGATACATAGCGATAGTCTTCATAGCCGGTGCTCTGGCGATACTGCAGCCGTTCAACGCAAACCTCGGACCTGATGAGACTCAGGACAGGACCCTGGTCCTGGCCATATCTACGGGAGCTCTCGGGATGTTCGCGGCAGGAATCGGCTCTCTTGTAACGGTGGGGGTCGGTGGAGCCGTCCTGACTATGCTGATCGCCGCCGCCATCTGGCTGAAGGCCTTCCTCTGGTTCTTCAAGCTCGTCAAGAGGGACTCGTCAGGGGTCGTCGGTACCGGTCTACTTCCTGAAGGAGGTCTGTAGATGGGAATAGTCAGAGCTGGCCCAACGGATCTGCATCTGGTCTTCGATCCGATCGAGGGGATGATCGCAGAGGAGAGAGATGACGTCGTTCAATTCGCTCTGGATCCGATTATGGAGCAGATCGAGATCATCGACAAGGTCGCCGACGATCTGGTGAACTCCCTCGCTCCGGATGCGCCCCTCCTCAACTCTTACAAGGGGAGAGCGGGTGCAAGCTTCATGGCGGGCGTTTTCACCAACATATGGTACGGGTTCATAGTCGGCCTCGTCGTCGCCTTTGTGTACATTTTCTCCCATGGAGGTGCATTCTAAATGGCCAACAAAGTGAAACCGACCGATCCCTGGCCCTGGATGACCGGGGAGTATGAGGTCGGAAACCCCGAAAGCCCCGTCGCCGTCTGTACCTGCGGCTCCCACATGAACAACGCCCCCTTCCTCGATGCAGGAGCGGCCCTCGTAGGTCCCTGCAAGACCGAGAACATCGGGATCGAGAAGATGGTGGCGAATATCGTCTCCAACCCCAACATCAGGTTTTTGGTAATCACGGGGATGGAGGTCAAGGGCCACATAACGGGACAGGCGATAGAGGCTTTCGCAGAGAACGGCATCAACCAGGAGGGAAGGATCGTAGGTGCCACAGGCGCCATACCCTTCATTCAGAACCTGACCCCGGAGTCGATCGAGAGGTTCAAGGAGCAGATCACAACGGTCAACATAGTCGATACCGAGGATGTCGGCACCATCGTCTCCAAGATAAAAGAGTGCGTCTCCAAGGATCCGGGGGCCCTCGACGTGGAGCCGATGGCAATAGAGATCTCCGAAGGAGAGGAGGCGGAGTCTGCCCACGGACTGCGCCCCATGGCGGCGGAGGTCGCCAACATCCGGGCGAGGATGAAGCAGATCGAGGCCAATGTCACCAACATGGGCCTAGAGAACAAGTACGCTGCAGGCATCTACGCCGGGAAGATCGAGGGTATAGTGATGGGTATAACCATCGTCCTCGTCCTCTTCGGGATGATCATGTGGATGGGAGGTATGTGAGATGGCAGACGAGGAGATTAAGACCGGAGAGGTCAAAGAGGCTTCCCCAGAGGTCGAAGAGGCGGTCGCTGAGGTGAAACCCATAACTGCCGACATACCGTACGGCAAGGGTCTTCCTACCGTGTTGATGCCCTTCATGGGACCTTTCCACGAGATCACCGAGAGCGTTGAGTATAGAGGGCAGCTGATAGCGAGGGATCAGAAGCTCAGCTCGAGCGTCAACGCCGCGATGCCCGTAGGGGCGTTCATCGGCTTCTTCTTTGCGCTTCTGATGGTCCTGTTGCCCATCTACTTCATGACCTGAGGTGATACGATCATGGCTCAAGATAATCGAGAAGTGGTGCCCAGCGTTGTAGTGGACCAGGACCAGTACACCCAGGTCCTGGAGAAGCTGGCAAAGATCGATCAGAAGATCGAGTTCGTTAGCGCGGAGATGGCCCAGAGGCAGGGCAAGAAGCTCGGCAGAGATATTGGCATCCTCTACGGAGCCTGTGGGGGATTGATCATAGTGCTGGCATACTATCTGCTGGCGTATGGATTGGGGGTATGACATGTTCAAATTTGACAAGAAGCAAGAGGTATTCGAGTTCGGCAAGATCAAGGTGGGAGGTCAGCCCGGAGAGTACCCCACCGTCTGTATTGGAACGATGTTCTATTCACGGCACAAGATCGTGACCGATGAGGACAAGGGGCTCTTCGACGTCGCCGCCGCAGAGAAGCTTTGGAAAGACCAGGAGGAGATGAGCGACACCACCGGAAACCCCTGTTTCAACCAGATCGTCGCCGAGACGGATGAGGCTATGGCCAAGTACCTGGACTGGTTCGTCGATATATCCGACGCTCCCTTCCTGGTGGACTCCAGCGCCCCGAGCGTGCGGGGTTTCGGCGTCAAGTACGCCACCGAGATCGGGGTCGCCGACAGGGCGATCCACAACTCCATCAACGCCTCCATCACCGCCGAGGAGTTCCAGGCGGTCAAGGAGAGCGACCTCGACGCCGCCATAGTCCTGGCCTTCAACGCCATCGACGCCACCACCCAGGGGAAGATGGACGTCCTGACGAAGGCCGCAGGAGGCGCCGAGAAGGGGATGCTCGACTACGCCGCCGAGGCGGGGATCACCAGGCCCCTCATCGACGTCGCCGCCATGCCCCTGGGCAACGGCTCCGGCGCCACCATTCGGGCTGGGATAGCCGTCAAGGCGATCCTGGGCCTCCCCGTCGGCGCAGGCTACCACAACGGTGCCTCCGCCTGGGACTGGATGAAGAAGTACAAGAAGGTGAACAAGGCAGCCTTCCCTCCGGTGGACATCGGATCAAACCTCGTGGCCGGTATTATGGGAGCCGACTATTACCTCTACGGCCCCATCGAGAACGCTACGATGGTATTCCCGGCGGCGGCCATGGTCGATATCATGTGCGCTGAGAGCGCAAAAGAGCTCGGCCTGGAAGTCCTGGACCCGAACCACCCGATCAACAAGCTCCTCTAAGACCCTTCCCCCTTTTTTCTTTTTAATCTCGGAGCGATCCGTTTGCCGGTTCGAGTTGAGATCAGGGCCGCCTTCGCAAGCGGCGTTTTCAGGTGCAAGAGATGCGGCTCATGCTGTCATCACCGCCGACCCGAGGAGTTCGGCGACCTCGTCCCTCCCGAGAGGATCGCGGAGTTTTTGGATAAGAGCAACCTGATCTACCTCACCGAGAAGGATATCGATAAGATCAGCAGGAGGACGGGTTTAGAGGCCGGGGAGTTCGTCGACACCCTCTATGAGGATAAAAAGGGGTCTGTCCGGGTCGAGGAGGGCGGAAAGAGGGTGATCCTCGATCTGCCCGTAATGAAGTCGAGGGAGGGAGACGGTGCCTGCGTCTTCTTTAGAGATGGGAAGGGCTGCACCATCTATCCGGTGAGGCCGGCGGCCTGCCGCCTCTTCCCCTTCTTAGTCGTCGAGAAGTCAGGGACCTCAGGGGGGATCGTCCTCGAGATAAGGTACAACCCCACCTGCCCGGGCATGGGGGAGGGGAAGGAGCCGGATATAAGGAAGCTGGAGAAGCTCGTAGCCGGTCAGTTCGCCGAGAGGATGGAGACAGTGGGGGCCCAGGTCCAGTGCCTCCGGATGGAGGGGAAGATCCACCCCGCAGCCCGAATCTACAGGACGATGCCGGGGAAGAGGGAGAGCTCTCTTTGAACGACGGGGATGATCAGTATGGGGAGGAAGTAGATCGAAGGGTGTGGAAGATGGTTATAAGCCGGGCTTTTTCTTAAACATAATTATTAAATAAGACTGGTGTAATGGTCTACCGCGGATCATCGCAATAGATCAAGCAGAGGGATGCCCATGAGACGAGTCTTAATTGGAGTAGCGATCCTCGCCCTCCTATCGATGGCGGGACTGACCCTAGGGATGGGGGTGGCGGATGGAGAGATGGAAACGGAAGAAGGAGATCCTCTTATACCGAGAGAACTGCTCTTCGGCAATCCTGACAAGATAACTGTACGAACGAGCCCCGACGGTTCCAGGATCAGCTATCTCGCCCCTAAAGACGGAGTCCTGAACGTCTGGGTGGGACCTATCGAGGACCCGCAAGCTGCAGAGCCCGTCACCAACGACACATATCGGGGGATACGCTCCTACTCGTGGACTTACACCAACGAGCACATCCTCTATATTCAGGACAAGGACGGAGATGAGAACTGGCGGATCTACAGCGTCAACCTGAGTAGCGGCGAGAACAAGGACCTCACCCCTTTCGAGGATGTCCAGGCCAGGATTACAAAGGTCAGCCGCAACTTCCCTGAGGAGATCATCGTCGGCCTCAACGACCGCGATCCGGAGTACCACGACCTATATCGCCTGAACATAGAGACCGGGAAGATGACCCTGATCCAGGAGAACAGATATTTTTCCTCCTTCGACATAGATGACGATTATGTCGTCAGGTTCGCGACGAATATGACCAGCGACGGCGGTGCCGTGATCTTCAGGCCGACCGAAGAAGGCGGATGGGAGGTCTTCTCAGAGATCCCGATGGAGGACGTGATCACGACGGGACTGGTTGGGTTCAACAAGACCGGCGAGATCTTGTACTTCGTCGACAGCCGCGGCCAGAATACGGCGGCGCTCTTCGCCGTTAATCCAGCGACGGGCGAAAAGACCCTGATCGCAGAAGATCCGAGATCGGATTTCAGCGGCTGGATGGTCCACCCTACAGAGAGGAACGTCCAGGCGGCTGCCTTCACCTACGAGCGGAAGGACTGGCAGGTGATCGACGGATCGGTGGCCGAGGACCTGGCCTTCCTCGCGACGGTCGCCGATGGCGACGTCGAGGTGGTGAGCCGGTCTCTCGACGACAGGACCTGGATCGTCGTCTACGTCGTGGACGATGGCCCCTTCAGATATTACCGCTACGATAGCGAGAAGAAAGAGGCGGAGTTCCTCTTCACCAATCGGAAGGATCTGGAAGATCCGCCCTTCGCCAAGATGATGATCCCGGCGGTCATCAGCTCCCGGGATGGTCTGAACCTGGTGAGCTACTACACGTTGCCCATCGGAAGCGACCGGGATGAGGACGGAAGGCCGGAAGAGCCCCTCCCCGTGGTCCTCTACGTCCACGGCGGTCCCTGGGCCCGGGACGTCTGGGACTATAACCCCGCCCATCAGTGGCTTGCCAACCGGGGGTACGCCGTCCTGAGCGTCAACTTCCGCGGATCTACGGGCTTTGGGAAGGATTTCGTCAACAGAGGAAACCTGGAGTGGGGTGCCAAGATGCACGACGACCTGATCGACGCCGTCGATTGGGCGGTAGCTGAAGGGATCGCAGATCCCGATCGGGTGGCGATCATGGGCGGGAGCTACGGAGGGTATGCGACCCTGGCGGGTCTCACCTTCACCCCGGAGGTCTTCGCCTGCGGCGTAGACATAGTGGGCCCCTCAAACCTCACCTCCCTGATCGAGACGATACCCCCCTACTGGCAGCCTCAGATCGAGCTCTTCGCGACCCGGATGGGCGACCACAGGACCGAAGAGGGACGAAGGCTCCTCTTCGAGCGGTCTCCCATCAACCGCGTCGAAAATATAGCGCGCCCTCTTCTGATAGCTCAGGGCGCCAACGATCCCCGGGTCAGCCAGAACGAGTCGGATCAGATCGTCGCGGCGATGCAGGAGAAGGGGATTCCCGTCACCTACGTCCTCTATCCGGATGAGGGTCACGGCTTCGCCCGGCCGGAGAACAGGATATCGTTCTTCGCCGTCGCTGAGGCCTTCCTCTCAGAGCACCTCGGCGGGAGGTTTGAGCCGGTGGGAGGCGCTTTCGAGAATTCGACGATCACCGTTCCCGTAGGGGCCGAGGAGGTCCCGGGGCTGAAGGAGGCGCTCTCGGACCGATCAGCCTGATGGACTCCTCTCCAGCAGGGGAGACGAAATTGGCGGCGAAGGGTGTGCCGGAGCTCGCCGGTTCCCCTTCATCTTTTTCTGCAGCTTTTGCTCATTCATCCGGCCTTCATCGGCCGGATCCTCCGGATCGGAGGTCCCCGATCGCAGGTCCCGGATCAGAGGTTCTGGAGGTATACCTCGATCCGATCGAGCCCCTCGGCGATCCTCTCGATGGAGCTGGCGTAGGAGAAGCGCAGGTACCCCTCGCCTTCGGCGCCGAAGTCGATCCCCGGGGTGACGCCGACTCGGGCTTTCTCCAGGATATCGAAGGCGAGGCGGTAGGAGTCGGGCGAAATATGCCGGGCGTCGGCGAAGACGTAGAAGGCCCCCGTCGGCTCGACTGTGATACCGAAGCCGAGATCCCGGAGCCTTTTGATCATAAACCGCCGCCTTTCGTCGTAGGTCCGCCTCATCCGTTCGACGTCGTCGCGGGCCTTCCGGAGGGCGGCGATCCCCGCCCTCTGGACGGCGGAGTTGGCACAGATGAAGAGGTTCTGCTGCATCTTCTGGATCGGCCGGATGAACCTGGGAGGGGCGATCAGGTATCCCAATCGAAGGCCGGTCATGGCGTAGAGCTTCGAGAAGCCGTTGAGGACGACGGCGTCGTCGGAGAACTCCAGGATCGAGCGCTCCTTTCCATCGTAGACGAGGCCGTGGTAGATCTCGTCGGAGATGACTTTGGGCGAAAGCCCGGCGATCTCCTCCATCCTCTCGGCGGATAGGACCGTCCCCGTGGGGTTCGACGGCGAGTTGATGACGATCGCCTTCGTCCTGGGGGTGATCCGCGAGGCGACGGCCCCGGGGTCGAGCTCGAAGCCCTCCTCGGCCCGGACGGGGACCGGCACCGGGACGCCGCCGGAAAATCTGATGAAGTTCGGGTAGCAGGCGTAGCCGGGGTCGGAGATGATCGCCTCGTCCCCGCCCTCCAGGAGGAGGGAGAAGACGAGCATCATCGCCGGCGACGTCCCGGAGGTGACGACGATCCTATCGGGATCGACGGTGACGCTGTACTTCTCATCATAGTGCTCGGATATCGCCTCCCGGAGCTGCGGGTCGCCGCAGCTGTGGGTGTATTTGGTGTGCCCCTCGGCCAAGGCGGCCTCCAAAGCCATGCGGATCGGCGCCGGGAGGGCGAAGTCCGGCTCGCCCACCTCCAGGCGGACTACATCGATCCCCTGGCGCTCCATCGCCCGGGCGCGCTCCGATACCTCCATCACCAGAAAGGGGGTCATCTCTTCGGCTCGTCGTGAGATCATGTTGGCGGGCTCCTCTTGGTCCTGATACTAGATCACAATATAAACACATAGGCGTATCCGAAAATACCGACGAAATCTCATATAAGACTTGTTTTAAGCTGTTGGCAAATAGACTATCTTTTTTAGCATCCGCTTGGCCCCTATAACCAACCTAAACGCAGATTTTAAGGTGAAATTGGAGTCACGAAGTCATCCCTCATTTTATAGGCGGAAGAGGAACCACTTTCCACAAGCTCATTCAAGAGATAGATAACTGAATCCCGAATAGAAGAATCGGACTTAAGAGAAGCAGGCTGGCCATAGACCCAACGCCGTAATATAGATTCTAGATAGAAAACCGAGTTTTCGTTCGAAAGAATGAGCCTTGGATCACCCTGCTGAAGCTTCTTTGAAATGATTTCAAATGCACCAGGCAAGGATTTCTCTCCGATGCGGTAGAGAAATCGACTATAGGCAACCAGTACGGCGGAGGAAGGGGCCAATTTATCAAAGAATCTATCGAGCCTCCAGGCGTTCCCCTCCAAGCGCTGCCAGTGTCTCAATCCTTTGTCCCAGCTCAATCCAAGAAAAAGAGCGTCCAAGAGCGCAATCCGATCAGAATTTCTCTTATCGAGATTTTCAATCCACGTAGTGGTCGCCATCTTGTCAGAAATAGCCTCCCAAAGACCCCAAAAGACCGATCCACTGCCTACGATATCTTCATAAATGGTCAAACTTCTGACAAATTCTGCTACTTCCTTCGGATGGAAGCAAACTGCATTAATTATCGGCTCGCACACATAGGCCGCATCTTTCGCCTCAAGTTTTAAGGCGAAACGGGCAAGTCTATCCATACATCCGCTTTCAAGCTCGTAGTTCCGATACTCGTGCGTATCACCTCGCGAGCCCTCATATTTGTTCCACCAGCCAACTAGCGAATCGGCCACATATCTAAAGAATTTCCTTGACATTTCTCCTTGAGGACCGTTGTATAATATTGGAATTAACCGAAGTAAAGATTCTTGCCCCCAAGCCTCGAAAAGATCAAGATCAAATAGCTCTTGTTCATCGAGACTTTCTCTTTTATGGATGAACTCACTAATTTTTTTGGCTATATCTCTAGCCTTTTCTTCTCTGCTTAACCGTTCAGAATACGGCTTTGTTTTCTCTTGCAAGTCAAAATCGCGTTGTAGTTTGGCGGCATAAATCACCGCTGCCATGCAAGTTAGTGTCATTTCTTTGTCTGCCTGCCAGAGGAAAGTACCAACCCCTTCAGCAGCAGATACCACGACTCTCTCTGAAGCATGATTGAGGGAAAGGGAGAGTGCTTCTTGCACCATTTTTATAGTATCTTCGGAAAGCTCTTTGCTAAGCAGTGCCGGCAAAATGAATGCGGATTCTAGCGAACCATCTATTGAATAGGAAGCTTCAGTGCTCTGGAACACTGACTGCAAGACTACTTCTATACACCAATCACGTTCTTTTTGTGACAGTTCGTCCCAGTAGTCCCGAACACAAATTGCTGCCGTGCAGGTTGGGCCCGCTGCACCCATTTGTCTTTCGATTGAATGGGACATGTTTTCAAGCTCTAAATGGACATGTTGGGCTTGCGCCAAACGTTGTCGCCACTCTTCTGGTTTTGAGTCCTTTTCCCGCTTGAATGTCGACATAGCCCAAACATTCAAACTTATTCTATTATTATATGCCTCAAACGAAGGAGCATCTTTAGCAAGATATTCTTGTATATCGGGCTCTGGATTTGGCAAAAGTAAAATTTTATTTTCATTATCTGCTTTTTGGAATTTCATCCGTCGCAGATCCATTCGAAGAAGGGATAACCTCCAGTTAAAGTCATCTTCAGTTTGTTGATTTGTTGGTGGCAATTCTTGATAGTGCTGATCTAGAATCTGCCAGACCTCATTCCTATAAGGACCGAATTGGAGCTGGAGCGCCAATTTCTCCAAATGAAGCCTTCGATGCTCTAAACTATCGGCTGTTTTTCTTTCTTCAATATAAATTCTATTTTTGTCCATGATTGGAAAATATGAGAATATACTGGTGGGTGTGCTCTGCTCATGGACAACTCTCCATATATCTAGCTTGATAAAATATGGACATGTAAGAAGGGAAAGGGCAGCTTGCTTAGCTTGTTTCGGATATGCTGTGGCAATGCTAGCAACTACTGCAGTGATAGCGACATTGTTGCAACCCTTTAACAGATAATTCAAAACTTGTTCAACCTGCGGTGAATTCAGCTCGCAAAGTTCGAGCAACCAACTTTCGAGCGCCATGAGAGCACTCTGAATAACATGGGGTCCTGTAGAAGTGCCTCGATAGAGAAGCCATAGGCGATCGCTGCACCATTGCTCAGCATTTGTTCCATCTGCCAATTGGAATGTGACCTTAAACGGATACTCAACGAATTCAACGAATTCGCGACTTATTTCCCGATCTGCGTAACAATTTGAGCAATGATTTAGTAAGCGCACGATGAACTTTAGCCCAATCTTTGGGTGATATCGTAGGAGGAATATGAATGGTCCGTGGTAGGCGCTGGCTGGAAAGAAGTCAAAGTCCAAGTGCTCACGAAGACCGAAAATAGATTCTATATCTCTGCCGCCATAAAAATCGCAATCCTTCTTGTCTTTAGGTTCAGGCGCATCGATCCATTTAGACTCCGCTAATTTTATTATTAAATCAGGAAAGTCCCTGCAAGCAGCGCCTCCATCCAGATACATCAAGAGCAACTTTGCCAGTTCATTAGATGTATGATCCTTTTTCTTGTTGTGATCTATCGCTCGTTGAACGAGTTCTTCAAAATTATTAGATGATGCTTTGGGGATCTTTGCTATGATCTTGAGTAGCTGTTTCTGTGTACCTTCCTGCCTCCAATAGTCGGTCTTTGACAGCAAACTGAAAGCTATTTCAGCGGCATCTTCCGATCCTTCTGGATAAGGCGAATCCCACCAGTTGACAGTTTGGCTCCAATCTTCTAACAACCCCACCAGCAATTGGATATCTCCATCATGAAACTTGGTTAGGTTCTGGTGTATTAGCTTTAAAATCGCTGCCCAAGCCGAACCCTGAGGGACGAAAATAGCCGACGAAGCCTCTCTAATGGGGACCCAAGATGGGGCAATTTTGCACGCGACCCGAAGTAGATGGACCATACGACGGAGCAGTTCAGCATCGTTCTGAAGAAGTATTTCATCATTGCGGGTATTGAAATCAGCTGCACCCGAAGATAGCATCACCGACACGAGCGTGTCATCCCGAGATTGTTGGGCCAAGTTCCTATCTGAAATTACTTTGAGAACATATTTGTCGGCAACTTTTGGCTCACATTCGAGCATTTCCCCGAGCCACTTTCGATAGGCACGTCTAAGAGCAGGGTGTGTACCCACGTTTTGTAGGAAAGACGAATGGCCGGATAAGTGGTGATGTGCAAATCTTTCCTCCAACCAATCAACTAAAGCCCAATCTTCAAGGACATCGTGCGCAGGCGCTGCGAGACTATCGGTTCTTTCTGAAAACTCAATCAAGTTGTCCTGATGTAGGCGCTCTAGGACTTCCTGGTCCAAACCATCGCAATTCGCATATGGACTCAAGGCACGTGCCCGAAGAAGCGCGATCTTTGTAAAGACTTCCTCACGCCGTTTCGGCATACCCCCAGCGGGCTTATCATCTTCTCGCACAATATCCCGCCAGACCTTACTTCGAAAGCTTCGCTCATCTTGAGGAATATTTGCATCCTCTGCCCACTGCATTCTTGCGGCCATGTTCAGGATGTATGGGTTACGGAAAAGCTTTCGAAGCGCGGGGTTCTTACTGGGTCTTTTGAGCTTAGGGATCGCTGCGATCGCTTTATCTAACTCGGCATCGTCAAGAAGTGGGACGGTAAACACCTCGTGTTTGAGGCCAACAGCTTCCAAGAAAGCTTCACAAACCAAATCGAGCGAGTAATCCCGGCATGTCAGAATCATCTTCCAGTCGTCATCTTTTAGCATTTTTCCGAGGAAGTCACTAAATGCGTCTCGGTTGGATCTCTCTAACAGTCTTTCAATACTTTCAACCAATATTAATTTTCGCGAACGCAGTGCTAATAGGGAGAAAAGGCTTTTAGAGGTAATAGGTGCCGGTATTTGCATATTGTGAAGCGTTTCATCCAGATGCGCAGTGGCGAATGCTTCAGCTCGGAAGGATAAGGCAAGATGGTTTTGGCTCAGTTTCTCAACGACTTCTTTTGCAATTGCTGACTTTCCCGACCCAGGAGGACCTGTAATAACTACAACATGGCTTCGCTCTAAACTCTGGAGCAGTTGTGTGCAAAGCTCACCACGTGGGATGTGGTGGTCAGGCCAAATGGTATCTGAAATGTTATTCAATACGACTTGTGAGTGATCACGAAGTACCCGAATAGCATCATGCTCAGAATCTCCTATAGGTGAGTGATTTTGTTGTAATCTTTCGGGTAACTTATCGTAGGTAAAGCTCCCGGCATTCGGCGCAGTACTCCCAACCAAAGATAGAAGTTCGTTCCAAGTTGCCTCAGCAATACCGAGTTCATTTGGCCCACGTGCAGCTTCAGCAAGTATTATTTTCATCCAATATTCGGTTTGGCGATCGAAAGGCAGAATACGAAGCGATTTAAGGAACTCCCAAAAATTATCATCGTCCACATGGCCTTCATTGGTGACTTCGACAATTTTCCTGATTTCATCGCGATAATCCCGTGTAATCTTACTTAGAAATTTGGGCACCTCTGTTCGTTGCAGAAAATCAGCAGCATCCAAAGAAACCCGAGCACAATCTAGCAAGTTGCCAAAGTTGGCTAGAAGTCGCTCCGAACTCTGGAGCGAAATAATCACGATCAAATCGTTTGATTTATCAAAATGACCTTCTGATTGGAAATCTCGCCAGGCAGATGCGATGGTTTCTCGGCAGTCTTCGTTTTTGCTGCTGATATGGAATTTACGCTTGATTTGCGCCGCCAAATGACGTTCGCTTTCGTCTCTCCTTTTTCCAACAACTAACAAATCGTCAGTGTTCCATCCTAAGTGCGCAGTTTGGAAGTGGACTTCCTTTATCTGGCAATCTTCGAGACAAGGCGGAATTCCTCGGACAAGTAGAAGCGCAAGGAAAGCTGCGTTTACGTGTTGTTCAAAAAATGTTCCAGCGCCACCAGTAGATGCGGGGTTTGTTGCCTCCGGTTGAGTTTGGCGCGAGGAGCTATTCATTTTCACTCCAAAGATAACCTGATAAGAAATCTATTCTTCTGTTGGGCGGTTTTTTTTTTATCTTTTGTACGGTTCCCATCTCTCCTTGCCCTCTACCCACTCTCACCTCACCTCTCCCCCCTCACCCCACCTTCAACTGGGCCTCCACCAGCTCGTCGAGGAAGGACCTCCTCACCTCCGCGGCGTAGTCCCAGAGGTCGGGGCCGCAGGCGTCGCACTCCCGCCCCCGCTCCTCCATCACCCGGACCAGGTCGAGGAGGGAGGCGTAGAGGAGGGGCGCCGCCTCCCGGAGCCTCTCGTCGAAGCAGCTCGCTGCCGCCCCCTCCGTCGGGATAAGCCTGCATCCGCCTCCGCCAGCGCCAGCGCCAGCTTCTTCCCAGGCCATGCAACCGGCCTGCAGGCAGGACCGCGCCACGAAGGGGCAGGCGCGGGCCTCTGCATCCACCTCTCCAGGATCCGTCATCGTCTCCGCCACCTCGCCACGGAACGGGCCTGAGATCTCGATCATCTATTCTGGCTGATCTTATATCAGCGTTCTGCAGCATCGCAGGAAATCTTCGATCTTATAGCCAATTTTTTCTTCGCCGTCCCGATGCCGGCTGTAGGGATATATGGCACGAAATTGGGGTTAGAGGTGACAGAAATTGGGTGAAATCGGCAGATACTCGGAGATTTATTAATTCATATCCAAAATAATTTTTACTCCTGCTTATTCTGCTTATGGGCGGAGCCTGTCAGCATGACAAGATTTTAAATAACATGCAGACCAAGAAAGTTATTCAGTTCTGTATCGCGGACGGACGAGAGTTCCATCGACCGGCCCTATTTATAGACCATCTCCTGGAGATGGTTCAGGCTTGGCCTGGGCTGGCGAAAGATCCCGATCGGGAATCTCCGGCTCGGCTTCGGCTCGGTCCGTCCGGATGAGGAGGTTCGGATATTATGAAGAGACCCTTAACAGCGGCGATCCTCGCCCTATTTTTGCTGGCATCGCCGACCTTTGCGGCCGACGCCGCCACCGCTCAGCAGATGCCCGTTCTGGAGATGAAGCCGGGGACGATGGCGGTCATGGAGAGGTTCTTGCCGGTATACTACGCCGACGGGGGCGACCCGAAGGGATCGGTATACCACGCCGCCAGCAGCACCTCTCCAGACAACGTAATCTATACGAGGCCCTCGGGGAGGCTCTACAGCTTCGCCTTCCATCCGGGGGTCCCCGAGAAGCTCTACTACGCCAACGCCAACCAGAACGACATTTACATGGTAGCCGAGACCGGTTCCGGCTGGTCCGCTGAATCGGCCGTCTTCACCCACAGGACTTACGTCAGGGACATCGCCTTCGCCTTCGACCGGAGCGGCGAGCTCGGCCTCTACTTCAGCGAGGCGACGGGCGCCGGCGGCGACGGGACGATCTACCGGGTCGACGGCGCCTCCGCCACCCCCTTCTACACCGTCAAGCTCGCCGACGTCGATGGCTTCTGGTCCGGGCACTTCGCCTTCGACTACGAGGGAAACCTCTACCTCAGCTCGGGAAACCGGGTACCGGCCAGCATATACCAGGTCGCTGCCGGGACGGGAGCGGTGACCAGGATCTTCGAATCGAGGGATAGCTCCATAGCCGGCCTCGTCTACCGGGACGACCGCCTCTACTACGCCGACTGGCGCCAGAACATCTACCGCCTCGACCTCGGGAGCGGCACGAGCACCCTCTACTACACCAACCCCGCCAGGGTCTGGCTCTCCGACGTGGGCTTCAAGGAGAGGAGGGACGCCGCCGGGAGCAGGCCGACGGCCGCAAGCTACCTGCGGCTCGCGACCATACCGACCGCACCAGTCCAGAAGGTCCTGATGCCCATATGATCCGGGGCTGCCTGCCTATACCCTCCCCGCCACTTTTTTTTAATCGAGGTTCTAATCCGGCCCCTCTTCCAGCCCGGAGGATTTCTCGCCCACCCTTCGCCCAGCGCCTCCGGGCCGGGATCGTCAAAAGGGCTGATAAAAAAAGTCATGGTTTCGACCTTATGGCAATTAAGATAATTATGACAGGATTGAATGCGGATAATTGGTCTAATGATTGATTTAATAATCGGTCTAATAAAACGTCCCGGCGCAGCGGAGAGCTGCGCCGACCATTCTGGCGATCAGGGATAAATATTATTTCAGACCTTGTGGGCTATGGCGAACTTTCGCATAACCCTGTCGATAGTTATGCTGACCTTGTCTCCGACCTTCGTTTCTGGGACGAAGATCACAAAGCCCTCAACCCTGGCTATGCCGTCTCCCTGCCTCGATATATCCTCGATCTCAACTTCATACGTCTTTCCAGCTTCAACGGGCGCAGAGCTTGAAAAGCCGCCGCTGCTATAGGAACCTCGATTATCTCCGTACACAAACTTCACATCCATTTTGCGAAAAACCGTGAAAACAGCCTCGCACGGTGGCTGAGAACGACCAGGGGTTATTTAAACCTATCCCCGGTCCCCAGTGGGTTCAGCAGCATATCTCAATCCGCCCTGCAGATCTCGCTGGAGGTGGGGGTGTCAAAAAGGCCGATCATGTTCAGAAGGGTAGATTTTCCGCTTCCGCTGGGCCCCACGATCGATAGGACCTCCCCCTCCTCGATCGTCAGGTCGACGTCGTCCAAGGCCACCAGCTCGACGCCGTCTCCGTATACCTTCCGCAGCTTCTTGATCTCGATGATGTTGCTCAAAATCTGATCGTCTCCATAAATCTTATTCTGTTGCTATCGCCTTCACAGGATCGAGCCTGGAGGCCTTAAAGGCCGGGTATATTCCTGCGAAGAAATTTACGAGTATGGCGAATAGGGCGACGTAAAGGAACGTCTCCACCTCCAGGACGACGGTCATCCGGGAGGCTATGTAGATCTCCGCCGGAACCTCGATCGTACCTATCAGCTTTGCGGCAACGTATGCTAGCCCTCCGCCAAGGAGGGCTGAGGGGGGGGCGAGGATGACCGACTCCAGGACGAAGATCTTCATGATCGACCTTCTGGTGGCACCCATGGCCATCAGGATCCCTATCTCCTTCGTCCTTCGGCTTATTATCATTATCATGGTGTTGGCTATACCGAAGCCCGATATTATTAAAATTAATATATAGAATGCAATTGAGTAGATCTCCTGGGAGTCCAGCTGCTCCAGGATGTCCCTGCTCTTCTCCTGCCAGCTCTCGGCCTTGTAGAAGGTCCTCTCGTTGAGGTCGGCGGCGACGGCGGTGGCTGCATAGATATCCGATAGCCTGATCCCCACCTCCGATACCACGTCCCCCTCCCCCAGCAGCTCCTGGGCGGTATCGAGGGGGAGGTATATGAGGGATCTGTCGAGCCCCGTCCCGGTCCTTATGACGCCGACCGCCGTCACCTGGAGGGTCGCGTCCCTTCTCGTAATCCTGAACTTGTCTCCGACATTGAGTTCCAGGTCGTCGGCGAGGTCGATACCTACCACGGCGGCGAGCCTCCTGTACCGCAGGTCGTAGTAGTCGCCGGAGACGACGTCGTCTTGGACCTTCAGGAGGATATCTTCCAGGAGAGGGTCGGCGCCGATGAAGGTCACCCCCTCGACGTTGTTCTTATGTTTTGCAGCCGCCATCCCCGAGACCCTCGGCGACGCCACCAGAACCCCCGGACTCCCGGACGCCATCTGCGAAAGGGTTCTGTAGAGATGGATGTAGTCCTCCCCCTCCTTCGGACCGATCGTTATATGCGGTGCGTTCTCGACGGTATTCTCGATCAGGTTCTCTCGGTACCCCTCGGTGATCCCTATCAGGACGACGATCACCCCCACCGCCAGGGCGACGGAGAGGATCGTGAAGAGGACCATCCTCGGATTTCCGAGGATATGTCGTTCTGCGATCGATAGCTCGAACATCTCTTCAACCTCGGAGGGCAACTACAGGATCCAGACGCGAGGCCTTGTGGGCTGGGTAGACCCCTGCCGCCATGCTCAATGCCAGCGCCAGTAGCGGGAATGCGATGAGGTCGACGGGATCGACGATGAACTGGATCAATATCGGCTGAGGGGCGTTCGGCGCTGTTATTACGTACTCCTGGGCGTGCAGGTAGATCGATATCGCATAACCGACGACGGTCCCGAAGGCTCCGCCGGCGATGCCCAGGACCCCGCTCTCGATGAGAAATATCCTCCTGATGGTGGAGGAAGAGGAGCCCATCGCCATCATCATCCCTATAGCCCTCGTCTTCTCGAGGACTACCATGTTCATGACGTTGGCGATCCCGAAGGAGGCGATCAGAAGCAATAGGGCCAGGATCAGGTTGTTGGAGAACTTCTCGAAGGCGAGGGTCTCCTCGAACTCGGGAAAGAGCGACCTCCAGCTTCTGGCATCGTATCCTAGGGCCGAGATCTCGGCGGCGATCTCGTCGGCCCGATAGGGGTCGGCGGTCTTGACGTTGATGTAGGTTATGACGTCTCCCTCCCCCAGAAACCTTCGGGCCGTATCGAGGGAGACGAAGGCGTCTCGATCCCAATCGACTCCGGTTCTGAAGACCCCCACCACCACCAGGTTCATGGTGGTGGCGTCTGGAAAGCTGGCGACGACGCCGTCGCCGATCTTCGCGTCCAGCCGCCGGGCTGTCTCCTCCCCCAGGACGATCCTCCGGCCGCTGGCGATTCCCCGCAGGTCCCCCTCCATCATGTACTTGTCGCCGATCCTGGTGACGACGTTCAGCTCTTCCGGGATCACTCCCGTCATCTCGACGTTCTCGAGGTTCCCCTCAAAGGAGAGGGTCGCGGTGGTGCTGAGGGCGGGAGAGACGGCGATGACCCCGGGGATCGTCCAGATGAACTCCATCAGGGTCTTGTAAAGGTATATATGGTTCTCCCCATCCTTGGGAGTGACGAGGACGTGGGGTGCCAGCTCGAAGACTATCTGGAAGATAGTCTCGAAGCTCCCGTTCATCAGCGACCTCATGATTATTATGATGGCCACGGCTAAGCCTACGGCTCCCACGGCGAGGGCGGTCTGCCTCTTTCTGGTTCTAATGTGTTTCATCGCCACGAAGAGTTCGAGGAAGGGATCACCCCCAGATATCTGAAGGAATAATAACGACGCCAATAGCCCTTCTTCGGATCTTATTTAAAAAGATCGGGCTCCGCCACCCTTCATCGAACCTGCTGGCCCGGAAGATGATCGACCTATGCCGCAGAGTGGGTTCCGGGTTCAGCCCCGGAGGGCTACGACGGGATCGAGCTTAGATGCCTGGTGAGCGGGGTAGACCCCGGCGGCGGTGGAGAGGAGGAGGGTTATCAGGGGGAAGGAAAGAAGGTCCCGGGGATCGACGACGAAGGTGAGATAGACGGAGAAGCCGGGGCCGGAGGATAGTGCGATGGCGAGGCTGTTGATGTAGGCTGCGATTCCGTAGGCGATGATGCAGCCCGCCATACCGCCGGCGAGCCCCAGGATCCCGGCCTCCACGAGGAAGATCCTCCGGATGATCGATGAGGTGGCTCCCATGGCCATCATCATGCCGATCTCCCTCGTCTTCTCCAGGACGAGGAGGTTCATGACGTTGGCGATCCCGAAGGCGGAGATGACTATCACCAGGAGCATTATTATGGTGTTGGAGAGCCGGCGGCTCTGGATATTCTCGACGATCCCCGACTGGCTCTGCCAGCTCTCGGCGTTGTAGCCCCGCTCTCTTAGAGAGGCTGCCACCTCTTCTGCCATGTATATGTCGTCGAGCTTTATCTGGACCTCGGTTATGACGCTCCCCTCCCCGAGGAAGTCTCTTGCCGTCTTCATGGAGACGTAGGCGTAGTTCGTAGAGAAGCCGCCGGTGTCGAAGATCCCCGTAACTACGAGGCTCAAGGTCCTGGCGTCGGGAAAGCTCGTCCTGACGGTATCGCCGAGCTTCAAATCCAACCGCTCCGCCATCTCCCTGTCCAGGGCCACCCTCCTGCCTCCCTCGATAGAGTCGAGGCTCCCCTCCAAGATGTAGTCGAGGCCTATCCTCGATATCTTGTTCAGCTCGTCGGGGACGACCCCCCGGAGGACGACGTTCTCGACCTTCCCGCCGGAGGAGAGGGAGGCGGTCGTCGATAGAGCCGGGGAGGCGGCCGTCACCCCCGGGATCGTCCAGATCGCATCGAGGAGTGAGTTGTAGAGGTATATCCGGCTCTCGCCCTCCTTCGGAAGGACGGTGACGTGGGGGACGAACTGGAATATGATCTCGTTGACCGTACCCTCAAAGCCGTTTATCAGCGACCGGAAGAGGATGGTGATGGTGACGGCGAGGGCGACGGCTCCCACCGCTAAAAGGGTCTGCCTCCTCCTGGCGGTGAGGTGTTTTCTTGCGGCGTAAAGCTCGAACAAAGGGTCTCATCTCGGGTTTTATTCCCGTACCTCAGGGATCCGGACCTTGCTTAAGAAGTTGCGACGCCTCCCTCGGAAGTCGCCAGAGAAGGGGATCTCAGGGAGGCCTCTCAGAGAGGGACCTCTTGGGCTTCTTCCACCGAATAGTTCTCGTGGACGATCTTGCATAGCCTCTTGACAAATAACGTCGGGTCTTCGGCCTGGAATATGTTCCTGCCTATGGAGAGGCCTGCGCCACCGACGCTGATGGAGTCGCGGACCATCTCCAAAACCTGGTGTTCCGTCTCCATCTTTGGGCCGCCGGCGATCACCACGGGGACGCTGCAGCCCCTGACCACCTCCCGGAAGGTCTCGGGAGATCCGGTGTAGTTCGTCTTGACTATGTCAACCCCCAGTTCAGCCCCGATCCGGGCTGCGTGCTTGACGTACTCGACGGCGTGCTCCGAGGAGACCTTCGCCCCCCTCGGGTACATCATGGCGAGGAGGGGCATCCCCCAGCGGTCGCAGCTCCGAGCAACCCTTCCCAGGTCCTGGAGCATCTCGGCCTCGTCGTGGGCGCCGACGTTGACGTGGATGCTGACGGCGTCCGCCCCGATCCTGATGGCATCCTCCACCTCGGTGACCAGGACCTTGTGGTTTGGGTCGGGGCCGAGGCTGGAGCTGGCGGATAGGTGGATTATCAGACCCACGTCCTTGCCGTAGCCCCGGTGGCCGTGGAGGGGGAGGCCCATGTGGCCTAGGACGGCGTTCGCCCCCCCCTCCGCCACCCTGTCGACAGCCTCCTGCAGGTCGATCAGCCCGCCGATCGGCCCCACCGTCAGGCCGTGGTCCATGGGGACGATGACCGTCCGATTCGTCCTCCTGTTGAAGATCCTCTCCATCCTGATGGACTTTCCGACGTTCCTCATGGGGGAAGGGCTTTGGAGAGTCGAGATTAAAAGGTGATGGTCAGGACCGGAATGGATCTCGTTCAGACCGGATTATTTAATTACTTTAGAACCTATCATAAGTGAGGATTGTTTATGAGGATATTCGAAGCCCTTCTACTGGCAATGATAGCGATTTTGGCGACGGCGTCAGCCTCGTTCGCCGCCGACGACGGATCCGACGTATCGGCCCTGACGGTCTCCGGGACCGGGGAGGCGACCGCCGACGCCGACATCGTGACGATAGTCCTGGGGGTCGAGACGAGGAGCGAGAGCGCCGCGGAGGCGGTCGCGGATAACGGACGGATGATGGCCGACGCCATCGAGGCCCTATTGGCGGCCGGCGTACCTCCGGAGGAGATCAAAACCTCTCAATTTTCGATCCGTCCCACCAGGGACTGGATAGACGGAAGGCTCTCCGATAAGGTCGTCTTCGAGGTCAATAACCAGGTCACCTTTACATTAGATCTCGCCGATGAGATGGATATCGGAGTCCTCATCGACGGGGCCGTGGGGGCAGGGGCTAACACCGTCGATAGCGTCACCTTCGGCCTGCGAGATCCGACTCCCGTACAGGAGGAGGCGCTGGTGGAGGCGGTCTTAGACGCCATGGGGAAGGCAGGGGTGATCTCCCAGGCCGCTGGCGTGGTTCTGGGGAGGATCCTCTCGATATCTGAGGGCGGATACTCGCCCGTTCCCATGGCCGAGAGCAGGATCTACTTCGCCGCCGACGTAGGGGCTGCGACCCCGATCGTCCCCGGGGACGTGAAGGTGACGGCGACGGTGACCATCACCTACGAGATCATGAGCGGGGTTGTCACACCCCCCGACCAGGCCGAGTGATCCGCCTAAGGGCGGATCACCATCTTTTTTTGGCTCAGGTGCCAGTATATTTCCAGAAGCATAAAAAACTCCTGGACGCCTCCGGGCTCATCCCGCGTCGTAGTAGCAGACGGCGTCGACATCAAGAACCGTCGGGGACCCGAGCTTGAACCCCCTGGCGCCCCTCACCCGGCCATGGCCTACCATGGAGAGCTGGACCCTCGCCGCCTGAGCCTCCCTCTCCTCGTAGAAGTCGGCCCCCGCCTGGACGACCTTGTGGGTCACCATCTGGATCTCCCTGATACTCGCCAGCATCCCCCCCGTCCCGTTGACGATGTCGGGGCCGCTCGCCTCCGTCAGGAATATGACGTCTCCGGGGCCTGAGTGGAGGAGGGCGATGAAGTTGTTGGGGCTTCTGATCTCCAGGGTCCTGATCCCGTTGGCCAATAGCTCCCTGATCACCTGTCTCGATATACCCGTAAGTGCAACACATTCCATCATCATCACCCGTACATGGGGAACTGCAGCTCTTTTCTCCCAGGGACCTCCTCGGCGGAGGAACTCTGGACCTGCTCTGCGAGCTTCTGCATCTGAAACTCGATCTCGTCCGCCCTCTCCTCCAGCTCCGTCGTATCGACGTTGAGGCTGTAGAGGTTGTTGAGCATCTTGATGGTGACGACGGCAGCTCGCGGGTCGGGGGCCATGCTGTGGGTCTCCCCCAGGAGGCATACCGCCGGCATCTTCCGGAGGAGACACTCGTTCATCACCGATCCGGATATCCCAGATATCGTCCCGAACTCGAAGACCTCTACCTGATCTTTTATCTTATTCAGCATCTCCCCGGTGGTGGCGGCGCCGAAGACCCGCTGCTCTTCGCCCATCACCGTAATCCCCGCAAGACAGACCATCTCCGTCGCCCCGATCGACTCCGCCCAGGATACTATCCCCCGGGCGAGGTCGTAGGAGGCGGCCGGATGGACGGGGATGTCGGAGCTTACCACCACCACCCCCAGCTCTGCTTTCTCGTATATCCTCACCGGCATATGGGCCAGGCCGCCCACCAGGACCGACATCGGCGGAAAGAACCTCGAATCGATGGCGCCGAGGTAGTCCATCTCCAGCTTGTTGATGACGTACTGGCTCGCGATATTTCCGATCAGCCCGATACCAGGGAACCCCTCGATGACCACCGGGTTCTCGGAGCGGGGTTTCTCTGCTCTGACCTGGACTTCGTCAGTCATGAAAATATCTTTGGCCTCTGATGGGTGATAAGAGCATCGGTCACCCCATTAAAAATCCTCCATCCGGGAGGATCGCCGTAACAACTTATTAATCGTATAAACGCCTTAGATGATCATAGATGATAAGCTGATAAGGCGGGATGGTGTGAGGATATGGTACTTGAACGCGTCGGTGGAGAAGACAGGGGCAAGATAACCCTCTATGCCCTCAGCACATGTGTCTGGTGCAATAAGACCAAGAAGCTCCTGGCAGACCTGGGGGTGGAGTACAGCTACGTCTACGTCGATCTCCTGAAGGGGGACGATCGGAAGAGCGCCCTGGACGAGTTGAAACGGCACAACCCCAAGGCCACCTTCCCCACCACCGTCATCGACGACGGGAAGTGCATCATAGGCTTCAAAGAGAAGGAGATAAAGGAGGCCCTGAGGTTATGACCTATCTTGAACCTTCCTCTGAGGAGGTCGAGTCCTTCCGCCAGCAGCTGGATGACGAGGCGGAGGAGATGGGCTATCACCTCAACCCCGACATCGACTTCACAAGAAACCTGGTGCACGGGCTTCTGCTGAACGAGGGGCGTTACGGGTACCATTCCTGTCCCTGCAGGCTCGCCTCCGGGGAGAGAGACGACGACCTGGACATAATCTGCCCCTGCGACTATCGGGACCAGGATCTGAAAGATTACGGTGCTTGCTACTGCGCTCTCTACGTCTCTGACGAGGTACTATCCGGGGAGCGGGACCTGGCTCCGGTCCCCGAGAGGCGGCCGTCCCCGGATGAGAGGGAGAAGATGGCGAAGGGCTTCACCGCCCCCTCCGGCGAATCTCTCTCTTCGCTTACGTATCCGGTCTGGAGGTGCAAGGTCTGCGGATACCTGGCCGCAAGAGATGATCCGCCGGGGGTCTGCCCCATATGCAAGGCGAAAGCTGAACGGTTCGAGCGTTTCATCTGAAGGTGGAACCAGGTAGATTCCGGTGGATGGAGGAGTACTTTGGCGGAAGGAGATCAGAAGAGGCCAGATCAGAGGATATCTGATCATAAGAGGGCCGACCTGAAGATATCGGGGATGAGCTGCGCCTCCTGCGCCTCCGCCGTCGAAGAGGCGCTCGGCGGGGTGGAGGGGGTCTCGGGGGCGAGGGTGAACCTGGGGAGAGAGACCGCCTCCGTCGACCTCGACCCCTCCAGGGCGAACCTCGCCGACCTGGTGAGGGCGGTGAAGGAGGCGGGTTACTCCGTCGTCACCGAGGCCGTCGTTCTGAAGATAGGGGGGATGATCTGCGCCTCCTGCGTCTCCTCGGTGGAGGATGCGCTACTGGGGGTGGAGGGGGTATTGGAGGTAAGCGTCAACCTCGCCGCCGAGAGGGTCCGGGTCGCCTACAACCCTAAGGCCGCCACCGTCGCCGATATGAGGGCTGCCATCGAGGAGGCGGGCTACGAGTATCGAGGGGTGGCGGGAGAGGAGACCGCCGAGAAGGAGAGGGAGGAGGAGGAGGAGAGGGAGAGGCGCCTCCTGGCCGAGAGGCGGAAGATCCTGATCGGTTTTTTCGTCGGGTCCTTCCTGATGCTCCTGGATATGGCCCACCTCCATACCCCGGTACCGATGCCGATCCTGATGCTCATCATCTCCGCACCCGTCTTCGTCTACCTCAGCTGGCCGATCTTCTCGGCGGGGCTTTTGGCCCTCCGCCACCGGACCCTGACGATGGACGTCATGTACTCCATGGGGATGGGGGTCGCCTTCATATCGAGCCTCATGGGGACCTTCGGCGTCCTCCTCACCTCCGAGTTCATCTACTACGAGACCGCCGTCTTCCTCGCCGCCTTCCTCACCCTGGGAAGGTATCTGGAGACGAAGGCGAAGGGAAGGACCTCGGAGGCGATAAAGAAGCTGATGGGGCTGCAGCCGAAGACCGCCACCGTCCTTCGGGACGGCCGGGAGATGGAGGTGGCGGCCGCCGACCTCCTCGCCGGGGACGTGATCCTCGTCCGGCCGGGGGAGAAGATCCCCGCCGACGGGGTCGTCCTGGACGGCGAGAGCTACGTCGACGAGTCGATGATTACAGGCGAGCCGGTCCCCGTCTTCAAGAAGGTGGGGGACGCCGTCGTCGGGGGTACCCTCAACAAGAACGGGGCCATCAGGTTTGGGGCTTCGAAGGTGGGGCGGGAGACGGCCCTAGCCCAGATCGTATCCCTGGTGGAGGAGGCGCAGGGGTCGAAGCCCTCGATCCAGAGGGTGGCGGATAGAGCCGTCACCTTCTTCATCCCCGCGGTCCTGGCGGCGGCGGCGGCCACCTTCCTCCTCTGGCGGTTCGTCCTGGCCGATCTCGTCGCCGCAGATCCCCTCCTCTTCGCCCTCACCGCCACCATATCGGTCCTGGTGATCGCCTGCCCCTGCGCCCTGGGCCTGGCGAGCCCCACCGCCATCACCGTCGGCCTCGGCCGGGCGGCGGAGCTGGGGGTTCTGGTGAAGAGCGGCGAGGCGCTGGAGGCCTGCGAGAAGATCGACTCTGTAGTCTTCGACAAGACCGGGACCCTCACCGTGGGAAGGCCCGAGGTGACCGACCTCTTGCCCTTCGGGATCGAAGAGAGGGAGCTGCTCCGGATCGCCGCCGGGATCGAGGGGATGTCGGAGCACCCCATCGCCGAGGCGGTGGTGAGGAGGGCGAACTCCGGAGGGGTCCCCATCCCTGAGGCCGCCTCCTTTGAGGCCTTTGGAGGCAAGGGGGTCGTCGGCAGGGTCGATGGGGTTGCCACCGCCGTCGGAAACAGGATCCTCATGCGGGGGATGGGGATCGACATCCCCGAGGAGATCGACGGAGCTGCCCTCAGGATCGAGGAGGAGGGGAAGACCTCCCTCCTCGTCGCCTCTTCGGGGCGGCTCGTCGGTGCGATAGGGGTCGCCGACGCCCTCAAGGAGAACTCGAGAGAGGCGGTCGCCAGACTGAAGGGGATGGGCTTTGAGGTGATGATGATCACCGGCGACAATCCCAGGAACGCGGGGATCGTGGCGGAAGAGATCGGGATAGAGAGGGTTCTCGCCGAGGTCCTGCCATCGGATAAGGCCCATGAGATAAAGAGGCTCCAGGAGGAGGGGCAGGTCGTCGCCTTCGTCGGGGACGGGATCAACGACGCCCCCGCCCTCGCCCAGGCCGACGTGGGGATCGCCATCGGGAGCGGGACGGATGTGGCGATCGAGAGCGGCGAGATAGTCCTCATAAGAGACGACCTGATGGACGCGGTGGCGGCGATAGAGCTGAGCCGGAAGGTGATGGGGAGGGTGAAGCTGAACCTCTTCTGGGCCTTCGCCTACAACGCAGCCCTCATCCCGGTGGCTGCCGGGATCTTATACCCCACCTTCGGTATAGCCTTCCGGCCGGAGTTTGCAGCCCTCGCCATGGCCGCCAGCTCCGTGACGGTGGTGAGCCTCTCCCTCCTGCTGAAGGGGTACGTCCCCCCTTCCAAGAGGGTGGCTCGAGGTTGAATATTTCAAAGCCCAGATAGTTCGAGGTCGCTGAAAGGTGAAGATTTTGGCTATAGATCTGGTATGCAATATGACCGTCGACGAGAAGACGGCTAAGTTCAAGACAGAGTACAAAGGGACCGTCTACTACTTCTGCGCCCCCGGCTGCAAGAGGGCCTTCGAGAAGGAGCCGGAGAGGTATCTGAAAGGATGAGGTCCCGGATCGGATAGATGGATCCGAGTTCGAAAGACCAGGTGGCGGGCGTATGAAAGAGTACGATCTGATAGTCGTAGGCTCCGGGGCCGGGATGATCGGCGTCTCCCGGGGGACGAGGGCGGGGATGAAGGTCGCCCTCGTCGACCACGGACCCATGGGGGGGACGTGCCTCAACAACGGCTGCATCCCCTCCAAGGTCCTCCTATATCCCGCCGACGTCGTCCGTACCCTGGAGGCGGCCCGGGCCGTCGGGGTGGAGGCCCGGGTCGAGAGGATCGACTTCGACCTCATCATGAGGCGGATGCGGGCGATCGTCGATGAGGGTAGACGCGGCATGGAGAGGTCGGCCTCCAAAAACGAGCACCTCGACTGGTACCGGGGCTGGGGGGAGTTCGTCGGCGACCTTCTTATCAAGATCGGGGAAGAGACGATCACCGCTCCGAAGATCTTCATAGCCTCAGGGTCGAGGCCGCTCGTCCCGCCGATACCGGGGCTGGTGGAAGCGGGGTATCTCGACAACGTCTCCGTCCTCTCTATGGAGCGCCTCCCCGAGAGCCTCATCATCCTCGGGGGAGGATACCTCGCCTCCGAGTACGGCCACTTCTTCTCCGCCCTGGGGACGAAGGTGACCATCCTCGGAAGAAACCGGATGCTCCTGAAGGACGAGGACCCTGAGATCTGCGGGATCGTGAGGAGGCGCCTCTCCAGATACATCGACGTCAGGACCGGACACGAGGCTGTGAAGGTCGTCAAGGCGGGGGAGAGGAAGGTCGTCTCCGCCATCGACCTGGAGGCGGACTCCATCGTAGAGTTCGCCGCCGAGGAGGTGATGGTCGCCCTGGGGAGGAGAGCCAACTCCGACATCCTCAAGCCTGAGAAGACGGGGGTCGAGGTCGACCGCTCCGGCTGGATCGTGGTCAACGACCGGATGGAGACGAGCCGGGAGGGGATCTGGGCCTTCGGCGACGCCATCGGAAAGCATATGTTCCGGCACGTCGCCAACCGCGAGGCGAGGGTAGCCTGGGATAACGCCTTCGGCCACTACGCCCGGGAGATGGACTACCACGCCGTCCCTCACGCCGTCTTCACCTGCCCCCAGGTGGGGTCGGTGGGGATGACGGAGGCGGAGGCGAAGGCCGCAGGATATAAGGTGCTGGTGGGGAGGGCCGAATACGGCGACGTCACCAAGGGGTACGCCATGGCCGAGGAGGAGAGCCTGGTGAAGGTCGTCGTCAATGCCGGAGACGGCCGCATCCTCGGCTGCTCCATCGCCGGGACCGGGGCGGCGGAGCTCGTCCAGCAGGTCGTCTACCTGATGAACGCCGGCGACCGCGACAGCGGGCCGGTCGGGCGATCCCTGGTGATCCACCCGGCCCTGAGCGAGGTCGTCAGCCGGGCCTTCGCCAACCTGATGCTGCCGAAGGAAGATATTCCCCGACGATCTGGAGGGGGTTTCGACCAAGATCCCAGGGCTCTCGATGGCTCTGGGAGGGATGAACTATGATGAGAAAGACCCTGATCGGATCGGCGATCCTATTGGTGGCGGCGTTGGTGGTCCTCCTCTTCGCCGGCGGGATCCACCATCCAAAAAAGTACCTCGACCCCTGGGAGAGGTCGTATCATGAGGGGTTCGACGACCCCAGGCTCCAGACGGTCGCCTTCGGGCTCCTAGCCCCCAGCTCCCACAACATCCAGCCCTGGAGGGTCCGCCTCGAAGAGGACGGCCTCACCTTCACCCTCTTCGTCGATCCCCAGCGGCTTCTCCCGGAGGTGGACCCCTTATCGAGGCAGATCATGGTTAGCCAGGGGACGTTCCTGGAGAACGTCAGAATCGGGGCGGAAGAGCTCGGCTTCACCCCGGAGATCGAACTCTTCCCGGAGGGGGAGATCGACCCCGACGGGTCGGCATCGAGCATTGAGAGCAGGCCCGTCGCCCGGGTCGCCCTTGTGCCGGGGGAGACGAGGAGGTCGCCTCTGTACGGGGCGATCTTCGACCGGGTGACGACCCGGACCCCTTACCTCGACCGGCCCCTCACCGATGGGGAGGTCCAAAAGCTCCTGGAGCAGAAGGGGGAGCCCGGAGTCTACGTCCTGATATTCCAGGAGAAGGCCGACCTGGAGGCGATCCGGGACCTGGCGGTCCGGGGGGTCGAGGTGGAGTCGGGGCTTGCCGGCCCCATGAAGGAGAGCGGGGAGATCTTCAGGATCAACGAGGGGGAGAAGAACCTCCACAGGGACGGCCTCACCCTCGACTCCCAGGGGATGGACCGCCTCCTCCAGGCCCTCGTCCAGGGGCTTGGCACCATAATACCCCTGGGGGACGAGAGTATGGCAGAATCCTGGAGGAAGGGAGAGGTGGAGCGGCTACAGCAAAGCCCCGCCTACGCCATCGTCGTCACCGACGCAAACAGCAGGACCGACCAGGTGAGGGCGGGGATCGTCTACCAGCGGCTCCAGCTCGCCGGGACCGTCATGGGGATCAGCATGCAGCCGGCCAGCCAGGTCCTGGAGGAGTACCCCGAGATGGAAGCGCTCTACCGGGAGGTCCACGAGAGGTTCGCCGGGGAGGGCGAGACTATACAGATGCTCGTCAGGATGGGGGAGGCGGAGAAGGCGGTCGGCCACAGCCCCCGAAGGGACGTCATGGACCTGATAGCCGGATGATGTAGCCGGATGAAATAGCCGGATGAAATAGTCGGATGAAATAGCCGGATGAAATAGTCGGATCAACCGTCCGGGCGGATGAATGAAGGGATGAATACAGTAAATGATCAAGAAGTGATGAAGGGAGGAAGGGATGAAGAGGCGCGGTCGATGGACGAGTTTCTGACCATCGCCCTGGAGGAGGCCCGGGCCGGGATCGAGAACGACGACGGCGGCCCCTTCGGCGCCGTCATCGTCCGGGACGGCGTCGTCATCTCGAAGGCCCATAACGAGGTCCTGAAGCGTAACGACCCCACCGCCCACGCCGAGATCCTGGCGATCAGGGAGGCATCAGCGATCCTGGGAAGCTTTGACCTCTCGACTTGCGAGATCTACTCGACCTCGCAGCCCTGCCCCATGTGCTTTGCCGCCATCTTCTGGGCGAGGATCAGGCGGCTCGTCTACGGGACGACCCGGGAGGACGTAGCCGGGATCGGCTTCGACGATGGCCTCATCTACCAGGTCATCAGAGGGGAGGTGGAATTAGAGGAGATGGAGGTGGTGAACCTCGACCGGGAGGGGTGCCTGGGGGTTCTGGAGGAGTGGGAGAGGAGGCCGGGGAGGAGGGTGTATTGAATTGGGAATTCAGGTGGAGTTTTCAGCGAAGGAATATGTCTTGCGACCGCTCTGCAATTTTGGCCTACAATCATCGGAAACTCTGATATAAACCGCCGGCGAAAAGCCATCCATGGCCGACCCCTACGTCCACGGCTACCACCCCCGCGAGAGCACCCGCCTCCAGGACCAGGCGGCGACCCTCGTCGACCTCCTCCACTACGACACCTCCTACCCGCCGGGGTCCCTCGTCCTGGAGGCAGGCTGCGGCGTAGGGGCCCAGACCCTCCCCCTCGCACAAAACAGCCCCGCCTCGACGATCATCGCCCTCGAGATCTCCCGCCCCTCCGCCGCCGAGGCGAGGGGGAGGGCGGAGGCCGCGGGCCTCGCAAACGTCCGGGTCCTCCAGGGGGACATCTTCAGCCTCCCCTTCCGAAAGGCCTCCTTCGACCATCTCTTCGTCTGCTTCGTCCTGGAGCACCTGCCCCGGCCTGTCGAGGCCCTCTCCATCCTCAAGGAGTATGTAAAGCCGGGAGGGACGATCACGGCGATCGAGGGGGACCACGGCTCGGCGTACTTTTATCCCGACAGCCCCGCCGCCCGGCAGGCGATCGGCTGCCAGGTGACCCTGCAGGAGCGGGCGGGCGGAAACGCCATGATAGGCCGGGAGCTTTACCCCCTCCTCGTCCGGGCAGGGTTTGCCGAGGTCTGCGTCTCCCCCCGGATGGTCTACGCCGACGGGTCGAGGCCCGCCATGGCCGACGGCTTCACCCGGAGGACCTTCACCGCCATGATCGAGGGGGTCCGGGACTCGGCCCTGGCGGCCGACCTGATGGGGGCTGCTGAGTTCGATTCGGGGGTAGCCGACCTGTACCGGACGGCGGAGGAGGACGGGGTCTTCTGCTACACCTTCTTCAAGGCGACGGGAAAGAAGGGATGAGCCGAATTCCCCGGACGGGCCGAGCCGATCGCTTCCGTCACATGAGCCTGAAGGTCGAAAAGATAATTAGCCCCTCCATCCCACCTCACCCCCATGATCCTAAACTCCCGCCTCATCCTCGCCCTCGACGTCCCGTCGAGGGATAGGGCCCTCCACCTCGCCTCCACCCTGAAGGATCGCGTTGACTACATCAAGGTCGGCTACCCCCTCATCCTGGCGGCGGGGCTCTCCGTCGTCGGCGAGATCGCCTCCGTCGCCCCGGTCATCGCCGACCTGAAGATCGCCGACATCCCCAGCACCAACACCCTGATCTGCGAGGAGGTCCTGGAGGCCGGAGCCGCAGGGATCATCGCCCACACCTTCGTCGGGAAAGACAGCCTCTCCGCCTGCGTAGAAGTCGCCCATGAGGGCGGAGCCCTCGTCTTCGCCGTCACGGAGATGAGCCACCCCGGGGCCGAGGAGCTGATGGGACCGGCCGCCGAGAGGCTGGCGCGGATGGCGGCGGACTGCGGCGTCGACGGGGTCGTCGCCCCCGCCACGAGGCCCGAGAGGATAAGGCTCGTCAGGTCTATCGTCGGGGACCGGGCGATTATATCCCCGGGGGTGGGGGTCCAGGGCGGATCGCCTTCGGCGGCCCTGAAGGCCGGAGCCGACAGCCTCATCGTCGGAAGGAGTATCACCGACTCGCCGAACCCGGTGGCCTCGGCGGAGGCGATCCTGAGGGAGATCCGCTGACGGCGGATTAGTAAAAACTTTTTTATCGTCCGCGGTCGGATATATCGTCCATGATAGTCGCGGAGCTTTCCATGATAACGATGGGGACGGGGACGAGCGCCAGCCGGTACGTCCGGGCCGTCCACCAGGTCCTGAAGGGGTCGGGGCTCAAATTCGTCCCCGGCCCCATGTCCACCTCTATAGAGGCGGGATCGATGGGGGAGATCTTCGAGGTGGTGGAGAAGGCCGACGCCGTCCTGGCGGAGATGGGGGCCGGGCGGATCGTCACCACCATCAAGATCGACCACCGGCTGGACAAGGAGATCTCCATCGAGACGAAGATGAAAGCGGTCAAGGAATAAAGGCCGGATGAGATTAAAAAGCCGGTGTAGACGAATAAAAGTCAGTTCAGATATCTTGCCGGGCTGTTGAGGTTTTAAGGGCCGCCCGGCTCACTGGACGGCGCCCTTCACCTCGTCGACGATCTTTCCGAGGAACCCCTTCTCCTTCTTTTCCGTGGGCTTCTCCCTCTTCTTCTCATCCTCGGCGGACCTCTTCATCATCTCGCCCTCCCCGAACTCGGCGGCGAGCTCCTCCAGGAGCTCTTTCTGCCTTCCGGTGAGGTTTGAAGGGGTCTTGACGTTCACCCGGACGTGCATGTCTCCGGTCCCCCCGAAGCCGTGGAGGCGGGCGATCCCCTTCCCCTTCAGCCGGAAGACCGAGCCGGTCTGGGTCCCGGCGGGGACCTTTATCTTGGCCCGTTTACCGTCGAGGGTCGGGACCTCCAGGTCCATCCCCAGGGCAGCCTGGGTGATGGAGAGAGGAGCCTCGAAGAGTAGGTCGTCCTCGTCCCTCCTGAAGAGGGGGTGGGGCCGGACGTTGACGAAGACGTATAAGTCGCCGGGCTCGCCGCCGGGGTCGGAGGACGCCTCCCCCTGCCCCCCGAGCCGGAGGTGCTGGCCGGTCTCGACCCCGGCGGGGACCTTGACGTTGATCGTCCTCGTCTTTCGGACCCGCCCCGACCCCCGGCACTCGGCGCAGGGGTCGGAGACGATCTGCCCCCGGCCGGCGCATTTGGGGCAGGTCGAGGAGGTCATCATCTGGCCGAAGGGGGTCTTCTGGACCCTCGTCACCTGGCCGGCGCCCCGGCACTGGTCGCAGGTCACAGGCGAGGTTCCCGGCTTCGCCCCCGTCCCGCTGCAAGGAGGGCAGGTCTCCATCCGGGGGACCTCGATAGAGGTCTCCAGGCCGGAGGCCACCTCCTCCAGGGTCATATCCAGGTCGTAGCGGAGGTCGCGACCCCGTCCGGGGCCCCGGCGGCCGCCCCGGCCGCCGCCTCCGAAGAAGATATCGAAGATGGACCCGCCCCCGCCAAACCCCCCGCCGAAGCCCCGGAGGAGGTCCTCGAAGTCGACGCCCCTGAAGAGGTCCTCCTGGGAATAGCGGCCGTCGATCCCGGCGTGGCCGAACTGGTCGTACTGCTTCCTCTTCTCGGGGTCGGAGAGGACGGCGTAGGCCTCGGAGATCTCCTTGAACCTCTCCTCGGCTTCGGGCTCCTGGGATCTATCGGGATGAAACTTGAGGGCGAGCTTACGGTAAGCGCTCTTGATCTCCTTTGGGTCCGCCTCTTTTCCGATCCCAAGGACCTCGTAGTAGTCTCTCTTGCTCCCAGCCACCGCCTATCCTCTCCGGCATCTCCATCTGAGATCTCTGCAAACCCCTTCCGCCCTCATCGAGCTCATTTCTTGTCGTCCACGACCTCATAATCGGCGTCGATCGTCTCGCCGGAGCCTGAACCCTGCGAGCTCTGTTGCTGTTTCTCCTGCTCTCGCTGCTGCTGCTCCGCCGCCCTCTGGTACATAGCCGTAGTAAGCTCGTAGATGGCGTTCTGGAGGGCCTCTGCCTTCTCCTTTATCCTGGCGATATCCCCGCCGGCGAGGGCCTCCTTCGCCTCAGCGATCGCCTTCTCGATCTTCTCCCTCTGGTCGGCGGTGGCGACCTCCCCCGCCTCTTTTAGGGTCTTCTCGGCGGTGTAGACGAGGGTCTCGGCCTGGTTCTTCGCCTCGATCTCCTCCTTTCTCCTGGTATCCTCGTAGGCGTGCTCCTCTGCCTCCCTCACCTTCCGCTCGATCTCGTTCTGGGAGAGCTTGTGGGGGGCGGAGATGGTGATAGCCTGCTCTTTGCCGGTGGCCAAGTCCTTGGCCGAGACGTTGAGGATGCCGTTGGCGTCGATGTCGAAGGCGACCTCGATCTGGGGTATACCCCTCGGCGCCGGGGGTATCCCCGATAGGTTGAACCTGCCCAGGGATGTGTTGTCCTTGGCCATGGGCCTCTCCCCCTGGAGGATGTGGATCTCGACGGTCGTCTGGTTGTCGGCGGCGGTGGTGAAGATCTGGCTCTTCCTGGTGGGGATGGTGGTGTTCCTCTCGATCAGCTTGGTGTCTACCCCGCCGAGGGTCTCTATCCCCAGGGAGAGGGGGGTGACGTCGAGGAGGAGGATGTCCTTGACCTCGCCTCCCAGGACCCCTCCCTGGACCGCCGCACCGATGGCGACGCACTCCATGGGGTCGACGCCCCCTTCCGCCTCCTTGCCCATGAAATCCCGGACGAACTTCCTGACGGCTGGCATCCGGGTGGGGCCGCCTACGAGGACGATCTTGTCGATCTTGGTCTTGTCGATCCTGGCGTCCCGGATCGCCTGGTTCATGGGTCCGCGGCACCTCTCCAGGATCTCCTTTATCAGCTCCTCCAACTTCGCCCGGGTGACGGTGACGTCCAGGTGCTTGGGGCCGTTCTGGTCTGCGGTGATGTAGGGGAGGTTGATCGTCGTCTGCAGGACCGATGATAGCTCGATCTTCGCGATCTCCACCGCCTCCCTCAACCTCTGCATAGCCATCCTGTCGCCCTTGAGGTCGACCCCCGACTCCTGCCGGAACTTCTCGACGACGTAGTTCGTCAGGATCTCATCCATATCCCGGCCGCCGAGCTGGGTGTCTCCGCTCGTCGACTTCACCTCAAAGACCCCCTCCCCCGCCTCCATGATGGTGACGTCCAGGGTCCCTCCGCCGAAGTCGAAGACCATGAGGGTCGCCTCCCCCTCCTTGTCCATCCCGTAGGCTAGGGCGGCGGCCGTCGGCTCGTTGATGATCCTGACGACTTCGAGGCCGGCGATCGTCCCGGCGTCTTTGGTCGCCTGCCTCTGGTTGTCGTTGAAGTAGGCGGGGACGGTGATCACCGCCTTCTCCACCTTCTCCCCCAGGAACGCCTCGGCGTCGTCCTTGATCTTCCGCAGGATATAGGAGGATACGTCCTGGGGGGTGTAGGACTTCCCGAAGACCTCCACCCTGTAATCCTGGCCCATTTTGCGCTTGATCCCGGTTATAGTCCCGTCGGGGTTCGTCGCCGCCTGTCTTCTGGCCGGCTCTCCCACCAGCCTCTGGCCGTCTTTGGTGAAGGCGACGTAGGATGGGAAGGCCTTTCCTCCGGCGACGATGCTCGTCCCCTCGGCGCTGGGGATCATGGTCGGCTTTCCGCCGATAAGGACGGCGGCGGCTGAGTTGCTCGTTCCCAGGTCTATGCCTATGATCTTGGACACGTTATCACCTTCTCGAAATAGAACTTCTGAATATTTACCGTTTCTTGGAGACGAGGACCTTGGAGAACCGGATCACCCTGGAGTTCAAAGCGTAGCCCCGCAAGACCTCCTCGGTCACAGTCCCCTCTTCGCATTCGTCGGACTCCACCATCATCAGAGCCTCGTGTCTGTAGGGGTCGAACTTCTCCCCTATCGCCACGATGGGGGCGAGCCCCTCCGTCCCGAGGACGTCCAGGAGCTGCCTTCTGACCCTCTCCATCCCCTCCACCTGCTTAGCCGCCTGATCGAGGCTGTCGAGGACGGGGAGGAGCTTCGTAATAACCCTCTCCGAGGCGCGAAAGGAGAGGGCCTCCTTCTCTCGGGCGGCCCGCTTCAGGGTGTTATCCAGCTCCGCCCTGCATCGGAGGAGGAGATCGTTCATCTCCTCTGCTTCAAGCCTCGCCTCTTCCAGCTCCTTTGACAGCTCCCGCGGGTCCAGGTCCAGCAGGTCCGGATCAGATGACCCACCCTCTGCCCCCTCCCCCATCAACGGCCCGGCTTCGCTGAGTGGATCTGCCTTATCCGATCTGGCCTTTCCGTCCTTCTCGGAGGGCCCAATCTTCTTCTCGTTGTATTTCGCCTTCATAAACCACCCCTCACGTCAGGGGCGAATGAGATAATCGACGAAAACTCCTCGGAGGATGGGGGCCCCGGCAGCGGAGATCCCCGCCGAGCCCCCCTCCAGCCTCCCTATCCCCCTCACATCATGGGAGGCATCATCGGCCTTCGAGTGTAGTCGTGGGGGCTCTGGCCCGGCTTGGGCTTGAGGCCTTCCACTTTGGCTGCGATGACGTCGTCGACCCGCAGGACGAGGGTGGCGGCGGCGGTGGCGGACTTGATCGCCTGGATCTTCACCTTCAGCGGCTCGACGACCCCCCGCTCCATCATATCGGCGGCTTTTCCGGTGTTGATATCGAGGCCGTATCCCTTCTTTCCTGAGCCGTGGCTGAACCTGAGGTCGACGAGGACGTCTACAGGGTCGAAACCGGCGTTCTCTGCCAGGTTTACGGGGATCTCTTCGACGGCGTCGGCGAAGGCCTTGACGGCGAGCTGGTCTCTACCGGTGATGGTGGAGGCGTACTGCCGGAGCCTCTCCGCCATCTCGATCTCGGGAGCGCCGCCGCCGGGGACGATCTTCTCCGACTCCAGAACCGTCGCCACCGACCAGAGGGAGTCCTCAAGGGCCCTCTCCACGTTATCCCGGAGCTGTTCGCTCGATCCCCGGATGACGATTGTAACAGCCCTGGCTCCTTGGCACCCCTCGACGAAGATCATCTTCTTCTCTTTTCCGATCTTCTTCTCTGCTACTATATCGGCCGACCCCAGGTCCCCCTCCGTCATCTCCAGGGGATCTGTGATGATCTTACCGCCGGTGGCGAGGGCCAGAAACTTCATATCCTCGTCGCTGACCCTCCTCGCTGCGATGATCCCGTGGTTGGCGAGGTACCGGGATGCGTAGGCTCCTATCCCCTGCTTGCAAAATACGACGTTCGCCCCGATCCTGGCCATGGCGTCGACCTTCTCCTTAAGGACCTCGTCTTCTCCCTCCCGGAAGCTGCTGAGGCTCTCGGGGCTCGATATGGTGATCTTGGCGTCGGTGGAGAGCTTCTTCAGCTCCAGGGTGCTGTCGAGAAGGGCGATCCGCGCCCCTTCCACCCTCTTTGGCATATCGGGGTTTAGCCTCTCCTTGTCCAGGACGACGCCGCGGACGAGGGCCGTCTCCTTCACCGATCCGCCGCTGATCTTGACGAATCCGATCCTCTCCTCGACGTCCACCCTGCCGTCCTCCTCGATCGCCGCAGCGGCGTCGATGCAGATCTCTGAGAGCATCTCCTTGAAGACCTCGATCCCCTTGCCTGTCATGGCGGTCTCGGAGACCTTCTTCAGTATCTCGCGATCTTCCTTCGATACGGCCACCCCCATCTCCTCCAGGAACTCGTGGGCCTTCTTCTGGGCCGCCTTGTAACCCTGGACTATCACCGTAGGGTGTACGCCGATCTCTATCAGCTCCTCGGCGTTCTCGAGGAGCCCTCCGGCTATGACGACGGCGGTCGTCGTCCCGTCTCCTACTTCGTCCTCCTGAGCCCGGGAGACCTCTACGATCATCTTAGCCACAGGATGCTCAATGTCCATCTCCCGGAGGATGGTGGCCCCATCGTTGGTGATGACGATATCCCCCGTCCCGTCCACCAGCATCTTGTCCATCCCCTTGGGGCCGAGGGTGGTCTTTACAGCCTCCACCACAGCTTTAGCCGCCATGATGTTCTTCCGCTGAGCGTCCTTTCCCGTCTCGCGCTTATGTCCTTCTCTCAGGATCAGTATAGGAGCGTTTGTCAAGCCAGCCAAATCGAGTCCTCCCCTGTCATTCTGGTCATCAGCAGTTTGAAGTTCTATATAAATATTTCGCAATATCCGGCGAATTTGGGAAGGTAGTATATAGACTATATAGGAAAATGCTATATATATGGGTAAAGTGAACTTCGATCACTTGAACGAACCTGCGAAGTCAAGAAGGATTCGGCTTCTCACAGTCACATTCCTCGCCCTCGCGGCAGCCGGATGCCTGGAGGACGGCTCGAAGGATAACCTGGTCATCACCGGCTCTACGACCGTCCTTCCCCCTGTGGAGAGGTGCGCCGAGGTCTTCAACCAGGCCCAGGACGAGATCAGGGTCCAGGTGAGCAGCGGCGGATCTGGACGGGGGATTCAAGACGCAGCTACGGGGATCGCCGACATCGGGATGGCCTCTCGAGAGGTGAAGGAATCCGAGATCCAGCGGTTTGGGGATCTCTTCGTCGAGCATCTCATAGGCTACGATGCCATAGCAGTGGTCGTCAGCAAAGATGTCTACGAATCCGGCGTCAGATCCCTATCCACCGAAGAGATCTCAAAGATATACTCCGGAGAGATCAATAACTGGAAATACGTTGGTGGTGCCGATATGATGATCCTCCCCGTAGCCAGAATCCCCGGATCCGGGACCGGGGAGACCTTCAACGAGATGATCATGGGGAGCATCAGCGCCGAGACGGAGGGGGTCGAGGTCAACGCCTTGGAGAACGCCGAGATAAAGACCCTGATAGTCCAGTCCGATAAGGCGATAGGATACCTGGGGATAGGATACGCCAAGACCGGCGATCTCCGGGCAGTGGCTCTGGATGGCGTCTTTCCCTCTGAAGAGAACGTGAAAGACCGGACCTACAGGCTTTCGAGGCCGTTATATCTCTACACCTGGAACGGCACCAGCGAGAAGGAGGCCCGGTTCATAGATTTCGTCCTGGGGCCGGAGGGTCAGAGTATATTGGAGGAGGAGGGGTTCTTCCCCCACGGCACCTCTGGCGGGGAGGCGTCCGGAGAAATTTGACGACCTATTTTGGGCTGAATTCTATTTAGGGGTCTTACAATGTCTTTCAAAATAGAGTCGAGGAGACTGAACCTGTGGTACGGCGATAACCACGCCCTCAAAGATATATCCATCGGCATCCCGGAGAATCAGATCACGGCTCTTATAGGCCCTTCAGGATGCGGAAAGTCCACCTTCATCCGCTGCCTAAACCGGATGAACGACCTCGTAGATATCGTCAGGATCGAGGGCGAGGTCCTATACAGCGGCGTCAACATCTACGACAAGGAGACGGACGTCGTGGAGCTTCGTAAGAGCATCGGGATGGTATTTCAGAAGCCCAACCCCTTCCCCATGTCCATCTACGACAACATAGCCTACGGCCCCAGGATCCACGGGGTGAAGAACGTCGACAGGATCGTCGAGGGGAGCCTCAAGGACGCCGCCCTCTGGGAGGAGGTCTCCGACCGTCTCGATAAGCCTGCGATGGGGCTCTCCGGGGGGCAACAGCAGAGGCTATGCATCGCAAGAACCCTGGCGATGAAGCCCGACGTCATCCTCTTTGACGAGCCCTGCAGCGCCCTCGATCCCGTATCTACGGCGAAGATCGAGGAGCTTATGGACGAGCTTAGGGGGTCGTACACCCAGGTCATTGTCACCCATAACATGCAGCAGGCGGCTCGGGTATCCGACTTCACCGCCTACTTCCTCCTCGGCGAGCTTGTAGAGTTTGGAGAGACGAAAGAGATCTTCGAGAAACCAAAAGAGAGGAGCACCGAGGATTATATAACCGGTCGGTTTGGATGAGGGCCGCAATATAGACGGGGGAGAGATGAGTCCTTATAGAGAGCGTTATCGAAACGAGCTTGAAGAGCTCAAGACGGACGCGGAGAGGCTGGTGGAGCTGGTCGGAATGGCGGTGACCAAGTCGGTGGATGCTCTTCGCGATTACGATGTCGAGAAGGCGAGGCAGGTCATAAGGGACGACCAGGTAGTAAACGACCTGAACCTGAGGGTGGAGAAGCGCTGTATGCAGCTCTTGGCCCTCCAGCAGCCGATGGCCAAGGACCTGCGGCTCATAGTCACCACCCTCAAGATCGGGATCGACCTCGAGCGGATCGGTGACCTGGCGGTGGATATAGCCAGGATAGTCGTCCACTCAAGAAACAAAGTTCACGTCAAGAGCCTCAAGAACATACCGAGGATGGCGGAGATCTCAGGGGATATGCTCGCCCAGGCCAATAAGGCCTTCAAGGAGAACGACGCTAACCTCGCCCGGGAGACGACCAAGTGGGATTATGAGGTGGACGCCCTCTACCAGAAGGTGAGAGATATCCTCCTCAAGATGATAGCCGGAAACCCCGACATTATAGAGGACGCAACCCCTCTGCTGCTGGTTAATAAACATCTGGAGAGGATCGCAGATCACATCTGCAACATATGCGAGAGCATAATATATATGGTTGAGGCCAAGAGAGAACATCTCAACTGAACGTGTCGATACTTATGGAGACCAGAAAAGTTCAGAGGACGGGAAAGTCGACCTTCATCGTCTCTCTCCCCAAGGTCTGGGCGGTGAAGAACCAGATCCATCCCGGATCGCTGATATACATAAATCAGAGCGATAACGGGGCCCTGGTCCTCTCCCCTGACAGGTCCGAGAGGGAGCTGGCCACCAGGCTTGAGGTGGGTGAGAAGGTCGGCGACCCCCTGGTGAGGGATATAATAGGCTGCTATGTCTCGGGTTACAGGACCATCGAGGTGGTCTCAGCCCACATGACCGCCGACCAGAAGAGGGACATTCACCAGATAGTCCAGAAGCTTATCGGCCCCGAGATCCTGGAGGAGACGGTCAACAAGGTCCTGATACGGGACCTCATCGACCCTGAGGAGCTCCAGTCCGAACGGGCCCTAAGGAGGATCAAGACGGTGGTGAGGTCGATGATCCAGGACGCCCTCAGCGCCCTTTTGACCAACGACCGGGAGATGGCTGCCGACGTCATCCAGAGGGATGACGACGTCGACCGCCTCTACCTTCTGGTATCCCGCCAGTTCACCGAGATCCTCAGGTCCGGCTCCGTCAGGCAGGGGTCCCTCGACCCCATCACCGCCTTCAACTATACCAGGGCGGCGACGAACCTGGAGCGGATGGCAGACCACGCCTCCAGGATCGCTTCCATGATCCTCAAGTGCGACTGCGCCCTCCCCCCCGAGGTCGTCGAGGAGATGGGCGAGATATCGCCGAAGCTACTGGACCTGGTAGAGGACTCGATATCCTCTCTCCTCCTCCTCAACTCTGGAAAGGCCAACGAGGTGATCGAATCGAGCCGGCAGGTGAGGGGTCGGATAAACCAGGTCGTCTCCAACACCAGCTTCTCCAGCGAGCACCAGGACGCCCTCTTGAGGATGGTGGTCAACAGCATTGAGAGGATGCTCGACTACATCAAGAACATAGGGGAGCTTGCCATAAACCTCAGCCAGACCGTCCCCAGGGTTGAGGGGAGGTAGATGCCGGTCCTGCCGCCTCCTTCCCTGGGGGGATGAGCAGGCGACGATCGGATCTCGTCCGATCCTGGAGGATCGGTTCATCGAGGAGATGATCGCCGGGGTAGTCAGTCCTTCATCCCAGCGGAGGGCGGAAGGAAGCTTTCTCATCAGCGGCGCCGCTGCCCTGGAACTGGCCCGCCGATATCTACGAGGCCATAAGCTCCCCGAGCCCTCTCTTCTGGCGCACAGCCACGCCAACGACATCAAAGGGCGGATCGTCGAAGGCCGCAGGGATCTTCAACCCAAAAGATCCCTCTCCAGATCCAGAAGCCTCTTCTTCAGATCCGGGCCACAGCTGTAGCCCCCGAGGCCGTGGGCAGCCACCACCCTATGGCAGGGTATGACCAGAGGGAGGGGATTTTTTGCCAGGGCATACCCCACCGCCCTGGAGGCCTTGGGCCTGCCGATCTTCCTGGCAACCTGGCCGTAGGTGAGGGTCTCTCCCGGCGGTATGCTGGCTACGGCCTTCAGGACCGCCCTCTGAAACTCCGGGACCTCAGAGAGGTCCAGGATCTCCCCCGGCACCTCCACCGGCATGAGCCAGCAGCTCATGAGGGCCTCCGCTTCTTCGGGGGATAGGGAAGCCTGCGGCCTCTTCCCGGAGAGGCTGCTTCGAGATATCCGGCCCCCTCTCTTCTCGACCAGCAGGTAGAGGCCGAGCTCCTCAATGAAGATCCCCACCGTAGGACCGCTGCCGCCCTCTCCACCACTCCCCTTCAAGGCCGCCTCCCTGTCATCTCCCTGATGGAAGGGCGGCTTCCCATCTCCACGATCTCCGCCTCCAATGAACCGGTCTCCAGGATCGCCACCGTCTTCCTCCCGGTGAAGTGCCCCCAGACCTCACCGGGGTTGACCAAAAGGGTATCTTCGGAGACGATCTTGACGTGATGGTCGTGGCCCCGGACGACTACGTCGTAGACTCCTGACTCCACAAGCCCCCTCACCACCGGCTCGTTGGTTCCGTGGAGGAGGGCGATCTTTCTGCCGTCCGCTTCTATCTCGCCAAAGTCGCCGAGGTGTTCGCCACCAACCCGGGCGAAGTCGCGCAAAAGCCCTATCCTATCGCCGTCGTTGTTTCCGTAGACGAGGAATAGCTCTCCATCCCACCCCTCAAAGGCGTAGCACATCCCGGGGGCTATGACGTCCCCTGCGTGAAGTATCATCTCTACCTTCCGTCTCTTGAAGATCTCCACCGCCTCCATGAGGGCGGGAAAGTTGTCGTGGGAGTCGGATAATATACCAATAAGCATGATATCACAGACCTTTTGTCGGAGGGGTTCGAGCCCAAGGGTGCCTGAGGATAGATCGGGGTGATCATTTAAATCTTTTGACGCCTCGTTGAGAGAAACGGATATGCGTCACTCCCTTATGATCGAAAGGCCTAAATATGAGTGTCGCGTTGCAGAGTTGGACCCGCCTTAACTCAGCCTGGTAGAGTGCGCGGCTGTAGTAGGTTTCGCACCAGTTGGTGCACCGTGCGGCTACCGCGATGTCCCCGGTTCGAATCTGGGAGGCGGGACCTAGCATTGAGTCCGGATAGTGTAGAGGCCTATCATGAAGCCCTGTCGAGGCTTCGACCCGGGTTCGACTCCCGGTCCGGGCGCTAAATGGGGGCGAGGGGGAGATATCCTTCCGCCCTCCTCTTATTATACCATCCCGGCGGCGGTTGGGGTATCGCCTCCTGTTCTGTTTCCTTCTCCCCGGCGAGGGAGAACCTCCTGCATTTCGTATCATTTCAATCGAAAAGTTTATTACTAAATAACATAATCTTAGCACGTCGTGTAGCGGCATTCCATCTATCCAGAATAGAACCAAAATGCGCCTATGGGGGGTGAGATGCACGACCTCGCCACCCGAACCGAAGGCGATAGAGGTGCTCCCGCCCCTCTGAGGGCAGGGGCACCCTCAACTCTCTCAGCCTCATGCCGGGTTGGAGGGAGCTTATTTCCACGGCTCTCATTTCGTGGGTCAGAATTCGGGTCCCATTTCCAGCTCCACGATCCTCCTCTCAATGGTCCCGATCTTCTCCTCCAGCGCCTCACCCTCTACCCTCCCTCTGGTGGTGAAGATCTCCAAGAGCTCGATCATCCCCCGGGTAGACTCGTCCTCTGAAAACCAGGGGTGGGCCTTCGATAAGAACTCGAGCCGTTCCTCCAGAGCTTCGCAAGCTCCGATCAGCCGGTCCCCTGGAGACTCCCTGTTCTCCTGGAGAAGGTGGAGGGGCCTCATCAGCTTCTCAAGGCATCTGTAGTATTCGATGAGGTCCTCTCCGGGAAGACTCCGAGGGGCATTCTCCCTTTCGAGAGATACGTAGGGCTCGGTGATCTGCTGAAGTTTCCCGCTCCACCTTGCCCAATAATCATCCATACGCCGAATTCCTCCAGCAATTAATTAAGGGCGCGACGTACTTAGCTCTATCGGGCTAGGCGATCATGAGAGGCGTATCCCTGTAATAATCGAAAAAGATCTTCTAGGCGACCGGCTCTACCGGCGGCTGATCGGTGGAGCAGAGCCCCTCACGTTAATAGAGCCTCTGGGCAGAGGTGCCGGCCTGGCTGCTGGAGGGGCCCGACCATGGGGGCATCCCTCCCGGCCCATCCTCCACCCCGAGGCGGCGGTGCCTCCATATTATCCTCATCCCCTCTCAGCTGCGGGGGCCGTCGCCGCCGGAGGTCGGGGATCCCTCCCGAAGGTACCTGTCTTTGAAGTAGGAGTACTCTTTCAGGGCCTTGCGTATCGTCTCCGTCACCCTGGCCCTCGCCTCCTCCCCGGCGCAGGACCGTTCGACCATCTCGTGGAGCCCCTCCTCCGGTTCGTAGTTGAAGAACCGCAGGAGCTTCTCGCAGTCGTCCCCTTCGACGACCTTCGATATACCCCAACCCCCGTCCTTTACAGTGATGTGGACCTCGTTGACGCATCCGAGGAGGTTGTGAAAGTCCCCCAGGGTGTCCTGGTACGCCCCCAGGAGGAAGGTTCCCAGGTAGTAATCCTCGTCCTCTCTGAGGTTATGGAGGGCGAGAAAGTCGCTATTCTCCCCGGCGAAGGACCTGATCTCGCCGTCGGAGTCGCAGGTGATGTCGGCGATCGTCCCCCGGACCCTCGGCTGCTCTGCGAGCCTGTGAAGCGGCATAGTCGGGAAGATCTGCTGGACCCCCCACATGTCGGGGACGGACTGGAATAGGGAGAAGTTTCCTATGTACTTCTTGCTCAAAAGCTTCTTCAAGCTCTCGAACTCCTCGGAGTCGTTCTCGTCGGCGTCGGCGAAGGAGGCGGCCTTCTGGCAGACCTTCCAGAATAGTAGATCCCCCTTAGACCTCTCCTCCAGGCCTATGTTCCCGAGGTTGAAGGCATCGAAGAGCTCCTCCCGGTAGTGGAGGGCGTCGTGGTAGAACTCGGCGTAGTTCTCCAGGTCCATATTCTCCAGCGCCTGGCGCATATCCTCTATCTGGACCGGGTCGTCCTCACCGGCCAGGACGTCGAGACCGTCCTTGGAGTTCTTCTTTCCTATAACCTTGAAGGCGAGGAAGGAGTGGTAAGCGGCGATCGCCCGGCCGCTCTCGGATACGATGGTAGGGCATGGGACCTGCTCCTCATCGCAGGTCCTCTGGAGGGTGTAGACGACGTCGTTGGAGTACTCCTGGAGGGTGTAGTTGGCGCTGGCGGGGGTCGGGGTCTGGGAGCCGTCGTAATCTACGCTGAGCCCCCCGCCTACGTTGAAGTACTCCACATCGGCCACCTTCCTCACCTTTGCGTAGATCCTGGCCGCTTCGTTCATGGCGATCTTGATCTTTCTGATGTCGGTTATCTGGGAGCCGATGTGGAAGTGGAGCATCTTGAGCCGGTCGATCATCCCGTTCTCCGAGAGGATCCTGATCGACTCCAGGATCTCAGCGGTCGATAGGCCGAACTTGGACAGTTCCCCGCCGGACTCCTCCCACCGACCGCTCCCCCTCGAGAAGAGCTTCGTCCTCAGGCCGAGCCTCGGCCTCGCCGAGAGCTCCTTTGAACACCGGAGAACGTCGAAGATCTCCTCGAAGATGTCGATGACGATGATGATGTTGTTCGCCTCTGAGAAGCTGAGGGCGAGCTTGAGGTAGTCTTTATCCTTGTAGCCGTTGCAGATGATCAGCGCCTCGGGGTCGAGGCCGAGGGAGAGGGCCGCCAGAAGCTCAGCCTTCGTCCCCACCTCCAGGCCGACCTTGAGCCTCCTGCCCCCCTCGATGATGTATCCGACGACCTCTCTTCTCTGGTTGACCTTCATGGGGAATACGAGCCTGTAACCTCCTGGATACTCCAGCTCCTCGATGGAGGCGAGGAAGGCGCCGTTAATCTCCTCCAGTCGGTCCTCCAGGATCTGGGGGAACCTGAATAGGACCGGAAACTGGGCGGCCCCTGAACGGTTGATGCCCTCGACGATCTCCATCACGTCCACCGACCCGCCCGCCTCCTTCCTCGGCGATATCGCGAGGTTTCCGCGGCCGTTTATCTCGAAGTAATCGTTCCCCCAGCCTTCTATCCCGTAGAGGTCGACGGAATCTTCAATCGTCCACATCCATCCTCCTCCTGCAGACCACCGCCTGACTCATCTGCCCCTTTTTTCCGGCATCTAATTCCCCGCTGCGCCCCTTATAAATTGATCTCGCCATCACTTCATCAACCCCTGGAACCGGAGAGGACGAACAAGACTCCCCCCCCCCGGTCTTTAACCATAGACCGTCATATCCGGACTTAAGCCTGGCATTGAGGGCTATGCCGATATATAAAACTTCGAGATCGACCTTTTCTATAGGATGGGGTGGGGGCCGGTGACAACGTTTAATAATCTCCCGGACGATCCCCCCCTGCGTGATGAAAATGACCGCTAAAGATACCGACCATCTCTCCGGCAGCATCGACGACCTTGCCACCACCATGGGGATGGAGGATCGTAGCGTCCTGCAGCTCGCCCGGGATATGGCGAGGCTCGGGTTTCAGGCAGGCCAGCTCGGCAGATCTATGGAGGCCTGGGAGAGGATGATATCCGAGGACGAGATCACCATCTTCCTGGGGCTTGCGGGAGCCATGGTCCCGGCCGGCCTGCGTAAGCTCATATCCTTCATGATCTCCGAGAGGATGGTGGACTGCGTCGTCAGCACCGGCGCCAACATCTTCCACGACCTCTGCGAGGGCCTCGGCGTCGTCCACTACCGGGGCGACCCCACCGCCGATGACGGAAGCCTGAGGGAGGAGGGGATAGATCGGATATTCGACGTCTACGTATCCGAAGCCGGCCTCCAGAAGGGGGACCTCTACATCGCCGACTTCACCAAAGGGCTCGATCCGGGCCGGTCGTATTCATCGAGGGAGCTTATGGAGATCCTCGGCCGGAGGATGCCGGAGGATACGATCCTCGGGAGCGCGGCCCGGGCCGGGGTCCCCATCTACGTCCCCGCCCTCTCCGACAGCTCCATAGGGATAGGGATGGTCCTGGCCTGGAGGGCAGGGCACAGAATCGTCGTCGACCAGATCAAGGATGTAGACGAGATCAGCCAGATCACCGAGAAGTCGAGCCAGACCGGCGTCGTCTTCATAGGCGGCGGCGTCCCCAAGAACTTCATCCAGCAGACGAAGGTGGTGGCAGACCTCTCCGGCAGGTACCGGGGCGGCCACAACTACGCCATCCAGTATACCATCGATCCCCCCCACTTCGGGGGGCTCTCCGGCTGCACCTTCAGCGAGGGGGTCTCCTGGGGGAAGATATCGAAGGAGGCGAGGATGATCCAGGTCTTCGTCGACGCCACCATCGCCCTCCCCATAGTCGTCCACGCCCTGGACGAGAGCGGGAAGAGGCGGAGGGCTCCGCCGAGGTACGGCTGGGAGGAGGACGGCGAACTCACCCTCAGTTACGGGGACGGCCGATAATACCCGGATAAAAGGACAAAAAGGGGGATATAAAGGTAGATGGGGGAGGGCTCTCGTCTCAGGAGGCCGTCGCGCTCGCGAGCTCCAGGCTCTCGGCCCGGTCGCCGTTACCCTCCACCAGAACGACCTGGTTGCCGTCGTTCCAGATGTAGATGTACTTCAGCCCATCTCCGACCGCCGACCTTATCTCCGTCACCTCCCGGCCGTTGACGACGGCGGTGCTGAACCGATCGACCCCCACGAAGGGCGGGTTTTCGAACTTCGGCTGGGCGATGTAGTTGCTAACGGCCGCCTCCGCCTTCACCTCGTCTTCGCAGTCCATCACCGTTATCTTCGAGTCGTAGCCGATGCCCATCTCCGCCCAATGGTATATCCCGATGGTGGCCCGGACGGTCCCGATATCCTCATCTCCCCTGAAATGGGCGATCTCGTCCTCGATATTTATCCCTTGGGTATCTTCGTCGATGACGGCGACGAGGGTGAACCCCTCGGGGAGGCTCACCGTCGGGATCTTCGCCCCCTCGCCTCCGGCCCCATCCGAGCTGATGCAGCCGGCGTTGAGGACCGTTGCGGCGATGATCAGCATGCAAACCGCGTACTTCAGGCTCATGAGGTCTAGGTAGATCGGCTGCAGGCTGATAAAGGCTTTGCTGGATATCGGGTCCGATCGATCCCGGGATTTTCTGGGAATACCTCGAAAAGTATTTATCATAAGTCGGGAGGGGTATAGGCTTGAGGTGGACCAGAATGTCCAAAAAAGTCTTTCTATTCTTCTTTCTATTCGTCGCCTGCATGGCAGCGAGCGGAGAGGAGTGTGCTGAGCCGATGACAGATGCATCGAATATCGATGGGCACATGGACGTTTCAGGGGCTCTCAGCCTATCAGATCTCGGTGAGATGCTCCTATACGAGAACGGCGAACACGGCTTCTCCGTCGCCTATCCTTCATCCTGGAGGGCAGAAGAGCCGGATCCGAATGACCTCGGCGTCGTGGTGGGATTTCTCGCGCCGGATGAAGATATAGATGACCCAAAAAACTATGTCACCGTCCAGTTCGAGGTCCTGCCCGCCGGGCTCACCCTGGAGGGGTACACCGAAGCGATCTTGACCAACCTGAGGGGCTCCTACCCCGACTTTGAGCTCCTCGCCGAAGCCGACATGAAGATATCTGACGGGCCGGGCCACGTCATCGCCTACGGCGTGACCGTCGAAGGGACGGCTTACCAGGTCCTCCTCGCCTACACCATCAGGGGCGACAAGGCGTACATCATCACCTACTACGCCCTGGCCGAAAGTTACGCCCAGTTTGAGGACGACGCGAAGAGGATGATAAACTCCTTCACCCTGAGCTGAGGCTTCTTCCCATCCTTTTTTATGCAGAACATCTCAAGATAGCGGGATTAAATTGGTCAACGGCCAAGAGAGCCTCCGTTAAAGGCTGAGCCTAAACCGGCTCCAGTACCGCCCTCTGAGCCGAGATGCTCACCTCGACGATCCTGCCTTTCGCCTCCTTCGTCCTCCCGATGATATCCTCCATCAGGATCTTCTCGCCCCTCGTTGATAGGGCGACGACCCCCTCCATCAGGATCTTCTCGTCGCCCTTCATGTATACCTTCAGCTCGCACATATCGATCGCCTCAAAAATTGTCTTTGACAAATATAAGTAGCAGGCGGACCCGGTGGGATTCGAACCCACGACCCCCGGGTTAGAAGCCCGGTGCTATATCCTGGCTAAGCCACGGGCCCGCTACATGACTGAAATCCTGACGGATACCGGATCTATCGCCGTCCTTCAGGCAGCCTCGGGAACCCTCTGTCCCAGGGACGTCTTCAGCTGATCCTGGAGCTGTCCGAACCGCTTCTGGATACGCTCCTCCTGCTTTGCGAGGGTCTTGAGCCGCAGGTCCAAAACATCCTTCTTGTCCTTGAACTCTTCGATCAGCTTCGCCCGGTCGGCCTTGAAGAGTACTTCGCCGACGCTCTTATAAATAACCGCATCCTCAGAGCTCGCCTCCAGCTCCTTTACCGCCGACTCCGTCTCTCTGATGATCATCTCTATCTGGCTCTTCTGGCCCAGGAGCGCCTGGGCCTGCTGCTGGAGCTGCTGGAGCTGTGCTATCTGGTTCTGTACCTGGGGTGGCAATTCGGTGCTCATACCTTCACCATCTTTGACGCTATATCGATCAATCTGATCCACGTGTTCAGGGCCGCCCTGAAGGAGACGAGGTCCTCGCTCTGGATCTCGATGAGGAGCCCCCGGTCGCAGGCCTCAAGGTTTATCTCGCTCCTCTGGATGGGGTCTTCCGCCTCCGGCCCGAGGGCAGCCAGGACCCTTCCGGGGTCCTCCATCTCGAAGATGATCCCTGCGCGACCTTTCATTTATTCAGCCCCGAATATCCGGCCGGATGTATTGAGCCTCAGGACGAGATCTCCGCCATCGAAGAGCTCGATCTTCTGGCCGCCGACCCTGACCTCTTTATCGGCCCCGCTGCCGGGGGCGTATTCGATCCCGAAGAACTCCGCGACTTTGCGGGCCTCATCCTCTTTTCCCACCACCACCGGCCTCTCCGTCCTCCCCCTCTTCGTCTCCCCCTCGAAGGAGACCGAAAAGCGGAGGACCTCCTCCCCGCCGCCGCCCCTCCTGGAGAGGCCAGAGGGGTTGCCGTGGTCCTCGACGACGACGATCCAGATGGCGTCACCGTCTAGGCCGGACTTCCCCCGGGTCGTATAGGAGACGCCGAGGTGGTTTGCAAGGGTCCTCGCGATCCTCCTCGTCCGGGGCGAGGGTTTTCTGGAGGTGGTTAACCGCATCAGACCGCTTTCATCCTCTTGACGGTGGTGGGCCTCTCCTTCATGAGGATCCGATGGCCGCAGTAGGGACACCTGATGCCGCTGTACTCGTAGTCAACCTCGACGGTCTTCTTGCATCTGGTGCACCTGTAGGCCAATTTATTCCGCCCCCGATGCCCTCTTGACGGAACGGGCCACCGACTGTCCTACGGAGGTGACGGGTATGTAGGTGCCTCCGGCGAAGGTGTGATCGCACTTGGTGCATCTCCAGATCCCGGTCCCTTCCCTCTTCACCTGGATCCGGCCGCATACGGGACAGTCGTACCTCTTCCTGCTCTTCTCCTCGATATCGGCGACCAGCTTTCGGATCTTTCTTCCGTACCTCGGCCCGAACCTTCCGGCGGACCTGGTCTTCCTGCCCTTCTTGAACTTCTTGACCATGATTTATACTTCCAGAAACTTCTCCCGGATCTCTTTAGCCCTCTCACATGCTATATCAACGATGCGGTAGATCTGATCCTGGCTTATGAATCCGGGGCGGCTCTTCTGCATCCCGCAGATAGATCCATCGGCGGTGGTTATGACCGTCAGCTTCGTATCAGCCACCGACTCCTCGTCGGTGTCGGGATCGAAGATGACGGAGTCGCCGAACTCGACGGCGGTGGTGGCGACGGGGACGTCCTTCACCGGCAGCGGATAATCCTCTCCCAGGGCGTACTGCGCTGCTGGGACCGTCGCGGTCATCAGAGCCGCTATGGCTCCGAGGCTCGAGGCGTCCATGAGGTTGCCGCAGTCGTCGAGGATGTGGACGTCGATGAATACTATCCAGACCTTCTCCCCCGGCGTGATGCAGAGGGACTCCAGGTCGATGGCACCCGATTCTCTTACGCCTCTATCGACGACCCTGGCGAGCTCGATACCCACCTCGTTGGGGGGTCCGGGCTCGAAGTTCGGGGAGGCTAGGGGAACGAGCTCGGCGTTGGTGATGATCACACCCTTGTTGGGGGTGTCCGAGAAGGGCTCGCCGGGCTGGATCTTGACCCCGACCATCACCGTGGTCTTCCCGAGCCTGACGAGGGCGCTGCCGTCGGCCTTCCTTATCAATCCCGTCTCGAGAGATATCTCCCGGTACTCGTCGAAGGCCCTGCCGTCGGCCCTCTCACCCTTCAGCATCAGATGGTAGAGGTAGTCCTTCCTGATCTCCGCCATCACGACGTCGCTCATATCTCTTCCTCCGCCACGGCCTCGTCGCAACTACCCGCATCGTCCATATGGCTGTACCTATCGACGAGGACCTTCCTCTGGATCTCGTAGATCTGCTGGCATCCGGCCTTGGCGAGCTCCAGAGCTCTCTGGAGCTCCTCCTTGGAGAGCCGCCCGTCCATCTGGAGGAGGGTGATCTCTCCGCCGGGGGTCATGGCGATGGGAACGTCCGCCTCCCCGAAGTTGTCCTCCAGCTTCATGGGATCGAGGACGATCTCGCCGTCGACCTTCCCTGCGGCGCAGGAGGATATCAGGCTCCTCATGGGGATCCCGGCGTCCGCCAGCGCCACCGAGGCGGCGTTTATACCGGCGGTCCGGGTCCCGGCGTCCGCCTGGAGGACCTCGACGAAGACATCCACCACCGACCGTGGGAAGTAGGAGGTGAGGATCACCGGCTCCAGCGCCTCTCTGCTCACCTTCGAGACCTCGTAGCTCCGCCGGTCGGGGCCGGGACGCTTCCTCTCCTCTACGGAGAAGGAGGCCATGTTGTACCGGTATCGAACTATCGCCCGGGTGACCTCCTGGAGATGGCGGGGGTGGACTTCCCTGGGTCCGTAGACGGCCGCTATCACCTTGTTGTCGCCCATCTCCATATAACACGAACCGTCGGCTCTCGCCAGGACGCCCACCTCTACCTTGATGGGGCGAAGCTCGTCGGGGAGCCTCCCGTCGAGCCTCAATCCGTCTTTGAAAAATGATAACTTCTCATCCATGCCGATCAACTTCTGGCCTCTTTCTCCACCCTCAGAAACTCCAGGATCCTGTCGGTGAGCCCCGTCGTATGAGCCTCTTTCTCTATTATGAGCACGGTCTTCAGGGCGAGATCCATGTCGTCGTCGTTTCCGTCGACCCAGATCCTGCCGTTCTGCCCAACGAAGATGTTGCAGTTCAGCTCCTTCTTCAGCATATTGATCATGGAGCCGCCTTTTCCTATCAGCCTTGGAACTCTGGTGGGGTTTATCTCTGCGACCCTCCCCCTCGTCAGGATGCCCAGCCTCCTATCGTTCATCGTCAGCTCGACCTTCATGGTGGAGTCGACGTCCTTGACCCGGATCATCACCGAGCTGCCTATGCGCAGGTACTTGGACATCTCGTTCATCTCTATCTTCCTCGGCAGCTCGGATATGTGGAGGAGCCCCTCGTAAGGCGAGTTTATGTTGATGATCCAGTTGGAGAAGACGATGTCCTGGACGATCCCTATCACCGTATCTCCCGGTGAGGGGACGTACTTGCCCGCCAGGGGTATCACCCTCATCTTATCCTTGTAGCTGCTGGCCATCCCGTAGAGGAGCGAGCGTACACACCCGTCCTTAACGTAAGTACCCTCCCCCGACCTATTGGGGTCGTCGGAGAGTATATCCCCGGGCACCACCACGTTACGGTCCATACGATCCATTCAAAGTCCTCGGTCAAATCGTCATCGTTTCAGTAGCTTCGTCTCCGCCTCTCCCTTGGAGAGCCGGTTTACCAGGCTGTAGAACTCGGTCTGAAGCCCGGCCGGCAGGCGGATCACTCCCACCCACGACCCGTCGTTCAGCCACTCTTCCCTCTGGAGCTTTGCGAAGGCGGCGATCTCGCCGTAGGCTTTGGGGGCGTAAGCTGGAGGCATCTTCACGGCGACGTCCACCTCTTCGAACCTTATCGGAATGATCGGCCTTATGGCCTTCATGGTGAGGTTGATCATATCCTCGAAGGTCTTTGTGGGGTCGACGTTTACGTGGGCCTCTTCCATCGCCCGCTCGATCCTGGCGGGGGGGTGGGGAGTTCCGGTTTGGGGGTTGATGGCGTTCGTCGCGATGAAGCTGACGACCTGCTTTCTCTTATTCTCGACGATCCGCTTTCGCTGCTCAGCCGTCAGCTGAAGTTCGCCCTTTTTGATGATCTTTCCGGCGATGGCCAAAACGTCCGTCGTCTCGAAGGCGCGCAGGAGATCTTCCTCGGAGCTCCTGTCGCCACGGCTGGCGTTCTCGAAGACGTCCTCGGCGGCGAGGATCTTCTCGACCTCCACCTCTTCGCCCTGCCGGTACATCAGGGCCCCCTCGGGGTCCACCAGCACCTCGAAGACGGTGCCGTGGGTCTTGAGCCTCGCCGTCACCGCCTCCTCCAGATTGACCATCCTCACTCCTCTCGGGGACCCTCGCCTTCGATCCCGGCCTTCATCTCCTCCACCCGCGCCGCTACCTCCTCCTCTTCGAGCTTGCGGAAGAGCTTCTCGTCGAGCTTGATAACCCCGACCTCGGTGGTGGAGGCCTCAAACTTCCCCTCGGCGGCCTTGTAGAGCGCCTCGAGGCCCAGGAGGATCGCCTCATCGCAGTTCATATCCTCCCGGTACTTCTCCTCGAAGATCTCCATGACAGCCGATCTTCCTGCGCCGATCCCTGTCGCCTTGTACTCGAGAAGGGCGCCGGAGGGGTCGGTCTCAAAGAGCCTGACCTGCTCATCGTCGGCGCCGACGATGAGAAGCGACGTACCGAAGGGCCTGACCCCGCCGTACTGGGTGTAGGTCTGCTTGAAGTCGCAGATCCTCTTGGCCAGGACCTCTACGCCTATGGACTCGTCGTAGACGAGCCTGTTGATCTGAGACTCGACCCGAGCCCTGTCGATCAGGACCCGGGCGTCGGCTACCAGGCCGGAGGTGGCAGCGCCGATATGCTGGTCGATCTGGAATATCTTCTCTATCGACTCCGGCTCCATAAGCCTGCTCGTTATCCTCTTGTCCACCAGGACCGCCACACCGTCTACCGCCTTTATCCCGACGGCGGTGGTGCCTCTCCTCACGGCCTCGCGGGCGTATTCCACCTGAAATAGCCGCCCGTCGGGGCTGAAGACCGTTATAGCCCTATCATAACCCATCTGAGGTGCCATCTGCATCAGTATCCTCTCCTCATAAATCAAAAGAGGTCAGTCCCACATATCGTGTGCCTGATCCTTCGGTCATCTTCCGGTCGTCTGGACAGAGGTCGATCTCCCGACCATGAACACGCGCAACAGATCCAGAAACGAGCCCTGAATCGACTCTTCTCACATTTTCGTCGGGCTGTAAGGTCGATTGCGGTATATACTTTTCTGTCGCGGCTTTTATCGTCCCCGAGATCCCCCGGACCCTTATAGCCGCCCTCGTCCCCCCGATGGTGTGGATGGTGGCCAGGACGGCCCTGCACTCTTCCGTCCTCTGGTGGGAATAGCGGATAATACCGAACCTGCCGTCGAAGGAGATGATCCGCAGCCGGTTTCTCGCCGCCCCCAGGTCGCCGAATAGGGAAGTCTGGGCGTTCCAGATCTCCGCCGCCAGGTCCGTCCGCCTGACCCGGTCCTCGGCCTCCACCTCGATGGCGAGATACCTTCTCCTCTCCCGGAGTACTGGAAGCCAGCTCCTCAAAGGAGTTCAACCCCCACCGACGCCCACCTCCTCACGTTGAGATCGACGATCGATCCGGGCAGGGCGAGGGCCTCGACGGCCCGCTTCCTCTCCACCCCGAGAAGAGCCGCCAGGGCCACCAGCTCCCGGGGAGATCGCAGGTCGAGGTGAGACCTGGAGCCGGTGGATATCATGAGGCTTATGCCGAACTTCTCTATGAGGTCGATATCCCTTCTCACCATCTCCATCCATCTCACCCTCGCGCCGCCCCGCAGCTTTATCATCGGTCCTAGGTCTAGGCATATCGCCACCTGGTTATCCCTCGCTGCCTTCGCCGCCGCCACCCCGATCCCGCTACGTCCCCCGTGGGGGTGGGCGAGCATGTCGACGTTGGGGTCCTCGCAGGCGGCCCGGTTTATCTTCTCGTCCCCGCCGTGGACTGCCAGAAAGTCGAACCTATCTCTGAGGGAGGCGGCTCTGGCATGAAGTCCCCTCTGATCGGCGGCCAGGATCTCGACGCCACAGACTACCTCGATCCCGCCGACGAGCCTGGCGGCATCGATGCCATAAGCCTCGCCCGCCGTCGAGTGATTGGAGATGATGATCCCGGAGTAGCCGAGCTTCTTAGCGGCGACGGCCATCCTGCTGGGGGAGTCGGAGCCTTCAGGAAGGGTGTGAAGGTTGCACTCGTAATACTTCATAAGAGGTCCCCGGCGACCTTCACCGCCATCTCTCGCCTGGCAGGATAGGACTCCAGATGGGCTTGGACCGAGATGGCGTCGCCGGCGTCGATGAGCCGGACCTCGCCCCGATATGCCGCCTGCTTGTCCAGCCGGAGGTGGAGGTTGCATTCATCGTCGACCCTCTCCTCCACCTCCCGGCGGAGCCTGGCCAACTCCCTCTCTGATAGCCGCTCTCTTAGGAGGTCGAAGAACTTTCGCCCCTCCTTCTTCCTGAGGGCGGCGGTGAGGACGAGGATCACGTTCCCGTGATGGCCTGTGACGGAGGTTTTCGATATCGACTCCCTCGGGACGAAGAGGGATAGGGCCTCTCTTACCTTTTCATCGTCCTCGGTGGAGGCGACAAAGGCTCGAAAGGTCACCCTGTGGATCAAATCACTTTCCTCTGCCCTCGTTGGCCCTTATGCTGGGGCGGACCTTCTCGGCGCCGACGCCCTTCTTTCGCAGGCCTCTCCCCTTCTTTCCGGCGCTGGTCTTACCCCGGTTCGCCCTATTGTTGTGGCTCCCGCCCCTAATCCACCCCAGGTCGGAGTCGGAGGCTATAGCAGGATGATTCGGATCGACGAGGATCACCTCATACCACTTCTGCTTTCCGTCTTCTCCCACCCAGTAGGAGTTCAATACCTCCATGTTGGGGTGCTTTTGGCCCGCCCTCTCCTCGGCGATCCTCTGGAGGCTCTTTCCGGGGGTTATCTTGTTGGCGCCCATGTGCTTGGTCCTTCTGCCGCGGATGTACCGCGACTTCCTCCGGCCGCCGCGCCTGACCTTTACCCTGACGACGGTGATCCCCTGCTTCGCCTTGTAACCGAGGGCCCGAGCCCGGTCTAGCCTGGTGGGGCGTTCTATCCTCTGGACGGTGCTCTCCCGCCGCCAACCTACGAGCCTCTCCTGCCGCAGCTCGCCGACGTAGCTGTCTTTTGGGGTCTTCCACGCGTCGCGAATGTATGCATAAAAAGACTTCAATTTCTTCACCTCATCCGGTTCGACCACGCCGGGTCACATTCCGGACCGCTCCCCCCTATCGGCTTATAGAAGATAAACCTTTTCCGGCCTCCAGCAGAATAACCGATCCGGGACCCGGGCGATCGGTCCCCCGTCGCCCCGCCTGACCTCTCATCCTATCGAGCCGGACCGATACCCCCCCATGAAAACGGCGGAGCCCTTCAATCCCTCAGCCGCTCCGACAACATCCACCTCCGCGGCTCCCTCTCCGCTTCCAGGATGAAGGCGGCCTTCAGCCTCCCCCTGACCTTAATCCTGGTATAGACGAGCTCCTCGCCGTTCTTCGCCTCGACGAGGGCCAGTAGCTCCTCCATCTCGCCGTCGGATAGCTCGATCAGCCCCTCCCTTCCAGATAGCCAGTTGAAGATCTGGACCTCGTTTACATCCCGAATCCGCTTAACTGAGACCCGGTCGGTATCGTCGTCTATCTCGACGCTCTTTCCCTCCTCCGGCGACCAGCCGATCCTCTTCTTCTCCGCCGCGATGAAGGATATGGGGACCCGCTCCCCCTCCAGGGGCTTGGGGTAGAGGGCGGTCAGCCTCTTCTCCGCCCCTTCCTTCGAGGCGACGGAGTCTTCACAATCGGATCCGTCGCCCGGCCTGGCGAGCCGATCCGCTCTCCCCTCTCCTGGTGCCATCGTCCTTCTTCCTCTCATCCGGGGTTAAGATCCCATTCGCGCCGATCTTACAGCGGTTCTATCCGTCCTCAGGCCAGCGTTGATCAGGTCCTCGCCTCGTAATCGATCCTCTTCTTGAGGATGCAGCCTCCGCCCCGCAGCCCCCCCAGGGGGTGGCGGGGGGTTCCCATGGAGTTCATGCACCTCGCCATCACCGCCGCCCCCCGGGCGAGACCGTCGTCGACGAAGACGACGTTCTTCTCCGGCTCCCCGTATAAATTTAATGAGCCGATCTCCTCCAGGATCAGCTCCGGCTTGTTGCCGCTGATCCCGGCCCTGCCGGTGATCCCCACCGCCGTCTCCTTCGTCACCAGCCCCGCCTCCATAGCCACCTCCACCAGCCGCCGGACCTGGAGGGAGGCGGCGACGTCTATCGCCCCAAAGAGGGTCTTCAGCCCCTTCTCCTGGTGGATCTCCCTCCCGAGCTGGGCGAGGCGGTTGAGCTGGCTTCCGTTCTCGCCGACGTCGCAGCCTATCAGGACGACTCCGATCTTCTCGGCGGCGGCGGGGTCGACGGGGACGGATCCGTACCTGCTCCTCCCGAGGGGGACCCTCTCGATGGTGACGTGCCCGTCGATGGACCTGGCGTAATTCCGGGCATGCTTATCGATCTTCGCCTTCTTACCGTTGAATACGTCCAGGGTCGTCCCCGTCTGGGGGTCGACGAGCCCCGTCCCCTGGATCAGGGCGTCCGGGATCGCCCCCGCCAGGCCGCAGAAGTTTCCGATGGTGCTCGCGTAGGGGAGCTCTGCCGAGGTGATCCTCCCGTCGAGGGTCGTACCGAAGTCGAGGGATAGGCAGGGGTTTCGATAGTCTACGTCGGTCCACTTCGCCCCCTCCTTTATCCCGGCGGTGGCGAGCTCTCCCTCCATCTCGTTGGCGACGATCTCGACGCCGGTCGACCCCTTAGGCGGGAATACCGAGGCGACGGGGCCGTTGAAGACGATCCTGTCCATGAGACAGTAGGCCCGAAAATGGGGGGATATATTCTGGATCGACATCGCCGGGGTCATGAGTCTGGGGGGGACCCCGGCCATGAGGCACCCCTCGGCGAGGGCCTGGATGAAGGTCCCCACCTCGTCTGGCGAGGAGAAGCCGGCGACGACCCCCGTCGACCGGACGACGAAGTTCAGGTCGTCCTTGATGGAGAGCCTCGCCTTCCTGTGGCTCTCGAGGAGGGCGTCTCTGACGAGCTCCGAGACCGACTCCCTGGTGAGGGGGGTCCCGCAGAGGGTATGGGCGAAGACCTCCTCCCCCGGCCGGGGCTTTCGCACGTCCCTGGTCATCTTCACCGTCTTGTTGACGATCCGGGTCTGGCCGTTCTTCATGTTCGTCGCGGTGAGGATGCATTTCGTGGTGCTGTTGCCCACCTCCACAGAGGCGACGATGTAGTAGGGCTCCTTCTTCAGCTCCAGGATGTCCGCCGGGGGGCTCTCGGCGATCCTCGGCTTCGGCTTCGATCTGAGGAGACGGGCGATGCTCATGCATTCCGGGACGAACTATCAGACGATAAACTCTTCGGGCGAGCCCCGGATCGCAAGTTTGATCTTCTTTTGTGGGGTGGTTTTGATCGTGTACTCGGTGGCGGTGGTGGGGGCAGGCCCTGCGGGGAGCACGGCGGCTCGATTATTATCGGAGATGGGGCACCGGGTCCTTCTCATCGACCGAAAGGAGGTGGTGGGGGTCCCAAAGCAGTGCGCCGAGGGGCTCTTTGCAGGCTGCCTTCCCGAGTTCTCGCCAACCAGCGGCGACTTTCTCACAGGAGAGATACGATACCTCCAGATCGTCTTCCCCAACCTATCGAGCTACCGCGTCAGGTGCGACCTCCTCATGCTCGACCGTCCAAGATTCGACCAGCACCTCCTGAGGATGGCGGAGCGGTCTGGGGCGGAGGTCGCCCTCGGCGAGAAGGTGGAGAGGGTTCGCCCGGAGTCCGGGGAGTTGCTCCTCCGGGGGGGCGGGGTGATCAGGGCGGAGGCGGTCGTCGGCGCCGACGGTCCCGCCTCCAGGGTCGCAAAGTCGTTTGGAGTGAAAAACCGGCTCGTCCCTGCGGCCCAGGTGGAGATGACCTGGAAGAAGGACGACGCCATATACGCCTACCTAGACCACGACCTACCCAAGAGACCCTACTCATGCTGGGTCTTCCCCAAGAACGAGAGGGGTACCGCCAACATCGGCTGCTTCGGTAAGGTCCCAGCCCTGGAGGCTTTCATATCGAAGTACAAAATCGAGGGGGAAATCGTAGAGAAGAACGGGGGCGCCATACCCCTGGGCGTCGCGGAACGGCTCCAGCGGGGGAGGGCCGTCCTCATCGGCGACGCCGGGGGGCTCACCAACCCCTTCACCGGCGGCGGCCTCTATCCGGCGGCCCGGTCCGCCAGGATCGCCGCCGAGGCGATCGACGGCTTCCTCCGGGGCGAGACGGAGACGATCGAGTACGAGCCGAGGATGAGGAGGGACTTCGTCGCCTCCGGCCTCCATCTTAAGGCGAGAGACGCCCTGGCAGCCCTCTCCAACGAGGAGCTATGCCGCCTGGGCACCGCCATGGACGGCCTCGTCTTTCCCGGCCTCAAGCTCTCCGCCAGCCCCTGGCTCGTCCTGCGGGGGCTGCGCCATCCCGGGATCATCAGGCCGAAGTACGCCCCCCTCTTAAAGCTCCTATTCCGCTACTGCCTGGCGGGGAAGGTATGGTGAAGGGGGGCAGGAAGAAGAAGAAGAAGGGAAAGAGGGAACGCGAACGCCAGGCTTCCCCGTCCTCCTCGAAATCTTCGAGCATCCTTCTGCAGTGGGCCTTCACCTGGGAGGCGACGGGGTCGTCCCCCTCTCCGAGGAGCGACCGGGCCCATAGCCTCACCTCCCCTCGCATCCTCTCATCCAGGTCCTCGTAGAGGGCGGGCCTCCCCTGGTGCTGGCCTATCCTCATGATGTTGACGAGGAGAGGAAGGCCCGTCCCCTCCAGGATACAGGGGCGGCCGTCGTCGTCGGTGGTGGAGATCGAATATCCGTTGGCGGAAGGCTGATCCTCGGAAGGTCGGATCTCTTGAACCATATTCGCCTCGAGCTCTTCAGCCCTCCCGGTTCACCACCTCGAAGCCGAAGGACTCCTTCAGGACGGCGGGGTTGAGCCTTCCTGCCACCAGAGTCCGCCTCGAACGAAGGTCGTTCATGACGACCTTGGCGGGGGCGAAGACGTGGTGGTCGACCTTGAAGAAGTCGAAGCCGCACGCCTTGAAGGTCTGGTAGAAGGGGGCACCGTAGTCTTTTGACGTCTCGGAGGGGGTCGCCTTCAGGTAGCCGAGGAGCTCGTCGAAGGGCTCGTAATCTACGGTGTAGTAGGTCTCGCCGCCGTAGATGATGGCGTCGTTGGAGGCGCCCATGCACTTCGTCGCCTTCCCGACGACCGGCGCTATCGGCGCCCTCCCCCACCCCATTTTGATCGTCCTGATGTCGAAGCCCAGGGTGAATAGCTTGTGAAGGCCGGTCTCCACGACCCGGGCCGAGACCTGGACGAGACCCGCCACCGAGTCGGTGGGGGCGACGGCGAGGCGGAGGTCGGCGGGGTCGATGCCGCAGGCATCGGCGATCTTCTTGGCGGCTTCTTCGTCGGGGAGGGTCTCCGACTCCAGAACGAGGACGCCTACGTCGGCGTACTCCTCAAACTCCAGGGCGTCGTAGAGATCCTTCGTCTTCCTCGCCAGGGCCCGGGCGGGGCCCGAGCCCATCCCGAAGTATTTTCCCGCCTTCACCTGCCACATGGCGCACTGGGAGGCCATGCAGGAGATGGCGGGGTGGTCTGTCCCCACCTGGACCCCGGGGATGGTGATCCCGTCGATCTCGAAGGGGGTCGGCTGGATATCGGCGAGGTCGGCCATGCAGATCCTGGAAAGGTAGATCCCCGCCCCCAGGCCTCCTAGCGCCTCCACCCCGGCGTCGGCGACGACGGTCCCGTTCTCCAGCTCGACGACCCCCACCTGGAGCTCGTCGGCGTAGTCCAGCATCTCCTCGAATACCTCTAACCCAAGCTCGTTCAGCGACTGCAGAGTTCTCACCTGGACAGTCAAGATGCAGGAGGCGATATAAATTTGCCGATGAGAAAATGGGCGGCATAAATCGGAGGAGGCCAGGGGTCTGCGAGGATGGGGGCGAAGCCAAACCTTTTCAATAGGCAGGGATAAAGCCCGACCATGTTCGAACCTGATGAGGAGTCGGTAGTCCTCGAGATAATCTGTGGCCTCATGGAGATCTCGCCAGAGGAGATGATGAATATCGGCGAGACGGCAAAGAAGATCCTGGTCTTCGATCCGGATATGGAGAGCGAGGAAGAGGCGGTCGGAAGGCTCAAGTCCGCAGTAACGGAAATGTCAAAGGAGGAGGCGTTGGTGGCGGGGGTCTTCATCTCGGGGCTCCTCCGGTGCAACCTGAGAGATCAGTTCATGCAGGCTGCAGGCGGGTACGACCCCCACGAAGTAGAAGAAGCCGACGAAGGTTGCGGGTGCGGCACCGGCTGTGGCTGTGGGATGGGCGGACCCGCAGAAAGAGGGTCAAGATAGGGGTAATGAGACGAATTATTGACGAATAATGGACGAATGAGAAAAATTTTTGGACGAGCGTGGCGAGTTCTATAGGTTGAAGAATCGGAATAAGATGCGAGCAGAGGAGATCAGCTCGCTATCCTCGAACCTGGGGAGAAGGACCAGGGAAGCCTCTTTCTATCAGGCCTCGGGGATCTGTCCCTGGTTTTATCCCGGTCTCCTACGGGGTCGGCCAAAGATGGGGCTCGACGGTATTCAGCAGGTCCGCTCATCGGTCCGATTCCTGGGGCCTCACCAGCGCCTATCGAGATCGAGGCCGCCATATCGGCTCCACAGCCACCACCACAACCTCCGCCGCAGCCCCCATCGCCGCATCCGTCACCGCCTCCACCGCATCCGCAGCCGTCGTCTTCACCGCCGGGACCCCGGACGCTCCCGTCCTCGAAGCCGTATTCATCGCCGCGGACGGCTCTATCGTACTCGGCGGTCTGCGGGTTCATCTTGACGGGGATGTCTCCGGCGTAGACCGGATCTCTCAGATCAGCGAGCATAAGCTCCAAGGTGACCAACCCTAATCTTGCCATTTTGTCATCTATCTCCTGGATCGACCTCGACGATCGCATAATTTGAACACGGCAATTAACGTGGACTTACTATTTAAAGGTTACTAAGCTCAGATTAGGCATCGTACCTCTCCTGATATAAGGGTATGGGCTCTGTTTCACGATCTCACCGGCCTTGAGGCGCAAGACCAGGCTGCGGCCCCGGCTGGCGCCGACGGTCCTCCAGGCCCTGAGAAAACGCCCAAGGGTGGGGCGGCCGGGGGTTTTTAAGGCCCGGGGTACTGGAGCCGGAGATAAAATAATACGGCATCGCGTCCCACCATCTTCCCAGGAGGTGGTACTCTTACGTAAACTCGATGGCGTCGTCTCTGATCTGGAGGCCCGGGGTCTCAAATTTCGCAAGTCGGCCTCTCTTCGGGTGGGGTACGTCGCAGACATATTATTTAAAAATGAGAAGATAATAGTGCTCGACACCAGAAACGCCGACCCTTTCGCCGTCAGAAAGCTCACCGCCGCCGGGTACAGGGTCTTTGTCATCCCCGAGGGGAAGCTCACCGACGAGGAGATCAAGGGGTTCTGCGACGAGGTGGAGCGGGTGGTGAAGGGGTAGGACGGGAGATTTTCCGGCGCTGGGGTAGGGCGGATCACCGGGAGGCCTCCTCGACGATGGCGATAGCTTCCTACGTCAATCAGCGAAGTTCGAAAACGAGGGTGCCGATATGCCGCGAAAGGTGGGAGTTCCCGTGGCCGGGTCTTTCGCCACCGCCATCCGCCTGCCAACGCGTTCTCTTAGGCGAGGGCGGCCGTCGAACCGCGATGGGAAAAATCCGAGAGGATAAATTTATTTACTAAAATAGCGGCAGAAATAAAATCCCGGTGGCGGAAGACGGCCCAGCCTGGCCTAGAGGCCGATCGATCCGACGGCCGGAAGCCAACAACTGACCGGAGGCCGCCGGGGATCAGACTGCATGTCATTAATGGCGGCGCGTTCCCTTAGGCTTAATTCCCAGGTTTAATTCCAGTCTCTGCAAATTCCTGGATCTGCTCCAGCTTTTCGTCAGAGAGGCCCACCAGGTCTTCTTGCTTGATCCATCCCTCCCTGATCAACCGGGCGAAGACGAGCGCGAGGACAGAATAACGATAGTCGTACTTCTCATCTATCTCCTTGCGTTTCTCCGTCAGAAAATCCGAAAGCCGCCATAATCCTGGCGGATCGTCGATTTCAGCCGCCATCTTGCGGACCACATCACGAGCAGCCATGCACTCCCGGAAGTAAGCGGCCTCGAAGGCGATGCGTCCGATAGTCTTCTCCTGCTTCGACCAATCCGTTTTGCTCATATTTCACCTCCGAACCAGCCTGGTCAGGTCTCGCGAATCTGCGAAGCTCGCCGACAAAACCGTCGAACTGCCGATATACTCGATCTGGAGCAGAAGGTATGTATTCTCGAGGTCGATTCCTCTCAACTTAAGCGGAGAGCCACTCGTCTCTTTCGATCCCGGCCTCCCGCAGGATTATAGCCAGGAGCTTCACGCCGATCGTACTGCCGTGAGGGTTCGGTATAGTGACCAGAAGGTCTCCTTTGGCCATGTACGGATGCTTCGTTCCGCTATATGGTCCCTCGAACCCCAGCTTTCTCAGGCGCCGGATCAGCTCTCGATGAGATATGGGAGATAGTTTAGACAACGGCCTCGGGCTCCGCGGAGACCTCGATGGTCTTGCCCCCGATGGGAGGGATGGCCATTCCGAGCCTGAGCCGCAAAGCGATCCATCCTTCGAGGACCTCGATGAGATCTCTGCGGCACTCCTCGATCGTCTCTCCGGTGGCGATGACGCCCCGGAGGCCCGGAATCGTGGCGCAAAAGTCGCCCTCCTCGATCGGCTCGTATTCAGCCCGGGAGAGGGCAGCCTGGATGTACTCGGAGAACATAGCTGAGTTATCTTTCATCCTCTGCCAATTTATACCCTTTTCCAGGATTCGACGAGCCGACCGACCGCCCCCTCCCACCTGTGGTGGCTTGATACGGTCCCCGCACCCCCCGGCTCGTTGGCGCCGGGGCGGATGGTCGCAGGGAGGTCATCTACGGTCGGTTATTAAAATATAATCAAAAATATACTCCCGGCGGCGGAGCCACCCGCCAGGCCGCTCTCTCCGGGGGGGATATTGCCCGGATGCCCCCGACCATCATCCATCCCGGCAGCCCCTTCCGTCGGGTGCTAAAGTGCCGCGCGGCGCTGAGATTCATGATAGGCCAGAAGGAGGAAGCTCACGGGTGCGCCGGGAGACTCGCGGGCGACCGGCGGCGGGAGTGGAGATCCGAGGCCGCCCGTTGGTGGGCGAGGGGAGGAGCAGCGGGGCGCGCGCGGAGACGATGGGGGCGGCGAAGGAGGCGGATATGGAACGCCATTAAGAACATCAGCTCTTAAAATAAAAATTAAAATATATTCCGAGCGGCGTAAGACCGCCCCGCCTGGCCTCAGCGCCGACCGCCCCCTGCCCCACCTGTCGGGCCCGACCTACCCGAGGGCCGGATGGCGAACCGCCGCTCCAAGGCTGAATGCTGAAATCCGAAGGGCTCTGGAGGATCGGAGAAAGTCTTTTACTTAAGGAGATTTATAAGTTCGCTGACATGAAGACGAAGGAGCTGATCCTCCGGGAGATCGAGGTCTTTCCCGAGCCTTATCTCAAGGAGGTCCTAGATTTCGTCCGCTTCTTGAAGGAAAAACCCTCCGGAAGGGGTATCGAGGGGGCCCTTTTGAGTGAGCCGGTCCTCGCCGAGGAGTGGCTCACCCCTGAGGAGGACGAAGCTTGGGACGATTTGTGAAGGGAGATGTCGTAGTTGTGCCCTTCCCGTTCTCCGATCTCGCCCAGGCAAAGAGGCGTCCTGCCCTGGTGGTGGCGGAGCTTGAGGGGGACGATAGGATCCTCTGTCAGATAACCAGCCGTCATTTCAAGGACAGGTATTCCGTTGGTATAAATGATGCCGACTTCGAAGAGGGGTCCCTCAAGAAGGAGAGCAACGTCAGGCCCAACCGGCTCTTCACCGCCGACAGCAGGATAATTTTGTACCGCGCAGGCCACCTCAAAGCTGAGAGAGTAGGCGAGGTCGTCGAGACGATAACAAATATATTAAATGGTTAAAATACGATCTAAAATATACTCCCTGCGGCGTAAGACCGCCCCGCCCGGCCTCGTCGCCTCCCACCCCCGAACCCACCGGCCTGGGTCGATAGACCAGAATGCCCGCAGAATGCCGACCGCCGACCGGAAGCCGCCGGGGACCCGGAACACCCGCCACTACGGCGCGGTACATCCTTTCGGCCTCATTTTCAGCTTCTGATCCCAAACTCCGCGATCTTCCGGACCATATCTCCGCCTCCCGCCGGAGATGCCCGCCAGGTCCATCCCTCCCGGATCTGTCTGGCGAAGACGAGCGGCGGCGGTCGCGCTCTTCGAAAATGCAGGGCGCGTCTCCGTCGGGCGGTCGGAAGGGCTGCACAGATCGGTGGGGACGTCGATTTCAGCCGCCATCTTGAGGATGAATTTAAAGCTGGTCATGAACTCACAGTGGAGGGCGGCGTCGGAGGATCGGCGGGAGGTCTATTTATCCTATTTTGGCTGTTCAGCCTCATTCATCTTTCAACCTGAGACAATCCGCACGTTTGGAATCTGTTTATTGGGCTTTTTAGATGTAACAAACTTAAGGTCAGCTCCTTCGAGTATAGTTCTTGAAAGGTTGGCTCCTTCTAAATTGGCTCCTTCAAGATTTGCTCCTTTGAGGTTGGCTCCTTGGAGTTGGGATCCTTGGAGTTGGGCTCCTTCGAGGATGGCTCTTATGAGATTACCTCTTTGAAGAATCACATTTTTGAGATCAGCTTTTACCATAAGCGCTCTGGATAGATCGGATCCATAAAGAGTAGCATTCGGTAGATCGGCTTCTGTGAGATTAGCCGATCCAAAACAGGCAAAATGAGCGCTCAGGCGCTCCAAATTAGAATAGCTTAGATTTGCCCCATATAAATCGCTAATGTCAAGACATGTTCCAGTCAAATTCAAGAAAGAAATACAACGTGCCGCAAGAGCTGATTCTGGACCTGAGCGCTGTCCCTGAATCCGCCTGAACCATGCTCCAAAAGCCGTCGGATCAGGCTGTTCTACCGAGACGACTCGCCCAGTAATGCGAGCACATGCATTCAAAGCGACCAACAGTGCTTCTTCGGCATTCCGGGATTGAAAGAGCGTTTTCTTGAACGATCCTATTTGGAGCTGTTCCATCGGCATCCCGTGTTGCAACATGTAGTTGAAAAGCTTAGCGAGTTGCTCCTGCCATTGAGCCAAATCCGCCGCGGACCGGAGCTTTATTTCATTGAGGAGGAAGACATGAAGATACGGCGTAACTGCACTCGGTCCGCAGATTTCCACCCACTTCCGGAGAGCATCTCGTTCGTCTCCACCTCTATCGGGATCGTTGGCGTGTTCATTCAAATCACGGTTGGCTCTTTCAATTGCGCGCACGACTCGCCTTGCTGTAAGGTATTCGCCAAAGCTCTTATGAGTGAATACAAACGTTGCATCACCGCTCATTCGTTGCCCATATCGACGGAAGAAAAAAGCAGCAAGCAACCTTGTAACACCTTCTTTGGCGCCCTCCTCAAATGTGTCCAACAAAGCCCCCACACCGCTGGCGCTACAATGCTCTTCAATTTCCCGCACCGTAGTTGTACGCCCATCACCATGCCAAGCTGCCAATCCGATTTCTTCAAGAACACGGAAGAAATTTTCTTGCGTCATGTGACTAATGGATGGGTAAGCTCGATGCTTTTCATATCCACGTTGGTGAACCGCAGCAACGAGATCTGAGTAGATCGAGTTCAGGTTTACGTCCTTTGAAAAGTCCAGCGCTTTTCGTGTAAAACTGAGCGCGACTAGATAGTTGAGTAGAGGCTGGGAGGTTATCTCCTCAAGATCTTCTCGGCTCAGCTCCTTTGGCAACCCTTCGTATTCTTCGCCGGTCAAAGCACCAAAATTCTTCCACCAGTTTTGTCGAAGATCTTTTTCTAACAACTCTCCGGGATCGCTGTAATACTCCCCGTCTCTTATAAAATGCCGGCCGTCATCTGGCAGTCCAGAAATGAGTTTGCGCTCGGAAGTTCGAGGGATAAAATATGGAAGCAAATTTAGAATTTGGCGCGGGCGGCGAAATTCACATTCATTCTCTTGCACGATGAGTTCCCGGCCGCTGATAAGAACGCGAAGCTTGGCGCTTTGGATATTTCGCTTCTCTACTGTCCTTTCAACTTCTCGAACAAAAGCTCTCGCAGTCTCTGCCGCTGCCTTCCCCTGGCTGGCCAGCTCGTCGAGGCCATCAAAAATAATCAGCAAATTTGGCTCAGGCGAGTCGCGGTCCAAAGGATTCTGAATCAAAACCCCCTCATCCCTCACAAAACGTCCGATCTCCTCAATTAAATCTTTGGTGGGATCTATCAAATGTAGCGGAACATAGAGCACTTTCATTTTTGGGTCGTTCGAGAGCTTGGCTGCGAAAACGCGTGCGAATGAAGATTTTCCACTACCTGGGCCGCCACTTATAACCCGAATAGCATCTATCTGGCTTGTATTCTTCAGCCATTGCTCCAGTTCATTTTCCAACGAGACCACGACACTTTGGCGCTTCCTACCTGCACGGGTAATTTCTTCCCCGAACTCTTCTGTTGCCTTTTCTTCATAGTAAAATGCATTTAGCGGAACATAAATTTGGCTCAGGCCAAAAGGCTCATCGAAAATCCCTTCATGGACCCGTCGCTGTAAGAGAGCAGAATAAGTGGCCCATGCCCACTCCCGATCTCCAGCCCTGGAGAAGGGTGTATCCAGCGCCTCGATGATCGGACGATAAGATTTCGCGTTCTTCCGCCATTCCTGATTGAGGGCGTAAACAAAGTAGCTGGGCAGACGGTCTACAATCGCCTTCGCTGCAGGCTCCTTTACTCCGATGCCTTCGAGCCACTTCTGAAGGAGTGGTTGAATCTCTTTGATCAGGGGCAAATCCGAGGGTCGATCAAAGAATTTTTGATCGATATGCACCTCTCCAGCTGATATTGATAGGTCAAGCTTGTCCAACAGCGCATCAGAATCCATCTCTGCATCGGCTAGATATAGGCTGGCACTTTCGCCCACCAGGTCAAAAAGTGCTCTGGTGATGGAACGCTGAATAAGAAGAAAAGCGAGTTCTTCAGGCTTTGTTTCTAATCCGACCGCCGACAGGGCTTCCACTGTGTCGTTTCCGATCTCTTCCCATCTGCCAAAAGCGGCGTGGCCGATGCCTTTGGATAGTGATTTGAATAGCTGCTCTAAATCAACGTTAAATTGCTTCTCAAAAATGCTCTCTGGCTTCGTCGCCTTCAGTTTTGGACTTGATTTATTTCGTTTTTTCATATAACGATCGCCCTCTCTTCTGCCCTCAAACTGCTGAATCTCAACTACAGCATACCTTATTATATTATCTTCGGTCAAATTGACTGACATACGTCCGATTAAGAACGCTGCCAGTCTGACGGCGCATAAACCGCCATCGCACTTAGATGATCCTTCAAAATCCTATTACGCCGCTATTCACCTGAAAAAAGAGACCTCTAGACCCCAGCGCTAAAAGAGCCCCGAATCTCACCGACCCGTCCCAAGGGTGGCGACCGCCCCCGCCTCCGCGCCGCAGGTAGTATATTTAGAAAAGAATAATATTGTGACCAAAACTAGAGGGCGACTCCAGCCGCCCCCCTCCTCACCCTCTCCTCACCGTCTGCTCCCTTCCGGGCCCCACCGATACGATGGTGATCCCGACCCCCAGGAGCCCCTCGATCCTCTCGACGTAATCCCTTACCGCCTTCGGCAGACCCTCGTACGACTTCGCCCCGCTGATGTCGTCGGTCCAACCTTTGACCTCCTCGTATATGGGGCGACAGCGGGCAAACTCGACGGTGCTCTCCGGCGGGTAGCTCAGTGTCTTGCCATCGAGCTCGTAGCCGACGCAGATCTTGATGGGGTCGAGCCCCCCGAGGACGTCCAGCTTGGTCAGAGCGAGCTCGGTGTAGCCGTTAAGGTACATCGACTTCTTGGCGAGGACGGCGTCGAACCACCCGCACCTCCTCGGCCGGCCGGTGGTGGTGCCGAACTCCTTTCCGATTTTGCTGAGGTGGGCTCCGGCCTCGTCTTTAAGCTCCGTGGGCATCGGCCCCTCCCCCACCCGGGTCATATACGCCTTGACGATCCCGACGACGTCGTCTACCCTGGCGGGGCCGACGCCCAGGTTGGCACACGCGCTCCCGGCGGTGGTGAAAGAGGATGTGACGAACTTCTGGGTCCCGTGGATGACGTCGAGGAAGGCTCCTTGCGCCCCCTCCGCCAGGACCTTCTTTCCCGCGTCCAGGGCTACGTTTATCTCGTAGGAGACGTCGGCGACGTTCTCTTTGAGGGATCGGCCGATTGCGAGGTACTCGCCGAGGAGGTCGGGGTCTCGGACGACTGAGGGGTCGCCTCCGAGGTCGGCTATCGCCTTCTCCCTGGCGGGGCCGATCTCGGCGAGCTTCGCCTCCAAGAGGGCGGGGTCGGTCAGGTCCTTCATCTGGACCTCGTCTCTGGAGAATTTATCGATGTAGGCGTAGCCGATCCCCCTCTTCGTCGTCCCGATCTTCTCCTTCCTCCCCCTCTCCCGAAGCTCGTCCAGGGCGATGTGGTAGGGCATGATGATGGAGGTCTTGGCGTCGATCCCGATGTTGGGCCATATGCCTTCGGCCCGGAGCGCCTCGATCTCGGACCAGAGGACCCGGGGGTTCAAGACCACGCCGGGGCCGATGAGGAGCCTCGCCCCGAAGAGGACGCCGCTGGGGGTGAGGTGGAGCTTGTAGGTCCGGTCCCCCACGATGACGGTGTGGCCGGCGTTGTCCCCGCCCTGGAACCGGACGACGATATCGTAATCCTCAGCCAGGAGATCGACGACCTTCCCCTTCCCTTCGTCTCCGAACTGAGATCCCGTGAGTATGGTGAACATGATCTCGACGAGCCGTCCCATGATAGATAACCGTTACCATGAAGCCGCCGCTCCGTTTCGAGGACGCCTAAATAGACCCCTCGGCGATGCGCAGGACGGCGGAGGCGATCATCTCGCCGACGTCGATCCCCCAGGCCTGGTGGACCCCCCACCCCGAGGGGGTCCCGTTCACCTCCAGGACGCAGAGGCCCCCGGGGCTCTCCAGGAGGTCGACGCCGCTGTAGACCGTCCCGACGGCGGCAGCGGCCCGGAGGGCGAGGTCCTCGATCTCGGAGGTGAGGGGGCACCTTTTCGGCGCTCCACCCGTGGCGAGGTTGCTGATCCAGGAGCCCGGGGGAGCCACCCTGTAGATCGCCCCCGCCACCTTCCCATCGACGACGAAGGCCCTGATGTCCCTGGGCCTTGGGGCCGTCGATTCGAGGAACTCCTGGAGGTAGACGACCCCTTCTTTCGCCAGGGCATCCCGCAGGGGCGCCGGGTCGTCGGGGCTTAAGAGAAGAAGCCCCCTTCCCTTGTACCCGAAGAGGGGCTTGTAGACCGCCCGGCGGTGGCGGGCGACGAACTCCTCGGCCGCCGGGAGGCTCGTCGCCGCCAGCGTCTCCGGCTGGGGTATCTCTGCCCTCAGGAGGGCGAGGGAGGTGGCGAACTTGTTCGCAGCCCTCAGAATCGCCGAAGGGGGGTTGACGACCGGGACGCCGGAGGCCTCGACGGCGGAGAGCGCCTCAAACCGGAAGGCTACGTCACTGCTCCCCCTCCTTCCCAGGTCCCTGACCACCAGGCCGTCGAGGCCGAGAAGGTCGGTACCGTCAGCTTCCAGCCGCAGGTCTGGTCCCAACGGGGCCGAGATCTGCGAGAAGTCGAGGAGGACGGCCTCTGCCCCCTGCCTCTCGAGGCCGGAGGCGATCGCCCTAGCGGTCCAGTCCGAGGGATCGGTGACGACGACGCCAAATCGCATGGGTGGGGGGTGGCGGGCCGGATATATCGGGCTATCGGCCGACGACGGGAAGGCCCCGGCGGTGCCACTCCCGGATCCCGCCTGCCATGCTTACGACCTCCTCGAAGCCGAGCCGCTCCATCACCTTCGCCGCCTCCCGCGACCTGATCCCCACCAGGCAGTAGAGGAGGTAGGTCTTCTTCCGGTCGAGCCTTTCAAGCTCCGCTTCGAAGGTGGCAGATAGATAATCGATGTTGAGGGACCCCTCGATCCTGGCTAGCTCGTGCTCTCCTGCCGTCCGGACGTCCAGGATCACAAAATAGGGGTCAGACGCTCTGTCTCGAATAAGGGCGAAGGATTTGATGGGGTCGACCTCGGAGATCGTCCTTCTGGTCATGGTCTTCGTGAGAATAGCGGGGGGTTTTCGGATAAAGGGATGGGGCCGGAGGCGGGTGGCATCCGCCAAGGCGCCCCCGGTCCGCCCTTCAAAAATGCCTCTGGGTTTAAATCCGGGGTTTACTCTACCACTTCTTCTTCTTCGGTCTCGTCGACTACCTCGGTCTCGTCGACTACTTCCGTCTCATCTTCCTCGGTCTCGTCGACTACCTCGTCAGCCTCCACGACGACTCCCTGAAAGTAGTAGTCCTCGGACCCCTGGAGGGTCACTGAGCATCCGGTCTCGTCCTCGATGTAGGCGCCGTAGACCTCGACCTCATCGCCGACCTCCACGTCCTCGTCAAAGGTTCCCCATGGCGGAGGGGTAGCCTGGAAGACGGTGACGTTGATGATCTCGCTACAGATCTCCATCTCGTCTTCAACGGAGGTGACCTGGACGGTCCAGATGGTGGGGGCACCGGGCATATCGCCGACGGAAAGCTCCAGAGCGACCCCTGTAAAGGCGACCGTCATGACCTCGGCGGTCTCCTCCTCAACCATATCATCTGCCAGCGCCATCCCTGCAGAGAGAAGGAGCGCTGCTAATACCATAAAGAGGCTTTTATACATTGCCTAATTCCTCCCTGGATGATATAACGGAATATCCAGTATAAACATTTATTCCATGTATTATACGATCTGCACCAAAAAGTCGAAGTTGGGCCGGGCGGTAATTCAAAATACTCTTCTAATAACAAGATTTATGATATAAGAGATAATATGGGTGACTTCAGATGAGAGATAGGTGCTCGGATCTGGGGGAGAGGGAGCTTGTCAGGAGGATCACCGGGATCCTGGAGATATGGGAGAGGGACGACTGCGCCATGGTGGAGGATGGCGATAGATATCTGGTCTGGACGACGGACACCCTCCACCGGAGGGCGGACTTTCCCGGTATCGCGACAGGCTGGCAGATCGGCTGGATGGCCGTAGCCGTCAATTTGAGCGACGTCGCGGCGATGGGGGCCGTCCCCCTGGGCCTGCTCATAGCAGCAGGGATGCCTGCGGAGACGCAGGTCGCCTTCGTCGAGGAGATATTCAGGGGGATGAAGGACTGCGCCGGAAGATACGCCACCCGGGTTTTGGGCGGCGACCTCGACTCCATCGATGAACTCACCCTCTCGGGAACTGCCCTCGGCTGGGTCGAGAGGGACCTAGTCCTCCGCCGCCGCGGCGCGCGCCCCGGAGACCTCCTCTGCACCACCGGGACCCTGGGATCGGCGGGGGCCGGCCTCCGGGTCGCCCTGGGGGCGGAAGGAAGTGAAGAAACGGCGGTCGAAGATCCGGACCACCGCGCCCTGACGAGGAGGCTCCTTGAGCCGTCGCCGCGGCTCGAGGAGGGGCGGGCCCTGGCGCTCTCGGGGGCGGTGACCTCCATGATGGACAACAGCGACGGCCTCGCCCTCTCCTTATTCGACCTATCGGAGGCAGGCGGCGTCGGCTTTCTCGTCCAGGAGGAGAGGATCCCCATCGACCCCCTCGTCTCGAAGGTCGCGGAGGACGCAGAAGACGGCCTCGACCTCGCCCTCTACTCCGGTGGCGACTTCGAGCTCGTCTTCACCGTGAGGCCGGACCGGATCGATGAGGCCTCCAGGGCCTGCGACCTCACCGTCATCGGGACGGTCCTGGAGGAGAGGAAGGTGCTGATGGAGGCCGCCGGGGCGAGGAGGAGGCTTGAGCCCCGGGGATACGAGCATATGAGACCACCAGGAGCCTCGGTATGAGGAGAGGGCCGAAAGATGAGGAAATATGACGGCGGCCGCAGGGGACGGGAGGCGGCTGGCGGCCCATCAAACTCCTAAAGGTCGTCTACCGGCCTTCTCGCCTCTTTTCGCAGAAGTAGGGGCTTCGCAGGCCCACGGCCTTCTCTATCCTTCTCTTCGTCTCCTCGCCGTCGGCTCCCGCCAGATCGATGAGGTTGTCGTTTCGGAGGAGGCAGGGCTTCAGCCTCCCGTCGGAGGTGACCCGGAGCCGGTTGCAGTGGGCGCAGAACTCGGTGTTGTCCATGGGTCGGACGACCTCCACCTCCGCACCCGAGAGGAAGTACTTCCTCCTCCGGTGCATATCTCTCGTCACCACGTCCTCCGCCTGCCTATCGAGGGCCGCCTCGATGCCGGCTATGCCGCCTCCGATACCCCGGCCGGACCGGTCCAATAGCTCGATCAGCTGGAGGACCACCCCTCGATCCCGGGCCAACTCCACCATATCCCAGACCTCCCCCTCGTTCTCCTTCAGGATCACCATATTCACCTTGACGGGGAGGAGCCCCGCCTCCAGGGCTCCATCTATCCCCGCCAAGACCCTTTTGAGGTCTTCTTCGGTCCCGCCGGTGATCCTTCTGTAGACCCGCGGATTGAGGGAATCGAGGCTGACGTTCACCCTATCTAGCCCCGCATCGGCCAAAGGACCGGCCCTCCCGGCGAGGAGGGTGCCGTTGGTGGTGAGGGAGATCTCCAACCCGTCGGGGAGCCTCATCAGGATCTCTTCGAGGTCTCGGCGCATCAGGGGCTCGCCTCCCGTCAGCTTCACCCGTTTTACCCCCAGGCTTGCCCCGGCAGAGATCACCTCCACTATCTCCTCCGGCGAGATCTCCCGCCCCCCGGAAGACCTCACCTCTTCCCCCTCGTGGTGGCAGTAGAGGCATCTCAGGTTGCACCGGGCTGTTATCGCTATCCTAAGGCCCGTCACCTCCCGGCCGAAGGGATCTGCCAGAGTCATCTCGCACCCCATGGAGGCTGATGGTATATAGAGTTTGGATCGGAAGGTTTATCATTTCGTAAACCTGTCATGCTGGACATGGTTGACGACTCCTGGATCGTGGCCCTGGTGGTGGCAGGATACCTCCTTCTCATGATCTGGGTGGGGGCTGCCGCGGCGAGGCGGTCGCAGACCATCGAGAGCTTCTTTCTCGCCGGGAGGAACCTCTCCCCCGCCGTCCTCACCGCCACCCTCACCGCCACGATCCTGGGGGCCTCATCGACCCTGGGGATGGCGGGGCTCGGCTTCAGGGAGGGGCTGACAGGAGCCTGGTGGCTCTTATCCGGGGCCATAGGCCTCCTCGTCCTCTCCATCTTCTTCGCGGAGAAGGTGAGGTCGGCGGGCTGCTACACCCTTCCCGAGCTTCTGGGGGAGAGGTACGACTCCAGGGTCCGGTATGGGGCCTCGGCCCTCATCCTCATCTCCTGGGTGGGGATAATCGCCGCTCAGATCGTGGCCTCGGGAAAGCTCCTGGGGGTCCTCTTCGGCCCCGGCCTGGAGGTCTTCATGGTGGTCTCCGCCCTCGTCTTCGTAGGCTACACCGCCCTGGGGGGGCAGAGGTCGATAGTCAAGACCGACGCCGTCCAGATCTCCATACTCTTATTGGGGCTTCTGGTCGTCGCCTGGAGGGCGTTCCATCTCGCAGGCCCCGACGAGATCCTGGCGGGCGGGTCCTTCCCCACTTCTCAGGCCAGGGGCGGGATCGACGTGATGGTCCTGGTCCTGGTGGTCGGTTCCACCTATATAGCAGGCCCCGACATCTATTCCAGGCTCTTCTCGGCGAAGGACCCGAAGGCTGCCAGGGTATCGGCCTTCGCCGCCGCCCTCCTCCTGATACCGATCGCCTTCATCATAACCGCCCTTGGGATCAGCGCCCGGATCCTCTTTCCGGGGATCGGTCCAGAAGAGGCGCTTCCCGTCCTCATCTCCGAGACTCTATCACCCCTGGGGGAGGGGCTCCTGGCCGCGGCCCTCCTCTCGGCCCTCATATCCTCGGCGGACACCACCCTCCTGACGGCGACGTCGATCCTATCCCTCGACCTCTTCAGGAGGGCGAGGCCGGGTTCTAGCGAGAGGACGATGATGATAGTCTCCCGGGGCGGGACGGTCCTCATCGGAGGGGTCGCCCTCCTCTCGGCGCTCCGCCTCCCCGAGATCATAGGCGCCCTCCTCTCCGCCTACACCGTCTTCGCCGGAGGGCTCATCGTACCTCTGGTGGCGGGTTTCTGGAGGGAGAGGCTCCGCCTCACCTCCGGAGGCGCCCTCGCCGCCCTCCTGGGGGGTGGCGGCACCGCCATACTGTTCGGCGCCGAGATGCCCCTCCTCGGGATGGTGGTGAGCGCAGCCCTCCTCTTCTCGGTGAGCTGGCTCTCCCCTCAGTCCAGGAGGCTCATCAGGGGATAGTCAGTCTGCGGGTCGTACTCGAGCTTCGCCCTGACGACGGCCCCGTCGCAGTCGATCTCCACCAGCGCCCTGATCATCTTCCCCGATAGCTCAGCGTAGCCGAAGACGTTCTTTTGAAGCATCTCCCTATCTATCTTCACCGAGACGGACCTGACGTGAGGCTGGAGGGATATGCTCTCCTCCATCGCCGCCTCCAGGGTCTCCGCCGTCTCTTTCGATACCGGTGACCCCACGAACTGGTGGTATATCGCCCCCAGCTTTATCCCCGCCTCGAAGGCGGCTTCTTCCCTCTTCGTCGCCATAATTCCATCACCAACGGTGAGCCGAGATAGCCGACCAGGGCTAAAAATAGCACCCCCGCCGAGATCTGGAGCAGGCCGAGATGCCACGCCGTCGCGGCGACGGCCCCCACCGCCAGAGCCGGGGGGATGAGCCTCGGATCTCTGAACTTCGGATAGGGGATGGTGCTGATCATGAGGACGGAGGTCAGGACCAGGAAGACGGCTGTAAGAGGCGGACCGCCGAGGAAGATGCTGACGGCCACCATCGCTCCCGCCCCAGGGATGGGGATCCCCAAGAAGACGTCCCCGCTCTTGGGAGAGACGTTGAACCTGGCGAGGCGGAGGATCCCGGAGGCGAGGTAGACCGCCCCCAATATCCAGAAGATGGAGCCGTAGGCAGCCCAGGCGAGGAAGGCGGGGGCCACCCCGAAGGAGATGACGTCGGCGAGAGAGTCGATCTGGGTCCCCAGGGGGCCTTCCCCCGCCTTTCGGGCTAGGAAACCGTCGACGCCGTCGGCGGCAAGGGCGAGGAAGATGAGCGCCGCCGACGGACCGAATCTACCCTCCGCCGCCATCATTATGGAGCCGAAGCCGAGGGCGGCGTTTAGGATCGATACGACGTCGGGGGTCCGGATGAGTCGGAAGATCCCGGTCATCTCTCCTTCACCGCGACCACCGTCTCCCCAGCCTTCACCCTGTCCCCAACGGCGGTCCTGAGGTAGTATCCATCGGGGATCGAGAACTCCACCCGGGACCCGAACCTGATCATCCCTATCCTCTCCCCCCTCTCCACCATCTCCCCGGGGCGGACGTAGCAGACTATCCTGCGGACGAAGAACCCGGTGATCTGGCTCACCGCCACCTCCCCCTCGGGGGTATCGAGGACGATCAGGTTCTTCTCGTTCTTCGTCGATGACCGGAGGAAAGCGGGGCGGTGACCCCCGTCCCCATGCTCCACCCTCACCACCCTCCCGTCCAGGGGGGATCTGTTGACGTGGACGTTCATGTGGTTCATGAATATAGCCACCTTCTCTTCGGACGCCTCCACCACCAGGCCGTCGGCAGGGGAGACCATCCCCTCCGCCGGGGGCGCCCGTTCCGGGTCCCTATGGAAGAAGGCCATGAAGGCCGAGAGGGCGAGGGCTGCCCCCGAGAGCTGCCAGATCCCCGTCAAAGTCAGAAGGAGGGCGGCGAGGAGGGGGCCGCCGACCCAGGGCCCGGAGCTTCTCGCGAGCCTCATGCCGGCTCACCCCCGCCGCGTCTCATCTCGGAGGCGAGCCCTTCGATCATGTCGAGGAGCTCCGGAAGGAGGAGGAATACGATGTACGCAATGGCGAAGAGGGCGACGGCGGACCCCGCCTTGGCGATGACGTGGTGGGCGAGGTAAAAGCTGTTCTCTCCAAACCACCCCTCCCCGTAGGCGACGACGACGAAGACGTTCCGGAGGAGGTTGAGGGCGTATATCACCGGGACGGTGGCGAGGAGGGCCGCCGCCTTCCTCTTCAGAGGCGCCCGGACCGAAAGGACGACCCCGGCGAAGAGGGCCATGCTCTCGATGGCTGTACATGCGAGGACGATCTCCACGGAACGGCCGTAGAGGGTGATGACGCTACCGTCTCCTGCCACCGCCGGGACGTCGAGGGCGTGGAGGAGGAGGAGGGTGAAGGCCGCCGTCCCTCCGATCAGCGCCTCCCGGAAGAGGGAGATCTCGGCGAAGGGGAAGTAGGCGAACCCCCCTATCGCCACGGCAGAGGTGGCCCACCAGCAGGGGCGAGAGGCGCATCCCCTCGCCAGGATGAGCCAGCCGAGGTAGATGGAGATTACCGCCACCCCCAGGGTCAGGGCGACGTTGAAGTGGTCCCCGATGGCGAGGTAATGGGCCGGCTGTTTCAGCCAGTGGATCGCAAAGATGATCCAGCCCGCCCCCGAGAGGGCCCGCCGCCCCGAGAGGGCCGATGCGGCGAGGAGGGCGAGGCCGATCCAGAGGACGTTGGCGAAAAGCCAGCTTAGAATCATCGGTGATAGAAAATCCACAGGTTTATTTAGCATTATCTACCAACCGGGAAATCTGGGATCGCCGACCCCTCAGAAAGGCGGTCGGCGTCCTCGTGGGAGTGGTCATGTTTATGGACGCAGAGAGATGGAGACCGGCTCTGGCAGTCGGTCTTCTCCTCGCCCTGATGGCGGCATCCCCATCTTCGGGATTGGCGTCGCCGATAGGATCAGATCTGCTGGCTGAAGAGATGGCAGAGGCCCTGGATCTATTCATCGAGGGGGCGGGGGGAGGAGACCTGCCGGTGATAGTGATCTTCAGAGATGGAGCGGATAGAGAGGCGAAAGGGCTTCATGTCAAGCGGTCCTTCAGGGTGATAAACGGGGTCAGTGGCACCATCAGCCCGGAAGCCTTCGGGGCGCTCGGTGCTGACCCGGACGTCCTCGGGGTCTACCCCGACGGATCGGTCGTCGTCGCCCAGCCGGCGAACGCCACCCCGGATGATGGGGGTTTTTGCGCCACCGAGAGGGTGAACGCAAAACCCCTCTGGGACCTGGGGATAGACGGGGCCGGGGTGGTGGTGGCGGTCCTGGACTCCGGGATCGACAAGAACCATCCGGACCTGGCGGGGAAGGTGGTAGGCGAGGTGAACTTCGTCGACTCTGAGAGGACGACCGACGACCTCCTCGGCCACGGTACCGCCGTCGCCGGTATCATCGCCGGATCGGGGACCGCCTCCGGCGGCCGGTACACCGGGGTCGCCCCGGGAGCCAGCCTCCTCAACGTCAGGGTCATCGACAGCAAGGGGTCGGGTCAGATCTCTGACATCATCGCCGGGATCGACTGGGCGATCGACAACGGCGCCCACGTCCTCAGCATGAGCCTAGGCGGCCTCAACCTCGGGGAGAGCAACCCGCCGATATCCATGGCCGCAGACAACGCCATGGACGCCGGGACCGTCGTCTGCGTCGCTGCGGGGAACCTGGACGAGAGGCTTCTTCTTCTGATGCTCGTCGCCTCATCGGTCTGTTTCGGGTGCGTTGAGTCCCCCGGCGACGGCGTCAAGGTCATAACCGTAGGAGCCACCGACTGCGACGACCGTATCGCCGCCTTCAGCGGGTCGGGCCCCCTCCGGGACGGGAGGTACAAGCCGACCCTCGTCGCGCCGGGGGTGAACGTCGTCACGACCGTCCCCCAGAACCTCGATATCGAGGGGAAGATCGCAGGATATTATGCCGCCACCTCGGGGACGAGCCTCTCGACGCCGGTCGTCGCAGGGGTGGCGGCGCTCCTCCTCCAGGCGGAACCTGGAATAACGCCGGCGGGGGTGAAGGCGGCGCTGACGGGAGGGGCAAAGAAGCTCGATAATACCCAGGGGGAGGAGTACGAGGCCTACTACCAGGGGGCAGGCCTCGTCGACGCCGGCAGGTCCTTGGACCTCCTCCACGGTGACCGGCTTTCGGGAGCCCTCCCGGACCGCTGGACTGCGGGGAGGTGGGTCTACGGCGACTTCTGGATCGCCGGTGACAGCACCGTCTACGGCAGCCTCGACACCGGAGCCGACAGGTTCCAGAAGAAGATATACGCCCTCGCCCCCGGAGACGTCGACTGGAGCTCCAAGTTCCTCTTCTTCACTGATAGAGAGCTATCCGATGTAACCACCTCCGCCTCCGGGGATATATCGGACTGGACCTCCGTCCAGCCCCTCCCGAGAGGGATCCCCGCCAACGGCCAGAGGATCTTTGGGGCTGCCGTCAGCGTCCCCCATGGTGCCGAATCAGGCCGGTATGAGGGGTCCATAGATATATCCGAGAACGGGACCGCCATATTCTCCATACCAGTCACCATCGATGTAGCCGAGGCGATCGAGATGGTGACGGGTCGGGGATCTGTGGCGGGGACCATCGGAAGAGGCGGGTGGGACTACTACTACGTCTCTGTCCCCGTCAGCACCGACGAGCTGAAATCCACCCTCCGATGGGGGGGGGACTGCGACCTGGACCTCTTCCTCCTCTCTCCCACCAGCGAGTACTATCCGGCGGGGCGGGGGGAGGGACAAGAGACCGTCTCGGTGGAGGCCCCCTCCACGGGACGGTGGATGATGGCGGTCCACCCGAGGAACATAACCGGAGAGGTCGATTACGTCCTGGAGGTGGAGAGGACCCTCCTCGCCACCACCCCCAGGAGATGGGCTGTCGGCTCCGCTACCCCCGGCGAGACCAAAGATATCCAGTTCACCCTTAGAAACGGCGGCCCTTCCCTCGCCAACGTCACCTACCTTGGAATGACGGAGGTCGTCGAGAAGGCTCGTTGGTCCGACTCCATCGGGGACAAGGTGATCTGGACGGTACCGATAGAGGTTCCCGCTAACGCCAGCAGGCTCGGTGTGAGGCTCGCCTGGGCCGATCCCGACACCGACCTCGCCCTCCTCTTATTCAACCAGGACGGGAGGGCCGTCGACGTCTCCTACAGCCGCGGCGTCCAGGAGGTGGTGGGGGCGAACCATCCGGCACCGGGGATATGGAGGGCGATAGTCTACGGGTATCACGTCAGGACGAGGGCGAGAGAGCCCTTCGATCTCGAGGCGACCTTCTACGTCCAGGACTCCTGGTCCTGGATCTCGGCGACGGGTCCGGATAGCCTCGGCTCGGGGGCCGAGCAGCTCGTAAACGCCACCATCACCGTCCCCTCCGATGCACCAAGCTCCGGGGTCGAGGGTTACATCCAGATCAGGGCCGACGAGGACAGGTTCTCCATACCCGTCACCGTCACCGTGGCAGGGGCGTCCCTGACGGGGGAGAGCAGGATAGACCTCATCGATGAAGATGGGGACGGCCTCTATGAGAGGCTATGCATCCAGGTCGGCGTCGACGTCATCTCCCCCGGCGAGTACCGGGTCGAGGGTTCCCTCGTCGACGGGAACGGCACCTACATAGGGTGGCTTGGAGATAGAAAGGAGCTGGCCGGTTCCGGGTCGATAGAGATCTGCGTCAACGGGAGCGAGATCTGGAGGAAGGGTACGTGCGGTCCTCTCCGCCTTGAGAACCTCTTCCTCTACAGCGGCGCAGGGGATATCATCGACAGGTACCACGGTAACGTGACGGTATTCAAATGTCCTCAGGACTTCCAGCCGATATCAGCCAGGTTCACCGGCGAGTTCGTCGACGAGATGGTGGCGACTCCGTCGCAGGTCGAAACGAAGCCCGACGCCATCGTCATCGCCGTGGGGGTCGCCGTCCAGCACCCGGGATCTTACGAGGTCTCCGGGAGGCTCGTCGACGACGACGGCTTCGAGATCTATAGGACGGCAGAGACGGTCATCCTGGAGGCGGGGGTCCATACCGTCCCCCTGTCCTTCAGCCCCCTCAAGTTCATCATGAAGAATAGGCCGTCCCGGCTCCACCTCGTGGACCTGACCCTGAGCCTCCACGGTGAGACGATCGAGACGAGGGAGAAGGCCTTTTCGACGGGGCTTTATAGGCCCAGGGATATATCGACCGTAAGGGATACCTACGTCATCTCCTCTCCGGTGGGGGGATCTTGATCGGAGCGGCATGAGTCCCCGGGCCCCTCGATGATCTCGGGTTTCCTCCCGGCCACCGGGGTGGCCTCTCGCCCCTTGTTCCGGTCGACGTTCCCGTAATCCGATCGACGGCCCCCTTATCTGGGGCTCGGTGGCGCTAGACCCTTCCCTTCTTTGTCGGTCCAGGATCTCTAAGCCGCATCATGGAAGGCGGCTGGTGGATCTATTGGGCAAGAGTTACGGCAGATCCGCGGGAGAACCTCTCAGAAACATAACTAATAATTTTTGTAGATCATGGATAATACTTATAAATGAGGCGGGCGGATATATCGGAGAAATGAAACCGCTGAGAGGGGCTGGAGATAGATGGAAGATGTTGGAGGTCGAGAGGTCGGGAGGTGCCAGGGTTGGAGAACTTGAAGCTGAGCCTGAAGGGAGACCCTCTGTACACTAATTTTAAGTACGACGTCACCCCGGAGGGGCTCGCCCTCGCCTTCAGGTGGATCCCCGATGCCGCGGGGCTGAGCGAGGTGGAGAGGGAGCTGACGATACTGAAGGCCCGGGAGGATATGGAGGAGATCTGGCCCCGGGCGAAGGATCAGAGGGAGGCGATGGCCCTCTTCCAGGAGAAGGCGAAAGATATCAGAGATCCCGATAAATTGAAGGTCTACATCTGCGAGTTCCTTCTGGGGCTCGCCATCCTCGCCTCCACCTGGGTCGAGGCCCAGGAGAGGGCGGGGATGAACGCCAGCGCCCAGAGGATGTTCGGCTGAGGCTGGAAGGTCGAGGCTTTCGTACCCTTCGCCTCCTGGACCTCCACTTGCAGCCCGCCCCAACCGATGGTTCCTCTCCTGCCATAAAGGACGGACGGGGCGGTCGGGTCCGGAGATCCCGGCACCGGGGATAGAGCCCCGCAGCCGTCCCCCTACGGCCCTCTTTATACTCTCCCCCTTCGATCCTCCTTTTTCTCTCACCTTTTCCCTTCTCTCACGTCCACCTCCCCCAGTTTCTCCCCTCCTTCGGTGGCAAAGAACAAATATGATAATTATCCTATCTATTGTATATCCTCGACGGGGAATATCATGGAAGGGAGAAGAAGATCCACCAGGATTCGCCATCCGCCCCAGATAAAGAAGCTGAGCCTGGAGCTTCAATCTTTGATAAAGGGGAGGATGTGGCTCAAGGTCCTCCTCGGGATGATCCTGGGGACGGCCCTGGGGATCGCCATGGGGCCGGCGGCGGGGCTCGTCGACCCTGGGGTCTCGGCTACCCTGGGCGAGTGGCTATCCCTCCCAGGCTACATATTCCTCGGCCTGTTGCAGATGATCGTCGTCCCCCTCGTCTTCGCCTCCATCATCCTCGGAATCGCCGCCAATCAGGAGATGGAGATGGTCAAGAGGCTGGGGGTCCTCTCAGGCTTCTACTTCGTCGCCACCACCGCCGTCGCCATCGGTATAGGGATCACCGTCGCCCTCCTGATCAACCCGGGGGGTTACATCCAGGGAGAGGATGTGATGCTCATGGCAGCGGCCCCCGAGGGTCCCCAGGAGATAGCCGATATCCCCGAGCTCTTCGAGATCCCCGGTATCATCGGTGGCCTCTTCCCCTCCAACCCCCTCGACGCCATGGCCAGCGGCCAGATGCTCCAGGTCGTCCTCTTTGCCATCATCGTCGGGATCGCGGTCCTCACCCTCTCGCCGAGGAACTCCGGCCCCTTCATGGAGCTTTTGGGGTCGCTGCAGGAGATATGCATGACCGTCGTCAGGTGGTCGATGCATCTGGCCCCCCTCGCCGTCTTCGGCCTCATGGCGAAGTTCACAGCCCAGATGGGGATCGAGACCCTCCTGGGGATGGGGGTTTATGTGGCGACGGTCCTCCTGGGCCTCTTCCTCCTCTTTGTTTTATATTTAATTATAATATTAATAATTCTCAAGAGGAACCCTCTCCGGTTCATGGCGGACTCCAAGGACGCCCTCCTCATCGCCTTCTCCACCTCCAGCTCCGCCGCCACCATGCCGGTCTCGATCAAGGTCGCCGAGGAGAAGCTCGGGATAAGGCCGGCCGTCGGCCAGTTCATAATACCCCTGGGGGCGACGATAAACATGAACGGCACCGCCCTTTACCAGGGGGTGGCGACGGTATTTCTGGCCCAGGTCTTCGGGGTGGATCTGACCCTTCCCCAGCTCGTCCTGGTGATGGTCATCGCCGTAGGGGCGTCGATAGGCACCCCCTCCACCCCCGGAGTGGGGATTATAATCCTGGCGACGATCCTGGAGAGCGTCGGGGTTCCTGCCGCCGGCGTTGCTCTGATCATCGGCGTAGACAGGATCCTCGACATGAGCAGGACCTCGGTGAACGTCGCCGGTGATCTCGTCGCCTCCGGAGTGATGGACAAGCTAGCGAGAGGGAGGCTGGACACCCTGATGAACGCCGGGGAGGAACTGGCGGTGGGGGCGGGAGATGAGGGGGCGGGGGAGGTCTTCCCCCCTCGCTCGCCGGAGTGAAGGATTTCGGGTCGTTTACCTAGACGGATCGAGGGGTCTTCTCGGATCACCGGCGGTAGTAGGCGTTGAGGACGTACTCCTGCATCATCCTCTGGGTATTGAAGAAGGAGCCGTTGATGGCGATGGTGCGGGTCATCACGTCGGTGAAACCTCCCCTATCATTATAGAAGAGGGGTATGATCACCCCCTCCAGCTTCTCGTAGAGGGAGGCGGCGTCTCTGGGGTTGTCCCGCCCTTCCCCCGTCCCCCGGACGGGGTCGCCGATCGACCAGCCGGTGAGCCCCTCGATATGCCCCTCCACCCACCAGCCGTCTAGGACGGAGAAGCTGGGGACGCCGTTCAGGGCCGCCTTCATACCGCTCGTCCCCGAGGCCTCCATCGGCGGCTCGGGGGTATTCAGCCAGAGGTCGACCCCGGAGGTGATCATCCCCCCCAGGGTCATGTTGTAGTCTTCGAGGTATGCGATCTTGATATCCTCCCGGAGGGCATCCTTCGCCTGGATGATCCTTCTTATCAGATCTTTGCCGCCGTGGTCCCGGGGGTGGGCCTTTCCGGCGTAGACGAGCTGGATCTCTCCCGCCTCCCGGGAGATCATCGCCAGCCGCTCACCATCCCGGAAGATGAGGTCTCCCCTCTTGTAAGGAGTCGCCCGCCGGGCGAAGCCGATGGTGAGGACCTCCTCTTCCATCTCGACCCCCGCCTCCTCTCTTACGTATTCCAAGAGCCTCCTCTTCGCCTCCATGTGGGCGGACCAGACCTCTTTGTGGGGGATGGAGAGGGCGTAGCGGAGGCTGAAGTTGTCCCGCCGCCACATGGGTACGTGGCGGTCGAAGAGCTCGGCGAAGGGGGGAGATACCCATCTTCCGACGTGGACCCCGTTGGTGATGGCGTCGATGCAGTATCCTGCGAAGATGAGCCTCGAGATCTCGCCGTGTTTCTTGGCGACGCCGTTGATGTAGCGGCTCATCTTCAGCCCCAGGTATGTCATGTTGAGGGTCTTGCCCTGGTAGAGGACCCCTTCGAGGCCGAAGAAGTCGTCCCTATCCCCGATCACCTTCCGGGCTAGGTCGATGGAGAACTTGTCGTGGCCTGCGGGGACGGGGGTGTGGGTGGTGAAGACGCACTTCTCCCTGACCGCTTTTTTGTCATCTTCGGTCACCTCCCGCCGCCCAGCAGACCTGGCCGTCTCGTCGAGGATCTCCAGGGTCAGGAGGGCTGCGTGCCCCTCGTTCATGTGGAAGCTCTTGATCTCGCCGTAGCCGAGCTCCCGGAGGATCCTGACCCCTCCTATCCCCAGGATCAACTCCTGGGAGAGGCGGTAGTGTTCGTCCCCTCCGTAGAGGTGATGGGTGAGGGTCCTGTCCCAGTCGGAGTTCTCGGGAAGGTCTGAGTCGATGAAGTAGACGGGGACGACGAAGCCGTCGATACCCTTCACGTCTCTCTTCCAGGCCCGCAGGTGGACTTGCCTTCCCTCCACCTCCACGGCGGTCCTCTCTGGCCTCTCTTCGAGGTGCTCTTCCACCGGCCAGTCCGCCGCCGCCTCCTGCTGCCAACCGTCGGCCCCGATCTCCTGGCGGAAGTGCCCCTTCCGGTAGAGGAGGGTGACCGCTGCCATCGGAACCCTGAAGTCCGCGGCGGAGCAGATGGTGTCTCCTGCCAGGACCCCCAGGCCACCGCTGTAGGTGTTGATCCCTTCCTCCAGGCCTATCTCCATGGAGAAGTAGGCCACCGACAAATTATCATTGTTATCCTGTACCATCGAAATCACCCGCCATATCCGACGAAAAATCTCTCAGCCAATTCTTCCACGGTCGTCATCCCCCTCGGATCCCTCCATCTCTCTTCACCTCTCCCCCCCACTCTCTTCCCTCTCCTCGGATCCCTCACTTTTCTCTCATCATTTATCATCTCAAATAAGATAAATAGTGAACGGGTCGGGATGAGGAGATATAGGGACTTCGAGCCGGGGATCGTCCGGTGGTGATCCAGGTCCGCCCACTCCCCGGTCATAGAGAGTCGGTCTTTGGGTTTCTGACGATCCCTCGCAGGAGCCTTCCCAGGATGTCGGCCCCGGTTATGACCCGCTTATCCTCTTCGGCCCAGAGGAGGATGACGTCGTCGTCGATGACGTCGTCCTGGAGGTGGCGGGGGCTGACCCGGAGCCTAGATATGATGTCGCCGATCTTCGCTTCGGGGCGCTTCTCGATGATGGGGCGGTGGCAGTGGCGGTAGGGGTTAAATTTGTAGGGGTTGAAGAGGAGATCGCGGATGAACTCGTCGGAGTCCATGACGAGCCTGGGCTCTCCTTCCGGGTCGACGATGACGATCCACTTCATCCCCGAGAAGTTTATCTTCCTGAGAAACTCGTCGGATACGTTCGGGGCGACCTCGGGGAATACCGGCTTCTTGCCGTCGAAATCGAGCTTCAGAACGCTCCCCGGATCGATCGGCTCCCCCTCTCGGGAGAGGGGGAGGTCGTCGAGGGAGAGGAAGTTCAGCGCTCCCTGCCCTTCCACCTTCTCGATCTCCGTCTTCGAGGAGTGCATGTGGATCTTTATCAGCTCCCGGATGTCTTTCTCCCGGTAGAAGGAGACCGCCTCGGGGCCGATCCACCTCTCCAGGGCGATGGCTGTGGGCTTGGCCACCGGGAAGAGGAGGATCTGATAGAACCGGAGGAGGGGGCTCAAGAGGGCTCCCACCCGCAGGGCGTTCCTCGAGAAGTAGGCCTGGGGTATGATCTCGCCGAAGATGGTGATGACGACCGTCGAGAAGAAGAAGGCGAGGACCCCGGCGAGGACCGATCCGGAGAGGAGGGCGAGGAGGACGTTCACCCCCACATTCCCCCAGAGGATCGTCGCCAGGAGGAAGTTTGAATCCTCCCGGAGGGAGAGGACGCGGATCGCGTCTCTGTTGTTCTTCGCCACCTCGATCTGTAGCTCCATCTTGCTGATGGTGAAGAAGGCGAGGTTCAGGCCTGAGAACGTAGCCGACTGGGTGATGCAGACGGCGATCCCCATCCAAACGATCAGATCATCCACGGTCCAAATACACCTCTCTTCTCCTCTTCTCCTATATTACCGATGGCAGGTGTAGGCTCCGGGAGGCTTAACCCTTTCGCCGAAAGCCGCCATCTGCTTACTGGCCCTCGGGTCCCCCTCGGGTTGGCGCGGGATCAGCTCTGATCCGCCCGGAGCTTCTCGTAGAGCCGTTCTGCGTCCTCCCTTCTGCAGAGCTCCGAACCCGGGGTCATGACGGCGGCGGCCCCCGAGGCGATCCCGAAGAGGACCGCGTCCTGGGGGGCCATCCCCCTGGCGAGGCTGAGGGTGATCCCCGCCACCATGCTGTCTCCCGCCCCCACCTTGCTGACGATACTGACCGTAGGCGGCCTCATGTGGGCGACGCCGTCCCGGCTGACGAAGAGCGCCCCCGCCGAGCCGAGGGAGATGACCAGAAGCTCGCAGCCGCCGCCGGCCACCAACTCCCGGGCCCCCGCCTCGATCTCCGCCTCCTCCCTCAGGTCTCTATCGAGAAGCTCGCGAAACTCCCGCAGGTTCGGCTTTATCAGGTAGACACCCTCATCGAGGGCCTTCTTCAGGGGGTCGCCGGAGGTGTCGACGATCACCTTCGATCCAGCCCTCTTTCCCACCTTTGCGACCTGGCCGTAGAAGTCGGCCGGAACCCCCGGAGGGAGGCTACCGCTGGCGACGATGAAGCCGGATTGGGGGGCGGTGGCGGCGACCTCCTCCAGGGCGCCCTCCCACTCCTCTCCCCTCATCTGCGGCCCCGGCATGCCGAAGCGGAACTGGCGGCCCGTCGACTCCTCCAGGACGGCGAAGCTCTCCCGGGTCATCCCCTCGATGGGTACAAGCCTGGAGGTGAGCCCTTCCTCCTCCAGGAGGCCCCGGAGCATACCGCCGGAGAGCCCCCCGGCGGCGTAGATGAGGGTCGACTCCCCCCCAAGCTTCTTTATCGCCCGGGAGACGTTCACCCCGCCGCCCCCCGGCTCGAAGATGGGGGCGGTGCACCGCAGCTTCCTCTCGGCCACGACCTGATCGACGGTGGAGCTCTTGTCGATCGTCGGATTGATGGAGAGAGATACGATATCTTTCATGTTGATGGAGAGATAAACTCCGGGTTATCTAAGGATGATGGTGGGGGTGGAGGAGAATAGAGAGGTGGGAGGAGAATAGAGAGGTGGGAGGAGAATAGAGAGGTGGGAGGAGAATAGAGAGGACTATGATCCCCGATGCCAAGGATTAATACTTGAGTCGGCGAATAGGTAGGTGGAAATCGAATCTCCAAGGAGGTGAAAGAGACGAGAATCAGGGTTTTGTCGGCGCTTCTGGCGGCCCTAACCCTCCTGACGGTAGCGGCCGCCGCCGGCGGGATGTACCAGGGGATATCCGGGGGGCCGTCGATGAGCTACGCCGGGGTATCGGGGTCGATCGACGGGATCTTCGCGAGCTACCCGAAGGCGCCAGCCACCTTCCCCGGCCCCCTCTTCATGACGGGAGAGGAGTTTCGCCAGATGGTCGCCGCCCACCTCGCCAACCCGCCGCGAGCCTGGGAGTGGTGACGAGTCCCGGGCCGCGCCCGGCGGGACGGACCGCAGACCCGGCTCCCGACTTAGGGAGGGGGCCGGGCGCTGAGCGCCGAGGGCCGATCCGCGGGGTGGGGATGGACCGCTCTTGCCATTTTTTGCCAGGGGAAGCCCAAGGGGGGGGGAGGTTTTTAAGAGGCTATTAAGATACTAATTCGCGATAATAATCTGGTCGGCGAAGTTCAAATACTGTAAATCTCTGATAGCTTGATGTTGATCTCTTCTTTGAGTTCGTCGTCCGCCTCCCCGAGGACCCGAATGATTAGCCGCTTCTCAACGGTGGCAGGCTTATTGAGCATTATGACAGAGTCGGTTAATAGCCCCGTACCCTTGAATGAGGCGGAGACGCAAGATACCAAGACCTCGGCCGGCGAGAGGCGTTCTGGAACTCTTGAAGAAATATACGCCACAATGACGTCGTCTTTGTATTCGTGGAGAACAAGGGCTGGCCTTCTCTTGGAGCTGATCAGATCCGTGAAGGGGAAGGGGATGACGACGATCTTTCCTTTCATCAATATTGGTCCGGTTCTTTGTCTGCATATTTAGAGAGCGCCTGCTGCGAGAGGCGCATCAGAGCCCTTGTTATCTCCGCCCCATCCTCGGGCTCCTCAAGGTCGTAGGGGAGCCTCTCAGAAGGGCGCTTCGCCTCTTTCGAGACGGACCGGGAGGACATAGAGATAGCTTAGGGGGTTTCGATATATGATATTTGTCGTGATCTGCGTCCAAAAGTAGAGAATGGAGGGATATCGCTCCAATGCGGACGGAATTTACCGAGCCGAAATCAGGGTTTTGACGGCGCTTCTGCCGTCCCTAATCCTCCTGACGGTAGCGGCCGCCGCTGGCGGGATGTACCAGGGGGTCAGTGGAGGGCCGTCGATGAGCTACGCCGGGGTATCGGGGTCGATCGACGGGATCTTCGCCAGCTACCCGAAGGCGCCGACCACCTTCCCCGGCCCCCTCTTCATGACCGGCGAAGAGTTCCGCCAGATGGTCACCGCCCACCTCGCCAACCCACCGCGAGCCTGGGAGTGGTGACGAGTCCTGGGCCGCGCCCGGCGGGACGGACCGCAGACCCGGCTCCCGACTCAGGGAGGGGGCCGGGCGCCGAGGGCCGAGGGCCGATCCGCGGGGCGGGGATGGACCGCTCTAGCCTTTTTTCGCCAGAGGAAGCCCAGGGGGGGAATCGATGGGCGGCCGAGGTGCTGGAATCGTATCTGGCCGGTCTCGCCTGCCAAGGTCGGCGCCCAATTCTTCTCGATGGGGGAGCGCGAGCAGCGAGGTCCGCGCTGGCGGCGCCAGACCCTTATAAGACCAAGCAGCTGTATGGAAGAAAGAGAATGCTATTGACGATCTTTAACTAACGCCAACAGAAGATTGAAAAGGACGAGAACGAGTGGAGTATGTAATTCATGCCCCCAAATCCCCTACCGCCCGACTCCCCCGCCCCCGCCGACCTCCTCTCCGAGACCGAGAGAGACCGGCTCCTCGCCAACCTCCACAGGACCCTCGTCTGGGTGGGGGTCCAGGACCCCTACAAGATCGAGATCGACCCCGACCTCCTGAAGGAGGAGATGGCAAGAGACCGGATCGGCCCCGCCGACCTCCCGCCCGAGGTCCAACCCAACGCGGGGACCGTCGATCTGCGCCACCTCATCTGGAGGCTGATCCACGACAAGGGGCTCTCAGAGAAGGAGGAGACGGTGGCAAAAGAGCTGATCGAAGTCTTGAAGGCGAAGGAGGCGGCCGACGAGGAGAGGCTGAAGGAGGCGCGGCTGACCCGGGAGGAGGCCCACCGGATCTACGAGGAGACCGCCGCCGTCATCAGGTCCCTTATGGACCTGCGGGAGATCCTGGCCAAGAAAGAACATAAGACGGACCTGGGCCGGGAGGCGACGAAGAAGAAGGTGGAGGACGTCAAGAGGTGGAACGCCTTCGTCGACTTGATGGAGGGGAAAAGGTGAAGGATGGGGGAGGCGAAGCCGGGGCTTTTGGTGGTCAACAAGGTGCGCTGATCGGAGCTTTACAGTGCCGTAGCTAGAAGAAGCGCATCAGCTCCTCGGCGATGATTCTGTACCCCAGCTCATTCGGGTGGTCGAGCCCCGGGAGGATCAGGCTTTCCAGAGGGGTTCCCTCACCAACCCGCCTCATCCAGGCACCGTATACGTCGACGAAGCCGACCCCCATCTCCTCGGCGACGTCCTCCAGGATCTGATAGTAGCTGAGGACGATTCGATCGAACTTTGGCGTCATCAGGGGCTCGGAGCTGAGGAGGAGAAGCTCGGGACCCGATCCGGAGCCGCACCCCTCCAGGATCTTCTCGACGATCTCGATGAGGTTGGACTTGAACTCGCCGAGCCGGATCCCCATGTACATGTCGTTGATCCCGAAGTTGACGGTGACGAGGTCCGGGTTGTGGGCTACGACCGACCAGTCGAGCCGGGCGAGGCCGTCGAAGGTGGTGGCCCCGCACGCGCCCTCATTATTTATGGCGATGGCGGCCTTCGGGTACTTCTCCTTCAGCATCGACAGCCAGAAGGCGTCGAAGCCCTTCCGGACGGCGAATCCGGCGGTGATGGAGTCGCCGAAGACGACGATCCTGAGATCCTCCCCCGCCTCCAGCAGGGAGCGAGTCCTCCCGGTGAAGGACCGATAAATTTCGGCATCTCCCATGGCAGGTCACCTCGCCAGGTCCTCGGGGAGCTCCCCGACGAGGATCTCTATCCTCTGCTCCGCCCCATCGAGGAGGGAGTTACACCTCTTGATGAGGGAAACCCCCCGCTCGAAGGCCTTCAGGCTATCCTCCAGGGTCAGCTCCCCCTCCTCCAGGGACCGGACGATCCCCTCCAGCTCCGCCAGAGACGCCTCGAGGCTGAGATCCTCCGGTCCGTTCATATCCTTCAAGACCATATCCTTCAAACCCATCAACTCCGATCCGCCATCTCCTTCACCGACCGGCAGAGGAGCCTCCCCTCGGCGAAGACCAGCTCGAAGAGCTCGCCCGGCGAGAGATCCGAGGCGCGCCGTACCACTCCCGAATCGGCGAGGGCGATGCAGTAGCCCCTCTTCAGGGTCGATTGGGGGGAGAGGGAGTCGAGCTTTCCTGCGGCTACCTCCAGCCTCCCGGCGAGATGATCGACGAGCCGCTCCTCGGAAGTGATGAGCCGGTCAGCCATCCGGTCGAGGTTCTGCCGCTCCTCATAGACGACTCCCCGCATCCTCCTTCCCGATAGAGACCGTCCGAGGCTGGCCACCTCAGCCCACCTCCGATCCATGTTCACCGCCAGGGACCGGACCATCCTAGCCTCCGCCCCCGCCAATCCCTCCCGGAGCCTCTCGAGGTCGGGCCTCACCATCTCCGCCGCCGCCGAGGGGGTGGGGGCCCGGAGGTCTGCGACGAAGTCGGCCACTGTGACGTCCGTCTCGTGGCCGACGGCGGAGACGACCGGCGGGGCCGACCGGTATATCGCCCTCGCCACCACCTCGGAGTTGAAGGGGGAGAGGTCCTCCGCCGAGCCCCCGCCCCTGCCGACGATGATGACGTCGGCGATACCCTGGAGGGCGGATATCGCCGAGGCTATCGACGCGGGGGCAGAGTCCCCCTGGACCGCCGCCGGGGATATGACGATCCGGGCGGGGCAGGCGCCGAGGACTCTCAGGACGTCCCTCAGGGCGGCTCCGTCGGGGGAGGTGACGACCCCGATGCAGGCGGGATGGGCGGGGATCGGCCTCTTTCTCTCGGCTGCGAAGAGCCCCTCAGCTGCGAGCCTCTCCTTCAGTCGCTCCAGCTCGAGATGCTTTTCGCCGAGGCCGCTGTCCAGCCTTGCGCCCTTCACCAGGATCTGGACCCTCCCCTGGGGGCGGTAGAACTCCACGTCCCCGAAGATGAGGACCTTCTGGCCGTTCCCAAGATCGAAGTCCACCTGGCCAGCGTGGCCGCGGAATAGGACGCACGAGATCTGAGAGTCACCGTCTTTGAGGGTGAAGTACCTGTGGCCAGAACGGTGGTTGACGACGTTCGATAGCTCCCCTCTGGCCCAGAGGTCCGAGAGCCGCAGGTCTGATGTGAGCCTCTCTCGGATCCTCTGGTTCAGCTCGCTGACGGTGAATATCCGGTTCAATCGCCATAAAGAGGGACTGCAGCATATTTAAGGGCTCGCGGTGTAGGCCGAAAGAAATGGCGGCGCGTCTCAAGATAGAAGGGGAGATTTTAAAGGCCAGATTTCTTTCGAGAAAGAACCGGTTCTCGGTCCTGGCAGAGCAGGCGAAAGGAGGAGGCGGAGGCGAGGTGGGCGAAGTCAGACGGTTCGAGTGCCACCTCCCAAACCCCGGAAGGCTCCGGGAGCTTCTCGTCCCCGGGGCAGAGATCCTCCTCCGGCCGGCAAAAGATCCGGACCGGCGCAAGACGAAGTTCGACGTCTTCGCCGTCGTCGCCGAGGGCGAGACGGTGATCGTCGACTCCCGGGCTGCAAACCAGATCCTGGGGGTGGCCTTCGCCGCCGGCGAGGTTCCGGAGTTTGAGGGGTACGAGATTGTGAGGTCAGAGCCGACCCGGGGGAAGAGCAGGCTCGACTTCCTCCTGAAAGGCGACAGGCCCGCCATCGTGGAGGCGAAGAGCTGCACTCTGGTTAAGAGCGGGACCGCCCTCTTCCCCGACGCCCCCACCGAGAGGGGAAGCCGCCACCTTCGGGAGCTGGCCGGAGCGGTCTGCGAGGGCTACCGGGCCGCCATCGTCTTCGTCGTCATGAGGGGTGACGCTTCGACCCTGAGGCCCAACGACGAGACCGACCCCGCCTTCGGAGCCGCCCTCCGGGAGGCGGCGGCCGGAGGGGTGGAGGCGATCGCCATCACAGCCCGGTATCGAGACGGCTGGATCGAATTGGCGGGGGAGGTCCCCGTCGATCTATCCAGGACCAAATAAAGTTAATTGATCCCATCTCAAGCAAACTTTATATGGCATGATGGCCCTGCCAGGGGATAGAGCCAAAACCACCCATAGGAAGTGATATTCTGCATATCATGGAAGGTTTCCTCCCCCATCCCTGGTGGGAGATATGGTACGCCCTATCCCTCCCCGTCGTAGTCTACGGGATATACACGATGAACAGGCTCGTCAAGGAGAGGAGAGAGACCCTTCCCCTCCTGGCCCTCGCCGGAGCCTTCATCTTCGTCCTCTCCTCCCTGAAGCTCCCCTCGGTGACGGGCTCCTGCTCCCACCCGACCGGGGCGGGGATGGGTGCCATCCTCTTCGGCCCCGCCATAACGGCGGTCCTCTGCCTGATTGTTCTCGTCTACCAGGCGCTCTTCCTCGCCCACGGCGGGATCACGACCCTCGGCGCCAACGTCTTCTCCATGGGGATCGCGGGACCCGCCGTCGCCTACATCGTCTATAAAGGGTGCGCTAAGTCCAACCTGAACTTCTATGTCTCGATCTTCCTTGCCGTATCCCTCGCGGACATCGCCACATACCTCGTCACATCCCTCCAGCTCGCCCTAGCCTTTCCGTCGGCGACCGGCGGGGTTTTGGGATCCCTTTACGCCTTCGGGACGGTCTTCGCCTTCACCCAGGTCCCCCTCGCCGTCTTGGAAGGGGTCTTCATCGCCCTCATCTTCAAGTATGTGATCCAGGTGAAGGGAGAGGTGATGGTGAAGCTGAAGGTCATCGACGAGAAGAAGCTTCGAAGGCTCAAGGGGGTGGTCCAGGCATGAGAGGAGAGGTGATAGCTGGAGCGGTGGCCGCTCTCTTCATCGCCCTCTTCCTCTACGTAGCGGCGACGGACCCCGGCGCAGAATGGGGTGGGGCTGACGGCGAGGCTGAAGGGGTAATAGATCATCTGACAGATGGGAGCTACGAGCCCTGGTTTTCGCCCCTCTGGGAGCCGCCGAGCGGCGAGATAGAGAGCCTCTTCTTCAGCCTCCAGGCGGCGATAGGAGCCGTCATCATAGGATACTTCTTCGGTTATTATAGGGGAAGAAGGTCCGCCTGAGGTACCTGCCTTGAACCACTCCCTCCTCGACGAACATGCCCTCGCGAGCCCCCTCCGGCATAAGAACAACAGGCTGAAGCTCGGCCTGGTGGGAGCGGCCCTCCTCGTCGGCGTATCCTCACCGTCCCCCGTCGCCCCCCTCTTCATCGCCCTCTCCATGAGCTTTGCCGCGATCCGCCTCGGAAAGGTCCCGGCGAGGTTCTACGCCGGGCTGGTGGCAGCGCCCCTGGGATTTGCGGTCCTCGGGGCGGCGATAATCCTCTTCTTCTTCGGCTCCGGCCCCGAGATCTTCTCCCTGGAGCTCTTCGGCCTGCGGATAGGGGCCAGCGCCGATGGGGCTGAGATGGCGGTCCTCGTCGTCTCCAGGACCCTCAGCGGGATGAGCTGCCTCCTCTTCCTCGCCCTCTCAACCCCCATGGTGGAGCTATTCGCTCTCCTGAAGGCTCTAAGGCTCCCCGACTCCTTCGTCGAGCTTTCTATGATGATATACAGGTACATATTCGTCCTCCTGGAGGTGGTGGTGAGGATGAGGGAAGCCCAGGCGATGAGGCTCGGTTACGACGGATTTAAAAACTCGATCCAGTCCATCTCGATGATGGCGGGAACCCTCTTCATAAGAACGATGGAACAGGGAGAGAGGCTCTTCACCGCCATGGACGCCCGATGCTACGACGGGAAGCTCTTCCTCTTCGAGGAGAGAAGGCCGGTGAAGATCCAGGAGCTCCTCGTCGCCTCGGGGTACGTCGCCTTTATATCCGCCCTCGCCTACTTTTCCAGAGGAAGCGCCATATTCTGAGGATTGAAGATGACCCACCTGGAGACGAGAAACCTCAGCTATTCATATCCCGACGGGACATCCGCCGTCCGGGGGGTAGACCTAAAAATCGAGATGGGCGAGAGGATAGCCTTCGTCGGACCCAACGGCTCGGGAAAGTCCACCCTATTTCTCCTTCTTAACGGTACCCTCCGCCCTGCTGGAGGCGAGGTCCTCATATCCGGCGCCCCTCTCCGATACGACTCCCGCTCCCTCCGGGAGACGAGGAAGAGGGTGGGGATCGTCTTCCAGAACTCCGACGACCAGCTCTTCGCCCCCACCGTCCGCCAGGATGTGGGGTTCGGCCCTGCCAACCTCGGCCTATCGAGGAGAGAGACGGAAGAGAGGGTCGAGAAAGCCCTGGAGTACGTCGGGATCGAGGGTCTTAGAGACCGCCCCCCCCATCACCTCAGCGGCGGAGAGAAGAAGAGGGCCGCGATAGCCGGGGTTATGGCGATGGACCCGGAGGTGATGATCCTCGACGAGCCCCTCTCCAACCTCGACCCCGCATCCTCTGAGGAGGTCATAGGACTCCTCGATGAGCTCAGCGAGAGAGGAAAGACGATAATCATATCCACCCACGACGTCGACCTGGCATACCGGTGGTCTGAGAGGGTATACCTCCTCAGCGGTGGGAGGATCGAGGATCAGGGGAGGCCGGAGGATATCTTCGGAGACCCAAAGCTCCTCTCCGGATCAGGGCTCCGGCAGCCCCTCATCATGGAGGTCTACGATGAGATCTCAAGAAGGGATCTGGCGGCCCCGGGAAAGAGGCCAAGAAGCCTCCCCGAGCTCGTCGGCCACCTCAACCCTCCTGACCTGCGGTGGATGACGGTCCCCTCCGGGACGAAGGTGGGCGAGACGCTGTCCCCGGATGGTCGGACGACGAAAAGCTGCGACCTTCCCAGGCGAGAGAAGGTGAGGGTCGTCCACCTCCAGGAGGAGGGAAGGGCGGTGGTGGAGACCCTCGAGAAGGCCATGAGGATCGGGACCATCATCGTCAAGGATACGGATCAGATCGATGATGAAGACCTGATGGAGGTTATAGAAGAGAGGAGGATCGACCTCGTGGGAGTCATGGGCACCAGGTCCAGGTCCTTCGCCGATAGATGCGGCATCGCCGCCGACATATCCTCCAACGTCATCGACAGGACGATACTCCGGGCCCTCTGCGGTGACGATCTCCTTATCCTCACCAACGGCGGTATGGTGGAGCACGCGAGAAAGCGGATAGAGGATTACTGCCGTCAGAGCGGCATTAGGATAGAGGTCCTCGTCCACCATAGTGAGAAAGGGAAGAAGCCAGAGGCATCCGATCCTGCCTATGTAGGCGAGGGGAGAGTCGCCTGAAAGCTTGGGATGAGTCTTAGGAGCCGAGGCGATGGAGATATAAAACGACTCTAGGGACGGGGAGGCGGCGCTTAAATATAAATTGAATCTAAATATTATTTTGATTTTATGATTGTTTACATAATGCACGATATGGGTTTGCATATAAAGCAGACCTTCTCCACCGAGGTTCATAGATCTGGCCGATGGGAATTAGGTGTGAGCGGGTAGGGGAGTGGGGGTTAGTGAAAAATTAGTTTACCCGCTCGTGATTATACCTCTGATTGATTGTATAAATAGTTTTCCGGCCACTGATTTAAAAGTGAACTTATATATTTCTCCTATTAGCTGCCCTGCTGGCGATCTTAGCCGCAAAAGCGCCAGCCACAAACCCGGCGTCGATGTTGACCACCACCATCACAGAACATGATTGGAGCATCGAGAGGAGCGCCGCCTCGCCTCCGCCCCCGGCTCCGTAGCCGGTGGAGACGGGGAGCCCCACGACGGGAGCCTCCGCCAGCCCCGCCACCACAGCAGGAAGAGTCCCCTCCCTCCCGGCGGCGACGACCAGAGCGTCGACGTTCGCCATCCTCTCCAGGGAAGGAAATAGCCTGTGGATCCCGGCTACACCTACGTCGTACTCTGAGATCGTCTCACATCCCATGAACTCTGCGGTTACCCTCGCCTCCTCAGCGACGGGGAGGTCGGCTGTCCCTGCCGAGAGGATCCCCACCTTCCCTCCTGAAGACCTCTTCCAGCCTTCCTTCGTCACTACCACCGCCTTAGCCCTCTCCTCCCAGACCAGACGTGCACCATCGGGGAAGGGAGCCTCTCTGAGAGCCTGGAGATGGTCTCTTGAGACCCTGGTGATCAGAACCGCCCCCGAGGCTGCGAAGAAGGAGAGGGCTATCTCCGCCAGGTCTTGGGGGCTCTTTCCCTCTGCCAGGATCGCCTCGGGGACCCCTATCCTATCGATCCTGCAGGGATCGATCTTCGCCATCCGTCCCACCTCCCGGTAGGAGTGGAGGTTGACCTCCAGGGCGGCCGCTTCAGGGGAGATCTCACCCCGGGATAATCTCTCCAGAATGGCTTTGAGGTTTGACGTCAACGGAGGACCCTTGTATTCGAGAGGATAAATGGTTTATGCAAAACCGTTCGTTTTAGGTGGCGATGAAGGTTAACCTCGATCTTCACATCCACTCGAAGCACTCCGCCGCCACCTCGAGGAAGATGGACCTTCCCACCATCGCGAGAGAGGCGGAGAAGAAAGGTATCAGGATAGTGGCGACGGGAGACTGTCTCCACCCGGGATGGATGGTGGAGGTCGCCGCCCTCCCCGAGAGGGACGGCCTCTTTCTGCTGGGGGAGACCGCCTTTGTTCTTACGACGGAGGTGGAGGACTCTTCAAAGGTCCATCATCTCATAATCGTTCCCTGCCCCTCCAAGGCCTCCGAGCTCCGGGAGGCGTTCTCGGGGAGGTGCTCCGGCCTCGACTCCGAAGGAAGGCCGGCCCTCAGGATGACGCCCCCGGAGATCGCCGACGCCGCCATGGAAGCCGATTGCCTGATGGGGCCGAGCCACGCCTTCACCCCCTGGACCGGCCTATACGCCCACTATAAATCCCTCGACGAGTGCTACCAGGAGAGGTCTTCTCAGATCCCCTTCATTGAGCTCGGGCTGAGCGCCGACTCCGACTATGCAGACAGGATATCGGAGCTTGAAGATAGGACGTTCCTATCCAACTCCGACGCCCACTCACCCTGGCCGAACAAGCTGGGAAGGGAGTTCAACCAGATGGAGATGGGAGATATATCTTTCGAAGGCCTCAGAAAAGCTATTATGCGAGGGGGAGGATCCGGCCCCACCCTGAACGTCGGCTTTCCTCCGGAGGAGGGAAAGTACAACAGGACGGCCTGCACCCGGTGCTTCAGACATTCCTCGATGGAAGAGATGAATGAGAGGAGGGGGAGGTGCGGATGCGGCGGCCTCATTAAGCTGGGGGTAAAAGACCGGGTGGAGATGCTGGCAGATCGCAAAGGTCCGATCCATCCCGATCACCGACCCCCGTACCTCCAGATGATACCCCTCGCCGAGATCATCGCCATGGCCCTTGGGGTCAAGAGCGTCTACTCCTCGAGGGTCCAGAGGATCTGGAACGAGCTGGTCAGGGGAAGTACCGAGATCGAAGTCCTCATGAAAGCCGATTTATCGGAGATCTCCAGCGAAGAGGCGGTGATCGACGCCGTCTCCGCCTTCAGGGCCGGAGATGTGGTGGTGGAGCCTGGAGGCGGGGGAAGGTACGGCAGCATCTCCCTGCGAGACGTTCGCAAAGAGAGAGAGAGAGCGGATCAGAGGTCTCTATTCGATTTTTAAAACCCGGCGAAAAAGAGGTATCGCACCCTGAGACCATTCAGGGCGCAAGGCAGCTCTCCGTCCCGTCGCAGCCGGTGCAGGTGAGCAGCTCACAGTTCATGACGTCCGGCTGATAGCCATCGTGCTCGAACTGCCAGTTCGGCGGCTGCCATATACCGCATCCCGTGGGGCCGCACTCGTCTTCTACGGCCCCGACGTCGATGACGCATGTCGCCCAGACGGGCTGGACGACGGCCCCGTCGACGGACCGGGCGTCGACCTCGACGGAATTGGTGAACCTGCCTTCGCCGGGGGCGAGGGTCGAGAACTCGATCGTCGCCGTCTGCGCCGTCTTGCCCCATCTTCCCCGCCCGTCGGAAGAGTTATATCGCCTCCCGTCCGAACCGGCATCATGACCGAGGTACCCGAGATCCCCGTCGAGCAGATCCAGCAGCGGGTGGTGGCGATGTGGCTGGGAAGCTTCTACGGAAGCAGCGGCTACGTAGCAAAGAGGCTCGGCAAAAAGGGGCTTCGCGAGTTTCAGGATATGGGCGCCCACCAGGTCGCCGGGACCTTTAAAAGGCTGGAGCTCTCCGAGCCTAAAGACCTCGCCATCGCCGTCGCCACCAACGACAAGAACCTCTTCGGCTCCGCCATATCGGTGGAGGAGGGGGACGGCTGGGCGCAGATTAGAAGGGAGAGGTGCGCCATCAAGGATGGGGTGAACGCCTTCGCCCGGCTGGGGGCGGGGCTCGTGGCAAAGCAGCACTGCAAGACCTGCGTCGAGAGCCACTGGCGGAAGGTCTTCGCAGACCTGGGGATGAAACTGGAGGTGGAGGAGACCGACGGCGGCTGCGTGATGAGGCTATCGCCCCGCTGACCGCAGCCCCAGATCATCCTGTCAGCCCCCGGGGGAAAAAATTTAAATCCGGTCCCGGATAATACCTCCTGGGAGTGTGATATGGAATGATTTCAAACTGGATTTTGATTCTGATCGTATCGGCCCTCTTCCTGGTGGCGGTGCCCGGTGGGGCCAACTACCTCGACCCCGCAAGGGGCCCCAACTACTCTGAGTGGCGGTCCTACTTCTCCGACCCGATATTCTTCTCCGGGGGCGCCCCCTCGAGGGTCGACTACAGCCAGTATTACCCATATTTCGGCTCAGGGATCTTCAGAGAGCCGACGCCCCTGGGTGGATCTCGGAAGGCCCCTGTAGCCTTGGGAAAGGTGACGAGAAAGCTCGCCGAGGAGAGGGCTCAGGCCATCGCCTCGACGGCGGACGGGTCCTCTCCGACCGCAAGCCCCATGTACCGCAGGATGATAAACCCGGAGGCTCTGCCATCGTTGAAGAACTGGACCAGGACGATGGATTATGCCAGAGACCGGTCGTCGGTGAGGGTCCTGGAGGGCGGAGAATGGACGGTCCCCCAGGACGTCCAGAAGATGTATTGACCGTATTGTCGTCATGAACGATCAGCCCAGTTGAAAGGATAGATCTCCCCACAGATCCATCGACCCGTAGCGTTTGACTCCGCCATCTTCCCAGAGGGGTGACCCCAGAGCCGACCGGCTCCGGGGACGGCCGACCCTCATAAGCTCAGCGGTTGGCGGAAGGGAGATCTGCCCCGATACTACCTCGAAGATCTCCGGTGTCTATACATCACCGAGATGGCGTCGGCGCACTGCTCCGGGGTCTGGTATACGGGTATCCCGGCGTTCTCCATCCTGATGACCTCCTCCATGGCGAACTCCTTTCCGGCGACGCAGACCATGATCGGCTTTCCGCGGTAGTCGATTCCGCCGAGGGGCTCGACGTAGCTACCCAGGATCTCCGCCTGGAGGATGACGATGAAGCTTCCCACGTCCTCGCTCTCGACCCCTATCTCGATCGTCCTCTTGACGGTCTCAGCGTCCATGCTGAAGGTGTAGTCGACGGGGTTGGTCCCCCCGACGTACTCGGGCAGAAGGGCCAGCAGCCTCTCCTTGAGGGAGGGCTCCAGCTCCGCGAGCCTCATCCCCTCGTCGATGACGGCGTCGGCGGAGATGACCCCCAGGGACCCGGCGTAGGTGATGATGAAGACCCCCTCCTTCTCGGGGAGGGGCTGCTTGGATACCGCCCTCGCCAGGTTGAACATATGCTCGTAGTCCCTCGCCCTGATCACCCCCGCCTGGGAGAAGACGGCGCTGTAGACGAGGTCGTCGCCCGCCATGGAGGCGGTATGGGAGGCGACGGCCTTCTTTCCCGCCTCGGTCCTCCCCGACTTGAGGGCGATGATCGGCTTCTCTCGTGTTATCCTCCTGGCCGCGTCGATGAACCGTCTTCCGCCCTTCACCGACTCCAGGTACATGCAGACGACCTCGACGTTCTCGTCCTTACTTACCGCCTCCAGCATATCCGTCTCGTTGATGTCGAGCTTGTTTCCTATAGTCGCCACGATCCCGAAGTCCATGATGTGGCGCAGACCCCAGAGCATCCCGGCGGCACAGACCCCCGCCTGAGATATCAGGCCGATGTTCCCCTTCGAGAGGGCGTCGACGATCCCGATCGACTGGACCATGCTGCAGTGGGTGTTGATGATCCCCGAGCAGTTGGGCCCGAGGAGCCGCACGCCGTAGGCGTCGGTGATCGCCTTCATCTCCTCCTCGATCTTCCGCCCCTCCTCCCCCATCTCGGCGAAGCCCGCCGACTCGACGATGACGTACTTGACGCCGCAGTCGCAGCACTCCCTCACCACCTCCGGGGTCATGGAGGCCTGGACGAGGATGACGGCGACGTCTATCGGCTTTCCTACGGCGCTGATCCTCGGGTAGGCCTTCACCCCCAGGATCGACTCGGCTTTGGGGTTTATGGGGTAGAGCTCCCCTTTGAAGTCGTGGCTGATGAGGTTGGAGAAGACGTTCCATCCGAGCTTGCCCCTCGTCCCCGAGGCTCCGATGACGGCGATGCTCTTCGGGTAAAATAGCTCCCGGAGGTCCTGGACCTTCGGCGGGGAGGTTTCCGCCACCTCCGGCGGATCGCCGAGGATGATCCTCGCGTCCACCACCTTGTAGCCGTCGGGGTAGAGGAATACGGGGTTTAGGTCCATCTCGGATATCTCCGGGTGCTCCATCACCAGTTCTGAGATCTGAATCAAAAGCCTCTTCAGGGCCGGTATGTCCGCCGACCTGCCCCGGTACCCCTCCAGGAGAGGGAGTCCCTTTATCCCCCTGATCATATCCTCGGCATCATTCTCCGTTATGGGTATCGACCGGAGGGATACGTCCTGGAGGATCTCGACATAGATCCCGCCGAGGCCAAACATCAGTATCGGGCCGAAGGTGGGGTCTCTGGCGACCCCCACTATCGCCTCCGCGCCGGGCCGGGCCATCTCCTGGACGGCGACCCCAACGACCTCCTTATCGGAGAAGGCCCCAATAATCCTGCGGTACGCCTCCCTCACCTCATCGGGCCCCTGTAGGTCGAGGGCGACGCCGCCAGCATCGGACTTGTGGACGACCTGGGGAGAGATCACCTTCAGGACGACGGGGCGGCCGATGGACTCGGCCATCGACACCGCCTCCTCCTCCGACCGGGAGAGATAGCCTTCCGTCGTCGTGATCCCCAGGCTCTCCAGGACCGCCTTGGACTCGTGCTCCATCAGGTAAGCTCTCCCCTCCTCCCCCGCCCGGCCAAAAATCTCCTTTAGCAGCTCTGTCATCTTCTCCATCCTCCAGACTCCATCACTTCGGGATCATCTTCCACAGGTACCGGCCTCTTCTATCCCGAACCGGCGTTAAACCTTTCCGTCCCCTACTCCTCCATCGCCGCCGAGGGTGGCAGTCCCCAACTCCCCGCCGCCTTCAGACATCGATGAGCCGGTATCGGGATGATCCAAGGCCGATCTCCTCTCCGTACTTTATCTGGAGACGACCGTCCGCCTCGGGCCAGACGCCCCTGAACTTATCCTCTCCCCGACCGTGGTGGGACTTCAACGCCGTCCCTCTGATCCCCTCCTGGCCGTTGACGAGGTCGAGGCTGGCGGCGTCGATGGCGACGGGGTCCTTCGATGCGAGGACCCCGACGTCGGGGACGATCGGCGCTCCGCTCCAGGGGAGGCAGTCGCAGTCCGGGGTGACGTCGATGACGAAGTTGAAGAAGCCGACCCGTCCATCTTTCCCCATCACCGCCCCGAAGGCGTAATCCACCATCCTCTCGACGAAGATCGGGATCGTTCCCCAGTCCAGCTCCATCGCACCCTCAGGGCAGGCGACGAGACAGGCGCCACATCCGACGCACCTCTCAGGATCGATCCGGGCGGTCCCGCCCTCCAGCCGGACCGCGGACTCGGGGCAGGCGGATGAGCAGTTGCCGCACCCGGTGCACCTTTCCTCCACCACCAGGGGCTGGGAAGCCCTGTGCTGGTCGGCCTTGCCGATGGGCGGGGCGCACCCCATCCCCAGGTTCTTGATGGCGCCGCCAAAGCCCGCCATGCCGTGGCCCTTGAAATGGGAGACGACGATCATCGAGTCGGCGGCAGCGATATCGCTGGCGATCTTCACCCTCTTCAGGTGACTCTTCCCGACCTCCACCTCTACGAAGTTTTCTCCTAATAGGCCGTCGGCTATGATCAGAGGAGCTCCCGCCGAGGAGAGGTCGAAGCCGTGCTCCATCGCCGTCAGAAGGTGTTCAACGGCGTTCTCTCTGCCCCCACGGTAGAGGGTGGCGGTATCGGTGAGAAAGGGCCTCCCCCCAGACTCCTTAACCGCGTCTGCCACCTGGCAGACGAAACCCGGCTTCACGTAGGTCTCGTTTCCCCTCTCGCCGAAGTGGAGCTTTATCGCCGTCAGGTCTCCCTCTCCGATCAGGTCATCGAACCCGGCGGCAGAAAATAGCCTCCTGACCCGGACGACCTCTTCTTCGCCCGGTTTTTTAGCCGTCATGGATGCAAAATATACATCTGAAACCATATATACGACCTCCCCATCCCGCCGGATGAAGCCCTTCTCTCACCGTTCTCTCTTCCACCAGATAAGTCCCTTCTGATAGCAAGACGGAGGAGAGAGCACGATCCCAACGGCAGCCTGCTCACCCGGCCGTCCTTTGAACTCCTATCCGAACGCCGGTCCGGGAAGAGTCGCCGAAAAGTCCGGTGAAAAAGTGGGCGGAGAGGTAGTTGACCCATGAGAAGCGCCATCCTGATAATTCCTAGATACGACTCTGGTGTTTGCTGCCTCGGTCAGGACGGATAAGGGAATGGGCGATGCCGCCGGACCCGAAGAGATCAAAAGTTTCATCAACCTCCAGAATTATAACGATTAATCATCATAGAATATGGGGGTGATCCGAGTGATAGGTGAGATCCTGATCGCCCTCTCGGCCCTAAGCCTGGCGATCTGGGCCTATCTGGTACGGTACGTCAAAGTCGAAGCCTGAGGTACGCCATAACCCAGACGAATGCCCTAATGCCCTTTCCGCTGGACCTCTTCTGCCGACCCCTTCTGCGACCTTCCCCCGGTGCCATCCGAACCGTCCGATAATCTGAGAAAGGCCTTTCCGGGGCGAGGCCGATTGACCGCCATCTCTCCGACTTTGGCCTCGCCAAACCCATTTCTTCTTCGAAGGATCTACAGACAGGGGAGCCAATCGACGGCCCCGGTGGTGGCGCTCTCGTTCTTGAAGAGCTGGATGTACTTCTCTATCGAGAATACCCCGACGACGTCCTCGACGGACCTTCCCACCTCGAAGGGCCTCTTCGCCCCCTCGATCTTCTCTACAGAGAGCCAGCCGATGTGGCCGACCCCTATGACGTTGGCGTTGAAGCTCGCCTCGATGCCGCTGTTGTTCACCTCATTGAGGCGGCTGTTTCCCACAGTGCTGATCTGGGTGTGCTTCATCAGGCTCTCGGCGTGGGTATAACTCTCTGTCACCACCGCTCCGGCATCGTAGTTGGAGACGCAGAGCCGATCCACCCACTTCCTGTCGTAGGTGCCGGTCTGGTAGCTCACCGGGAAGTATTCGAAGGTCGCCTCCTTGCTGATGTTGATGGAGTTTCGGTGGACCGAGAGCTCAAACTCCGTCCGATCGTAGAAGCTCCCGGACCCGGAGATCCTCTCGACGATCTTCTGGCCGCTGTAGCCCTGTCCAGTCTGGGCGATCAGCTCGTGGCTCCTATAACCCACCCCCTGGATCACCGACCGCTCATAGATGTAATTGGCAGCCGCCGCTGACCCAGCCAAAACCAGCATCGAGATCAGGACAGCGCAGCATAGCCGATTCAAATCTAACCTCCCCGATGACCCGGTGACGGCCTCATCGTTTAAAAACGTATCGAGATAATTTCGTTTTAAAAAATAAATTAATCAGGTCTTGAGACCCCATCCTACCCCAGCCCCGGTGAACGGTAATCGGGAAGCGTCATCAATAGATCCACCAGCTCCTCGATCAACCTTTCGTCGAAGGGAGGGCCTCCGTCCACCATCCTTATGGAGTTGGGGACGTCGATCCCTCCGAGGACGATCTTGGGAAGCATTGACCTCTTGAACCCCTCTACGACGGCGTAATCGACGCCGGAGCCTTCGAGCGCCTTTAGAGCAGAATCGAGGCTTCCGACCCTCGAGACGCTGAGGGTGACGCCGTCCTTTCCCACCCCCAGCACCACCTCCGCCCCCGCATCGAAGTGGCGCCTTGTATCGCCCCTATCCTCGATCTCATGATCGGGCATGCTCTTGACCGTCCCGACCCGGCCGCGCCCCTTCAGCGACCTGACCATCGCCTCCACAAGGGAGGTCTTCCCCGACTTCTTCGGCCCCACCACAGATACGACCTTCAATACATCCCCTCCGCCCCTCTCTTCATCCTCCTCGACCCCCTCTTGATATAGACCCGACGTTCTGCAGCTATCGCCTCAACTCATCTCACTTAGCACCTCGACCCCCCTAGACCGGAGGTTCAGCCCGTCATCAGGGTTGCAAGGAACCTGGCGTAGATCGATAGGTCCTCGACGGTCACGTTCTCGTCGGGTCCGTGGGGGTTGGAGTCGGTCTGGCGGCCGACGCCGTAGGCGCAGGTGGGGATCCCCGTCACCTCCACCACGTAAGCCTGGTCGAGGCTGTACTGGGCCCCGGCCAGACGAGGCCTCTTCCCCGACGCCCTCTCCAGAGCCCCCCTCACCTCCTCGACCCAGGGATGTTCTGGATCTATCCTCATGGGGGGGTAGCCCATCCAGGACCTCCATTCGAGGTCGACGGGCACCGCGGCGACGGCCTCCTCCATCTCGGCGGCAGCTTCCTCCATCCTCTCCTCGGGGATTACCCTCCTGTCCCCGCCGACGACGCACCTCTCGGGGACTATGTTCTCCTTGACCCCGCCCCGGATGACGGTGACGTTCAGCATCGGCCGGACGTGATCGATCCCGAAGACGGCGAGCTCCGAGGAGGCGGGGAGGGCCGACCTCCTGGCCTCGACCTTCTTCTTGAGGTCCAGGAGCGCCTCTATCACCGGGAGCGCCTTCTCTATGGCGTTCTCCCCCAGGAAGCTCGCCCCGGAGTGGGCGGCCCTCCCCCGGACCGTCGCCTCCCAGTTGATCACCCCGTTGGAGCCGATGATGACGTCGTCGGAGAAGCTGTCCATGCAGAGCATCTTATCTCCTCTGACGAGCCCCTCGTCGGCGAAGAAGCATAGGCCGGAGTACCCCCCCACCTCTTCGTCGGTGGTGAGGAGGACCTCCAGGTTATAACGGTGCGAGCCGCAGGCGTCCACAGCCCTGAGGGCGGTGATGAGGGCCGCCACCGCCCCCTTGGAGTCGGCGACCCCCCGGCCGTAGATCCTCCCGTCCCGGACCATCAAGTCGAAGGGGTCGCAGGTCCACCCCTCTCCGGCGGGGACGACGTCGAGGTGGGTGTAGATCACCAGGGTCTCCTCGGCCCCGACGTCGAGGCGTGCCCGCAGGTTCGCCCTCTCTCCGGCAAGGCCTCTATTGCCGCACCTCTCTTCGAAGAGGTCCTGGGGGATCACCACCTTCTCCGTCTCAAAGCCGAGGTCCCTGAACGTCGCAACGAGGTGGTCGACGATCTCGGTGTAGTTCTTCCCCGGAGGGGCGACGGTATCAAAACTCACCAGATCCCTCAGGACCTCCAGCATCTCGCAGGCCTGCGAATCGAGGTATCTATTTAGCTCCATATATCTCAGCAGTTTTACCCTGGTCAGAGCCCTATTAAAGGCTTCTCTGATCTCTTCTTCTCCGGACCCTCCCGGTCCCATCCCCTCTCCGAGGAGGAGGAAGTTGGCGAGAAGCCTCGCAAAGAGGACCTCCTCCATATATTTTGCCCTGCCCGGGCCGTACCTCTTCCTTAGCAGGTTCTCGATGTGGGCGTCCAGGATACCGCCTTCCCGGATTGTCAGGTCCACCCTCCTTTCGCCTAGACGGACCATCGTGCCTCTCCGGAAGCTCCAGAGATATCAGGAGGAAGGTGTCGGTCTCAAACCCCATCCCGCCGTACAACCGACGCCCCCCTAAACCCCACCCGGGGCAGAGACGAGGCTGACGACGGCTATCGTCAACAGCCCCACCAGGATCATCTTCAACCCCGAGACGATCATCCGGTCCTGGCTGATCCTCGCCAGGAATAGCCCCAGGAGGAAGAGGCAGGCAAGGCCGAGGCCTAGAGATAGGCGGAAGGCCTCCTCCATATCGATCGCCGGGACGAAGAGGTATGGGAGGACGAGGATCGCCGCCCCGATGGCGGGGCTGATCCCGTTCACCAGGGCGACGACTACGATGGCAAACTCCGAGGCCCTCGCAAACTGGCTCTTCTTTAGGTCGGCGAGCATGGCAGCCTCGAGCTTCTTCAGGTCCCTCCTCCTCTCCGCCCGTTCCGCGAGATAGGCGCTGCTCATACCTGAAATGCCGAGAGCTATGCTCCCCCCCAAACCCGCCTTGATGACGATCTGGGGGTCGGAGAGCCCCGAGAAGTGGGCTCCGATGACGACCCCCATGATGGTGAGGATCCCGTCGAAGGCGTTCATAACGAATAGACGCCTGGCTATCCTGAAGGCCTCGCTCACCCGGAGGTAAGTCCTGAACCTGTTCAAGCTCCAGTCCATCTCTTCGATCCGCCTCTCATCTCTTCGGCTCAATCTCTGGATATTAGAGACCTCCCCGTCATAGCCGGAGGGGGCGCGATGCCCATGAGCTCCAGGACCGTGGGGGCGACGTCGGCGAGGATCCCGCCGTCCCGGAGCCGCTCCCTTCGGCCGTCTTTGGCGAGGATGAAGGGAACCCGGTTTGAGGTGTGGGCGGTATGATGCTGGCCTGTGGTCCTGTCCTCCATCTTCTCGGCGTTCCCGTGATCTGAGGTGAGGAGGACCGCCCCGCCCCGGGCCAGGACCTCTCTGACGACTCTGCCGACGCACTCGTCGACCGCCTCCACCGCCTCCACGGCCGCATCGAAGATCCCGGTATGCCCCACCATGTCGGAGTTGGCGTAGTTGAGGACGATGAGGTCGTAGACCCCCTCCCGGATCTTTCCGACGACGGCGTCGGTGACGAGAAATGCGGACATCTCCGGCTTCTGGTCATAGGTCGCCACCTTCGGCGAGGGTATGAGGAGCCGGTCCTCTCCTGGGCTGGCCACCTCTCGGCCGCCGTTGAAGAAGAAGGTGACGTGGGCATACTTCTCCGTCTCGGCGATCCGCAGCTGCAAGAGCCCCGCCCTGCTCACCACGTCGCCCAGGGTATCGGTCAGATGCTCTGCCGGGAAGGCGACGGCCGCCTCTATCGACTCCTGGTATTCGGTCATGCAGACGAAGGAGACGGCCATCTCCTCCGTCCCGAACTCGCAGAAGTCGGGGGTGGTGAAGGCCTTGGTTATCTGGCGGGCCCTATCGGGCCTGAAGTTGAAGAATATGATGGCATCGCCGTCTTCGACCATCCCTTGCGGATCGACGACCGTCGGCAGGATAAACTCGTCGTCCTCCCCCCAGCCGTAAGCCGCCTCCACCGCCTCCTTTGGGCCTGGGGCCTGAAGCCCCTCCCCGGAGGTCATGGCCCGGTAGGCGAGCTTCGTCCTCTCCCATCGCCTGTCCCGGTCCATGGAGTAGTACCTCCCCGAGACGGTGGCGACCTTCCCGACGCCCGAAGATCCGATCTCCTCCTCCAGCTCCCGGAAGTATCGGAGGGCGCTTCGAGGAGGGACGTCCCTCCCGTCGAGGATGGCGTGGATCCAGACCCTATCGATCCCCTTCGCCCTGGCGAGGCGGAGGAGGGCGTATAGGTGGAAGATATGGCTGTGGACTCCGCCGTCGGATAGAAGGCCCAGTAGGTGGAGGGCAGATCCCCTGGCCTTCACCGCGTCCATCGCCGCCGTCAGGACGGGGTTATCGAAGAAGGTGCCGTCCTCGATGGCGAGGTTGATCCTGGTGTAATCCTGGTAGACGATCCTCCCCGCCCCCAGGTTGAGGTGGCCGACCTCGGAGTTTCCCATCTGCCCGGGGGGGAGGCCGACGTCGAGGCCGGCAGCCCCCAGGGTCGTCTTGGGGTAGGAGCTGGCTAGCATGTCGATGTTGGGGGTTTTGGCGGAGGCGATGGCGTTCCCATCCTTCTCATCCGCCTCCCCGAACCCGTCCATGATGATGAGGGTGACTGGCTTCATCAGATCTGGGGTCTCATCAAATCAAGATAACCCTTTCTCACCCACCCTAGATATGAAAGCCGTGATCCCCCACCAGGGGGACGAAGACGACGCCTCCGTGGTGCTCCAGCTCGAAGCCCTCCTGCGTCCTCTCCACCAGGACTAGCTCCTGGTAGCATGACCCCACGGGGATGACGAGCTTTCCCCCCACCTTCAGCTGTTCTTTTAGCGGCTCGGGGATCTTCGGAGCCGTAGCTGCGACGTTTATCCGATCGTAAGGGGCGTATTCAGGCAGGCCCCGGCTTCCGTCCCCCTGGAGGACGGTGACGTTCTTGACCCCCGCAGCCTCCAGGTTCTTCTTGGCGAAGAAGACCAGCTCGGGTATCCGCTCGATGGAGTAGACGTGCCCTTCAGGCCCCACGAGATCGGCGATGACCGCAGCGTGGTAGCCGGAGCCGGTCCCCACGTCCAGGACCTTCATCCCCCCTGCGATCTCCAGGACGTCGCACATCATCGCCACCATGTGGGGAGCGGATATCGTCTGCCCCTCTCCTATGGGGAGGGGGCGGTCTTCGTAGGCGGTGTGGCGGATGCTCCGGGGGACGAAGAACTCCCGGGGGACCCTCTCCATCGCCTCGATAACCCTCTCGCTGACGTTCCCCCTGAGGATACCCATGATATCATCCTTCATCAGAGGGCGCCTCCCCAGACCCTTATTATCTCTTTTGCCAGGGCCCTTGCCACAGATCGGCCGCTTCTGTCCTGGATCTTCTCCACCCTGAACCTCCTCCCTTCGACGGTCCTCAACTCTCCCACCTCGAATAATTCATCGCCCTTGACCGGGACGGAGTAAGAGACGGTCTTGCCCCTCCGCTGGACGGCGACCTTCACCGCCACCACCTCGACGTCCCTCGTCCAGAGCGTCTTCACATCCCCGGCCGTGGCAGCCTCCTCCCGCCTCCCCCCTTCAACCTCGATGGAGGTGACCTCCACCATGGCGACCTCCTCCACCCCGTCGTCGACCAGGATCTCGTCGCCCACCCGGAGGAGGTCGTCCGCCGGAACCTCGATCGTCCGGCGGGTGGAGGATTCTATGGAGCTTATGATGACCCGGAGAGTGGTGAGCCTCGCCCGCTCCATCTTGACGGGATGGACCGCCCCGCACCCGCCACACCTCACCAGGTGCTCCCGTCCGAGCTTGACGGTGACGTGTTCGGTGAAGTCGTCGCATTGGGGGCAGAAGATCTCCTCATCCATGGTTAAAGCCCTCCTTCTTGGACTACTAAAAGGTGACTATCGGAGGCCTGGACGGGGCCGGTCGGCGGGGCGGAAGACCTTCCCGTGGCCGGGGATGACGACGTCGGCCCGCTCCAGAGCCGCGAGCCTGCTGCTCCGGAGCGCCGGGGGGTCGCAGGCCAATTCGTCCTCTTGGGCCAGAAGGGATTCTATATCGGTCCCCGGGCCCGCCCCGTCCCGCCACCAGAATAGGTCCCCGGCGACGAGCCAGGTCTCGGTCCCCACTGGAACTAGGAGGGACCCGTGATCGGAGGTGTGCCCCGGCGTCGGGAGGACCTCGACCTCCGTCCCGGGGATGAACTCTCCGTAAGGGAGCTCTTCGTCGCCCCTGTAAATGTAGTTCGGATCGATGATCTCCGCCTCCGCAAAGAGCCTCATGTTCAGTATGTGGTCGAGGTGAGGGTGGGTTATGAAGATGATATCGACGTCCCGGGGACCGAGCCCCTCCCTGGAGAGGGCAGAGAGGAGCCCCACTCCATCGACGCCGGGGTCGACGAGGACCTTCAACCCGCCGTCCTCTATCAGGACCGACGAGGGGGAGGCCCGAAGGCCGCCCCCCTCCAGGTCCGCCACGTACCCCTCACGAAGAACCGATATCCGAGCCGCCGCCATCACCTCTGGAAGATCTCCTCGATCCTCTCCAAAAGGGCTTTAATATGCGGGTGATAAAGATATGACGGGCGGGCCCGGCGATCCCGGGTCGGTTCGGAGTTGGGTGGTAATGCGACGTCTTCTGGGGTTGTTGATCGTTGGGGGCTGCATCATCCTGGCCCTATCGGGGTGCTGCGGGTCCGCAGACCAGGCCGACAAGACGGTGGATCTATCGTCGATCAGAGTATCGGAGAAGACCTCCGCATCCCGCGAGGTCCAGAACATATCGAGTTCCTCTTTCGGCGGAAGGTTTACGAAGATGACGGTCATCAGAAATCCAGCCACAGGAATGGCGATGAAGGAGTCTTACATCTACGGAGATTCCCTCAGACTGGCGAGGAAGAGCTACATCGGGGAGGAGTACTCGTCCATCGACCGCCTCGATAAGACGACGGTCGCCCGGGGCCTCGGCGCCATGGAGACGGAGGCCGACTTCTCGGGGACGGCCAGGTACAGGGTCGTCTCAAAGGGCGATACCGATATGGGCGAGATCGATATGGACGAGCAGTATTCGGGGGAGTACGCCCTCCAGAGGAACGTCCGGCTCCAGAGAGCCAGCCAGTATTCTATCCCCCATATATCGGTGAAGAAGGAGGGAACTCTCAGGTACGAGAGGGGTAAGACCCTCACCGACTACGCCATCACCATAGAAAACGACGGCGGCAGGACCCTGGAGCCGGTCCTGGTGAGGGACCTCTTCCCGCCGGGGGCGGCCTTCGTCAGCTCCGATCAGCGGCCGACCTTCACCTCCGACGGGGCAGAATGGTCCTTCACCCACATATCCCCAGGGGACGTCTTGACGGTCAATCTCGTCCTCGACGTCTCCGGCTTCCGGGGCGCCGATCTCGTCAACCGGGTCGAGGCATGCGGCGGTTACGGCGAAGATCTGGCCTGCGCCGCCAACTACTCCGCCATCGAGATCAACTGGCTCTCCTGGGGCGCCGCCGACGGGGTATCCGTCAGGAGTGAGGGGACGGTCGGCGGGTCCGTCCCAAACCGGGTCAGGTACACCCTGAAGGTTGAGAACCTGGGAGATGAGTCTCTGGTGGCGACGGCGACCGACCGGCTCCCATCGGGGATGAGGCTCATAGCCTCGTCCCCGACCTTCGCAGCCTACGAGGGCGGAGTCGTAAGATGGAACCTCGTCGATATCGGCCCTGGTGAGACGGAGACGATCGTCTACGAGGTCGAAGCGCTCTGGTCCGGGAGGTTTGTGAACCAGGTGGAGGTGGAGGCGAGATCCATCGGCGGCCCCGCCCTCCGGCCGGTGACGGCCAGGTCGGTGGTGGATGTGGAGAAGTTCGATGGAGAACTGCCCCGGCCGGGCTGGCAGCCCCCCGCATGGGGGTTCGGCGAGGCGGAGAGGGCCGTTTTATCGATCTTCTGACCGACCCCGGCGGGGTGATTATCGAACCCGATGATACCTGATGGCAGATGAGAACTGACCGCCTGGGGGAACTGGCAGCCCATGGACCTGAAGGTGCGATGGAGGCGGGGTGGTATGTTCAGAGAGGAGATAAGTGACGAGATCGAGGTCCTGGCCGGGGCTGGGGCGGTCTGGAGGGTTCTCACCGACTTTGAGGGGTATAGCGAGTGGAACACCTTCATCAGGCCGGTGGTGGGGGCTGCGGAGGTGGGGGCGAGGCTCCGGGTCCAGGTCAGGCCTCCGGGGGGGAGGGCGATGGCCTTCAGGCCGAGGGTGACCGCGGTCGTCCCGCAGAGAGAGCTCCGGTGGAAGGGGAGGCTCTGGGCCCCAGGCCTCCTGGACGGAGAGCACATCTTCGAGATCGAGCCCCTGGGGCCGGATAAGGTCAGGTTCGTCCAGAGAGAGATATTCCGGGGCCTTCTCGTCCCCTTAGTATCGAAGAAGACCCTGGATCAGACCGTCGCCGGATTTGGGGATATGAACAGGGGCCTGAAGGAGAGGGCCGAGGTCGGCCGCTGGATCGGTCCATGAGGGGGGGGGCGGGGTTATGCGATGGAATATCCCTCTGACCCCTCCGGTTATAAGCTGGGATCGGCGGTGATATCCTCAGAGAGGCGCCCCGGTACCAGGTTGATATACCAAGCCGGAGGATTTATATCCCATCACTCCCTTAAAGATGGCGAGTTTGGTGTATCGAATGGTCGATGATTACCAACCCATCTATTACATCCCCGGTCGAGGTGGGGAGTTTCCCCTCCCCGGAGAGAGGACCGCCTACGTATGCCGTCACTGCGGGGCGGAGCCCTTTATGGACGGTCCCCATCACTCGGATAGCTGCCCAAGATACAGCCGCTGAGGTTTCCAGAATCGAGAGATGGATATAAGGATACATATAAAAAATATGTTGCGGCCCTCACCGCCCCCCCGTCACATGAAGGTTACCTTTCCCTTGCCGGCCCTCTGGTGTCTCCTTTCAGGGTCGTCGGAGTACGAGATCCCCCATATTACGTTGACCGTCTCGCCGGACCGGAACGACCTGTCGAACTGATCTCCGGTCTCCATCTTCCTCTTGAACTCTATCACCGTGAAACCATCCTTCTCGGCTCCTCCATACTCCAGGAGGTCGTCGGTCCCCCCCAGGTCGGTGTCGGGCGGGTGAGGTCCGTAGTTGCCGGTGGAGTAGGCGTCCCTGGCGTAAACCTCTCCCTCATCATCTACATACCCTATTACGATGTCGGCGTCCCTCATCCAGACCGAGGGGTCAAAGCCGATGGAGACCCATCCTCCGGTCTCTCCCTTGATCGCCATGTAGAGGGTCTCGGCGTCGTTCTTCCAGAATACCTCAAAGATCCCTCCCGATAGGGAGATCTTCCGGGCGTACTCCCCCTCGGAGATGACGCCGTCCGGAGCCCATTCGGCGGTGACGGCCATCTCGACCGCCTCCCTCGATGGACCGGCCCCATCTTCTCTCGGCCCTGTGCATCCCGACGATAAGACCGCCAGGACCACCAAGGACAGGAGAACAAACTTCGAAGCCATGGTATAGTAACGGCGCTCAAAGATAAAAAAATGTTGGGATGGGATAGGAGCTTGTTATTAAGGAGGCAAACCCGTCCAAGGAGATATCCTCCACCAGGTTTGCGTCCCTTATCCGGGGGAGCAGGTGGAATAGAACGGCGAATCTCTCAACTCCTATATACAGGTGCCCTCTCCGGAGCGCCGATCAGGGGAGGAGCCTTTTGAAAGCCCCGGTGTCGGGGCTCTCGCTGAACCGGAGGGTCCTTTCGACCTCGAAGACTCCGGAGAAGGTCTGGTGCTCCTTCATATCCTTGTAGAAGATCTGGTGCCACCGGTAGTCGCTCTCCCAGGTCCCGGTGAAGCTCGTCGATACATCCATCCCCACCAGATGGGAGGTGCCGACGGCCCTCGGCACCGAGGTATCCGCCGGATCCTTCGACGGGGAGGGCGGGGCCGACGAGGCGAAGTAAGTCGTCTGGACCCTCTCCATCTCCGTCACCTCGAACCGCTCCTCGACCTTTGCGCCGATGCCGCCGTAGAAGGCTCTGGAGTGGATGCTCTTCGCCCCCACCATGGGGGTCTCTCCGGAGTAGCTGATCTTTAGGTCTTCGACGAGGTTCAGAGGGACGGGTCCGCCGTCGAGGCTTCCCCGGATGGCGGTGGCGCTCGTCGATACGGCGGCCCTGGAGTCCATCTCGAGGCGGCCGTCTCCGTAGATGAAGCTGGAGTACTCAAGGCCGATCCTCCTGTCCACCACCGAGGAGCCGACCTCAAAGTAGCCGGTGCCCGACGCCCTGACCCGATTGTAGAAATTCTCGCCCTGGGCCTCCTCGGATATGGCCGGAGTCCCGGCCGCCCCCCCCATCGCAAAGACGGCGATGAAGAGGATAGCGGTCAACTTGGCCCCCTTCGTCCCTCTCGCCCCACAGTGCCTTTCGGTAACTGTATCTCGCTTCTTAATAAAAAGTCTGTCGTCCCGGACCAGATCCCCCCAGAGGACCGGATACTCCAAGGTTTGAAATACAGAGAGTCTCGATATACAACGGAAGGACCGGCATACCTTGGGAGATACAACGGAAGTGCCGGTATGCCTTGGTAGAGAGCGGTTAATATCAGGCCGGATGCGGCCTTTTGAGAGGTGGGGGGGTGAAGATCGAGGTCTGGACCTGGGGGACGGGGGGGCCCTTCGGGAGGGAGCTGGGGATAATCCCTGAGAGGAGACGCCGGGGACATACGGCGACATCGATAGTGGTATCCGATGGGAGAGATGGAGGGGCTACGGTCCACTATATGATCGACGCCGGGGCTCCCGCCGTCGAGACGATGATCGAGAGGGGGATCTCCTCCCCCCAGATCCTCTTCATCACCCACCCCCACTTCGACCACATCTCCGACCTCGACCGCCTCGCCAACAGCAGGATGAGGGGGCTGATGCTCCGGGGAGGGGTCCGGGATCTCGAAGAGGCGAAGGCGATATTTGGGCCACTGGTGGTGGTGGGGGCCGATGAATGCATAAACCACCCCGCCGACGGGGTCAGGGCGAGGTTCGGCTACCTGGAGGGGCTCGTCTCCTGGAAGTCGATATCGGCGTATGATAAATGGCACTCGGTCCATCAGGACGGTCCGAGGGGACGGAAAGAGGGCTCCATCGAGATACGTCGGGCCGGCCATGAGAGATCCGGCTCCAACGCCGAAATGACCGCGGATATGATCAGAGAGGAGGAGAGAGCCGCCCCGTCGACGGGGCCGGAGAGCGCCATCAGAACCGAAAGACACCTACCCCTGGAGTTCAAGCTCCTCCCGGTCCGGCATTCAAAACACGCCCCTGGCTCGTCCACCTTCGTGTTCAGGTTCAGGAGGAGCGGAGGCGGCCAGAGGGTCCCGGAAGACGGAGGCGGCCGCCTGCGACCCAGGAACGTCGTCATCTTCGGGGACTTCAAATCGATGGAGGGCTGGGTCGCCGACAGCCCCGACCTCATAGACCCGGCCTGCCTCATCCTCGACTCCAACACCATAAGGGCCTGCGGAAAGTATCACGCCAGCTTCGAGGAGAACAGGTCCCTCATCGACCGGTGGACCACTGGGGGCGAGGAGGTCCTCGTCCTATTGAACCACATCTCGGGCTTCGGCGACTACCTTGAGGGGTTCTACGACGGCGTCCCCGACGACAGGGACTGGCAGGAAGCCGTCGACGGATACGCCCCAAAGCCGGGGGTCGCCATCAAAATAGCCGAGGACGGGAGTTGCCATAGGATAATATGACCATATCCTCCGGAGGTCAGAGAGCACCGGCAGACTATAGAACTCAGCAAGAATCATTTATTGCTGCTAAAAGCCCGCAAAAAGGGGAGCGTTATCGTCATGAAAGATGAGATATTTCTGATCCTTCTCGGGGCGCTGCTGGCGGCCCCGGCCGCCTCTGCAGCCCCGGTCTTCCAGGACCTGGGCCCTTACTCCGTCTCCTTCAACCTCATCCTACAATCCGGCTGGACCGTCCAGGTCCCGGAGCCGGTCGAGGGGAGGACGCCGGAGGGGGTCGGTTACGTCGAGCGAACTATCCGGATAGACTCCGATGAAGGCCTGGCCGAGATCAGGGTGACTGCATACGGGTCCCCCGTCCCGGCCGGAGACGGGGCCACCAGGGCCCTCAGCCGGAAGGCCCCCTGGGGGATCGGGACCGTCGGGGTCGAGACGAAGGAGAGGCTGGTGGACAGGCGTACCGGGTCTCATACCACCTTCCAGCAGCCCAGGGGCGGAGAGGTCCATCAGGCGGCATACTGGCTGGATAGATACCTCGCCCCCGGCGACTATCGGGGACGGACGTCCTGCGTCATATCCTCGTCCCTTCCCTGGCAGGCGACGAAAGAGCTCTTCGATACCCTCCACGTGGAGGAGAGGAGAGAGGAGGCCGAGAGGCCCACGACGATTGCGACTGTGATCGCAGGGGAGTACCGGGTCTCCTTCGACCTCGGAGATCTCGATTACACCGTCATCGATGGGGAGGCCGTGGCTGGAGAGGAGGATGGTCCCGGGGTTCTCAGGCGCAAGATCACCATCGACGGCGGAGATAAGGCTGCTTCTATCATGATAACCGGCTACAGCGAGCCGAGGCTGGTGAATGCTGAGACCGAAAGGCTCCTCGCCGAGGCGCTCCTCCAGGCCGGGGGATACATCAAGAATAACGGATCCCTGTGGGATATCGGTGGAGTCTCCGGGGTTCTGGGGGTCGGAGAAGATCCAAACCACCAGATATTGTATGTGGCGATCTTCTGGCCCGACCAGATCCGGAGAGCCGGGGGCGACCTAATCGGGATGACGAGATGCGAGGTGGTCTCGAGGTACCGGTGGACCGAGACGGAGAGGCTCCTTTCCACCCTCCGGGTGGAGAGGTCAATGGAGGGATGAACAGCCCTGGAGGTTCGAGTTCCATGCCGGATATGGGACGGCTTCTGTTGTGGGCGCTCCTCCTCGTCCATCTCCTACCGATGGCGTCTGGTGGAGAAGGAGCGAGCCCTTATCTGGAGATCGACGAGTTCGCCCTCGCCGCCCCCGCCGGGGCGGAGGCGACCCCAGGAGACCTCGCCCGCTACCTCTCTATGGCCGGAGATGGCGACGAAGAGCGGGCCCGGGCGATCTACCGGTGGATCACGGCTAAGATCGATTACGACGTCGAAGCTTCAAAGGGCGGCCCCGGGGTCGGTGGCCGGGGTAGGAGTCCCGAAGAGGTCCTCTCGGAGAGGAGGGGGGTATGCGGCGAGTACAGCGCCCTCTTTGCGAGGCTCTGCCAGCTCTCGGGGCTCGAGGCCGAGGTGATCCCCGGCATCGGGAAAGGGAGCGGCTACACCGTAGGCTCAGATATTCCGGGATCGAGGAACCACGCCTGGAACGCCGTCAAGATCGATGGCGAGTGGAGGCTCGTCGACTCCACCTGGGGTGCCGGATACCTGGACCCCCGGGCCGGGTTCGTCGAGAAGTTCGAGGAGTTCTACTTCCTGACCCCCCCAGAGGATCTCGTCTGGACCCACCTCCCCGAGGACCCCAGATGGCAGCTTTTGGAGGAGCCTCTATCGCGGGAGGAGTTCGAGGGCCTCCCTTATCCGAAGGCCGCATTCTTCAACAACGATATCCTGATCCTGGAACCGATGGAGGGGACGATCGGATCCGACGGCGAGGCGGCGGTCCACCTCTCCGCCCCGGAGGAGGTGGGGTTCATCGCCGAACTCTTCGACGAGAGGGGGGAGAAGCTTCCCGGCCGGTTCGCCCAGGTCCGGCGGTCCGGCGGCGAGGTTCTCGTCCGGGCGGCCTTCCCCGATCCGGGAGACTATACCCTCCGGATATATTCAAAGCGGTTCCAGGCGGAGGAGGCGTACGCCTGGACCCTCGACTACCGGATCGCCGCCGGGATGAACGCCCCGGCGGGGGTCGGCTTTCCCGCAGTCTGGGACGGCTTCTGGGAGATGGGACTGGAGGCGAAGAGCCACCCAGGAGGGCTGATCGAGGCGGGGGCGGAGATGGAGGTCGCCTTCTCGGCCCCCGAGGAGGTCCTCCTCCTGGCCCGCCTCCTCGACGACGGGGGGCGGGAGCTTCCCGAAGAGGCGACCTTCGCCCAGAGGGAGGGGGAAGATTACGTCGTCAGGGCCGCCTTCCCGGCCCAGGGAGAGTACACCCTCCGGATCTACGGGAGGCGGGGCGGCGATCCCGGAGGCGAGTACGCCCCGGTCCTCGAATACGCCGTCGTCGCCGGGGCCGGGAACGATGGAGCCGGATATCCCAGGGCCCTGGGGGCTTTTGCCGCAGTTGGAGCCAGGCTCATCCATCCCCTGGAGGGGAGGCTTCCCGCCGCATCCCAGGAGTTTGACCTCCTCGTCCCCGGAGCCGGGGATGTGGCGGTGATCAACGGCGGCGTCTGGACTCGTTTAACCAAAGACGGGGAACATTTTTGGGGGGAGGCGGTCCTCTCCGGTGGAGAGGCCCGGGTGGCGGCGCGGTTCTCTGAAGACCGGGAATACAGCGTCCTCCTCGCCTATGATGTAGAGTGAGAGTCCTCCAGGCAAGCTAAACCTCGCCATTTTAGATACCTCAAAATCCATCTTGCCATCGTTGATGTCAGATTTCGAGCTGCATATCGAGATCGAGATACGCCGTATCGATGATTCACTCGAAGACTTGCTCTCCCAAAGTCGTCATGAGATCCTCAGCCATGGATGGAATGGACGCCGCCTTTGATAGCGGGGGAGGCCTGAAGTATAAATTCCTGCGAAGAAAAGATTAAAAAAAGGTTTTTCAGTGCAGCAGAACCGCTGCTGCACTGTAGGCGAAGTCTACGAAGGCCTGCGGGAAGAGGCCGATGTAGAAGACCGCCACCAGGGCGACGACCATAGCCAGAACGTAGCCCCTCGGCTCGAGGATCTTCTCGCCAGCGGGCTCTTTCATGTACATGTACATGATCACCCTCAGATAATATGCGAGGGAGAGAGCGCTGTTGAGGACCGCCAGGACCGCGAGCCAGACGAGGCCTGCGTGGATGGCCGACATGAAGACCATCAACTTGCCCCAGAAGACCGCCATCGGCGGGATCCCCGAGAGGGAGAAGAGGAAGATCAGCATGCAGAACGCCGTTATCGGCGCCCTTCTTCCCAGTCCCGCATAATGCTCGATGTCATCGGAGTTCTCCTTGCCTTCTCTGAGGACCATATAGCCGACCACCGCCACGGCGATGAAGGCCCCGGCCTTGGAGAAGGCGTGACCGAGGATGAGCATCAGGCTTCCTGCGATCCCTCCCAGCGCCACGTCGATATCGAAGCCGCCGTTGTTGACGGCGCCGACGACGACGAAGGCTATGGCGATGTATCCGGCATAAGCGACGCTGGAGTATGCGAGCATCCTCTTTACGCTATTCTGCCAGATGGCGACGATGTTCCCCAGGGTCATCGTCAACGCCACCAGGACCGCGAAGGCCATGAACCACTCCATCCTCAGGGCGAGGAGGGCGATGAAGATCACCTTGAAGGCGGCGACGAACCCCATCTTCTTGGAGCCGGCGGCGAGGAAGGCCGTGACGATCGTCGGCGACCCCTCGTAAGTGTCCGGTGCCCACATGTGGAAGGGGACGAGGGCCATCTTGAACCCGAAGCCTGCCACCACGAATAGGAGGGCTACGAGGGTTGCAGGGCCCATCATCTCCATGGAGGCTGCTGCCACTTCCGCGATCTTCGTCGTCCCGGTGAGGCCGTAGAGGAGGGAGAAGCCGAAGAGCATCGTCGCAGATGAGACGGACCCGAAGATGAAGTACTTCATCGCGGCTTCCAGGTTCTTCCTCTCCCTGTCGAAGGCGGCCATGGCGTAAGTCGACAGGCTCGCCAGCTCAAAGCCGACCCATAACGTCAGGAGATCGACCGCGCTGGAGACTACCATCATCCCGATCGTTGCCAGGAGGAGTAGTATGTAGAACTCGTCCTGGGCGGGACTGTCCTTGTACCTGCTGAGGCCGGCCAGGACCACGATCAGAGAGACCGAGATGAAGACCACCTTGAAGAACTGGGAGAGAGGGTCGACCTCCACCGTCCCAAAGAAGATCGGCCCCGTGGTCCTATCGGCACCGATCGCGAGGAGGAGGGCGGCCGCAAGCCCGGCGAGGGCGAGGTACCCCTGTATGTTCTTGTTCTTCAGGCGAAGCCCCAAGAGGACCATCACCATTACAAGTCCCGTCAGCAACGACTCTGCTCCCATAAGAGAGAGATAGTCGCTGAATCCTAGTGTCACTTCAGATCACCCCCGTCTGCGCCAGGGTCAAAAACGGATTGACCAGCGGCTCTGCCGCAACTCCCATGATGTCGGTGATCGTCGCCGGCTGGACCCCGAAGTAGATTATGAGCAGTATCAATATGCCCATCGACAGGATCTCGTAGGAATGAGGATCTTTGAGATCCAGGTACTTCTTCAGGATCGGCCCGAACATCACCTTCTGCATCGCCCAGAGGTGGTATCCCGCGGTGACGACGATGCCGCCGAAGATCGTTATCAGGACGTATACGGGCAGGTTCTCGTAAGCTCCGGCCAGGACCGATACCTCGGCGACGAAGCCGCACATCCCCGGCAGACCCAGGGAGGCCATGAATCCCGCCAGCATCAGGACGCTGAACTGGGGCATCCTGTCGGCGAGCCCTCCGAGCTCGGAGATTATCCTCGTCCCAGCGATGTGCTGGATCGTCCCGGCGGACATGAAGAGGACGCAGGTGATGAGCCCGTGGCTGAACTGCTGGAACATCGCCCCCTGGACAGAGAGGATGCTCAAAGCTCCGGCCCCCAGGAGGACGTAGCCCATGTGGCTGACGCTGGAGTAGGCGACCATCTTCTTAAGGTCCTTCTGGGACAGGGCCAAGAAGGCTCCATAGACGATGCTCACAACCCCTATCACCGCCATCAGCGTGATGTAGTTGGGGGATACGTTCGGGAGTATCGGCATGATTATCCTGAAGAGTCCATAGCCTCCCATCTTCAGGAGTAGCGCCGCCAGAAGGACGCTGCCCGCGGTAGGCGCCTCGACGTGGGCGTCGGGAAGCCAGGTGTGGAAGGGGACGGCGGGCATCTTCACCAGGAACCCCAGAAGGAGCCCGAAGAAGATCAGGTTCAGCGCCATCGGCGAGAATATCGTCGAGTCCCCCGTCGCCGCCAGGAGCGTCATCATGTCGAAGGTCCGCAGGCCCTCAGGCGTCCTGTAGCTGAAGTAGAGGGCGAATATCGAGAGGAGCATTATCAAGCTCGCCACGTGGGTGTAGATGAAGAACTTGACAGCTGCATAGTCCTTCCTCGGCCCGCCCCATACCCCCACCAGGAAGAACATGGGGATCAGGACGACCTCCCAGAAGATGTAGAAGAGGAAGAAGTCCAGGGCCGCGAATACTCCGAGAACCCCCACCTCGTTCAGGAGGAGGAGGGCGAAGAACTGGTTTGACCTCTTAGTCTCACCCCAGGAGTATACCACCACCAAAACGGTGACGATGGTTGTCAGGAGGATCAGAGGCAAACCTATGCCGTCTACTCCGACGGTATACTTGACGCCGATGGCCGGTACCCAGTCGTAGCTCTCGACGAACTGCATGGCGTTCGTCGTCCTGTCGAACTCCCTGAAGATCTGGAGCGATATCACCAGAGGTATCAGAGACCCGATCAGGGCAGCATACTTCGCACCCCTCCCGAAGAAGAAGGCAACGATAGCTGCTAAGAGCGGTACGGCGATCATCAGTGAAATGGCGTTATCCATCATATCGCCACCTCCATTGTAGCCAGTTGAATCAAGATCAACAGCACTGCCAGTCCTAGAACTATGGCGGTGATGTAGTTCTGTATGACCCCGGTCTGAAGCTTACGCAGCGTTCCGCCGACCCCCACCAATACTGCACTTATCTTGTTCACCGCTCCATCTATGATCTTCAGATCGATCATATTGGAGACTAGGGCCAAGCCGTAGACCACCTTCTCTGCGAACCAGAGGGTGTAGATCTCGTGCTGGTAGTAGGCCTTGAGGAGGATCTGCCTGACGGGGTCCTTCTCCGAGGTGATCATAGACGGATCGAACCTCTTCCACCTCGAGTAGAATAGTGCCGCTATTATTATTCCACCGACTCCGACTATTATCGGGAGGAGCTTGAAGATCAGCGGCTCATGGACGTGGTCGTGGTGGACATGGTGGCCTCCGATATGGGCCAGCTCTTCAAAGTCGACTCCGAAGTGGTCGAAGTTGTTGCCCACGTAGTCGTAGAAGGCTCCCTGGGACGGCATCCCCATGAAGAGGGCGAATACCGCGAGAATCACCAGAGGCCCCAGCATGATCCAGGGGGACTCGTGCTTGTGATAGTCGGACCTCGGCTCGCCGTCGAAGGTGAGGAACCAGAGCCTGAAGGTGTAGATCGCCGTCAGGAGGGCCGCCAGGATGACGAATACGTACGGTACCCATCCGAGGCCGAAGGCCCCGTTCTCGAAGGCGAGGATTATGATCTCGTCCTTGCTGAAGAAGCCCGTCGTCAGGGGGAACCCTGCCAGGGTCAGCGACCCCGCCAGCATGGTGAGGCCGGTCCATTTCATCGATCTCAAGACGCCTCCCATCTCCCTCATATCATTCGTCGCCACGGCGTGGATGACGCTGCCTGCGCAGAGGAAGAGGAGGGCCTTGAAGAAGGAGTGGCCTATGAGGTGGAACATGGATACGCCGACGGCGGTCGCGCCGACGGCGGCACCGAACCCCAGGGCCGCCATCATATATCCCAGCTGGCTGACCGTCGAATAGGCGAGAACCCTCTTGATGTCGAACATCACCAGGCCCATCGTCGCCGCAAATAGCGCCGTGAAGGCGCCTATGTATGCCACGACCATGAGGGCATCTGGGGCCGCATAGAAGAGGGGGAACATCCTGGCGACGAGGTAGACGCCGGCGGTTACCATCGTCGCAGCGTGTATCATGGCCGAGACGGTGGTGGGACCCTCCATGGCGTCGGGGAGCCAGACGTGGAGCGGGAACTGACCGGACTTGCCCACCGCCCCTCCGAAGAGGAGTAGGGCGATCCAGGTGAGCTGGTCGGGGGGTATGAGGGCGAGGCTGTCGTATATCGTCTGGAACTGGAGGAGGTAAGCCCCCTCAGGGAGGACGAGGTTCAGCTTCACCATGTTGGTGTATAGGATCACGATCCCCGCCAGGAACATGACGTCTCCGACCCTCGTCACCAGGAAGGCCTTCTTAGCGGCAGAGGCCGCTGAGGGCTTGCGGTACCAGAACCCGATGAGAAGGTACGAACAGAGGCCCACCAGCTCCCAGAATATGAAGAGCTGAAGCAGGTTGTCCGAGAAGACCAGGCCGAGCATCGCCGCGGTGAAGAGGCCGGCTTCGGCGAAGTACCGTGCCATGCCCGGGTCGCCTTCCATGTACCCCAGAGCGTACGTATGAATCAGCGTACAGACGAAGGTCACCATCAACAGCATCACTATCGCGAGCGGATCTATCAGTATCCCCACGTTGAAGCTGGCGAACCAGTGCATCGATTGATGGACTATCTCATTGTTCGGGTAGATCTCTCTGAATATCTGGAACGAGAGTATGAACCCGGCGAAGGTAGCCAGAACTGTGAGGAACCCGCCGCCCTTTGGCAGACGCCAACCGAGGAAGATCGTGAGGACGAAGGCCAGAACCGGCAGCCCCACGATCAGATAGGCGTAATCTTGGTACATCCCTCTACCACCTCAACGCATTGATATTGTCCAGCTCTATCGTTCCATACAGCCTGTAGAGCGCGATCATTATGGCAAACCCTATGGCGGCCTCTGCAGCCGCGAGGGCGATGGCGAAGAGGGCGAATACCTGGCCGTTTACATTGGGCAGGTACGCCGAGAACGCCACCAGGTTTATTATCGCGCTGTTGAGCAGGATCTCAATGCACATCATCAGCTTGATACCGTTGCGCTGGGTAAGAAGGCCGTAAAGGCCTATGGCGAACATCGCCGAAGCCAGCAGCACGTAAAACACCAGTGGAATCATCTCTTTTCCTCCCTCCACCCCATCATTTCGGGATCTCCTTTCGTGCTACGTAGATCGCAGCGATCATCGCCGCCAGGAGGACGAGGGCGAGGACCTCGAAGGCGAAGATGTAGATCGTGAAGAGCTCAACGCCGATGTCCGCGACGCCGCTCTCCGGGGCCCTGACCCCCTCCCTCGGCTCGAAACTATACGGGCTCTTCTCTGCGCCGTCCCATGGAGAAGCTGCGAAGAATACGATCAGCGTCGCCAGAAAGATCAGCATTAATATCGCTGTTTTTACCTTAACCATGGGATTCCTCCTCCACCAGAGTCCTCCTTGTGAGCATCACTGCAAAGAGTATCAGCACTCCGACGCCCCCTATGTAGACCAGCACCTGGGCGACGCCCACGAAACTGGCGTTCAGGGAGACGTATAGCATAGCCACCGATGCGAAGGCCCCCAGGAGATATAGAGCGGCATGGACCATGTTCCTGGACCATACGGTTAGGATCGAGAAGCCGAGGATCAGCACCGCCAATATGGAGAACGCCCCAAGCTCTAACAGGAACCTTATGTCGTAAAATTGAGTCAGATCTATCATTTGATCTCAACCTCCGATAGTCACTCTGCCTTCTTGGCAGGCTTCTCGCTGGGAGCTGCCTCTCCTTCTTTGGCCTTGGCAGCCTTCGCCTTCTTGGCCTTGGCAGCCTCTGCAGCCTTCCTCTTCTTCTCCTCTTCGGCCTTCTTCGCCTCTTCGGCGAGCTGCGAGAGCTCCTGGTCGGTGTACATGCCGACGCCGATATCCTCGGGTCCGTAGATTATATCGTCCCTATCCCAGCCGGCTATCTCGAAGGTCTTCGACATGTGGAGACAGTCGGGGGGACAGTCGTCGACGCATAGGCCGCAGAACATGCACCTGCCGTAATCGATCTTCGGATACTGCAGCTTCTTGTTCTTGACGGGGTTTCCGCGCTTGTACTCCACCAGTTCGATGCAGTCGTTGGGGCAGATCCTGACACAAGCACCGCAGCCGATGCACTTTCTTATCTCCAGGACGTGAACGCCCCTCTCTGCGTCGGGAAGATCCATGATCTTCTCCGGATAAAGACGGGTCACCTCTACGCCGCTGATGGAGCGCTTGAGGGTCATTTTGAGGTTCTTAAGCACCATAGATCATCACCTCACGCAAAGTAGAGCCCCACCGCCACCGCCCACACGAAGTTGATCAGCGAGAGGGGAAGGAGTATCTTCCATCCCAGGTCTGTCACCTGATCGATCCTGAACCTCGGCAGCGATACCCTGATCCATATCAGGGCCACCAGAACTATCAGGAGCTTCATGAAGAACCAGACCATCGGCGATATGAAAGTTATCACCGGGATGACCGGACCGTTCCAGCCTCCAAGGAAGAGGAGGACGAGAAGGATCGACCCGAGGAGCATCACTATGTACTCCTGGAAGTAGAGGAGACCGAACCTGATGCCGCTGTACTCGGTATTGTAGCCGGCGATGATCTCCTCCTCAGCCTCGGTCTGGTCGAAGGGCATCCTGCCCAGATCGACGATGAGACAGATGGCGAATATCACGAACCCCAGGGGCTGAGCCAGGGCGAACCAGATCCCCTGCTGGGCGTTGACTATCTCTACCAGGTTCAGGCTGTGGGCCATTACGGCTACGCTTATGACGCATACGCCCATGGGAACCTCGTAGGCTATCATCCTCGCTATGCCCCGAAAGGCTCCCAGCATCGAGTACTTGTTGTTCGAAGCGTACCCGGCCATGAAGGCCCCTATCGCCATCAGGCTTAGAACCGCCTCGACGTAGAGGGCGCTGATGTCCATGTTGGCCACCACGAGGGGTATGACCTCTCCGTCGATGATAACGGCGCCGAAGGGGAGCGCTCCCGCAATCAGCATGGTGGTGGCGACCGCCACGATGGGAGCCCATACGTAGACAGATTTGTCCGCACCCCTGGGGATGATATCCTCTTTTGTGAAGAGCTTGATGGCGTCAGCCCCCAGCTGAAGGACCCCCCATCGGCCACCGACCCTGTTCGGGCCGTACCTGGACTGAAGGTCGCCCATGACCTTCCTCTCAAGCCAGACCAACAGCATCGCAGCCACGTTGATGACTGAGGCGAGGATGGCGGCAGCGACCAGCCCGAGGATCAGACCGTATATCTTCGGCTCCCGGGCTGCAAATTCTGTGATCGCAGATAATAGTTCCATTGTAGAATCCTCCTACCTGTCCACCTCGCTGGTGCAAGCGTCCATGCTGCCCGCGATGGCGACGACGTCGGCTATGTAGACGCCCTCCAGGAGCGGGGGAAGGGCCTGGAAATAGGCGTAGACCGGACCCCTCGCTTTGACCTTGACGGGCTTGTCCGTCCCGTCGCTCACGACGAAGAAGCCCATCTCGCCCCGGTGGTCTTCCACCCGGTAGTAGGCCTCCCCAGGTTCGGGCTTGACCTTCTTTGGAACGTTATCGGCCATGATGGGACCGCTCGGTATCTGGTCGAGGCACTGCTCGACTATATAGCAGCTCTCTATGATCTCGTCCAGCCTGACCTCGACCCTCGCCTTGGAGTCTCCCTCCTTCCTGGTGATCACATCGAAGTCCAGGTCCTTGTAGAGGAGATACGGATCTTCCCTCCTCATGTCATATGGGGTGTCCGAAGCCCGGAGGGGCGGACCAGAAACCCCGAGCCTCCTGGCCTCCGACGGGGAGAGAACGCCGACCCCATCCATCCTCCTTTTGTAGATGCTGTCGGATAAGAAGAGCTCCTTGTACTCCTCGGTCTTCTCCCGGACCATCTTCAGGGCGTCGAGGGTCATATCCTTGAAGCCGTCGGGAAGGTCGTTTCTGACCCCGCCGAACCGGACGAAGCTGTGGTTGATCCTCGCCCCCGTCACGCTCTCTATGCAGGTGAGGACGTCCTCTCGGTCGATGATCATGTAGAGGAAAGGCGAGTAGACGGCGCTCGCGATGAGGGTAAGAAACTCGGCGGTCCCCAGAAGATGGCTCTGGATCCTCGAAAGCTCCTGGGTGATGACCCGGATGTACTGGGCCCTCTCGGGGGGCTCGATCCCGAGGAGCCTCTCGACGGCGCCGCAATAGGCTTCATTGTTGGTGAGGGCCGCCATATAGCAGAGACGGTCGGTGATGGGGATCCCCTGGACGTACGTCCTGTTCTCCATGATCTTCTCGATCCCCTTGTGGATGTACCCGACGTCCAGGAACGCCTTCCTAACCCTCTCCCCATCGACGAGGATGTCGAGGAGGAACGGGCCCGGGACTACGGCGTGCTGGGGCCCCAGGTGGAGGATCATCTCAGAGGACTCCTTGATCTCCATCTCCTCCCGCTCCCGGAAGGTGGGGTACTTAGGCCTCTGGGCGGGGACGGTACCTGCCTCGATCTCGGCCTGCGTCGGAGGGATGCGGTAATGGGTGTACCCGTCGGGGGTGACCGTCTCTATCGCCCTCTCCCCGGTGGTGACGTCGGGATAGCCCTTGAAGTCCTTCCTCCAGGGCCATGACCCGACGAGCTCGTCGGGTAGCAGGAGGGGGTAAAGCTCGGGATGTCCTTCAAAATCGATCCCCAGCATCTCCCAGATCTCGCGCTCGTACCAGTTGGCGTTCCAGTAAAGGCCTGTCAGGGATTTGACCCGGGGGTTCGCCCTGGGGGTCTTAACCTTGAGGAGGGCCACCACCTTATGAGCCCCGTGGCTTGCGAGGAGCTCCGTCACCTCGAAGAGGCCTTCATCGATCCTGTCGACGCCCACCGCGCCAGAGTAGTGATCGAAGCCGTGATTGTCCCTCAGATACTTGCAGACCTCAACGATCCTCTCCGGCTTGACCGTAGCCCAGAGCTGCCGCTCGGGGGCGACCTTCGCCTCCTCGATCGCACCCGGAAAGGCCGACTGCAGGGCGCTCAAGACATCATTTGCAGTTTTCAACGATGAACTCCTCCTCTAATAGCCCCTCTTGTCCTTACGCTGCTTGATCTTCTCCTGAAGAGCCCTGAAACCCTCTATGAACTTCTCGGGCCTCGGCGGACACCCAGGGACGTAGACATCTATAGGGAAGAATCGGTCGGTGTTGTTGATGATGTTGTAAGAGTCGTAAAAGGGCCCTCCAGAGATGGCACACTCGCCTATCGCCATGACCCACTTCGGCTCCGGCATCTCTTCCCAGAGGTCCTTTATCGCCGGAAGGTACTTCCTGGTTATGTAGCCGCTGATGATCATGACGTCGACCTGCCTTGGGGTCGCCCGGGGGAAGATCCCGAACCGATCGCAGTCGTAGTGGGGACATCCGAAGACGAGCATCTCGACGCCGCAACAGCCCATCGGCTGCATCAGAAACCACAGCGAGTTCTTTCTGCCCCAGTTCAGGACGTTCTTTATGGGGCCCATATCGATGATCTCGTGGATCTTCTCCGTGGTCGTAAACCAGACATCTGTCAGGGGCCTACCCCAGATCGTCCACTTCTCCAACTCCTCATCAACAGCAACCGGAACAGGTATGACATCACTTATACCCAACGCAATGCCTCCTTCTTAATGTCGTAGAGCAACCCGATCAAGAGAACAACTATGAAAATAGCCATCCCGGTGATCGCAATGCTCACTCCGCCTACGGCGGGGATCGCCTCGGAAGCGTAGACATAAATCCATGGGTAGAGGAATAAAACCTCAACGTCGAAGACCACGAAGACGATGGCGAAGAGATAGTACTGGACGTTGTACTGGACTCCAGCGTCCCGGATGGGTCTCAGACCGCCCTCGTAAGTGGACCTCTTCCGAAAAGTTGATTTTTGAGGAGATATTATCTTCACGGCAGCTAGCGCGCCGATAGGCACTAGAGCACCTATTATCAAAAACATAATAAGTGGGATATAATAGTCCACTGCCACCATTTCGCCGCTCATTTTTTACCTCCTTTAGCCGTAAGAGCTAAACACAAAGTACTGATATAAAAGGTTTATGAGAAAATCGATTAGCACCACGATCGCTAAGCAGGGAAGCCGCCGATCCCAAAAGGGGAGAAATCAGCATAATTAGGGTGAGTTTAGGTGGATTATATAAACCAGATCAAGTTAGAGGCCGGGATGGAGATAGATGAGCTGGTGAGGATGATGGAGCGTTGCGGCTTTGGGGCCAGGAGGCTGGCAGAAGCCGTCAACATCTACGAGGAGATGCTCTCGGAAGATTATACCAGAGTCTTCACCCTGGCCGGCGCGATGATCCCTGCGGGGATGAGAAATATAATATCGTCCCTCATAAGGGAAGGGCGGATAGACGTCCTCGTATCCACCGGAGCGAACCTCGTCCACGACGTCATCGAGGGCTACAGCCATCACATCCTGGGAGATCCCGAAGCTTCCGACCCATCTCTGAGAGACGAGGGGATGAGCAGGATATTCGACGTCTATGTCGAGGATGGCGACTTCGCCAGGTTCGAGGAGATCCTTCAGGATTCGCTTCCAGAGGGGACCGACCCCATGACCGGAAGAGAGTTCTTGAGGCTCCTGGGAAGCAAGATCGACGACGAGAAGTCGATCCTGCGATCTGCCTACGACTGCGGCGTTCCCATCTTCTGTCCTGCCCTCTCCGATTCGATGATCGGCTTACAGGCCTGGCTTTATAAGCAGACGAGAGGGCTAACCGTCGACGCCTTCGGCGACGTGGGGGAGCTGGTGGATATCTTCTACGGTGCTGAACGGTCAGGGATAGTGATCATTGGTGGAGGAGTCCCCAAGAACTTCGCCCTCCAGGCTATGCTCGTGACCCCAAAGAGCTTCGACCTCGCCATCCAGCTCACCACAGACCGACCAGAGGCTGGGGGGCTCTCGGGAGCGTCCCTATCGGAGGCGGTATCCTGGGGGAAGATCGGTCCGGAGGCGAGGAAGGTCACCGTCTACGGCGACGCCACCATCACCTTACCCCTGATGGTGGCGGCGACTCTGACCAGGCTTGAGAAGAAATAAAGGGCTGGTATGAGTTACCATCTTTGATAGGACGTGGTATCATAAAGAGAACGGGAAAGATTCTTGACGTGGTGGTGGGGATCAGCGGAGCCTCCGGGGTAGCCTATGGCATCAGGCTCCTGGAGGTCCTGGCTGAGATGGGATCGGCCACCCACCTGGTGATGACCGATGCTGCCCGGAAGATAATAGAGATCGAGACGGAGGCGACTCCCATCGAGGTGGAGATGATGGCCGACCGGGTCTATTCCCCCCGGGACTTCACCGCTTCGATAGCCAGCGGCTCTTACCTCTTCGACGCCATGGTGGTGGCTCCCTGCAGCATGAAGACCCTGGCGGGGATAGCGAACGGCATCTCCGACACCCTCATCACCCGGGCGGCCGACGTCTGCTTGAAGGAGAGGCGCAGATTGATATTGGTGACCCGGGAGTCGCCCCTCAACCTCGTCCACCTGAGGAACATGGTCGCCGCCACCGAGGCGGGAGCTATCATCGTTCCTCCGTGCCCGGGCTTTTATACGAAGCCAGAGACCGTCGAGGAGATGGTGGATGTGGTGGTGGGGAGGGTCTTGGACCTCCTCGGAGCCGACCACCAGCTCTCCAGGAGGTGGAGGACTCCGATGAGCGGAAATGCTTATAACGACGAAAATCAGATGGAAAAGAGGTGACTTAGATGAAATGTCAAATGTGTGCTATCGACAAGGAGACGCTCCCGGTAAAGGCCAAGCAGGCTACCATACACGGGATCAAGGACACCGTTTTTAACGTCTGTAAAGAATGTCTTGAAGCTGCCCATAAATCGTACATGGACAAAGAATTTCTCCTGAAGAAGGGAGGAGAAGGATAGCTTCATCCTCATCAACCCCGATCATCTCCGCCCTTTATTTGAGGGAAGAGTCCCCCGGACCCGGAGATATGCTCGGGGATGGACTATCTATGGGGTTGAGATCGATGGTCGAGGTTGATGATCGATGCTGCCGGTCTCTGACGAGACGGTCTCGGATAAACTTAAATTTGTGATGGTTTGTACTTCGTTCACAATACCAATTCGAGGCGAGATAATTTGACACCATTTATTGAGATCCGGGACTTGACGGTGCGGTTTGGCGAAGTTGAAGCGCTGCGTGGCGTCAATTTGGAGATCTTGGAGGGGGAGTCTCTCGGCATCCTGGGGAGGAGCGGATCGGGAAAGAGCGTCCTTTTGCACGTCCTTCGTGGCGTCGAGACCTTCGAGGATATCAGCGGAAACGTGATCTACCACGTCGCACGATGTCCCAAATGTCGGAACGTAGAGCCGCCGAGCAGGGCGGGAGAGAAGTGCAGATGCGGCGGGTCTTTCGAGCCCTTCGACGCCGACTTCGTCTCCCTCGGGATAAACGACCGGGATAGACGGGACATATCTCGCAGGATAGCCATCATGCTCCAGCGGACCTTCGCCCTCTACGGTGACGAGAGGGTGATCGTCAATGTCATGCGGGCCGTCGAGGAGGCGAGCGGGGGGTCGATCAGCGTCAACCGGGCGGCGGACCTCCTCGACGAGGTTAACCTCTCCCACCGGATGATGCATGTGGCCAGGGAGCTCTCGGGGGGCGAGAAGCAGCGGGTAGTCCTAGCCCGTCAGCTCGCCAAGTCGCCTATGATGCTCCTGGCGGACGAGCCCTCGGGGACCCTGGACCCGAAGACCGCAGAGCTGGTCCACGATAGCATAAAGCGGGCCGTCGAGGACTTCAACATGACGATGGTCATCACCAGCCACTGGCCGGACGTCATGGTGGAGCTGACGGACCGGGCCGTCCTCCTCGACCGCGGCGAGATAGTATCCCAGGGCAAGCCGTCGGATATAGCCGCAGAGTTCGCCGCCATGGCAGGCAAGATAGATGAGAGGAAGAAGGCTGATGTCGGCGCCCCTATAATCCGATGTAAAGATCTCTCAAAGCGGTATATAAGCATCGACCGGGGTGTCATCAGGGCGGTGGACGACGTCAGCCTGGAGATCTACGAGGGTGAGATCTTCGGCCTGGTGGGGACGAGCGGAGCCGGGAAGACGACCCTCTCCAAGATGCTCAACGGGATCATCCTCCCGACGAATGGAGGGATATGGTGCAGGATCGGAGACGAGTGGGTGGATATGACGGTCCTGGGCGCGGACCATAAGGGGAGGGCTACAAAATACATGGGGATGCTCCATCAAGAGTACACCCTCTACCCATACCGGAGCGTCATCGACAACCTCACCGAGTCGATCGGCCTCGCCCTCCCCTTCGAGCTGGCGGAGAGGAAGGCGATCCACACCCTCGTCACCGTCGGCTTCTCCGAGGAGGAGGCGATGAAGGTCCTATCCAAGAACCCCTACGAGCTGAGCGAGGGGGAGAGGCACAGGGTCGCCATGGCCCAGGTCCTCATCAAGGAGCCGAGGATAGTCGTCCTGGACGAGCCTACGGGAACCATGGATCTGATAACCAAGATAGACGTCTCCAACTCCGTTCTGAACGCCAGAGAAGAGCTGGGCGAGACGTTCCTGATAGTCAGCCACGATATGGACTTCGTCCAGAACGTCTGCGACCGGGCGGCGCTGATGCGAGACGGAAAGATCGTCCACGTGGGGACCCCCGATGGCGTCCTCAACCTGATGACCAAAGAGGAAGAAGAGGAGATGCTGGGGAGTTAACTTGAAAGTCTCTGTTAATGGTGCTGAGATCTCCCTCGAGGATGGCTTGACCCTCAGGGACGCCCTGGATACCGCAGGCGTCCTAGCCCCCGAGGGCGCCACCATCGGGATAGTCAAGGGCCGGGAGGAGGTGGAGCGAGAGACCGACTCTTACTGGCTCAACACCACCAAGGGCAAGCTGAGGATAGAGCTTATCGATACGGGGTTGCAGGAGGTCTGGCACGAGGCGGTCCGGCAGATACCGGGGCTTAAGGTCAGGTGGAGTGACGTCGCCGCCGTCGCCTTCGGTCCGGTCTCCACCAGGATCGCCCCCTCGAGAAGGGTGGAGGAGTACGACCGGTGGGAGGTGGCCCTGGGAGCCGGCGGCTTTGAGGCTGATAAGTCTCAGATAGTCTTCTCGAGGAAGAGACATTCTGCCGCCTACGGCTCCCCCGCCGAGAACCGGGGGGTCTTTGCGGCGGTGGTGGGGGGAAAAGACCTCCTGGGAAGGCTGGAGATGGGTGATTCGATCCTGGATGTGGAGCCTATCGTCGAGTGGGCGGCGCTCTCCGATAAGATGGCGACCCAGGACCTCTCCCTCCCCCTCACCGACGGGATGGAGATCTACACCAGATTTGATGTCGACCTGAACGAATCGGCGCCCCAGGGGGCGGAGTTCTTCCTCGCGGCTACCAGGGACGGGGTCTTCGCCGTCGCAGGGACCTCCAGCTCCTTCGCCTCCACCGACGTCCTGCTGGGAGAGCGGATCGAGTTTGAGAACCGTGAGCCGAGGAGCGAGGGCGCCGTCACCATCCGGACGAGCGGGAGGGGGCTGGGGAGGATCTTCATCTACAAGGCGGACAGGACCTCCATCCCCGGCCACTCCATGGTGGGGAAGGTGAGATCCGGGATGGACCTGGTGAAGCTCGCCGAAGCGGGGATGAAGCTAGCGGTGAAGGTCAATCCCGAGAGGATCATGCTGATGGGCCTTCCCCTCAAAGAGGCGGAGGAGATCGCTCAGGATCAGGGGATCGGCTTTGAGGTGGAAGGTCATACAGGAGACGATGCCGTGGTGGTGGAGCAGAAGCCCGTCACCACCATGCAGATCCTCAAAGAGAGAAAGGTAGTCGTCACGTCCATCCCGTCAGACCGGATGGTGGCGATAGAGCTATACGACGACCTCGCCCCCAAGACCCTCGACTACTTCAGGCACGTGGTGGGGCTGAAAGAGAAGCCGGTCGGACCTTTGCCCGTATACTTCGTCTACGAGAACACCGTCCTCTTCAAGCCGGCGATCTCGGCGACCAGCTACAAGGAGATACTCCCCGAGAATAAGCCCGATGAGTTAGTCCGGGCCGGCGAGATCGGGGTGACAAACCAGGCGGCAAAGAACGCCGGCCTAGTGGGGGTGAAGCTCGTCGACGACACCAGGTACGGCCCCTCTGGAGAGAAGTTTTTGGCGACGAACATCGTCGGCAGGATCCTCGAGCCCGAGAAGCTCCGGTCCGTTAGAGAGGAAGAGACCGTTTACGTTCTGGAGGTCCGATAGGTGAAGTCTACCAAGTACGTGGTGACGAGTCAGGATTCCGATGTCCTCCCCTCCGATATAGCCCTCAGGATTTACGAACTCGGCCGCGACATAAACGTCAAAGAGACCTGTTTTGGCGTCATCATCGACGGCGAAGAGGAGGATATATCGGCGACGGTGGAGGATCTGAGGAAGATGGACGAGACCAACATCTTCATCAAAGATCGGGGCTTCTCTCCCGGAGACCCACGAAGGTGCAGGGGCCACCGAGGCGGCGGGGCCAGGCCCGGCTTTTACATGATGGAGCACGAGTCAGAGATCCTGCCCCTGATATCCCGGGGGCTCGCCTCCGAGGCTAGGGGGGAAGATCCTCCCTCCGGGGTCGAGACTAAGAGGCGTCCGACATTGGAAGATTTGGAAGCGATGATTAACGAGGAATTTTCCTGAGGTCCTTTCATGGTTAAAGTCATGGTATACCCCCCCACCAGCATGATCCTCGCGGATCTCGTCGAGAGGAAAGGCCACGAGGCGCTGGTAGTCTCAAAAGAAGTGAGAAAGAAGGTCGACACCCCCGGTCTCGACTCGCCCCCCCTGAACATGACCCCCGAAGACCCCAAGAAGGGGCTGAAGTACGCCGCCGTCGACGTCCCCTCCGGGGTGAGAGGGAGGATGGCGCTCCTGGGGCCGATGATAGAGGAGGCGGAGGCGGCGATCGTGATAAAAGGAGACGACTGCACCCTGGGGTGCACCGGCTGCGCCAGGACCAACGAGCTCGCCCGCTTCCTCCTCAAGACGAAACGGATACCCCTTCTGGAGCTCGAATACCCCGAAGATGAGGTTGAAGCGAAGCGGTTCGTCTTCAAGATCCGGGAATTTCTGGAGGGTTTGAGTTGATCAGGATAGCCCAGCTCTCCTGCGGCCCCGAGTACAGCGGCGTCCAGGGAGAGCTGCAGAAGGCCGCCGATATGGTGGGCGCAGAGCTCGTCTTCCCCGAGGTATCCCTCGAGGACGTGAGGGACGTAGAGAACAGGTTCGGGATCGAGGTGGCCAGCGGCGACCTGAACCTGGCCATGGCCAGGGCGACCCGGATCGTGGAGAATCCCGACCTCGCCGACGCCGTCTTCGTCGCCACCTGCTTTAGGTGCGCCGAGGGGGCTATCGTCAGAAGCGAGATCCGAAAGTACATCCACGAGAACTCGCGGATCCCCGTCCTCAGCTACTCCTTCACCGAGAGGACGACCGCCGAGACGCTCCTCACCAGGATGGAGGCCCTCGTCACCACCGCACGGTTCAAGGGGCTCCTCTCCCGGGAGAGGCAGACCGGCCTCACCGCCGGGATCGACTCCGGCTCGACGACGACCAAGTCGGTGGTGATGAGGGATAATGAGGTCATAGGGACCGGCTGGGTCCCCACCACCGAGGTGATCAAGAGCGCCGAGGCCGCCTATAGCGAAGCCCTGGAATCGGCGGGGGTCAAGAAGGAGGAGATCGAGGGGCTGGGGACGACGGGATACGGCCGCCACCTCATCGGCAAGCATTTCGGGGCGAAGCTCGTCCAGGAGGAGATCACCGTCAACTCCAAGGGGGCGGTCTTCCTGGCGGACGCCCAGAAGGGAAACGCGACGGTGATCGACATCGGCGGGATGGACAACAAGGCGATCTCCGTCCAGGACGGCGTCCCTGGCACCTTCACCATGGGCGGGATCTGCGCCGGCGCCTCGGGGAGGTTTCTGGAGCTGACCGCCAAGCGTCTCGGCGTCGAGATAACGGATCTCGGCAAGCTTGCCCTGAAGGGGGACCACAAGAAGGTCCCCATGAACAGTTACTGCATCGTCTTCGGTACCCAGAGTCTGGTCAACAGCCTCTCGGCGGGTTCGAGCCCCGAGGACGTGGCTATGGCAGCCTGTCACAGCGTCGCAGAGCAGGTCTTCGAGCAGCAGCTCCAGGAGGTGGAGGTGAAGGAGCCTGTGATCATGGTGGGGGGGACCGCCCTCATCGAGGGGCTGCCCCGGGCGATGGAGCAGCTCCTCGGGCTGAAGGTGACGGTCCCCGATTACGCCCAGCACATCGGCTGCGTCGGAGCGAGCCTCCTCGTATCGGGCCTTGTGGAGGATTGAGATGGAGATGGACCCCCTCGAGGTCTTCGAGGTCGAAATGCCCGGCGAGGATTACGGGGCAGAGAAGTACAGGGAGATCATCATGGACATCCTCCAAGATCTGGGGCTGATCAGGTCGATAGGCAGGCTGCGGGTCTACGTCGACATAAAGATCCCTTACTTCGCCGTCCACGGCATGATCCGGGGTAAGCAGCCGCCCCTGAGGGTAGGAGACGTCGGAGATCTCCTTTACGCTGAGGGGGGCTATCAGATCACCGTCGAGGATGAGGAGCATATGGCAGGCCTCATCCGGGCCCTCTGGGAGAAGTACGGCAGGGAGAAGGTGGAGCAGCCCGAGAGGAACATCCTCGTCGTCCTATCGGAGGAGTCTCCCGAGGATCTGGTGGTGGCAGACACCGAGACGGAGTTCCGGCGGGACCTCATGGACGCCCTCGTCCGGATAGCCCCGGAGGGGTTCCGGAACAGGAGGAACGAGATGGGCAAAGAGAGCTTCTTCTTCCTGGCCGCGGAAGAGACGATAACTCCAGAGATGATCGCCGAGGCGAAGGAGAGGCTGGGAGGGATGACAGATGCTTGATCCCGTGATGTTCACCGGCGGCGTCTACAAACACGACCTGGTGACGGAGCTCGTCGAGGACCTGGGAGGCTACCTCCTCCAGAAGAACGTCACCCAGAGCGAAGTGATCCTTCTGATGCTCGTCCCCCATGAAGACCTTCCGATCCTCGAGGCCCTGACCAAGGAGCTGCGAGGAAAGCTCGAACGGGCGCCCCTGGCTGGGACGGAGATCGCCGTCGTAACCCCCACCCTCGCCATACATCACCTCCCTCACCCCGCCTGCGACGTCGCCGAGTACCTCAGAAGGCACGGGGCCAAGAGCAACATGATCGGGATGGGCCGGGGGGTCGCGAAGAAGATCTCCCAGATAGACGAGTTCGAGACCGCCCTCATAAACGAGCATGACGCCGTCGTCTTCACCTTCGGCAACTTCGCCGACTGCATCATCAAAAAAGAGCACCTCTACCGAACCCTCACCGTCCCAGTCATCCTCACCGGAGGGCCGGAGATGAAGAAGGAGGACCTGCCTTTCGCCTTCGAGTACGTCCCGCGGGTCGGGAGGATAGCCCATCGGTCCCGGAAGGCGACGGAGATAGGGTCTCTGGACAACATAGTAGCCGCCGTCGGAAGAGCCCTCGACAGCGTCCGGACCTCGATATCGAAGGACCCCCTCACCACCACCCCGCCCCGGGTGATGGAGGCGGTCAGAGAGCAGGTTCCGGATGTCACGGAGTCCCTCTCGCCGCTGCCGATAGCCCTCAACTTGAACGGCCTGAGGATAAAGCTCCCCTTCGAGGAGTACAGCGAGGCGGTCAAAGGCGTCACCTTCGATGAGGGTGTGACCCTGGAGGAGATCGCCCGAGTCGTCCCCTCCAGGATGAAGAACTATATACTCGTTCGGATATTGCCCGTCTCTGAGACCGGCTTTGTCGTCTAGGTGAGTTGAATGAGTTTTGAAGAAGATCTGGAGAGGATCCTCGATAAGGGCAAGGAACAGACGGCGGAGGATATGCTCGCCTCCATCGAGAAGGCCTACGGCGAGGTCCCGTACATATTCGGGTTCATGAAGGACAAGCCCGAGCTTCTGGTGACTAAGATCCTTCACAACAACGCCATCATCAGAAGCTCCAAGACCCTGGACCTGGAGACTCAAGAGCTGATATCCATCGCCGTCGCCGCTGCGGTCCGCTGCAGCCACTGTTTAAAACTGCATCTGAGGATCGCCAAGAGGATGGGGATCTCCAACGACGAGATCGCCGCCGCCCTCCTCATCGCCGGGAACATAGCCAACGCCACCGTCCTCGCCATGGCCACCCGGGAGCTGAAGGAGGAGAGGGAGATCTGCTCCGTCTGCCACGTGGCCGGGGACAAAGACCCGATGGAGATCTGATTTAGGGGTCTACAGGTCTACAACGCCCGGGATCGCCGGAGAAGTCTCCAAAAACTATCGGATGGCGGTGAGCGCCCGTCAGTGTCGGTGCTCCCTGCAGGCGTTCTCGTCGGTCGCCTCTTCGAGGTATCCCTCCTTCCAGTCGGCTATGGCGTCCCTGACGGTCCCGGTCGCCCCGACGAAGACCTCTATCCCGTATCCCTCGAACATCTTCACCGCCTTGGGCCCGAGCCCTCCCGCCAGCATCACCTGGGCGCCCTTGGCGGAGATCAGCTCAGGGGGAAGGCCGGTCCCTCCCATGTGCTCGCTCGTATTTCTCACCACATCGAAGTCGCCGGTATCCACGTCGACTATCGTGAAGGTCTCGGCCCGGCCGAAGTGGGCACATATCAGTTCATTGAGACCTCCGTCCCCCATGGTTGGAACTGCAACTTTCATATCGTACCACCCGCATCGCAGAGAGTATGGATATTCAACTATTTGGCCTGGAATATGCTACCGCATATTTAAATGCTCCGGATATATTGCTCACCCTTATGGGAGTTAAATTTACATAATACTTATTTGCGGCCCCTGAGATGGACGATCGACCCCGAGGGATTCGAATCCGACGAGGTCGCCTAACCTCATCGATAACCGTTTGACTGAAGGCGAGGCCTGCGGATCTTCCCGGGACCATCGGGCCCCCTCACCCCATCTTCACCGGGATCCTCTTCACCGGCTCGCGGCCCAGGAGGACCATCCCGAAACGCTCGTGGACTTCGCCGGTCTCGGGGCTCTTATCGTGCCAACGGGCGAGGAACTCCTCCTCGGGGAGCCACGTCCTGCGGAAGGACGCGGGATCTTCGAAGATGAGGATGCCGTTGGTGTAGCCTATGACGATGGCGTAGTGGCCGTCATCGTAGTCCGTCCTCCAGTCCTCGAGAGTCATGTACCTCTCGGCCCAGGCCTGGAGGAGGACGATGACGGGCCTGCCCTCATCGACGCGCACCTTCACCTCCCCAAGCCCCCACATGTTCTTGGCCAGGACCTGAAAGCCCATCTCGCCGGCTACGTCGATCATCCTCCGGATCGGGGTTCCCATCTCGTCGGTCTTCAGCTTCTCGAAGAGCTCGTCTAGGCGCAGGTCCACGCCGTAGTACGCCATCACCAGCTGGAGCGCCTTGGCACCGCAATCGAAGTCGAAGGCCTGCCTTCCAATATCGATATCTATCACGGGCATCGTATCATATTCCTCCACGGGCCTTATGATACATAACGGAGAGGGACTCGGCGAAGGCGACCCTGAGGATGTGGAGGCTCACCAGGTCCGGGATCCCGTCCTCGTCGAGGTAGAGCCGCTGGTTCGTCTCCTGGAGGATGGCGGGTGCCCGACCTCCGACAGGGACCATCGAATCGACCGAATGCTCTGCGCAGATGGAGCCGTAGACGCCGTCGTATTCGGAGGAGTTGACGGTAACATAGACCTCCGGCAGCCGCTTTTGGAGCTCTTCAGCGTAGATCTCCACGTAGATATCCGGAGAGAAGCGAACCCTCCTCCCGTCCTCCAGAGAACGCTGATAATTCATGATGTCTATCTGATCGTCTCCGACGCCCCGGGCCGTTATCGTCGAATGCCCCTCAAAGAGAAAGGAGGCGCCTGCCGCTATACTATCGCCGATCTCTCGGTGGAACGGGACTATGTATCTATCGGAGAGGCTCCTGCGAGCAGATCCATCGGGCTCTTTCCCCTCCCTGTAGATCGCCCTTCCAAATACGTCCCTTAAGGGGACGGAGTCTTCGATGACCGCTGGATCGCGGTTCGCCTCCAGGATTATGCTGCAGTAGGGGAAGGTGAGATGATCGTTTCCGAGGAGGTCCCGGAAGTCGTATAGATAATCTGTAAACCAGTCGATGTTTCTGGCGAGGGCGAGGAACTCCTCCGATAACCTCGAAGGCTCTATCTCCGCCGGGATGACGAGGCCGGCGTGGGGTACCACGGTGATGAGCTCCTCGAATGGCAGAAGGTCAGCCCCCTCTCTTGTATAGATCCCGGTTTAGCTCACCGCTGATATTTATACTGATGGGCCTGCCGCGTACCTCCGGATGCGATCTTATTTGATTTTTTCGGTTCATAGACCCATTCCTTCGATCCAGAGAAGCAGGCCTATGAGGATGATCGCCGCCGGGACGACGACCGCCCAGGAGCCAACCCCCAGGATCTCGGGGATGGTGGCGTCGCCGAAGTCGCCCCTGGAGAGGACCGTCTCTTCCAGCCTCGGATAGAGCTCTGCAAAGACGGCGGCCCCCAAGAGGATCCCGCCGACGCCGCCGAGGAGGGCGTCGATGGATCCCTGGCCGACGGCTCCGGCCACCGTCCCCGGACAGTATCCGAGAAGGGCGAAGCCGGCGCCGAATATGAGGCCGCCGAGGGCGGTGGACCCCCAGGAGCCGGGCTTTGGGTGGAGCCTCACCCACCCTCGGCTCCGGAGGAGGTGGACTCCTATCATCCCGGTTATCACCGCCGAGGCCATCACCTTGAAGACTGTGAAGTCGACGAGGAGGAGCTGACCGAGGATGACGTCGTATCTGGTCACCCCCCCCTTCTGGAGGAGAAAGCCGAAGACGATGCCTATGGATAGGCCGACGGCGAGCTGGGACCTCGGATCTTTCCTGAGATCTTCAAGTATATCGAGCATCTCTTCCATCACCACCTCAGACCCCGGACCCGAAGAGAAGGATCGCCCCGGCGATCCCGCCGGCGAAGAAGCATGCAGCTGCGAGCCAGGAGCTGGCGGCGAGCTGGAGCGTCCCGCTGATCCCGTGGCCGCTGGTGCACCCCCCCGCCCACCGGGCCCCCAGCCCCATGAGAGCGCCGCCGACGAAGGCGGCGGCGGTTCTCTGGAACGGATCGGGACCGAACCGATCGAGCCAGAGAGGGGGGACGATCTCCAGCCGGAGATTCCCCGAAAATGTAGCAGAGAGGAACGATCCTATGACGACACCAAAAACCAGCATCACCTCCCACTCTACGGCAGGCTTGAACTTCCTGTAGTACGCCTTCTCGGAGACGGCGGTTCCGATGAAGAGCTTCTCGATAATACCGCTCGTCCTGACGTAGGCGGCTGAACAGCCGATGGGCCTATCGGACAGGAGGAACGCCAGGATGCTCAAGACCCCTATACCCACCCCGACGACGTAGGGGGACCACAGATCCATCTTCAGATACTCCAGCATCGGGATCTCCTCGAAGCTTTATGAAGTGGGGGTCCTCGGGGAGGGGGATCGTCCAGTTCTCAGATCCTCCCGCCTGACCTCCCTCCAAACCACCCTTCTACGTCGTCACCTCTTTATAAAGGTGGTACGGAGATGGGAGGGATTTGAGAGGGTGTTATGGAATGATGAAGAAACTTCTGATAATGGCAGCGGTGATGGCATCTATCTCACCCCTCATCTCCGGGAGTCAGGCCGACCCCGGCGTAAGGGGGGTCGAAGACCTGGTGGCCCTCCTCACCGACTATGGGACCACCGGCTTCTACGCTGGCGCCCTCGAGGGGTCGATCTACTCCGCAAACCCGGAGGCGAGGATATCCACCATAACCCACCAGGTCTCTGCCTTCGACGTCGCCGAGGGGTCCTATATACTGGCTCAGGCGGCGCGGGAGTTTCCGCCGGGGACGGTCTTTGCGGCGGAGGTCGATCCCGGTGTTGGGGGTGGAGCGCGCGCTATCGTCCTGGTGACGGCGGACGGCAAACTCTTCGTCGGACCTGACAACGGCCTCTTCTCCGGGGTCATGGAAGACCTCGGGATAGCGTCCATCCGGGAGATCACAGACCCCAACCTGACGGCCAAAGGAAAGACAGCCGCCTTCAGAGGGGTCGGGATCTACGGACCCGTCGCCGGCCGCCTCTCCGCCGGGATGGACCCCACCTCCATCGGCCCCGAGATCTCCGATCCCGTCAGGATCGAGGCGAGACGGGGTGGGATCGAAGATGGAGCCATCGTCGGAACCGTCGCCCTCGTCGATCACTTCGGAAACCTCGTCACCGACATCCCGGGGGAGCTGGCCGACGAGGCGGGCCTCGCGCCGGAGGATGGGGTTGAGATCGCCTTGGACGGGGAGGTCGTCGAAGCGACCTTCGGGAGGACCTACGCCGACGTTCCCGCCGGCGAATGGGTCTTATTTGCCGGCCCTTCGGGACGGCTGGAGATAGCCATCAACATGGATAGCGCCGCCGAGGCGGTCGAAGCCACCCCTGGGACGACGGTCCAGGTCCGGAAGATCTGAACTTTCAGAGGTAGAGGAGCTCCACCATCCATGAAGCGACGATGATGAAGATCAGGGTCATGATCCCTCCGACCTTCAGGAAGTCGGCGCTCTTATACCCGCCGGGGGCCATCAGGAGGACGTTTACCTGGTGGGTGGGGAGGAGGAAGGAGTTGGAGGCGGAGAGGCCGACCAGGAGGGCGAGGGCCCTCGGATCGATCCCCATCCCCTGACCCATCACCATGACGAGGGGGACGAGGAGGACGGCTGCCGCCACGTTGGATATGAAGAGGGTGAGGAAGGTGGTGAGGGCCGCCACGGCGATGAGGGCGACTATGGGAGGAGATCCCTCGAGAAGGTTCATCAACGCCATCGCAGCGAACCTGGCCGCCCCGCTCTCCTCCATGGCTATCCCCAGGGGTATCAGCCCTGCCAGGAGGACGACGGTCCTCCAGTCTACGGCACCGTACGCCTCGTCAACGGGTATCACCTTCAGAAGGACCATGGCGAAGGCGCCGGTGAGAAGGGCGATGGAGATCTGAAAGCCAGCCAGGGCCAGGGCCAGGGCCCCGAGGAAGCAGAGGGTTGCAGGGATCGCCTTCGACGGGGTCAGGCTCACCGACTCGACGGGGGTCAGAAGGACGAAGTTGCGGTCAGATCCGATCTTTCTTATCCTGTCCCAGAGGCCGTGGATGACGAAGGTGTCCCCCGGGTTCAGGGGACGGTCGGCGAAGTCCTTCCTCTGCTCCTCCGTCCCGCTTAAGAGGAGGATCGGCTCGACGCCGTAATTCTTCCGTACCCCTATCTCCCTGAGGGTCTTTCCGACTATGGAAGACCGGGGACGGACGACGACCTCGGCAAAGCCCGCCTCCGCCTCGCAGAGGAGATCGCTCAGCCTGAGATCGTCGGTGATCTCCCAGAGGTCGTGCTCAGAAGAGAGCCGCTGGAGATCCCCCTTCTCCCCCAGGAGAGCCAGAACCTGGCCCGGTGAGAACCTAGTCCTCCTCCAGGGGGAGTAGATAACCTCCTCCCCCTCCACTATGGCGAGGAGGGTGACACCGTAGTTCCGCCTCATCCGGACATCCTCCCGGGTCTTATCGACGAAGTCGCTCTTCCAGGATACGAAGTAGTACCTGACGATGGAGGGGAGCTGCCAGGTTTCAATCAGATCCACCTGGGCCCCGGAATCGGTCTTCGAACTATCGGCCTTCGGAAGGAGCCGATGGCCGTAGATCAGGAAGTATCCTATCCCCGAAGCCAGAAGGACGATCCCGATGGGGGTGACGCTGAAGAAGCCGAAGGGCTCCTCCCCGCTCTGGACCATCAGGTCGTTGAGAACTATCAGGGGGCTGGATCCGACCATGGTCAAAGTCCCCCCCAGGATAGCCGAGAACCCCATCGGCATCAAGAGCCTCGATGCCGGGATCCTGGTGGTCTTGGATATCCTGAGGATCGCCGGTAAGAATAGGGCTGCGGAACCGACGTTCTGCATGAAGGCGGAGATGAATCCCACCACCGAAGACGTGACCCCGAGAAGCCTCCTCTCTTCGGACCCGGCCACCCTCATGACCGCCCTGCTGATGCCGTTGACCACCCCCGCCCTCTCCATGCCTTTGCCCAGGACCATTATGGCAGCTATGGAGATGACGGCGTTGCTCCCAAACCCCGACAACGCCTGGGCCGGGGTTGCAAGGCCGGTCCAGGCGAGGAGGAGGAGGATCAGCACCGCCGCTACGTCTATCCTCACCACCTCGGTGACCAGAAGGAGGACGGCCACAGCCACCACGACGAAGGCGAGCTCGATCTCCGGGGTCATGCCGTACATGATCCACCACGCACCTTTGAAAGGTAATCTCTCATCACCGTTAATATCTCTTGGGTAGGATAGCTTCGATGAGCCGACGGCGATCGGCTCGATGAAGGATTATTGAGAGCTTTCTTGGCCTGAAATCCTGGAAATTAATGCGCAAACCGTCACCTTCGCAGACTATCACCTATCCGCCGGGATGGATGGATGAGGGCGGTGCCCCATCACTTCGACCTCGAATATTTGACTATTCGTGCGGGATGGGAAGATCGTCACCGCTTCTGGGCGATGGCTCCGATGAAGGTCCTCGGTCCGGAGGGTCAGCTGAAGGCGAAGGTTATCACTCCGACGACCGACGCCGTCACCACCGCCCCTGCGATCAGGACTCCGATGGCGATGGCGGGAAAGGCCTCCCTGAACTTCAGGCCGAAGATGAAGGCTATGGCAGAGCCGGTCCAGGCCCCCGTCACGGGGAGGGGGAGGGAGACGAAGAAGATGAGGGCGAGAAGGCCGTACTTCCGGTGCCTCTCGACGTGGTTTCTGTAGGTCCGGGAGAAGAGCCAGGAGAAGAAGACTTTGCCGGGGCGGTATCTCATCAGCCGGAGGGATACCGGCTCCAGGAATAAGAGGAGGAGGACGACAGGCACCAGGTTTCCGACGACGGATATGGCATAAGCCTCCAGGGGAGGGATGCCGTAGACTCCTATGGCGAGGGGTATCGCCCCCCGCAGCTCGAAGACCGGCGACATCGCGAGAAGGAAGGTGGCGAGCCATCCCGGTATCGAATAGAAGAGCTCTATCAGACCGACCACTCTCCGAAAGTCTCAACCTTCTCAAAACCAGAACCTGAGTTCGAGGAATATCCCCTTCTATCAGTCCCCTATCGAGCCCTTTATGCTGACCGTCAGCACCGACTCATCTTTGGGGGAGGTGACAGAGATCTTCAGATCGACGGGGACCCGACCGAAGGCTACCTTCAGGGGGCGATCATCCTCGCCAGCGAGTTCAACCCTGACCCCCTCCGCCATCCGGGCGACGGCCTGGGCTATATCGCGAAGCTCGGGGAGGCTGACGGCCAGAGGGCTCTTCTCATCACCGCTCACCCTGGCGGATATCGGCGACTCGATACCCACCGAAACCAGGAGACCTCCGTCCCTGCCGGTCCCCTTCACCTCGGCTACGATCGGATACTTCTGCGCATCTTCGCTCCCCTGTACCTTGGCCTTGGCTTCCGCATTGACGTTCAGAGATACCATGAACTTCCACCTGGTAGCTACTTACCGCATCCTCTGATATAAATGAATGCGAAGGGCCTCCCCTGACCCCTGAGGCCCCGCCAACCCGATCGGTCTCCCCGATGAACCCTGAGATCTCCTCAGGGCCTTGTTCCGATGCAGAAGATGTTCTCTGCGCCCCTCGTCGACTTTACGAAGGCCCAGTCGGACCTCTGGCCTGTATTCCATCCGTTGGGACATCGGGACCAGGTGAAATCTTTTCCTTCCTCGTCGGAGAGAAGGGGGGTTTTATCCACCTCCAGCCCTTCATCGGTCGTCAGGTAGACGGTCCCGTTATTTCCATGGACCCAACGGGGGTCCCCCTCCCAGACGTAGTATCCGTCGGCCTGGAGGATCACCCCTTTGGGTATCGGTTTGGCTCCGGTCCATCTCCCGGAGGTGGGCAGGATCTCGACTATCGATACCGTCCAGCGGCCTATATCCACGGAGTCGTCCCCGGTGTTGTAAAGCTCCACCCACTCCACCCCATCGTCGGGCGGGTTAAGCTCCACTTCATTGATGACGACCGACCCCGATGCTGGCGACAAGGCCGATAAGATCGTCAATGACGCCATGACAAGTTTCAAGATCAGCTTCATGATTAACCCCCACATCAATCTCTTCCGGGACTTCCCCGTCCCGGCCCGCAGGATATTGAGGACCTTCGAATAAATAACCGTGTCGATGGATAGGGAGGGGGGACCTAGATCTCGTCCCCCCCACTCGTCTATAGAGAATTGGAACCGTTTCTTGTCCCCTTCCCGAAGATCCAGTCAGACCTCTGGTCGGTGTCGAAGCCGTCGGGATGGCGGAAGTGGGTGAAGAAGTTGTCGCTTCTGTCGCTGAGGAGGGGGGTCTTGTCGACCTCCATGCCGTCTTCTCTCTTCAGGATCACCGTCCCGGCGCCGGTGGGGTGGATCCAGTTTCGATCCCCTTCGGCTACGTAAAAGCCGCCGGGAGGGATGAGCGTCTCCTGAGGTATCCTCATAACGCCGGTCCAGGCGGGCTCGGTGTCGACGATCCATACGGTCCAGCGGCTGATATCAACATCTTCGGCCCCGTTGTTATAGAGCTCCACCCACTCGTTGCCGTCGCCGGGGGGGTTGAGCTCCACCTCGTTTATCACCACCGCCCCGATGACCGGAGAGGATATTGCCAAGACCGCCAGTAAGGAGGTCAAAGCTCCCAGGTAAGTACGAGTCGCCACAAAATCCCCGCCTCTTGACTAAGATAACCGATCCCCAAGTCGCTATACCTCTTCGATCTTCCAGATCATGCCCTGATGGAGAGGACGTTCTCCGATCCCGGAGTGGCCTTCATGAGCTTCCAGTCGGACTTCTGGTCGGTGTCGACCCCGTTGGGATAGCGGCCATAGGTGAAGTCGCTGTCACCATCGTCGGTGATGAAGTGGGTCTCGTCGACCTTGAACCCCCCGACATCCACCAGGGTCACATAGCCGCTGTACTCCTGTCCCCACTGAATGGAGCCCTCGGCCACATAGTAGCCCTTTGCAGGGATGACCGTCCCCTCGGGTATCGCAATCGGCCCTATCCAGGGGAGGTTGACGATGGATACGACCCAGCCAGAGATCTCCACGTCTTCCTCACCGTTGTTGTAAAGCTCGACCCATTTGGTTGCGTTTCCCGGCGGATTCAGCTCCACCTCGTTGATCACTACGGCGGCTGCTCCGATGGCGGATAGTGCTGCGATGCAGAGCACGGATATTGACAAAGCGGATATGATTCGTCTCGTTAAGATCCCCCACATATCTCAAAGTCCCCGGACGGATCCGGGGCATGGCGGCTGGAAATATCTTCCAGGTAGATAACGGTATCGATCCGCGGGAGATGCCGAACGCAGGCTCCAAAGGAGAGGGGGGGCTCACCTCCGATCGACGATGCCGCCCGATCTGAGAGAGGTCAGGGTTATATTATGACCATAACCCCATAGCCTCCGCCATGGAGTACTCGCAAGGAAGCCTCGGCAGGATTTTCGTCATCAGGCTATCGGACGGTGAGGATCTGATCGGCTCATTAGATCGATTTCTGGCGGAGAAGGAGGTCGCCTCCGGGATGATCCTCTTCCTCGGGGCCCTCCGGCGGGGAAGGATCGTAACGGGTCCCCGGGAGCCGACTATACCCCCGAAGAGCCCCTTCGTCCAGGATCTGGAGGGGGGCTTTGAGACCTTCGGCGTCGCCACCGTCTATCCAGGGGAAGGCGGGGAGCCGAGGGTACACATCCACGCCTCCTTCGGGAGGGATGACCAGGCCTTCACCGGGTGCCTGCGGGAGAGGGGTGAGGCCTACCTGGTGGTGGAGGCGGTGGTATTCGAGTTTCTGGGTCTCTCCGCAAAGAGGCTCTTCGACGAAGAGTCCGGCCTCCTCCTGGCCAACCTGAAAGAGAGGTTCTAGATGAGGAGGAGAAGTGAGGGGAGGTGGGAGAGGGGAAGAGGGTTGCCGCCCCTTCCCATATCGATGGAGGAGGCGAAGCGGCGGGGGGTAGACCGCTTCGACGTGATCCTCGTCTCGGGAGACGGGTACGTCGACCACCCCTCCTTCGGGGCGGGAGTCATCGGGAGGGTCCTGGAGGATGCGGGGTACGCCGTCGGGGTCATCCCCCAGCCCGACTGGAGGCGGGCCGAAGACCTCTCCGCCCTGGGGACCCCCCGGCTCTTCTTCGGCGTCGCCTCCGGGAACGTCGACTCGATGGTCAACAACTATTCGCCGAATAGAAAGAGGCGAAGAAGGGACGTCTACTCCCCCGGTGGCCGCCTCCTCCGCCCCGACCGGGCGGGGATCGTCTATGCCGACAGGGTCCACGCCCTCTTCCCCGAGACGCCGATCGTCCTCGGCGGGATCGAGGCGTCTCTGCGGAGGTTCGCCCACTACGACTTCTGGTCCGACTCCGTCCGAAGGTCGATCCTCGCCGACGCCCCCGCCGAGATGATCGTCTTCGGGATGGGGGAGAGACCGGTTCTGGAGGTCGCCGGCCGCCTCTCCTCCGGGGAGGAGATCTCCGATATCAGGAACGTTCCCGGGACCGCCTTCAAGATGGCGGTCCGGGAGTGGAGGTCTTCGGACCGGGAAGGGCGGCTTCAGATCCCCTCCTTCGACGAGGTGGCGAAGGATAAGAGGAGGTATGCCGAGGCCTTCTGCCTCCACCACGCCGAGCAGGACCCCTATCGGGGAAGGGCCGTCGTCCAGCCCCACCCCAAGACTGTGATTATCCAGAACCCGCCGGCGACCCCCATGACGACCGAAGAGCTGGACCGGATCTACGAGCTCCCCTACACCCGGGAGGCCCACCCCTCCTACCATGAGGAGATACCGGCCCTGGAGCCGGTGAGGTTCTCCATCACCACCCACCGGGGATGCTTCGGATCCTGCTCCTTCTGCGCCCTCACCCACCACCAGGGAAGGATCGTCCAGTCCAGGTCCATCGACTCCCTGGTGAGGGAGGCGGAGGCCATGACGGAGCACCCCCGATTCAAAGGGGTGATCCAGGACGTCGGCGGCCCCACCGCCAACATGTACGGTATGGCCTGCTCCCTCTGGAAGACCTGCGGGGCCTGTGCCGATAAGCTCTGCTCCCCCGCCTGCCCGACCCTCGCCGCCGACCACAGCCGGCAGCTGGAGCTCCTCCGCCGCCTCCGGGAGATACCGGGGGTGAAGCGGGTCTTCGTCAGCTCCGGGATCAGGCACGACCTGATCCTGGCAGATAAGTCAGCGGCAGGGGATGAGTACCTCCAGACCCTCACCCGCCACCACGTCTCCGGCCACCTGAAGGTGGCGCCCGAGCACGTCTCCGCCTCCGTCCTGGCGGCTATGAAAAAGCCCCCCCGAAACGTCCTGGAAGAGTTTTTACGGCGGTTCAAGGCCATCAGCCGGGAGGAGGGAAAGGAGCAGTACCCCGTCCCCTACTTCATCTCCGGCCATCCCGGCTGCGAGATCGCGGACATGATAGAGCTTGCCGAGTACATCCGGGACCATCGCCTTTATTCCGAGCAGGTCCAGGACTTCACCCCGACGCCGATGACCGTCTCGACCTGCATCTACTATACGGGCATCGACCCTTTCACCGAAAAGGCCGTCCACGTCCCCCGCGGTCGAGAGAAGGAGATCCAGAGGGCGATCCTCCAGTACCGGGATGAGAGAAACTGGCCCCACGTCCGGGAGGGGTTGCGCCTCGCCGGAAGGGAGGATCTCATCGGCGACGGGCCGGAGTGCCTGGTGCCGAGGGGGAGGTGAGGAGGGAGACGTCCCGGCCTGGGATAAGATCCACCGTCGCCCACTATCCCGGAACCGTTCATCTCAGTATTGGAGGATCCCGGATGATTCCAACGCTCTTACCCCCTGGTGATCAATCCGGGGGCGAGCCTCGCCCTCCGAAGTGGCGGTAGCTCCCCGAAGAGGGCCATCTCCTCCCCCCGAATGACGAGCGCCCCGGTGACCCCCGGGACCGCCACCACATGGAAGGAGTCGGCGAGGGGTGATGCCGATCCGACGGCGTTGCCCAGGGCCGTCGCCGCGGCGTCCGCCAGGGGGACGTCGTCGGAGACGACGACGGCCGCGTCGGCGGACCCGAAGCTGATGGAGGGGCCGACGGTCCCGCTGCTGGTGCAGATCCCGAGGGGCTTTTTCCGGGGTGGGACCTCGAAGGCCAGGTCTTTGATGGGGGAGGGACCGGCGTAGATCCCCATCAGGACGGGCCGGTCGCAGACCAGGGCGACGTCGCCGCCGTTGTCGACGACGGCGTGGTCCGCCCCGGCTCTGATCATCGCCTCCAGAGCGAAGAGGGCGATAGTCCCGGCAACGCCGCTCATGGGGCCGATCCCGACGGCCCAGGCCGCCCTCGCCATCTCTCTTACGATCAGAGGGGCGTCTTTTGCGGGGAGGTCGTAGGGCTCCAGGGTGACGAGGAAGAAGGGGTCGGATCTGATGAACTCCTCCAGGAGCCCCCGCTGGATGGCGATCTCCTCCTTCGCCGCCTCCAGGTGGTCTCTCTCCTGGGCGGTGATGGTGACGATCGTCTCCTTCAGACGAAACCTCTCCCTCTGGAGATCTGATGCCTCCGTCACCCTCTCATCGCCCTCTCGTCAGCCTCTCGCCAGCCTTCCTCCGGGGGCGAAGCCCCTGGCTTCATAAGAGGAGTTCCGGCCCCCTTCAGCGCCTTCGCGACGATCTCGCGCCTCCCCCTCAGGAGGACCTCGATCTCTTCGCCGTACCTCACCTCCTTAGGATCCGCCACCTCGTAGAGCCTCGAAAGCTGCTTCAACCCCTCCTCCGACGGCGGCAGGCGGAGGACGAACTCCTCCAGGGGGGGAAGCTTCTCAGCTATCATATCGAGGAGGACGTCGATGCCATGCCCCTCCCGGGCGGAGATGAAGACGGGGTTTGGCGCCAGGTCCCGGATCAGATCGGACCGTTCCAGGGCGACCTCGGGGTCGATCCTGTCCACCTTGTTCAGGACCGATATGATGGGGGCGTAACATCCGCAGTCCCAGAGCGCCTCGTGGCAGGAGGCGACCCTCTCCCTCAAGAGCTCCGGCGGATCGGATAGGTCGACCACCAGTAAGACGAGGTCCGCTTCGACGATCTCCGCCAGGGTCGACCGGAAGGCCTTGATCAGAAATAGGGGGAGGTCGTCGATGAACCCGACGGTGTCGGTGAGGAGGAAACGCCGATCCCCTGCCGCCACCGCCCGGGTCGTCGGGGATAGGGTGGTGAAGGGCTGATCTCTTGCGGCAACCGCCTCACAGGCTAGGCGGTTGAATAGAGTGCTCTTTCCGGCGTTGGTGTAGCCCGCCAGGGCCACCAGGTCGAAGCCCATCTCCCTTCGCCTCTTGCGCCTCCTCTCCCCCGTCTCCTCCACCCCCTGTAGCTCCGCCCTGATCTTCGCCATCCGTCCCGTGATGTCCCGGTACATCGAGACGTCGTACCTCCCCGAGCCGTGGTATCCGGGCCGCTCGCTCAGCTTCTTGAGGGATTCCATCGTCTTAACGAAGGGCGCCTCGTAGGAGAGGCGGGCGAGCTCCACCTGGAGGATCGCCTCCCTGGTGGAGGCCCGGGAGGCGAAGATCTCCAGGATCAGGTTGAAGCGGTCCATCGGCTGGAGGAGAAACTCCTTATTGATGTTGAATATCTGGCCGGGGCTGAGGGGGTCGTTGAATATCAGCTTCTCCGGCTCGTAGGAGGCGGCCTGGGCGATCTTTCCCCTCCCCAGCTGAAACCTCCTGTCCCTCCCCCTCCGCTGGGATACCTCGGCGATGACGGTGTAGCCGGCGGCCTCGGCGAGCCCCCGCAGCTCCGCCATATCTTCAGGAGGTAGCCCTTCCTTGGGGTCCTCCCGGAAGAGGAGGACCGCCGTCTTCTCCCTATTCATGCCCCTCCGGCCGCGTCCCTTCCTGCCGAAAAGCCGAGCTCTCCGTCCATCAGCCTCAAAACCAGCCTCCTCCCCGCAAAGGAGGCGTGGTGGGCGAGTTCCACCGCCATCCTCTCTCCCCTGGACTCAGGATACTTGAACTCCCGCCCCAGGATGCTCTCGACCCGCCACCGTTCCAGGTTGTAGAGGTCCCCCCTCTCGGCGAGGACGACCCCCGAGAGCCCCCTCACCGAATCCTCGAAGAGGCCGATCACCACCTCCACATCCACCGACTCCGCCACCGTAGGGACGAGCCTCATACCCCTAATCCCCTCGATCCCCTCCGGGGATATCTTCGCCTCCACCGATGCAGAGACCATGATGTACCTGTCGCCCTCCACATGCCTCCCCGATATGTCGACCGCCACCACGTCCAAAGTACCATCTCTTCAGTCCGATATACTTCAGAGGTCGATTATGGCGTGGTGGTCGACGAGATCCGTCGCCTTCTCCAGGGTCAGCCCGGAGCCCCAGGCGATCTCGATAGCCCGTTCTCGGTCGATGAGGTCTTCGGGGGCGTGGGCGTCGGTGTCGACGACGAGCTTCGCCCCCGCCTCCAGGGCGAGCCTCGCCACGTGGCCGTTGGTCAAATTGTGGCCTCGGCGGGCGGTCAATTCGAGACAGACTCCGTTATCCCTCGCCAGATCCGCCTCCTCGATCGTCAAAAAGCCGGGGTGGGCGAGGATATCGGCCCCGATCTCCAGGGCTTTGCGGTTCGTCCCCGGGGCCACCGGCTCGACGGCCGTCTCCCCGTGGACGACGACGAGGTCGGCTCCTAGCCTTCGGGCGAGGGTCGCCAGCTTCTCCATCTTCGCCGGAGGGACGTGGGTCAGCTCGACGCCGGCGAGGATCCTCATCTCCAGTACCTCTTCGAGCTCCTTCACCTTGGAGACCTGTTCTAACACCATCTCTACGTTGGTGAAGTCGACGTGATCGGTGATCCCCAGGGCCCGGCATCCCTTCATCTCCGCCCTCCGGACGAGCTCGCTTGGGATCAGCTCGCCGTCGCTGAATACGGTGTGAGTGTGAAGGTCGATCATGAGCTTGCCAGAATCACAAACGTTATTAAGTATTGCCTTCAACAGAACCAGCCCGAGAAGATCTCCGGAGTTTTCGATGACCACCGCCATCAGACGTTTGGTACTGGACGTATTGAAGCCCCATGTTCCCACGATCCTGGAGCTCGCCGAAGCCCTCAGTAAGCTCGGCGGGATATCAGGGGTGAACCTCAGCCTCTCTGAGGTGGACCAGCAGACAGAGACGATCAAGATCACCATCAAAGGAGAGAAGATAGACTACCTGGCCGTGGAGTCGGTGATCGAGGACTTCGGCGGCGTCATCCACAGCATCGACGAGGTGGTAGCCGGAAAAGAGATCGTCGAAGAGGTGGAGACCGCCCAGGACCGATGACCACCGGCTTCAAATAGCCTTTAGCCTGGGGGCCACCAGAACGAACTGGCCCGCCGGTCTTCTAGATCCTCTCCCCCGAGAGGGGGTCATACCCGCCTCTTTTTTGCCCTCCTGGCGATCTCTTTTACGAGGGCGGTCTTGGGACCCCTCTTCTGCAACAGGATCCGACCTGACTTCTCCCACCACTCTTTAGGGTAACGCTTATCCCTTTCAGCCTCCGCCTGCAGCCCCATCTCCATGGCGGCCGCCATCATCTCGTCGATCGTCGGCTTCTCGAGGGCGTCCCGCCTCGAGACCTGCCTCCCCTCGCCCCTAGATCTGCCGGCGTCGATGTAGGCGGGCCAGATCACCACCCGGCCGTCTTTCTTGGACATACGAAGAGCTATCATGAGCCTTGCCGGATAAGATTTTTGGCCCGGGGCTATCCGGCCCCGGAAGATTCTTGGGATCTGGATCTGGGATAGCCTTTTAGAGAAGAAATGCCGAAATGATCCCTGGAGTTCGTGATCATGAGCGAGAATGCCTACCCCACCGCCAAGGTCGGCGACCAGGAGATACCCTGGGACCCAGAGCAGCTGAGGAGGATCCAGGATCATCCCTGCTTCAGCGAGAAGGCCTGCCACCGCTTCGGCAGGATGCACCTCGCCGTCGCCCCACGATGCAACATCCAGTGCAACTATTGCATCCGGGACTTCGACTGCGTCAACGAGACGAGGCCCGGGGTGACGAGCCAGGTCCTGACCCCGGAGGAGGCGCTCCAGCGGGTCGACGAGGTGATGGAGAAGCTCCACTACATCAAGGTGGTGGCGGTGGCGGGCCCCGGCGAGCCGCTCTATAACGAAGAGACCTTCGAGACCTTCCGGCTCGTGGGAGAGAAGTACCCCCAGGTCATCTTGTGCATCAGCACCAACGGCCTACTCCTCCCCGACACCATCGACCGCCTCGACAGCCTAGGGGTCAGCAACGTCACCGTCACCCTCAACGCCGTCGACCCAAAGATCGGTAGAGAGATCTACGAGCACGTCATCTACGGTGGCAAAAAATACGTGGGCCTGGAGGCGGCGGAGATCCTCCTGGACCACCAGCTGAGGGGCCTAGCGGAGGCTGTCAAACGGAAGATGATCGTCAAGGTGAACACCGTCATCATCCCCACCATCAACGACGACCACATCCTCGAGATCACCAAGGAGATCAAGAAGCTCGGCGTCTACATCCAGAACGTGATGCCCCTCATCCCCCAGTATAAGTTCTCCCACCTCTCGCCCCCGACCCCCGCCGAGAAGAAGAAGGTCCAGGATGAGATGGCCAAGATCATGAAGCAGATGAGGCACTGCCGGCAGTGCAGGTCCGACGCCATAGGAAAGCTTGGCTGCGACGTCCAGCAGGAGTTTGAGAAGAAGAGCTAGGCGGTCCGGGGGCGTCGATCGGGACCAGAGGGGAGGAAGAGGAGGTGGAGGTGGATGCTAGATGGTGAAGAGAAAGATCATAAAGATCGATGAGGCCCTGTGCGACGGCTGCGGTAGCTGTGTCCTCGCCTGCCCCGAGAACGCCATCGAGATCGTCGGCGGGAAGGCTCGGGTGGTGAGAGAGTCCCACTGCGACGGCCTCGGCGCCTGCATCGGCGACTGCCCGGCGGGGGCCCTCTCCCTGGAGGAGCGGGAGGCGGAGGAGTTTGACGAAGACGCCGCCAAGGCCGCAGTCGAACCGGCCCGCCAGGCCCGACCGCCGGGACGCGGGAGGGGCTGCGGGGATGGGGGCGGCCCCGGCGAGGGGGAGGGGAAGGGCGGCTGCCCCGGAGCCCTGAGGGGGATGGGCACGGGGGCGGGAAGGCTCGGATCCTCGAAGCTGGCCAAGAGGCGGGAGATGGCCGAGGCCGGTCCCGCGGTGCTCCGGATAGGTGCCGGAGGAGAGGTGGAGGCGTCGGTGAGGCCGCAGCTTTCAAACTGGCCGGTCCAGATGAGGCTTGCTGCCGTCGACTCCCGCTCGTTCGACGGCGCGCGGCTCCTCATCGCCGGAGACTGCACCGCCTTCGCCTCTCCAGCGGTCCACAGAGACTTCATCCGGGGGAGGACGACCCTCATCGGCTGCCCGAAGCTCGACGAGAGGGAGAGCTTCGTCGATAAACTGGCCGCGATCCTCGCCGCCCACGATGTGGAGGATATCACCGTCCTGGAGATGGAGGTCCCCTGCTGCTCGAACCTGGAGGCGTTCGTCCGGCAGGCGATCAAAAGGGCGGGAAAGGAGGTGGCTGTGAGGAGCGTCATTCTGGGGATCGATGGGGAGGCGCAGGGGTAGATATCCTAATTCAGACTCGCTCCAGATTCCATTTTTCTTTAAAGATCCCGACAGAAAAGCCTTATACCTCCCCCGACCAACTCCCCCCCACTATGGCCGCCCTCCTGGAGATCAAGGACCTCTCGAAGAGCTTCTCGGTGAAGGGCAAGAGCTTCGAGGCGCTCCGCGACGTCAACCTCTCCGTCGACGACAAGGAGTTCATCTGCATCCTAGGCCCCTCCGGCTGCGGCAAGACGACCCTCCTGCGGATCATGGCCGGCCTGGAGAGGCCCTCCGGCGGCGCGGTCCTCCTGGACGGCGTCCCCATCGAGGGGCCGGGGCCCCAGCGGGGGATGGTATTTCAGGAGTACTCCCTCTTTCCCTGGAGGACGATCCTCGACAACGTAGCCTTCGGCCTGGAGCTTCAAGGCGTCTCCAAGGCGGAGCGGCACGAGAAGGCCCACCAGTACATCCAGGCCGTCGGCCTTGCGGGCTTTGAGAACAGCTACCCCCACGAGCTCTCGGGGGGGATGAAGCAGAGGGTCGCCATCGTCCGGGCCCTCGTCAACAACCCCAGGGCTCTATTCATGGACGAGCCCTTCGGAGCCCTCGACGCCCAGACGAGGAACGTCATGCAGTCGGAGCTTCTCCGGATCTGGCAGGAGCAGCAGAAGACCGTCGTCTTCGTCACCCACAGCGTCGACGAGGCGATATACCTCGCCGACCGGGTGGTTATCATGTCCGCCCGGCCGGGGCAGATCAACGAGATCATCGACGTCGACCTCCCGCGCCCCCGGATCAGGACGAGCACCGAGGTGAACCGGTACAGGGAGAGGATCCTCTCCGACCTGAAGAGCCTCAGGAATGGTTAAAAATATATTTTTCTATTTATCATAAATTTCACGTACATTTCTCATATGTTTCTTATACGTTCCTCATATATTCCGGCCCCCGTCCCATCCTCTCCGCCCCGGCCTGGGGCCCTCCAGCGGTCCGCTTTAGGGAGCGTTTATATCCGTAGAGGTACGAATTTTGTCCAAGCTGGTGAGACCGTTGACTAGATCGAAATGGATGGAGCTTCCGCGGCTGGTCGTCGTCGGCAGCGGCGTCGCGCGAGAGGTGGCCGACGTCTGCCGCGACCTAAAGCTGAAGGGCGGAGCCCTCATCGTCACCGGCCCCACCACCTGCGAGCTGGCGGGGGAAGAAGTCTCCCGGCGGATGGAAGATGACGGCTTTGATACCAGCCTGATGATCACGAAATATTCAAAAATAGAGGAGGTGGAGAGGGCAGAACGGATGGCGGCGGATATGGAGGCAGGATTTCTCATAGCCGTCGGCGGGGGCAGGTCGATAGACGTCGCCAAGCTCGCCTCGCAGAGGGCAGGGGTCCACTTCGTCTCCATCCCCACCGCCGCCTCCCACGACGGTATCTGCTCCGCCCAGGCCTCCATCACCATCGAAGGAGAGACGACATCCGTCTCCGCCCACGCCCCCCTGGGGATCATAGCCGACACCTCCATCATCTCCAAAGCCCCCAAGAGGCTCCTGGCCGCCGGATGCGGCGACATAATATCCAACATCACCGCCATAAGGGACTGGAAGCTCGCCTCCAGGCTCCGGGGCGAGGAGTACAGCGAGTACGCTTCGGCACTATCGGAGATGACGGCGAAGATGATCGTCGAGACCGCCCCCTCCCTGAAGCCGGGGCTCGAAGAGTCGGCGAGGGTCGTAGTCAAGGCGCTCATCTCGAGCGGCGTCGCCATGTCCATCGCCGGCTCCTCCCGCCCAGCCAGCGGCTCGGAGCATAAGTTCGCCCACGCCGTAAACCGGATCGATCCGGGGAAGGCGCTCCACGGCGAGCTCTGCGGCCTCGGGACGATCGTCATGATGTACCTTCATGGTGGGGACTGGAAGATGATCCGGTCCGCCCTCCAGGAAGTGGGGGCGCCCACCTCCGCCTCCGAGATCGGCATCGACGAGGAGACGGTGGTCGAGGCGCTGACTACGGCCCACAATATCCGCCCCGAGAGGTATACCATTCTCGGCTCGGGGCTCACCCGAGAGGCGGCGGCGGCGGCGGCAAAAAAGACTAAGATAATATAATTATTACATCGAGGCGAATATCATGTCCGAAGCAGCTACACAGATCACCCTGATAGGGACCAAGCTCGCGACGATAGGGATGGAGTTCATATTCAACTCCCCGTCCCCAGAGTGCGAGACCTGCAAGCTCAGAAACACCTGCACAAACCTGGAGTCGGGGAGGAGGTACAGGATCCTGGGGATCCGGGGGGAGCTGGTCCACGACTGCCCCATCCACGAGGCGGGGGTCCGGGCGGTGGAGGTGACTGAAAGCCCCATCATCGCCGCCATCGATGCCAGGAAGGCCTTCGCCGGCTCCAAGACCGTCCTTGAGCCCCCGAAATGCGACGAGTACGAATGCACCATGTACGACCTCTGCCACCCCGTCGGCCTGAAAGGAGGTGACAGGTGTACCATCGTCGATGTGGTGGGGGAGGCTCCCGAAGAGTGCGAGGTTGGAAACAAGCTGAAGCTGGTGGAGCTTAGGCGCTGAAGCCGTCCGCTTCCACCCCAATTTTTTTGACTACTTCCACCGATTTCGGGTCGCCCACATGAGGAAGGTTCTCACCTACTCCCGGAACGTCTTCGTCCCCGTCACCGACGTCTGCAGGAATCGGTGCCTCTACTGCGGCTTTCGCCGGGACGACGGAAGGGTGATCCGCCGCCGGGAGGCGATCGACCTCCTCGACAGGGGGGCTGCGACCGGCTCTGCCGAAGCGCTCTTCTCCCTCGGGGAGGCGCCCCAAGAGGTCCCCGGCTTCTCCGACCGGCTCAAAGAGGTGGGAAGGGACGACGTCATCGGCTACCTCATCGAGCTCTCAGAGCTGGCCCTGGAGAGGGGCCTGCTCCCCCATACCAACGCCGGCCTCCTCTCAAAGGAGGAGATGAGGAGGCTCGCCCCCTACAACGCCAGCATGGGGCTGATGCTCGAGACGACGGCGGTGGTCGAAGCCCACCGCGCCTCCCCCGGAAAGAACCACCAGCGGAGGCTGGAGGCGATCAGGGCGGCGGGGGAGCTTTCGATACCCTTTACCACCGGGATCCTGGTGGGGATCGGAGAGGCTGCGGAGGATCGGATCCGATCGATCGAGGCGATAAAAGAGATTCACGAGACGTGCGGCCACATCCAGGAGGTCATAATCCAGCCCTTCGACCCCAAGGAAGGGACCCCCATGGCCACCATCCCTCCACCAAGGCAGGAGATCCTGGCAGAGACGGTGAAGATCGCGAGATCTATCCTCCCGCCGGAGGTCGCCGTCCAGGTCCCACCGAACCTGGCTGACCCCCTCCCCCTGGTGGAGGCGGGAGCTTCGGACCTGGGAGGGATCAGCCCCGTCACCCCGGACTGGATCAACCCCGAGAGGCTCTGGCCCACCCCCGAGGCGCTGAGGGTCCGCCTTCCGGGTTTCGAGATGGTGGAGAGGCTCGCCGTATACCCCCGGTACATAGACCTCGGATGGCACGGCAGAAAGACCAGAGATCTGGTGGAGAGGATGGCGGGTCCCGACGGCCTGCGGAGGCGGGACGGGCCTGATATCCTGGGTAGGAATCGCAAATGATATCATATATCAGCGCAGAGGAGGTGGCGTATGAGCAAAAAGTCGATTGAGATCGGCGTAAGCTGCGGGCTCGTCTTTCTGATGATCGCCCTGATGATCCTGGTTCAGCTGGCGGCGCCCGAACCCCTCCAGCCGGCGGGGTTCGTCTTTGCGGTCCTGGCCTTCATGCTCCTGATGGGCGGTGCCGGGTTTCGGCTAATAAACGTCGAAGAGTGAAGTTGAATGGTTTTGATACCATCTAGCGGCATTCCTCTCTAAAGAGGGTGAGATATGGGGATCTTGGACAAGTTGATGGGCAGGTCTGGCGATGAGGATTACGTTCACATAGACCTGGGGCAGTTCGAGGAGGTCTCAGCCAGGGGCCCCTCGGAGATTCTGGTGAGGATGGCGGAGCTGAGCGACCTTGAAGTTCTCCCCGAGATAAAGATGGAGATACGGAAGGGAAACCTGGTCCTGGTGGACATATCTCCCATGAGGAGGGAGAAGGACCTTCTCGACGAGGCGATAGGGGAGCTGAAGGCCGCCGTCCAGGAGCTGAGGGGGGACATCGCGGGGCTGGGGGACAACCTGGTGATAGTCGTCCCCACCAATATGAGGATTGATCGGGAGAACATCATGGGGGTGGAGGATTGAAGGCCAGAACGACCTCCAGCTGCCCCATCTGCTCCGCCGAGATAGCCTTCGACTGGGAGACGAAGGATATACCTCACTTCGGCGAGGCGATGATCATCGCCGGGGTCTGCGACGGTTGCGGCTTCAAGCTCAGCGACACCATCCTCCTCTCCCAGGGGGAGCCGGCGAGGTACACCATCACCATCGACGACGCTGAAGATCTGAACGCCCGGGTGATCAGATCCACCAGCGGGACGATCAGAATCCCGGAGCTGGGGGTAGATGTGGAGCCAGGCCCCGCCTCGGAGGCGTACATATCCAATCTGGAGGGGGTCCTCCAGAGGGTGCGAGATATCGTCCTCTTCGCCACCCGGTCCGCCCGAAACGCCGGGGTGGAGGAGAACGCCCGGCGGGGCGAGCTGATCCTCGAACGGATCGAGAGGGCGATGGAGGGGACTGGGCCGCTGACGGTGATCCTGGAGGACCCCCTCGGAAATAGTGCCATAGTCTCCGAGAAGGCGGTCACCACCAAGCTCACCCCCGAAGAGTGCGACGGCCTCGAGACCGGGATGATCATCCTCGACTCCTCCGCATGACCGGCGAGGCCCAGGGAGGCGGATAAGGCTGATAGTCCTCAGCGGCGGGACCGGGACCCCAAAGCTCCTGGCTGGCCTGCAGAAGGTCCTGCCACCCTCGGAGGTGACCGTCGTCGCCAACACCGCCGACGACCTCTGGATCTCGGGAAACCTGGTATCACCGGACCTCGACTCCGTAGTCTATACCCTGGCGGGGATGATCGACCGGGAGAAGTGGTGGGGGATCGAAGGGGACTCTTTTAAGACCCACGAATTTCTAAAGAGCCTCGGCCGCCGGGAGCTCCTCGCCCTCGGCGACCTCGACCGCGCCGTTCACATATTCCGCTCCGACCTCCTCCGAGAAGGTCTATCCCTCTCTGAAGCGACGCAGAGCCTCTGCATGGCTCTTAAGGTGGAGGAGAGGGTCGTCCCCATGACCGACGATCCCGTCTCCACCCTCATCTCGACCCCTGAGGGGGAGATGGACCTCCAGGAGTTCTGGGTCGGCCGGTCCGGCAGGCCAGAGGTGACGGGGGTGAGATACCGCGGGATCGAGGAGGCCCGCCCCTCCCCTGGGTTCATCGCCGCCCTGGAGAGGGCAGCGGAAGAGGGCGAGCCGGTCCTGATAGGGCCGAGCAACCCCGTCTCCAGCATCGGGCCTATCCTCGCCCTCCGGGGGGTCCGGGACCTCCTGGGATGTGGCGAGGGAGAGATCCCGGTCGTCGCCGTCAGCCCCCTCGTCGGAGGACGGCCCGTCAGCGGACCGGCGGCGAAGTTCATGCAGGCCTGGGGCTACCCCGTCACTGACCATGCCGTCGCCGAGATCCTGGGGTGCGTCGACCTGATGGTGGTGAGCCCCGGAAGCGATTATCTGGGATCCTCCGTGAGGCTGAACACCGTGATGAAAGACGAGGCGGAGAGCCTGAGGCTGGCCAAGGAGATCGTGGATATCCTTGATGGCGAGGTGGAGAAGGAAGCGGAGGCGGTCTAAGATGTTTATCGGGGTCGATCACGGGACGAGGGCGATCAGGTTTGCCAACACCGACGGGAGGTGCTTCGTCATCCCGAGAGCGGAGGCCGGGCTGCTCGCCCCCGCCGAGATCGCCGATAGGATCAGAGAGGCCTTCGACCTCGCTCCTGGCTCCGGCGGAAGCGGCGATGGCGATGGCGGCGGCGGCAGCGCCGAAGTGGTCGAGCTTCTCGCCCTCTGCTACTCCATGGGGGACGGGATCTCTGAGATCGTCAGGATCGAGGACGCCGAGAACCGGGGCGTCATCAGCCAGGACGGCGCGGGCCTCCACGTCGGGGGCGGGACGAACGTCTTCGACGCCGTCCTCGCTGCCAAGTGGCCCGCCATCCTGCTGCCCGGAATTCACGACCGCTCCGATATCGACCCCAGGATGCGGGTATTCTCCCACGGAGCGAGCCCCGAGAAGGTGGGGCTCGCCTACAAGGTGAGAAAGGACGGTCCGGAGGATTTCATCATCTCCGACGCCAGCTCCAACGTCGTCACCATCGGGGTCGCCGCCGGGCGCATCGTCGGCGCCATCGACGCCCCCATCTTCGCCCCCGGCCTTCTGCACGGGCCGCTAGACGTCGCCGCGATCCGGGCCGTCGATGCAGGGAAGATGACCGCCAACGAGGCCTTCACCCGGGGCGGAATCCTCCGGAAGCGCGGCCTCACCCTCAAGGGCTGCACAGAAGAAGAGACGGTGGCGGCCTTCGAATCCCTCGCCCTATACGTCGCCATGGAGATAGCGGCGATGGCCGTCCTCCTCCGGGACTGCGGCGCAGCGAAACCGGCGCTCTACCTCGCGGGCGATCCCGCCCCCTGGATCGCTGGCAGGGTCACGCAGCTTCTGGGGCGGGAGGTTTTGCCGCTTGCAAGCTGCGATGCGGCGTTGGGCTGTGCGCTGATCGCGGAGGATGTATACGGCGGGGCGCGGGAGGTTTTGGGGATCGGGGTGGATGGGAGGGTGTAGGGGTAGCAGAGCCACGTAATTTAACCGGCGAAAACTTGGCGTTTATCGAGAAAAACGCTAACTTTTCAAGGGTGGCGTTTTAATGCCGTCTCACAATATTGAATTGATGCGATGAAGTAGCGAGAATAATCAGGCCGGATCTTCTAGCGATCCTCATCCCCGCTCTTTATCGGCCTTTCTGGATCCGTTCCACCATATTTTGGTGCATTTTATCAAGAAATCCTCATGAACCGAGAGCTCGTGCTCGAAGGATATAAAACCGGCTATCCCCCATTGTTGTCATGAGATGGACAGTGAAGGTCGATCTTTTTTGTAACTTTGATCCCGTTCAAGAAAAATAATGGTGCGGGCCGGCGAGGGGCTCCAACTTCCGCCGCGGTCGCCACTCTCCGCCCACCCGGTTTGATATCAGACCCCTACGAAGGAGAGCTTGTTGAGGGCGATGGGAACCCCCAGGGCCATCCCGTTGTAGGTGTAGTATAGCTCCACCTGGCCGTCGTGGGCGACGAAGGACTCGGTGTAGTAGAGGGTCAGGGCCGGGACGTCCTCGGCGTAGAGGATCTGGGCCCGGTCGATGAGGTCGCGGCGGGCGCCCTCATTCGTCTGCGTCACCTGCTCCTCCAGGAGGGCGACGAGCTCGGGGTTGTCATGGTATCTGGCGCTGTTGAAATCGTCGTCCAGGGTGTTGCCTGCCAGGAAGTTGGGGTCCCCGATGACTCCGCCGTGGCCGCTCACCGCGAGGTCGAAGTCCCATTCTCCGACCTTCGAGTCGACGGTCTTGGAGTCCATCGTTCGCAGGTCCACGTTTATCCCGACGGCAACGAGGTCCGCCTCGATCAGTTCGCCGATCCTCTCGGCGGAGGTGTCGCCGCCCTTGATGAGGAGCTGGATCCGCTGGCCTGCATAGCCCATATCCGCCAGGAGGTCCCTCGCCTTAGCCGGGTCGTGGGGGTAGAAGCCGTCGATCTCGGGGTTGTACCATTCGTTGTCCGATGGGATGAACCCCGGACTTCCAGCGAGGCCGTAGCCCCTGGCCGCGATATCCACCAGCTTATCCCGGTCGATGGCGTAGGCAAGAGCCTGCCGGAACCTCTTATCCGAGAGGGGCTCCTTCTGGTGGTTGATCATAAGCTTGTAGTTCCACCAGTGGCCCGGAACCGAGAGTATCTCAAAGCTGCTCTCCAGCTGGCCGATCATCTCCGGCTCTATCCCGGCGGTGTTCACCCTCCCCTGGAGGAGCTCCGCTGCGGCGTTAGGGGCGGAGGTCTTGACGAACCGGAGCTCCAAAACCCTCGGCGATCCGAGGTAGTAGTCCTCGTAGGCGACGTACCTGTAGGTCCCCTGGACCTTGTCGTAGTCCCCGACCCGCAATGTGTAGGGGCCTGTCCCAACGAGGGCGTCCTGTTCCCTGTAGTTGACAGTGTCGGAGATCCCAGCCCAAATATGCTCGGGCAAGATCGGAAGGGTCCCCGCCACCTGGTCGAGGAAGGGGGCGAAGGGAGCCGAGAGGGTCATCTTGACCGTAAGGTCGTCGATCGCCTCGGCATCGTCGACTATCCCCGAGTCGACCCACATGTAGGGGTGATCTTTGATGTACTCGACGGTGAAGACGACGTCATCGGCGGTGAAGGGCTCACCGTCATGCCAGGTGACGCCGTCTCTCAAGGAGAAGATGTAGGTGTCGTCCCCGACGAGCTCCCAGCTCTCGGCGAGGGCGGGGACGTACCCGGCGTCATCCTTCCAGATGAGGGTGTCGAAGAGGAAGCTCATCCGGGTGTACCCCGGCCCCCGGGCGTAGTGGGCGTAAGGAGAGGGAAAACCCCAGTCTCCGGTGGTGTCCGCCACCGTGTATACCGGCACCGATCCTCGGTCATCGGCGGCGGCTGGGAGGGCTGCCAAGAGGAGGACGAATAGCCCCGCCGCCAGCGCAAATATCAGCGAATATCTCATTATAGATCCTCCGTTCCTCGTACTGGATTATGTCTTACGGAATCTATGTTTCGTCTTCTTATTTATGAATCTTTTCGTTTTACAATATGGAAAATACGACTATATATTTATTGTTTAATTATACATGACACAAATCACTGATTTAGAAGAATATAGGATATACTTCCAATAATTTCATCACAAAAATATGGCTTAATGCCGCCGATAATTATGACCTGACGAAAGACCGGATCTCGGATACGGCGGATATAGAACTCCTCTTCTCGATAGAGGCGTCAGTGGTTACGGAGAGGGGACGGGCCATAGAAGTGATTTTTAAATATCATCAGATCGAGATCTAGGCTTCAGATATGTCGGATAGATGGCAGAAGTGCTGGGACGTCGCCCCGGAGATATACCTCCTCCTCAAAGAGAGCGAGAGCCTGGAGGCTGCCCGGGATGTGGTCGTCGGCTACCTCCAGTCCCTCGACTGGACCCGGCAGCGGGAGGCGGTGGAGATCGACCCCTGGGACTACGTCCTCTTCAAAGAGGCGGTGGAGGGTCTGAAGAACCTCTTCTCCCCCCGAAACGAGAGGGCGGCTAAGACCTCTTCCCTGGAGTATCTCTGGGAGGCGGCGGTATCCGGAGACTCAAAGGTCGCCGACGGCTTCGTCGACGAGTTCTTCCACCTCTTCAAGGCGGTGAAGGTCCAGGCCGATGTCTACCCCTCGATGCTGATGGAGGGGATGGAGGTCCCCGACTTCGAGAGGTACGAGGGACGGGAGGCGGGAGAGAGGCGGTCTCTCTACCTGGACGAGATGGGCCGAAGGATGGACGGCTACCTCACCAGGTATCGAAGCGGCCTCGACCCCGATATCGCCGAGGCGGGGGCCCAGAATAAGGCGAGGATCCTCTCGATCCTGGGCGGTGACGAGGAGGACTGGTCCGACTGGAGGTGGCAGTTTAGAAACGTCTTCAAGGACGCCGACGGTCTCGCCCTCATAAAAGAGATCATCCGCCTCAGCCCCGAGCACGAGGAGTCTATCCCCCTCGCCCTGGAGAACGGCGTCCCCTTCGGCGTCACCCCCCACTACCTCTCCCTGATGGACAAAGATCCGACGGACCTCGACTTCGCCCTCAGACAGCAGGTCTTCCCTCCCCTCAGGTACGTCCAGAAGATGATCTCCCACAGGGTCGACAGGAAGTGGGCCTTCGACTTCATGAGGGAGTACGATACCTCCCCCGCCGACCTCGTCACCCGCCGCTACCCCCGGGTAGCCATCATCAAGCCCTACGACTCCTGCCCCCAGATCTGCGTCTACTGCCAGAGGAACTGGGAGATCACCGCTCCTTTCATGCCCTCGGCGATGGCGTCCATGGAGAAGATCGAGGCGGCCCTCGACTGGTACGCCGACCACGACCAAATGATGGACGTCCTCGTCACCGGCGGCGACCCCCTGGTGATGGCCGACGACCGGATCGACAGGATCCTCGGCCGCCTCGCCGATATCGACCACATAGTCAGCATCAGGATCGCCACCAGAACCCCCATCACCGTCCCTCAGAGGATCACCGATGAGCTCTGCGAGATCTTCGGGAGCTACCACGACCTCGGCATAAGGAGCCTATCCGTCGTCACCCACTTCATGCACCCCCGGGAGGTGACGCGAGATACCCTGGAGGCGATCAGAAGGATCCGGGTCCTGGGGATGGACGTCTACAACCAGCAGGTCTTCACCTTCGCCAACAGCCGGCGGTTTGAGACGGCGGCGCTCCGGATAGTCCTGAAGAAGATCGGGGTCGACCCCTACTACACCTTCAACATGAAGGGGAAGAGCGAGATGGAGGAGTACAGCGTTCCCATCGCCCGGATCCTCCAGGAGCAGAAAGAGGAGGCCCGCCTCCTGCCGGGGATCTTCAGGACCGACGAGCCGGTCTTCAACGTCCCCTTCCTTGGAAAAGACCACCTGCGGGCCTGGCAGAACCACGAGATCATAGCGATCCAGCCCGACGGCCGCCGGACCTACCGTTTCCTCCCCTGGGAGAAGAACATCGTCCAGGTGAAGCCCTACATCTACGACGACGTCAGCATAAGCCGCTACCTAGAGAGGCTGAGAGAAAGGGGCGAGGACCCGGAGGATTACAGGTCCATTTGGTACTATTACTGAAAAGGAGATGGTAAATGACCAAGAATAAAAATATTTTAAGATTATTGGTTTTCTATCGAGAGTTGTTCGAGCTATTGGAAGTCTATTTTCGTGGGTATTGGGTTATTACAACGGATGATATCGCCATAACTTATCTTAGACTTTGCAATAAAATAAATGAAATTATAAATGAATCTCATCTTAAAGAAATGAATCATGATTGGAAGCCGATTGCAGATCTTCGAGATTTAGATCCCGACTTGCCACAGGAAGAATGGGAATATAGTGGCAAGCAAGTATGCAATAATTTTCTAAGTGTTATTGAGGATTTATACGTGAAGGATGGTGAAGAGGACTGTTCATTTAGCCAAGATGATTTAGATTTGCTAATGAAGATCAGAGCGAGTATTAAAAAATATAAATTAATAAAAACTGAGCAAGAAAGAGTACTATCACAAAAATTCTTTCAAGATAGTGGAGCAAAATGGAATAACACCGATTTTTGGTCATTAATTCACAAAGACATCACCACACATGCCAAAAAGAGGTTTGATGATGGATATTACGCAGACGCTGTTGAGTCAGCCTGCAAAGAGCTCATCTATCGGGTTAAAGGTTTGTATAAAGATAAGACTGGAAAAGAACTGGATGGCAAGCACCTGATGTTCAAGGCATTTGGTTTTCAAAGAGATGATCCCAATCCGATACTCTGCCTTGATGATATTTTTTCAGATAGCGGGAAAAATATTCAAGAAGGATATATGTATCTATTTGCGGGAACTGTATCTGGAATAAGAAATCCCAAAGCTCATAAAAATATTGATATCACTCCTGAACGAGCAATTCATTTAATTTTCATAGTAAGCCTCTTGATGCATAAATTGGATGATGCAGATAGATTAAAATTATTTTAAATTTAATGGCACACAAGGTACATATCATTTCACACTTCCGCCTCTAGCACATCGACCGTCACCCTCGCCTCCGCCTCCCCGGCGGCGTTTATGGCCGTGAGGGTGTAGACCGTCGTCTCCTCCGGGAGGACGGCGACCCTCCCCTCCCGGGCGACCGGGCCGATATCGGGCTCGATGGCGACTCTATCGGCGAGGCTGACCCCCGAGACCCTCCAGGTGAGGGTCGAGCCCTCCCCCGGCTCTGCTGAGGCGGGGCTCGCCTCGAAGAGGTCGATCCTGGGGGGCTCCAAGCCGCTGCCATCCCCTCCCCCGGGGATCAGGTCCATCTGGTTCAGGGCGAAGAGGAGGCCGCTGAAGACGGCGGCCATGACGGCGACCCCGAAGAGGAAACGCTTCCAGTATCCGGCCCCGTCTCCCTTCTTATTCTGCCGTCCTTTCTCCGCCCCCCCATCTCCCCTTCTCTCAGAAGCCATATCGATCCGCCCATTTATGATACCCAGTCGCCCTCTTCACGATCCCCTCTCCTTCTGCCGGTGGTTCCGCCTTATCCTTTCCATGATCCTCCCTCCATTCCGTCGCCTTATCAGCCCCGGCCGAGGTGGCTCAAAAGCTCCCGCAAACCCAGGGCGTTGAGGACGTCTCCCTTCTCCAGCCAGCCGCGCCTCGCCGTCTTGACCCCGTACTCCATCGCCGAGAGGCCGCAGGTGCTGTGGGCGTCGGTGTTTATGGCGAGCTTCACCCCCAGCTCCTTGGCCCGGCGGGACCACCGGTCGTTGAGGTCGAGCCTGCTGGGGTGGGCGTTGATCTCCATCGCCGTCCCCGTCCTCGCCGCCGCCTCCAGGACCCGCTCCAGGTCCACCTCGTAGGCCTCCCTCTCCCCGATCTTCCTCCCGGTGGGGTGGCCGATGATGTCGACGTGCTCGCTCTCCATCGCCGAGATGATCCTGTTCGTCATCTCCCTCTCCCGCTGGTGGTAGCCGGAGTGGACCGAGGCGACGACGACGTCACACCCCTCCAGGACCTCGTTGGGATAGTCGAGCTTTCCGTCGGCCCTGATCTCCACCTCGGTGCCCACCAGGATCGAAAACCCCTCCACCTGATCGTTGAGGCCGGCGATCAGCTCCATCTTCTCAAATAGCCGTTCGGCGGCGAGGCCGTTGGCGATGGCGAGGCCGTGAGAGTGGTCGCAGAAGGCCATGTACTCGTAGCCGAAGCCCCGGGCGGTCGATACCATCTCCTCCATGGTGTGGAGGCCGTCGGACCAGTCGGTGTGGACGTGGAGGTCGCCCCTGATATCCGAGACCTCCACGAGACGGGGGAGCCTTCCGGAGAGGGCCGTCTCCACCTCCCCGCGGTCCTCCCGGATCTCGGGGGGGATCCACTCCATCCCCAGGTGGCGGTAAAGGTCCTCCTCCCGGTCGAAGAAGAGCTCTTCGCCGTCGGCGACCCTCGTCAGGGAGTACTCGGAGAGGGAGTAGCCCTTGGAGAGGGCGACTTGCCGGAGCTTGACGTTATGCTCCTTGGAGCCTGTGAAGTACTGGATCACCGTCCCGAAGGACCGGTGGTCGACGATCCGCAGGTCGACCTGGACCGTCTCGTCGACGATCACCGACGCCTTCGTCGGCCCCTTCATCAGGACCTCCTCCACCCGGGGCAGCTCGACGAAGGCCCTTATCGCCGCCTCCGGGGAGGAAGAGGTCGCCAGGATGTCTATGTCGCCGACCGTCTCCATCCCCCGACGGAGCGACCCCGCCAGGGAGAGGTTCTCGATCCCCGCCACCTTCTGAAGTCTCCCGAGGATCTCCTCAGCTATGGGGAGGGCGACCCCCAGGGGGATCCTCTCGGACCGCTTCTTCCACCTCTCTATCCCCCGGAGGATCTTCTTCTCGGAGGTGGGGCCCATCCGGGGTAGCCTCCTGACCCGGTGCTCCCTCGCCGCCGCCTCCAGCTCGGCGACCGTCGATACCCCCAGCTTCTGGTGGAGCATCGAGACGGTCTTGGGGCCGAGCCCCGATATCGAGAGCATCTCCGCCATCCCTGGAGGGGTCTCCCGGAAGAGCCGCTCGCGGCTCTCGATCTTTCCCGTCTTCAGATATTCGTCGATCTTGGCGGCGATCGCCTTGCCCACCCCGGGGATCGACTCCAGACCGCCCCGGCGGGATACCTCCTCCAGGTCCGTCTTCATCGACTCCACGGACCTCGCGGCCCTCCGGTAGGCCACGACCTTGAAGCCGTTCTCCCCCCGAAGCTCCAGGAGATCTCCCATCTCCCGGAGGAGGCGCGCCACCTCTTCGTTCTTCACGGGAGATGGGTTGGCCGACGATCTTATAAAAGGGTTGGCCGCCGCTACGAAAGCCGCCAAAAGGGGGATCCTTCGATCCGTCCCCGTCGATGAGATGACCTTGCGGCCCTTTCGTCGGCTGTCACAATAGATCCTCTATGTGGGTCATCTCCCTGATATCGGTGAGGCCGCTGATAGACTCGGTATCGATCCTGATGCCGCTGCTCATGGCGGCGGCGACGATGTTCGTCCCCCCGACGAGGGAGAGCCCCACGTGGTCCCGCTCCACCGAGACCCCCAGGACGTTCATGTTCGGCTCCCCCAGGTCGAGAACCCCGGAAAATCCCGCCTCGGCGAGGATCTCGAGCCTCTCCTCTATCCTCTCGACCGCCAGCATCGGAGCCTCCTGGAGGTTTCCCAGGATCCTTCCACTTCCCGTCCGCATCATCTCCAGGACAGAAGTCAGCTCCTGGCTGATGAGGACGTCTATCGGATCGATGGTGGTGGCCCAGTACATCAGCATGTCCGTAAACCGGATCGGCTGGCGGTCGATCACCTCGATCACCCCTCCGCCCTTGGGCCTCACCGGCACTTTGGCCTTTAGGAGGACGCCGCTGACGGTGATGCTGCAGGCGGAATATATCTTTGCCCAGCTTCCGAGGGTCTCCACCTTCAGGTAGGGGCTGACGGCCAGGCCGCTCTCCATGACGTCCCGGAATATCCGCAGGGTGGGCTGCAGCATCTTCAGGTCTACCATCGACGTGTTGGTGATGATATCGCCCTCCATCTTCAGGGGGTTGAAGGTCACCTGGTGCATCAGGTTCTCTATCCTGGATAATGAGAACGTCAGAGGGATCAAATTCGCCACCCCGTCATCACAATCCTCGGTCCGGCTCCATCGTCCAAATCCAACCTGGGCACGAGGTCGGTGATGGCGCTCATCCTTTAAATACGGTGGAGATGGGACGGGAAAGCCGTCTTATATCACCTCTTACATATTTGGCCAAGATGTTGCGCCAGAGGTTTGTCCTCGACACCACCGCCCTCACCGACTCGCTGGCCTGGGAGGAGGAGGGCTGCACCAACATTTGCGAAGGCATGAACTCCATCCTCGACTCCATAGCCGAGGCGAGGCTCCACCTGGGAATCAGCTGCTACATCCCCTACCCCTCCGTCTACAACGAGATCAGGGATTTCGTCAAGCACAACGATTGCGACGAGGCGGTCCTCATCAAGGTCGACACCTGGCTCGTAAAGATGACCCCGGACCGGTACGAGGTGAAGATACCCTCCAAGGTCTTCTACGAGTACGTCTACTACATGAGGAGCAGGATCAACAAGGGGATGAACGTCGCCGAGGGGGCGATCTGGGAGGCGGTGGGAAGGTGCGTCGCCATGAGCGCGGAGGAGGGGGACCTCTCGGCAAAGAGAGACGAGATCGAGAGGGAGGTGGTCGGAGGGATAGTGAGAAAGTTCCGGGAGAAGTACAGAAACGCCCTCCGTTACGGGATCCTCGACAGCGGACCCGACATCGACATCCTCCTCCTGGCCAAGGAGTTGAACGCCGCGGTAATCTCCCAGGATATGGGGGTCCAGAAGTGGGCGGAGCAGCTCGGCCTGCGTTACCTGGAGGCTCGGACCTTCCCCGTCATGATCGCCGAGTACCTCAGCCGGGCGAGGGCGATCCAGAAGAGCGACGGCCTCCCCCTCTACATCCCCCTCTCCAGAGAGGACGATTCGATCTGACGGCTCCTCCGGCGGCAGCCATCCCCTGAATCGCTGCCTTGTGATCGGGTGGCCCGGTATAATAGCAGGCCCGTGAATCCCAGAGCCCCCAGGTTCAGGGGCCGAGGAGCCGCTCCAGGAGCCACTCCGGCTCGAACTTCACCAGGTCCGGGTAGTTCTGGCCGACTCCCAGGAAGAGGACGGGCTTTCCGGTGACGTGGGATATGGATATGGCGGCGCCCCCTTTGGCGTCGGCGTCGGTCTTGGTGAGGATCGTTCCGTCTATAGGGACCGCCTCGTTGAAGAGCCTCGCCCTCTCGACGGCGTCGTTTCCGGCTATCGCCTCGTCGACGAATATCAGAAGGTCGGGCTTTACGACCCTCACTATCTTCTTCATCTGGTCCATGAGGTTGACGTTGGTGTGGAGCCTCCCGGCGGTGTCTGCGAGGATGACGTCCTTATGGTGGGCCCGGGCGTACTCTACGGCGTCGAAGATGACGGCGGCGGGGTCTTTGCCGTCCTTGTGCTTGACGAGCTTCATCTCCAGGTTGTTGGCGTGGACTTCGATCTGCTCCACCGCCCCGGCCCGGAAGGTGTCCCCGGCGGCGAGGACGACGGAGTACCCCTGATCTTTTAGGTACCTCGCCACCTTCGCGATGGAGGTGGTCTTTCCGGTCCCGTTCACCCCGACGAAGACGATCTTCACCGGTTTATCCGCGTCTCTTATGAAGAGGTCTACGTCGAAGAGGTTCTCCGAGAGGACCTGATGGAGGGCTTTTCGCAGGGCGTCTTCGACGATCTCCCCCGTGTCGGCCCGGATCTTCTTCTTCTTGCCCACCAGATCGTCCTTGACGGATCCTACTATCGTCTCGGCGACGGGGAGGGCGACGTCGCTCTCCAGGAGCGCCATCTCCAGATCCCAGAGGGGGCCTTTGAGGTCTTTTTCGTCGAGGACGACCTCCTGCTCGAAGATGAGGGACTTTGCCCTGGAGGTGAAGGACTGCTTAGTCTTCGCCTCGTTATTTTGCGATACGGGGCGAGCCACTGCAGCTTCAGGGACGCCGGAGGTCCTCTCCGGTTCCCCGCCGATGGCCTCTGCCTCAGGCGGCTCGGCCTGGGCCTCCCCTTTCTCTTGGATCTTGGCGGAGACGGCCTCTTTGAAACCCTTCAGCCTCTCCTTGAACCTGTTGAACAAATCTTTCGCCCCTACTCAGAAAACTGCCTCTCATAATGGGCGGCGATCGACTGGATCTTCCCCATCTCCTCCTCGATCTTGGCGAGGGTCTGGCTGAGCTTACCCGAGGCCTCCAGAAGCTGCGCCTTCCTGGCGTTGAGGGTGGATTTCGCATCTTCTGTGCTCTTCTCGATGCTCGCTCCAGCGCCGACGCCGACGACGACCCTCTCCTTTGAGGCGAGCTTTGCGTGGATGAAGGAGTCCTGGCCGATGGGCACCAGCATCTCCTGGCCCTCCTCGGCGGTCTCCATAGCCTCGACGGCCTTGATCGCCTTCTCGCACCCCTCCAGGGAGAGCTGGAATAGGCCGAGCTGCCTGACGATGGCGTCGGCCTCGGCCTGACGCTGCTGATAAACCATCAAGAGTCTCCTGACCTCCTCCTCGCTGGGAGCAGCCGGAGACTCAGCCAAGAGCCTTCACCTCTTCTATCTTCACCAGGTTTCTCTTGACCCCCTGTTCGCTTCCCAGGAGGGAGTATGCCTTCTCCTGGGCGTTCTTCTCGCTGTTGCTCTCAATGATCTTGGAGAAGGACTGCCAGTCCCTCTTCACCTTGAACTTCCCTCTGACCTCAAAATCGACCATAAGACTACCCCATTAAACCCAAAGTATCTTCGATGCGGCCCAGCTCAGGACCCGTCGTATCCTCTCCAGCGACGTATCCGTTGCTGTTGGCGAGGACCCCCGATCCCACCAGAGGCGATCCGAAGTTGACCGTCCCCACGTCTACGGGCAGGCCGAAGAGGTCTTCGAGCTCCGCGAGCTCCGCCTCCGAGAGCCTCGGATGAGCGAGAACACCCCGGTTGTTGACCGCTGACGTCATCCCGACGGTCTTCAGGCCGCCCACCGTACCCCGGCGGACGTCGACCCCCAGGGTTCTCTTTATGCTCTCGCAGGCCCGGTCCGAGAGCCCCGGATGGATCAGGGCGGCGGTGTCGTTGGCGAGGATGACGTTTCCGGCGGCGCTTATCTTCCCCGGAAGCCGGACCACCTTGCCCCAGGACGAGAGCCTCGCCATCTCCTCGTCTCCGGCGTGGGGGGTAAGGACGAAGCCGTGGCTATTGGCGCATACCAGGGACCCCACCACGGAGCTTGCTGCTACCGAGATCTTGATGGGAGGGACCCCAAGCCACCTCTCCAAGGTCGCCATCGCTCCCGGAGCCGTTTCGGGGGGTACGAAGACCGCCTCTTCGGTGCAGCAGGAAAAGACCCCCAGGAGAGGGCTTCCCGCTATCTTCAGCCGCTTATCTGCTCCTTTCGCCTGCAAACTCAGCCTCAACCCCGCCGTCGTCGAACTTCGCCGCCTTAACCCGGACCCTGGCGGGAGGCTTCTCCGCCCCTCTCGCCCATATCGCCTCGTTGAGGTCTGTTGCGATCTTGACGTCTTCGATGGGGGTCTTCATATGTTTTGCCAGGTACTTCTTGACCTCGTAGACCGCCCTCTTGCTCCTCTTCCATCGAGGGGCCTTCTTCACTTCCCTGAGGGGTATCGTATAAACTCTCTCTGTCTCCGCCATCAATTATTCCTCACTCTATGTTGCTCCGTCTCCAGTGGCGCCTCTTGGGGTGGGTCACCACTTTTCTCATCGTCTTCATGATCACCCAGCCGGGCACTCGCCTGTTCTGGCCGAAGGCCTTGGCATGTCTGATCTTCTTGCCTTTGGTTCTCTTGCTCAAATCCTCTTCCTCCTGATCACTCTCGTATGCATGTGATTTTTCGGAAACATCCTGGCACGGACCTGCGGCCCCCACCTCTCCTCCACCGCCATCCTCAGCCCCACCTCGAAGTCGGAGGCGGGGAAGAGCTCGCTTGGGAGCGCCTCGAACACCATCTGGCGGGACGCCAGGGCGGCTATCGCCTTCGACCCGTATCCTGCGAGGGGCCTTATGTAATGGACGGTCTTCCTGTCCTCGAGGCTGCGGACCTGCTCTGGGGTCATCATGGGAACCCTATCCTCTCTTTTGGTCCCGTCGGCGAGATACTCCCAGTCCTCAGAGAGGACCTCGAGGGCTTGGGCGTGGAGGTGGTTTATGCCGTCCCTCGGATATCCCGCCGCCAGGAGCATCCCGATCGCCTCCTCCAGAACTCCGTCCTCGAAGACGATCGTTCTGTGAGGAAGGTTGAGGAGCAAAGCGGCCTCCTTTCCAGCCTTATCCGTTTTATAGCCATCGAAAGCGAAGGTTGCAAGCTCCACATCGAAGAACGGTTCCAGAAGAATCGAGGCCAGGGCGCTGTCTTTGCCGCCGCTGAAGAGAACTACGATCTTCATCGCCTGGTGATGTTGATCTCCCTCTTCACCGGTTGGATCTGTTTGAGTATGGCTTTGAGCTGCTCGTCTGTTATGGCGCTCTGGAGCCTTCCGCTCTGGGCGAGGACCACCAGCTGGGACTCGATCTGGGATGCGAACTCCGGGCGGGCCATCCTGATGCTGCTGAGCCTCTCCCTCGCCTCGGGGGTGAGGATCGTCCTCAGTATCGCCTGCTTTCGAGCCTCCATCTCCTGCTGGATCTGCTCCTGCTGAGACCTCTGGGCGGAGTACATCTGGGAGTCCGCCTGCTGCCTCTGCAGCTCCTCCATCCTCCTGCGCTTCAGCTCAGCCAGCTCATCATCCATCTCCATGAATCAATACCTCTCGAGCTCCGGGACCGACTTCTGTACCTCTATTTTGACCTGATGAGATATGTTGTCCAGGAAAGACTGGCCTGCAGGGGTCAGCTGCCGTCCCGCCTTCATCTTCTTAACGTACCCCGCCTTCTCCAGCTGCTGAAGGGCCACCCTCAGGACCGACCCGCTGCCCTTGGCGAACTTGGCGGTGGCGCACTTTCCTCGATGTTTTCCGCCGTAGTAGGACCGCAGCCTCGATACGCCCACGGGTCCGTCGATGTAGAGGCGGCGGAGGACCGATGCGCACCGCACGTACCACCAGTCAGGGTTTACAGGCGGCATCTCTCTGTTCACTCCGGTCTTCACGTAAGCCGACCACTCGGGCGGCTCTATCTTTCCGCTGCTCCTCAGCTCTTCAGCCACAGCGTCAATGAGGTGGTTGGGAGGGACGTCATAAACAGTAGTCAAATCATTCAATCCTCCGATGCCGGATAACCGACGAATCAGAGTCCTTAAAATCCGTCAAGTATATATGCTTTTTCCGGATCTGGCGGCGGCCCATCTCTCCGAAGGGGTCTGATCGAGATCTGTCGGACGAGTTTTCACCTCTCCGACCCCCCATGGGCGGATCTAATCCCCGGGGGCGAAGAGATCCACCTCCCCTAGAGGAGCTCTCCACCCTTGTCAGCGAGCCCCAGGACGTTCAGGAGGCCGATGAGGTTCTCCTTGGAGAGGCTCCCGTCCGAGACCTTCTTGAGGATATCCTTGGCGTTGAAGGCGACGCCGAGGCCGGCGTTCTGGATCATGAGGCAGTCGTTGGCCCCGTCCCCTACGGCCACGATGCTGTCGGGGCTGATCCCCTCGAGCCTGGCGAGGTCGTTGACGATCCTACCCTTGGCTGCCCCGTCGATGATCTCCCCCTCGATCTCTCCGGTGAGGACCCCGTCTTTTATCTTCAGGACGTTGGCGAAGGTGTAGTCGAAGCCGAGCCTCTCTTTGAGGATGTCGGTGAAGTAGGTGAAGCCGCCGCTGATGAGGGCGGTCTTGTACCCCACCTCTTTGAGGTGGGATATCAGCTCTTCTGAACCCTGGGTGAGCTGAATGTTCTTTGCGATCTCCTCCAGGGCCTCCAGGGGCGTCCCCTCCAGGAGGCGGACCCGGCTCCTGAGCGCCTCGACGAAGTCGAGCTCGCCGTTCATCGCCCGCTTTGTGATCTCCTCGACTTCCCGGTCGACCCCAGCAAACTGAGCCATCTGGTTTATCGTCTCGAAGTCGACGATCGTCGAGTCCATGTCGAAGACGATTAGACGCTTCTCCTTTCTGGACTTGTCCATCTCCTGGACGACGACGTCGAGGCCGAGCTTCTCGCACCCTCTCTTCAGCTCCTCTCTCCTCACCTCGCCATCGGCGGAGCCGAAGTCCATGACAAACTCTATCGATATCAGCTCACCCCTGGCGGTGACGAGAGCCTTCTCGATGTGGATCCCCATCTCGGCGGCGATGGTCGCGACGTCGTAGATTATCCCCTCCCTGTCCCTGGCGAGGATCGTCACCACCTGGAGGTTCTTCCCCCCCCGTCGACTCCAACGATATTGATCTATGGGGAGAAAGCTGACCTCTACCCCCAGGTCCGCCGCCCTTCTCTGGAGGGCGGCTTCAAGCTCCGCTGGTGTCGCTCTGGCCTTTCCGAAGTCGGCGACCATAGACATCACCAGATTACCCTGGAGGATCTTCTGGTCGAGGTCGACGATGTTGACCTTCATCTTCGCAGGGGCCTCCAGAAGGTCGCGGATTATCCCCGGTCTGTCCTTTCCCAGGACCGAGATGACCCAGAGGTCGAAGTCACAAGCAGGTTCCGCCATCGATTCCATCACTCCGATCTGACCTTCCTGGTGACGGCATCTATGCCTATATACTTTTTTAAGGGGCCGGCGTTATCTCTCAGAAGAGGCTTGAGGTCGAGGGATATGGATCGCGGAAGGTATTACGAGCCGTTGGGCGTTCTTGCAGCCCTCTTCATCGGCCTGCTCTTTAGGCTCCTTCCGGCGAAGAACGCCATCGTCGACGGGACCGTCATATTCTACGGATACGACCCCTTCTACCACATCCGTCGGATCCATTTTACCTTCGAGAACTTTCCCTCTACCCTATGGTTCGACGGTTACCTCCACCACCCCCAGGGGCTCGATCTCCTCTGGCCGCCCCTCTTCGATCAGGCCGTGGCGGGGGCCGCCCTCCTCTTCGCAGGAGGCGCACCGGCCGTGGAGATGACGGCGGCCCTGGCGCCGCCCATCCTGGGTGCCCTGGCGATCCTCATCCTGTACCTTCTGGCAAGGAAGCTCTTCGGGGTCCGGGTGGCGATCCTATCGGCCTTCCTCCTCGCCGTCGATCCGTGGCATATCGGCAGGACCCATTTCGGGTTTCCGGACCACGACGGCCTGGAGTCGCTTCTCATCCTCACAGCACTCCTCCTCCTCGCCTACGCCCTCAGCGATAGGGATAGAGGGCTGGTGCTTGGGGCTGCTGCCGGGGTTCTGATGGCCGCCGCTTCCTATACGTGGCTCGGCGCCCCCATTTACATGGGGGCTATCCTCATCTACGCGACGGTCCAGGTTGCCTCTGACCTGGGGAATAAGGCATCACCGTCGGAGACGGTGGTGCCGCTGGCATCCGCCTTCGGGGCTGCTCTCCTCCTCATGATCCCCTTCCGGGGCGAGGCTTGGCTCCATCCCTCCTTCCTCGCCGCCCTGGGGGGGGTCGGGGCGCTGGCGTTCATATACCTCCTATCCCGCCTATTCGCGGCAGCGAAGGTGAGCTGGGCTCTCTTCATCCCGGCGGTGGCGGTCTGCGTCTACCTCGCTGTGATCCTGAGCAGCTCCTCGGCTTTTACCCAGGAGGCGTCGTCTCTCTTCTTGGAGGGCATGGGCTACTTCTTCTTCGGCGGCCTTGCCGCAGGCAGCATATTGGAGGCGACTGCGATCTATAAGACGGTCGATATATTCTCCCTCCCCTCCCTCGGCCTCGCCTTCTCCGTCCTGGGGCTCTTTATCATGATTCGGCATGGATGGCCCGGAACCATCCCGAGGGATCGGCTCCTCTTCCTCGTCTGGGCTGCCTTCACCCTTTCTCTATCGGTCTCCCAGGTCCGGTTCCTCTACCTCTTCTCGTTGTCGGGGTCCGTCCTGGTCGCCCTCCTGTTCTTCTCTGCCCATGAACGGATAGAAGGATCGAGAAGGTGGAGGCCGTCGGTGAAACCCCTCCTATCCTTCGCCTTATTGGCGGTCCTTCTCCTCCCCAGCCTCGCCGGGGTGGTGACCACAGCCGGTTATAGGCCGGAGATATCGGGGGACTGGCTTGAGACCCTCGAATGGCTCTCGTCCAACACCCCCGAGACCTCAGGGTTCAATAGGCCGGACCGGCCCGGAGAGTACGGAGTTCTCAGCTGGTGGGATTACGGCAACTGGATCCTCCTCCAGTCGAGAAGGCCGGTGGTGGCCAACAACTTCCAGGCCGGAGCCAGGGAATCTGCCAGGTTCTTCCTATCCGGGACCGAGGACGAGGCGGTCGCCGTCGCCGAGGCGAGGGACGTTCGATACGTCATCACCGACGGGAAGATGGTATACTCCAAGCTTCCGGCGATCCCCCCTTGGATCGGAGAAGACCCCGCCGACTACATCGTCGCATCCACCGATCCCGAATCCTCCTACCCCGATCTCGTCGCCTTCAAGCACACCGAGAAGTTCCTTTCGACGACCCTCGCCAGGCTTCACCTCTTCGACGCCTCCGGCCTGGGCTCCTTCCGCCTCGTCTACGAGTCGAAGACTACAGAGGGGTCCGGGTATCCTACGAAGGAGGTGAAGGTCTTCGAGCGGGTCGCCGGAGCCAGGATCTCGGGGGCGACCCCTTCCGATAGGCCGATGGGGGCGATCCTGGAGATGACATCAAACCAGGGGAGAAGGTTTCATTACTATAACTCAGCCATGCCGGTGGACGGCCGCTATGAGATCACCGTCCCCTATTCGACGGACGGAAGGCTCGAAACCCACTCCATAGGCCCCTACATCGTGGGCCCGGTAGAGGATTTCGCCGGAGGGGACTATCGGATCGTAAATGTGACGGAGGAGGACGTCCTCTCAGGGAGGGTCGTCGATGTGAACTTCTGACCCGCAGAAGGGGCTTAGGGAAGGGAGGCCCGATCCGGATCAGAGAAGGAGCTGGCAGCAGGTCTTGATGCAGATACCGGGAACTACAGCCCTCCCCTCCCGGTCCAGGGCCCTGATGACATCCCAGTTCTCCGTCTCCGGCTGGAGCCAGAAGGTCCCAAATCCGATCTTTCGGGCTTCCTCGGCGAGGTCTACGACCGCCTCGGGCCTTCGGAAGACGACGACGATATCGATAACCTCCGGGACCTCCCGGAGGGAGGCGAGGACCTTCTCCCCCAGGACCTCCTCTCCCTGGTGTTCGGGGTTGATCAGGTGGATCTTGAAGCCGTACCTTTTGACCACCTCCGATACGAAGTAGCTCGGTCGGCGGGGGTCGGGGCATATCCCCACGACGGCGACGGTCCTGCTCTTCTTCAGGGTCTCTCTAAGCTCTTCGTGGTCTCCTATTATGGTCAAGGCCCGTCCCTCCCGGCAAAGATCTGTTGTAGATGCCTCAAGCCCCTCCCCCTCCTCGACCGCGGATCCGATCCCTTCGGTCCCCCCCTCCATCCCCTCACCATCTGGAGCCGGTGGCTCTCAAAGTGGGTCGCTACCATCAGATCCTCATCGGCCTCTTGCCGCCCCCCCGGGTCCCGAAGGCGTAGTAACGGCTCTGGTCGATGATCTCGGCGAGGGCGTCCTCCGCCGCCCCCTCGCCTCCCCGCCCCCCGGGGCCGAGGATCGCAGCTATCTCTTCAAGGGTCGGGGTCTCGGCCTCACACTCGGATATGATCCGGGCGATGAGGGCGATGAGGGGGTCGGCGGAGGGTCCGGTGGCGAGGAGGATGAGGAGGACGTCCCCGTGGGTGAGGCGGTACTCCTTCGCCATCTTCGAGAGGGCGGTGAGGGCCGAGACGGAGATCGCCCGAAACCGACCTTCCTCGTCCCCCAGAGCTAACGTATCCTCGACCCGGAGGATCTCGGAGTCGTCGGCGACGAGGAGGCCGATGGTGCTCGTTTCGTCCTCCCGCTCCCGTTTCACCTCCTTCATTTTCTTCGTTTCTCTCTCCTCCTCCACTTCTTCTATCTCGCCGGTCAGGTCCACCCCTCCCCCCTCGCCGACGATCTCCAGGATGAAGCTCACCCCCGAGGGAGAGGACCATCTGCCAGCCTTCCCGAACTCCACATCAAAGCCGAGGGGAAGGCCGAAGCTGACGATGAGGTCTTCGAGGGCGGATCGGATTTGCGGCCCCTTCAGGGCCGAGGCGAGGAGCTCCCGGAGGGCGTCGGGGTCCTTCGCCGTCTGGAGGAGGAATCGGCGGAACCTCTCCCTCGACCCCTCCTGCGAGAGGTCGCCGGCGAGGGCGAGGATCTGGTCGAGATCGATCTTCATCGCTGGAGGTTTATCGAGGCGGGTTTAGATATATCTATCCGCCTCCTCTAGCACCTTTCTTCTCCTTTTTCCTCTCCTCCATCAGTCTCGCTCCGATCCCCCCTCCCCTCGCCTTTTATCTCATCCTCACCAGAAGGCCCAAACAGCGAAGGCGACGGATAGCATGAGGACGTTCCGCAGCCCCGTCGAGCAGATCACCAGCTGCGTCCCTATCCGGGGGCCGAAGATACCGGCGTGGGAGGGGATCAGCCACCTCGCCGCCCAGGCGGCGCTGGTGATGACGTTTCCGATCATCAGGGTGACGATAACATCCTTCCCGGAGAGCTCCCCCGCCGCCAGAAGGCCGCCGGCGACGGTGTAGGCGGCGATGTACCCGCCGAACTGGGCGGCTATGATACCGAGCCCCGCCGCCGGGATGGGGAGGTATCCTCTGATCCCGCTGAGGTGGAGGGCGAGGAGGTCGAAGGCCCCGACCTGGATGAGGATCGATACCAGGAACATGATCACCGTCGTCATCTTGACTACCCTCGCCACCTTGGGCCTTGCTTCCCGCCAGCTCCTCTTCAGCGCCACTCTCAGAGGCAGCCGATCTGCCCTTCCGCCCTGCGTCCTGCGGCGGAGGGGGGCGAGGGGGGTGGAGGCGTCGGCCGTCCTCTCCAAGGCGGCCTGCTCCGGAGGATGCTTCCGGTCCACTCCTGCGATCCGCTCCGGGGCTTCCATCGAATCCTCTCCTGGAGCCCCCCCTGAATACCCCCCTGAATCCTCATCTGGAGCCTCTCCCGAATCCTCTCCAGCGACCTTCCCTGAATCTTCTCCTGATGAGATCCTCCTATCCCCGTCCAGGAGGAGGCGGCCCGCCACCATCACCACGGCGGTCTTCAGGAGCCCCACCAGCATCAGAAGGCCGAAGTAGACGAGGCCGGTGAACCCCAGCAGCGGTATCAGTACCGGGAGGAGGGACCTCCAGTGCATGGTGGTGGCGGGAAAGGAGTTGACGAGGGAGGCGACGAAGAGCTCCCTCTTCTCGATGATCCCGTCTCTATAGAACCCGGCGAGCATCGAGTTCGCGGAGGCCGCCGAGAAGAAGGCGAGGATGAAGCTCGCCCCCGCGGCGTCGCTGAGGTGAGAGAACCTGGTTATCGGCCTTGCTATGAAGGCGATCCTCCCGGCGGCGTCGTAGACCATGATCAGCTCCGCCAGGACGAGGCCCAGGACTATCGGCGGCAGGGACTTGGAGAGGATGGCGAAGGTTGTGGCCGTCGATTCGATGAGGATCCCCGGGATATCCATCATGGTGCTCCATCATCGACGGGACCCATTATAAGTAATACGGATGAATTGGCGATTCATAACCTCCCTCCGGAGATCGGAGGGAGGGGAGGGGATCTTCTCCAAAAGAAATTAGTAACCATAGCCCCCCTCCCGTCACCATGAAAGAGAAGTGGCTCATGGCCGTCGCAGGCTCCTGGGATGATATCAAGCCTCGGATCACCACCGCCCTCGAGTCCGGGTTCGACTGCGTCGTCGTAAGGCAGGAAGACGTCGAGCGGGTCAGAAGGCTCGGGGAGATAAGAGTGGCGTCCTTCGGAAACGAGCGGGGCGGGGAGGATATCCTGATCATAGGCCGCGGCGGCGAGGGGGACGGCTCGGCACCCCTCCCCGAGGACTTCGGCTCGTCCCTGGATATAAGCCTCGCCAGGGCGGCGGAGGGGACGGTGGCAGGCTACGTCGAGATCCGGGGGAAGAGGTACGAGGAGTTCGCGGTGGAGCTGGGAAAGAACGTCGATTACCTCCTGGTCGTCGGCAAAGACTGGAAGGTGATCCCCCTGGAGAATATGATCGCAGGCCTCCAGGGCGAGGAGGTCAAGATCATCAGCGGGGTCAAGACCGCCGAGGAGGCGGAGGTGGACCTGGCAACCCTGGAGAAGGGGGCCGACGGGGTCCTCCTCGATACCTCGGACCTCTCGGAGATAAAAAAGGTCCAGAAGGCGGTCGAGAAGGCGGGGATGGCGCAGCTCGACCTCGTCCCCGCAGAGATCACCCTCGTCAGGCCCGTCGGGATGGGGGACCGGGTCTGCGTCGACACCTGCACCATGATGCTCCCTGGAGAGGGGATGCTCGTCGGCTCCCAGTCGAAGGCCGCCTTCCTCGTCCAGAGCGAGTCGGAGGAGAGCTCTTACGTCGCCTCCCGCCCCTTCCGGGTGAACGCCGGGGCGGTCCACGCCTACGTCAAGGTCGGGGAGAAGACCCGCTACCTATCGGAGCTTCATGCCGGAGACGAGGTTACCATCGTCGACAGAGATGGCAGGACGGCAAAGGCCATCGTCGGGAGGGTGAAGATAGAGAAGCGGCCTCTCATGCTCATCGAGGCCGAGGCCGCCGGGGAGAAGATCTCCACCATCCTCCAGAACGCCGAGACTATCAAGCTGGTGGGCGAGGACGGCGGCGCAAAGTCGGTGACGGACCTGGCGGCCGGGGACCGGGTTCTCGTCCACGTCGAAGGAAAGGCCCGCCACTTCGGGATGGAGATCGAGGAGAGCATCCTCGAGAGATGATCTCTTCGGGGCTTAAAAGGCGGGGTCGATATGGTGGAGAAGGGGGAGCTGGAGTTGGAAGGCAAAGGGGATAAGAGGTCGGGGGGCAGAAGGAGCTATAGGACTCTCGTCCTCGACGGCCTGAGGATCGAGGCGCCGGCGGTGGTGGCGGTCCTGAGCGGACCGGCGGCGGAGCGGGACGCCTCGGCGGCGGAGGGGCTCGGGGCAGACCTGGTGGAGGTGAGGCTCGACCTCGTCCCCGGCGATCCGATTGGGGTGATCAGAAAGGTCCGGGAGGCGACGCAACTTCCCATAATCGCCACCAACAGGATCGCCGAGGAGGGCGGAGCCTTCCGGGGTGGAGAGGGCGAGAGGATAAAGATCCTGGCGGAGGCCTCGGAATGGGCGGATCTGGTGGACGTGGAACTTCTGGCGGAGGGGCGCGGCCGGCTGATGGAGGCGGTGGAGAGCCCCATGATAATCTCCTACCACGACTTCGAAGGGATGCCCAGCCTCGAAGGGACGAGGTCGATCTTGGCGGAGATCTTCGATGCCGGAGCCGATATCGCCAAGGTCGCCCTCACCCCCTCCACCCTGAAAGACTGCCTGGGCCTGCTGCAGCTCGTCCATGAGACGGAGCGCCCCCTCTCTTTGATGGGGATGGGGGATCTGGGAAAGCACCTGCGGGTCGTCGCCCCGGTCTACGGCTCGGTCCTCACCTACGGCCATATAGGGGCGGCAACAGCCCCCGGCCAGATCCCTGTTAAAGCTCTGAAAGAGCTCCTCGACGCCCTCTTGGCCGAAGGCGGCTGAGATCTCTTCAGAACCGGCTACCAGGATAGGTCTCTTCTCTCGTTTGACTTCCAGGGAGGCGTGGATGAGATCTCAATTCCCATCCACCCCTCTTACCCTTTAATGTAAAATGTTTGCCAAAAATATGATCTGATTTCTCACCAAATCATCAAGAATGGTTCTCTCTATTTTGTAAAATGATAGTTCTAAATCAAATCTTCTCACTCCATTTCAGGATAAATTTTAGGTCAATTCTTTGTAAGATGATTTGTATAAATCTTCCCTTACATCTATATGTAAAGCCTTTTTGGTCCTTTTGACTGGAAAGATATGAAGTACTAATATGACAGTTATCCCACAAGGTTTATATCAAGCAATTAACCCACTATAGCGCGCGTATATTTATCAGAGAGAGGTGAGATGATGGATAAGATGGAAGGCAGTTTTGCTGTCGAGGACATGCAGAATGTCCAGATCAACATCGGCGCGATAGTGAAGGAGGTGGAGGAGTGGGACCAACCGATGGGCCCCTTCCCCTACCCGAGCATCGCGACGCTCCGGGATTGGGATTTCAAGATAATGAACCGGTACAAGGTATTCTATTCTCCGATCTGCGATCGGTGTACCCTCTGTACCTACGGCCCCTGCGACCTGACGGGGGACAAGAGGGGGGCCTGCGGCATAGACCAGGCAGCCCAGCAGGGAAGGATCGTCCTCATAGCCGTCCTCATGGGATGCACCGCTCACGCCGCTCACGGCCGCCACCTCTACCACTGGTGCCTGGACAAGTTCGGGGACCTCCCCTTCAAGATGGGCGACGAGATCCTCGTCGACGCTCCTCTGACCAGGACGATCGCCGGGATCAAGCCCAAGACCCTCAAGGACTTCGGCCCGGTGATGAGCTACGTCGAGGAGCAGGTCTCCCAGCTCCTGGCCTGCACCCACACCGGCCAGGAAGGAAACTTCGCTGACTTCGAGTCGAAGGCGCTCCACGCCGGGATGCTCGACTCCCTCGGCAAAGAGGTCTCGGACCTGATCCAGATCGTCGCCTACGACATGCCTCGCGGGGACGAGGACGCTCCTCTGGTGGAGTGCGGGATGGGGACCCTCGACAAGAACAAAGCTATCCTGATTACCTACGGCCACAACCTGGCGGGGTCCGCAGAGGCGATGTTCTACACCGAGGACAACAACCTCTGGGACAAGGTGGACATCGGCGGCGTATGCTGCACCGCCATCGACAACACTCGAATCTGCGAGGGTATCGGCCACCCCGACAAGGAGTTCAACGACAAGTACAGGATGGTCGGGGCGAAGGCGAAGATCGCCGGCGCCATTGGCTGGTGGAGGAAGATGGTCCGGGGCGACTGCATGGATTGCATCATGGTCGATGAACAGTGCGTCTGGACCGACGCCATCGTCGACGCCGAGAAGTACAAGGTCCCCCTCATCGCCACCAACGAGAAGATCATGCTCGGCCTGCCAGACAGGACGAACGATCCCGTAGACGAGATCGTCGACGACCTGGTGAACTTCAGGATGCCCGGCGTCGTCGTCCTGGACCCGGTAAAGGCCGGAGAGGTCGGCGTCAAGACGGCGATCGCCGTCAAGCCGAAGCGGGCCGAGATCAGAGAGGCGGACCCCTTCCTATCCGAGGAGGATTTCAAGAAGTACGCCGAGTCCTGTACCTACTGCCACTCCTGCCAGTTCGTCTGTCCGCCCCATATCAAGATAGGGGACGTCGTCCGGGCCGCCGCCGAAGGTAACTACGAGCCCCTCAGCACCACCTACGAGATATGCGTCGGCTGCCGCAGGTGCGAGCAGGTCTGCCCCCAGGATATACCGATCCTCAGCCTCTACGCTTACGCCAACAGGGACTACATCAGAAACCAGAAGTTCAAGATGAGGGCCGGCAGAGGTCCCGTCAAGGACACGGAGATCAGGCGTGTCGGAGCGCCCCTGGTCCTGGGGACGATCCCCGGGGTCATCGCCATCATCGGATGCGGCAACTACCCCAACGGCACCAAGGAGTGCTACGACATAGCCCGGGAGTTTGTGGACAGGGGCTTCATCGTCGCCGCCACCGGCTGCATGGCCATGGACATGTCCCTCTACACCGACGAGGAGGGCAAGACGATCTGGGAGCAGTTCCCCGGAGGCTTCGACGGCAGAAACATCTGCAACATAGGTAGCTGCGTCTCCAACGCTCACCTCCACGGAGCCGGCATCAAGGTCGCCACCATCTTCGCCGGGAGGAACGAGAGGGCGAACTACGACGACATCGCCGACTACATCCTCAGCAAGGTCGGCGCCTGCGGCGTCGCCTGGGGAGCCTACTCTCAGAAGGCCGCCTCCATCGCCACCGGCTTCAACAGGCTTGGGGTACCGGCCGTCGTCCAGTCCCACAGCGTCATGTACCGCCGGGCGTTCCTGGGCAGGACCGACAAGAGGGAGGACTGGGAGATCATCGACGCCAGGGACGGCTCGAAGGTCTACTGCGAGCCGGCGCCGGAGCATATGCTCTACGTCGCCGAGTCCGTCGAAGAGTGCATGCTGATGATGGCGAAGCTCTGCTTCCGCCCTAGCGACAACAACTCTGGCCGCATGATCAAGCTGACCCACTACTGCGACATCAGCATGAAGTACTTCGGCTGCATGCCCCCAGACTGGCATATCTACGTCCGCCACGCCTCCGACCTCCCCCTCAAGTGGAAGGAGGATATGATGAAGGAGCTGGAATCGAAGTACGGCTGGGAGATCGACTGGAAGAGGAAGGCGATCCTGAGCGGACCGATCCGCAAGTCGGACGTCAGCTTCGACCCGACGAACATCGAGAGGAAGATCAGGGTGAAGAAGTGAGGAGGCGGTAAAAATGGCAGTAGACACCACCAAGAACCCAGTTCCCTTTGAGATGGCCCAGATCCCCGGGCCCGAGATGGCGAAGGCCTACAACACCGCCGTCATAGGCGCCATCCTCAAGAAGGCTAAGAGGCCCCTCCTCGTGGTGGGGGCCGAGCTCTTCGAGGACCCTGTGATGTTCGACAAGGCGATCGAGATCGGCAAGACGGGGGTTCCCATAGCGGCCACCGCCCACTCCATCAAGGGGTTCGTCGATAGGGGCTACACCGAGAACGTTCACATGATCGGCCTGCACCCCCTGACGAACTACCTCAGGTTCAAGGACTGGCAGGGGCTCGACGGGAAGGGGCAGTACGACGTGGTGATCTTCATGGGTATCTTCTACAAGTTCGCCAGCGCCATGTTCTCGGCGCTTAAGAACTTCAACCGGGATATCAAGAGGGTCTCCATCGACCGGTACTACCACGTCAACGCCGACATGACCTTCGGGAACCTCGCCTTCAACCCCGACCAGTACCACGAGGCTGTGGATGAGGTAATCGCCAAATTGAAGGCATGATCTCCTCCCATCCCCTTTTTTCTGGGGATGGCGATCCAGCGGATCGCCTGCGGAGGAGGGCTATCAAAATTATATGACCGATGATCGAGCTCGTTAAACCCGGATCGACCGGGTTAGAGCTCTGTATGGCAGCGGAGGAGGGCGGAGATGGGCGGGGTCAGGGTCGGCGGTCTCGCCGGAGGATCTCGCGCCCGAGCCTCGGCTCGAAGTGGCCTGAAGAGATGGACCGATGATATGGAGGGTGATGGCTTGACCTCCTTTGCCCTCTGGTAAATCTAGCGGACTGTAGAAGGGCCACGGTGATGGGTGATGGATCTCTTGACCTCCTTCGCCCTCTCTCCGACTTCCATGCATCTGCTTCGAGGTTTGGCTGGATTCCGGCTGAGGATTCATTTCGACTTGTTTTATTCTAATCGTAATCTCTCTTGAAGGAGCTTTTTAAATGGCAGAAGAAATCGAACTGGATATGTCCCCCATGTACGAGGGGGAGCGGATCAGGAAAGGCGACATCTGGGTTGAGATGGGCGGTCCCAAGGCGGACGCCTTCGAGCTCTCGGTCGCAGGAAC
>Ga0334890_1000047_pt1 | contig 217220 bp, 171 predicted proteins | sample GraSluR1_MG_3_FD_207220 | JGI IMG/M metagenome (GOLD analysis project Ga0334890, IMG submission 207220) | Sludge microbial communities from methane-producing bioreactor in Wageningen University, Netherlands - Granular Sludge_31_08-R1 | ecosystem: Engineered > Bioreactor > Anaerobic >...
CCCGATTGGTCATATGAGGAGGAGCGTGCTCTGTATAGAAGAGTATCCGAGTACTACCGCGGCTTCGTTGAGCGATAGGCTGTACTGGCACGTCGGTAACGTGTGTCGTGCGAGGTAGTCTCGTCGGTGCGCTGCCGTGGCAGGACGAGGCAAGGGATACTCTTGAGTCACCGTTTGCTGATTCGCGCGGTGGTGCCGGCCGCGCGCTTCCCTGAGCCGCTGGTGCTGGTAGACTGGACGGCGGCCGGCGACGTGGCGGCCGGATCGGAGGAGGTCTTGCACTACATCCGTGACGCCCTCGGCAGCGTGGTCGGCCTGCTGGACGCCGGCGAGCCCGACGCGACGCCGGAACCGGTTCCGGCCCGGCTGGTCGAGCGTTACGACTACGATCCGTACGGCAAGACGTACATCGCGCACTGGGACGCGACGGCCGGCGGCGGCAGCGGCGCCTGGGTCCGGCACGAGCCGGACGAGCCGTCGGCGTTCGGCAATCCGTTCATGTGGACCGGGCAGCGGCACGACGTGGCCATCGGCCTGTACCAGTTCCCCTTCCGCACGTACAGCCCCCGCCTCGGCCGCTGGCTGCAACGCGACCCGCTGGGCTACGTGGATGGGGTGAACTTGGTCGAGTATGTACGATCGATGGTCAACCGATTCGTCGATCCGCTGGGACTGACGGACGAGCCGCCGACAGAAGGCCAAGGCCACGGAGGCGCCATAAGCGTCGCCACTGGTATCCTCAAGGGCCTTGGCCGGGCGGCTTCCGGAGCCATACGCTCGGCGTACGTGACCGTGGCGCATCCCGTACAAACCGTCCAGGGCGTGGGCTCCTACGTGAGCCAAACCCACGCCGAGATGAGCGAGGGTAACGGCGTAATCGAGGGTGTTGCTCTCACGACGGCCAAGATAGTGGGCGATGTCACTGGTGCCAACAACATTTATGACGCCGTGACGGGTGAGGACGCTGTGGGCAACAAGTTGTCCGCCGAGGAACGCGCGGCCCGAGCGACCGAAGGGGTGATCGACGCGGCCACGACTGTGGCCGGCGCCGCGATCTCCGGTGAGAAAATCACCCGCAAAGGCGTGAAAGTGGCTACGGAGCAGGCCACGAAGAGAACCGCAAAGGAAGCCGCGGAGAAAGCTGCAGCCGCAGCTGCTAGAGAGCTAAAGCGTGATACTCCCAAAATGCCGGGGCAACAGTTTGAAGAGATTGTAAAAGCGCAGCAGGACTTACGTCGTGGTAAGGGCACGGGAGCGATTGATAGCACTGCGAAATCCAAGCAAAGAGATAGACGGGAGCTTCAAGAAGCTGGACAAGATGCATTGGATGACATTAACAAAAAGCGTGGAGGCGATGCCTGTTCTAGCGACGGGCAATGACCGGTTGGCCATCGTCACTTGCCACAGATCACAGTTGTTACTAAAATAGTGATTTTGATGATAGCTACCAGTGTTGGGAGTACTCGCAATGGGTCGGGACGATGATGACCAAACTGCGCGGCGACGTCAGGTGTTGCAGCAGGTAGACGATGCGCAGCAACGAGAAGACCATGTGCAGGCCATAAAGTGCCTGCGAGCGGCGCTAGCTGAGGATGATTCATTCGCCTACTTCTGGGTCCGCCTGGGCTACGCGTTGCTCGACGCCAACAGTTTTGATGACGCTCTCAAAGCTTGCCAGAAAGCGATCTTAATTGACTCTGATTCTGCACCTGCATACACAGGCATGGGGCGAGCACTTGAAGGTCTTGGTCGTTTCGATGATGCCGAGGACGCATTCAAGCGTAGTGTTGAACTCGCACCGACGGCTTCGCGATATGTCTTTCTGGGGGATGCTCAGCGATCACAAAACAAACTCGAAGATGCTATGCAGTCATTTAGGACAGCTCTGAAAGTTGACCCATGCCATGGCGAAGCGATGTACAATATCGCACTTCTGTGCCGTGACACGCACCCTGATGAAGCTTACGAAATCCTCACTAAGGTCGTAGAGCTCGATCCTCAATGCGCCGCTGCGTACAGTGAGATGGGGTTCATACTTGCAAAGCGTGGTGATTCAAAAAGCGCTGAGGTGATGATACAAGAAGCCTTGCGGATTGACGATTCCAGTGAATGGACCCATTTCTACTATGGAGGTGTTCTTCTGGATCTAAGTCGTACTAAGGAAGCTGAGGAACACTATCGTAAGGGTGTTGAGCTCGCCCACTCAGCTGCCTATGCTCAAGAGCTTCTAGGTGGTTTCTATCGCACACAAGGTAGACTGACTGAGGCAATCGGGTGTTTGCGCAAGGCGTTGGATCTTGAGTCAGAGAATGCGACAGTTGCTTTCAAGCTCGGACGCTGTCTTCTGGAACTGGGCGAACAAGAAGAGGGTCGGCAATGGCTGCAACGGTCACTTGCCATGAAACCTGATGGAGAGTATTCGGCGGAGATCATGAAGATTCTATCAGAGAACACTGTTTAATGCTAGAACTCGTTTCTCAGCTCCGAAACACGCGCGCGGGGCCCGCCAGAGCAGGTCCACAATATCGAACGGCCTCCAGATCGCCCTGCAGATGGGTGACGCCGGCCCTGGTGGACGTGAATCACATCCTCGTGGCTCGCTGGGACCGGTGCCCGGCGAGCCGCGTGGCGTTGTGTGTGAGCATGGTAGCAGGTTCGGTCGTGCTGCGAGAGAGAGTGGCGCGCAATGGCCCTCGCGCAGGCAGCGGGGCATGCTCAGATTGTGGAGCCAGCACGGCCGGTCAGCGTCAAGCTGTCATGCCGCCGCGCGATAGTAGTGCCGCAAGAGTCCGCCGAGACGCTGGTGATGGTAGACTGGACGGCGGCCGGCGATGTGCCGGCCGGATCGGAGGAGGTCTTGCACTACGTCCGTGACGCCCTCGGCAGCGTGGTCGGCCGGCTTGGTACGGTGGTGACCCTGACGCTGGCTTGCTGCAGGAGTTCTGAGGACGTTCTGAGAACGGCCCGAGTGCAGGCTGCTGAAGAGCAGCGGCATACGACCACTATTATGCGCTGGCGACGTCGCGAGGTTCGACAGTGCTACCTGCCCTTACACTTTTTTTCCCCGCCGCCAGGAGGCGCGTGCGAAGTGGCGCCGCGCGGTACAATCCAAGTGCAGTCCGGCGGCGGAGTCGGGCGGGGTCATCTCGAGGATGTCGGGTAATGCGCCGGCGGGAAGGACTCGCACATGCGAACTGCACGGATCACGCTTATTGGCCTACTCATTATGAGTGGCGCGGCTCTCGGCCAAACTCCTCTGCCAACCATCGACGGCCCCGAGTCGCCCGACCTCGCCGACGCTGTGCGCGGCTACATCGTGGTGGACCGTCCGGTCGGCGGGATCGTTGCCTACGAGCTTCCTGAGTGCCGCGCGCACGTGGTGCGACCGAGCGGCGCCGGGCACGCACCGGTCCGCAGCGTAAGCGGCCCGGACCGGCGCGGTCGAATCGCGTTCATCGAGAACAGCTTGCTTGAGAAGTCGCACGCCCTGGTAACTATCAAGCTCGACGGCTCGGAGACGGTCGAAGTTCTGAGACGCCCGGGCTGCGCACTGTGGGATGAGGTCATTGGCGAGCACCTCGCCCTCGCACCCGTCAAGGGACGCTGCGCCTTTGTCAGCGGGTTGAGCAGGCGGCAGATGCATGATCCCAAGGCCTTACTGCTGATTGGGTCGCTTGAGATCTGGGATGTGGATCGACAAGAGCACGTGCGCACCGTCAGCGACGTGCTGGACCAGGGCGTGTCATGGTTCCCGGATGGTGACCGTCTGACCTTCGTCAAGTTGATGCGTCGCGACGAACTGAAGGAAATGTGGAACTCCCACGACTGTGCCGCGGGGTTCGGAGCGTGGCGCGAAGTGCCCGTCGTCTGCACCCACGATGTTGAGAAGGATGTGACCACGGTGCTCCACGTCGGCCGGCACCCGCTGATCACACAGGATGGCCAGAGCGTTTTGGTCCAAGGCTGGGACCTTAGCTATCTGCGCATCGCGGCTGACGGCGAGGAGTCCGAGCCGGTGCGGTGGCCCGGAAACTGGTACGGTCCCCTCGCGGTCCTTGATCGCGGCCACGTGCTCTACCTGGGTTTGCCGACCACGGGAACGCCGCCAACTTTCACGGAACACAACAGCCCGTTGGTCGGCCCCAAGCCGCAAGGCACAATCAAGCTGGGCGAACTGAATGGCCGGCGGTTCTTCACGCTGCTCCCAGAGATCGACCCAAGGCGCAAGATCAGCTACGGCTGCATCCCCAGCAACTAGGCCGCGCGCGACCGCGGCTCGTACAGACCAAGACCGCCAACGTGCCGCTGGCCGCCCCACCCGGCGGCTGGCAACCCTGACAGCGGTTCGGAATGACACCGGCACCCGAATTACCGGCTGGCCGCCGGCCGCCGCTGACACACCTGTCCGTGCAACCGGATCGCAAACGCATTAGAATGCCTGCACCAGTCCGCGTTCAGCAATTGGCCTGTTGTTGTTGGTGAGCCACACAATGACAAAAAAGCAGCCCCCGCGTTGGCCCATTTGGAAGATCGGCGTCGCGGCCGGCGGCTGCGCCGTCAGCGCTGCTGCCCTCTACTGGGTGTCACTCCTGAGTCAGCCCGGCGATTCCACAACCGGCGTTCCGGGCGGCCGCGGCGCCGCCACAACTCTCTCCGGCTTCATCCTGATGATGGCCATCGTCGCCACCATCCTCACCGCACTCACTCTGGGCTGGCTGGCCATGCGCGTCTGGGAGCTACGCAAGCCCGCGTGGGAACGCCGCGGTAAGCGCCGTCGCTGATACCCGCTCAACAGACGTAAGACCGACTCCGCCGGAAACCCGAACTACACGGCTGCACGGGGCAGCGCAGCGGCAGAAAGCCGACAACGCAGCAGTTGCCGTTGACTGGTGAACATATCTTGCTATCATGATATATCATGAACAAGCACGATGATCGACCGCTGCCGATCGAACGACTCGAACGTATCACCCGTGTGCTACGAGTGTTAACGCACGCGGACCGCCTCCGCATCTGCGACCTGCTGCTGCGCGGCCAGCGCCCGGTCGGGGAGATTGCCGACGAGCTGAACCTCAGGCAGAACGTCGTCAGCCAGCACCTGAACGTGCTGCGGGCACACGAGATCGTCGTGCCGCACCGGGAGGGTCGGCAGGTCTACTATCGAGTCATACACCCCGGCGCGCAGTGGCTGCTGGACTGCATAGCCAGACACGGCTGAGACTGACTGCGGCCGAGAGTCCTATAACACAGCTAATCCAGGTGGACGAGCAGTATGAGTAAGAGACTGATCATTGTGGGCGGCGTCGCCGGCGGCGCCACCGCCGCCGCCCGGGCCCGACGCCTCGACGAACAGGCCGAGATCATCGTCATTGAGCGCGGCAAGGACGTTTCGTTCGCCAATTGCGGCCTGCCGTACCACATCGGCGCCGAGATCCCACAGCGATCCAGCCTGCGCGTGCAAACGCGCGCCGGCCTGATGCAAAGGTTCGGCCTGGACATCCGCACCCGCCACGAGGTGACCGCCATCGACCCGGCCGCGCGGGTCGTCCACGTACGCGATCTCGTCGGCGAGCGCGACTACACGGAACACTACGACAACCTACTGCTATCACCCGGCGCCGCTCCAATCCGCCCGCCCCTGCCCGGCGTTGACCACGCCGCAATCTTCACGCTGCGCGACCTGACCGACATGGACCGCATCAAAGGGGTCGTAGATTCGGGCGCCAAGTCCGCTGTCGTGGTCGGCGGCGGCTTCATCGGCCTCGAAATGGCGGAGAATCTCGTTCGCCGCGGACTCGCCGTCGCACTTGTCGAGCTGTTGCCGCAGGTAATGCCGCCGCTTGACCCCGAAATAGCCGCCAGCATTCACCGCGAGCTGCGCGCCAATGGCGTCGCGCTGCATCTGGCCGACGCCGTGACAGCCTTCGAGGATGCGACCGGCCGGGTCCGCGTGCAACTGCGCAGCGGTACGACACTCGAGGCCGACCTGGTCGTACTGGCGGTAGGCGTGCGTCCGGAGGCCGGCTTGGCGCGCGATGCTGGTCTGGCGCTGACCGAGCGCGGCGCGATCGTCGTTGACGAGCACATGCGCACCAGTGATCCGCACATCTACGCGGTTGGTGACGCCGTCGAAGTCACCGACCCCGTTCTGGGCGGCACGACGCTGATTCCGCTGGCCGGCCCCGCCAACCGCCAGGCCCGCGTGGCCGTGGACAATGTTTTCGGCCGCCCGGAACGCTACCGCGGCACGCAAGGCACCAGCGTCCTGCGCGTCTTCGGATTGACCGTCGCGGCCACGGGCGCTGCCGAGAAGGTTCTGCGGCAGCGCGGCGTGCCCCACCGCAAGGTATACATCAGCGGCGGACACCATGTCTCGTACTTCCCCGGCGCGCAGCGCCTGAACATCAAGCTGCTGTTCTCCCCGGACAACGGGCGAATCCTCGGTGCCCAGGTCTTCGGCGGCGCCGGCGTCGACAAACGCATCGACGTCTTGGCCGTGGCCGTGCAGGCCCGCCTGACCGTGGCCGACCTGGCCCAGACCGAGCTGGCCTACTCACCGCAGTACGGAGCCGCGAAGGACCCCGCTAACATAGCCGGCTTCGTCGCCGGCAATCTGCTGCGTGGCGACGAGCTATTCCTGTACGCCGAAGACCTGGACGCCGCACAATGCCAAGCCTGGACGATCTTGGACGTGCGCGAGCCGGCCGAGTACGAAGTCGGGCACCTCCCGGGCGCCCGGCTGCTGCCGCTCGGCGAGCTGCGCGAGCACTGGCAGCAACTCCCCACGGACAAGCCGCTGCTCGTCTGTTGTGACAGCGGACAGCGCTCGTATTACGCCAGCCGGTTCCTGCGGCAGAAGGGCTTTGATGTGCGCAATCTGGCCGGCGGAATGTTCTTCTACAGGCTGGTTCACGACCCGGCCGGACATGACGCTACGACGACGCGCGCTGCCGCGTCGCCGCCAGCCGGGCGCTCAGATCGCGTCGCAGCTTTGCCCTGCACTCCCGGTGGCCCCGACTCTTGCGGTTAGTGCGACTGCGTACGACCAGGCTGCTCCGGACGCGGGCTAGTTGCCCCAGAGTCGGCGTTTCTTCTTGCCGGCCGGCGGCTGCTTGGCCGGCTCATGCGCTTGCAACAGGCGCGCCCGATCCTCCCACACCTGCGCCATTAACTCTTCGTCGCTGAGCTTGCTCATGCGCCGCAGCACCCGGAAGCGCTGCCGCAGCTCGGGAGGCCAGTCCGGCGGCGGACCGCTCGCCGTGGCCGAGAAGAGCGGCTCATCGACCACCGGAGCGGGCAGCTCGTCGTCTGCCGTCTCGGACTCATCGCGGCCGGCAGCCGCGGCTGCCGGCCGGCTGGTTGCTGCGGCCGGGGTACCCGCCGATCCCACCGCCGCGAACAACGTACCGGCCTCGCTGAGAGCACGCTTGAATTCCTCGAGCCGCTTGGCCACAGCGGCTTCCTGCTCCGCCCGCGAGGCGATGAGCTGCTCGCGCGCCAGCAGCTCGCCTTCCCGGCCGTCGAGCAACGCCTGCAATTCGTCCAACTCGCCCTGGGCGGCCACCAGCGCCTCGCGCTCCTGATGCAACGCATGTTCCTGCTCAACCAGTTGCCCCATCCGGGCCTCGAGGTCCGCGGCGTTGCGGTTCAGCTCCTCTTCGCGGCGACAGCAGGCCTCGGTCGCCTCCGCCAGCCCCTGCTGCTGCGCGGCCAAGGCTGCCTGCGCCGTGTCAAGCTCGGACTGCCGGCCAACAATGGCCGCCTCACGTTGGGCTGCCGCCTTCAGCTTCTCATCGGCCGCCCGCTCCGCCGCCTCGGTCCGCGACGCGCGCTCTTGGATGGTCGCCTCAGCCTCTTCCAGCGCCTCCTGGCGGGCCGCCAGCTCCTCCATCTGCTGCGCCAAGGCCGCTTCGCGCTGTTCGACCGCGCGCGAGCGCTCGTCAATGCGCGCCCGCGCCACCGAAATCTGTGCGTGGACCGCGGCGATCGTCTGTTCCAGCTCCGCCAGCGAGCCGGCCGGCAGCCCCGCGGCCACGCCCGACGCCAGACTCCCACTGAACTGAGCGGCCTGCACCGCGACCGCCGCGTCGGCAGCCGGCTCTTCCGGGGCGGCCCAGTGCACGGTCAACGTCTCGCCACCGATCTCAACCTCGTCGCCGTCCGCCAGCCAACTCAACTCGTCGATCCGCTCACCGTTGACCAGCGTGCCGGACCGGCTGCCAAGATCACAGATTGCCGGCCGACCGTCCAGGGTGAAGATAAGTGCGTGCGCGAGCGAAACATCCGGCGTGTCGACGATCACGTCGGCCGTGTTGCGTCGCCCGATAACGGTCGCATGGTCAGTTACCTCGGTCTGCTCGCCGGCATACTCGAGCACCAGCGGTGAAGTAGGCGCGGCCGTGGGCTGATCGGAGCCGCCGGTGATCTCGACGCCGACCTCCACCGGTCCCACCCGTAGCGAATCGCCCGGCCGCAGGAGGCCGCGTTGGACGAGCTGATCGTTAACAAACGTGCCGGTTCGGCTGCACAGGTCGCAGACCAGTACGGCGCGTCCGGTATTGACAATTGCGGTGTGAATTTTGGAGACGTCGGGGTGCGGCAGAGTGAGGTTGCAGTCACGGCGGCCGCCGATCAGGATGACCGGTGCCGGCTCCTGGCACTCCAGCGGGCCTTCCTCGCCGCTGGCCCACAAACGCACGCGTGGTGCTGCGGACGGGAGCGTGGGTCGGATTTCGCCGTTTTCTCGGGCCTTCGTCATCGTATTCTCAGCAACCGCGGCGGCACACATTCACCCGGATGCCGGCGTGTCTGTCCCTTAGATTAGTGTTCTAATTGCCGGCCGGATAAGCAAGCTCAGTGCCCGAAGCGGCGCGGCGGGAAGGGCTGGCGGGCCGGCGGGAGTCGGCCCACGAAGTGCTTGTCTTTCCGGCCGCTTTCGGTACCATACGGGAATCTGACCCCAGACTCAGGACACCGGCGACGGGATACAATCGTGTCACTGGACCCACATGGCATGGACGAGGCCGAGTTGAGCCGCCAGCTCGACAGCGAACTCGGCGGCTGGTCGAAAGAAGACTTGGATCGCATGGCGGAATCGCCCACCACGCATCCGCAGGTTGATGATCGCGGACGCATCCGCGGCCGCGTGCTCGGCATCCGCGGCGCGGACGTGTTCGTCGATATCGGCGGCAAGAGCGAGGGCTTTGTCGCGCTCGATGAATTCGAGCCCGACCAGCCGCCCACCGTCGACCAAATCCTCGACCTTGTGCCACAGGGCTTCGACCGCGAGTCCGGTCTCATGCGGCTCAGCCTGCGCGAGGCCAAGCTGGCGGTCGATGTCGATTCGCTCCGCGTCGGCGAGGTCGTCAAGGCCCGCGTGACCGGTAGCAACATCGGCGGACTCGAACTGCGTCTGCACGGGCTGCGCGGCTTCATGCCCATGAGCCAGGTGGACCTCGTGCGGCATGACGACATGTCCGCTTTCATGGGGCGCTGGCTCGAGTGCGAGGTCGTCGAGATTGACCGCAAGGGCCGCAACCTGGTCCTGAGCCGGCGCCGCCTGCTGGAGCGGCAGCGCGAGGAGGAGCGTGAGCAATTGCGCTACCAACTGGCCGAGGGCCAGCTTCGCAAGGGCCGGGTCGTTCGTCTGGTCGATTTCGGAGCGTTTGTAGATCTGGGCGGCATCGAGGGGCTCCTGCACATCAGCGACCTGAGTTGGAGCCGCGTGGGGCACCCCAAGGACGTCCTGCACGCCGGCCAGGAGATCGAGGTCCAGATTCTCAAGATCGATCTGGTCAGAGATCGTATCTCCCTGGGTATGAAGCAGTTAATGCCCGATCCCTGGAACCTCGCCGCGGCCAACTATCAGGTCGGCGGCACGATCGAGGGCCGCGTCGTGAAGTTGATGAACTTCGGCGCCTTCGTGGAACTCGAGCCCGGCATCGAAGGGCTGATTCCCATCAGCGAGATGAGCTGGACCCAGCACGTCAAGCACCCCAAGGACCTGTTGTCCGAGGGTGATCGCGTCCGCGTTTCGGTATTGTCGGTCGACGCTGACAAACGCAAGATAAGCCTGAGTCTCAAGGCCCTGGCGTCCGACCCCTGGGACGGCATCGAGCAGCGCTATGAGCCCGAGTCGGTGGTCAGCGGGGCCGTGACGCGCATCACTAATTTCGGCGCGTTTGTCCAGTTGGAAGAAGGCGTCGAGGGCCTGGTGCACATTTCGCAATTGAGCAGCGAACGCGTCCGCGCCGTCGCCGACGTCGTGTCGGTCGGGGCGGTCATCCAGGTGCGCATCCTGTCGGTTGACGCCGGCCAGCGCCGCATTTCGCTCTCGATGAAGCCCACCGGGGAAGCGCCGCCGACCGAGGTGACGTCGACGGAGGAGCCCCGGCCCGACCGCAAGCGCAAGCGACCACTGCGCGGTGGGCTGGCCTGGTAGGACTCCGGGGGCCCCGCTGCGGGCGACAGCGCGGCTCTCGATATCGGTCGATCAGCGGTCCGGCGGGCGGGCCAAGTCCGGGTCCTTCTGTTGTCGATCCCTTCGGGCTGGTGCTTTGTGCACTGGGTGGCCCCCGTGCCGCGCCGGCCGACGCGCTGTCGCGCGGCAACCTTGAGCGATCCGCGGCAATCCGTAAAATGCCTGGTTTGCGGTGGCCGCGCGTGCGCAGCGTTATGCTTCACCGCCGGCTGTGCGCCCGGGCGATTGCTGACCCGGCCCAGCGCGTCATCCGCCCGGTCGCGTATGTGGGAGTTGATTCATGGTGCTGTGGTCCCTGCGAGCATTGTTCGTGATCCTGATAGCGGCGGTGGGCTTCTCGGCGGTGGGCAGCGCCGGACATCTGGCGGAGCATCGCGCGACGCTGATGATCGCCGCCATTCTGGTGGCCATCGCCGTGATTGCCGTCGATCTGTTGGTGCCGCGCAAGTCGCTGGCCGCGCTATCAGGCGCCTTTCTCGGCCTGGTCGTCGGCATGGTGATGGCTTACGGCTTGGGCCTGGTCATTGACCTGCTGATAGTGACCTATATACCCGACCTGAGCGGCGAAGGACCGGATGGGCAGGACCTGATGACGGATGGCGTGCGCGGCGTGGTAGTCGCGATCAAGCTGATGCTCGGGATTGTCTGCTGCTACCTGGCGATCAGCTTCGTCCTGCAGACCAAGGACGACATTCGCTTCGTGATTCCGTACGTCGAGTTCACCAAGCAGTCGCGCGGGGCGCGCCCGCTGATTCTGGACACCTCGGTGATCATCGACGGGCGCATCGCCGACATCTGTGAAACGCGGATCATTGATTCAGCCCTGATGATCCCGCGCTTCGTGTTGCAGGAGTTGCAGTCCATCGCCGACAGCTCCGATAAGCTCAAACGCAACCGCGGGCGGCGCGGCCTGGACATGCTCAACAAGCTCCAGACGAATGATAAGGTCGAAATCAAGATCTCCGATGCCCGCCTCCCCAGCATCGAGGAAGGCGGCGACGTCGATCAGAAGCTCGTCGCCCTGGCCAAGAAGATCGAGGGCCGCGTGGTCACCAACGACTACAACCTGAACAAGATCGCCACGCTGCGCGGCGTCGACGTCATCAACATCAATGACCTGGCGAACGCGATGAAGCCGGTCGTCATGCCCGGCGAGGCCGTGACGGTCCGCATCATCAAGCCGGGCGAGGAAGCCGGCCAGGGCGTCGGCTACCTGGAAGACGGCACGATGGTCGTGGCGGAGGGCTCGCGTGACAAGATCAACGAAGACGTGACCCTGACCGTCACGAGCGTGCTGCAGACCTCCGCCGGCCGCATGATTTTCGGCCGGCCCGAGGGTGACGCCTATGCCGTGCGGCGGCCGCGGCCGCGTTCCTGACGGTCGAAACCACCCTCCGCGACCGCCTGGCCGCGGCTGTCCGGGCCGTCCTGCTCGGTCCTGTCGGAAGTTGCACAGTGGCTTTCACCGCGGGGTCATGGCGGTAATATACCTTGGGGCCGGGGTTGGCGCCTCGGCGTCTGATGCGTCCCGCCGCGCGGTGGGGCGCCGTAATGCCGGCCAGGCTAGGAGAGACAAGCCTATGACTACGTATGCAAACCGTTCCTGCGGCGCCCTGCTCACATTCGTCCTGGCACTGGCCGGGGTTTTGCCGGCTGCCGCCGGCGGCCTGGGCGATTTCCAACTTGCCCGGGTCATACCGGCGGATGCCGCCGTGGTGGCCGTTTCGCGCGACCACGCCGGACGTGCCTTTCTCAGCGAGCAGTACCAACGCGTCTGGGCCGTCGTCGAGCAGCAGCACTTCGAGCGCGACGTGCGCACGTTGATGCGCGGCTTATTCCAGCAGGAAGGCGACGACGCGCAGGCCTTCGAGCAGCAGTGGCAGCAGTTCAGCGATCTACTCCTGGGCGTTGAATGGGGTGACCTGTTCGAGCAGGAAGGCGCCTTCGCCGCCCAGATCGGCTTCCCACTGCCGGAGATCGTGCTGCTGGGCCGCGCGCCGGCCGACAAGGTGGAGGCCAACTTCGCGGGTCTCGCGGCGATTCTCGATGCGCTGGCGCGCCTCGCCCCGGAGGGCCAGCTCGTCACCACCAGCACGGGCACCGGCGATTCCGTTGTGCGCACGCTGGGCGTGGCCGAGGCCGCCCTGCCGGTCGGCGGGCTGATGCTGGCCCGCGAGAAGGACGTGCTACTGGTCGGCTTCGGAGTGAAGCTGCCCGAGCAGACCTTGGCGCTGCTGCGCGGCGAGGCCGGGCAGCGCCTGGTCGAAACCGAACGCTTCCAGAGCGCCATGAAGCGCCTGCCCGCTCCCAAGGACAGCTTCTTCTTCATGGACAGTGCTCGTCTAATGGGCCAAGTCCGGGCGGTGATTGACGCCGCCATGGGTATGGCCGACCCCACCGGCGAAGCCCTCGACGCGCAGACCCGCGCTCTGCCGCTGCGCCTCATCGATGCTCTCGACATCTTCGACTTCGCGGCCGGGGTCGCCACCACCGACGGCCTCAAGACGCACGGCGATAGCATCGCCGTCCTAAGCGCGGACGCCGGCTCACGCTTGCTGCATAGCGCTATCTTCAAGAACCCCACGCTCGACAAACCGCTGAAGTACATCCCGGCCAACGCCCAGAATTGCTCCGTCTGGTCCGGCATCGCCCTGCAGCCGCTGTATGACGGCATCCTGGCCTTCATCAAGGATAACGTCCCGGGCGGTGACGAGATGGTCCGTCAGTGGCATGAGGAAATCCGGCCCGCGCTGCCGCTGGACGTCGAGAAGGAACTGATCAGTTGGATCGGGGGCGAATTCCGCACGTTCTCGATGCCGCCGCGCTCCGCTTTCCAGCCCGGCGACTGGGTCGTGATGATCAGCGTCAGCGATGAGACCCAGGGCCGCGCCGTGCTCGAACGCCTGCTCGGGGAGATGCTGACACCCATGCTCACCCAGAGTAGCGGTGCCGTGCGCGACGCCCGCATCGAGGACGCCGAGGGCTTCAAGATCATCGTGCATCCGGCCCTGGTGATGATGCCCGGATTCCGCGAACCCACGATTGGCATCAAGAACGGGCAGCTTTTTGCCGCCTCCAGTGCGGATGGCATCAGAAACGCCCTGGCGGCGGCCGCCGGCACCGCCCCGGATTTCTCAACCAACGAGCGTTTTCGTACCGAAGGGCTGCCGTTGGCCGATGACGTTTCTTCGATCAGCTTCAAGGACCTGACCGGCCTGGGCGAGGAACTGGGCCAGGCGCTCCAGATGGTGCCGATGATGGCGTTTGCGATGCCCGACCTGGCTCGGCATCCCGCGGGGCGCGCGCTGCTGTCCGCCGCCGGCAAGGCCGGCAAGGTCGTGCGCGAGCTCAACTTCCTCCAGTCTTCGTGCTCTCAGACTACCTTTGATGGCAAGGCGGCCTACAGCAGATTCGTCCTGAACTACCGCGAGCCGCCCAAGCCCCCGCCCGTACCTGAGCCGGCCGAGCCGACTACCAGCGAGCCGACTGCCAGCGAGCCGGCCGTCAGCCCTGACGCGGAGTAGCGCCTCCGCCCAGGCGTGCTTTCTCGGCGAACATGCGGCCGGCCCTGGCGCCGGCCGCGCGTCTTTCATCTCCGTCTAACACGCCACGCACCGCCGCGGACGCACGTTTTGTGCGCCGGCCCGCGCTTGGTTGCCCCCGCCGCGGACGATAAGCTGCTGCTGGTGTACTGCCGCACCCGGCGACAAGGACGGCGCTGTCATGACGCTGCTTGCGAGCGTTACGGAAACCCAGCGGACCGCGTTCGAGTTCGCGCGCGTGCCGTCGGCCTGGGGCCAGGTCGTGGGCGTCGCCGTGCTGGTAGCCCTCTGCTACGTGGTGGTTGCCCTCTATCGGCGCGAACGGCGGACCGGGGCCGGCCCGGCGCTGCGGACCGGCTTGGCGGGCCTGCGCTGCACCGTGCTGCTGGCCCTGGCCGTGATCTGGCTCGCGCCGGTCAACGCGACTTACGTCGTGCGCTCCATCCCCGGCCAGGTCGCCGTACTGCTGGATGCCTCAGCCAGCATGTCAGTGCGGGATGACCTGGGTGCAGCGCCCGCCGATGACAGCGACGAATCGGCCAGCCGCTTCGAGCGCGTGCGCGCCCGCTTGTTGGCCGACGATTGCCAATGGCTGCGGCGCCTGGCGGAGCGCAACGAGCTCAGCGTCTACACCTTCGGCGACGACGTCCAGCGGCTCGTGCAGACGGCCGACGCGCAGAGCTTCGCCGCACAGCTCGATCCGCTGCGCGCCGTCCTGCCGGTGCGCCCGCAAACCGACATGGCCCAGGCGGTTACCGCCGCGCTCGAAGATCTGAGCGGCAGCCCGGTGGCGGGCCTGGTGCTGATTTCCGACGGCGCTGCCAACCGCGGCGCGGCGGCCGCGGAGATCTCCGCCTATGCCCGGCGCTTCCGCGCACCGGTCTACGCGGTCGGCGTCGGCCACCTGCGTGAACCGCCAAACGTGCGCGTCACCAGCATAGCCGCGCCCGCCGCCGTCCCGGTCCATGACCCGTTCGAGGTGCGGATCGAGTTGGCTGCGGCCGGCATCGCCCGAACGGAAGTGCAGGTCGAGTTGGCCGCCGAGCCGCTCGACGGCGGCGACGAACGCCGCCTTGCGATTCAGTCTGTGCCGCTGAGTGAATCAGAACCGGCCACGCTGCTCATCAGCGTGGATCCGCCCCCGCCCGGTGCGTACCTGCTGCACGCCCGCGCCGCGCCCCTGCCGGGTGAGGTCATCATCGGCGACAACGCCCGGGAAACGAACGTCCTGGTGGTGGATCAACGGCTGCGCGTTCTGCTGATTGCCGGCGGGCCGACGTTCGAGTACCGCTTCGCCGCGGCGCTCCTGTTGCGCGACCAGAGCATCGACCTGGCCTGCTGGCTGCAATCCGCCGACCCCGCCGCCGTTCGCGACGGCAACACGGTGCTCGACCATCTGCCGCGCGAGCCCGAGGAGCTGTATGACTTCGACGTCGTGTTGCTGCTTGACCCCGACCCGACGGACCTGGACGCCCGCTGGGCCGCCACGGTGCGACGCTGGGTGGAGGAGCTGGGCGGCGGCGTGCTGTTGCAGGCCGGTCCGCACTGGACCTCCCGTTTCCTGCGCGACGCGCGGCTGAGCGATCTCGTCGCCATCCTGCCCGTCACGCCGGATCCCGATGCCGACATGCGCCTGAGCGCACAGGGCACATTTCGACAGCGAGCCGGGACCATTCAGTTGGCGGCGACCGCCCATCCCCTGGTCAGCCTGCACGCCGACTCCACCACCAACCGCGAGGTTTGGCGGGCGCTGCCCGGCGCGTGGTGGCATCTGCCGGTCCTGCGCGCTAAGCCCGTGGCGACGGTGCTCTTGGAGTTGGCCGACGCAGCCTATGCCAACCAATACGGACCGGGCGTGCTCATGGCCACCCAGCCGGTCGGTGCCGGCCACGCGACCTTCCTCGGCTGCGACTCGACCTGGCGCTGGCGCGGCGGCGCCGAGAGCTACTACAACAGCTTCTGGGTGCGCCTGGTGCGCTACCTCGCCCAGGCCCGCCAGCAGGGCGGCAGTAAGCGCGGCCGCATCGTCCTCGATCGCGAATCATTCAGTGTCGGCGACTACGTGCGGATCGAGGCGCAACTGCTGGATGAGGCCTACCGCCCGGCGGCGGCAGCCGAGGTGGTCGGCACGCTGCTGCGGGAGGAGGGGACGCCGCAGGAATGCGTGCTGCAGGCCAGTGCGGAAAGGCCCGGCTGGTACGCCGGCCGTGTCCTGCTGGATCGGGCCGGCGCCGTCGAGCTGCGCCTCCCCCTGCCCTCCGGCACTGCGGCCGCGGATGCGGAATTCCTGACCCGCCGGCTGCGCGTCCAACGCCCGGATATCGAGATGCGCGCCCTGCGCCTGCGGGAGGACTTCCTTTCGGCCCTGGCCGACCAGACCGGCGGCGAATACTGTCGCCTGGATGAGCTGGACCGCTTGCCGGACATCATCCCCAAAGCCACCGAGCGTCGCCCGCCGCAGCGCGCCGCCGTCCAGCAGCTATGGGATGAGTTCTGGGTCGTCGGTGTTCTGGCGGCCCTGCTGGCGATTGAATGGACCCTGCGCCGCCGGAGTCACTTGCTTTGAGTTCGTCCGCTGAACAGTTGGACGCCCGGCTTGAACGCGAGCTGCTCGCGCCGTTGCGGATGCTGCGCCGCCGCATCCGCCTGTACATGCTCCTGGACGGCTTGCTCTGGTTCGCGACGGCGGTCGTGCTGGCCGCCCTGGCACAAATGGCGCTGGACTGGAACTTCCGTTTCAGCGTCGGCCAGCGCGGCGTAATCAGTGGGCTTGTTGTGCTGTACTGGCTCTGGGCCGGCTATCGCCGGCTCTACGAACCGCTGGCTCGGCCGCTGCCGGAGGACTTGCTCGCAGGCATAGCGGATCGTGCCCACCCCGACTTGTGCGGGCGGATCTCCGCCGCCGTCGAGTTGCGGGCGGTGGCCAGGGGGGCGCCGGACTCTGCGGGGCACCTGCCCGTCGGCGCGTCGCCTGATCTGGCCCGCCTGGTGCTCGCGGAGGCCTGCCAGAGCGTACGCGGCCGCCGGCTGCAAGGCATGTTGAATCATCGCCGCGCTTTGCTGCACGCCGTCGAGTTGGTTCTGCTCGTGCTGCTGGCCGGGCTGGCGTGCGCGGCCGCGCCATGGCTGGCCGGTCCCTGGCTGGAGCGCAACTGGCTGCTGCGTGACGTCCGCTGGCCACAGCGCACCTACATCCTACCCGAGGGTTTCGATGCTGACGGTCGCCGGCGAATGGCCCGTGGCGATCCGGCCGAAATCACGGCCGCCGTGGCCGGCCTCGTTCCGGACAACGCCGTCGTCACCTGGTGGACGCCCTCTGGCCGGCAGGGCCGCGAGCCCATGTCGGTAGTGGGCGACACGCGCCTGGCCGCCGGACTCGGCCAGCTCTCGGAAGAAATCCACTTCCGCATCTCGGGCGGCGATGAGCACACACGAGACTACTTGGTAGAGGCGGTCGATCGGCCGCGTGTGGTGCACACACTGGCGCGCATCACGCCACCGGAGTACACGCGCCTCGCGGACGTTGTCGTCGAGCAACAAACCGTGCTGGAAGTTCTACGCGGAGCGACACTGACAATCGAAGCGCGCCTGAACAAGCCCATCCGCCGGGCGCGCTTCGTCGCCGACGACGGCACCGACGTCCAGGCGAAGATTGACTGGCCCGAAGATGCCGCCGAGCCGGTGGTGCGGGTACGCTGGTCCGCGCCGGATTCGGGCGTGTTCCGCTTCGACCTTCTGGATGCGGACGGCCTGACTAATCGCGATCCCGTGCCCTATCGCATTCGCGTGGTGCCTGACCGGCCGCCGAATGTCGAGATGGAACTTGTCGGCGCCGGCGAGCTCACGACGCCCCAGGCCGAGCTGCCCGTCCAACTGCAGTGTGAGGACGCTTACGGACTCGGCGCGGCGCGGCTGATGGTGCAGACCGGCAGCCAGCCCGAGCGGGCCTTCCCCCTGCCCGGCCTGACTCCGGGCGATCGGCGCTTCTCCGCCAACTTCGCCCTGCTGGTGGCGGCCAGCGGCGCTATCGCCGGCGACGAGCTGCGCGTCTGGGGCGAAGCCGAAGACCTCGACCCGCGCGGTCCGAATGTCGGCGCCACCCCGGTCGCGACGCTGCGTGTGGTCTCACCGGACGATTTCCTGATCGAACTGGCACGCCGTGAGCTGACCCTGCGGCAGGAGTTCGAGCGGCTCGTCAGCGCCCAGCGGCAGATCAAGGAGGGTCTGGAGCAGACCAGCGGCCTGCTCGCGGATGGTGCGCCTCCGGACGCCGGCCTGGCCCAACGTCTGGCGGCGCTGGCACGTCGGCAGGCCGCCCATGGCAGCCAGTGCCTGGGTATCGCGCGCGGCTTCGAGCAGATCCTGCGCGAAACGGAAACCGCTCGCGTCGATCGGCCGGCCGACGCGGCACGCATCGCCCAGCGCGTTGTTGCCCCGCTTGAAGAGTTGGCGCGCGCGGCCATTCCGGCGGCCGCTGACGCGATTGATGAGTTGCGGGCGAAGGTCAGCCCGGCCGGTCGGGCGCTCGCCGCCGACCACCAAGCTGATCTACTGCGCCACATGGAGGCGCTTCTGGCAGAGATGGTCGAGTGGGAAGGGTATCGTGAGGCGGTGTCGCTGCTTGAGGCGGTGATTGCTGCACAAACGGCGCTGCGGGCCGACACGCTGGCAGCGCTCGGTGAGCAACTGGAGTCCATCCTGGAGCTTGAACGGCTGCTGGAGCCGGAGGACGACGCCGCGCCGGCGCCCTGAACGCGCCCGGCGCCGCGGCTTGGAAGATCATGATGTTGGCTGTCACGCGGACAGGTCTGCTGGTCATCCTGTTGGCGACGGCGGCGCGCCCACAGGATTCGCCGACCATGACCCCGCCTGCGCCCGGCACGCCACCATCACTGTCCGTTCGCCAGCAGGGCATTCGCGACCGCGTGCGGCAACTCGAAAGCCGCATGGCCATGCTCATCCGCCTGTTGGAGGAGAGTGGCCCGGACCAGGCCACGCGGCTGGGCGCGGCCATCGATTGGTCCGGGCAGCAGCAGCTCAAGCGCCGGCTGGGCCAGGTCGTCGAGTTGCTGGAGGCTCAGCGCCTCAGCGACGCCGAACGCGCGCAGGAGGCGCTGCTGTCCGACCTCGCGCAAATGCTGCGCCACCTGACCGACACGACGACCGACTACGACCGCAAGCGTGAGTACCGCAAGCGCCTGGACGGCTTCAAGCAGGTGATTCGCGCACTGCTCGACGAGCAGCGCCGCGTGCTCTACGGCACGCAGGCCGCCCAGGCTCAGCCGGACCCCACCGACCACGCGGCACTACGCGCCCTGGAACGGCAGCAACGCGAACTCCAGCGCAACACGGGCGACCTGGCAGCCGACATGCAAGCAACGGGGGACGAGTCGACGGAAACCCCCGGCAGCCGGCAGATCGGCAACGCGGGCGGGAACATGCAGCGCGCAGCGGATCGCCTGGCCGAAGCCCGGCCGGCCGATGCAGCCCCGCTTCAGGCCGCAGCCCTCGAGCAGTTGCAGCGGGCCCTGGACGAACTGGACGACGCGCTCCGGCAGGTTCGTCGCGAGGAACTGGCCGAGACGCTGACCACGCTCGAGGCGCGCTTCCGGCAGATGCTGGCGCGCGAGCAGCAGGTGCGTGCCGATGTCCTGGTGCTCGGCACCCGGCCGGCTGACGAGTGGCCGCGGGCCGACCACTTGCGCCTGCTCGATGCGACCCAGACCCAGCAGGCCGTCGCCGAGGATTGCCAGGCCGTCGTACGCATCCTGCTCGATGAGGGCACCGCGGTGGTGCTGCCGGAACTGGCCGCCCAGTTGGCCGCGGACATGGCGGCCGTCGCGGCACGCCTCGCCGACGCGGATGTCTCCGCAGTCACCGTGGCCGCCCTGGATCAGATCATCGCCCTGCTGGAGGAAATCACCGGGGCCATCGAGGGGCAGCGCCGGCAGGAGCAGGCAGACCTGCTGCGCCCGGCCGGTGGCGGCCCACAGGCTGACATGCGTTCGCTGCTGCGGCCATCGGCGGAACTGAGCCTGCTGCGCTCGTCGCAACAGCGCATCAACGAGCGCACCGCGGCATTGGCTGCTGATCCCGCGGATGAGACGCGCGCCGTAATCCAGGACCTGGCCCAGCGGCAACAGCGGCTGGCCGAGCTAGCGCAACGGATGCACGAAAGGCGGTAGGCGTGCGGTTGGCGACATACATACTGGCGACATTGGCAGCGGCGAGTACCGCGCCGAGCGCGCTCGCACAGGAATCGTCCGGCCGCCTCGCACACCTCAACCAGGCCTTCCGTGAACACATTGGCAGGCTGGGCCCGGAACACACAGCCGCCCGTGAACTGATCGAACAGAGCTGGCCGGCGTATAGTGCCGAGCAGCCCGAGAGCTTCGTCCCCGACGCCCTGGTCCAGCTCTATCCGGTCTTTGCCGAGGCACTGGCGGCATTCGATTACGATCATCACCATCAGGCCGCACGGCTGCTGGAGCCGTTGGCCGCGCACGCCGACCCCTACCTTGCCGCGACGGCGCGCTACTTCCACGTGCGTCTGCTGGTGGCGTGCGGGCTGCTGGAAGAGGCTGAGGCCCGGTTGCAGGACTTGCCCGCGCAGCGCGACGAGCTGGCGGCGCACACGCCCTACGCCCCGCACTTCTGGCTGATCCGGGCGCATTGCCAGGCCGGCAACCTGCGCTATGAGGAGGCCGGCCGGACGCTGCAAGCGCTGCTGACGGATTTTTCCGATGCCGGCGAGGCGGTCAGCGCCGCGGCCCGCCAGATGTTGCTGGAACTCGCCGGTCGCCGCGCGGGTTCGCTGGAGGAAGTCGCCAAACTGATGGCGTATTCCGCCGCCCGGCTCGACTCCGCCGATGTGAGCGCGCGGCTGCGCGGCCGTCAGGACGACATCGTCACGCTGCTGGACCGGCTCATCGCCGAGGCGCGGACGCTGGAAGACCTGCAAGCGGCCGGTGCCGGGCAGCCGCGTTCCGCCCAGCGGGGCGACGACCAGCCGCGCGCCGGTGCACAGGAGTCAGTGTTGCCCGGTGCACAGGCCGGCGAGATCGGCGAGCTGCACGATGTGCCGCGCGGCACGCCGGGCGAAGCCTGGGGGCAGCTTCCGCCGGCCGAGCGTGAGCGCATCCTGCAATCGCTGCGCGAGCGCTTCCCCTCGCGCTATCGCCAGCTTGTTGAGCAATACTACCGATCCCTGGCAGAGGAGCAGTGAGCATGTTGCCCCGCGCGGCCCGAATTCTCTTGCCGCAAGCAACCGTCGCGGTCCTGTGGGCCCTGATGCCCGCTGCGTTGGTGCGGTCGGCGTGCGCCGACACCGGCGCGCCCGCCCCGCCGCGGCTCAGCATCACCCAACTCAACGGCCAGACCGCTACCGGTCAACTCGTGGAAGTGGCACCCGACCTGGTCATTCGCGTCGAAGATGACGCCCTGACGATCCCCTGGAGCGAAGTGCTGCAGATTCGTCCGCTGGCTGCCCGGCCGGCGGAACTGCCGGGCGCTGAAGCCCCGCTGCGTTTCTTCCTGGTCGACGGCTCCACGTTTGGCGGCGAAATCATTTCGGCCGAAAGTGCGGACCTGGCGATTCGGCTGGCCGACGGCCGCACGTGCCATCCGGATCTCGCGGCGCTGCGCGCGGTGCACGTGCGTTCCGCCGGCCCGGCTGGCCAAGCCCGCCTGGCCGAAGCAGAGCACGAGCAGGCGGCGACGCCGGCGGATGCCGCCGCGGATGTCGCCGTCGTGGCCCGGGGCGACGAAGTCCTGGTGCTGCGCGGCCGCATTCTGGCGTTCGATGCGACGGGCGCGCTGCTGGACTGGAACGCGCGCGTGGTTCATCTGCCCTGGGCGCGCCTGGCCGGCCTGCTGTTCTCGCAGACCACCGAGCGGCGCGCCGCCTGTCTCGTGCGGCTGCACGACGGCGACGCGCTGGCCGGCGCGATAAGCGGCGGCACAAGCGCGGCGCTGCTGCTGCGCTCCGCCATCTTCGAGCAGGACCTCGCCCTGCCGTGGTCGGCCATCAGCCGCATCGATTGCCGCAGCGACCGTCTGGTCATCCTGTCGGACGTGCCGCCGCTGCGCTACGAGTTCGAACCATGCTTCGACAAGACCTGGGATTACGCCCGCGACGCAACGCTGACCGGCGGGCCGATCATGCTGGGGGGCCAGGTCTACGCCCGCGGGCTGACGATGCATAGCCGCGCTGCGCTGACGTACCGGCTCGACGGCGCCTTCACCGAATTCGCCGCGGTCGTCGGCATCGTCGCTGAGATGGGCCCGCGCGGCTGCGTCGATCTGCGCGTGATGGGCGACGGAAGCGTCCTGTGGGAGGCACGGGACGTGCGCGGCGGCCAGGCCCCGCGGACGGTGACAGTGGACGTTGCCGGCGTGCAGGAACTGCGGCTGGAGGTCGATTACGGGCGTGACCTTGACCTGTCCGACCACGTCGCCTGGGGATTCGCCCGGCTGATTCGCCGAGAACCGTAAGCGAGAGAGCATGCCGACAGCGCCCGCGAATCTCAGCACCACGCCCAGCTCGGCCCGCCTGGCCGTGCTGCTTGTCTGCATTGCGGCGCCGCTGGTCTGCGCTCAGGACGCCAGCAGCGCCCTTGAGCTGGTGCGGGCCGATGAAGACCGCCGCTGCGCCGCCTTCGCCACCGTCAGCCTGGCCGTCGTCTGCGTCTTCGAGGATCAGCGTTGCACGGTAGGCGGCGCCGGCGTCCTGATAGATTCGGCCGGCTACGGCCTCACCAACTTCCACGTCGTGGCGGCCATTCTGGATTCACGCCGTGCTTACGGCGGGCTGGCCGACGGTCGCCTCTATCCGCTGCGCGTGATCGGCATCGACCCCGGCGGGGACATCGCGCTGTTCAAGCTCGAGCACGACGGCCCGTTTGAACACGCCACCTTCGGCGACGCCGACCAGCTTCAGGTCGGGCAGTGGCTGGCTGCGCTCGGTAACCCCTTCCTACTCGCCGAAGACTTCATCCCGACCATCACGCTGGGCGTCGTCAGCGGGCTGCACCGCTACCAGTACGGCGCGGGCAACCTGCTGGAATACGCCGACTGCGTGCAGGTCTCCACGTCGATCAACCCTGGCAACTCGGGCGGCCCGATAGTGGACCTGGGCGGCCGCGTGGTCGCAATCGCTGGGCGGGCGTCGTTCGAGGAGCGCGGCCGGGTCAACGTCGGCCTGGCTTACGGCGTACCGATCAACCAGGTGCGGCGTTTCCTGCCGGCGCTGCGGGCCGGCCGGATGTGCCGGCACGGCACGCTGGGCGCAACCGTCCAACTGGTTGGCCAAGAGCTGATCTTCAACGCGGTGCAGGACCTCTCGCCCGCCGGGCGCGCGGGGATCGAGCTTGGCGATGTGCTGCTGAGCATCAACGGCCGGCCCGTGCGGACGCCGAACGAGTTCAACAACGCCATTGCGAGCTTGCCGGCCGGCTGGCCGGTTGCGGTCGGCCTGCGGCGCGGCGGGCGCGACCTGCTGGTACACACGCGGCTGGCACCGCTGGCGCTGCCGAACCTGCCGGTGTATATACCGACGCTGGCGGACAACCACGCCGAGATTCGACGCCTGCTGGCTGACTTCGCCGGTCGCGATGTCGGCCGCGCCGGCCCGCGAGTCGTGAACATCACCTGCGAAGTGCGTCACGAAGGCGAGGACGGAGAACTGCAGTCATCCTGGCCGAGCGCCGCCGTCGCGCAGGAGTGGCACGAGCTTGTCACCCCGCTGCTCAGCCTGCCCGAACTGGACGTGACCTGGGAGGCGCTGGGGGGCGACGAGGTTCAGGGCTGCATCGTTTCTGTCATCGAGCAGCGCCGCCCGGACAGCCGCCGCCTGCGCTGGAAGCTGGATTTTGACACCGGCGAGCTGCGCGCGGTCACAATTGGCGACGCGACCGAACCCGAACTCGTCACCTGGCAGCCGGAAGCACGCCGCCAGTTCGGCGACCTGCGCTGGCCGGCCAGGTGGGTTCGACAAACGGCCGCCGGCGAGCGGCTCGTGATTCATGTTGATGAGCTGGTCATTGAGGGCATGGATGAACCGGTTGACCAGGAGGCCAAGCCGTGAAGCCGGGCGCCGGTCTGCTTGCACTCCTGCTCGCCGGCCTGCTGCCAGGCCCCTCGGCGGGCGCGCAAACACCCGCGACGGACAATCCCTTTGCCGCCGCGATCGACCGGGCCGGCCAGCGCGTCGTCAAGCTTCACGGCGCTGCGTTCGGACGCGAGCCGGGCTACGGCTCCGGCGTCCTGATTTCGGCGGACGGCCGAATCGTGACGACACTTTCGGCCATGCTGGCGGGCCGCACGCTGCGGGCCGTGCTGCCGGACGGCCGCGTGTTGCCGGCCGAACTCCTCATGGAGGACGAGCAGCGGCACCTGGCGCTGCTGAAGGTCGCGGCTGACGGGCTCCCGTTCTTCGAGTTCGATAGCAGCGCCCACCTGACGCCGGGCGACTGGGTCATCTCCGCAGCCAATCCTTTCAAGGTCGCCGACGGCCCGGAGCCGGTTTCGATCAACGTGGGCACCTTCTCCGCCCGGGCCCACCTGGCGGCCGTTCATCGCGCCCAGGACTTCCCGTATGACGGCCCGGTCCTGCTCGTTGACATGGTGGTAAGCACGCCGGGCAGCGCCGGCGGCGCCCTCGTGGACGCCGACGGCCGGCTGGTCGGCCTGGTCGGACGAGCGGTTACCGGCCGACGCACCGGCACCTGGATCAACCACGCCCTGCCGGTGGAACAGGTCGCGCAGTTCGTGCACGGTGAGCCGTACCGATCGGCCGGCGGCGACGAGGACGCCACGGCGACTAATCGCCTGACGGCCCTAGGCATCCGCCTGCTCGACCTCGGCGGCCGATTGCGGCCGGCCTACATCGAACGCGTGCGCCCGGCCTCGCCCGCCGACATTGCCGGATTGCGCGCGAACGATTTGGTCGTCGCTATGAACGGCGCGGCCGTCAGTAGCTGCGAGGACTTCCGGCGTACTCTGCGGCTTGCCGCCGAACCGGACCGCGTCACGTTGGTCATAAAGCGCGGCGACGAAATGACAGTGGTGAACTTGCCGATGGAAACCTCGCCCTGATGACCGTGGCCAGGATCATGCCGGTAGTCTGTGTGTGCGCGGCGACGCTGGTAAGCGCTGCCGGTGATGCGGGCGCGGCCGGCCGGCTGCGCGGTGCTCAACAGCAGGTCTTCAACGCCGCCCTGGCCGCCGTCGAACCAGTCATCGTACGCATCGAGACCATCGGCGGAGCGGCGCCGGGGGACACCAGCCGCGCCGGCTTGGGCGACGCGCTTCGGCCGGGGCAAGGTCCAGCCACCGGCGTCATCTGCTCGGCGGACGGCCACATACTCACCAGCAGCTTCGGCTTCCTGCACAACCCGCTGGTCATCATCGTCACCCTCAGCGACGGCCGCTGTTTTGTCGCCAGGCTGATTGCCCGCGATTACCCCGGCCGCCTCACGCTGCTGAAGATCGACGCCGTCGGGCTGCCGGAGCCCGAGTGGCTGGCGGCCGCGCAACTGCGCGCCGGGCAATGGGCACTCGCCGCCGGCTGCGGCCACGCCAGCCCCCGGCCGGCCCTGTCGGTGGGTGTTCTCAGTGCGGTGGCGCGCCTAGGGGGCCGGGCCGTGCAGACCGACGTCAAGACCTCCCCCGCCAACTACGGCGGTCCGCTGTTCGACTCGGCAGGCCGCGTGATCGGCATCTGCGTTCCGAAGGCCGGGCAGGGCGACGACGAGGTGGCCGGCACGGAATGGTACGACTCCGGCATCGGCTTCGCGATCCGCCACGACTACATCCAGGAGCGCCTCCCCCGGCTCAAGGCCGGCGAAGACCTGCATGCAGGCTTCATGGGCCTGAGGTTTGCGGAGGACTGGCCGCTGGTCGGCGATCCAGCCGCAGACGCACCGACCGTCGGCGTACGAATCAACGCCGTCCCGGACGGCCCGGGCCGCGCAGCCGGCCTGGTTGCGGGTGACATCGTGACACATGTGGACGGCCAACCTATACCCGGCCTGCTGGAACTGCGCCGCGTGCTCGCCCGCCGAGCCGCCGGCGACACCGTGGAACTTGCGGTCCGGCGCGGCGCCGAGCAGACGCGCGCGTCCGTCACGCTTGCCAGGGCCGCGGAGTTGCGGCAAGAAGGCGGACCGCCAGCCACGCCGCCCGATCCGGACCAGCCGCCGCCGGGTTGACCGTGCAAAGGCCGAGAACGACAACGCCGCCGCGCATGTCGCGGTCAAGCCACGCATCGCCGAGTACAATCCCAAGACTGCGGCCGAGCGAGAACAGCCATGGACGTCGCCCTCTTCGTCACCTGCCTGACCGACACGTTCTTCCCGCGCGTGGGGGAGGCGGTCGTACGCGTGCTGCGGCACTTCGGCTGCCGGGTGCATTTCCCACCCGCCCAGACCTGCTGCGGCCAGCCGGCCTACAACGGCGGCTTTCACACCGAGGCGGCCAAGCTGGCCCGCCGCATGATCAAGGTTTTCGAGCCGTTCGACGCGGTCGTCAGCCCGTCCGCCTCGTGCGCCACGATGATTCGGCAACACTATCCGACACTGCTGGAGAACGACCCTGACTGGCGGGAACGCGCCGCGCGCCTGGCCGCCAGAACGCACGAGTTCACAACCTTCCTGGCGGACCGTTGCCAGGTGGACCTCGCCGCCCACCTGCGCTTTGCTGAGCCGGTCACGTTCCACTACCCGTGCCATGCCCGCGAGACCTACGGGGTGGAGCGGTTGCAGGGCTGGCTGACCGGCAGCGCGGGCGTGGACCTCCGCGTGCCGGAGCATCCCGACTGCTGCTGCGGCTTCGGCGGCGTGTTCGCCGTTGATTATCCCGAGATCAGCGCGGCCATGCTCGACGACAAGCTCAGGCTGCTCGCGGCTACCGGGGCACGCCTGGTAGTCTGCAACGAGGGTGGCTGCACGCTGAACATCGCCGGCGGCGCCCGGCGCCGCGGGCTGCCGCTGCGCTGTCGGCACCTGGCGGAGTGCCTGGCGGAATCGCTCGGCCTAATGGAGCCGCAGCCATGAGCCGCTCGCGTGAGTTTGCGGCGCGCGTGCGCCGTGCCCTGGCTGACGAGCGCGTCACCGCCGCCATGCGCGGTACGACCTGGCGCAAAGTGACCGCCCGGGCGGAGAGCCTTGGCGCGCTGCGCGACCCGGAGCGCCTGCGCGATCTCGCCGCCCAGATCAAGCAGCACACGCTCGAGCGCCTGCCGGAGTATCTCACTCAATTCGCCCGCCAGGTCCAGCAAGCCGGCGGACATGTCCACCCAGCCCGCGACGCCGCCGCGGCCCGCCGCCTGGTCTGCGACCTGGCCCGGCAATACGGCCTCAAGCTCGCCGTCAAAGTGAAAAGCATGACGACCGAGGAGATCGGCCTGAATGCGGCGCTCGAAGCGGCCGGCGTTGAGGTCTTCGAAACGGATCTCGGCGAGTTCATCATCCAGCTCGACCACGATCGCCCCAGTCACATCGTCTCGCCGATCATCCACAAGGACCGCCGCCAGGTCGCCGCGGCCATGGCCCGCGAGCTGGGCTGTGCCTATACCGAGGATCCAATCGCGTTAACGCGCATCGCCCGGGCGTATCTGCGCGACGTCTTCCGCCGCTGCGACCTGGGCATCAGCGGGACGAACTTCGCCGTGGCCGAGACCGGCACGCTGTGCATCTGCACCAACGAGGGCAACGGGCGCATGAGCACCACTCGCCCGCGCGTGCACGTGGCCATAGTCGGCATCGAGAAGATCATCCCGCGCCTGGCGGACCTGCCCGTCTTTCTCAAGCTGCTGTCGCGTTCGAGCACCGGCCAGCCGCTGGGCTCCTACACAACGCTGATAACCGGGCCGAAACGGCCGGCCGACCGCGACGGACCGCAGCACCTGCACGTCATCCTGCTGGACAATGGCCGGGCCGACATCCTGGCCGGCCCGTTCGCAGAGGTGCTGCGCTGTGTCCGCTGCGGAGCCTGCCTGAACGCCTGTCCGGTCTATCGCCGCATCGGCGGACACGCCTACGACAGCGTCTACCCGGGCCCGATCGGCAGCCTGCTAACCCCGCTGCTCGACGCCGCCGGCGACCACTACGATCTCCCGTTCGCTTCAAGCCTGTGCGGTGCCTGTCAGACCGCCTGTCCCGTACGCATCGACCTGCCCGGACTGCTGCTGCGCATGCGCGCGGCCCTGCACGGCGGCCAGCCCTGGAGCAAGCGCGCCGCCATCCGCTTATGGCAGTGGGCGATGGGCTCGGCCGCCACCTATCAACTCGGTCAACGTGCCATGCGCGCGTTCCTCGCGGACGACGGTGCGGGTTGGACGACGCGCGGGGCGGGCCCGCTATCGCGCTGGCTTGAGGCGCGCGACCTGCAGCGACCGCCCGCGCGGAGCTTCCGCCAAATCTGGGAGGAGTACCTCAGCCGTGAATGACGCCGGCAATCCATCCACAGCTTTCGACACCGCTGCGGCGAAGGCCGAGCTGTCGGCCTTCATTGCCGCGTTGGGACCGCGCACGGCGGCGGTGGCGCCAACGCCCCTGCCCGAACTTGGCGAGGATATTCGCGACGTGGCCGCCGATGGCGCGCTCATCGAACGCTTCACGGCCGCTGCCGCCGCGGCCGGCATGGCCGTACATCGCGCCACGCCAGCAAGCTGTGCCGAGGTGCTTGGCCGAATCGTGCAGCAGCTCCCCGCCCGGCATGTCTTCCTGACCGCTCAGGCCGACACCGCCTTGACGCCGGCCCTCGCGGAGGCGCTGGGCGACACCTTGCGCCGTCTGGGCGTACGGCTCAACTCAACGCCGGACGACGAGACCCTGTTCACGGTTGACGCAGCCATCACCGGCGTGGCGGCGGCGGTGGCTGAGACGGGCACGCTCGTGTGCGTCTCCGCACCCGACTCGGCGCGTGGGGCCTCGCTGATCCCACCCGTTCACGTGGCAGTCGTTGCCGCCGGGCAACTCGTGGCCGACTTGTGCGACCTGCGGACACTCTGGCGGACGGGGGCTGACCTGCCCGCTAATGTCAACCTCATCAGCGGCCCCAGCAAGACGGCGGACATCGAGGGCGTGCTCGTGACCGGCATGCACGGCCCCGGCCAGGTGCACGTCATCCTTCTGGATGGGTAGCGCCGCCCAAACGCGACCAGCCGCTCAATACCGCCGTAGTACGCCGCGCACCACCCCCTGAATCTGCACGTCCTTGGTAATGATCGGCTTATAGGCCGGGTTGGCGGGCTGCAAGCGGATGCCGCCCGGCTCGCGGTAGAAGCGCTTCAGCGTGGCTTCACCGTTGTCCAGCAGGGCTACGACCGTCTCGCCGTCACGTGCCGTGTTGCGGCGCTCGACGATGACGTAATCCCCATCGCTGATGTGATCTTCGATCATGCTGTCACCGCGCACGCGCAGCACGAAGTTGCCATGGGGAGAAACCAGCATCTCCTCGAGGTCGAGGACTTCGCGGTCCTCAATGGCCTCGATCGGAGCGCCGGCGGCAATGGTCCCGGCCAGCGGCAGGCAGGTCGCGCGCTGATCCGGGAAATCAATGTTGTCGCTAAGTCGCAAAGAGCGTGCCTTGTGCCGGGCATGCTTGAGGTAGCCCTTGGCTTGCAGCACGCCGACGTGTTCGAACACGGTGACCTTGCTGATGCCCAACTCGTCGGCCAGCTCCTGCAAGGTTGGCGCGTAGCCCCGCGCATTGCTGTAGTCCCGGATGAGCCTGAGGACCTGCATCTGCTTGGGCGTCAGCGACGGGAGACGTTTCGGCGATTTCGTGCGGGACATCAGTCCATTCCTCCGCCAGGTAAGCGCTCAAAGATCCGGTCACAACCGGCGGCAGAGGTCGGGTGGCCGCGGCCCAAACACGCTGATCACTGCGGGAGTAGGCGGCAGATGTGCCAAATTGGGCACCCCCGGCGTTTGCCCCGAGCTGCGCCGCGACGTGACGCTGCAAATCCGCCGCCTGCTCGCGTGTGAGCGGGCAGGCCGCAACGTCATGAAGATCAACGCTACTCGACCGAACTTCCGCCTGGAAATCGCCGCCGGGCCCCAGCAGGCACAAGAGCCGGCCACCATCGTGCTGATGTTTCGACACCGCGCACTCCTTTGCTTCCGCTGCCGCGACGTGCACGCCGGTTAGCAAGTTATTCGTGCTAATAATAACCTAACCCTGCGCCGACGTCAAGTCGCGCCGCACTATTACCGGCTCGCAACGGAACCACAACATCCTGACCAGACTAATTATACGACAAACAACCTGTGGTGGTGTGCGTCCTTGGCTAAAATCTCCGCGTTCACCCACCGAGAAACAAGTTTCACGTGTGCTGATATGAACGCCTATGGAAGTAAGTTATTTCAAGAAAAAGCTTTAGGTCTGCTACCCGCGCCGGGAGCGCTCACGGCCATCTGCCCGCCCTTAATCGACCTGAGCCCCACCCCGGTAGCTCGTGCCGCGCCACCTGACTGTCCGCCCGCCAACCCGCGTCATGGCGTTCAGCATCATGGCCAAACACAGAACCGCCCCTAGAACATAGCTGGGCGCCCAGACAGCCCGCGCCCCGCTCACGCGATAGAACCGCATCAGGACGGTCTGCTGCACAACGATAGCGAACGCAGCCGCCAGCGCCAACCAGCCACCTCCGGCCGGCACCAACGGAGACACCAGCAGCGTCAGATACGGCGACAGGCTGAAAATCGACAGCACCAGGACCGTCGCGATCAGGCGCGGCAGCGTTCCGAAGCAGCCGTAGAAGATCCGCGTCCAGCCGCGCCAGATTTGCCTGAAGCCGCTGTACATGCGCACGCGGTACAGGTCACCGCCGGGCACGACCTGCAGCCGGATGCCGGCCCGCTTCGCCGCCCGGGCCATGTGCATGTCCTCGTTCAGCGTGCGCCGGACGGCCGCATGGCCTCCGATGGCATCGTAGCTCGCCCGCGACATCAGCATGAACGCGCCGTTGGCATACGCGTGCGGCTTGGCCGGATCGTTCACCTTCGCCGGCGGAAACCAGAACACCATGAGCGCCCCCGCGACCGGCTGGACGATCTTCTCCAGCAGTCCGTGCGTCTCCAGCCGCGGGAGCACTGACAGGAATCGCAGACCTTCCCGCTGCGCGTAGGCCACCGCGGCACGCAGCAGGCGCGGCGAGTCGAACGTGCAATCCGCGTCCGTGAAGCACAGCAGCTCGCCGTGCGCGTGCTCCACGCCGACGCGCATCGCGTTCGTCTTGCCAAACCAATCTTCCGGCAAGCGGTCAACGTGCAGCGCGGTCAGGCGTGCGTTACGTGCTGCCAGCGCGTCGAGAATCTCGCCGGTGCGATCCGAGCTGCGATCGTCAATGGCAACGACCTGCAGGTCGGGATAGTCCTGCGCCAGCAGGCTTTCCGCGCAACGGGCGATATTGTGCTCCTCGTCCTTGGCCGCCACGAGCACCGTCAGCCGCGGCCACGCCGGCGGCGCGCAGTTCGCGTCCTCCTCGGACAGGATCTTCTGCGTACGCGCGCGGTTCAGATCGATATGCCGTCGGAGCCAGACCAGGCCGATGGCCAGCATTGCGAACTGCCAAGCCGTCGTCCAGGTGCTCGCGCTCTGCTCAGCCAGTAGGAGCGAAATAGGGGCACCTCACGTTGTGCAGCGCCGCGCTCAGCGGGCGCGCTGCGGGAGGGAGCTTAGCGGATAGCCGCCGCGCGGCAAAGGCCCCGCGCGCCTGGCAAGCCGGATCGGGCGAGCTGACGGAAACCCGTCTTGGCCCCGCGTGCTGCGCTCGTTTTTTTGTCCAAAACGTGCCAAGACAGCTTGTACGCTGTGGAGCCGCTCGCTAGTATTCCGAACCAGTAGTGGTGGTATTGGCACTCGGCGCGGTCATGATTTCAAGTGCATCGACGTAGACCACCAATTCTGTCGAACAGTCGATGCGCTGCCGCTGTCGGGTCGAGACGGGTCCTGAACTGAGGAGAAAGTTCATGTTCACGCTTGACCGTGGTTTCCGACGTATTGGATGGTTTGCCATCCTGTTGTTGGCGCTGTCGGTGATGACGCCAGGGCGGGCGCTCGCCGACACAGGCAGTGATGTCGCCCAGCTCCAGGCGTTGCTCGAGGCGCAGCAGGCGCGGATGGATGCGCTTCAGGAGCAACTGGCGGCCTCGCGCGGCCAGGATGCCGAAGGTGCGCGCAATGAGGCCTTGCGTAATCAGATCCGGCAGATTCTCGGTGAGCAGGAGTTTCGTGAGAGCCTGATGCCGTCGATGCTGCAGGCCGGGTACGACGGCGGCTTCTTCATCCGCAGCAGCGACGACAACTTCCTGATGAAGTTCAACGGTCGCATGCAGTTCCGCTGGACGCACTATGCTAAGCAGTCCCGCAACCGCTACCTCTCACCCCGGCTGAGAGGCCACGACATGACCGGCTTCGATGTCCGGCGCCTGCGTTTCCATATCTCGGGCCATGTTTATGACCCCAACCTGACCTACTTGATCAAACTCGATGCGGATTCGCCGTCGGGCTACGATGTCGGCATCCGCTACGCCTATGTCAACTACCGGTTTGCGGACGAGTTCCAGATTCGCGCTGGTGCCTTCCAGCTCGCTTCGACGCGGGCCGGCTTCGCCTCCAGCGGCAACATGCAGTTCTGCGAGTACCCCGAAACCGCCGCAGTCTTCGATCCCTTCGAGGGCGTCGGCGTCCGCTTCTGGGGCCAGTTGGCCGACAAGCGCGTCGAGTACTACCTCGACATCGCCAACTCGTTCAATGGCATGCGCAACCGCACGATCACGACCGACGAGAACCGGGAGCTCGACGGCAATCCCGCCATTGCGTTCCGCACCGTCTGGCATGTCTGCGGCGAGAACCCCACCAAAGACTTCGTCTCCTGGGGCGACATTGATCATCTGGAAACCCCCGCCTTCGACCTCGGTTTCCACTACCTGTTCGATGACAACTACGGCGACACGACCAGTTCCCGCATCGTCTTCGCGCGGCCCAAGCTCTTTGGCGGCGGCTTCGGCGTAACCTCCTCCGAGGGCGTGCAGATCAACCAGTTCGGCTTCGATGCCGCCTTCAAGTGGCAAGGCTTCTCGGCCTCCGGCGAGTACATTTTCCGCATCATCGACCCGCGCCGCGCCGGGCGGACGCCTTTCACGCCGCTCTGGCTCCTCACGGCCGACGACTCCACCACCGTGAATCACGGTGCTTACGTGCAGATGGGCTACTTCCTGCCCATCCCCGGCATGGAGCGGAAGCTTGAGGCCGTGGCCCGCATCGGTGGCATCGCCGTCAACCCCGGCCCCGGCGGCAGTGAAGGCACCTGGTTCTACACCGCCGGCCTGAACTACTACTTCGAAGGTAACAAGGTCAAGCTACAGACCGACCTTACCAAGATCCCGAAGGTGCCGCTGGCCGCCAATTCCTGGCTCGCCAACGCCAATGACAACGCTTTGATCTGGCGCGTGCAGCTCCAGGTCGCGTTCTAGCAGCCAACCGCCCACCGGGCGCGTTTGACTGACCAAGACCTCCAGAATCAGCCGCGGCCGGCAGCATAAGTGTTGCCGGCCGCGGCGTTTGCATGCGCCGGCCGTAATGCCGCTATCCGGTGGCACAACCTCGTCGTCGGCCACGACGGCCGAAGCCGTCAGGACGCGCCAAGTGCTCACGCTTGCCCGGGAAGCGCGCGGCCGCACCCCCGTCTACCGCTTGACCACGTGGATCCCGCGGGCGTTGATCACGAGCGCGTCGCCACCCTCCGGCGTCGCAACCTCGCCAACCACTACGACTTCCGCCAGCGGTTCCAGCCCGTGCTGGCCGCGCAGACCGACCCGCAGCGGCCGGCCGTCGTCACCGACCACCTGAATCGTAGCCGTGTTGGCCAGCGATGCACCCTCCGCCGCGCAGCAAGGAGATAGCGGCGCATCGCCATGCCGCTGCTTATGCTTCGCCGTCAGGCTCAAGTCCGCCAGCAGGAACATGGCTCGACCCTCGATGAAAGGCTCGGCGCGACCCGCGATCACCCCGCGCACCACGACCTCGCCGTTTGCCGGCGGTGCCGCCTTCACCGCAATGATGTCCATAGCGCCGGCCGGCTCCTGCTCCTGGAGCAGCCCCGCCGGCAGGACGTCCGCAGTGGCGGCGGCCTCCGCCCCGCCCTCGGACGGACCGGCCGAACTCGCGCCCCGTTCACACCCGGCGCACCACACCAGTAGACCCAGGCCGATCAGAACTCGGCCGGCGAAGTTACCTGCTACCTTCATCATCACAAATCCTCCTTACCGCGCTACGCCGCGCGCAGCGCTTCAACAATCGGCAGCCGCAGACACCGCCACAACGGCGGCAGAATGCCCACGACCGCCAGGCCAACGCCGGCCAGCAGTCCGCCGACCATGACCGGCGCATCGAGCAACAACGCAAACGCCCCCATCGAGAATCGCACCGCGACGCCGTCAAGCAGTGCCAACCCCACGAACGCCGCCACCAGCCCGCCCGCGGAAGTCGCCAGGAGCGACTCCTGCAGGAAGCTGACGGCGATGGCACGGCGCGGGAAACCCAGTGTCTGGAGGGTGCCCAGTTCGCGGACCCGCGCCGCAAACGCGGCGTACATCGTATTCAGCCCGCCGAACAGACCGCCCAGCGCGATCAGCGCCGCCGTCGCCCACACCATCGCCCGCACCGGCTGATAGAACCGTCCCAGGCTGGCGTAGTAGTCGGTCTCGCGGACCGCGGCGATCTCCAGGTCCAGCCGCTGGGCGGCAAACGCGGCCACATCCTCAAACTCGGCCTCGTCCAGCGTGAGGACCACGCACGAGATCGACGCCTCACGCTTGGTCGCTATCTGCAACTCAGTCAGCGGACTCCAGATTTCGGCGTCCATCACGGTGCGCGGGGCTTCGAACTGGCCCACGATCGTCCATGGCCGGTTGTCAAACCACAGCGAGCGTCCTGTCGCCAGCGTTTCAGCCGATACGCCCAGCCGCGTGGCCGCCAGCCGACCGACCATCAACTCGTCGTGCCCCGGCTGCGGAGCGCGTCCGCTGACAATGCGCACCTGCGGGTGCACCAGATACGCCGCCGGCGTCACCCCCCGCAAGACCGCCCGCAACTCCTCCTTGGCGTCGCGCTCGCTCTTGACAACCAGCGCCATGTGAACCTCGGGCGATACGTACGCCACGCCCAATTGCTCGCGGATGCCCGGCACGCTGCCGGCTGCCAGCGTGGCCACCTGGAGACCGATCTGGCTGCGCTCGATGCTCTCCTCGCTGCCCGTCCCCAGCAGAATGACATTCTCCGGGCTGCCGCTGATCGAAAGGCTATGTTCCATGCCGCGCACGAACCCGCCCGCCGCCAGCACCAGCACGATGACCAGCGCACTGCCCAACACGCTGGCCACCAGCCGCACCGGCGACCGGCCCAGGTTCCGCACGGCGTACTCAAAGGGCAGCAGTTTCATCGGTTACTCCCGCCAAACAACCATGTCGCACGACTCAAACCGCCCGCAAGGACGCCACGATTGCCTGCCGCGTGGCCTGCCAGGCCGGCACCAGCCCGGCCACAATGCCCAGCAGCGCCGCCGTCAGCAGCCCGCCGACAAACACGCTCGGCCCGGCGAGCACGGGGATGCTCAGGCCGTCCACCGACAGCGCGAAGTTGCCCCAGTGCAGGATCCCAAACGCGATGGCGCAGCCCACGCCGCCGCCGGCCAGACTGAGCACCAGACCCTCGCCCACGATCAGCCGGGCAATCAGGCCGCCGCGATATCCCAGGGTTTGCAGGATGGCGTGCTCGCGCACGCGGTCCTGCACCGACAGCACAATCGCGTTGCCGATCAGGGCCAGTACGGCCGCCAGGCAACCCCAGCCCAGCCACCGCATGAACCCCACGATCTCGACAATGTCCGCCGCCACCCGGGCCACAAAAGCCTTCTCCGGGCTGGTGTACGTCGGCTCCTGGTCAACGGCGAACCGCTCATCGATCGCGGCCGCGACCGCGTCGAGCTGCTCCGGATCACGCACCTTCACGTTGAACTGCGTAACGATGCCGCCCGCCCGGCTGCCGGACGCGTACTGCAAGAAGTCGAGGTGGACGTAGGCGACGTTTTGGTCCTGCAGCTCGTCGGAACGCACGATGCCGGCCAAGTGGACATTGATGCCGGCAGTCTCAAACTGGTCCCCGACCTTCAGCCCGCGCCGCTGCGCCACCATTTCGCCGACCAGGGCCGCATCGCTCCGCCGCTCCCAGGCGGCCAGCGATCCCGCCAACAGCTCGAAGCCGGGCGCAAAGCCCTGCAGAAACGGTTCGCTCGGCACACCGCGGAACGTCAGGATATCCAGGCTGGCTCGGCAGTTGCTTACAACAATCTTCACCGGCACCACACTCTCAACGCCCGGCACGCGGGCAATCTGCTGCTCGTAAGATTGCGGCAGGCGGCTTGTGAACGGGCAGAAGCGGTCCTTCCGGTACACCACCAGCGTCGTGTCGGTCGCGTTCGTAACCGTGGCCGCCTCGACGCCGGACTGCATGGCCTGCACGGCCGCAAACATGAACATGGCCACACCGACGCCCATCATCGTGAGTGCGCTGCGCGCCCGATGGCGGACGACCTGCTTCAGAATCAGTGGAATGAACCGGGGTGCTACCATTGGGCTGCCTCCACGCCGACGGCCGCGACTTCATCCGCCTCCACCAGCCGACCCTTCTCCAAATGCAGCGTGTGTGCCGCATGCTCAGCACAATGCGCATCGTGCGTCACCATGATGAGCGTCTTGCCCAGCTCCCGGTTCAGCCGGACCAGCAGCGCCATGACGGCCTTGGCCGCCCGGGCGTCGAGATCGCCGGTCGGCTCGTCCGCGACGATGATCCGCGGATCGGTGACGATCGCGCGCGCAATGGCCACGCGCTGCTCCTGCCCACCGCTCAATTGACGCGGGTAATGATCGTGCCGATCCGCCAGATCAACCAGTTCCAGCGCCAGGGCCACCTTGCGGTGCCGCTCCTTCCGCGTCAGCTTGTGCAGCAGCAGCGGCAGCTCGACGTTCTCATACGCCGTGAGCGTCGGCACCAGGTTGTAGAGCTGGAAGATGTAGCCGACGTATTCGTTCCGCCACGCCGCCAGTTGCCCGGTGGTCATTGCGGAGAGCTCACGTCCGTCTATCTTCAGGCTGCCGGACGTGGGCCGGTCGATGCCGGCGATGAGGTTCAGCAGCGTCGTCTTGCCGCTGCCCGAAGGCCCCATCAACGCCAGGAAGTCACCGTCCGCGACGTCCAGGCCCAGGTCCTTCAGCGGCGTGATTGTCAGCTCACCTTTCTTGTACGAGCGCGTCAGCCCGCGACATTCAATAAGTGCCATCGTCCTTGCCTCCATCCATTCAAACACCGCCCCTGACGGACGCCTCGCCGATGATGTTGATGCGATCGCCATCGGCCAGACCCGCCGGCGGGTCGGCAATCAGCCGGTCGCCCGGCTGCAAACCTTCCGTTATCTCAATCCAGTCACTCATTCGCCCGCGGCCCACAACGACCGCGCGGCTGACCGCCACGTTGCTGCCCTGATTCGCGACCCACACGCGCCCCTGGCCGTCGGCCCCGCCCAGAACCAGCCGCTCGGGCGCGAACACGCGCTGCTCAACGCCGGTCGCCGCCGGCTGCGCCGTCGCGAGAAACCGCGCCCGCGCGAGCATCTCCGGCTTGACCTCCGACGTCGGATCCTTCATCGCGACCTTCACTTGCAGCGTGTTCTTCTGGATATCCGCTTCGTTGACGATCCGCGTCACGTGACCGTGGAACACCCGGTCCGGCAGCACGTCCACCACGATCTCCGCCTCCTGGCCGACGCCGACCTTCGCCGAGTCAACCAGCGGCACATCCACGCGCACCTGCAGCTTCCGCGGGTCGTACACGCGCAGAACCTGCGCCGATTGCGGGTTGTCGCCGCCGAGCATCAGCTTCGAGCCCGGCGCCGCCAGCCTGACCATCACGATTCCGTCCACGGGCGAACGCACTTCCATCCGCTCCAGCCGCAGCCGCGCCTCGTCGCGCCGGGACCGAGCCTCGGCCAGGGCGGCCTGCGACCGCGCCACCGCGGCCTGTGCCTCGTCCAGCGCCCGCCGTTCCGGTATTCGCAGCCGCAGGTTCTCGCCCGCGGCGAGCACCTCGGCCTCCGCCGCCGCAGCCTGTGCTTCCAGGATCGGCCGGCGCGCTCGCATGGCGGCCACGACGGCCTGCTGCTCAAGGTGTTGTTGGCGGGCGCGGATGAGCTCGATGTCGCTAGCCAGCCCGCTTTCGTATAGCGGTCCAACGCGGCGATGTTCGGCCTCGAGATAGGTCGCCAGCGCTTCCGCCGCCGCCAACTCCGCCGGCCAACGCTCCAGCTCGGCTTTCCGTTCCCGCAGCGCGGCCTCGGCCGTTGCGAGCTTCCGCGTCAGCTCGATCGGGTTGTCCCAATCGCGCTGTGCCGCCGACAAGGCCGCATCCGCCGCCAGCACCTCGGCCTCCCGTTGCGCCACCAGGGCCTCGGCCTGCTCCAGCGCCAGGCGCGCATCATCCGGCACCATGCGGGCTACAATCTGGCCGGCGCTCACCGGCTCGCCCTCCAGGACCAGCACGTCCTCAACCACGCCGTCCGCCAGCGCCGAGACCGCCACCGCGAATGGATCCGCCTCGACCCACCCGGGCGCCTGAACCGTTACCGCGCCTGGGCCGGCCTCACCCGTTCCCGCTTTCACGACCACTGGCACAACCCTCACTGGCGTCGCCGGCCACAGGGACTCCCCGGCCGCCCATGCCAAGACGGCCGCGGTAGCCACAAACACAACCGCCGGCAGCAGGACGCGCGTCTTCCAGCGCGCCCGCGGCAGGGGCACGCGATCGGCCGGCTCACCCGCCATCTCCGATCTCGCGAGTACCGCCAGATCTGCTTGTTGATTCATCACGATCTCCTGCCACATCCAGCCTCACCGCCGGCGCATACGCGTGCCGACAATGCAACGCCGACAGCCACCTAGGGCGGCGACATAACGCAAATGTCTTACTGGAAAGTGGTTAGGAGCGAGGCGGGTGCAGGGGACCGTCTACGACAACGTTGGGCGGAAACAGGCCCCCGCCGTCAACCGCGAACCCCCGATCATCAAGCTTGAGAAACTCGGAGTCCACCGACCGCGCGACACAGTAGATCGTCAGACCCAGGCAGCACGGCGAGGCACAGTTCCTCGGGCAACCGTGCGAGCGCCCTGGATCCTCGTCGGACGGCGACTTGCTGTTGCAGTCAGCGTGCTTCGCGGCAAAGACGCCGGCAACGACGGCCAAACCGGAGCAGCATCCAGTCTGTTCGCTAACCTCTTCATGGGAAGCGTTTTGCGCGCAGCACAAACACGCCGGCAGCGCTCGCGGCGGCACCACCAGGCCGACGATCACGAGCACCAGCGGTGCCAAAAAGAACCTCTTGAGCTGCGCAAACTTCAACGCAAGGACTCCATCGCTCGGGACTGCGCGGGCAGACCCCAAGGCGTATAACGAGTATACGCACATCGAGGTCTAGCAGCAACGCCATTCCGCGGTCCCGGTAGCTGGGGGCAGTTCAGGCCAATAATCTGGTCGGCGCATGCCAGAAGCGGCGGATCCGTGGCGCGCCACCGGGCCACACCACGGGCAAAACCCCGATGCTGCATGTCCTATATGTGGCCGCCCTCATCAGCGCATGGCCCCAACCGTCACTGCGGTAAACGGAATGTTAATCGGGCGGGTTGCCGGACCTGCGGCCTTAAATCATCGGGCGGCGGCGGTCAGAGCGCGTCTGGCGGGCGCACGCGAGCAACCGCCGCGGCGAACCGCATGGGCGTGGTCGCGCGTGTACTCACGCGGGTCGGAATCGCGGAACAGGACCTCAAAGCCGGCCGCGGAAAGCGCCGCGCTCACCTCGTCCCGCGTGGCCAGGGTGGGATCCTGGGCGGCACGGAAATCGTGGCAGGCAATGCACAGGTGCGGAGCGCAGGCCAGGGTCGCCGTCATACCGCGCAACGCCTGCCGCTCGGCACCTTCAATGTTCATCTTCACAAAGTCAACGTGTTCGACGCCGGCTTCAGCCAGCAACGCGTCAAGCGTGTCGCCGCGCACCGCAAAGCCCGCGCCGCCGGCCGCCCTTATGCGGTTCGAGGCGTCATGCCGCCCGTCCTCAATCGTTACGACGCCCGGCTTGTCCGTGACGGCCGCATGCACACAAGTGACATTGTCCAGCCCGTTGCGCCGACAAGCCGCTTGCAGCCGACAGAAGGTGACCGGGTGGGCTTCGATCGCGACAACGCGGCCCGTTGGTCCAACGGCCTCCGCGAACACCAGCACATCACCGCCGTCGCCGGCACCGACGTCAACAATCACGTGGCCGGGCAGCGGCCTATAACTATGGAACCACTGGTCGCGAGCACTCTCGATCACGCGGTCGGCCGTCCGCGGCCAAGCCGCGATCTGCGGCGGATAGAGATCGAAGCGCGGGCGGTCCGCAAACCAACGGCCATCAACCGCATGAAGCCAAACTCCGTCGTACGCAACCTTTACGTCCGCCCGCGTCAGGCGGCGGGCATAAGAGTTCAGCAGCCACGCCAGCACGCGCCGGCCGCCACGTCGGTCCAGTACTCGAATCATCCAGCTTGCAAGCGACATATGCCTTCCAGTCACGGGTGTCGACAACGCCGGCGGAAGAGCCGGCCCCACTACTAATCCATCGGCGTTTCCCGCCGCCCCGCCGAACCACGCCGCCGGCGCGTCGCGGTGGCCAGGCCCGGCCATCTGCGGTCTAATAGCCGCCCCGCATCAGTGGAGACCTGCCGTGAAGCAACACGACCTGATCGTCATCGGCGCCGGACCCGGCGGCTACGTCGCCGCCCTGCGCGCCGCCCAGCTCGGCCTGTCCGTCGCCTGCGTCGAGCAGGAACCCACCCTCGGCGGTACCTGCCTGCGCGTCGGCTGCATCCCCAGCAAAGCGCTCCTGGAGTCGAGCGAGCACTATGCGGCCGCCCGCAATAGCTTCGCCGAGCACGGCGTCCGCCTCGCCGGCGTCGAGCTGGACCTCGACGCCATGCTCAAACGCAAGAACCGCATCGTCAGCACGCTGACCAAGGGCATCGAGGCGCTCTTCAAGAAGAACGGCGTCACGCGCTACCACGGCCACGCCCGCCTGAACGGCCCCGGCCGCGTAGTTGTCGCACCCGTCGGATCAGCGGGGGACGCGCCCGGCGACGCGCAGGAACTGACATCCAAGCACATACTCATCGCCAGCGGCAGCAAACCCGCCACCATCCCCGGCGTCGAACTCGACGGCGACCGCATCGGCACCAGCACCGAGGCCCTCTCCTACACCGCCGTGCCCGCACACCTCGTCGTCATCGGCGCCGGCTACATCGGCCTCGAACTCGGTTCAGTGTGGGCGCGCCTGGGTGCCAAGGTCACGTTCCTGGAATACCTCGACCACATTCTCCCCGGCACCGATCAGGAGATCGCCGCGGACGCGCTGAAGCTCTTCCAGAAGCAAGAGCTCGAGTTCCACCTCGGCAGCCGCGTGACCGCCGCCCGCGTCACCGGCACAGGCTGCGTCGTCGAACGCGCCGCAGGCGCGCCGATCGAATGCGACCGCGTGCTCGTCGCCGTCGGCCGCGCTCCCAACACCAACGGCCTCGGCCTCGAATCCGCCGGCATCCAGTTGGACGAGCGCGGCCGTATCCCGGTCAATGAGCACTACGCCACCAGCGCCGCCGGCGTCTACGCGATCGGCGACGTCATCCCGGGCCCGATGCTGGCCCACAAGGCCGAGGATGAAGGCATCGCCTGCGTCGAACAGATCGTCACCGGCTACGGCCACGTGAACTACGACGCCATCCCCGGCATCTGCTACACCGAGCCCGAAATCGCCGGCGTCGGCCGCACCGAGGAGCAGTTGCAGCAGCAGGGCACCGAATACCGCAAGGGCGTCTTCCCCTTCCGCGCCAACGGCCGCGCCCGCGCCCTCGGCCAGGTCGAGGGCAAGGTCAAGATCCTCGCGGACGCAAAGACCGACCGCATCCTCGGCGTGCACATAATCGGCCCCCGCGCCGGCGACCTGATTGCCGAAGCCACGGCCGCCATCGAGTTCGGCGCCAGCAGCGAGGACCTCGCCCGCTGCTGCCACGCCCACCCCACGCTCTCCGAAGCACTCAAGGAGGCCGCCTTGGCCGTCCATGGCCGCGCCCTGCACGCCTGACGGACGAACTCCTGGCCGCCTCCCCACCTCACGACATCGCGGCGCACTCCGCCGCCACGCCCTGCAAGGCCTGCTCGTACGCCGCCAGCGTCCGCGACGCGGCCGCCGACCAGGTGAACTCCGCCGCCACCCGCCGCGCCAGCGCATCCGACGGCGCGGCGCTCAAAGCGTCCTCGACCGCCTCGCGAATCGAGTCCGGCTCGTCCGGCTCACAGTAATGCGCCTCGTCCCCGAAGTACTCGCGCGTGCACCCGCCCGGCGTAACCACCAGCCTGCAGCCGCACAACGCCGCCTCCAGGCTCGCCAGCCCCGGCGTCTCGTACCAGCTTACACAGGCATGCACACGCGCGCTGCGGTAATACCGCCCCAGTTGCTCCGCCGGCCGCTGCCCGATCAGTTCCGTGTGCGTCCCGGCCGCCCGGCAGCAGCGCCGATAGTAATCGTGGCTGTAACGCCCCGGTCCGCCCACCAGCCGCAACGGAATACCCGTGCCCCGCAACGCCTCGATCAGCGCCAGTTGGTTCTTCCGCGGCTCGATCCGCCCCACACACAGCACACCCCGCCGGCCCGTTTCGTCCGCAGTACCATCCCCCAGCGCCGCCGCGTCGGCCGCGTTCGGCACAACCACCGCCGGCCGCCGCACGCCAAAACGCCGCTCAATCTGCTCAACCTCAGCGCGGCTGTTCGGCAGCAGCACGTTGACTGATTCCAAAATGTACCGCACCGCCCGCCGAAAACCCCACGACGGCCCCCGCAGTGCGACTATGGACCGCTCGTCCGCGGCCCGCATCGCCCAGCGCTGCGCCAGCCGCAGATTCTGGTATAGCCGGCTCCCGCCCAGCCGGGCCAGCACGCCCTGGAAGCCGGCCCGGCCCCCAATGTCGAACTCGTCCGCCGGCCAGTAGATCGTGCTCAGCACCGCGGGCCGCCCGGCCGCGCGGATCTGCCGACACCAGACATGGTTCTCCCACACGCGATCCAGGTGAAACAGGTGCACGACGTCGTAGCCGTGCATGCGCGGCCGCACGCCGCTGGCCAGCTCGACCTGCACCCCCCCCGCGCGCAACGCCTCCGCCGTCTTCAGGACTTGTGTAGTGTCGCCCCCCGTATGCTCACACAGATTCTGGCGCACCAGCATAAGAACGCGCATGGTCGTCAACCCGCTTGTGAGCAGCCGCGTCCGGCCGCAACGAAGCGCCGTGCCTCGCCGCCACCGGCACGCCGGCGACCACCTCCTATGATCCGGTAGCCGGCCACTCCAGACAAGCGCGAAATGCCCCGCTCTGACCGGCTCGCAGCCATACGCCTACGGCCGGTCGGATCCCTCCGCCAGCACCCGGCGGCACAGCCGCGCGACTGCCGCCCGCACGGCGCCGCTGAACGGAATCGCATAGCCGCGCTGCGCTTCGCCCGCTCCGGCGGTGGCGACGTTGACCCCGATCATCCGCCCTTGATCATCGACCAGTGGCCCGCCGCTGAAGCCCGGCTCCAGCACCGCCGTGCTCTCGATCAGATCGCCGTAGTCACGCAGGTGGGCAGGATCTAGGCTGCCGTCCAGGTCGTGCGCCGGGCCCGTAATGACGCCCGGCCGTACCAACGCTCCCTGCCCCGGCTTCGGGCAGCCCACCGCCGCCACGCGCGCCCCGTGCTCCGGGACAGCCGGTGCTGGCACCACCGCCAACACATCGTCGGCAGCGATGATCAGAACGGCCAGATCATAGCGCGCGTCTATTACGACGCGCGCCGGTCGGCAACTGGACCCGTCCTGGAACACCACCTGCACATCCACGGCATCCTTCAGCACGTGCGCCGCCGTCAGCACGCAGCCGCCCGGATGCACGACCACGCCCGTCCCGCCGGATTGCAGCGCTAGCGGGCGCGCCGCCGCCTCCGCCGCGCGCCCTGAAACCTCAGAACCCGCCACTTCCGTGCGAACGTGGACCACCGCTGACTCAGCCCGACTAAGGAAACACCGCCAGACCGACTGGTTGAAGCCCCTGACCGCCACCGCCTCCCGCGTGGGAGCCGGCGTACCCGGGCCGGGCTGCGTGGGCGCGGAGCGCGTGCAACTGCCGACCAGCAGCAAGGCGAAGAGCAGGAAGCCGCCGACGCGTCCCATAACACGCGCTCCTCTCGCAAAACCAGAGCGCCACCAAGTGAAATGTAGAAAACGTTTCGGCACACGCGCCAGACTACCCACACCGTTGCAGACCACCCGTGGCACCGGATTACTCCGGCAGCCAACTGACGATCACGCCCACAACACCTTTGACACGGCTAAGTGTGTGTCCCTAAAATGACTTACGTATCAATCCCATCAAGGTCCGGGAAGATCAGCGCGACGACGGGAGTCGAGCGTGAAGCCACCCAACGACGAGCAGCGCGCCGCCACCGATGAACTCGTGCCGCTGGTTTATGACGAACTGCGCAAGGTCGCCCAGCACTACTTCCGCAACCAACCCCCCGGCTTCACCCTCCGCCCAACCGACATGGTGGACGAGGCCTGCCTCCACCTGATCCAGCACTCGCACGTCCAGTGGCAAAGCCCCGAACACTTCCGCGCCATCGCCACCAAGAAGATCTGGCAGGTCATCGTTGACCACCTTAAGAAGCGCCACGCCCAGAAACGCGGCGGCGCCGCGCGCCGTGCAGCCGCCGCTGCCGAGCCGACTTCCGCCGACCGACCGGCCGACGGCTGGCAGCGCGTCGCGCTCGAAACCATCTCAGTCGAATGGCGCGACACGACCGTGGACCTGCTTGATCTGGCCGACGCTCTGGCCGCCCTGGCCGCCGAGAGCGAGCGCGTCCATGACGTCGTCACGCTGCACTGGTTCGGCGGCCTGACCTACGCCGAGGTGGCCCGCTACCTCGGCGTCAGCGCCAGCACTGTCGAAAAAGACTTCCGCTACGCCTTGGCGTGGCTGAATCGACGGCTCTCGGGAGGACCGGACGATGGCCGCTGAGGACCATCTGCGCGTCCTGGAAGTGCTCGAAGCGCTGGGCGCCGCCGCCCCGGCCGACCGCGAGCAGCTCATCACGCGGCTCTGCGGCACCGACGCCGACCTGCAGCGCGAGGTCTGCTCGCTCCTGCCCCACTACGAGGCCACCTGCGGATTCGACCCGCGCCCCCCGCGCAGCACCGACCTGAACCTGCCCGGCACAACCACGTTCGCCCGGGTCAGCGCGGAAGCCGCCGACCACGCCGACCTTGAACCCACACCGCCCTTCTGCCTTGGCCAGTACCGCATCGTCGATGTTCTCGGCCGCGGCGGCATGGGCGTCGTCTACCTGGCCCAGCACCCGACGTTGCGCCGGGCCTACGCGCTCAAGCTGCTGCGCGAAGGTCTGGTCTCGCCCGAGGACCGCTGGCGCTTCGCCTTCGAAGCCCAGATCCTGCGGCGCTTACAGCACCCCGGCATCGCCCAGTTCATGTACGCCGACGAGGTCCACACCGAGCGCGGCAGCCGCCCCTACTATGTCATGGAGTACATCGAAGGCCCCAGCCTGACACGCTTCGCCCACGACAATCAGCTCGACACGCGCGCTCGCCTGATCCTGTTCGCCCGCGTGTGCGACGCCGTGGACTACGCCCACCGCCGCGGAATCATCCACCGCGATCTCAAGCCCGCCAACATCCTGGTGGAGCCGTCCGGCCAGCCCAAGGTGCTCGACTTCGGCGTGGCTCGGCTGGCTGAATTCCAGTCGTTGCCGTGCAGCGAGGCCGGGCGGTTCATCGGCACGCGCGAGTACGCCAGCCCGGAGCAGATACGCGGCCGGGCCGAAGAGCTGACCGCCCGCTCCGACGTATACAGCCTGGGGCTCATCGGCCACGAGCTGCTGACCGGCACGCTCCCGCGGCGCGCCGGCGGCCTGCCGCGATTGGACCTCGGCAGGGCCACGCTGTGCGATGGGGCCGGCCGTCCGCTCCCCGGCCAGAACGAAATGCGCTACTACCTGGTCGCCATCCTGTCCAAGGCCCTGGCACGCCAGGAAGGCGAGCGCCACTCCGCAGCCGGCGAACTCGGGGCCGACATCGAGATGCTGCTCGCCTGCTACCCGCCGCTGACGCGCTGGTCGGCCCTGCTCAGCCGGTTGGCAAGCCTGTTTGCCGCGCGCACCCGCTGGGAGCCCAGCTCCGCTACCCGCCCCCTGAACGCCGTACTCCGCAAACGCATCGCCATGGCAATTGACTCTGAACGCTGCCAGCGCTCTTCCGGCGACCATTCCGTCCACCAGAAGTGAGGCTGGGTGCCGCCGGCCCGGATTGCCGCGGCCATCAGTGCGCGGTAAGCGACACGCGAATATCGTGCCGCGGCAACTCACTGAAGTACTGCTCCAGGGGCAGGCACACTTCCAGCGGCCGCGCGCCCGGCTCCACCTCCTGGCGAGCCTGCAGGTGCGCGACCAGCGCTGCCGGAAAAGCCGTCGTACGTTCCATCGCCGTCAGACCCGTGGCCTCGTCGTGCCGATCCAGCAGCTCATATGTCAACGTGCGCGGCCGGCCCTGGTGCACACCTACCACCGTGCAGCGCAGCACAACCAGGTCACGCACTTCCGGAAACGCCAGACGCTCCTCCAGCAACCGCCGCAACATTGCCCGCGGCGAGACCGTCGTCCCATCCGCCAGCGTCAGCCGCTCCTCAAGACAGCCCAGTTCGAACAGCGCTCGCACAATCGCGAAATGCCCGGGGTAGCGCACCGTCTTGTAGTCGTACGTGCGCAGCCGGCCGCTGAATGTCTCCGCACAGGTGCCCGTGCCGCCCGACGTCACCGCCGCCTCACACCGACCCAGCGGCTCCGGAAACTCGATCGTCTCAAGCTCCGTCAGCGCCGGCACCTGCACGCGCTGCCCGTCACGCAGAAACTCGCCGCACCCGCTGTACTCGTTGATCAGGCCGTCAAAGTTGAACACCAGCTTGTAGCCCAGCGCACCGACCGGCCGCTCCGGCAGGCCGCCGCAGCGCACGTGCACATCCTGCGGCTCGTCCAGCGCCGCCACACCGTGCGCCGCCAAGATGTTCCCCAACCCCGGCGCCAAGCCACAATCGGGCACGATGCTGACGCCCACGTCGCGGGCCCGCTCGTGAAAGCGAAGCTGTGCCCGGCTGACGTCCGTGTTGCCGCCCAGGTCGCTGAACGAAGTCTGAGCCGACAGCGCCGCCTCGGTCAGACCCACGTTGAAGCGGTACGGCACGGCCGACAGCACTGCGTCAGCACCCCGCATGAGCTCCGCCGCCGCCGCCACGTCGCTGACATCGCACCGCCGCGCCACCAGCTCGCATGATTGCCCCGGCAGGAGCTTGCGCAGTCGCTCGCGGGCCTGCTCGGCTACCGCCAGGTCCACGTCCGCCAGCACGACGCGGCCGGCCGCACAGTTCTTCACCAGATCGTACGCCAGCGCCACCCCCTGACGCCCCGCCCCGAGAACCACGTAGGTAAACGCCACCGCGATACTCCTCAAGTCCCTCGCCGACCGTGGCTACGCCCGGCTGTCCCACAGCGGATCAGTCACGCCCGTCCGCTGATTGTGAAAACGCGCCAGCACGAATAACGCGTCCGAGAGCCGATTCAGATACGGAACGACGTGCGCGCCCACCGGCTCGTCGTCCGCCAGCGCCACCACCAGCCGCTCCGCCCGCCGGCAGACCGTGCGGGCCACGTGCAACTTCGCCGCCACCACGCTGCCGCCGGGCAGAATGAAGTTCTTCAAAGCCGGCATCTGCGCGTTGAACTCGTCAATGCACTGCTCAAGACCGTCGATGTGGCGCTGCTCGATCCGCGGACCCGGCCGCGCCGCCTTATCGGCCTCCGGGATGCACAAATCGGCGCCGAGGTGCAGCAGCTCGTTCTGAATCCGCCGCAACGGCTCGCAGAGTTCCGTTACCGGACCGGCCGCCAACGCCGCGCCGATGTGCGCGTTGAGCTCATCAACCGTCCCGTACGCCGCGATCCGCCGCGCGGTCTTCGAAACACGCCGTCCCGAGCCCAGCGCCGTGCTGCCGTCATCCCCGCTTCGCGTGTAAACCTTCGAGATTCGCGCCATGCCTCGGCCTCCACGCGGGCCCCACGGCCCGGTAACCCGCTGCCCCCGTCATGCTCTCGCCAACCCGCCCATCTTTCAACTGGTCAACCCCGGCCCCCAGATTCCGTTTCGCCAAAGCGCCCGCCCGCCGGGACTCGACCAGCGGCCCCGCTCGGCCGATACAACCCGTGCGGCCGGCGCGGACCGGCGCGCCGCTTTATTGGAACCAGCGGGATAGCGGAGACGGATCCATGGACCAATGGAAACGCAACTTTCTAAGCAAGCTGAGCCAGGCCCAGTCGCAGTGGTCCAGCCGGTTCGAGGACGCGCTCGACACTCACTTCGTGCCGGTCTTCGATGAGTACAAGCAGTTCCTGACCGACAACGGCTTCCGGCTCTCGACGCCGCTGAACGAGCCCGGCCGCCGCTCGTTCAAGTTCGAGCTCGCCGAAAACGCCTACCTCCTGATGATCTTCCGCTCAACGGGCGTCGGCGAATTCGAGCTGCGCTGCGAAAGCTTCGTCCCCGGCAGCGAGCCGGCCCTGGCCCGCACCACCGCCCGTGCCGACGAGTTGAACGAGGAATGGGTAACCCGCCATACCCAGGCCGCGCTCGACACGTTTGTCGATTCACTGGCGGGTAGCGATACCTCCAAGAAGGCGCCGGAGCCAACCGCGGAAGACGTGGATTCCGTGGCCGCCGCCGCCTCCACGCTCCTGTAGCCGCCCGCCGGCACACTCACACACCACGGCCGGACGCCGCCCCTGAGCGACGCCCGGCCGTCGTGCGCGCCAACCGATACCCGCCTCCCCCAGCCGGCCGCACCTACGCGTCGAGCGGATTAATCACCAGCCCGCTGGCCAGCTTCGGGTAGAAATACGTGCTCTTCTGCGGCATCAGGTCGCCCGCCCCGCAGACACCACGCATCTCCTCCATCGTCGTGGCCTGCAGCAGAAACGCCGCGCCGCCCGACTCCTGAGCCGCGCGGACAGCTTCGCCCGCCGCCTTCACGTACTGCACGGGCGGATTGTCCCCACCGCAAAGCTGCGGCGCCACCAGCCGGTTGATCAAGTATGCGTGCAGGAACGCCAGCCCCAGGGCCCGCCACGCCGGGCTGTGATCCGCTTCCAGGCGCTCCAGAATGTCAGCCCGCTTGGGCCGTACCGCCACGTAGTTGCCCGCCGGCGTGTACAGCGCGACCGCCTGCGGCCCGAACGGCCGCAACGCCTCACCCACCGCGTCCGGTTCAGCCACTCGCAGCGCCTGCACCTCGACCTGCTCATCCGCCATTAACAGGTCGGCCGTCACCGGCACGCCCGCCAGCACACGATGTGTCGGCTGGATCAGCAGTCCCGGGTCTTCCATCGCGCAGAACACGCACAGCACGTAGTTCGCCGGGTGCTCAGGCGGCAACTCGCCCTGCTGCTCGATCAGCCAGTCGCGATGCAGCAACCCCGTCCCGTAGCGGTGATGCCCGTCCGCGATGTAGATCGGCCGCGGCTTCATCATCTCCGCCACCGCCTTGATCTTGTCCGGAGCACTTACGCCCCACAGGAAGTTCTCAACTTCCTCCATCCGCCCGGTCGCCAGCGGTTCGGCCGGCAGCGCCGCCTCCAACGCCGCGCTGACCTCGTTCGCCATATCCTCGTACAGGCCGAAGATCGGGCTCAGGTTCGCCTTCGTGGCCTTCGTCAGGCACAGCCGGTCTTCCTTCGGGCCGCCGAAGGTGTGCTCGTGCGGGAAGACCATGCCCGTGCCGAATGGCTCGAGCCGCAGCCGCGCGAAGAACATCTTCCGCGTATACGCCGCACCACCGTGGTGATACTTCTGGTGATAAACATAGATCATCGGCTCGGCATCACGCACCATCGTCCCGTCCGCCAGCCACCCCGCCAGCGTGGCCCGCGACCCCTCGTACGCCGCCGCCGGCCCCGCCGACTTCGGCGGCATATGCGGCAGGTCGATCTTCACGAAATTGCGCGGGTCCTTCGCGAGAAACGCGTCCTTCCCGGCCTGGTCCAGCACGTCATACGGCGGCGCGATCAGCCTGGAAACATCGCGCTTACCAGCGCTCGTGGCATAACGAATGGCAGTGAACGGTCGAATGATGCTCATGTCGCTCTCTATCCTGCAAATGAAGCCTGCAATCCACCCTGCCGCCCCCGCTGGCGGCAGACACCGTGTCTAACACGCCGCCGCGCCGTTGTCCAGTCAGCAGAGGGCTGTCCCCCGCCGCGAGCGCGGCCTACCCCAACCCCGGCACATCCACGCCCTTCTCCCGCGCCACCTCGATCGCCAGCTCGTACCCCGCGTCGGCGTGCCGGAAGATCCCCATGGCCGGATCGGCCGTCAACACGCGCTCCAATCGACGCTCCGCCGCCTCCGTCCCGTCCGCCACAATCACCATCCCCGCGTGCAGCGAGTAGCCGATTCCCACCCCACCGCCATGATGCAGCGAAACCCACGTCGCCCCACATGCCGTGTTGCCCAGCGCGTTGAGCATCGGCCAGTCCGCAATCGCGTCCGAGCCATCCTTCATCCCCTCCGTCTCACGGTTCGGCGAAGCCACCGACCCGCAATCCAGATGATCACGCCCAATCACAATCGGCGCCGACACCTTCCCGCTCCGCACCAGGTCATTGAACACCTTGCCCATCCTCGCCCGCTGCCCGTACTTCAACCAGCAGATCCGGCACGGCAACCCCTGAAACGCCACCTTCTCATGCGCCATCCGAATCCACCGGCACAACGCCTCCTCCTCCGGAAACGTCGCCAGTACCGCCTCGTCTGTCTCGTGAATATCCTTTGGATCACCTGACAACGCGCACCACCGGAACGGCCCGGACCCCTCGCAGAACAGCGGCCGAATGTACAGCGGCACGAAGCCAATCACGTCAAACGCATTCTCTACCCCCGCCTCCTTAGCCTGCCCCCGCAGGTTGTTGCCATAATCAAACGTCACCGCCCCCCGCGCCTGCAGCGCCAACATGCCCCGCATGTGCGCGGCCATCGTCCGACACGATTCCCGCACATAGCGCTCCGGATCACGCTCACGCAGCTCCAGCGCCTCGGCGTAGCTCATCCCGTTCGGCACATACCCCGTCAGCGCATCATGCGCCGACGTCTGATCCGTCAACACGTCCGGCGTAATCTCCCGCTCCAGCAGCGCTTGCAGCAGGTCCGCCGCATTACCCACCCAGCCGATCGACACCGCCTCCCCAGTCTTCTTCGCCGCCAGCGCCCACCCAATTGCCTCGTCAAGGTTATCGGACATCTTGTCCAGGTAACGCGTCTTCAGACGCCGCTCGATCCGCTCCCCGTCAACCTCCGCCGCCAGGCACACCCCCTCGTTAAACGTCGCCGCCAGCGGCTGCGCGCCACCCATCCCTCCCAACCCCCCGGTCACAACCAGCTTGCCCCGCAACGACCCGCCGAAGTGCTTCTTCGCCGCCGCCGCAAAGCACTCGTACGTCCCCTGCAAGATCCCCTGCGTCCCAATGTATATCCAGCTACCCGCCGTCATCTGGCCATACATTGTCAGCCCCAGCGCCTCCAGCCGGCGAAACTCATCCCACGTCGCCCACTTAGGCACCAGCATCGAGTTGCTGATCAACACGCGCGGCGCATCCGCGTGCGTCTTCACCACCCCCGCGGCCCGCCCCGACTGCACCAGCAGCGTCTCATCGTTCTCCAGCCGCCGCAGCGTCGCCACGATCCGATCGAAGTCCGCCCAGCTCCGCGCCGCCTTCCCCCGCCCGCCGTACACAATCAGCTCATCCGGCTTCTCGGCGACCTCCGGGTCGAGGTTGTTCATCAGCATCCGCAAGGCGGCTTCCTGCTGCCAACCCTTGCACGACAGCGCATTGCCCCGGGGAGCATGAACGACACGGGCACCGGCAACCTGGCGCGACATCACTTCCTCCTGCACTTCAAACCGCCTGGTCCGGAATTATACCCTCCCCAACCCCCCAGCGCCGATCCGCGGCCGGCAACGCCCAGCGGCTCACGAAGGTCCCTCGTGACGATCGTGGCATCACGAGCCCGCATCATAGCGTCTGGCCTGCGAGGCCCGACAAGGAGAATGGGCGTTCTGGACTGGCGGGACCAGCTTAGTGTGCGGCGTCCAGCGCCAGCGCGAATGGGAGACTGGTCAGTCACCACGATCCTGCGATGCCCCGTGACTCGGCTTACTTCATGGGAGACCCGCAGTGAGCCACAAGAGCGCTACTGAAGTAGCAGCAGGCTCAGCGCCATGACGACCATGCCCCCCAGCAGGCCGTAGAGCGAATCATGGCCCTTGCCGTAGGCACGGGACGTCGGAAGCAGTTCATCCAGTGAGATGTAGACCATGATGCCGCCCACGCCGCCGAACAGAGCGCCCATGACACCGGGGCCAAGGAATGGCCGCAGGGCCAGGTAACCCAACAGCGCACCGACCGGCTCGGCCAGGCCCGATACCAGCGAGTACGTGAATGCCCTGCGGCGGTTGCCTGTGGCGAAGTAGATCGGCACGGAGACGCTGATGCCCTCGGGGATGTTGTGCAGCGCGATGGCTACCGCGATGACGATGCCCAGGGCCGGGTCGTCCAATGCCGCCAGGAACGTTGCCAGCCCCTCCGGGAAGTTGTGGATGGCAATGGCCAGGGCGGTGAACAGGCCCATCCTGTGGAGCTTGGCTGGCGTGGTGTGGAGGATCGCCTGGGGCGAAGCCCCTTCGTGAACCGCGTCGATCTGCCCGCTCGTGCGCACCTCGTGCGGGTTCTCGGCTGATGGAATCGCGCGGTCGATCAACAGCATCAGCACGATGCCCGCGAAGAAGGCTACCGTCGCCCACCAGTTGCCGTTGGCATCGCCAACGGAAACGCCCAGGCTCTCCGCCGCCTTGGGCAGAATCTCCACGAACGAGACGTAGAGCATCACGCCGGCGGAGAAGCCCGTGGCAACCGACAGGAAGCGGTAGTTCGTCCGCTTGGCAAAGAATGCGATGGCGCTGCCGATGCCCGTCGACAGGCCGGCGAACGTGGTCAATCCCAATGCCAACCAGAAGTTGTCCATCTAGTACTCCCACACGAGTATCGGCCAGACGGCCGATTTTGGTGCAGCCCGCCAACTTCTACAATGGGCGCATCAGGAGCGAATTGATGCCGACGCCTCGAAGATTCGCCCGCGCCAGACGCGTCGCACCATGAACTCCAAGCGGTCGTGGCGGATTGTCTGGCCGGGTTGAGGTGGTTGCCCCAATTGGCGTTCCAGCCAAGCGGCCAGTGTTCCGCCAGCCGACACGAGTGGCCCGAGCGCATCATCCTTCGTGATGAGTTGCTCCGCCGCGTGCGCACCCGGCAATGCCACTCGAGCATGACTTCGTGCGCACGGTGGCGTCTAGTTCCAGCGCTGTCCATCATGCAGGGCGCCGGCCAGCAACTGGCGCCGTCCTCTGTCTAATCGATCAATGGCCGGGGGAGCTAAGCGACTGCGCTGAACTCGCAAGTGTCGCCATTACGGGCACGGACATCGCATATCTGGCGCCGGGATCAGAGAGTATGCTCGCGCCATCACGCGAGAGTTTATGTTAGTTTTACGTTCGGGTGCCCGCCGCCACCTGTGCGGCGGAGCGCCAGCGCGACAACACTACGAGCGCTTCGGGTAGCCGATCTGGCCGAGGGCCTCGCCGATCTCGGTCAGGATGGCCGGATCATCAATGGTGGCCGGCATCTGCCATTCTGCGCCATCGGCGATGCGTTTCATCGTGCCGCGCAACACCTTGCCGGAGCGCGTCTTCGGCAACCGCTGCACCACGCTGACCGACTTGAACGACGCCACCGGCCCGATGCGCTCACGGACCATCTGCACCAGCTCCTGCGAAAGCTCGGCCGGCGTGCGCTTCACCCCCGCCTTGAGCACGACGAAACCCAGCGGCACCTCGCCCTTGAGCTGGTCCGCCACGCCGATCACGGCACACTCCGCCACGTCCGGATGCGCAGCCAGCACCTCCTCCATGCCGCCGGTGGAGAGGCGGTGGCCGGCGACGTTAATGATGTCGTCCGTGCGCGCCATGATGTAGATGTACCCGTCCTCGTCGAACATGCCGGCGTCGCCCGTCAGGTAGTGCCCGGAGTACGCCGAGAGGTACGAGTCCAGGTAGCCCTGGTCGTTGTTCCACAGCGTCGGCAGGCAGGCCGGCGGCAGCGGCAGCTTGACGACGATGCTGCCGATCTTACCGGTCGGCACGGGGTGGCCGCCCTCGTCGAGAATGCGGACGTCATAGCCGGGCGCGGGCTTGGTCGGCGAGCCGGGCTTCACCGGCAGGCGCCCCAGGCCCAGGCAATTCGCCGCGATGGCCCAGGCGGTCTCGGTCTGCCACCAGTGATCGATGACCGGCACCTTCAGCATGTTCTCGGCCCAGTGCAGCGTGTCGGGATCGCAACGCTCGCCGGCCAGGAACAACGTGCGGAACTTCCCCAGATCGTACTTCTTCAAGTACTCGCAGTTGGGGTCTTCACGCTTGATCGCGCGGAACGCGGTCGGCGCCGTAAACAGCACGCTTACCTTGTGCTGAGAAATGACCCGCCAGAACGCACCCGGGTCCGGCGTGCCCACCGGCTTGCCCTCGTACAGGATGGTCGTGCAGCCGTGCAGCAGGGGCGCGTAGAGGATGTACGAGTGCCCCACGACCCAGCCGATGTCAGAGGCCGCCCAGTACACCTCGCCCGGCTCGACATTGTACACGGCCTTCATGGACCACTTCATCGCGACCGCATGGCCGCCGTTGTCGCGCACGACCCCCTTCGGCACGCCGGTCGTCCCGGAGGTGTACAGGATGTACAGCGGATCCGTGGCCGCCACCGGCACACAGTCCACCGGTTCCGCCGTCGCCAGCACGTCGTGCCAGTCGAGGTCGCGGCCGGCGACCATGTCCGCCCGGGCCTGGGGCCGCTGGAAGAGAATACACTTGTCCGGCTTGTGCTCAGACAGCTTGATGGCCTCATCGAGTAGTGGCTTGTAGGGGATGACGCGCTTGCCCTCGATGCCGCAGGAAGCCGAGACGATCAGCTTCGGCTGGGCATCGACGATGCGTTTGGCTAACTCCTTTGGGGCGAAGCCGCCGAAGACCACCGAGTGAATCGCGCCGATGCGGGCACAGGCGAACACGGCGACGACCGCCTCGGGAATCATGGGCATGTACAGGATCACCCGGTCACCCTTCTGCACTCCCTGTTGGCGCAGGGCGCCGGCAAAACGCGCCACCGCGTCGCGCAATTCGCGATAAGTGAAGCTCTTGACAGTGTTTGTGACCGGGCTGTCGTAGATCAGCGCCGGCTGATCGGCCCGGCCATGCTCTACATGGTAATCCAGGGCGTTGTAGCACGTGTTGAGTTCGCCACCAGTGAACCAGCGATAAAAGGGCTTGCGCGAGGCATCCAGGACGCGCGTGGGTTTCTTATACCAGTGGATGTCCTCGGCAGCCTTGCCCCAGAAGGCATCGGGATCATCAAGGGATTGCCGATACAGAGTGTCGAAATCCGGAGCACTCATCCTGGACTCTCCTTCACAGGTGCCCGTCTTGGTTTCTTTGAAGCCGATTGCAGACTTCACCGGCGCGTGCCGGCCGGCTCGCTGCAGAAGGGCAACATAAACGGGTCGGGCAGTGGATGCAACGGCAGCGCAGCCGAGCCGGCCCCGAGAACCCCCACACCGGCAGAACCCCAAGCGCCGGGCCGCCTCCCGTGTGGTCACGGAGGGCGGCCCGGCAGATTCGACTCGTGTAGGCCGGCGACTACCGGCCAATTAGAAGCTGGACAAACGGATCAATGTCAAACGCGTTGATCAGCCCGTCGCCATTGATGTCGGCCCGTGAAATGTCGCAGTCCGGATACGCAGCCTCGTACGCCGCCGCATCCGTCAGGGCCAGTACGAACGGATCGATGTCGAACGCGTTGATCAGGCCGTCACAGTTCACGTCGCCGGTCGTGACGCCGCACTCGCCGATCGTCCCGTCCGGACAGACCATCTGCGCGTAGATGTCCCGGTTGCCGCTGCGATCATCCGTCCAGGCCAGCAGCGCCCGGCCGTCCGGGCCTGAGTCCGCCACCAATCGCCATTTCTCCGACGGCACATCCGAGATTGTCAGGATGGACGGCTCCCAGACGAAGTCGCCGTTCGTATCCAGCCGGGCGGCGTAGAGCCGCTCCTGCGCGTAACCCTGCGATCCCATCCAGAAGGCCAGCGCGCCTTCGCCGCACTGCAGAGTGGCCATGCTGCCGATGTCCTCGGTCGTGCAGGGATAGATCTCGATGCCCTGCACGGTCCACTGCCGGCCGCCGCCCTCATCGAGTTTCTGGCCGTAAACGCCGATGTGAGACTGAGTTGCCGCATTTACTTCGAGCCAGAAGACGAACGTTTCGGCGGTGTCCGGCTTGAACGCCACGCAGGGGTTCACGCGGCCGCGCGAGGACGCCGTCGAGACCTCCGCCCCGTTGTCGCCGAACTGCTCGGTGCCGTCAGCCAGGACGTGCTGGGCATAGCACTGGAGCGGGCTTGTCTCGTACCACATGAACACGCCGCCGCCGCTGCCGTCCGGGATGAAGTCTGGCTGATAGCCGTATTGCAGGCTGCCGTCGTTGAAGACAATCACCGGATCAGTGCCCCACAGGGTAGTGCCACTAGCGGAGAACTTCTGAGCCCACAGCTCCCTGGCACTCCAATACTCCGGGCCCTGGCGGACAATCGAGAGGATCGCGCCGCCATCGTCCGCAGTCCGAAGGTCGGCGTTGAAAAAGTGGCCGCTCGGCGGCGTAATGGTCACGCCGCCCAGCCATTGCGGCGCGCCAGCCGCACTCAACTTCTGGAGTTGTATGCCCGGTTCAGCGCCCCAGGATACGATCGCACCGCCGTCGGTAGTGGCGGCAATGGCGGGCGAGGTGGCATCGATGGCGGCGCCGCTGACCTGCACGCCATTGGCGCCCCAGGGCATGCTGCCATCAGGGGCGACCTTGACGACCGTTACGCGCGCCGAGCCACCAAAGCGATCATCGCGAAATGCCAGCAGGGCGTTGCCGGCCGTGTCGACGTCCAGGCCGTAATCCTGCACCCAACTGTAGGAGCGGTCGGCAATCAGAATCCCGTTGTGCGCCCACATCTCATAGCCGCCGGCGTCCAGCCTTTGCAGGTAGACGTCGTACCCGCCCGCGGCGCTGTCCAACCAACTGATGTAGCAGCCGCCGTCGGCCGTGGCGCGGATCTTGGCGTTGATCTGCTCGCCGGGCCGATCAGCGATGGACAGGCCCTCCGAGCCCGGCCACTGTGCCGCCGCCATGGGAACCGCGACCAGAACAGTCAGAACCGAACCCCCAATCAGAAGCAGGTTGATGCTCTTCATGACATGTCTCCTTTCCGTGGGCGGGAAAGCTCCTTGTCCCCGCTTTGCCCTAAGCAACTACCACAACGACCCTGACAAACGTCGTGGTTCGGCTTGGCCTGGTGGGCGGCGTCTGGCCGCGCCGGCCGCTAGAGCCATACGGACCCCGACTTGCGAACCGCCTCGCGTCATGCCCGGTCTCGGCGGTTAACCGGAATAACCGCGGGCGGAACTTGCTCCTTCGTTGCCTGACCAGTTGTAGCAGCATTGTAACCGGGACCCGGGTGTCACTTCAATGGTAATTCCAGGACGTATCCAGGATACACGCAGGATTCGCACATCAGCACTTGTGACTCACCAAGCGATAATATATAATACCTTCACAGCAAACACTTTGAGAACATTCGGTGACCAATGACTCAGCCAGTCAAAACCCAGGACCAAACACAGACGGACGGTTCCGAGCTCAAGACCCGTATCATGGCCGTCGGACGCGATCTGGCCACCGGCATCGGCTCCGTCCTTGACGCCATCCCCTACGGCACACATGCCCCGGCGGCATTGGCTCGGACCATGGGCGTGGACAAACTCCTCGCCGGCCGCGTCCTCAAGGCCCTCCGCAACCCCGACCCAATGGCCGTCCTCAACACCGCCCCCGGACCTGATCCGCTCCGTCGGCTGCTCCGCGCCGCGCGCCGCCAAGGCGTCGCACCTGAACTAATCGCCGCAGCGGAGGAGGCCGTTCGCCGCTTCGAAGCCCTCATCCGCCAGGAGGCCGGCGACCGCAGCGCCCTGGACGCGATGCTTAGCGCCTGGCTGCCGGCGGCGCGGGCTGAGTTCGAGCTGCGCCGCAAGCAGACCGTCTTTCGCGGGATGAGCCAGCTTCTGGGCGTCGCCACCGAGAAACACGTTACGACCATCATGCTGAACCTCTCCCCCGACGGCGTCCACCTGGACGTCATGTGCCTCTTCGGCATGCTGGGCCTCCAGCGCCTCCGGCCGGGCGCCACCGTCAAGTTCAGCACCCGCCGGCTGAGCCGCGACGATACACCGCGCGTGCCACGCACCCTCGCTCTCAGCCCGGTGGAGGGCGTCGAGGGCCTGCGCGTGGACGAGTTCTGCACCGCGCCGGCGCCGCAGCTCGACGTCCACCACGTCGGCGACGTCGTCCACTACACGCTGGCCGGCAACGACTTCGGGCCGCGCTCCGCCATCGACCTCGTCTTCGCCGAGGTCAACCTCGCGGAGATGCCCCGTTATCTGCCTGGCTCACCGCCACGCCTGCGGCACGCTTCGGCCGATGTCACCACGCCGGCCAAAGTGCTGGTCTTCGACGTCCTGGTCCACGAGGAGGTCTTCCCCGGAACAGACCCACAGTTGTTCATATACGACACGACGTTTGACGGCGTGGCCGACGTCAACGACCCCGCCCGCCATATCGACCGCCTCGACCTGTGCGAGACCGTGCGGCCGCTGGGCACCGGAATCGACAAGTTCCACAATCCCGAGATGCCGCGCTACGTCGAACTGATGCGGCACATCTGTGAGAAGCTCGGCTGGAACGGCGATCGGTTCCGCGGCTACCGCTGCCGGATCGAATACCCCATCTACGGCTCGCAGGTGACCGCCGCGTTCAATCCGTCACGCTGAGTCGCGGCGCACCACGGCGAGACGTCCGCACCACTTGGCGTTAACATCCGGCCCGGTGGCCGCTTTGGCCGGCCGCTGGTGGCACTGCGACTACCCGGAGAGCGGAAATGGAGAACGGCGCGCGGCCGGGCCACGTAAGCAGACGGGCGACTGAGATGCCGCCCTTCCTTGTCATGGAAGTGCTCGAGCGCGCCGCCGAACTACAGCGCCGCGGGCGCTCCATCATCCACCTGGAGGTTGGCGAACCCGACTTCGACACCCCGGCGCCGGCACTCGAGGCCGGGCTGCGCGCCCTGCGCGCCGGCCGCACCCATTACACGCACTCGCTCGGCCACCCCGAACTGCGCGAGGCCATCGCCATCTGGCAACGCGAACAGTATGGCGTGCCGACGTCGCCCGAGCAGGTCGTCGTGACGGTCGGCAGCTCGGGCGCCATGCTGCTCGTGTTTGCGGCCCTACTCGATCCCGGCAGCGAAGTGCTCCTGACCGACCCGCACTACGCGTGCTATCCGAACTTCATCAGCGCCTTTGGCGGCGTGCCCGTGCGGACGCCCGTGCGTGAGGCGGACGGCTTCCAGTTCGATCCGGAGGCGGTGGCGGCCCACATGTCGCCGCGCACGCGGGCGCTCGTGCTCAACTCGCCGGCCAACCCGACCGGCACGCTCACCCAGCCCCAGCGCATGCAGCAGCTCAGCGAGTTGCTGGCCGGCCGCGCCGTAATCGTCTCGGATGAGATCTACCACGGGCTCGTCTACGGCGTCCGAGCCCACTCGATCCGCGAGTTTGCCCCGCGGGCCGTCGTGGTCAACGGCTTCTCGAAGCTCTTCGCCATGACGGGCTGGCGGCTGGGTTACGTGGTGTTGCCGGAATGGCTCGTCCGGCCGGTGCAGAAGCTGCAGCAGAACTTGTTCATCTCTCCGCCGGACTTCGCCCAGTTTGCAGCCATTGCGGCCCTGCGCGACTCGGCCGCCGAAGTCGAGCACATGCGGAGCTGCTACGATGAGCGCCGGCGGCTCGTGTTGCGGCGGCTGCACGCCATGGGCCTGGGCGTGCTCACTGAGCCGGTCGGCGCGTTCTATGTCTTCGTCAACGTGCAGAACTACACCGACGACGTCATGCGCTTCGCATTCGAGATTCTGGAGGAGGCGGGCGTCGCAGTTACGCCCGGCGTCGATTTCGGCCCCGGCGGCGCCGGCTACCTGCGCATCTCCTACGCCAACTCGCTTGAGAATATCGACGAGGGTATGACGCGCCTGGCTGGCTTCCTGGACGGCCGACGCCGACGACAGGCATGAAACGACCTGACGTCCGGGCCAAGTCGGCTACGCGAGCTGCATGCGCCGTTGCCGGCCGCTGACCGCCTGGCGGATATCGTCAGCCAGCTCCGCGACGCCGAACTGGCTCAGCGGCCGGGCCGGACGGGCCTGCGGCAGCGCCGCCGCCAGCGCGGTCGGCGAGTCGATCCAACAGAAATCGAACCGCTCTGACAAGGCCCGCGCGAACTCGAGCTGGTGGTTGCCGGACTTGCGCTGATCCACGACAGCGATGAAGGGCCGCCCGCTGCTGATGCAGTCGCAGACGGAGCCGGTGCCGGCGTGCGTGATGACCAGGTCTGCCTGCGCGATACGTACCGACATGTCACGCAGGTACCGCACGTGCGCCACATGCTCGGGGGTGTACTGGCCCTGCCCGATCTGGACGAGCACTTCGCCGGCGAACTGGCCGCGGGCGACCAGCTCGTCAACCGCCCGCACCAGCTCATCAAACCGCTCGGTTCCGACCGTCACCAGGATCATACGACCGCTCCCGCGAAACTCGTGCGGGCATAACGCTCCCGCAGACCCGGCCACTGAACATACAGGCGGTGGGCCAGCCGTAGGCGGTATATGAGCCGCCCCGTCAGCGACAAGTCGCGCACACGCGTCAGCGACTCAACAAAAAGGCAACGCACCCCCAACAGCCGCCCAACCATGAACAGCGGTAGCGCCACGGGCGTGGCCACCGCCAGAATCGCCGCCGGCCGCAGACGCACCAGCAACTGCCATGCTTCCCAGAAGCTCAGCGCCAGCCGCCCCACGTTGGTCACGTGCCGCAGTGGGCGCCCACGCGTCTGCCCAATGTGGTGAATCGGGTAACGCGCGCCGGCGTGCGGCATCGCCAGCTTCCGACTGTAATGGTGCTCGTCCACATGTCCGTAGACGTAGGCGAAGCGAAACTCCTCCGGCGACAGGCGGCGAAGAATGCGCACGGTCTGGTGGTGCCAGCCGCCGCCCTCAACCGTCACCAGAACGAGGGGCCGCTGATCGGCCTGACACTCATCTGTCGCCGCCACCGCCGCGGGCTGCGTAGTTTCCATCACCCCATATCATCGGCAACCGCGAACGGCACGCTGCGAGGCAGCGGCCGTTGCCCGTCACCAACGCACTTGGATGCGCAGTCGCCGCGCAGGCCACTCAAGGCGCGGAATTTGCGCTGCCGAAGAAGTGTTGGCCGAGGTCGGCGAAAGGCCGCCGATGGTGTCCAAGACAACGGTTAGCCCCCGACAGACCGCCAGCACGAGGTCCCCACGGTGAGCGGTTCAGCACAGCTACAGATCCCGCCACACACTCCGGAACCGCACACGGCAGCAGCACACCCATCACGCCCGACGCCACCTAGCACCGAACCCCTGCGCGCCGGCAAGGACCATTACCTTGGCCGATACCTGAGTCTGCCACGCATGATCTCGTACTGGTACCAGGCCACGGAAGTTCGGCGATGCGGCGGCCGGCAGGTCCTGGAGGTGGGGATCGGAATGGGACTGACCACTTGGCTGCTGCGGCGGTGGGGGCTGGAGGTAGCCACACTCGACGTTGATCCGTCGCTGGAGCCGACCTACGTCGGTGACGTGCGGGCCCTGCCCTGCGCCGACGGACAGTTCGACACCGTGCTGGCGGCGGAAGTGCTCGAACACCTGCCCTACTGCGACTTCGAGCAGAGCCTGCGCGAGTTGCGGCGCGTCGCGCGGCGGAACGTCGTGCTCACGCTGCCCTGCCCCCTCGTCGGATTTCACGCCGGGCTGAACTTGCCGCTGCTGAAGCCGCTCTTTCTGGCCTGCGGCCTGCCGCGCTGCTCACGCCACCGCTTCGACGGACAGCATCACTGGGAATTGGGCCGCCGCGGCTATTCCAAGCGGCGCATCCGCCGCAGTATTCGCGCCGCCGGCCTGACGATAGCGCGTGAATACCGTCCCGGCCTGAGTCTGTATTCCTACTTCTTCGTGCTGACGCGCCAGCCGTAAGGCCCCGGAACATCCGCTCCAGCCGTCACTTGCTCTTGTCCGGGTAGGGCGGCACCTCCGGCAGTTCCACCGGCTCCTCACGCAGCCGCCGCAGGATGTTCTCAACGGCGGCGTCGAGCTGGGCATCCACGCCGCGCACAACGTCGCCCGGCATGTTCTGCACCTCGATATCCGGCTCAACCCCGCGCCCTTCAATCAGCCACTGCCGCTCAAGGCCGTAAAGGCCGAACTGCGGCGGGGTGACCGTGCCGCCATCAACCAGGTTCTGGTGCGGCTCGATGCCGATGGCACCGCCCCAGGTGCGCATGCCCATGACAGGCGCCAGGCCTTTGATCTTGATGGCCTCGGCGAACATCTCGCCGTTGGAGCCGGTGTCCTCGTTGACCAGCACGACCCACGGCCCGACGAAGACGCGCTCCGGATCGCGCCACACGCGGCCCTCGCGCGGCTGCGTCATACCCCAGATGCGGCGTTCAAGGCGATCGATAATCATGTCGCCGGTGAAGCCGCCGCCGTTGTAGCGCGCATCGATGATGAAGCCGTGCTTGTAGTATTGCGGATACCAGTAGCGGGCGAACTCGATCAGGCCCGCGGTGCCCATGTCGGGGATATGCACGTAGCCGACCTGCCCGTTCGTCGCCGCGGCCACGCGCGCGCTGTTGCGCAGCACCCATTCGCGATAGCGGATCGGCCATTCGCTGGCCAGCGTGCGCACACGCACCGTGCGCGCCCCCTCGGCGAAGGGCCGATCGTTGTAGGTCAGCGTGACAACGACGTCGGACTTGTCCTGCAAGTACGCGAAGATGTTGTCGCTGGTGCGGACTTCCCGGCCGTCGATGGCAATCAGGTAGTCGCCGACCTTCATCGGGCAGTCCGGCTCATCCAGCGGCGAGCGCTCGCGCGGATCGCCCGGCGTGCCGGGGATGACGTGCGCGATGCGATAGTAGGCTGCGCCGTTCTCCCGCGCGAACTCGGCCCCGAGCAGCCCGGTGGCCACCTGGTAACTGGCGCTGTCGATGTCGCCGCCCCAGACATAGGTGTGACCGATGTTAAGCTCGCCGATCATCTCGCCAATCAAGTAGTTCAGGTCGGCGCGATTGCCGCAGTAGGGCACGAACTTGCGGTACTTGTCGCGCATGGCCTGCCAGTCGACGCCGTGCATGTTCGGGTCGTAGAACCAGTCGCGCTGAATCCGCCAGGCTTCGTCAAACGCCTGCATGAACTCAGCGCCGCGGTCCACCAGCACGCGGATCTTGCTCAGGTCGATCCGGCCGTCGCCGACGCTGCCGGTGCTACCGACATCCAGCACGCCGTGCGTGCCGCCCGCCCGGTAAATGAGCTTCTTGCCGTCGGCGGACTGGTGATAGTTGGCGATCCCGCCGATGAGCTTCTTGGCCTGCTTGTCCGCCACAGTGTACTTGTACAGGTCCAAAGCGCCGCCGGTATCGTCCGTAACCGCCTGGTATTTCAGGAATTCGTGGTCCGTCTTGCGGAGGTACAGGAACCCGCCGGCCGTCGCCTCCAGCCGGAAGTAGTTCCCCGCCGGAACGCCCTCGGCCGCCACGATGCGGCGTTCGAGTCCGGCGATATCAATGCGCGTTCCCGCTTCCTCAGCGACAGCGGTCTCAGCCTGCTCCGGTTCCTCGGCTGCCGGCTCCTCGGCCACCTCCTCCTGGTCATCCTGCGGCCGGAAGGGCACCGGCTCGTCCGCCCGCAGCAGCACCAGGTACGGCCGCGCCATGTCCAGGAAGATGTGGTTCTGATCCACGAAGCACATGATCGGGTCAAACGTGCGATTGGAGAGGAAGTAGAGGTAGCGCCCCTCCGGATCGAACGACGGGCTCCAGTCCTGCGTCAACTCGCCGGTCACGCGGTGAACCTGGTTCTCCGCCAGCGAGTACAGGAAGATCGCCTCCGTCATGCTGCGTTCCATCTTCGTATAGGCGATCCACCGGCTGCACGGCGACCAGACATAGTCCTGGATGCCCCAGCGCTCCCAGGCATCATCATACTCCGCCTGGTCGAGCACCCGCACCGTCCCCGTATCCGCATCCACAAGGTTCAACCGCATGAATTTGTCGGCGAATATCAGGTGCTTGCTGTCCGGCGACCACTCCAGGTGCATGCGGAAACCCAGCCCGCCGCGCGTCAGTTGCCGCCAGCCCGGCGCGCCGCGCGCGTCAACCAGGTACACCTCCTCCTCGCCGCTGCGGTCGGACACAAACGCGACCCAGCGCCCATCCGGCGACCAGACCGCGTTCTTCTCACGCGCGCCGGACGTGTTGGTCAGGTTGACCGGTTCACCCTCCTTGACGGGCACGCTGAGAATCTCGCCGCGCACCTCGAACAGGGCGCGCTTGCCGGTCGGCGACAGGCGGAACGAGCCCGTGCGCGGGGCCGCCGGCACCAGTTCCGGCCGCATGCGCACCAGGTCACTGGGTATCTCGATCGGCACCATGCGAATCTGGCCGCTCGCGAGGTCGAGCAGGTGCAGCGTCTCGGCATACTGAAAGACGATCTGCCCGGGCCCCAGCGACGGGTACTTCACATCGTAGTCTTTGTAGTGCGTCAGCCGCGTCACGGCCTGCGTCGGCACGTCGTACGCATACAGGTTCAGCGTGCCGTCCTCGCGATCCGAGTTGAAGTAGATCGTGTCGCCGTGCCACATCGGGAAATTGTCGGAGAACTCCGACACGATGATCTGCCGGTAGTCCTGCTCCTCCAGGCTGCCCATCCAGATGTTCTGGGCCGTGCCGCCGGCATGCCGCTTCCAGGTGCGCGACTCGCGCGATATGCGGTTGTACGCGATGTGCCGGCCGTCCGGCGAGACGCTCGCCAGGCCGGCCCGATCGATGGGCAGCCGTTCGGGCAGGCCGCCCTCCAGCGACACACGATAGACTTCCTCCCCGCGCTGCGGCCAGGCCCGGTTCGAGCGGAACAGCACCGACTTGCCATCCGGCCACCAGCCCAGCACACGGTCGTTCGCCGGATGATGCGTCAGCCGGCGCGGCACACCCCCGCGGGCATCCATGACGTACACGTCCAGCCCGCCGTCGTACTGCCCCGTAAAGGCAATCTGTCGGCCGTCCGGCGAAAACTTCGCCCAACTCTCCACGCCGGGATGGTTCGTCAGCCGCCGGGCGTCGCCGCCCGCGGACGAAACCAGCCACAAGTCACCCTCATAAGTGAATACGATGCGATCCTCGTGTACGTCAGCCAGCCGCATCAGGTGGTTCTGTGCGCCGGCAGCGCCGACTACGGCCAGCGCCAAGAGCGCCGCGGCATACCGTGGCATCCGAGTCTTCATGGCGGTGTTCCCATGTCTGTCAACGACGTGGGCGCACCCCGGCGAGCTGTGACACCACGGCGCGCCATGGCCGCCCACACCTGAGTTCTCAATTCACGCGGCGGCCACATCCGTCCGGGCCGCCGCGGCATTCGGTAAGTGTACTAATGCAGTTCGCCGCCCTCGCCCAACTCCGGCTTCGCCCGCCAGCAGTCCAGATAGATGAACACGCACAGCGCCAGGAACAGCGCAGCGCCCAGCCAGTTCTGCGTGCGCGCCAGACCCTCAGGATCAACGCCGGCGTCAAGCATCCGACCGCTCATATCCAGGAACGGCATGATCTTACCCAGCATTTCGCCCGAGGCCTGCTTGACACCCAACAGCAGATCGTCCAGCGCGGTCGTGAAGTTCACCAGCACTTCCATGATCGCCCCGCCGGCAATCAGGCCCGAGGCCAGCAGAATGCCCTTGTTGCTGCGGGCCTTCGAGAGCTTGTCGTCGCGCGTGCTCTTCTTCACGAGGTGCGAAACAAACGCGCCGACCAGGATAGGCGTGTTGATGTACATGGGCAGGTACATGCCTAGGCCGAAGGCCAGCGGCGAGATGCCGATCAACTGGATCAGCATCGCGATCACCACACCAACGCCGTAGAGCAGCCAGGGCACTTCGCCCGTGCCCAGGAAGCTCTCCAGCGCGCTTGCCATCATGTTCGCCTGCGGAGCAGCTAGCTTGGCCTCACCCGTATACCCGGGCTGGTAGGCCAGCACCATGATCGTGCCGCTCACGAAAACCGCCGAAACCAACGAGCCGAACAGGGCGTTCCACGTGATGCGCTTCGGACTGGCACCCAGCCAGTAGGCCATCTTGAAGTTCGTGATCAGGCCGCCGGCCATCGACAGGCCCGTGCAGACCACGCCGCCCGCCAGCAGCACCGCCAGCATGGCCTGGTCGCCCTTGGTCAGACCGGCCGCCATCATCAGCACGGCCGTAATGATGATCGTCGTCACCGTCATGCCCGAGATCGGCGTCACCGAGATCATCGCAATGGCCCAGGCCGACACGGTCGTGAACAGGAACGTGATCACCAGGACAATGACGATCGCAAAGAACGTCAGGAAATTGGCGTTCTCCATGCTGCTGAAGACGACCGCTCGGAAAAACACGGCCATCACCGCGACGACCAGCAACCCCAGCAGCATGATCGTGCCGTAGCCCAGGTCCTCATCAGTCCGATCCTGATCGGACACCGCGCCCTTGCGCTTGCGGAACAGGCTGCCCAACGCCTGCCGCAGCGCCGTCACGATCACGCCGCCCATCCGCAGGATCGACAGCAACCCCGCCGTGAAGATCGCCCCGATGCCGATGTTCTTCGGAATATGACCGAAGATCTCATCCGCGCTGGCCTGGCGGGCGTACACGGCGATCTGCTGCGTCTCCGGCACTAGCTGCAACTCGTACGTCTGGTACTTGTCCTTCAGAACCCAGCGCTGCCCCGCCTCGCTCACCTTCACCGTCACCGCCTGGTTCTCGAACGGATGCTCCTGGGCGGCGAACGCCACGCCGAGATCCCGGCGCACCACGCCCAGCGGATCCAGGGCATCCAGCCCGGCTGCCAAATCCGCCGAGACGCTGAAGGCCGGCTCCGCCCGGCGACCCAGATGCACCGCAATCGCGTCCGCGGCCGGCGACAGCTTCAATACGTAGGTCTCATCGCCACTCTTGATCGCCCATTGCCGCCCGAGCTCACGCGTGGTGAACTCCGCGTCATCCGTCAGCGCCACCTGGTGCTGCGCGAGTGCCCCGGAGATGCCTGCCCGATAACTGCCGGCGTCGGCCGGCGGGGACAACTCCTCCGCATTCTTGCCGAACTCATCGAGTTGCCCGGACACTGCCAGCGGCAGGTGGAAACGCGGCAACTCCTCGATCGGCCCCTTGTGCGCTTCGCAGGCCGAGTTGAGCTGGTGCAGGTCGCGCAGGTCCATGCCGCTGAGCAGCGGGATAATCGCGAAGCACGAGAGGAACGAGCCCGCGCAGATGATCGAGGCGTAACGCGGCCCGATGATGAAGCCCAGGCCGAGGTAGTACGCCCCGGCCCCCATCGAGAAGACCGCCTTCACCTGGGTGGCCAGCGTGGCGAACAGGCCCGTCGCCCCGAACGCCATCGTCTCGACCGACTCGCGGCCCACCGCCTGCAGCTTCACCATCCCGGTCGTGAACTTGTCGCTGAACAGCTTCAGGGCGGTCGCGGCGAAGGTGTAAACGGCGGACAGAATGAACGAGTAGATCAGAATCCAGGCCTGCGTCGTGCTGCCGGACGCGCCGGTGACCAGGATCTCGTTCGTCGCCGTGGCCTCCGGGAACGGCAGCTTGCCGTGCATCTCCTTCACGAAGTAGCGCCGGAACGGAATCAGGAACAGCGCTCCCAGAATCGCCCCCAGCAACGGCACCAGCGTGATCTGCAGGAATAATACGAAGTTACCCAGCCCCAGGCTCTCGTTGACGCCCAGAATGTAAATGGCCGGCATCGTGAAGCAGGTTCCGCCGGCGACGTACCCGGAGGTCGTGCTGATCGCCAGCACGTAGACGTTCTCCAGGATGGAACTGGCTCGCCCGCCGGCTTTAAGAATGAAGCCGGAAAGACCGACCGCCAGGATGGAGATCGGGATGGCCGTCTCGATGCCCTGCCCCGCCTTCAGCGCCAGGAACGTGGCTGCCACGGAGAAGATGATGTTCATCAACAGGCCGAACACGAACATCCGCGTGGTCAGCTCGGGCACCATTACGCCCGGCGGCACCATCGGGACGTACTTCTCGCCGGGTTTCAGCTCGCGGTAGGCGTTTTCGGGGAACTTGAACTGGGTAGGGGGTTGGTCGGCCATGCATCTGCCCTCATCGTCGGTTTAGTTATCATGCCGGACGACCGGCTGACCGGTGCGTGCGCCGCCGACCGGCTCGCCGTTCGCAAAGCGTGAAACTACCACGCCCGGCCGCCAGTGTGAAGGGCGCGCCGGTCACCCGGCCGGCAAATGCCCCGTCGCCGACGCCTCCGGGGACCGGCCGGCCGCCGGCGGCCCAGGACCGGCCGACCGTCGGTCGCCGCCCGCAGCACCTCGGCCACCCCGCCAGGCTAATCCGCCCTGGTCTTGAAGTCCCGCCCGATCCAGCCCTTGGCCATGATCAGCAGCACCGTGGACAGCATCGCGATGCAGGCGAAGATGAACCACATCATCTCGGTGTTCTTGGGCCCCACGGCCGGACAGAAGCGGTCCATCATCCGGCCGGAGTAAAGTATCGGCACCAGCACCTTGGTCAGGAACCAGGGCAACTGCGCCACGCCCATGTACTCACCCGTGCGGCCCTCCGGCGCGATCTCGGCGGCATACTGCAGGAACCGCGGCTGCCACATGGCCTCGCCGATCGTCATGATCAGAATGTAAGCAAGCAGCGCCCACCAGTGCGGCCCGAGTACGAGCAGGAACGCCGGCGCCGCCATCACGAACGTGCCGTAGATCATCATGTTGTACACCTTGGCCTTCTGGGTGATGGCCGTGATGATCGGAACGGCAATGAAGATCAGAATGGGGTTGGCGTTCGCCGCGATCTCGAAGTACTGCCCCAGCCAGCCTTCATAGGCCCGTTTGATGTACGCCGGCAGCACCAGCCAGTTGTAGGTGAACAGCGTCTGCACGGGAATCAGGGCGAAGATGAAGTAGGCGAACTTGGCATCCTGCAGGGGATGACGCGCGATCCAGTTTCTTACTCTGGGAACCGCGGCAACCACAAGCGGCAGGACAAAGACCGCGCCGGCAATCAGCCAGCGCCACACCACCAGAGACAGGAAGCCGTCACGCGACCACGACTGCACCAGCTCCGTCCAGGTGTAGTACCACGGCGACTCACCCTTGAACAGGAACAGCGCGATCGCCCCCACCCAGAACAGCCACATGTGCGGCTTCACGCGCCGCGCCGCGCCGTCCTCGGCCACAGAGACGTCGGTTTTCTTCCCGGACGACTCGGCCTCCTGCTTCCCGGCGTTTGCCTCGGCCTTGATGCGCGCTGTCTCGGCCTTCGCGGTGGCCTCCGCCGTCGCCACGGTCCGGCGACTGAGTATGAGCGCCGTGCACACCAGGGCCAGCAGCGTGAAGCCGACGTAGATCCAGAAAGTCCCACGGATGCCCAGCCCCAGGTAATCATCATCGCGGGCCAGGAACGCGAATGAAGGCAACCAGCCGCCCAGATTCATCAGCGCGTACAACATCGCGAAGCCCATGGCCGCCGTCTTGGGAGTCGTGAACTTGCGCACACCCGCGTAGGCCGCCGGCTGGTACATGCCGTAGCCGAGCACAACGATCAGGATGCCGACCATGGTCACAATCTGCAGCGGCGACCAGAACGGGCTGACGAACACGGCGATCGCCGGCCCATCCTTGTCCGCCTGGAGCAAGTACCCGCCGTTGCGAACATACGTGACGGACACGCCCCGCAGCACTACGTTCACCCGACCATCTGCCATCTCGCGCAGCTCGGCAATGGTGACCGGCTGCGCCCCCGCCGGCATCTGCTCCGGCTCGGCCAATGCCACGCTCGACGTTACCTTGAGGTCGCGCTCATCCCTGGTAACCAATTCCCGGTAAGGCGACACTTCGCAGCCATACGTGTCAATCGCGACGAAATCATCGGGCCATCTCGCGCGCAGGCCGAGCCCCGCCTCTCCCCGGTCCATTACCTGGGCTTGGCGCAGCGCAACAGCCGCCCCCGACCGCAGCGCGACCGTGCCCTTCGACCTGATGTGCAGCGGAACCCGCAGGCCCGCAGACCCGTACTGCAACTCCCAGCCGCTCTGGTGATCGCCCAGTAGCACGGCGCGCCCGATCCGCACCGGCTGGCCGACGAGCTGCTCATCAGGGACGCGGCCCGCCCCGTCAGCCAGGTCCGGCGGAAAACCCTCCCCGATCATCCCAACGGCCCGGCCCTTGAAGACGACGCGCGCCTTGACGGGCTTGTCACCATATGTGACTTCCCAACTATCACCCTCACCGGCGACCAGCGTCATCGCGCTGATTCGAACATGCCGGTTGTCCAGCTCGGCGTTCGGCTCTATGCCCTCGCCGGCCGCCAGGTCCATCGGAAATGTATTGACCGCCGCCACGTCGCTGACCCAGTGGCTGCGAATAATCAGATGGTCGTCCGGATCCGTGCAGCCAAAGACACCGTCGGGCCACTGCACATTGATGACGAATTCGTCGCTGTCCTTGTCCTTCTTGACGATCTGGGCGTGGCTAAGCGCCAGCTTCGCCCCCGCTTCCAGAACAGGCCTGGGGCCGGATCGCTTGTTCTTGGCGTCTTCCTTGTTCAGAGCCACGTACGCGTGGTCCAGCGAAATCGTGGCGCCGGGCCGCAGATGCAGGTCCTTGGCGCCGCGGATGAACAACTTCGCGGTGATCCCCTCCGACCCGTACAGGCCCTTCCATTCCTGTCCCTCGCCCTCGACCAATCGTACTTCCCCCAGCCGGACAAGTCGGGATTCAAGCGCCTCACCAAGAGCGGTTCCCTCCCCGGCGGCCAGGTCCAACTTCATCGTGGCGTCAACGTCAACGCTGCCGGGATTGTTGGCGATCACCACAGCCTTCGTGATCGTCTTGTTACCCCGCCTCGTGTCCAGTCCGGTCACATGCAGACTGATGCGGTCACCCGCAACCACGTTCGGCCGCACCGGCTCCTGCCCGAACAGAGTCGGTCCGGCGGCCCAGATGAACCGTCCAATCAACATCAGAATGAAGGCTGCTATCAGCGCGAAACGCACGCCGCGCTTGTCGGCCACTACCCCCAGGAAGAACATCGCGATTGTGATGCCGGCCGTCAGCACCATGACCATGTAGTGCGCGGCTTCATCCGCCCCGTCGATGGCCTGGAAGATGTACTCGGAGCAGTAGATCGCCAGGTAGCCCAGCATCCCGAAGTAGACCATCCCCTCGAGCACGTACGCCAGGTTGATGCCCCATAGCGCCCGCGGTGCGTGCAGCAGGTCGATGAAAGGCTGTATGATCTCCCGCAAGGGGCTCTTCTGCTCCTGTCCCTCGGTGCCCGCGCTCATTGCTCTTTCAGTCCTTTCGTGATGCCGGCCCCGGCCGATCCGTACCGCCAGGCTGACTGTGGACGGCGGCCGGCGCCGCAGACAAGTCGAGGTCGTACGGGGTGTTAGGCTAGCCGCCGCCCCCCGGTCCGACAACCCCCCGCTTCGCACTTCGCCCCAGCCGCTCTGCCCCCTCAGCCGCACCCGCCGATTTGCCCCCCGACCAGCTTGCCGCTACCCTCTCCATGTGCCCAGACGAGCGTGGGCGGGGCACGTCGGCTGCCGGCCGCCGGCGTCATACGCACGCCGCACCGCCAAGACCGCAGCCGACCAAAGAACATAACGTCTTGCCACCTGGAGGCCTGCCGTGGAAACCCTGCTGGATCGCTTCTGCCGCTATGTGAAGGTCGAGACCACCGCCGTCGAGGAGCCCGTCAAGTACCCCAGCTCCGAAGGACAATTCACCCTCGGGAAGATGCTGGCCGAGGAGATGAAGTCCATCGGCCTGGAAGACGTGAGGATCAGCGAGTTCGGCATCGTCACCGGCACCATCCCCGGCAACGTCGCCGGCGCGCCGACCATCGCCTGGCTCGCCCACATGGACACCTCCCCGGAGGCCAGCGGCAAGAACGTCCAGCCGCAGATCATTAAGAACTACAACGGCCAGGACATCGTGCTGCCGGGCAATCCGGCCAAGGTCATCAAGGTCGCCGAGACCAAGGGCCTGGCCGAGCTGAATGGCAAGACCGTCATCACCTCTGACGGCAAGACGCTGCTCGGGGCGGACGACAAGGCCGGCGTCGCTGTCATCATGACCACCGCCGCCCATCTGATGGCCAATCCCAATCTCAAGCACGGGCCGATCCGCGTCGTGTTCACCACCGATGAGGAGGTTGGCCGCGGGACCGACAAGGTCGATATCAAGGCCATTAACGCCACCTGCGCCTATACGCTCGACGGCGAGGGGGCCGGCGGTATCGAGAACGAGACGTTCTCGGCCGACATGGCTACCGTCACCATCACGGGCGTCAACATCCATCCCGGCCTGGCGACCGGCAAGATGGTCAACGCCATTCGGCTGGCCGGACAGTTCCTCAGCCGCCTGCCGTGGCACCGGCTGGCACCTGAGACCACCGCCAAGCGCGACGGGTTCATGCATCCCTACGCCATTGAAGGCGGCGTGCCCGAGGTTCGGATTCGCATTCTGCTGCGCAGCTTCGTGACCGCCGAACTGGCCGAGCAGGCCAAGATGCTGCAGACCGTGGCCGATTCGGTCATGGCCGAGCACCCCAAGGCCAAGATCGCCATCGAGGTCAAGAAGCAGTATCGCAACATGATCGAGCACCTGGAGAAGGAGCCGCGGGCCGCCAAGCTAGCCGCCGAAGCGTATCGCCGGATCGGTATGGAGCCGGACTTCCAGTTCATCCGCGGCGGCACCGATGGCTCGCGTCTGAGCGAGATGGGCCTGCCGACGCCGAACCTGTCGACCGGCATGCACAACTTCCACAGCGAGCTTGAGTTCGCCTGCCTGGAGCAGATGGAGACCTCGGTGAAGGTGCTGACCGAGTTGGCGCAGCTCTGGGGGCAGGAGAAGTAGGGCGCCGATCGGCGATTGCCGCCATCTGGCTGACCAGGAGATATCAGGGCCGGGTTGGGCGTGAGCGCCCCGCCCGGCCCTGTTTTGGCGCTGGGGTGGCGCTGGTCCGGCCGGGGCGGAGCCAAGCGGCTGCCCGGGGCCTCTGTATTTGGTTGTCAAAGAGCCGCTCCGGTGCTGCGCTGAGTGACCGCGAGGCGGCGGTTCCGTTGCAGGCAGCCGCGGCCCGGTTCACAGCCGATGCGATTGGCGTCCTCTGAGGACCACGGTCGCGATGCGAGCGGGTGCGACGCGAGAGGCGTTTGCTCGAAGGTGCGAAGGCACAGAGGCGCGAAGGCACAAAGGCACCGCTCCCTCACGGTCGCGGCTCGGATCGAGCGTTGCGGCTCGCGTTGCGGCTCGGTCGCGGCGGTGGTCCTCCGCCGATCGCACGTGTTACGGGACGGTCAGCTTTTCCGGCGCGGTTGGGCGCTGGGGCCGACGGGTTCGCCAAGGCGTTCCGGGCACTGCGTGAGCACTTGATATATGGCGCGTGAATGGAGTGGGGTCAAAGTGTTGGGGCGAGGTTGTTTGTGGCTGGCGGTGGGTGTTGCGAGGTGGTGGATTCTGCGCGGCGCGGGAAGGCGGGCGGAAAAAAGTATCAGAGCGGCGGCGGGGCGCTGTATGATGGTGGGGCGGGGCGCGGCTGTTCGCTGTGCGGTCGCGCGGCAACTTGATAGCGGTGTTTGTCCGGTTCTGGATAGGGGAAGCAAGTTTGGCAGGGCATTTCGTGAGTGAGAGGGCGAAGAACATGAGCGCGTCCGGAATAGCTGTATGGGCACCAGTGTTAATGGGCGGTCTGCTGGCAAGCACGGCGCGGGCGGACGTTGTGATCGAGACGGCAAGCGTGGGCAATCCGGGCAACGCCGGCGAAGTTTCGGGGTGGGGAGCGGGCGGCTATGGCCCGGATCGCGTTTGCGGGGCGGTTGACTACGTGTACAGCATCGGCAAGTACGAGGCGACAGCCGGGCAGTACACGGCATTCCTCAACGCCGTGGCCGTCACCGATACCTACGGGCTGTACAATACGGGCATGTGGAACAGCGAGTCCGGCTGCCAGATCGAGCGGACCGGCTGGCCGGGCAACTACTCGTACAGCGTGGCGCCGGACTGGGCCGATCGGCCGGTGAACTACGTGAGCTGGGGTGACGCGGCGCGGTTCTGCAACTGGCTGCACAACGGCCAGCCGACCGGTCCGCAGGGCCTGGGCACGACTGAGAACGGCTCGTACTTCCTGGACGGAGCGATATGGACGGTGGAGTTGATGGACGTCGTGCGTGAGCCGGACGCCACGTGGGTGATTCCGTCGGAGGACGAGTGGTACAAGGCGGCGTATCACAAGAACGATGGCGTAACTGGGAATTACTGGGACTATCCCACGAGCAGCGACAGCGTGCCGAGCAACGAACTCATCGATCCCGACCCGGGCAACAACGCGAACTTCTGGGAAGGCGATTGGACGATCGGTCCCCCGTACAGACGCACGGAGGTGGGCGCATTCGGGAATTCCAGCAGCCCGTACGGCACGTTTGATCAGGGCGGGAATGTCTGGGAGTGGAATGAGGCGGTGATGGGATCTGTCCAGCGCAGTCGCGGCATACGGGCCGGTTCGTGGGCTTACTACGCCAGCGACATGCGCGCGTCGAACCGCCACTACCACAGGAACCCGACTACCGAGGGCGGCGGCATCGGGTTTCGCGTTTCGTTGATTCCCGAGCCCGCTTCGATCCTGATGCTGGCCTTGGCTAGCGTGGGGATTATGCGCAGGAGATAGGGCTGCGACGCCGCCGTTCCTCGTTCAGGCGGGCGTCAAGGGCTGGTCACGCCGTCGCAGTGTCACCCAATCGGCGGCGCGCTGCTTCTTTCGCCGGTGGCCACGTCAGTCCGCAGTGCGTGGGCGCCGCAGTGGCTGGGGATCAACGCCGCTTCTCAACTGGTGAACCAGGCGATATTCTGCGCTCGCGGGTTGGGTGCGGGCATTGTTTGTGCACGAACTGACCCAGCCTTGCCGTGTGACAGGTCAAGCGTGACAGGAGAGTCACGTTGTGATGATCGCGGATGGGCGAACGCTATGCGCAAGTGGCTGTTGATCCTGTCGGCTCTGATCGTCGTCTTGCTGGGTATCGTGCTGCTGCGAGCCTGGTGGCCGTTGCTGGACGTGGCGATCGCTGTATCCAAGGAGACAACGTACGTCACCGAACCGCTCAATCCGGACGGGACAGTGGACTACGTGGCGGCATACAACAGGCGCATTGGCGCCGATGTCGCGACGTCTGATAACATGGCGGTGCGAATCATCGGAGTTCTTGGCCCGGGAGCGTTGTCGGCAGAAGTGCGCGAGCCGGCCGCGGCGGCGCTGGGCGTCACATTCTCCGAGAGCCGACGTGGGTTCGTGCGACTGGCTGACCACCTGAACGCCAATCTGGATGATTACGGAAGCTTGATTCCGCCACAGGATGAGCAGGCGGCGGAAAGCGAAGATGAGCGGTGGAGGCGTGAGGTCGTCATGAAGGGGCTGGGCGACCGGTACCGACAACGCGCGCCCCTGGAAGAGTTGGCGGACTCGCAAGTAGCGCAGGCGACAACCGGGCCGTGGTCAGCCAGTGACTTGCGCATAGTCGCTGACTGGATCGCGGTGAACGAAGCCGTGCTGGACGAGATCTCGGCTCTGGACAGGGGTACGAAGTTCGTGGTGCCGATGGTGTCGCCGGCCAACCCGCCTGAGTTTCTGCACCCGGCGGTTCTCGATGCTGATGTCATTCGGGACTTGTGGCAGACGCTGGTGTGCCGTGCCATGCTCCGCCTCGGGCGTGATGATATCGCCGGAGCATGGGACGATGCGCTGCTGATGTGCTACCTGGGTCGCCTGATGATGGGTGGCGGCAGCGGTGGGCACCCATACCAGGGCCTGGTGCCTCGCACCGAAGGCTTGCGCATTATCAGACTCATTGCCGGCCGAGCAGACCTGGCGTCGGCTCAGGCAATAGACATGCTTCGACAGTATCAGGCGCTGCCGGCCGCCGGCAGTCCGGCGGAAGCAGATGTGCTCATTTCGCGGTTGACGTCGCTTGATTTCGTCATGCAGTTGGTCCGGGGCGGGACGCCGATGCAGTCCAGCGGTGTGGACGTCGCGCCGCCGGTATTAGGTTCGTTTGATCCGAACGATGTCATGCGGCGGATCAACAGCGTGTACGATGACATTGAAGCAGTGGCGACGCATCCTGATCTTCATCAACGCATGGCACGTGCGCCGGCCGTGGCCGCGGCGAACAGGGCGCTACTCTCGGCGCTGGAGCGGCGGATGCTGCCGGATAACTTCCTGGAGTTTGCGACGCTACGACTGTCCCCAACAGCAAGGCGCGAATTCTCGAACGATGCGCTGGTATGGCACCTGCTCGCAATGATGATGATGGACGCCACGGCGACGTCCACGGACGTCCAGGCTGTGATGAACGACGAGTCTGCGAGTATTGCCTTGGCGCTGGCGGCCCACAAGGCTGAGCACGGGCGCTATCCGGGCGACCTGGATGATCTGGTTCCGTCGTACTTGCCTGTGGTGCCCAGAGACCTGTTCACCGGTGAGCGGCTGCACTACAAGCGTGACGGTGAGCGATACCGCGTATGGAGCGTGGGGAGGAACCTGCGAGACGACGGCGGCGACGGCGAAGACGATCTCGTTCTGGCGGCCGACGATTGAGTGTCTGTGGGATTTCGCATTTGCTCGCCAGTGGGCGGTAGTGGCTAAGGGGGACGCTCGCGGGCGCGGCGGGGGCCGAGTGGTGTTCAACGTCCGCCGTCCGGCACGGCGGGCAGGCTCAGGGCGGACGCTGCCGGCGGATGGTCGCGGGAAGTGACGGGAGTGGATGGGAATCGAACCCACCAGGAGCAGCTTGTACTACCCCTCAACGGCTTTGAAGGCCGCGGAGCCCACCAGGTGCTCGGACACTCCCAGGCAACTGGGGCGTATTCTGCGGGCACGGGCGGCCGGCCGCAAGTGGGGCTTGGCAAGCTGATACGGACGGACGGCGCGCACTGCCCGGCATGGACAGCGGGGCAAGGCGCGGGGCGCCGATTTCGCTTCGCGCGGGCGTCGCTCCTGCGGCGTGGCGTGAGGGGCCCGGGCGGTGGGGGCGACTTTGGCGTTGACAGGGGTCGGCCGGGCCGTTGCGATATGCACAGTTTCGGCTGCTGGGTGTTGTGCGGCCGGTCAGGCAGGGTCGATGGACGAGGTGAACGCGGGCACGTATGCGGGTGATGCGGCGGGGCCGTTCGGGCGGAGCGGCGTCGGGGGGGCGGTGCTGTACCCGAACGCGTACACGTGGTTCATTCTGCTGGCCGCGCTGGACATCATGGTCACGTGGACCATCCTGCACTGTGGCGGTCAGGAGCTGAACATCGTCGCGGACTGGGTCATTCATCGTTTCGATCTGCCCGGAGTGGTTGCCTATAAGTTCGTGTTGGTCACATTTGTGGTGCTCGTTTGCGAGGTCGCCGGTCGGCGGAATCGGCGCACGGGACTTACGCTGGCCTATTGGGCGATAGCGTTGACGGCGTTTCCGGTGGTGTTCGGCCTGGTGCAACTGACGGCCGCGCTGGTCGGGCCCGAGGGGCCGCCGGGACTGGCCGGCGCGGCGTAAGCGGGGCGAGCGAGGGAGCCGGCATGGATCCGGCGGTGTTGCGCATCCTCGATGTGAACGTGAATCGCAGTCGCGAGGCGCTGCGGGTGATTGAGGATTACGCGCGTTTCGGGCTGGACGATTTGGACGCGGCGGCCGCGGCGAAGCGCTGCCGGCATATGCTGGGGGAGTTCGTCCGGGCGGTGGGCCGGGATGAGCTGCTGGCGGCGCGCGATATTGCGGGCGACGTGGGCCGCGACGTGAAGACCGCCGGCGAGTTGCGGCGTGATACGGTGGACGCGGTCGTGCGGGCGGCTTTCGGCCGGCTGAGCGAGGCGGCGCGCGGGCTGGGGGAGTACGGCAAGTTGCTGTCGGGGTCGGCGGCGGCGCGGGCGGAAGAGCTGCGCTACGCGGCGTACGAGTTGGAGCAGCGCATCGTGCTGCGGGGCGGGCTGCGGGCGCGGTTACGGGCGGTGCGACTGTACGTGCTGGTTACAGGGGGGCTGTGCCGACGGGACTGGCTGGAGACCGCCGAGGCGGCGATACGTGGGGGGGCCGGCTGCGTGCAACTGCGGGAGAAGGGGCTGGGCGATGCGGAATTGCTGGAGCGGGCGCGGCGGCTCCGTGCGCTGACGCGTGAGCACAACGCGTTGCTGGCGGTGAACGACCGGCCGGACATTGCGCGGCTGGCGGCGGCGGATATCGTGCATGTCGGGCAGGGTGATTTGGCGGTGGACGAGGTGCGGCGCATCGCCGGCACGGGCATGCTGGTCGGCAAGAGCACGCACACGGTGGCGCAGCTCGAGGCGGGACTGGCTGAGGAACCGGACTACATCGCGGTTGGGCCGATGTATCAGAGCGCGACGAAGCCGCAGGAGCATGTGGCCGGCTTGGAACTGCTCGCGGCGGCCGTGCAGCGCACGAGTCTGCCGGTGGTGGCGATTGGGGGGATCGTGGTGGAGAATGCGGGGGGGCTCGTGGCGGCTGGGGCGCGGTGCCTGTGCGTGTGCGGCGGGGTTATTGGGCAGGATGATCCGGAGGGGGCGGCGCGGGCGATCATTGCGGGGGCGTGGAGGTAGGGTGTGAGGCGGGAGCCGGCGGATTTCGCGCGTGAGCATGCGGACCCGCTGGCGGGGGCACTGCCGCCGTTGGCGCTGGATCGGCAGCGGGTGGTGCATTCGGCGGCGTTTCGGCGGTTGATGAGGAAGACGCAGGTTTTCGTCGCGCTGGACGACGACCATTTCCGGACACGGATGACGCACACGCTGGAGGTGGCACATCTGGCGCGCTGCCTGGCCGGGCGGCTGGGGTTGGACGCGGACCTGGCGGAGGTGGTTGCGCTGGCTCACGATTTGGGGCACCCGCCGTTTGGTCATGCAGGTGAGCGGGCGCTGGCCGAGTGCCTGCGGGGGCAGGGCGGTTTCGAGCACAACCAGCACGCGCTGCGGGTGGTTGAGGAGTTGGAGCACCCGTACCCGCAGTTTCCGGGGTTGAACCTGACGCGTGTGGTGCGGGCGTGCCTGGCGAAGCACCGGAGCCCGTATGATTGCCCGGGGGCGCACCCGCTGCGGGACGATGAGGCGGCGCGGGGGGAAGGGCTGGTTGTGGACCTGGCTGATCGGATTGCTTTTGGACTGCACGATTTGCAGGATGGGCTGTACGCGGGGCTGCTGGTGCCGGAGTGGCTGGGAGGGCTGGAGTTGTGGAGGTTGGCGTACGAGGGGCCGGGGCTGGTTTCGGACGGTGCTTGGCGCCGTTGGCTACGTCCGACGCTTGATGGAGTATTGGCGCGCGTTTTGGAGGGGGTAGCGGGGTCGGCGGCGGGGGGGCGATTGGCGCTGCCGCCCGAGTTGGAGCAGGCGTTTGGGCAACTGGATGGGTTTTTGTCCGAGCGGCTCTATCGGCATTCGCGGCTGGCGGAGGCGGATGGGGAGGCTCGGGAGGTGGTGCGGGCGGTTTTCGGGTGGTACGTGGCGGAGCCGAGGTGGCTGCCGGGGCGGTATGCTGAGCGGATTGGCGGGCAGCCGGTAGAGCGGGTAGTTGCGGATTACGTGGCGGGGATGACGGATCGGTTCTGCCTGGAGGAGTATGGGCGGCTGAATCGGCCGGTCTGTGGTGCGTGCCGGGATTAGATTCCGGGGCTGGGGTGCTGGGCAAGCGGGGCGGGATGGTATAAGATGAGGTGACGTATAGGGGCCGCGCTATGTGTGCGCGGTGACCCGCGACTGGCAGGACGTTGGTGTCCGACTTGCGGCGGGGGTGGTAGACGAAGTCCGGTGTCGGCATCGTCTGGGTCGCAAGGGCGGCCCATTTTTGTTGGCGTCGCGGGTAGTTGTGCCGGTGGCGTGTGCCGGCAGCCGGCTGGATGGCCGGTGGGCGGCGCGCGGGCCGGTTCGCGTCTAGTGTAGCGAGTACCGACATGAGCCAGGATCTGCTTCGGATCATCGACAGCATCTGCCGAGACAAGAACATCGATCGCGAGTCCTTCGTGGCGGATCTCGAGAATGCGATGTCCAGCGCGATCCGCAAGGCCCACGAGGAAGCGGAAGCGGCGGAGGTGCGGCTGGACCCGCTGAACGGGAAGATCAGCGCGACGGTCGATGGCAAGCCGATCGATGTTCAGTTGCTGGGGCGGATCGCCGCGCAGACGGCCAAGCAGGTGATTATTCAGAAGACGCGCGAGCGTGAGCGGACGAGCATTTTCGACGAGTTTACGGAGCGGCGCGGGACGATCGTGACGGGGACGGTGACGCGTGAGGAGCGCGGCAACTTCGTGGTGAACGTGGGGCGCACGGAGGGTTTTCTGCCGCGCAGCGAGCAGATTCCGGGCGAGGTCCACAATGTTGGGGAGCGCATTCGCGTGCTGATTCTGGACGTGCGCGAGCAGCCCAACCAGGTGAAGATCATCCTGTCGCGGTCGCATCCCGAGTTCATCGTGCGGCTGTTTGAGCTGGAGGTGCCGGAAGTCGCCGAGCGCATCATCGAGTTGAAGGCGCTGGCGCGCGAGCCGGGCTACCGGACGAAGGTGGCCGTGAGCAGCATTGATTCGAAGGTGGATGCCGTGGGGGCGTGTGTGGGGGTGCGCGGCAGCCGGATCAAGAACATCGTGGAAGAGCTGGGCGGCGAGAAGATCGACATCGTGCGCTGGAACGAGTCGAGCCAGATTCTGATCCAGAACGCGCTGAAGCCGGCCGAGGTGCAGGAGATTGCCCTGTGCTTCGAGTTGGGCAAGGCGACGGTGGTGGTGGCGGAAGATCAGCTTTCGCTGGCGATCGGCAAGCGCGGGCAAAACGTGCGGCTGGCGGCCCGGCTGACGGGCTGGGACGTCGATATCCTGACGCCGACGGAGTACAACAAGCACCTGGAAACGCTGGAGCGCATCGTCAAGGCCGTGCCGGGGTCAACTGACGTGATTGTTGACCAGTTGGTTGCGATGGGTGTGGTGTCGGTTGGTGATCTTGACGAGGTTGGTCCGGAGCCGCTGGTGAACGAGTTGCAGGTCGAGGCCGAGTTGGCCGAGCGCATTGTCGAAGCGGCCGGTGAAGAGGCGATTCGGCTGGAGGAGGAGCGCGAGGCGGCGGAGAAGGCCAAGGCCGAGCGCGCCGCCAGGGGTGAGCCTGAGCCGAAGGAGGCGGAGGCAGCACCGGTCAAGCCGGAAGAGGAAGACGACGGCGTAGTTCGTCTGGAACAAGGCGCGGACGGTTTGGCCGAGGCGACCTCCAGTTTCGTCGAGGAGCCGGCGGCGGCCGCGGGGAGTGATGAGTCTGAGGCCGAGGGCGCGGAATCGGCCGGGGCCACGGACGTGAGCTTGGATGACGCCGCGGCGGACGAGTCGGTTGAGCACGAGGAGCCGGGCGCCCGCGGTGCGGCGGAGCCGAGCGAACCGACGGCGTAGCTCTGATGAGCGTTGTGCCAGCAGGTAAGACTGTTCTGGCGGTGGGGGCGCGCCCGGATACTGTGGGTTGGTATTGTGGGGGTACTTTGGCCTGGCTAAGCGCGGCGGGCTGGCGCGTCGTGTTGGCCGGCATCCAGCCGTCGGAAACGGCGGCAGAGCGCGGCTGCGCTGCGCGTCAACCGGCGGATGCAGGTGCGCGGGGGCCGGCCGTGTCGGATGTGGATTACTGCTGCCTGGAGCCGGGGGGCGGGCGGATTCTGTTTGGGGACGCTGCGTGTCGGCGGGCCACCGCGCTGCTGCGGCGGGTCTGCCCGGACCTGGTGCTGACGCACTCGCCGCTGGACCGAGTCGGAGACCATGAGGAAACGAGCCGGATCGTGCGGCAGGCGTGCTGCGCAGCGCCGCTAGCGGAAGTCGTGGTGGATGACGAGGCGGGGCGCGTGCCGCCGCTGAGCGGTGTTCCATATCTGTACTATTTTGATCCCAGTGATGGTGTGGACATGTTCGGCCGGCCGGTAAGAATGGCCCTGGTGGTTGATATCACGGATGTGATTGAGGCGAAGTTACGGTACATGGTTCTGGGTGGGCCGAAGGCGGCGCACGCTGCGGAGCTGCCGGAGCAGGTGCGGACATGGGGATGGGCGCGGGGGCGTGCGGCCGGCTGCGAAGCGGGGGAGGGATTCCGGCGACACGAGGGGCGGACTTTTCCGGACGGTGATCTGCTGAGAGACGTGCTGGGGGGCCGGGTTCACGTGGTTGAGTAGGCGCTGCGTGCGTCGTGAGATTGCGCGACGGTATGTGGCCAACACTGGCGGCGCCGGTCGAGTTATGCTTGGCAAGACGAGGTCTGAGTCGGTATGATGGTTGCATGAGGAGCGGCGGGGGCGAGCAGGAAACGGGAAAGATGGCAAGCGACGTCAGGGCACGAGTTGTTTGGATCCGTGACGTGACTCAGTGCAGCATGCAGCGCATCAGCGACGGCCAGTATCAGCTCAGGTCGGATCGCGACATTGTGCTGGAAAGGCAGTTGGGGGGGCAACCAATCGCAACGCTTCAAGCGGGTATCTACCTGGTGCGTGATACCGGCAGCGACGTGGTCTTCGAGCCGGTCAAGCGGATGCTGAGCACGTAGACGCCAGGCCGGCCGTGCGGGGCCGGTGGGTGAATGCCGCCGCGTCGGCGGCAGGTAGGGGGGCAGGTCAGATGGGGTCCCAATCCATACGCAACTCATCCAGGGCAGCGCCGGTCAACGTGATCAGTTCGGGTTGGATCTGGCCCAGTCCCTCTTCGTACGCGCGGAGCAGATGCGGCACGCGGGTAACGTCGTGGCTGATGATGCGGGCGGCGGTCGCGTCGGTCGCGACGGGGTCGGTGCCGGCGAGGACGAGCCAGGCGCCGAGCCGCTCGCGCAAGTCAACGCGGCGGCCCTCGCGCGGGCGCACCCAGGGGCCGTAGCCTTCGCATCCGATCGAAGCATCGATAATCGCCAGGTCCGGCCGCAGGGCGTCGCAGATGTCGAGGAAGCAGCTTTCCAGGCCGCCGGCGGCCAGATGCAGTCGGCTTCGGCCGGTCCGCTCCGAGCCGCCGCCGTACATGGCGATGGGTGTGACGCCCATGAAATTCTTCATGGACAGCGTGAGGCGCGCCAGGCGGTGCGTCTTCAGCACGGGGATGGAGATGATGCGGTCGGCCCGCGCGACCAGGCTGGAGGCGTAGATGTGTCCCAGGTTGGTGCGCGGGCTGGGCAGCGGGTCCCACGCGGGCGAATCCACGTTTAGACAGGCCAGCGTGACTGTTCCGTCGTAGGCGGCGTTCAGGCGGGCGGCCTCGGCGGCCAGGTGCGTGCGACCATCGAGCGTCCGCAGTTCTTCCCAGTCGAACTGCCGCACCTGGGCTCCGTCGCCGATGATGACGTGGGCGGCCCCCGCGCGCAGGCACTCTTCGGCGGTAGCGATGATGATCTCGGGTTTGGCGATTTCGCCGGTCTGCGTCGGCTCGCCGCGGCCCAGGCCGGCCGTCAGCAGGTTCGGCTTGATGAAGACGGTGTGGCCGGGCGCGACGACCTGGGCGATGCCGCCCAGGCCGGCCAGTGCCGTGCGCGTCATTTCGTACAGGTCAGTGCCCTGGGCGGCGGCGACGAGTGCCGGCGTAGCGGAGGGGGTGTGCCAGAGCGGCGCGGCGCCGCTGGGCGGTGCGTGCAGGCAACCGGCGAGGAACGGCGGCGTGCCGATTACCGCGCCGGCACCCAGGCCGGCGGTGAGCCGGAGGAACTGGCGGCGCGTCAACGCTGCTGGTGGCATCCACAGGCCTCGCATGAACGCGCTACCAAGGCGGGGGCTGAAACCGGGCCCGGCCGGCTGCGCAGAGAAACGGCCGGACGACAAGGCCCGGCCGGTTAAGCTCAGTGTCTGACGGGCTCCTAGCGCCGGGGTCCGGCGAAATGGGCGAAAGCCTTATTCGCGTCGGCCATGCGGTGGATTTCCTCGCGTTTCTTCAGCGCGTCGCCTTCGCCGTTGTAGGCGGCGAGGAACTCGGCGGCCAGGCGCTGGGACATGGGGCGCCCGGACTTGCCGCGGGTTGCGGCCAGGATCCAGCGGATGGCCAGTGACTGGCGGCGGCGTTCGGCCACCGGCACGGGCACCTGGTAGTTGGCACCGCCGACGCGCCGTGAGCGGACCTCGACGGCGGGCTTGATGTTGCTCACAGCCGTCTCGAAGACCTCGATGGGCGGGACGTCCTTGATCTTTTCGGCCACGCGGTCCATGGCGTCGTAGAAGACGCGGCTGGCGACGGATTTGCGTCCCTCGAGCATGAGGCAATTGATAAACTTGCTGGCGAGCTTGCTGTTGAAACGGGGATCGCCCGTAAGCTGCTTGGCAGAGGCCGTAAATCGTTTCTTAGCCATTCTTCACCCAGGTCGCAGTTCTGCCCACTATTTCACCGCCGGCCACGAGACCACCGCCACGCGGACCTACTTCTTCTTTCTCTTGACGCCATACTTGCTGCGGCCGCGGTTGCGGGGTTTGCCCTCTTTGTCGGAGCTGACGCCGGCACAGTCGAGCTTGCCGCGCACCACGTGGTAGCGCACGCCCGGCAGGTCGCGGACGCGGCCGCCGCGCACGAGCACGATAGAGTGCTCCTGGAGGTTATGGTCCACGCCCATGATATAAGCTGTGACCTCGCGTCCGTTGGTCAGGCGCACGCGGGTGACCTTGCGCAGCGCGGAGTTGGGCTTCTTGGGGGTTTGCGTCTTGACCTGGAGGCAGACGCCGCGCCGCTGCGGGCACTCTTCCAGGTCGCGCACCTTGGACTTTTTGGGTGCGATGCGACGCGGATTGCGGACAAGCTGATTGATGGTCGGCATGGTAACCGATGCTCCTGAGAGACCTACGTTCCCGCGCAGCCGGGCTCAACCCGACAAGTCCAGCTAGTATAGCGGATAGATTGGCCGTGCCAAGGGGCTTTGGGGGGTGAAAAACCGGCTTTCAGGAGCGTGCCAGCACCACCCAGGCGTTGCCGAATTGCCGCGTGAAGCGCAGGTCGGGTGGCGGGGGTCGCAACGGGCGGAGCCAAATGAGCAGCCCGAAGCGGCAGGCCAGGCGGGCGCGCCAGTAGGCGACGGGGGCGCAGATGGCATGGTTGTGCTGTCGGCGCAGGGCGGCCAGTTGGCCGGGGGTCAGGGCGGTGTACTGTCGAACGCGTGCGGCGCGGCACGTTCCGATAAAACAGCCGCCAGACAGTTTGAAGTGGATTATGTCGCCCGGTTTGACGCAGTCGATCGGGGCGCGGCGGCAGCGTGAGAACCGGGACTCGATGGATTTTGCGCCCGCCAGCAGAACGCCGGCTACACGGTGGTTCACGATGGCGACATGTATCGTCGGCACAGGCCAGACCCACGAAGCGCGCCCAGTTTAGACTCTGATCGTACGAGATCGGCGGCGGCTGCCCAGGCTCCTACCCGGATTTGGGCTTGGACAGCGCCGCGTGTGCGGTCTTCAGATCGGGGAAGATGGGAATCAGGCGGTCCAGGTTGGTGACGCGCAAGACCTGAATGACCGCGTTGCGTGGACTGACGAAGCACAGCTCCCCGCCGCGCTCCTGGCAACGGCGGTGAGCCGCGATGAACGCGCCCAGAGCGGCGGAATTCACGAAGATCAGCCCGGAAAGGTCGATGGCGATCCGGGGGAATTGGCCGTCGGCGAGTTCGAGGAGTCGTTGTCGCAGGTCGTCGGTGTGCTCCATGCTGGCGGACCCGCTCAGGCTGACGAGCTGGATGTCGCCCTTGGTTTCAGCAGAGAGGTTAAAACCCTCGCGTCTGGTTTCGGGAGCGCTCACGGAGACGCCTCCTGCCTTTGTTTGAGCATCCACACTTCGTTGCCGGCCTCGTTGAAGCACACCCTGGTCATGTAGGACTGCATGAGCATGATGCCGCGGCCGTTGGGTCGTTCGAGGTTGTCATCGGTCGTGGGGTCGGGGAGCACGTCGGGGCAGAAGCCGCAGCCCTCGTCGCGCACCATGACGACGACGCGCTGCGGTCCGACGAAGTAGCGAACGACGATGGTCTTGTTAGGGTCGTTGCAGTTGCCGTGCTTGACGGCATTGGTCATGGCCTCCTCGAGCGCGAGCTTCAGGCCGAAAGCGGCGTCGGCGTCGTAGCCTTGCCGAAGCATCTCATTGATGATCTGGCCTTCGGGTTGCTTGGCGCTATGCAGGTCACTACGGACGACCACCTCGGTCAGTTCCGTGTCATCGACGCCGAAGTCTGCGGGGACCTTCATGGTCACTCTGTGCTGGCGTGGCGCCGGTTGGGTTCAAGCGGCTCAGACCTGCCCGAAACCGGAAAGGGCCTCCTCGGCCGTAGTGTGGATGTCGAACACGCGATTGAGCTTGGTGATTTTGAAGACTTCGAAGATCTGGCGGTTGATGTCGGAGAGTTTGAGCTTGCCGTTCTGCTCCTGGATCTTGCGGTTGAGCGTGATGAGCATGCCCAGCGCGGCACTGGAGAGGTGGTCGACGTTCTTGAAGTTCAGCAGCAGCCGGACGCCCGGCTCCGCTTCGACCAGTTCGCCCAACTCTTCGCCGATCTCCTGGATGGAGAGCTCCTCCAGGATCTTGCGGTCCGCGAACTCGACCATGGAGATGCCGCTGGTGCGGCGAACTTTCAAGTGTGACGATGGTTGCTGCATAACGAGCCGCTCCTTTGATCGCGGCGCGGCACCGGCGGCCGCACCGCGGGCCGTCCGGGAATTCGGCACCACTGCCCTAACGTCATTCTCTGCGGCTGGTTGGGAGGTGTCAACCGTGGGGGTTGGGGGGTTGGAGCGGGGTTGGCCTGGTCTGGAGTCGTGGGGGGGGCGTACGGGTGGAGCTTGTAGGGGAATTTGGCGGCCTGCTTTGGCGCGGGCGGGTCGGAGCCGTTAGTATATCGCCGACGAGCAGCCGTAATGGGTCGGGCTGTGCGACGGGGTCGCCGACGGGCGCGCTGGGCTCGGAAGATCGGTGCTATGGTCGAGATGCGGTTAATCAGGAAGCCGGCGGGCGCGGTGCTCGGGCGGCGACCTGACCGAGCGGCAACGGAAGCAGCCTGGTGACGTCCACGGCGGTGCAGAGATTCTACCGGTACCACGCGCACGTCTACGACGGGACGCGCTGGATGATTCTGCATCGGCGGCGGCGGGCCGTGGAGCTGCTGGGGTTGCGGGCGGACAGTGAGGTGCTGGAGGTTGGCTGCGGCACGGGTTTGAACTTCGGGTATGTGCTGGATGAGTTGGAGCCGGGTGCGGGCCGACTGACGGGGCTGGATTTTTCCGGCGATATGCTGCGCCGGGCGGAGCGGCGTCGGGCCGCGCGCGACTGGAACAATGTCGAGCTGTTGCAGGCGGATGCAACGCAACTGGCGTTGGGCCGGCAGTTTGACGCGATACTGTTCGCGTACAGCCTGACGATGATTCCGGAGTGGCCGCGGGCGCTGGAGCGGGCGGTCGGGCACTTGCGTGCGGGTGGTCGGCTGGTAGTGCTGGATTTTGGGCAGTTTGAGCGGTGGTGGCTGCTGGGGCCGGTGATGCGGGCGTGGCTGCGCGCCAACCACGTGGAAACGCTGGGGCTGTACACTGGGCGTCTGCGCGAGTTGCTGACCGGGTTCGAGTTGGAGACCTGGCTGGGGGGCTACTGCTTCATCGCGAGCGGTCAGAGGAGTGCGTGACAATGGTGCGTGTGCTGGACATGCCGGTGGCTGATGGCCGGAGTTGGCTGGAGCGCGTGGTATTCCACGGCATCGTGTTCAACATGTCGTGGGAAGACCCGGAGATGGACCGGCAGGCATTCCGGCTCACGTCCAAGGACCGGGTGATCTCGATCAGTTCGGCCGGGTGCAATCCGCTGAATTTCCTGTGTCAGAGTCCGGCGGAGCTGGTGTCGGTGGACAGCAACCCGGCGCAGAATGCGATTCTGGAACTGAAGCTGGCGGCCATCCGCACGCTGGATCACGGGACGTTCTTCGACATTTTCGCGGCGCGCCGGCCGGCAGTGGTCGCGAAGGTGTATCGCTCGCACCTGCGGCCGCACTTGTCGCCGAGCGCGCGGGCGTTCTGGGACAAGAACCTGTGGATGGCGGCGCGGGATCTGTACCGGTTCGGGCGGATGGGGTTGTTCTGCCGGCTGCTGCGGCCGTTTCTGAGCGCGTTGGGGCTGAGCAAGCGGCGCATCGAGCAATTGTTCGAGCTGCGTTCGTTGGCGGAACAGGCGGAGTGGTATCACAAGTACTGCGCTCCGCGGTTGTGGGGGCGTTGTTCGCGCAGATTAGTGCAGTTCAAGCCGTTTCTGTACCTGGCGGGCGTGCATCCGGCGCAGTACCGGCTGGTGGACGGGCGGCACGACATGTACGAGTACATCAAGGAGCGGGTGGAGTACGCGCTGACGAAGGTGCCCGTTTACGACAATTACTTCCTGAGTCAGGCGGTGACGGGGCGTTTCCGGGAAAACCGTGTGCCGCCCTATTTGCTCGCGGAGCACTTCGAGACGCTGCGGGGCAACCTGGACAAGGTGACGGTGGTGAACGGGTGGTTGGGGCCGTACCTGGACGCGCGTCCGGCGGGATCGTTCACGCGGTTCAACCTGCTCGACATCTTTGACTGGATGACGCCGGCGGCGTTCGAGGCGACGCTGAAGAGTGTTCTGCGGGCGGCGTCCCCGGGGGCCGTGCTGATCTACCGGTCGGGCAGTTATCGGCTGGACCCGCCGGCGGCGATCCAGCCGCACGTTGTGCGGCACGACGATCTGGCGCGGCGGCTGTTAGCAACGGATCGATCGGCCACGTACGGGAGTTTCTACGTTCTGTCCGTGAAGGATGGGCGGTCGGTGGACGCCGATCAGGTCTGCGCGTCGGAGGAGCGGGTTCTGCGTCCAGTGGCGGCGGGCGCGGGGGTGTAGGGCCTGGATTGATTCGCGAGGGGGTTGCCCCTATCGTAGCGAGGCACTCCCCGGACCGGTGGGCCACGGTCGACGGGGGTCGGCGGGCGTGGGCCAGCGGAGCGAGCCGGTCTTAGCCTGTGTCGCGGCCTGATGGAGGTCGCGGGCTGGAGCGTGATGCACAACAACGTATTCGCGGTCATCAGCGACATCCACTCGAACCTCGAGGCTTTGCAGGCCGTCCTGGATGACATTGATGCGCGCGGGGTGCGGGAGTTGGTTTGCCTGGGGGACGTGGTGGGGTATGGGCCGAACCCGAAGGAATGCCTGGACCTGGTGCGGTCGCGCTGTCGCGTGTGCCTGATGGGCAACCACGACCATGCCGTCCTGTTTGAGCCGTGCAATTTCAACCTGGCGGCTGAGCGGGCCTGCTACTGGACGCGCCAGGTGCTGGAAGATGAGCCGGATCCGGTTTTGCGGCGAGAGCGCTGGCAGTATCTGGGGGCGTTGCCGGTGCGCTATCACGACGGGGATGTGCTGTACGTGCATGCGTCGCCGCGCCGGCCGATCAATGAGTACATTTTTCCGGAGGATGTGTTCACCAATCCGCAGAAGGTGGTGGCCAATTTTGACCGGCTGGAGCGGCGCCTGTGTTTCGTGGGGCACACGCACCAGCCGGGCGTGTTCCTGGATGATCCCTATTTCGATCCGCCAAACGAGTTGCCCGACTCGCCGTACTACGAGGTCGAGGATGAGCGGGCGATCATCAACGTGGGCAGCGTCGGGCAGCCGCGTGATCGCGACCCGCGGGCCAGCTACGCGCTGGTGTACCGGCGGGGAGACTCAGCGGAAGCCGGGGCGGAGAGTTTGGTGGCGGCGGCGCTGGGCTGCGGCATCGAGCAGATCGAGTTCGTTCGGCTGGAATACGACATTGAGAAGACGGTCAGCAAGATCATGAGCGAGCCGGCGCTGGACGAGTTGCTCGGCACGCGGCTGTTCGAAGGGCGTTGAGGCCGGGCGGGGGCGGGGGCGCAGCAAGCTGCAAGCGCGTTAATCGGTGTCGCGGCGATTGCCGCCAGTAACCACTTCGGGCGCGGGGCGGTCGAGGTAGTAGCAGGCCACGGTGGCGTAGCGCTCCACGACGGCCGGGCTGTCGGCGGCGTACTGGAAGCGCAGTACGAAGGACTGCTGGAAGTCGAGCGCGTCGCTGAGCACGTGCCAACGAGAGCAGGACACGACGCCGTGCTCGTCATGGCGGTCGCCGGCAACGTGGTTGGCGACCGCAAAGGGGTGGTTGAACGGTCCGGCAGAGAAGTAGAAGCCGGCGTTGTAGTAGTCTTCGGTGCCGGTGCCGCGCAGGCCGGGTTGACCGTCGATCAGGGCCAGCGAGTTGCCTTCGAGGATATTCAGCGGGTGGCTGAGGAGCTCGTGCGGATCGGGTCGGCCGGCGGCGGAGAGGAGCGTGCCGACGTAGCGGCCGCGACCGCTGACGTTGATCACTTCGAAGCGGGAGCCGGGGGGTTGCGGCCCACTGACGGCGAAGCAGCGCGCGTGCAGGTAGCCCCAAGGCTCGGGCGGCAGGGCGCGTTCCAGCAGCACGTTGGCCCGGACCGCGACGGGCGCTGCGCCGTCGTTCCGGACGGCTACCTGGACACCCTGGGCAAACGGCATCGGCAGGTGCAGCGTCGCGGTGAGGCGGGGAGGGTCGTACGACACCTGGAGTGGCAGCGTCTGCCAGTCGGCCAGGCGCTCGCGGCAGGCGAGCAAGGCATCCAGCGGGACGTCCACGGCCGGCTCGGCGGCCGCGTCGTACGTGATGCACAGGTGCAGCGCACTCAGTCGCGGCTGGTCGATAGCGTCGAACTCGAAGCGCAGTTGGCGAATCGTGCCGGCGGCGCCATCGGTGAATACAGTGGTTTGCCGGTCCGGTAGCAGTTCGAATGACGCATCCTCCGCCCACGCGGCCACGGCCTGGCCGACCGGTGGTACGCGCGCCGCCAGCAATGCGCAGGCGGCGGCGTAGGCGGGGTCTTCATGCAGCCGGCTGGAGAAGCCGCGGGTGTCGCGCTCCAGCAGGCGGACGTCGATGCCGTAGAAATAGCCCCCCAGCGGATTGAGTCCGTCGAGCACGATGCGGACGCGCTCGTTGAAGCTGATGGGCGTGTACGACAGGAGGGCGCCGGACGTAATGCCCGCCAACGCCGGCTCAAATGGGGCAGTGGTTCCCAGGTCGGCCAGTGGGCCGACGAACGCCGGCGCTACCAGGTCATCAACGTAGATGCGGATGATCTCATCCTGGAAGGGCCGGAAGTCAATCTGGCTGAACAGATCGAGCGCGACGAAGCGCGTGAAGAACATGCGCGACACGTAGCCGGGCCCGTCGTCGAGCGCGGCGAGGACGTATCCACCCAGCGGCGGGTCGTGCGCGTCCGCCTGATCAAGGCCTTGAAGCAACAGGGACTGGGGCGGGCCGGAACGGGATATGAAGTTGTTGAAGTCCTTGCCGCCCGGCTCGATCAGGAAGCTGCCGGGCGCGCGGTTATGGCTGGAGAAGTGCAGGTGGCGTTCGGACCGCAGGTGCGGCAGCTCGTGCCAGGCCAGCAGGTCCTGCAACCCGGCGTCCGGCTGGTCGCTCGGCGGCGGTGTGGCGGCCAGGATCGCGGCCTGCTGCTGCCGGGCCTCGTCGACCAGCGTGCTGAGCGGGTTCTCCAGGCCGACGAAGCCGCAGCCGCACAGCAGCGGCAGGATCACGAGTCCAGCCAGTGCTGCAGCCGCGCCGGCCCGCCCGGGCGGGCCGGCGCGGCGGCGCAGGTGCGACCGGATGCTGAACAGGGCCAGTGCCGCGGCACTGAGGCCGGAAACGGCCGCGCCTTCGCGCAGGCCGGGCGGGAAGTAGGTCCAGTGGATGCTGACGGTTTCGCCGGGCGGCAGTGAAATCGCCATGAGGGCTCCGTGTGCGGTCTCGATGGGCACGGGTCGGCCGTTTGCCGTGGCAGTCCAGCCAGGCAGTGCCAGACGCGCGACGATCAAACGCGGCGGTGCGGACCGATCATCCGCTGCCGTTGGCGCCCATGTATCAACGATGGTTGTGAATTCATGCGGGCTGTGCTGCTCGCAGCGCAGGGCGCCGGACTGCGTCGGGTCGTCAAGCAGGGCCGGCCCGGCGGCGGATGGGTTGTGGAAGAGCCGCCAGCCCTGCGGCGTCGTGTGCACGAGATCGCAGCCGGTCGGGGCGGGCCACTCGGGGCCGCAGAGCAGGATCCAGCCGACGTTGTAGGCGCGCAGCCAGTCGGACTGGCGCAGGAGTTCCGGGGCACGCGGAGTGTCGCCCCAGGGCGTGAAGCCGAAGCGCTCCGTGAGCGCGCGCGGTTGGCGGGGGCCGAAGTCCGGCAAGGCGCCGATGTGGACGAGGGCATTGGTGTTGGCGACGCGCTTCTGGAGCGATTGCTGGTACACGCCCGGGGTGTCAGTGACGACCCACAAGCGTTGTTCTGAAGCCTGGACGGCCTCCAGCCAGGGCTGCCCGTGCAGTTCGGTAAGCTCGGCCGACGTGGGTGCCTCCGGAGTTGCCGTCCGCGTCCAGCCGACGAAGCCCAGGTCGGCGGCCGCCACGACCGCGAGCAGCCACAGGCGGCCCGGCTGCTGCCAGCGGCGTGGGGCAGTGGCCAGAGCTGCGAAGGTTACGATGGCGGCCAGCAGCGGCGCCAGGACGGGCAGCTTCCAGGGCCGCAGGGCGTCAAGCAGAACGCTGCGCGCCTCCGCGTCCAGCAGCGGGAGAGTGGCGGCGAAGAGGGCCAATGGAATGGCCACGAGCAGCACTGCGGCGCGCACGGGCCGGCTAGTCCAGCGTTGAAGCAGGGCTCGCAGCCGGACGCGCGTGGGCGTGTGGGGGGCCGCGAGGTCGTGCAGGACAGACGCTGCCAGGGCCGCAGTTGCCAGATTGAACAGGAGCATCGTGCGGGCCGGGAAGCGCCACGACGTGCCACCGGGCAGCCAGGAGAACAGGCGCTCCAGCGGGCCCAACATGCCAAGCATCAGCAGCAGGCTGAAGGTCAGCAGGGCGACCCAACGCCGGCGGAGCGGGTCCCACCGCCAGGGGCCGCGTACGGCCAGGGCGGCGAGCAACAGCGTGGCCAGGCCGGCGTAGGCGAACTGCTCGCCCTTAGGGGAGGGACCCCAATGGGGTTGAACATGGTGGTCCGGCGTGGACTCCAACGAGAGCTCCGGCAGCAGCCAGCCGACCAGTGCGCCCAGCCGCCACCCGCTCTCGGCTGTAGACGCGGTCTCGTCCGGCGGCGTGCACAACGGCAGGTATGCCAGCGTCGGCAGCCATTGCACCGCGCACAGCGCGGCGGCACAGATCCACACGAGCAGCCAGCGGCTCAGAACCGTGCCGAGCCGGGACGGTGTGTGCGACTGGCTGCGACCGGTCAGGAGGAAGACCAGTTGCCCGGCGGCGCAGAGGGCGGCAATCTGGACGCCGCCTGCCAGGCAGGGCAGCGCACAGACCACGGCGGCGGCGCTCAATCGACCGAGACCCCGCCCGGTGTCGTCATGCATGGCGGCATAACGCTGCATGCGATAGAAGAGCCACGGTGTCCAGGCGGCGGCGGCGTGCAGCGTCAGGTGGACGTGGTGGGCCAGCATGAAGCCGGAGAAGGCGAACGCCAGGCCGGCGAACAGCGCGGCACGCTGATCCAGGCCATTCGCCCGGGTCAGGCGGTACATCCCCCACGCCGCCATGACGAAATGCAGCCAGAGATTCATGGAGTACGCCCACGGCGGCGGCAGAACGGCGAACAGCCACGTCGGCGGGTACCAGAGGGCTGACTGGGGTTCGGCGGCGTAGGGCCGGTCCAGCCCGGTCCAGGGGTTCAGCCAGGGCCAATGGCCGTCAGCGATGGCTTCATGGAGGAAGGCGCGGGACGGGTAGTAGTAGAGCAGGTCCTCGGCCCCGGCCGCCGGGGCAGCTTGGCGCCATAGCGGCGCGAGGAGTAGGCCGGGCAGCAGGATGATGGTGAGGGCGATGAGCAGTCGGCGGGTCGGCATAGCGGCAACATGGTAACGCGGGCGTGGCCGTGACAGGCACGCGCGGGCGACATAAACTTGCCCGCGTTTGCGGCCCGACTTGGCCGCGCCAGAATGGGGAGTTGCCGTGCACGTTCTGCCGCCATATCGCCGCCTGCTGCTGCTGACCGAGGGTCGGTTAGGCATATTCAGTTCGAAGACCGCCGCTGTGCTGCTGCGGTACCGGCCGGAGGACGTCGCGGCCGTGGTTGATTCGCGCGCCGCCGGGACGGATGTGCGGAGCATCATCCCGTGGGCGCCGGCGGTGCCGATCGTGCCGGACGTGGCGGCGGGGGCGGCATTGCGGCCGGACGGGCTGGTCATCGGGGTGGCGCCGCCGGGTGGCGCGTTGCCGCCGGACATGCGGGTGCAGGTGGTGGCGGCCTTGCGCGGCGGGCTGGACGTGCTGAGCGGCCTGCACGTGTTCCTGGCGGATGATGGCGAGTTACGCGATCTGGCGAAGCAGTCCGGGGCGCGGCTGTTCGACCTGCGGCGGCCGCCGGCGGAGCGGGTTCTGGCCACCGGTCGAGCGCGCACGACGCGCTGTCGGCGCATCCTGACCGTCGGCACGGACGGGAACGTGGGGAAGATGGTGGCGGCACTGGAGCTGACCAACGTAGCGCGGCAGCACGGGCTGGATGCGCGCTTCGTGGCGACGGGCCAGACCGGGATCATGGTCGCCGGCCGGGGGATTGCGCTGGACGCGGTCGTGGCGGACTTCGCGCCCGGCGCGGCGGAGGAACTCGTGCTGGATGCGGGCGACAGCGACGTCTGCTTTGTGGAGGGACAGGGCAGCCTGGCGCATCCGGGGTTCTCGGCGGTCACGCTGGCGCTCTTGCACGGCGTGTGTCCGGACGCGCTGATCCTGGTGCACTGCGTGGGACGAACGCGCTTTCACGCGCCGCCCCACGGGCCGATTCCGCCACTGCGGGAGTTGCGCGCGGCATATGAGCAGGTGGCGGCGCTGTTGCACCCGGCGCGCGTGGTGGGGGTGGCGTTGAACGCGGCGGGGGCAGACGAACGGTCGGCGGCAGCGGCGGCGCGGGCAATCGCGCAAGATTTGCGCCTCCCAGTGGTGGATCCGGTACGGTTTGGTTGTGAAGCGCTGCTGGAAGTGGCGATGAGATCATAACACGGCCTGCTCGTAGCGGTCGGGCTGCGGCCGACAACTGATTTTGCGCGGTTGACAGGCACAAAGGATGTGCCAGACAGGAGGATTCCATGAAGGCGCTACTGAAGGGATTGGTATTGGCGAGCGCCGTGCTGATGCTGGGCGGATGCAGCTCTATGACGGGGACCTGGCGGGCGGCCGCTTTCGAGCCGCCGGCGGCCCGGGCGGACTTCCCCCTGAGCATGCTGCACCTGGAGAAGGACCACACCTTCAGGGCAAGGATCGTGGGTGGCGTGGAGATGACCGGTACGTGGACATACGACTCTGCCAGGGAGCTGCTCAAGTTCACCTGGGACGGGCGCGAGCGCGTTTACAGGGCCGGCACGCGGGACGGCGGGGACGTGCTGTTGGTGCGCAGCAGCGATCCGGACAAGGTGTGGCAGGCCCGGCTGACGCGGACGGAAGACGCCGCGAAGGACCGACCGGGCAAGCGTACCAAGACGGTCGGGCACGAGACGGAGCAGGACAGCAGGCCGCGCATGACGCGGGATGAACTGCAACGTCTGCGAACTTAGGCCCGGGGCGGATAGCCGGCGCGGCGCGGGGTCTCTGCGTGATCCGGCCAGAGTTCCGCGCCGTGCCGGACCCGGGATGTTGAGACGGGAGTTGGTAGTCAGGGAGGCGGCATGTCGGAGCGGCACGGGGTGGTGGTAGTTGTGCAGCAGGCGGGGCGTTTCCTGGTGATTCGGCGGGCGGCCGAGGTTCTGGCAGGTGGGGCTTGGTGCTTCGTGGGTGGGGCGATTGACGCGGGCGAGTTGCAGGCCGACGCGGCAGTGCGTGAGTTTCGCGAGGAGGTGGGCGGTCAGGTGCGGCCGGTGGCCAAGGTCTGGGAGTATGACCGGGGCGATGGGCTGCGGCTGCACTGGTGGCTGGCCGAGTTGTGCGGCGACGGGGCTGACTTGCGTCCCAACCCGGCGGAAGTGGCCGAGCTGCGCTGGTGCACGCCGGATGAGATCGAGCGTTTGCCGGGTATTCTGACGGGCAATGTCTGTTTTCTGCGGGCGGTGGGGCGGCGGTTGCTTGAAGAGTCAGGACGGGCGGGGGGGTGCCGCAGGCAGACCGGGCGGGGGGGCTAGTGCGCGGGCAGCCGGCTGCGCAGATGGTCAAGCACGTTCATGTAGTTGATGAACGAGTCGTAGGGGGAATCGTACGGGTTGAAGTACTGGTGGACCTCGCCGTCGGCCAGGTGCTTGGTGCACATGTAGTAGAAGTGGTCGGAACCTTGCAGCTTCCGCCAGTCGTTGAGCAGGTCGGGATCGCCGGAGCTCTTGACGGCGGCCTCGAGTTGGTAGAGCTGGTGCAGGGCGTTGGACTGCATGGCGTTGCCCAGCCAGGCTGACAGGTCGCGGTCGCTGTCGGCCCAGGAGATCATGTGGGGGACGTCATAGGTGCCGCTGGTGCCGTAGGCGGCGGCGCACTCGGAGGGCGTCTTGAAGTCGTTGGCGGGCAGGCTGAGGACGTGTTCGGGGAGGTGGCGGAGGAACTCGAAGATACCGGTTTCCTCCCACTGGTGCTCGCCGAAGGTCTCGTAGTCCATGAACAGGTTCACGACGTGGCCGCTGCCGCTGACGTTGTTGACCCAGCGGGCGAACTTGTCGGCGGTCAGGGGCCATTCGCTCCATTGGCGATTCCCGAAGCGGAAGGCGATGTCGTCGGACAGCCGGTAGTTCTTCAGCAATAGTTTGACTTTGCTGCCGCCCGGCGGGGTGTAGAGGTAGGTGGGCGAGCGGTAGCCGAGCAACTGGTCGGCGCCCTCGCACATGACGACGTTGAAGCCTAACGCGTGTGCGGCGCGGGCAATATCGTTGCTGTAGATCAGTTCGGTGTTGCGGAAGACGCGCGGCGTCTGGCCGAAGAGGTCGCGTATGAGCTGCTGGTGCAGCTCGATCTGCGCGGCGAACTCCTCGCGCGAGTACAGGAAGCTCAGCGAGTGGTGGTAGGTTTCGGCCAGGAACTCGACGGCGCCGGTGGCGGCCAGGCGCTGGAAGGAGCGCAAGACCTGTGGGGCATAAAGCTGGAACTGCTCGATGACCAGGCCGCTGAGGCTGTAGGCGACGCGGAAGCGGCCCGCGTGGCGCTTAATCAGCTCCTCGATGATCGTGTTGGTGGGGAGGTAGCACTTCTCGGCCACTTTGCGGCAGATTTCGCGGTTGCGCTCGTGGTCGAAGTACTCCGAACTGCGATCGAAGACGCTGTAGCGCCGCAGCCGGAATGGTTGGTGAACCTGGAAGTAAAAACAGACCGACGCCATCGCTACCGGCTAATCCCGCCTCTCCGCGAGGGCGGCTTCGTAGACCCGCAGGCAGTTTCGGGCGGAGTCGACCCAACTCAGGCCCCGCACCTCGATGCTGCCATGGTCGCGCAGCGTAGCCTGCAAAGGTGGGTGCCGCAAGACGGCCACGATCTTGTTGGCCATCTCGTCAACATCCCAGAAGTCCACCTTCAGGGCGTGCCGGAGAATCTCGGAGACGCCGCTCTGCTTGGAGATCAGCACGGGCACATCGTTGGCCAGGGCTTCGAGCGGGGCGATGCCGAACGGCTCGGACACGGACGGCATGACGTAGAGGTCGGCCATGCGGTAGACGCGGCGCACGTCGTCGCCGCGGAGGAAGCCGGTAAACAGGACCTTGTGGCCGATGCCCATTTCGTGGGCGAGCTGGATCATACGGCGGATCATGTCACCGCTGCCGGCCATGATGAAGCGGACGTTCTCCATCACCTCCAGGACGCGCTTGGCGGCCGCCAGGAAGTACTCGGGGCCTTTCTGCATGGTGATGCGACCGAGGAACAGGACGATCTTCTCGTCGTGCGCGATCGGGGGGAGGGCGCGGCCTTCATCGCGGCCGTTGTCGTCAATGGCGTTGTAGACCACCTCGACCTTGCGGGGATCGACGCCATAGTGCTGGAGCACGATGCTGCGCGTCAGGTGGCTGACGGCGATGACGCGGTCGGCGCGGTGCATGCCGGCCCGCTCGATGTCGTAGACGCGCTGGTTAACGTGCACGCCCGAGCGATCGAACTCGGTCGAGTGCACGTGTACGACCAGGGGTTTGCCGGTCTGGTCGGCGACGGCCACGCCGGCCAGGTAGGTCATCCAGTCATGCGCGTGAACCAGGTCGAAGTCTTCCTCGGCGGCGACGTCGCAAGCCAGGCCGGCGTAGCGCTGCACTTCCGCGAACAGGTCCCCCTCATAGTGTCCGCCGGGGCCGCTTTGGCCGCCGGCCGAGATGACGCGCACGGGCTGGCGTGGCTTTAGCTTGGCATCCCCCTTGCGTTTGGCGGCCTTGCCGGTCGCGTCGCCGTCGTCTTCATCGTCGTCCACCCCCGGACTCACGTAAGGCCGCAAGGTGGCTTCGACCGTGCGGAAGCGGATGTGCGCGAACGAGGCCGGCATGACGAAGCTCGTGCCGGGCCGGGCGCTGGACTCGCTGCCGGGCGTCACCAGTTCCACATGGCTGCTAAGCGACTCATCCACGGCGCGCGGCAGGACGAAAGTAACCTCGGTACCGAGTTGATCGAGGCCACGCGTCAGGCCGAAGCACGCCGTGCCGAGACCGCCACTGATGAAGGGAGGAAACTCCCAGCCCAGCATAAAGACTCTCATGCTGACCTCGACGCGTTCAGTGTGTAAGTTTGCGCGCGGGGGGGCCGTCCCGTTGCCCGTGCAGTCCACTCCGCAGGTAGCCCGCGCAGCCGCAATGCCGGCGGCTCGTCGTCGCGCCCGCGCGGCGCGCGCCGGTGAGCCACTACGCGAGCGCGACTCTAGCTGGGTTATCGGGGCATGTCAACCGGGGCTGAGCCGGGCGTCCGAATCAGGGCCCGAGAATTCTCTTGGCAAGAAAGGCTATTCGGGGTGGTGGCGTAAGTTGTCAATTGGTGATATGTTATTGGGATATGCGCGAGGTCGGTTGTACCGGACCTGGCCCGCCGACAGGGCAGGTCTAGCCTCTAACGCGCCTTGTGCGCGTAAGTGCCTGTTCCAGAAGCAGATGCGTGTGTTTGCGCTGCGCAGCTCGCTGGGACGGCCCGCAACAACACCGGTGGCGTCTCGGAGGACCGCGTGGCGAAGACGAAGACATTGCGGGTTCACACGTTGGCCAAGGAGCTGGGCGTATCCAGCAAGGAGGTCATCGAGAAATGCCACGCCGAGGGTCTGGAGCTTAAGAACCACATGGCGGCGATATCGCTCGGCTTGGCCGAGTCGATCCGCGAGTGGTTCAGTGTGGGTGAGGATAAGACCTCTGTAGAGGTCGCCGACCGCGTGGACCTGACGAAGGTGCGGCGTGCCCGGGCGACGGCGGAACTGGAGGAGGACACAGAGCGCACGGCGGTAGCAGAAGAGTCCGAGGCGGAAGCGTTCCAGTTGGAGGAGCTGCCGGCAGGGGCCGAAGAGCCGGCCGAGCAGCCCGATGAAGTTGTGGCGGAAGCACCCGCGGAGGAGTTGGCGGTTGTGGCCGAGGCGGCACCCGAGGCCGACTTGGCGGATGAGGTTGCCGAGGCGGGTGTCCCTGAAGAGACGGTGGTCGAGCCGGCGGGTGAAGTCGAGCCCACGGAGGTAGCGGAGCCGCCGGCGGTGGCGGCAGAAGAGGCCGCTCCGGTGCCGCCCGAGCCGCCCGGGCCGTCGGAGCCGATTCGGCCGGCGGGCCCACAGGTTGTGCCGACGCCGGCGGAGTTGCGGGGTCCGCGTGTGGTTCGCATCGAGGCGCCCGAGCCAGTGCGTGCGCCGCGTCCGCGGAGTGCGCCAGCAGCACGGGCGGGCGGCGTGGAGGTTCCGGCGCCGGCTACGGGGCCCGGCACGGTGGGGCGTAAGGGGCGCGGCCGACGGGGACCGACTGAAGATGACAGCCGCGGTCGCACGCGCAGCCCGCGCCGGCATGGCCGGACGGCCGAGGTAGGCGAGCGGCTCAAGGAATGGCGCGACCAGGACCTGATCGAGCGCAAGGAGCGGCTGGCGGGTGCGACCGGGATGGGCTTGCGTGAGCGGCGGGCGGCCGAGCGCCGGCGCAAGGCGGCGGCGGCGAGCGCCGCGGCGGTGGCCCGCAAGGCGCCGCTCGAGCTTACGGCGCCGCTTGCGGTGAAGGATTTCTGCGGTGTGGCGGGTGTTCCCTTCTCCGTCGTATCCAAGAAGCTGCTTGAGCACACCGGCAAGTTGTGGACGATCAACCAATCGATGGACGCGGAGACGCTCGAGCTGTTGACAATGGAGCTGGAATTGCCGGTTACCATTGCGAAGGAGCGAACGGCCCTGGAACATCTGCAGGACGAATTGGCACGCCGCGAGCGTCCGAACTCCCGACCGCGGCCGCCGGTCGTGACGATGCTCGGACACGTGGACCACGGCAAGACTTCGCTGCTGGATGCGATTCGCTCGACGGACGTGGCGGGCGGCGAGGCGGGCGGCATCACGCAGCACATTGCGGCGTACCGGCTGGAGCGTGGGGACTGGCGTGTTACGTTCCTGGACACGCCGGGGCACGAGGCCTTCACGGCGATGCGGGCGCGCGGAGCGACGCTGACGGACGTGGTCGTACTCGTGGTAGCGGCTGACGATGGCGTGATGCCGCAGACGGTCGAGGCGATCAACCACGCCAAGGCGGCCAATGTGCAGATTGTGGTCGCGCTGAACAAGATTGACTTGCCGAACGTGGACGTCAATCGCGTGTATGCGCAACTGTCCGAGCATGGCTTGGTGCCGACTGAGTGGGGCGGGGAGGTTGACGTCATCAAGACCAGCGCGACGACGGGTCAGGGTGTCGACGAGTTGATTGCCCACCTCAGCACGCTCAGCGAGCTGATGGATCTGAAAGCCGACCCGACGGTTTCGGCGGTTGGCGCCGTTATCGAGGCGCAGTTGCGGGAGGGGCAGGGCGTCGCGACGCAGGTGCTCGTGCGTGAAGGCAAGCTCAAGGTGGGCCAGGTAATCGTCTGCGGCGGGGGCGCCGGCCGGGTGCGGATGCTGCGGGATGATCGTGGCAAGCGCGTCAAGGAGGCGCTGCCCGGGTGGCCGGTGGAAGTGATTGGGCTGGATGTTCTGCCGGAGTCGGGCGACGAGCTTTACCAGGTCGATGACCTTAAGCGTGCCAAGGAGATCGCGGCCGAGGCTCGCGATGCGCGGCGGGCCCGGGCGTTGGAGACTTTGCGCAAGCCGCGTACGCTGGAGGAGTTGCTGGCGGCGGACGACGGAACGCAGGTGCCGGAGTTGCGGCTGATAGTCAAGGCGGATGTGCAGGGATCGGTGGACGTACTGAAGAAATCGCTGGCCGAGTTCCCCACCGAGAAGGCCAGCTTGCGGATCCTGCATGCGGGTGTGGGGGCGATCAGCGAGGCGGATGTGAACCTGGCGCGGGCCTCGGACGCGCTGGTGATTGGTTTCCACATTGTGGCCGAGGATCGGGCCCGGCAGTTGGCGGAAGAGCTGGGCGTGGAGATACGGCAGTACCGCGTCATTTACGACATTCTCGATGACATGCACAAGGCTCTGGCCGGGCTGTTGGCGCCGGTGGAGCGTGTGGAAGTGCGCGGCACCGCCGAGGTGCAGCAGGTCTTCCACATCACGCGTGTGGGCACGGTGGCGGGTTGTCGGGTGACCAGCGGCGTTATCGGCCGGAACCACCTGGTGCGGCTGATTCGCGATGGTCGGGCCGTGCTGGAGGGGCGCCAGATCGATTCGTTGAAGCGCTTCAAGGACGACGCGCGCGAGGTGCGTACGGGGTTTGAGTGTGGCATCAAGCTGGCGGGTTTCGACGACCTCAAGCCGGCGGATGTGATCGAGGCCTATGAGATTGTCGAAGTTGCGCAGGAGCTGTGAGGGTCCGGGCGGCTCAGGGCGCTGATGGGCGGCGTCTATGGTCGTCGGCGTATTGCGTGTGAGGTTGGCCATCTTCGAGGCGCTGTCGTTAAAGGACAAGCGACGAGTGACGAAGAGTCTGAAGGACCGTTTAGGGGCGCGGCACAACATCTCAATCGCCGAGGTTGACGATCTGGACCACCGGCAGGCGGCGACGCTGGGCCTGGCGCTGGTGGCGAATGAGAGTCGTTACGTGGACAGTGCCTTGCGCAAGATCGTCGACGAGATTCGCCTGTGCCCGCGGGTCTCGTTGCTGGATTTCGAGATCGAACTGCTGTGAGGGCGGCCGGGCAGGACGATGTTCGTGGAGTGAGTCAGCAGTGTCGCGGCGTGCAGAGAGGATTGGCAACGCTATACGTTCGGTCCTGTCCGAGCGCATTCAGCGCGGCCTGAGCGATCCGCGGATTGAGACGTTGACGTCGATCACGCACGTTGACGTCAGCGCGGATTGTTCAACCGCCCGCGTTTATGTGAGTGTGATGGCCGCTCCGAGCCGACAGGCATTGTGCTTGGAGGCGCTGCAATCGGCGGCCGGTCGGCTGCGCGCCGCGGTCGGGGAGCGCGTGCGCCTGCGGCACGTGCCGCACCTGCTCTTCTGCCTGGACGATTCGGTGCAGCGTGCTTTTCGGACCGTGCAGGCCATCGACGCCTCGATGGCGGAGTTGGGGCAGCGCCTGCCGTGGGAAGAAGAGGCCGCGGGGCCAACCGCGGCCGGCACGACGGAGCCGGACGACAGCGGGGCGCGCCGGCCGGACGAGCGTGACGACCAGATGGCCGATGAAGCGGGGCGTGATGGGCGGAAGGACGACTGACCGATGAGAGGTGCCACGGAATGTGCCCGGCGGCTCAAGACGCTGTTCAGCAGCCTGCGCGCCAAGCTGGGGAAGCTTAGCCCGCCGGCCGCCGGTGACCCGATCACGCAACTGATCGTGGGGGTCCTCTCGCGCGACGTACCGGAGTCCAAGGCCCGCGAGGCGCTGGACCGCATTCGCAGCGTGGTGGTTGACTACAACGAGCTGCGCGTGATTCCGGCGATCGAGCTGGCCGAGATGCTGGGTGAGTATCCCGACGTGCGGCTCAAGTGCGAGGATATCTCGCGCGCCCTGAACAAGGTCTTCGCCCTGCGGCATGCCGTCACGTTGGACGACGTGGTGGACATGCCGCGCAAGGAGGCGCGCGCGCTGCTGGAGCAGTTGGACGGGTTGGAGGCTTACAGCCGGGCGCGGATTCGCCTGTTGGGCCTGCAGCAGCATGCCATCCCGCTGGACGAGGCCATGTGGGCCTATGCCTGCCAGGAGGGGATCGTCGATGCGCGCTGCGCGTTGGAGGAGGCCCAGGCTTTCCTGGAGCGGCGGATAAGCGAGGAGGAGGCGCTCGAGTTCGTGGCGCTGCTGAATCGGCAGGCTTGGTCGGAAATGGGGGCGGCGGTGCGGCGTGGCGAGTGCGCGCGCATCACGAGCGTCCCGCCGGATCGCACGGCCCGCAACATGTTGCAGGCCGTCGGGGCCCTGGCCGAGCAGCAGCGCGCCAGTGATGCCCAGGCGGAGACCGCCGGTCAACGCCGGGCGGCAGCCGCGGCTGCGCCGACGGCGCGGCGGCAGCGGGTGTCGGCCCGGGTCGTCAAGGTAAGGCAGTCCAAGCCCGCGGCTGGTTCGCCCGAGAGCAGCCCGCCGCCGGCCGAGCAGGGAAAGACGCGCTCAAGTTCACGCAAGCGTCAGGCGACCGCCAAGCCGGCGCGGCGTTCACGTAAGAGCCCGCCGGCCCAGGGCGCGGCCAAGCCGGCAGCGAAACCCAAGTCTAGCACGAAGACCGCGCGCCGACGGACGGCGAAGGGTAAGTCCGCGCCTCGTGCCGCTTCTGCCAAGCGCGCGGCAAGACGCAAGGCCAGTGCAGAATAGGCCTGATTCCGCGCGGGGGCGCTTATTCAACTATCACGAGCCGATTCGCGGACGGACGCCGGTCCGCTGCATTGATGGCCGTAGCATACCCCGCCGGCCGGGGCACAGCAGTAGCCGCGGCGCGGGGCGTGGGCGATAACGCGCGGCGGGAGAGCTTGCCAGGTCGGCGGCTTCATGTTGCTTTAATGTTCCTTTCGTTAGCTTAGAGTTAAGGATCGGACTGGCGACGTAGTCAGCGGCGGTGCGCCAAGCGAGCAGCGGCTGCGTTGATGCCGTGCGTAGCTAGCCGCAGGACTGACTGCCGATCATCAGCCATTACGAGGAGGCGGAGCATGCCAAGAGCACTGCTAATCGGGTCATTCATTCTGCTCGTCCCGGTCGCACTGGGCGACATGGTGATTACGGAGTGGATGTATAACGGGTCCGGAACGGGCAGTCTGGGCGAGTTTGTCGAATTCACTAACATCGGGCCGGACCCGATGGACATGACCGGCTGGAGCTTCGATGACGACAGCCGCATTCCCGGCACCACCAGCCTCAGCGCGTTCGGAGTGGTTGCGCCTGGGGAGTCCGTGATTCTCACGGACGAGACGGCGGCGGACTTCGCCGCGATCTGGGGCCTGACGGGGGTCAAGATCATCGGCGACAACACCGTCAATCTCGGCCGCAACGACGAGATCAATCTCTACGATGCCGCCGGCAACCTGGTTGATCGCCTGGCCTACGGCGACCAGACCTACCCGGGGACCGTGCGGACGAACTCGCGGAGCTGCAACATCCCGGCAACGGACTATGACTTCACGGTGGCCCAGACCACCTGGGTGCTGGCATCCGACGGCGACTCGTTCGGCTCGTGGGTGTCAAGTCGCGGCGAGATTGGCAGCCCTGGGCTCACCGTTGCGTACGCCCTGAGCGATTTTGACCGTGACGGTGACGTGGATTGGGCCGATTTCGAGCTGCTGAGCGGCTGCATGACGGGGCCGTCCGGCTCATACGATCCACCGGCGGCGGAATGCCAGTTGCTGCCGGACGCCCAGGGCTTCATCGCCGCTGACTGCGACCAGGACGACGACGTGGACCTGTTCGACTTCGCCGTTGTCCAAAGGTGCTGCAGCGGCGACGGCAATCCGGCTGATCTGTCCTGCGGACGCGAGTCTGAGAGCCCAGGCGTAACGGAGATTATGCTGAGCGGGACTGAGATTGACGTGTCCGGCGGCGGCGTCACGGTTGCGGGCACAACCGCGACCATTATGTACCCGGGCACTTACCGCATCACCGGCGTGCTGGCTGACGGGCAGATCGTCGTGAACTCCGCGGGTGGCGGCCTGGTCGAGCTGATCCTGAACGGCGTGGAGATTAGCAATTCCACGACCGCGCCGGTCTGCATCCTCAGTGCCGAACACACCATGATCGTGCTGGCGGACCAGACGGACAACTACCTGTCGGACGCGGACACCTATGTATACGAGGATCCGGAGGCGGACGAGCCCAATGCGGCCCTCTTCAGCAAGGACACGCTGACTATCGTCGGGCCGGGAACGCTGACGGTCCATGGCAACTACAATGACGGCATTGCCTCCAAGGATGACCTCATAATCACCGGTGCGACCATTAATGTAGTCTCGGTGGACGACGGCATCCGCGGCAAGGACTACCTACTGATCCAGGATGCGAACGTCACCGTCACGGCTGCGGATGACGCGTTGAAGTCTGACAATGCCGACGGCCCGGGTCTGGGCTACATTTCGATCCAGGGTGGCTCTGTGAACATCAACTCGGGCGGGGACGGCATTGCGGCCGAGACGGTTGTAACCATCGCCAGCGGGGAGTTCACCATTGTGTCCGGCGGCGGCAGCGCTGCCGGTCCGCCCGCGGACGGGTCGGCCAAGGGGATCAAGGGTCTGGCGAGCGTGGTGATCGACGGCGGTACCTTCGACCTGGACTGCGCCGATGATGCCATCCACTCCGACGACAGCATCACGATCAACGGCGGCACGATCACCATAGCCACGGGTGATGATGCCATACACGCCGACATCGCAATAGCAATCACCGGTGGTACGATCGTGATAACAGAATGCTACGAGGGCATCGAAAGCACGGATATCACCATCACTAATGGAATCATCAGCGTGACTTCGAGCGAGGATGCCATAACGGCCGAGGCGAACGTTACTATTTCCGAAGGCACGTTTACGATTGTCTCGGGCGGCGGGCACACCGCCAGCCTGCCGCCGGATTACTCAGCGAAGGGCATCAAGGGACTGGCCACCGTGGTGATCGAGGACGGCAGCTTCACGCTGGACTGCGCCGATGACGGCCTTCACTCCAACGACAGCATTACGATCTACGCCGGTGACTTCGAGATCGCCACCGGCGATGATGCCGTGCATGCCGACAATGCGCTATATGTGAGCGGGGGCAAGATCACGGTGACCGCCAGTTACGAGGGTCTGGAGAGTTCCGACATCACGATCACCGGCGGCGACATCCGCATCACGTCAAGCGACGATGGCATTAACGCGGCCGGGGGCGTTGACGGCTCGGGTGGCTGGCCGCCGCCGCCCGGAAACCACCATCTGTATATTCACGGTGGCTACATACTGGTTAACGCGTCGGGCGATGGCATCGATGTAAACGGCTCGATCGTCATGACCGGCGGCACCGTCATAGTGCACGGCCCCACTTACGACTGGGATGCCGCGATTGACTACGACGGGACTTTCAACATCAGCGGCGGCCTGCTGGTGGCGGCGGGCAGCTCGTTCATGGCCCAGGCGCCGAGTTCAAGTTCAACACAGCGCTCGGTGAAGATCACCTACAATCAATGGAAGACCGCCGGCATGCTGGCTCACATTCAGAAGACCGACGGTACGGGTGTGCTTACGTTTGCCCCCGCCAAGATGTATCGGTCGTTGGTGTTCTCCTCGCCCGTTCTGCAGGCGGGCACGACTTACCAGTTATACCGGGGCGGCAGCTCGACTGGCACAGTGGTGGACGGACTCTACTACGGCGGCACGTACACGCCCGGCACGCTGACTAATACGTTCACAGTCAGCGGCATCGTAACAAGCATATACGCGCCATGACGCGCCGGCCGCGCCGCGGAGCCGCGTGACGCCAATCAGGCTTCGGTGCGCGCGCCCTGCTCGGCGGGCGGGTTGACGATCGGCAGCGTGCCGCGAATGGAGCGCACGTGAATGCCGCGCTGCGGAAACGCAATCTCGATGCCGGCCCGGCGAAACTCGTCATCAATAGCGGTGTGCAAGTCGTCCAGGGTCGCCAGGAAGTGATCCAGTGTGCCGATGTAGATGCGGACCTCGAAGTTCAAGGCGCTGTCGCCGAAGCCCAGGAACAGGACGCGCGGCGCCGGTTCGGGCAGCACGTGCGGGTGCGACTGGGCCACGCGCATGAGCACTTCGCGCGCCAGGCGGGTGTTCGAGCCATAGGCGATTCCCACGGGCACGACCAGGCGCAGCACCGTGTCCGAGAGCGTCCAGTTCACGACTCGGCCGGTGACGAACTCCTTGTTCGGCACGATCAGTTCCTTGCGGTCCCAGCCCACGATGGTGGTGGCGCGCGTGCGGATACAGGTGACCGTGCCGCTGACGTCCCCCACGGTCACGGTGTCCCCGATGCGGATCGGGCGCTCGAACAGCAGCATGAGGCCCGACACGAGGTTGGCGAAGATCTCCTGCAAGCCGAAGCCCAGGCCGACGGTCATGGCCGCCACCAGCCACTGCACCTTCGACCAGCCGACGCCCAGTTGCCCAAAGGCCACGACCACCCCCACGACCGTAATCACGTAGCGTGTCACCGCAGTGACGGCAAAACGCCCGCCCGCGTCCATCGGCAAACGCTGCAGGATGGTGATCTCAAGCAGCCCCGGCACGTTCCGGACGGCGACGATGGTGACCAGCGCGATCAGCCCCGCCAGGCCCACGTCCGCCACTGTTATCGGGACTTCCTCCGTGAGCTCCTCTAACCGCGTGCCACCGTCCGGCAACTGCACTGCTCTGGACACCTGTTGCGTCACTGTCCACAAAGGCCGGATTTCGCGCAGCATGCCCAGCGCCGGCAGCGCCTGGGCCCAGATGCCCCACGCCACGCCCACGCCGATGACAATCAAAGTCACGCGCACAAGCTGCAGCGTCTGCTTGTTGATTGACGCCAGGTCGAGCTTGTCATCCGGCGGAACGATCGCCTCCGGCTCCACCGGCCCGCTCGACTCAACCTCCTTCTGCGCGCGCCGCTGGGCCAGTCGTTCGCGGGCCTCGGCGATCGCCCGGCGGCGCGTTTGCAGCAACAGCCAGCGCTGCACCAGCGCGCGCAGCATGATCAGTCCCAGCAGCAGCCAGACCGTCTCGATGACGCGCATGCCGAGATAAAGGGCGGTGTAGAAGAAGCCCAGCAACGCCGCGCTCACCAGCGCGACCGGTAGCGCCAGCGCCAGCAAGTACCACATGTGGCGCAGCCGGTACAGCCAACTGTCCGGGCGGCGCTGCAAGACCGGACCGAGCACGGGCCCGGCCGGCTTGAGGACGCGCTGCACGAACAGCGCAACCGCCAGGAACGCCACCACGAAAGCCAGGCGCCCCAGCGACTCCTTCGCGCTTTCGCTGGTGTGCGCCTCCAGCGTGGCGAACACGAAGGACGCCGGCACGAGCACGGCAGCCAGCCAGGCCAGGTGCCGGTTCACCAGCCGTAGCGCCCGGGCGTTCCAGCGGAAGTGCCTCTCGGCCAGACCGTTGCCGCGCGCCAGTTGCCGCAACCACTCCAGCGTCAGCACGATGAATGCAGTGCCCTTGAGACCGGCGGCAACCACCTTCGAGAAGTCACTGGCGTCGTACGGCGATGCACACAGCCAGGCGGCGAGCCAGAGCGTCGCCGGCCAGCGGATGGCCAGCGCGGCGGTCGCCAGCAGTACGGCGATCGTACGACCCATGCTGTCCTGGGTAGACCGCGCCGGGCTGGCGCCCGTTTCGCGCACCCGGCGCAGCAAGCGCGGCGACGCCAGCCACAGCGCCGCCAGCACGATCAGGCCCGCCAGCGTCGGTGCCGGACTGGCGCGAAACGTGCCCCCGGCTGATCCGAACACCTCGCCCCAGCCCGCCGGGTCGAGCAGCCAAGCCAGCGCCTCGCGGCCGCGCGTGTAGTCGGCCGGGCTTGGCAGGGACCCGCTCTTGATCCACAGGATCTTCCTGTTGACGTACTCCTCGAACCGCTGGACGGTCTTGACCAGCTCCACTTCCTTGCTGTCAAGATCAACCAGCCGGTCGAAGAGCCGGTCATACTCCCGGACCAGACTGCCCATATCGGCGCGCAGGGCGACTATGGTCTCCTTGGCGGTCTGGCGGATCATGTCCTGCTGTTCCGCGCTTGCATCGGCCGCGCTGGACCGCACGATGTCGGCGACCAGCGCATCGGCGTTCAGCAGTTCAGCGCGGCGATCCTGCAGTTCCATCATCGCAAGCTGGACGGCGCTGATGCGGTCGCGGCGCAGTCGCAGGTTGCGCTCGAAGGGCCGCAGACTGGGCAGACTGCCGCGGTGCCGGCGCAGCAGTTGGCCAATGGCGTTGGTCAGTCCGGTTGCGTTCACCCGCCGCACGATCTTGTCAAAATCCTGGCTCAACTGGGCCAGCAGGGCTTCCGTCTCCGCCAGTTGCTCGTCCGCCTGTTTGCTCTCGGCCTGCACTTCCCGGACGCGCAGCGCCAGGCTCTCACGCGCTTCGGCCAGCGGCTTGATGGCCGGGTGGGCCCGCTTTAACTGCTCACGGGCGTCACGCAGAGCGGCTTCCGACTCCTGTCGCGCCCGCTCCTGGACCAGTTTCTGCAGGGCGCCGGCCAACTTCTCGGCGTAGGCGACCCGCCGCGCCGCGCGATCCAGGCGCGCCTGCAGCAGGTCGCGCCGCCCGTCGTAGCTCAGCAGTTCACCGTTGTGCGCCTCAATCTCACGCTCGATCGCCAGTCGCCGCGCCTGATTGAGGGCCTGTTGCGCCAAGCGGACCGCGGCCGGCTGTTCCGCCTCGGGCGCCGCCGGAGCTTCCGTCAGCGCCTGCAAACGCGCCCGGGCGGCCGTCAGGAGATCGGGAACCTCCCGGCGCCGCGCCGTGCGGCGGTCGCGCTCGCGCTCCCAGTCCGCCAGCGTCTTCCGCTCGGCTTCCAGGTCGCTCTGCGCTTGCCGGAGCTGCTGCTCAAGGTCGGCGCGGCTGGCGTCCGCGAGCGCTTCCGGCGTCGGCTCGTCTGGCGGCGTGGCGAGTTCCGCCTGGATCGCCTGGAGTGTCTCGGGCGCTTTTCGCCGCTCGGCTTCGAACTCCGCCGCCTTGGCCGCCCATTGCTCGGCAACTTCCAGTTGCTGAATCGCCTGAGTGTACGAGTTGACCGCCTTGGCCCTGGCTTCTTCCGTGAGGTCGCTCGCATCCTGAGCCTGCTTGAGCAGCAACTGGAGTTCGACGACTGACAGGGTGGGTTGCGGGACGACCGGCGGTGTGGTTTCCGCCGGCTGAGTCTGTGCTTCGCCGGCCGGGGTAGCCGGCACTTCCTGGCCGAAGCCGGCGCTGGAAAGCAGAATCGCCAGCGCGCCCAACAGGCTGATTCGGACGACGCCCCGCGCGTACAGCGGAAAACGCATGGTGATTACTGCCTCCGTGTTGATGTCGGCACGAATGCGGGCCGCCCTGTCGCGGCAAGCGTCGCTGCCGGGCCCACGCGCTGGCATTGTCCGGCACTGGGCCGACTGCCGCCAGCCCGCCGCGCCGCCAGGCCCGCGGTTTCCCGCGTCAGCCCGGCTCAGTGCCGCGCTCGGCCGGCGGGCCGCCCAGCCAACCCTTGCGCCGGAAATACCACATCATGCCGAGCGCCAGGCCGCACATGACGACCAGCAGGACGGGATAGCCCCAGGGGGCGTGCAGCTCCGGCATGTTCTCGAAGTTCATCCCGTAGACCCCGGCCAGGAACGTCAGCGGGATGAAGATGCTGGCCATGATCGTCAGGACTTTCATAACCTCGTTCTGCCGGTTGCCGATGCTGGACAGGTACACGTCCATGAGGCTACCGGCCAGCTCGCGATAGGTTTCCAGTCCATCCATGATCTGCACGCAGTGGTCGTAGCAGTCGCGCAGATACACGCGCACCATGTCAGTCACCAGCGGATTCTCGTCGCGCAGCAACGCGTTGACGGCCTCGCGTTGCGGCCAAATGGCCCGGCGCACCACCAGTAGATCACGCTTGACCTGATGAACCGCGTGCAGCGCCGCCGGTTGCGGCCGGATCACGATCTCGTCCTCGAGCGTCTCCAGCTTATCGCCGAATGTCTCCAGGACCGGGTAGTAGCCGTCAATGACGGCGTCGAGCAGCGCGTAGCCCAGGTAGCTCGGCCCCGCGCTGCGCAGGATCGGACCACCCTGCCGAATCCGATGTCGCACCGGGTCGAAGAGGTCGCCACAGCGCTCCTGGAACGTGAGGACATAGTTCGGGCCGATGAACAGGCTGACCTGCTCGGACTCGAGCACTTCGTCGCGCAACAGCAGCATGCGCGTGACGCACAGCGTATGCTCCGGAAAGCGCTCGACCTTGGGACGCTGCGGCACGTTGACGACGTCCTCCAGCGCCAACGGGTGAATCGCGAACAGCTCGGCCAGTTCGCGCAGGACGCCCTCATCGCCCAGCCCCTGCACGTTCACCCAGCAGACGGCGTCTTCTGCCAGCAGCGCGCCCAGCTCGGCCACCGTGGCCGGCTCGTGCTCCTCCAGGTAATCCGGGCGATACTTCATGACGTGGATGCGGGGGCGCGGCGCCTGCGCGTCGATCATCAGCGTTCCGGGCCGGGCCCCCACTGGGGTGTGTCGCCTAGCGACCATGTCATTCTCCGTATGCCAGGCGTGTCGCCGCCGCCGTGAACTGCGCGGCGCGGCGCGCCGCAACCCATGATGGCCGCTCGCTGTCCGGTCGACAAGCAAGCACGTACTGACACTCCTGGGAAGCGCGCCGCATTGCAGCGCCTGACAGGCGTGCAGGCATCTCCACGTGCTCGGGCAAGTGAACTCACGTGAGCACCCGTGGCACAGCCCAGCGCGAAAGTCGGACGCCCCGGCCCGCCCGGGCGCAACTCGGTTCGACGCTCGCTCCAGCTACGGGATCCGCGCAGCTCGCTGGCACGGCGAATTCTCAATACTAATGGTCGTGTTAGTCCCGGAGGCAGACGCGAATATGGCGGAGCGCCGCCGACGGACTCGTAATTCGTCTTGAACAGCAATATCAGTCCGGATAGTATCGAACTTGTGTGAGGCGACCCGGTGGACGCCTTCAAGTCAACGTGGGGTTGAGGAGGAGACAGGCAATGAAATCCAGTTTGCTATCACGCTTCACAGGGACAGTGACCATTGTGGCACTGGCGGCCGCAGCATGTGCGGACGTCATCCCGGCAACAGTCGTCCTCAAGGTCGGCGATGCGGTCGGCCCATCGACCGTGTCAACGCTCAGCACGCCCTTCACCGACGGCAACGGGCGCGTCGGCTTTGCCGGTTCGCTGGCCGACAGCCAGCGCTTCATCTGGTGGGACACCGGCCCGGTCTTCTTCTCCGATGACGCCCTGCCCGATGTCCTGACCGGCCACGAGAGCAGCATGGGCGTGAGCAACACCGGCGGCTTCGTCTACAGCCCGTCCGTGAACGGCAACGACGCCGTCTACACTCACTTCGGAGTCCTCCTGCAGAAGGGCGATCCCATCCCGCCCTTGCCGGGTCTGTACAGCACATTCAACAGCCGCCCGGCCATGCTCCCGGACGGAACGGCCTACTGGATCGGCGGATCCACGCCGACCCAGGGCAGTTCCAGCTCCACTAACCGCCACCTGTTCAAGGCTACCGATCCCTCGGATCCGGGATCGATCACCCGCGTCCTGGGTGGCGGCGATGTGATTGCCGGCAAGACCATCAAGACTTCCGCCAGCAACTTCGACTTCTGGATCTCCGACAACGGCCTGCACCATATCCACGTGCTTGATATGGACGTGACCGCCAATGAGCACGTGTACCTGGACGGGGTCTTCGTCGCTCAGGAGGGTGAACCCACCGGCCAGGGCGACAACTGGTCCTCGTTCGATATCGTTGGCGTCAACAACGCCGGCAACTACATCTTCACCGGCGACACCGACGGCGCCACCACCACCGACGAGTTCGTCGCGTACAACGGCGCGATCGTGGTTCGCGAGGGCGATATGCTCGACGGCTACACTCTCTTGAGCGGCTACGCCCTGCGCGCCGCCAGCATCAACAACCTCGACCTCGTCGCCCACATGTGGGGCAGCAGCACTGATGAGCACCTGTTTCTGGGCTACGGCCCCGAACTGGCGGACTCCGTCCATCTCATCAAGACCGGCGACGAGATCGACGTGGACGGCGACGGCCTCGGCGACTTCCAACTCACCGACTTCCAGGCCAGCACCGCCATCGGGCCCGGCCTCTCACTGGCCGAGGACGGCTGGGTCTACATCGAGACCAAGATGATCCCGGTCGGCGGCGGCACGGAGGTCGAGGCGATCGTCGGCCTGTACATCCCTGGGCTGGCCCCGCTGGGTGATTTGAACTGCGACGGACTCGTCAACGCCTTCGACATCGACCCGTTCGTCCTGGCCCTGACCAATCCACCGGCATACGCTGCGGCTTACCCCGCGTGCGACTACATGCTCGCCGACATCAACGGCGACGGCCTGGTCAACGCCTTTGACATCGACCCGTTCGTCGTTCTTCTGACCAGCGGCCGGTAGTCTCTGGTCGCTGCGCGGCCAATGAACGGGCATGCTGAGGAAGCCACTGGTGCCGCGTGCATCAGTGGCCTCCGATCAATGTTCGCAGCGCCGGACCAACCGGCAAACGATCGCCGAGCGGCCCGTTCGCCGTGGTACAATGGGGCGCTGTGGATATCAGTCTGAATCAACTGCCGATTCCCGATTGGGGCCTGCTCTGTCCAACCTGTCGCTACCCGCTGGTCGGCCTCCCCACGCACCGCTGTCCCGAGTGCGGCACGGACATCGACATCGGTGCGCTCGTGCGCCCCTGGACGCGCCTGCGCCCGCCGCGCTTCACCGGCGCCGAGCGTCCCCTGCCTGATTTCGGCCTGTCCTGCGCGGAATGTGGGGCCGCGCTGGCCGGCGCCGCGGGCGACAGTTGCCCGGACTGTGGCACGCCCTTCGATCTGGAACGGCTGCGCCCCGCCCGCGATTGGTTCATCGTAGACACATCGCTGGTGGGCCGGCTCTCGATGCCCGGCGTGCAGAGCATGCTGGCGGCCGAGAAGGTCCCATATGTACCCGTCAACGAGAAGAGCATCGGGGAGATCTACGCCGGTCACGGCGTGCTGTACGACCGGCTGCGCGCGCCGACGGAGTTCTACTTCGAGATCCTCTGGCTGTTGCGGCAAGCGCGCGAAGACCTCGAAGCGGTGCGCACCGCCGCCGGCCCGCCCTGGTGCTGCGCGCGCTGCGGCGAGGAGAATCCCGGGCACTTCGACATCTGCTGGAACTGCGAGGCGGCCCGCGCCTGACGGGTTGACCGGATGCGGGCGGCGGCCGGGCTTGGCCGGCTACTCGCCCACAATCTGGACAATGACCTCGCGCCGGCGGCTGCGCGTGTCAAAGTCGATCAGGATAATCTGCTGCCACGTGCCCAGCGGCAGGCGTCCGTCCACAATCGGCACGGCCAGCGAGGGCCCCAGGGCCGAAGCCCGCACGTGGGCGTGGCCGTTGTCGTCGTGCCAGGTCTCTTCGTGCCGGTAGTACTCCCTTTCCGGCGCCACGCGCTCCCAGAACGCCTTCAGATCGTGCGTGAGCAGGCCGGGCTCGGCTTCGGTCGTGGTGATGGCGGCGGTCGATCCGACCACGAACACCACCAGCATCCCCTGGCGAACGCCGGAATCCGCCACGATGCGGCCAACCTGTTCGGTGATGTCGAGCACATGCGTACGGCCCTGCGTGGTTACCTGAAAACGGCCTGTGTGGGTCATGGCCTCTCCTTGATGGTCGCTACGAGCCCGGATCGCGGAACGCCGTCCGCCGGGCGCCACGACAAGATGGCCGGGAGCGTTTACAATGATACCAATCTGGCAAGGCACGGCATCTGCCGCCACCGGCTGTCTGTTGTCGTGTCGCACCGGCCCGGTTGAGAATCTAACTCCAGTATTCGCGGCGCTGCTGCTGCCGCGGTGCCGAAGCGTGAACAGGTGGCCACTACCGACCACACACTCTGGACCGGCATGAAAACCATATGAACACCGTTATCTCCGATGATCATCGTGTGCTGATCGAGGGCGTCCGTGAGTACGCCCGGGGCGAGTTGCTGGCGCGTGACCGGCAATGGGATCGGACCGAGACGAGTTGCTGCGAGATTCTGTCTGAGTTGGCGGAAATGGGGCTTCTCGGGCTGCGCGTTCCGGAGCAGTACGGCGGGCTGGAATGCCCGATGCTGCCCTACGCCCACATTGTCCGCGAGCTGTCGTACGCCTCCCCGGCGGTGGCCGTCACGATCAGCGTGCACTCGATGGTCTGCGAAGCGATTCGCATGTACGCGCGCGAAGATGTGCGCGGCGAGATGCTGACGCACCTGGGAGCGCCGGGCAACCTGTCGGCCTTCGCCATCAGCGAGCCGGAAGCCGGTTCGGATCCGTCCATGGTGCGTACACGGGCCGAACCGGTCGAAGGGGGCTGGCGCCTGACCGGGCCGAAAATGTGGGTGACCAACGGCATCACGGGCCGCTGGTTCGTGGTGCTGGCCCGCACGGGCCAGAGCGGTTCGCACAAAGACCTGTCCATGTTCCTTATGGATGCCGAGCAGCCCGGCGTGGAGCGCACCCAGATTCACGGCAAGATGGGCATTCGCGGATCGGAAACGGCCGAGATGGGTCTTGAGAACGTCTTCGTGCCGACCGAGAACCTGCTGGGCCAGCTCGGCGAGGGGTTGAAGGTGGCCTTGTCGGCGTTGGACGGCGGGCGCATCAGCATTGCCTCGCAGGCCATCGGGATCGGGCAGGCGTGCCTGGAGGAGATGGTCAGGTACGCCAAGGAACGCCGGCAGTTCGACCGCCCGATCGCCAGGTTCCAGGCCGTGCAGTGGATGATCGCGGACAGCGCCACGGAGCTGGCCGCCGCCAAGCTCCTGGCGGACCAGGCCGCCGCGCTCAAGGAGGCCGGCCAGCCCTTCACCCACGCCGCCAGCATGGCCAAGCTCTACGCCTCGGAGGCCGCCAACCGCATCGCCTACCGGGCCGTGCAGATCCACGGCGGCTCGGGCTTCTGCAACGATTTCCGCGTCGAGCAGCTCTACCGCGACGCGCGCATCACCACGATTTACGAGGGTACGAGCGAGATCCAGCGGCACGTCATCGCCCGGGCGGTGCTCCGGGACGACGCCGCTTTGTAGGGGCCTACCGGCCCGAGTAGGGCCACGCGCGTCCGGCACGCTCACAGAATCCGATAATGCGGCGCGGTAGCTCGCTGGGGTGGTGCTCCAGGATGTCCAGGTGGTCGGCGCGGGGGGCTCGCCAGAACTCCTTGGGCTGTGCCGCGGCCTCATACAGCTCGCGCCCGAGTTCCGGGAAGCAGGTCCGGTCGTTCTCGGCCACGATGACCAGCAGCGGGCGCGGCGCCAGGCGCGCCACCACGTCAATCGGATCATGGCCGCGTGAGATCGTCAGCGCTGCCAATGCATCCGCCAGGACCGGCACGAAGACCAGCCCGCGCGCGTGACGCGCCGCGATGCCCCGGTAGCTGCCAAAAGTCGACTCAGCGATTACCGCCGTCACTTCCGGGCGCTCGACGGCAACTGTCACGGCCACCGCGCCGCCCAACGAATGTCCGTAGACGAACACCGGACCGCCGCGCACTTCCGGACGGCTCAGGGCGTAGTCGAGCGCGGCGTGCCCGTCGCTGATCGTGCCGGCGCGCGTCACGCGCCCCTGCGATTGCCCGTACCCCCGATAGTCGAACATCAGCAGGTTGAAGCCCTCGTATGGCAACCATGACACGAGCGGCAGGTGGTTCGTGATGTTGGCGGCATTCCCGTGAAAGTGCACGATCGTGCCGCGCAGTGGTTCGGCGGCCGCCGGGAAGTACCAGCCGGCCAGCGTCAGCCCGTCGCCGGTCTGGAAGCGCACGTCTTCGTACGGGAGCCGCAGTTCCTCGGCCCGCAGGTAGATTCGGTTGTCGGGGTAGTAGAAGCAGCCGTCAAGTCCCACGAGCGTCAAGTACCCCAAGATGAGCAGCACCACGCCCGCGCGCACCGCCCATTTGAAGATACGCCAGCCGCGGCGTCCCCTTGGCGGGTGCGGCGGCGGTTGCTCAGAGCCGGCGTCGCGTTTGGCCACTGATGATCAATTTCCCGTCAACACCTGTACAAAGGGATCGATATCGAAGCTCGTGATCGCGCCGTCGCCGTCCAGATCGCCTGCCAGCAGCGGATCGACACCCGGGTACTGGGCGGCATACGCCGCCGGATCGACCAGCGCCAGGACGAACGGGTCGATATCGAACACATTCACGGCCCCGTCGCCATTCATATCACCCGGCAGCGCCACGGGCAGCGACCAGATGCCACGCCCCTGTGTTGCCGCCACGAGCCGGGCGCGGGGGAAGTCGAGGACCAGGTCGATGACGGCCGTGTTGGGCATGCCCTGACCCAGACGATGCCAGGCAGTGCCCTCATTAACAGTCCGATAAACCCCGTTTTCCGCGCCGGCGTAGATGATCGGCCGGGCACCACGCACGTCCACCGCGACTACGTTGACCGGGATGTCCGGGAAGGGACCATCCAGTATTTCCCACGTTTGGCCGCGGTCCTTCGTTCGGCGAATCTTGGGCTCGCCGTAATGGGCCACCGCCACGTAGAGGATATTCGCATCGCTTGGATCGACGAACAGCTCGCGCGTAATGCGCGGCCAGCCGGGCACGTTGGCGAGGATGATGCTCCAGTTCTCCCCGCCGTCACTGGAAACGAGTATGCGGCCATCGTTGGTGGCGGCATAAATCGTGAGCGAATCAGTGGGGGCGATGGCCAGGGCCTGTATGGCCGCACTGCCCCCACCGGTCAGGTCGCCGCTCAGAACGCTCCACGACTCGCCGTGGTTCGTGCTCAGGTACATGCGGTGGGTGCCGTAGATCATGCGGGCCGAGTCGTTCGGGTCAATCAGGTACGGCGGCAGGAAACAGTTGCGGTCAGCAGGGTTGATACCGGTGCTGGAAAGCACCATGCCGCTGCCCAGCGAGCTGGACTTGTAGAGGTTCCCGGTGCCCTGGAGTTCCGCGAACACGAAGCGCGGCCGTTCCTGGTCAACCTGCGTCCAACCGCCGTCACCACCGAGCCAGTGCCGCCAGAGCGTCGGGGTTTGTCCGACGGTGCCGTTGTCCTGCAAGCCCGAGTAGATGTAGCCCTGAGTGGGGTTGATCGATATGCCGGCGTAGCACTGGGCGGTCCCCAGGCCCTCGTTGCACGATTCCCAATCGTCACCAAAGCTGTTGGTGCGGTGTACGCCGCCATCGTTGCCGACGATCATCCGGCCCGCGGCGTCCCAGTCAATGCCATGCATATCCACGTGCGGAGGTGTGACGGCGTTCCAGTTGTCGCCGCCGTTATCCGATCGGTACAGGTAAACGCCGCCCATGAAGACGCGCTGCGGATCCTGCGGGTCGATACTGATGACCGAGAGAAACCAGCCGTAGGTCGCCTGGATGTTGACTAGCGCGGTGCGGGTCCAGGTGACGCCGCCGTCATCCGAACGATAGGCGCCCTCCATCTCCGCCCCGCCGCCCGCTTCGTCGGCCGCGCGCGTGATCATGGCGTATAGCCGCGTGGCGAGGCTGGGCGCCACGGCCACGCTGATGCGGCCGATGTTCTCGTCCGGGAGCCCGCCGGCCAGCTTGCTCCAGCTCTCACCGCCGTCCGTGCTTTTGTAGATGCCGTTGGCCGGGTCGCCGAAGATCCGGCCGATGCCGGCGTAAAGGACGTTGGGGTTGGTCGGATCCATGGTCAGGTCGGTAGCACAAAGTGCTGCCGGCAGGCCATTCGTCAGATGAGTCCACGTCACGCCCCCGTCGGCGGAGCGAAACACCCCAATGGGCCCGGTGGCATCGGGATAGCCCTTGGCGGCCGCGAGCTCGGGGAAGCCGCCGGCCCGTGTGATTGCCGCGAACAGCCGCTGCGGATCCGTGGGGTCAACCAGGATTCGTGAGAAACAACGCCCGCGGAACACTTCCGCCGCCAGCACTTCCCACGTATCGCCGCCGTCAGTGGACTTGTACAGCCCCATCCCCGGCCGACTGTGGTTGGCGTAATTCGCCTCGCCCGAGCCGGCGTAGACTATCGATTCGTCGGTCGGATCCAGCGCCAACGCACCCATGGCCGTGGTAGGCAGGTGGTCGGTGAGCGCCGTCCAGGAAGCCCCGCCGTCCGTGGTTCTCCAAACCCCGCCGTCAGCGCCGGCGGCGTAATAGAGCTCGGAGTCCGTCGGGCTGCACACAACCGCCGACACCCGCCCGGCGTACCAGGCCGAACCCCACAGCGGGGCCGGCCCCAATTCGGTCCACTCCGGGACTGCCGCCAACGCGCCGGCGCCGACCAGCATCGCCACTAACGCGCCGCAGTAACGCGCCGACCCGCCCATGCCGTTCCGGCTTCCACGCTTCATTTCACCGCTCCTCCTTCCGCCGGCACCTCGAACGTAACCGTCGCACTGCGGACCTCCCAGTCCGCGTCGGACCCCGCCGCGCATGGCTGGGCGTGGTGAAACTCGATTAGCCATTGTCCGGGATGGGTAATGCGGAGATTCGCCATCGCACCCCGGCTGCTCACAATGCTGAGCGTCTCGCCGGTGGCCAGACAGGTGGCCTGGACCTTGACGCCACTTATCGAGCCCCCGTCCACGTAAGTCTTGACCGGCAGGTCCGTCCCAACCGGCATGACGGTGGGATCGACATACAGCCGAATCTCCGTCCGCTGGCCGGTCTTGCTCATGGCTACCAGCGACGGCCCGCGCTGCCCGCCCGGCTCCGGTGCCCGGATGAGCGTCATGCCCGATTCCAGGCGCCGCACACGCACCCTCTGCTGGTCCGCCAGCCGCTGCACGGCCGGGTCCCGATCCGCCGTTGCCACGTTGCGCTCGAGAAACGCCCGCAAATCGGCCCCGGTGGTCTCAACGACGCGCGTCCGGCTGTCGTAGCCGACGACCGTAACGCCGCCATGCTCGACCTGGATGGCCGCCGCCCGCGGGTCGGCACTGCTGGCGGGGACGTTGTGCCGGTTGCGTTGGGTGCCGGCGGCGCGCTGGAACAGCCAGGCCAGGTCATTGGCCGGCCAGGGGGCGGGGTCCGCCCGCTTCGCCTCCCCCTGTTTGACGCGCAACAGCACCGCATCGCCGACGTTGGCGTTGAACTGGTCGGGCGTCAGGTAGCTGACCGGCAGTTCACCCGCCGCCGCCAGACTTACGCCGAGCATCGCCAGCCCGAGCCAGCCGATCATCCTGCCGTAAGCGTTCACGGTCCACCTCCTGCAAATCCGTTGATGGAATACTGATGCTATCGGATCCCCCCGCCGACCTCAATTCGAAAACCGCCTGCAACCGTCAGCAACGCGGTGCAGCACGCCCCAGGACCCGCAGTGCCGCCCGGATGTGAAGCACGCGACCGCACCGGTTCGGGGCACCCGTGCGCGGGCTCGCTTCCTCAGCCTAGCGCCGGCGGCGGCGTTTCTTTTTGCGGTCGTCGCGGCGGGGGTTGTACTTCGTTGAGCCCTTCTTGGCCCGCGGCAGGTTGCCCTCCAGCATGCCCGTCTGACCCATCTGCTGGGCAAACCGCATGCGGTCGCGCGTGCCCATGCCGGCCATCTGCCGCATCATGCCGCGCATCTGCAGGAATTGCTTGACCAGGCCGCTGACGTCCTGGGCCTCGACGCCGGCCCCGCGGGCGATCCGCCGGCGGCGGGAAGCCTCCAGGATCTCGGGGTGTTGGCGCTCCTTGGGCGTCATGGAGTGGATGATGCCACGGAAGCGGTTGAGATCCTCTTCCGGCATGTCGATGTCGCCCATCGCCGAACCCATGCCGGGCAGCAGCTTCATGATCTGCTTCATCGGGCCCATCTTGCGGAGCTTCTCGAGCTGGCCGAGGAAGTCCTCGAGCGTCAGCGTGCCCTTGGCCATCTTCTCCTGCTGCGCCAGGGCCTCCTTCTCGTCGAACTGGGCCTGGGCCTTCTCGACCAGGCTTACGACGTCGCCCATGCCCAGGATGCGGCCGGCGATGCGCTCGGGATGAAACTCCTCGATGGCGTCGAGCTTCTCGCCCACGCCGATGAACTTGATGGGCTTGCCGGTGACCTGCTTGACGGACAGCGCCGCGCCGCCGCGCGTGTCCGAGTCGAACTTGGTCAGGATGCAGCCGTCCAGCTCGAGCCGCTCGTCAAAGGCCTTGGCGGTGTTGACGGCGTCCTGGCCGGTCATGGCGTCCAGGACCAGGTAGATCTGGTGCGGCTGGGCGGTCTCCGCGATGCGGGCCACTTCGCCCATCATCTCTTCATCAATCGCGAGCCGGCCGGCCGTGTCCAGAATCACCACGTCGCGGTCGAGCTTGCGCGCGGAGAGGACCGCGTTGCGGCACACCTTGACGGCGTTCTGGTGGTCGCGCTCGGTGTGCACGGGCACGCTTAGCTGCGTTCCCAGAACCTCGAGCTGGTCGATAGCTGCCGGGCGTTTGAGATCTGCGGCGACCAGCAGCGGCTTTTTGCCGCGCTGCATGCAGTAGCGGGCCAGCTTGGCGCAGGTGGTGGTCTTGCCGGAGCCCTGCAGGCCGGCCATCAGGATGACGGTGGGCGGCTGCGAAACGAAGGGGATGCGCGTCTCGATCGGCCCCATCAGGTTGACCAGCTCGTCGTGGACAACCTTGACCATGACCTGCTCGGGCCGCAGGGTGTTCAGCACCTCCATTCCGAGGGCCTTTTCCTGGCAGCGCCGGCAGAAATCGCGGGCGACCTCGACGTGGACGTCCGCCTCCAGCAGGGCCGTGCGCACCTGGCGCATGGCCTCGCGGACGTTGTCCTCCGTAACGCGGCCGCGCCCCCGGATGCTGCGGAACACGCCACCAAGCTTCTCGCTGAGCTGATCGAACATTCCGCTACTCTATCGCATCCGGCCCGCGATTTCATCCGGCCGCGCCGCCGGCGCCCGGCCCCGGCGCTTTGCCACGGCACCCGCGCGGGCGGGGCACGCCCCAGCGGTCGGCGCGGGCGTCAGAGTCGGCAGACCAGCTCGATCTCATCCCGGATCGGGATCCCATAGCTGCCCAGCGCGGGAATGCTCGGCTTGAGCTGCCGGCCCGCTTCCAGGGCGTTCAGCCGCACGGCCGTGATTACGAAGCCGCGGCGCTGGTAGAACCGCAGCGCGTCCAGGTTGTCGTTGGTGGTCGCCAGCCGCAGCAGCGGCGTGCGGCGTGCCCGGGCCAGGTCGGCCGCGGCCGCGAGCAGGGCCGTGCCGACACCGTGGAACTGCTCGAGCGCGTCGAGGCTGACGATTTCGACCGCGTCGGGCTGGTACTGGAACGTCGCCAGGCCGCAACGTCGCCCGCCGTTCTCGGCGATGAGCGCCGGCAGGCCGGCGGCATCGATCAGCTCGCCACGCAGGACGATTCCAGTGGCACCCCAGCGGCCTCGCAGCAGGTCGGCGATCCAGGGTTCGTCCGCCGCGGTTGCCTGCCGAACGTTCATCGCACCGGCCTCCCTTCTTCGAAACCGGGCCGCGCGCGGCGTGGCCCCGGGCGGCACGGCCTGAGTATCGCGCCGGTTGCCCGGCCGGGCAACCGGCACGCCGCCGCCGCCACGGCGCAGAACGCCGCATCGATTCCGGCTAGACTATGCAGCGGCGGGCGTCGGCCGGCCGCACGCGGCCGCGCTCCGGTGCGTTGGCAGCCCGGCGGGCGCGCTGTTCCTGTAAACATGGGAAGTTGAGCAGTCATGACGGCCCCACGAGAAGACAAGACGCGTATCACCAAGCGCCCCATCAGCAACCAAGCGGTTCTGAATGAGGCGTACGACTACCCCAAGAAGGTCTCGTTCAGCCGGGGCATGCGCGTCGAGCTCGACGACTGCGTCATGCTGTTCATCTCGGGTACGGCCAGCGTCAACGAGGCCGGCGCCTCCGTGCATCCGGGCGACGTCGCCGCCCAGACGCGCCGCACTCTGACCAACATCGCGGCGTTGCTGGCGAGCGAAGGGGCCGATTGGCACGACGTGGTCCGAACGACGTGCTACCTGGCGGATTTTCGGACGTACGACGAGTTCAACGACGTTCGCAACGCCTTCTACGCGGAGCACGGGCTGAATCCACTGCCGGCCAGCACGTGCATCGAAGCGCGCATCTGCCGGCCGGAACTGCTGGTCGAGATCGAGGCCATCGCAATCATCCGCCGCGAGCGGGCGTGCTGAGAGGCCTCAGCGATCTGCCGGCCGAGTGCGCCAACCGCGTCACAGGCCTTCGACGGCCGGTCGTGCGGGCCGGTCGTCCGCCTCGTCGGACTGGCTGACGCCGATCCCGAGCCGTTGCGCCAGGCGCGTCAGGCTGACGTACAGCGTGGGCAGCACCACCAGCGTCAGCAGCGTGGCAAACGTCAGGCCGAAGATTACGGCAATCGCCATGCTCGACCACCACTGGCTGGATTCGCTGCGCGTCACCCAGGCCATGTCGCGGAAATCGTAGCTCACCCCGATTGCCATCGGGATCAGCCCCAGAATCGTGGTCGTGGCCGTGAGCAGCACCGGTCGCAGGCGCGTGACGCCGGCCTGCACCGCGGCGGGGATGAGGTCCAGGCCCCGGCGTTGCAGCAGCCGGGTGTAATCCAGCAGGACGATCGCGTTGTTGACGACGACGCCGGCCAGGCTGATCACGCCCACGCCCGTCATGATGATCCCGAAAGGCATGTTGCAGATCAGCAGGCCGGCCAGCACGCCGATCAGTGACAGGATTACGGTTGTCATAATGATGAACGGCACGATCAACGTGTTGAACTGGGCGACCATGATCAGCACGATCAGGAACAGCGCGATGATGAAGGCTTCCCCCAGGAAGGCCTGGGCCTTGTCCTGCTCCTCCTTCTCGCCGGCGTAGCGGATCTCGTAGCCGAAGGGCAGCTCGAGCTGGCTGAGCCGGGCCATGACGTCGGCCAGCACGGCGGTGGACAAGCGGCCCTCGGCGTCGGCGGTCAGCGTGATGACGCGCTTCTGATTGATGCGCCGAATCGTGCCGTAGCCGCCGGTGTAGTGGAAGTCGCCCAGCGAGCTGAGCGGCACGGCGGCGCCGTCCGCGTTGGGCACGTGTAGCCGGAAGAGGTCCTCGATGTTGCGGCGCTGTGCCAGCGGCAGACGCACCGTGATGTCGTACTCGTCGTTGAACTGGCGATACTTGCCGACCTCGCGGCCGAAGACCGCCGTCTTCAAGAAGTTGCCGACGACGGCGGTATTCACGCCCAGGCGCATGGCCCGCTGGCGATCCACCTGGAAGGACAGCTCCGGCCGGGCGGCCTCGAAATCGCTGCGCAGGTTGACCAGTCCCGGAACATCGGCAATCAGTTGCTTGGCCTGCTCGCTGAGCCGCTCGATTTGGCCGAAATCCTGGCCCATGATCCGCACCGTCACGGGGGCTCCCGTCGGCGGACCTTCTTCCTCCTTCTCAACCTTCAGCTCGGCTCCGGGCAGGTCGGACAGGGCGGCACGGATCTCCGCGATAGCTTTGGCCGACGGCCGTTGGCGCACCTCGTAGTCGTGGAACGTGAGCGTGATGTTGCCCAGGTGTTCGCCGCCGCCGCCGCCACTGAGCGGGTCGCCGCCGCCGCCGGAGCCGACATTGGTGATGATGTGCTCCAGATCGTCGGCGAACGGAACCAGGCGCTGCTCGATGACACGGGCCAGGCGGTCGGTCTCGTGGATGCTGGTGCCCTGTGGGTAGCGAATGTCAACGACGGCCCGGCGCGGGTCGAACTCCGGGAACAGCTCGACGCCATGCCCCTGCTTGCTGTACAGCAGCCCGACGCCGACCAGCACTAGCACGGCCAGCGCCAGCGTCGTGAAGCGGTAGTGCAGGGCGGTTTCGAGCAGCCGGCGATAGGCATTCACGAACCGGGACGTCCGCCGCCCATCGTGTCGGGGCGCGGCGACCAGGACGGAACTGAGCGTCGGGTTGATCACCAGGGCCACGAACAGCGAACTGACCAGCGTGATGATCAGCGTGATGGGCAGCCACTTCATGAAACCGCCCATGATGCCCGGCCAGAATATCAGCGGGAAGAAGGCCGCCACCGTGGTGGCAGTCGAGGTAATCACCGGCCAGGCGACCTCGCTGGTGCCCGCCATGGCCGCCTTCACCCGGCGGCCGGTGAGCTGGTAGTGCCGGTAGATGTTCTCCACGATGACAATCGCGTTGTCGACCAGCATCCCCAGTGCCATGATCAGGCCGAACAGCACCACCATGTTCAGCGTGTAGCCCAGGAGGCGGATGATGATGAAGCTCAGCAACATGCTGAACGGGATTGCCAGCCCGACGATCACACTGCTGCGCCAGCCCATGAACAGCAGCAGCACCGCCACGACCAGGATCATGCCCGAGAGCAGGTTGTTCTCCAGGTCGCTGACCATCATCCGAATATCCTCGGATTGGTCCAGCGTGATCTCGAAGCGCACCCCCAGCGGCACGCGGCGCTGGGCCTCGGCCAGGACCGCCTTGACCCGCTCGGCAATATGAATGATGTTCTCGCCGGTGCGCTTCTGCACCGTCAGCGTAATGCTCGCTTCGCCGTTCAGGCGCGAGAAGCTCGTGCGGTCCTTGAAGGTGTCGCGCACCTGGGCCACGTCGGTCAGATAGATCGGGCGCCCGTTGCGCACCGCGATGACCAGCTCGTCAACTTCTTCCGGTTCGACAAACTCGGCCGGCACCCGCACATTGAACTTGGTGCCCGCCGTCTCCAGGCCGCCGGCCGAAATGTTCACGTTCTCGGCCGGAATCAACCCGACTATCTCCGGGATGGTCAGGCCGTAGGCGACTACCTGGTCCTGGTCGATCTCCAGGCGAATCTCGCGCTCCAGCGCGCCCAGCACGTCGCAATTGAGCACGCCCGGCAGACTCTCGATGGCTTCCTCGAGCTCGTCCGCGATCACCTTGAGCCGTACCGGCGAGATGTCGCCGGAAATGTTCACGATCAGAATCGGGAAATCGGCGAAGCTGATTTCCTTGAGGATCGGCTCCTCGACCTCGGTCGGTAACTCGGCCTTGGCCAGGTCGATCTTGTCGCGTACGTACTGCATGGCGTCGTCGACCAGCACGTCCGGCAGGAACTCGATCGTAATCAGCGAAAGACCCTCGGCGCTGGCCGAGGTGATTTCCTTCACGCCCTTGAGCCCGGCCAACTCCTTCTCGATCTTCATCGTGACCGACGACTCGATGTCGGCCGGCGCGACACCCTCATACACCGTCGTCACGATGATGAACGGGATTGGAACGTCCGGGGTGCTCTCGCGCGGCAGCAGCACGTAGCTCCACGCGCCCAGGACCATGATGATGGCAATAAGTACGCCGACGGTGGTGCGATTGCGTACGGCCGCGTCAGTCAGTATCACGGTTGGTCCTGCAACTCTGCTGTGATTCGCACGGCCTGCCCCGGCCCAGCGTAGCGGTGACCCGCGACAATCAGTTGCTCGCCAACCGCCAGCCCGCTGAGCACCTGCACGTCACGACCCCTGATGAAGCCCAGTTCAACCGCGCGCCGCTCGGCCTGGCCCTCATGCGCCAGGTAAACCACGCGCCCCTCCTCCAGCGGAATCACCGCCGCCAGCGGAATCATGATGACATCGTGCAGCACGCGTCGCGTCAGCCGCACCCGGACAATCTGGCCGCTGCGTAGCGCGTGATCGCGATTGTCCACGGTGATCTCCACGCGCGTCGTGCGCGTGCCCTCGTCCGCCAGCGCGCTGATGTACGTGATCCGGCCGGTCAGCGCACGCTCCGTCGCGTTGCGCACGATGATCTCCACCGGATCGCCAACGCTCAGATGGTGCACGTCTCGCTCCGGCACCGCCGCCACCACCTTCACGCGGTCAATCGCGACAATCTCCGCCACCGCGGAGCCCGGCGTGGCGTATTCGCCAATCTCCATCGGCAGCCGGTTCAGGATGCCGCTTGCCGGCGCGACGATCGTCGTCCGCTCAAGCTGCCGGGCCGCCTCCTCCAAGGCCGCCCGGCTGATGGCGCGGTTTGTGCCGGCATCGTCCAGTTCGGTCTTCGATGTCGCCCCCCGCTCGTACAGATCGGAAACGCGCTGATACTCGCGCTCATCGTACTCGAATTGGGCCAGAGCCCGGTCGTACTGCGCCTGCGCCAACTCCTGATTCAAACACACCAGCGGCTCGCCGCGCTCGATCGGTTCACCTTCGGCAATCGTGCTGCCCCGCGCCAGACGCCGACCACGAAAATCCATATCGTGCAGCCGCTGGCCGTAGCACTCAATCCGGCCCGCCACCTCGGCCGCGACCGTCACCACCCGCTCCGGCTCAATCACCGCCGTCAGCGTCAGCGCGTCCGCCATCGTCGGCTGGGCCACCACGCGCCAGACTTCCACGTTCACCGGCGGCGTCTTAATCACAGGGGGCTGTTCCACTTCCGCGGGCATCAGCGCTATCAACACCACGGCGCCCAACGCCACCACGATCAACCCCAGCGCAATCGGCCGACCGCGCCGCCGGCCGGCCCGCCGCCGACCCGCCGTACCCACAGCCGCGGCTTGGGCGGCAACCGGCGCAGGTTCACTCTTCACAGCGCAATCCCCAGGCGACGCGCGGAACGGCGCGGCACTCATTCGACTACTCCAAACACCGGACCCGGCTGCCGCGCTTCTGCCAGGAGTTCCCCAAGCAGCCCGCGCAACGCCGCCTCCAGTTCACGCCCAAAATCAACACGCATGTACGAAAACTCAGGCCGTGCAAGCGCCTGCCTGACTATCTCGCACGGATTCGCCATCGGCCACAAACCAACCACAACAGCGTGCATGCGAATTATGAATCGTATCATGGACTCATCTGTCACGCCCGGCAGGGCCGCCCGCAGCGCCATCACCAACCGGTGTGCAAACGAGTTGACTACCGTCTTGAACTCGATCACCGTCTCCAACGACAGGTTGCGCTCCAGCACCCCCGACAACAGCGCCAGCAAAGACAACATCCGCGGACGCGCCACCAACGCCCCGGTCAATTCGCGAGCTACACGGTCCGGATCATTGCACCCCGCCAGCGGCTCCAGCACCCGCTCCGCCAACTCAACCCACTCCCCAACATCTTCCAGATATATCTGTATGAATATCTGCTCCTTGGTCTCGAAGTATCGATACAGGTTAGACTTAGCTAAGCCAACCTGCCGCGCGATTGCATTCAGGCTGACCGCCTCATACTCGCGACCACAGAACAGGGCCGCGGCAGCGTCAAGAATCGCCCGCCGGCGCTCACCCTTCTGCTCCGGACTTCTCGCTCGTTGCCAGGACATCACCTCTCCTGTCTATCCATACTAAAAGACCATCGGTCTATTAATAGCAGGCCAGTGGTCACTTGTCAAGCTGCTGAAGCGCAACTGGAAATTCAAGGTTGTATCGCTCTATAGCACGCCCCCCGCTCCGCCCAACCGCTACAGCCGCCGGATCTCCTCCATCACAGCATCTATAAGCGGCCGCAAGGTATCTTCCGAAAAGTCAAACTTGCACCCCGCCGCCTCGAAAAGCTCCGGCAACGGCCGCGACCCACCTAACGCCAGCCCATTCCGATACAACGCCACCGCCTGCTCATAATTCCGCCGCGAGTTCAGCCAGACCTGCAACGCCCCAAGCTGCGCAATCCCGTACTCCACGTAATAAAACGGCACCTCGTACAAGTGCAGCTTCCTTTGCCACGAATGCCGCTCATGCGCCTCCAGACCCGACCAGGTTACCTCCGGCGAAAATCGCCGCGTCAGCATCTGCCAGTAGTCCTTCCACCCTTCCAGCCCCGCGTCCACGTGCGTGTACACGTAGTGCTGGAACGCGTCAATCTGTGCCATGAACGGCAGAAACCGCACTATCCGCTCGAAAAACCGCTTCGTCGCCCGATTCTTCTCGTCGCTGAAGAAAACCTCCGTGTGCGGCAACGCCAGGCACTCCATCGCCATCGACGCCACCTCGGCGAATTCAATCACCGAATCGCAGCTCCGGTACGCCAGCAGCGGCTCATGCCGGCACGCCCACGTGTGAAACGCATGCCCACCCTCGTGCAGCAGCGTGCGCACATCGTAGTCCGTCCCCACAGCGTTCATGAAAATAAACGGCACCCGCCGCTCCGCGAACATCTCCTGGTAACCCCCCGGCGCCTTGCCCTTGCGGCTATCCAGGTCCAACAGGTCCTGCCGCCGCAGCTTGTCGAAGATCCGCCCCAACTCCGGGTTCACCCGATGAAACACCCGGCTGCACCCGCTCACCAGTTGCTCAACCGTCTCGAACGGCCTTAACGGCGACAGCCCGTCCGGATCCACCGCGAAATCCCACGGCCGCAGCGTATCCAGGTCAAGCTTCTGCCGCCGCTGCTCCGCCAACTCCTGCGCGGCCGGCACAACGATCCGCTCAATCGCGTCGTGAAACCGCAGGCAATCTTCCGGCGTATAGTCGAACCGCTCGTAATACTTGAACGCGTACGCCCGATAATCGGCACACCCTGCCTGCCGCGCGATCCGATCCCGCAACGCCACCATCTTCCCGAACAGCTCATCCAGCGGCTGCGCATCCTGTAGAAAGCGCTCGCTTGACAGCCGCCAGGTCTCCTCGCGCACCTCCCGGCTCGTCTCCTCCAGGTACCGCGCCATCTGCTGCAGCGTCTGCTCCCGGCCGGCGTACTCGCACGTCATGGCCGCCGTGATCCGCCGGTACACCGTCTTGAGCTTCTCATCCTCGGTCAGCAGCGGCACATTCTCCGCCCGGTACAGCTCGATCGCCGTCCGGGCGCTCCGTAGCAGCACCTCGTAGCGCAGCGGCGGCAGGCTGTGCCGATCGGCCAACTCGACGAAGCGGCGCATCAGCTTCTCGCGCCACGCCTGCTGCGGCCCTTCGATCTGCTCGATGAAGTCGGTGTATGCTCGCTGCCGCTCTTCGTCGTCGGTCTGACGGGTGGACTCGACGTGCCGCCGGCAACGCTCCTCGTCAATCGCCGCCTCCAGCTCGCTGGCCTGGTAGAGCCACTCTTCTAACTCCGCTCGGCTGGAGATGTTACGTTCCAGGAGTTCGCGGTAATACCGCTCGACCGTCTCCCAGATGCCGAAGTCGGCATCGACCGCCACGTATTTCCGCGGGAATTCCGGCTTCTGCACCGCGTTGTCCGCTTCCGCCATCACGCACCCTTCCGCGCCGCCCCGTCCGCTGCCGTCATCTCCGTCCCTTCCCAGCCCCGGCCATCCGCGTCCGTCGTCGCCCTTCCGCGCCCCGCCCGTCCCGGCCACGCAGCCTAACCCCCCATTATCCCGCTCCGCCGACGCGACACAAGCGCCACGCCGCGCCGAATCGGCCGACAACCCAGCCCAACGCACACCCGCCCACCCAATCCCGCCCGCAGCGCCGTTGCGCTTGGCCGTCAAACACTTGAACGGCTCGCCGTGGTTCACCGCTTCGCCTCCTTGGTGCCCGTCCTTGCGCGTCTACTGTCTGTCTTCCATGCGTACCGCACGCTCCGTCTGGCCGCCCTCCGATCCAGCGGTCAGTTTCAACTGGAAGGTCCGACAGCCGAACTGATGGCCCCAGCCTAGCATCTACCCAACGGAGGAGGGGTACGTAATACGGCGACAAAGCCATTGACAGGAGCGAGAGACGGAGGTGTACTGCGAACGGCCCTCCTGAACAGCGTTGAAACGGACCCCATTGGAGGTGCGTCATGTTACGCCTCACGGATAAGCGCCTCGCCAGCGCCACACCGATCCTCGAGAAGTATCGCGCCGAACTCTTCGCGAACAGGTCGTTCAATGCTCAGGTTTTCGAGCGCGAGCTTCGTGAGCTTTGGCAGACCGGCTGTCAAGAAATGAAGTCGGCGGCGCTACAACTGGCGAAGAGGGAGCGGTATCGCGAAGCCAGCGTTTACTACATGGAGCACAGCAATCCGGGCACAGGCGTCGCGGCGGAATTCAAGTTGCCGCTGGCTGAGGTCTACGGCCTGAAGACGTTCGACATCCCGGAGCGGGCCGAAATGCAGGAGAAGTTTTGGGCGAGCGTCTTCGAGGGCGCGGAGCATTGAGCGCCGGATTTGTGGAGTGAACCGGGATGTTCGGATTCTTCAAGAAGAAACGGCCGGCGGATCCACCGACCGACAAGCAGCTTCGCTACGCGAAGAAACTGGGAATCACGGTTACTCGATCTATGGGCAAGGACGACGTATCGGCGGCGATCAGTGCTGCGGAGCGCGCGAATCCGCGTTTGGCTGCAGACCGTGAGCGCGTGAAGACGAAGGCGCGCGAGTTCAAGTTCGGACCCGAGTTGATCGCGGAGGAAGCTCGATGGGACCACTTCGCGGATTCAACTGAGTACATGCTCGCGATCTACCGGCGTGGAAAGGAGATCGTCGTTGACGTGCTTCGAGTAAACGAAGCGTTTATCGATAACCGGGGGAAGCTGCGCCTCAGTGTTGAAGCGCCGAAGGTCGTCAAGGACCAGGATATCGGCGACTTGCTGGATTGGGACGAGCATTTCGAGCTACTACGCGAAGAGTTGTTGCACTTCGAGCCGCTTCACGCCGGATTTCACGCCGACGGCAACGACGCGTACCGGCAGACGGTGGAACGCGGTTTGAAGCTAGCACGTAAGCTGAAGGCGGTGTAGCAGCTCCCTTCATGGTTTCGTCGCTCCGTGCCTGTGTCGCTCTTCCGCGTACAACCCATCTCCGCCGGCGGGTGGCACTCCCGAACCTCTCCACGTCACCCGCGCATAGCAGTGCTCGTGTGCCGCTGCTCTTGAGCAGCGCAGACTCGGGCAGTCCTAGAAACGTCCTCGGAACTGCTGCATCGTGCCAGCACGACACCCGCTTGACATCACATCCGGCAAACCCGCCATCACAGGTCCCACCACGCTTCCCTTGACGACACCATCATACCGCGCCCTGCACCCCCAAGCCACGCTACGCAACCGCAAACCGGCCGTCCCATTCGGCGAATCCCCAGTAGGGGCGAAAGCCCGTAGCCCGGGGCGCGAGCCCCGCGGATCCGGCTGTGGCCCGGCGGCGGCGGCCCCGCGAATCCAGCCGCGCAACGCCCACCAACAAGCCCCAACGGGGCGGAAGCCCGGCGGCGCCAGCCCCGGGATCCGACCCGCACACACCCACCACCAACCAGCCCCGCAGGGGCGACACTATCTTGCGACTGCCGAAATCCACCACCCGGCAACACCCGCCGCCAGCCACAAACAACCCCACCCCAACACTTTGACCCCACCCCATTCACGCGCCATATATCAAGTGCTCACGCAGTGCCCGGAACGCCTTGGCGAACCTGTCGGCCCCAGCGCCTAACCGCGCCGGTCAAGCTGACCGTCCCGTGACACGTGTTACCGGGGCGAACGGAGGACTGCCGTCGCGCCGGTGGCCGCCGGCGGCTCGGGCTGTGGGCGTCTGGCGGGCCGCGGGCGGGGTCTGCCGGGGGTGGAGGCGCATAAGTTTTGTGCGGCGGGGCCCTTTTCTATGGCGCCCGTTGGCGTACGATTGGGCCCGCGAGTCTCAGGACCACGGGAGGCCGAGCGATTATGGAATATCCCCTGTTCGAGGTGACCGGTCTGGGCGGCGGCATGCTGATAGCCATCGTGGCGATCGTGCACGTGGTGATAGCACAGTTCGCGGTCGGCGCGGGCATCTACATGGCCATCACGCACACGGTGGCGCTGCGGCGCAATGATCAGCTCCTGCTGCGCTACCTGAAGGACCATGCCCAGTTCGTCGTGTTACTATCGTTCGTCTTGGGGGCTTTGACCGGGGTGGGCATCTGGGTGACCATCGGCCTGGTTTCGCCCGCGGCGACAAGCCGGCTGATCCACAACTTCGTCTGGGGCTGGGCCATCGAATGGTGCTTTTTCGCGATCGAAATCGCGGCGGGGTACGCGTACTACTACGGCTGGGGCCGGTTGTCGCCGCGGGCGCATGCCGCCACGGCGTGGATCTACGGCATCGCGGCGTTCATGAGCCTGGTGGTGATCAACGGCATTCTGTGCTTCATGCTGACGCCGGGGCGCTGGCTGGGGCTGACGGCGGAAACGGGGGGCGGGGCGCCGCTTAACCCGCCTCTGGGTTTCTGGCTGGGGTTCTTCAACGAGACGTACTGGCCGTCGTTGATTCTGCGCACGATCTCGTGTTTGTCGCTGGCGGCGATCTTCATCGCCGTCATCGTCAACTTGTACGGCAACTACACGCGTGAGGAGCGGCAGCGCATAATCAACCACGGGGCCTGGTTCATGGCGCCGCTGGTGCTGATGGTGCCGGTCGGATGGTGGTACTTCGCCCAGTTGCCGCCGACGTCGCTGGAGTTTCTGCGCGGCGGCGCGGTGGCGATGATGATGTTCCTGGCGTTCGGCGTGGTGGTGTCGGTGGCGATCGGGCTGTACGCGTACTTCGGTCTGCTGCGGGCGAATCGCTATGTCAACCTGGAGACGAGCCTGCTGCTGCTCGGGTGCGCCTTTGTTGCCACCGGGTCGGCGGAGTTCGTGCGTGAGGGGGTCCGCAAGCCGTACGTTATCTACGGCTACCTGTACAGCAACGGGATTCCGGCCCTGGGCGAGTGGCCGGAGCGGATCAACCGCGAGGGCATCCTGGCGCACGCGCCGTTCGTCCTGCCGCCGGGCATGACGCCTGAAGAGGCGCGCGCGCTACCCTTGCCGGAGCAGGGCCGGTTCGTGTTCCAGGCCGAGTGCCGCATGTGCCACGAGCTGCGCGGCACGAATGCGATTCGGTCGCTGATCTCGGGCAAGTCGCGCGAGCTGCTCATGATGCAGGTCAAGGAGTTGGAGCAGTGGGGCTACATGCCGCCGTTCCACGGGACGGAGGGTGAGTTGAAGGCACTGATCGAATACTTGGTAGAGCTTGACCGGGGCAGCGACTATCAGCCGCCGCCGCCGGAATACGCGCACCTGCCGGTGTCGCAGATTCTGGCGGACCGGGCCGAGGCCTTGGCCGCCGAGCTGGCCATACTGGGCCGGGAGGTGCAGCGATGAACCTGTTGCTGGCAACGCCGCCGGTGCCGCCGTTTGACCCGCTGGGGCTGCCGGCGCCGACCTGGGTGTTCGAGTTCCTGTTGGCGTTAACGATGCTGCTGCACCTGCTGTTCATGAACATGACGCTGGGCGGCGCGATCGTCGCCACGGTGCTGGACGTGCTGACGCTGGTCAGGCGCGGCAACCACAACCTGACCGTCCGCGTGATCTGGCAGATGCTGCCGGTCACGTTCAGCTTCACGATCACGACCGGCGTGGCCCCGCTGCTGTTCGTACAAGTTCTGTACGGGCAGTTCTTCTACACGGCCAACATCTTCCTGGGGTTTGTCTGGTTCGCGCTGGTGCCGCTGCTCATTGTGGCCTTCTACCTGACCTACTTCCTGGTCTACCGGCTCAGCAGCGCCCTGAGCAATCGTCTGGGGAGATGGGATCGTTCGCCGGGCAAGCGCCTGCCGTTTTCGGCGGCGTGCGCGCTGCTGTTCTTCACGGTGAGCCTGATTCTGACCAGCAACCACATGCTCTCGATTCAGCCGGACCAGTGGGCCCAGGGCGGTGAGTGGGTCCAGAACCGGCTGGCGGTGACGCCTACGACCACGCATGTGCGCCTCGGGCACAATGATCTGGGGGCGGTAGTGGTTTGCGGGTTGTGGCTGGCGGGTGTCGGTTGGTGGCGGCGGTGGCGCCAGGTGGATCCGCCGGAAGTCGCCGCGCGCATCACGACCACGGGCCTGTGGGTGGCGCTGCCGGTGATGGCGGTCACGGCCGTGTTCGGCCTTACGTTCTTCTTCATGCTGCCGGGCGAAGTCCGCGGTGGGCTGCTGCGGCCGGGAGTGTATCCGGTGCTGTGGTGGTTGGGGCTGCTGGCCTTGGTCGGGCAGATCTTCCACGCGCTCATGGCGTTGCAGCGCCCGCAGGAGTTTCGGTGGTTCGCGGGCCTGGCCGGCTGCGCGGTGGTGACGCTGGTTGGAATGGTGGCGGCGCGCGAGGCGGTGCGTCTGGGCTATTTGGCGCGCGGCGAGCTGTTTTCGCGCGAGGTCTGGCACCAGAATGTGAATACGCAGCTCTCCCCACTGATCTTGTTCGTCGCCATGCTGGTGATAACGCTGGGCACCGTCGGCTGGTTGCTGTGGGTCTCGGCCAGGGCGCGGCCGGCGGCAGGATCACGAGCTGTCTGACTTGCGGCGGGCACGCGCACTTGCCCGGAGCACGATCGTATGAGTCACTCTCCGCCACCAGTTCCGCCGGCGCATTGTGTGGATTACGTCGCCCGGCCGTCGGAGGCTCGTCGTGCTGCTCCTGGTGACCGGCGTGCTACTGAACTGGGCCTACCTGCTTGCGGCGCGCGTGTGAGCCGGCCGGCCGGGCGAATCAGAACGGCAGCCCGCATTCCGGGCAACGCCGCTCCGGTAACTGCCATAACACGTAGTCACAGCGGGCGCAGCGCGCCTCCTCGATCTCGATGCGGAACTTCAAGCCGCAGGCCTGGCAGCGCGACGCCCCGGCTGGAACTGTTTGTCGGGTTGTGCAGCGTGGGCAGACGATCTCCAACTCGGCGGCCGCGCTGGCGAGTGACTCGATGCGCTGCACGCGCCGCAGCTTGGTCATGATCACCAATGCGAGCGACGCGCTGGCATCAGTCACGCCCAGCGCCCCGAGCAGCCGGAAGGGAAACTCCTCGTCCAGCTCCAGGGCGATCATGACGGCCGCCAGCGCGCCCGTGGCCCAGGCAGCGTAAACCGCCGCGCGCTGTAGCCAACCGAGTTGTCGTGCGGTCGGCGCCCGCAGCAACACACACGTGTGTGCCAGCGTGAAGGCCGCCACCGCCACGATCGCAGTGGCCTTGCCGAAGGTCACGTTCTCAACCCGCTCCGCCCAGATGCAGACGACGAGCATCACAAATCCGACCGCGCACGTGCCCAGCGCCAGCAGTGCCAGCGGCACGAGCCGGCGCTTCTCGTACAGGGCCGCGCCTGGTATCGCCAGCACGTAGTAGCCCAGCAGGCTCCCCGTCATGAGCCAGGCCCGCCCCACCGTGTCATCCAGCGGGCCGGGCCACCACGTGCACGCCATCAGCACCGCGAAGTTCAGGCCGAAGAGCACCAGGCCCAGCCGGCTCAGGTGCGGCCACCAGCGCCGCTCCAGGGCGTGCGTGCTGGCCATGGCCACGCCACTGTGAATGGCCAGGGCAACCAGCGTGCCGAGAATGCGCCAAGTGGTGGCGTTGAACTCCCAGAACAGCAGCACCGCCACCGCCACCGCCGCGCACGTCACCAGCGAACCAACCAGCGTCCAAAGGAACACGCGCTCTGCGCGCCGCCGGGCCGGTGCGCCACCCGGGCGCTGACGATGATTACTCGAAGGCATGCCTGTCCTCCACGGTTCACCGCCCAACGGGTCGCCCAGGCGCCGAGTCAGGCTTGATTCTCGCGACGGGCACGGCCACGCTGCCCGCGGCCCCTTGGTCCGCAGCATACACGAGACGCCGGCGGCGCGTGATTATGCGACAGGTGTGGCCGAACTGCACACCGTACGCTCTTCAGCACGACGTTTTCCCGTGTGTGGCCGGGCTCAATCGGAGAGAAGCTGCTAGAATCCACCGGCGGTCCGCAGGCGAGCCGGGCTGTTGAGAGCGGTGTTGTTACCGTGGACTGGCAGCAGTTCGAAACGCTGGCGCGAGACTACTTGAAGCAGCACCTCGGGCATGCTGTGCCGGGCGAGTTGCGGCGCGAGCGCATGTTCGACGAGCAGCCGCTGGAGGGCGAGGGACGAACCGCGCTATTGTCCTGCCTGTTATCCATGCCGTCGGCCATTCTGGCACGCGGCGTCCAGCCCCGCCCGAACTTCTACGTGGCGGTCGGCGAAACAGAGCCCGGGCTGTTTCCCACGTACGACCTGGGTGTGGACGACGCCTACAGCCTGCACGTCGGCACGCGCTTCATGGTCGGGATGCGGGCAGCCCGCCTGGAACCGTCGGACGAGCCGCCGGACGCCCGCGCGGCGTTGCGCAGCTTTGTGCGCGAGTGCGTGCCGGAGGCCCGAATCGAGGCGGAGGAGTTGGCCGTCCTGTTCGGCGTGGACGAGCGATTCTTCGCCGTGTATCGGCTGACGATCAACGGTGAGCCGGTGTACTGCGTGGGGGCGGACTGTCCGCCCGGGTTCTACCGCATGACACAGCACCCCCCTCAGATTGCCCTGCGTCTGCACCTGGGCAAGCTCATCCGCAACGAAGCCCGGCTGGAACGTCAACTCTGACGCCGCCGCCAGGGGGCGTTTCGAGCTCTCGGCGGCCGGGCGAATCCGGCCGGCGATTACTCTTGGTACTTGAAGGAGAGTGTCACGCGCGCCCGGTAGGCGACGACCTTGCCGTCCTCGATGCGCATGTCCAGCTTGCCGATCTCGGCAATTCGCAGATCGCGGAGCGACTTGCTGGCAGTCTCGACGGCGTTCTTGGCGGCACGCTCCCACGACTCCTCGCTGGTGCCGATCAGCTCGATTACCTTGTACGTGCTCTCTGGCATGTGAAGCTACCCTCTCTGTCAGTGACACGCGGACTTGCCGGGGACCAAAGTGGCGACGGCGGACGGTTACGCCTGCCACTGCCAAAGTGTTGGATGCGGCCCATCTCAGGCCGGACCGTCATGACAGCGCATGATAGTCGCCCGGCTCGGACTTGGCTATCGGTTGGCCGCGAAACGCGCCGTGGCGGCCCGTCGGCCGTGACGGGCGGGGGTGCCGGGGCGTGTGCGGCGGGCCGCCAAGCGTGGTGGCGGTAGCTATCAGGGTGCGGAGCGGTCGGTCATGGCGGTGATGAAGCGTTCCAGGCGGTCGCGTGTGGGCCAGGCGAACATCAGGCCGCCGACGGCGAGCGCGGGGGCGGCCAGAGCCGGCCATTGCTGGGTGAGCAGGAAGATGACGGACCCGAGTAAGCCCCAGCCCTCCAGGAGCGCGGCCGGCACGAGCGTCAGCCGGAAGTACACGTCTTGCAGGCTTCTGGTCACGTCGGCGGTGAGCTCACGCCCAGCCAGGGCGGCTTGGAGTCGGCGCAGGCTGGTATGGCGAATGAAGAAGTAGACGGGCATTTGACTGACGGCCAAGCCGGCGAGGACGATGAGCAGGAGGTTGGCGACCTCCGGCGGCACGCTTTGTTCGAGCCGCGGGGCGAGCACAATCATGATGATCGCGGCTGCCAGGAGCGCAAGCGTCATGGAGGCGATAATGAGGCGCAGGACGCTGAGTTGCCGGGCGGCGGAGCTGTTCATTGGCGGCGGACCGGTTGTGGATGCCGTGGCATAAGTACCAGAATCGTAACATGGGCCGGCCGGCGTCGCGAGCGGGCGGGACGCGGGCGGCCGGTGCGCGTAGAATAGCGGCATGGAGAAGCTAGGACTACTGATCGACGATCGTTTCAAGCGTCACACGACGGGTGGTGGGCATCCGGAGCGGCCGGCGCGGCTTGACGCGGTGGCGGAAGGGCTGTCGAAGGCGGGCCTGTTGGAAGCGTGCGTGCGCATCGAGCCGGCGCCGCTGGCTGAGATGAAGATTCAGCGGGTCCACACGCGCGACTACCTGATCCGGATCGACGCCGCGTGCCGACAGGGGTACCCGTACGTCGACGTGCCGGACAGCGCGATCGGGCCGGAGAGCTACGAAATCGCGAAGCTGGCGGCGGGCGGGGTTGTGAAGGCAACGCGGATGGTGGCGGACGGCGAACTGAAACGGGCGTTCTGCGCGGTGCGGCCGCCGGGGCATCATGCTGAAGCCGACCGCTCGCTGGGCTTCTGCCTGCTGAACAACGTAGCGCTGGCGGCGTACACGCTGAAGGACGAGTACGACATCAACCGGATCCTGATCCTGGATTGGGACGTGCACCACTGCAACGGCACGCAGCACGCGTTTGCGGCCGACCCGGGTGTGCTGGTCGTCAGCCTGCACGGGCATCCGAACTACCTGTATCCGGGTACGGGTTTCGAGGAAGAGGTGGGCGTGGACCGCGGGCGGGGCTACACGATGAACATCCCGTTTCTGCCCGGGTCGGGTGACGATGATTATCGCCGGGCATTCAAGCAGCGGATTGTTCCCGAGGTGGGGCGATTCGCGCCACAGTTTGTGCTGCTGAGTGTTGGGTACGACGGGCACGTGGACGATCCGCTCGGGAACCTGGCACTGTCGGATGAGATTTTCGCCTGGATGACTGAGACGGTGGTGTCGATGGCGGAGGAGCATGCCGGCGGGCGGATCGTGAGCGTCCTGGAGGGCGGCTACAACCTTGGGGTACTGAGCCGGTGTGTCGCCGAGCACGTACGGCTGCTGGGGGCCTAAGCGCAGAAAAGTGGCCCGTTCTCTCCGACCTGAGAACGGGCCAACTCCAAGCTGACGAGAAGGGCGAGCCGAACTACATCTCGCCAACTCCTCTCCACCCACGTGGAGAAGTCTGTACGCCTGTAAAACCGGGCCGGGTCCGGGCGTATTCCCGCCGGAGCGGAAATGTTGTAAACTGTTACTGGAGTGGGGCTTGAGGTAGGCACGTGAAGCGATTTGAAGGCGTGTTCAAGCTGCATGATCGGCAGTGGCGGGAGTTTCGCTACGTCTATCCCGTCGTATCCCGGCGGGCGCGTGGGCTAAGCGTCGGCGTGAACCTGAACGTGGACAAGGCCTGCAATTTCGACTGCGTCTACTGCCAGGTAGACCGGTCGGAGCGGCAAGCTGGGCTCAAGGTTGACCTGGCGGTCCTAGAACAGGAACTGCGCTGCCTGATGGCAGATTATCATAAGCTCTTTGAGGAGAATGAGTTCCGGCATGTGCCGCCCGACTGGCGGCGGCTGAACGACATTGCGTTCTCCGGGGATGGCGAGCCGACGGCGTCGCCCGTGTTTGCGGAGGCCGTTCAGATCGGGGTGGACGTGCGGCGCGACCTGGGGCTGAGTGCCGCCAAGATTGTCGTAATCACGAACGCCTGCTACCTGACGCGGCCGAAGGTGGCGGCGACGCTGGCCCTGCTTGATGAGCACAACGGGGAGGTCTGGGCCAAGCTCGACGCGGGCAGCGAGGAATACTTCCGGCGAGTGAACCGGCCGAGCCACACGCTGCAGCACGTGCTAGACAACATTCTGGCCGCGGCGCGCGTGCGGCCAGTGGTGATTCAGTCGCTGTTCCTGCGGCTGGCGGGTGAGCCGCCGAGCGCGGCGGAGTTGGTGGCCTACGCCGGGCGGCTGGCCTGGCTGATGGAGAATGGTGGGCAGATAGCGCTGGTGCAGATTTACACGGTGGCGCGGCGGCCGGCGGAGGATTACGTAAGTGGTCTGACAGCGGCTGAGCTGGAGGCGATTGCCGCGCGCGTGCGTGGTTTGGGTTTGCGGGCCGAGTGCTTCGCATAGGGCCGCCTGGTTGGGGGCGCGGGGGCATCGCCGGCGGGGCCTGGGCGTTAAACTCTTGGCCTGGAGATGATGAGCGCGGCGAGCGGCATATTGGCGGTAGAGGTTCTCGGGTGGGGTGAGCTGACACTTCAGGCCGCGCTGCTGCTGACGCTGCTGGCGTTGTCGGCGGTGTTCTCCGGAAGCGAGACGGTGCTGTTCTCGCTGACGCGCGTGCAACTCGAGAAGCACAAGGGCAGCAGCAACCCGTTTCGCCGGTGGGCGCCGCGGCTGATGGCGCGGCCCAAGGAAACGCTGCTGACGATACTGATCTGCAACACGACCGTGAACGTGTTGTTGTTCGCGACGTCCTACGTGTTGTTTGACCGGCTGGGGCGCCAGTGGGGGCCGTGGGTGCGGCCGGTGTCGGCGGTGTGCAGCGTGCTGCTGGTGGTGGTGTGCGGGGAAGTGGTTCCGAAGGTGCTGGCGGTGAGGTTCGCGGACCGGCTGGCGCCGCTCTGCGCGCTGGTCGTGCGCGGTGCCGGCACGGTTGCCGAGCCGATTGGCCGGCTGATCGACGCAGTGTTGGCGCGGCCGATTGAGCGCATGATGCTTGGTCCGCAGCCGCGCCCGGCCAGCAAGCAGGACGTAACGATTGACGAGTTGAAGGCATTGCTGCACCTGGGCCGGCAGCGGGGGGATATTGACCGGGTTGAGGATGAGTTTCTGCGCGAGGTCATTGACCTGCGGTCGGTGCGCGTGCGCGAGGTGATGGTGCCGCGCGTCGACGTGGTGGCGTACGACGTCAACCAGCCGGCGGAGGAGCTGCGGGATCTGATGCGGACGACGCGGCTGAAGAAGGTGCCGGTGTACGAGGGCCGCGTCGATGACCTGATCGGGGTGGTATACGCGAAGGTGCTGTTTCTGAACCCGGGTCGGGCGCTGCGTGAGCTGATTGTGCCGGTGCGGTTTGTGCCCGAGGTGGCGACGTGCGAAGACCTGCTCCAGCACTTTCGGGAAACCGGCACGCAACTGGCGATTGTGGTGGACGAGTATGGCGGCATGGCGGGGCTGGTAACGCTGGAGGATGTGCTTGAGCAGATCGTCGGTGACCTGAGTGAGCCCGAGGAAGTTCCGACGGCGCCGGAGGTGGTGCCGCTGTCGGACACGGAGTACGAGGTCAGCGGGCGGCTGGATGTGCGTTACTGGGCGCAGCTATTCGGGCTGCCGCGGCTGGCGGGGCGGGTAGTGACGGTCGGCGGCCTGGTGACGGCGCGGCTGGGTCGGCCGGCGCGCCCGGGCGACACGGTGCGGCTGGGCAACATCGAGCTGCGGGTGACTGGCATGCACGGTCGGCGGGTGGAGCGGGTCCACCTGCGATTGATGGAGGCGGGCGAGCCGCGGGAGGAGTGGCGATGATGGTCCTGCTGTTGATCGCCGGCCTGCTCCTGGCCGTCCTGCTGAGCGGCTTCTTCTCAGGCGCGGAGACGGGTGTTTACTGCCTGGACTCGGTTCATCTGCGGGTGGCCAGCGACCAGGATCGCCCCGGGGCGCGGCGGCTGGCCCGGCTGATGCAGCGTCCGGAAGACCTGGTGATTGCAATGCTGCTCGGGACGAACGTATCCGACTACCTGGCGACCGCGTTCGCCGCCGCGTTGCTGCTGCACATGGCGATGCCGGAGCGGCTGACCGAGGTGTACGCCACGCTGATCGCGACGCCGTTGATATTCGTGTTTGGCGGGTTGATCCCGAAGGACCTGTTTCGGCGGGAGGCGGATCGGCTGATGCGGGGGTTGGCGTTGCCGCTGGCGCTGTGCTGCCGGGTGGCGTCGTTGACGGGCGTGGTGGCGTTACTGCGGGGACTCGCGCACTCCCTGATGCGTTGGATCGATCCGCAGAGCGCGGCGGGGGCGGACGTGCTGCCGCGGGCGCGCACGCTGGGATTGGTCCGCGAGGGTGCGCTGCGCGGCGGGCTGACGGCGGTGCAGATGGACCTGATGGACCGCGTGCTGCGCATTTCGCAGACGCGCGTGGCGCGCGTGATGATCCCGCGCGAGCGGGTGGCGATGGTGCCAGTGGACATTGCCCGCGCAGATTTCCTGCGCGTCGCACGGATGGCGCATTTCTCGCGGTTGCCGGTGTATGAGGGTGACGCGCGGTACGTCGTCGGCGTTGTGAACGTCTACGATGTTCTGGCGGACGAGTCGGAGCGGCCGGTTCGGGCGCACGTGCGGGCGGCGTATGTTCTGCCGCCGGGGGCCAGCGTGTCGGGTGCGCTGCTGCGCATGCAACAGGCTCGCGAGACGCTGGCGGTCGTGCAGGATGGGGCGGGGAAGTGCTTGGGGATCCTCACAATTAAGGATCTGGCGCAGGAGATCATCGGCGACTTCGAGGTTTGGTAGGCGCGGATTGTGCGTTTGACGGTTGCCGGGACACCCAGGTGGGTCCTATTATCGGTCAGAGCGAGCCGAGGCGCCGGAGCTGTTCGGACGCCGCGGCGGATGCGGATGCCTCGGGCCTGGGCAGGACTGCCGGTGCCGGGCCGTGGCGGCCGCACGTGGCATGCCGCCGCGCGGCGTCCGAGCCGTCGAGAGGTGCGCAGGATGGGTAGCGCCGGGGCTGTCGGGCTCTCTCAGTCTGGGCGGCCGGACTCGGCGTGGCGTTTTCCCTTCAGTCGGCAGACATCTAATGTGAGTGCAGGGTGTCTTGTTTGGCTGACCGCTGTAGGTGCGGCGACCGTGTGTGGTGGCCGGGCCGGGCGGTTTGTGCTGCGCTGGGTCGTGCGTCCAGATAGGAGCAGGTGGGCAGCGGTGCTGTCCGGTAGGGAGAAGCGCGCGGGTATTCCGCGTTGATGGACGTACATTCATTCCAGCGCAGGCACGCTTCGTGGGAGCCGGGCCCACGGAGCGTGCCGGCGGTCCGGGGGTGTTATCGTCTGGTGTTGTGGTTTGCTCGCGCTGGTGGGTCGGTTATGATGATGCGGGTCGGTTGCGGGGCGTAGCTCAGACTGGCTAGAGCGCCGGCTTTGGGTGCCGGAGGTCGCAGGTTCAAATCCTGTCGCCCCGACTCTTTTCAAGAAAAGGCCCTTCGGCGAGAACGTCGAAGGGCTTTCTCTTTTGTATACAAAGAGTTGCGTCGCTCAGGGTACGGTTCAAACTCACCGCGTCCAGGATCTCGCGCCGCGTGGCCGAGTTTGAACCGCGCCAAACGTCTGCCGCGTGCTGGGCAAGATCGAAGAGGGCCCCGGCCCGGTCGATGGCCCCCTCGTCCAGCCGCGTGACCCCCTCTAGCCGACATCGCCGCCCAGCTCGGCTGCAACGCCTACCTCGCCGGCACGATCGACGAGGCCACGTTGCGGGCCAAATCGGACGACCTGAAGGGTGACATGGCCCGGGTAACCGAGGCGATAACGTCGCACCGTTGGACAGGGCCTCGCACACGACCCGTTCACGCGGCGGCAGCGTGGCTACCGCCTGGCGGACGTCGAGGGCCAGCGCGACGGCTTCGTCGGTTGCCGCAATGCGCTGGTGCACAGCGGCAGCTCGCCAGCGCTCCAGACGGCGGCGATAGCGCTCGGAGGCGCGGGCGGCTGCCTTCAATTGCTGATCAATGACGGCCACGACCGCCGTGCGCGGCGCGGCGCCGTTGCTGCGGTGGGCGTCGAACTGGAACGCGGCCAGGTGCGGCACGATGCGGGCACAGCGCGACCTCGTGCGAATCATACGACACCTGCGGCCGGTGCTGTGCTACGAAGGTATCTGAGCCTGAATTGTCGGATTAAGCGGCCGACGCCACGTTCACGGCGAACTGCTAAGTCACTCCTCGTGCCGGATGTAGGCCGCCAAGCGGAGCAGGCGGTTCAGGGTGCGGGATGCGATGAGGACGTGGAGGATGGCGGGTGATCGCCCAACCGTCCATCCTGGGGCCCGTGACCGGCTATAATCACGCGAATCTGGGCCCGATCAACTTGAGGCTGGAGATATCCAATGCTGACGTCATCCTCTCACGTCGTGACCCTTACCGCAGTAACCGCCGGTTGCCTTGTTCTCGCTGGCTGCTCGTTTCCGCTGCCCTGGCCGGAAAGCCCGCTGTATGAAACGCCCACCAACGATCCGAGTTGGGTCCCACCGGCCACCAAAGAAGAGGCCATCGCGGCCATGGCGGGACGCTATGCCCACTACGACGTCGTCGCCTACGACGGCGAGACGGTCAATGGCCCGTTGGCCACGTTCATCATCTCGTATGGCTTCACCGATCTGGTTATCGAAGACGGGCAGCTTGTCGCGTACGACCGCTTCTGCCGTGCCGAATACATCGCCAATCAGCCCTTCGACACGATCTTCTCGGATGCAGCCACACAGGCCATTCAGCCGCCCGGTGCAATACTTGATGTTTATGAAGAAAATGGGCAGTGTAAGCTCTACCGTCCTGCGACCCCAACGCTCAACGGGATTGACGGTGACCCGAACGTGCCGCTTTCCATGGACCGCAACGATCCCCTGATCAGCGACGACGACAACGACGGAAAGCCAGGCGTGACCGTGGTCGTGAAGCTGTTCGGCTTCATTCACGGAGAGATCTATATTGCCCGGCGTGAGATCTTCAAGAACGAGTTGACGCTCTACTCCGATGGTAGCCTGCGGGGCAGCGTCATTGACGACTCGGAGCAGCTCGTGATCGGGGCATCGCTCGCGATACTGGATACGCCCAACAACCCGCCCCAGCGGCGTGATCCCGGGCTGAATCCGATCATCCTGATACCGGTCTCAGATGACATCGACACGTGCGAAGAACTGATGGCGATTCGAGATTCGCTGTTCCCCCCGGAGCCTCGGTTCTAGGAACGTGTGAACCGTGCCGGTCAGGGCCTTGCCCAAACGCCCCGGCGTTCACCCGGCCGGGGCCCGTCTTGACGGAACAACACCGTCTTCACCACCGTTCACAACCCAGCGACCCCGTTCTGCACATCCTCTTCCGCCGTCACAGGAGGGCATTGGGAGTGTTTCGTGATACACATGTCCTCATACGAGAAGTTGAATTCTCTGGCGGCTCGTCGAAAAGCAGCGTCCACTTCGGGCGGCAGCGCGGCATTGGACGGTTCTGGTGCCCGGGTCATGACATTAACCCCGGCATACTCGCCGACAGGAGTTGAGCCGCAATAGGTGTACATAATCCAATCCGGATGAGGCCTGGAAAGGACGTACCAGCGTTCATGCTGGGGCTGAAGGGGCGGGTTAATGTAGAAGACCTCCAGCAAGCCCGGTTCCCGATCGCTTAGCCTGGGCTCCGCAATCAAGTGAACGGCTTCCATTTCACTGCAACTACCATCTGCCGCAGGATCGCAGAAGGACGTATGATACCACCACCGTTGCGCAATGTTGACCCAGGAACTCGATCTGCACGGCAAGGCATCATAGCCGCCTTCCCAATTTGACCCGGGAACACCACAGTTCAGCCCCCGCACTTCCCACCATGTGCCCTCGATTTCGTCAAGGCTCTCAAGAACATGTACTTCGTGGATATTCTCGCCGGTAACCACACATCGGCCATCCGTGCCCGCAGGTAAGCTTGGCAAACAACCGTTGTCGGCAAAGCACCGAACCAACAACCTGTATATCTCGCTTCGTTGTCCTTGGGAAAGTTGACAGAACAGGTGACAGGCTTGTTGCTCACTTCGCTGTCCTGCTGAACCGCATCCCGCGTTGCATGCGAGTGTGTCACGGCAAGCAGGTTCCGACACGCAACGGACCATTTGCAGCGGGCAATTCGTCAGGCCACAGAGTAGTAATTCAAGGTCTGAGGTGCTCACATTAAAAGGGGCGCAGCCTTGATTCAAGGCTAGAATGAGAAGACCGAGAATGGCAGGATGTGTCTTATCCATTCCTGTGCGAGTCTTGCCAGTTCACAGGGTCAACTCTTCACCCAACGTGCGTCCGTGGTCGAGCCTCTGCCGCTGATGCGATCTGGACGACCTGCTGTACCAAGCAAGAACGACCTCTGTCGTTGTGCACCGCGTCTGCTTGCCCGCTGCACGGGGCACATCCTACGGGCTGAGCCGACCCTTTGTGAAGGCCATCGCCACGAATCCGGCTTCGGCAATTGTCCCTTCGCGCGTGCTTCCGGCCGGGCGGAGTCACCTCCTGTGACACTCGTCAGCCCTCGTGCTGAACGTCGGCCGCCATGCCGTGCAGGTGGCTCAGGGCGCGCGGGGCGATAAGCACGTCAAAGATGGCGCGGCCGTCCTCGAATCGGCGATCGACGACCTCCGCGAAGCGTTCGAGGAAGTACTGGGCGCGACCATCGGCGGCCGGCAGTGAGAGCGTCACGCGCTGCTGTTCGCCGCGCATCGCCAGGTCGACGGCGGTCTGGAGCGTGTCCAGCCCGACGCCAGTGTGGGCGGAAACCCAGAGGGCGTCGGGGTGCCGGTCGCGCAGCACGGCCAGCAGGGCGCCGTCCTCGGCCACGTCGAGCTTATTGAAAACCAGGCGCGTGCGGCGATCGCCGGCCCCCAGATCCGCGAGCACGCCCGTGACGGCCGTAACGTGCTCAAGGGCATCGGGATTCGAGGCATCGACAACGTGCAGCAGCAGGTCGGCGTGAATGGTCTCCTCAAGCGTGGCGCGGAACGACGCGACCAGGTGGTGCGGCAGGTTGCGGATGAATCCGACCGTGTCGGACAGGAGCGCGAAGCGGCCGTTGCCCAGCGGCCAGCGCCGCGTGAGCGTATCCAGCGTCGCGAAGAGCTGATCGGCCGTGAAGGCCCCGGCCGCGGTGAGCGCGTTCATGAGCGAGCTTTTGCCGGCGTTGGTGTAGCCAACGAGCGAGACGGTGAAGTAGTCCTGGCGGGCGCGGACCTCGCGGACTTTGCGCCGGTCAATCTCGGCGATCTGGCGCTGCAGTTGTGCCACGCGCTTACTGACGAGTCGGCGGTCGATTTCGATCTGGCTTTCGCCCGGGCCGCGCGTGCCGATGCCGCCGACGACGCCGGCTCCGGTGGCACCGCCGGCGCCGGCGATACGTTCCAGATGGGTCCACATGCCGCGCAGGCGGGGGGCCGTGTATTCGAGCTGGGCCAGTTCGACTTGCAGGCGGGCTTCGTGGGTGCGTGCTCGGCTGGCGAAGATATCGAGGATGAGTTCGCTGCGGTCGAGGACTTTGCGTTCGGTGGCGCGCTCGATTTCACGGATTTGCGAGGGGGTGAGGTCGTTGTCGAAGATTACGACGTCGGCATCGTAGGCATCGGCGCGTTGGCGGATTTCCTCCAGCTTGCCCTTACCGACGCAACTGGCGGGGTGGTACGCCCGGCGGCGCTGCACGACGCGGCCGACGACCACGGCTCCGGCCGACTTGGCCAGCTCGGCCAGTTCAGCGACCGGATCGTCCACCAGGGGGGCACCGCCAAGCAGCACGCCGACCAGCAGGGCGCGCTCTTGCCGAACGGACAGGTCCTCGCGCACCTCCGTCGCCATTACAGTACTCCCCGGCCGGACGCGCGGTCCGGCGGCATCAAGATGTGCGTAAGTAATTGCAAACAGCCCAGTTCCGCACTCCTGCACGTGTGACGGCGGATGATGCCCGCACGCGTTTGCAGCCACCTGTCGACCAGTTGATTCTAGCATGTGGGCGGAGTGCGGCGAAGGCAATCTGCTGAGTCCTATAACTTCACGAACTGGTTGGCGCCGGGCGGTCCAGGTCTATCGTTCGGGTCTGGCCGGGCGGCAGTTCAGTTGTCTGGCCGGCGATCTCGGCGGACAGCGGGTCCTCGCCCTGATGCACGACCGTTACCCGACCGTGTTCGACGGTTACATGTAACGGCTGGCCGCGCCAGACCAGCGGAAAGCGCAGTGCGGACCAGCGCGGCGGCAGACGCGGGTCGATTTGCAGCACGTCTGACGGCATGCAACTCTGCACGCCGGCGAAGCCGAATACGGCGGTCTGCCAGTTGTTGGCGGCGGCGGCGGCGTGGATGCCGTTGGACGCGACCGGCGGCATCAGATCGAGGCTGATGGAAGCATCCCAGTGGCGCAGGGCAGCGTCCGGTCGGCCGAGGCGTGCGGCGATGAGGGCGTACGTGCCGTGGCTGACGGGCTCGTCGTGGGACGTGAGCGGCGCGTACGTGTCGTAGGCGGCCTGCATCTGTGCCGTGGTGAATTGCCGCGGCAACAATGCCATGAGTTGGAGCACGTCAGCCTGGCTGAGCACCTGGCTGCGGTGCAGGCGTTCACGTGCGACGCAGGCGGCCAGGAGGCGCGAGCGGTCCGGCCACCAGCGCTCGAAATCAAACGGCTCACGCGCGTCGAAGTCGTCGGCGGGCAGAAGCAGGTGCCGATCGGCGTCGTAGGGCTGGCGGAGCTTGCCGGCGATTTCGGTGAAGCGGACCAGCTCGGGGTCGGACACGTCGAGGCGGGCGCGCAGCTCCGCGGCTGCTGCCGCATCAGCCTGCTGCAAAGTCTGCCAAGCCGGCGCCACGAGCGCCAGGGTGGTGGCGACAAGTCGATTCGTATAGGCGTTGTTCCGCACGAGCGGCGTGTATGCGTCCGGGCCGGTAACGAGCAGTAGCTCGTACTGGTCCTGGGCGGCGCGGTGCGTGACGCGCTGCGACCAGTAACGGGCTGCTTCGGTCAGACCTTCCGTCACGCGGGCCAGGAACTGCACATCATGCGGATTCGCCCGGTGAGCGTGCCAGAGGGCGTAGGCGACGTCGGCCGTAACGTGCAGGGCGTGCTCCGCCAACTGGCGGTCGGTGCTGTGTTCGCGGCCGTCAGGCGTGCTGGCCCAGGCCCAGCGGGCTCCGGAATAGCCGTGGCGGTGGGCGTTTTCGCGGGCACTGACCAGTGAGTTGAGGCGGAAATCGGCCAGCGCGCGGCCCACGGCCGGCCGTGTGTACAAGAACACCGGCAGCATGAAGACGTCGGCGTCCCAGAAGTAGCGCCCGCAATAGCTCTCGCTGGTCGCGGCCGTGGGGTCGATGGAGATGCGCGGATCGCCCTGGCCGGCAGAGCGCAAGAGGTGATAGAGGGACGCTCGCAGGCCAAGCTGGGAGGGCGGGTCACCGTCGATTTCGACATCTGTATGCGCCCACCATTGCCGCCAGACTGCGGCCGACTCCTCGGCAAGCCGATCGAAGCCCGCCGCGGCGGCGTTCCACACCAGGTTGCGGGTGGCGTCGAGCGGCGCGTATTGCACATGGCGTGAGGAGACCATCGCGGCGAACTTGCAGATGGTCAGCTCAGCGCCGGGATCGAGCACGTGCAGGCCGCCGATGGCGGCCCAGCGCTGCTCCAATTCAATATTCAGCACGATGCCAGGGGTACACCGCACCAGGGCCGCGGCGGCCGCGTCGGTGCCGCCGTCGGTTTGCACGTGCACGGTGATCGGGGCGTGCTCGCCGGTGAAAGTGACGCGCTCGAAGTGATCGTGGCCGTTGGTGCGGACGTCGGCGTCGAGCGTGGACAGCAGGCGCAGCTCGACTGGGGGCCCGGAGAGGTGCCGCAAGTGGCAACGCAATGCCAGCACGTATGGGCGGGCGGCGCTGACGAACCGGTCGAAGCGCACGCCGATGACCGCGCCGCGCTCGGTATGCCAAGTCAGCGCGCGGCTGAGCCGGCCGCAGCGCAGGTCGAGGCGCCGGCAGTAGTCCGTGACGCGGCTGCGTTGGAGGTCGAGGCGCTCGTGACCGGCGAAGAGCAGCAGCCCGTGCAGGGCCGGCAGGTTGATCATCTGCTCGCCGCAGGTCGGGTGCGGCCCGGTGACGCCCGGCATGAAGGTGCCGACGCGGCTGATGAACCTGGGCGGCACCGCGGCGGCGTCGGCAGACATGGGCAGAAGGTATTCGCGATCCTGCGGGTCGCCGGCGAAGCCCTCCTCGAAGGCGGCGCGCTGCTGCAACGGCCCGCTGCCGATGGCCATCAGGCTCTCGTAATGGCGGTTGTCAGCGGCGTCGAACTGGCGCTCTTCGAGCACCCAGGCGTCAGACATTGTTTCAGCGGTACCGGTTTCCATAAACACCAATCCTGCGCGTCGGCGCGGCCGGTCTGGAACACACCCAGGCCGCGCGCTGCGCAATTCTGCGTGTTCCGACGCCGATCCGCCAGTGCAGCCGCGCCGGGGTCAGAACGGCAGCAGGCGCCGCAGCAACTCGGCAAACAGGCGCAGGCCGAGGTGGTCGAAGTCCACGAACACGACGATCGTGATGATTGCGAAGTGCATCGTGAGCAGCCAGGAGAGGACACGTCCGGCCGGGCCGCCCGACCCGGTCCAGCCACGGCGCTGCCGCAGCCGGTCCCACAGCCGTTGGGCAGTCAGCGCCGCGGCCTGCGCCAACCCCCAGGCCAGGAACGACCAGCTTGGTCCGTGCCAGACTGCCACGTAGATGAACACGGCGAAGTAGTTCAGCCAGACATAGCTGCGGTTGCCGCCCAGCGGGATGTAGATGCACTTGCGCACCCAGGCCCCGACCGTGATGTGCCAGCGGCGCCAGAAATCGCGTACGGAGGTGGCCAGTGGCAGCCAGCAGAAGTTGTCGTCCACGCGGATGCCGACCCAGGCCGCCAGGGCGGCCGCCAGCTCGTTATAGGACCACAGCAACAGGTAGATCTGCACCGGAATCAGGTACAAACAGGCCAGGAGCTGGTCGGTCCGGTAGGCGCCGGGATCGGCGAAGAAGTCGAGCTGGCCGGCCGGCACGCGCGGCGTGTTGTGCAATGTCACGCCCAGGGCCACGCAGCCGAGCAGGAAGAAGCCCAGTCGGCGGCCGACGGTGTGCCAATCCGGGCGGGCCGTCGGCTGCCACTGGTCCAGCCGTTCGAGAAACGTCTCGCGCAGCAGGACCGGTCCGAGCCGCATGCAGGGCGGGTATAGAATCCAGCAGATTGTGTCTGTCAGGCGGCGCGGGGTGCCGGGTCGTGCGGCCAGCTCATGTCCCCAGGCGATGAACCGCAGCAGGAAGTACGCGAAGCCGAGGTTGTGCAGGATCGGCATGCGGGCGGGCTGCCAGCCGGAGAAATGCCAGGAGGGGAACCACCAGAGCGGGAGGGCCAGGGCGTGCAGCCCGAGCCAGACGCCGGCCAACATGGTACGCGGCCCGAGCCGGCCGCGCTGTCGCCAGGCGTCCAGGGCCAGCACCCAGCCGGCGCCGCAGGCGACCCAGCCCAGCAGGAAGGCGGTTGAGGTGGGCCCGAGCGTGAGCAGCAGCCAGAGCAGTGCGATGGTTATCAATGCCGCGCGGGGGCGCCGGCGGGCGGCCAGGCGCAACAGCGGCACGAGCGGCAGGAACCACAGCAGGCCGTAGGGCCCGGCCAGCATCTCCGGGCCCGTGAGCGGCTCGCTTGCCGGCGCGGTCAGCGGATTGAACAGCGCTCCCGGCAGCCACCACGCGCTCACGGCAGGATCGTCACCGTGGATTCGCCCGGCAAGAGCATGCCGTAGAGCAGGGCCACGTCGTCGTTGAACATGCGCACGCAGCCGAGCGAGACGGCCTTGCCAATCGACTCCGGCTCGATGGTGCCGTGGATGCCATAGCCGGTGTGTCCGACGGCTTCGCCCTCAACGCCCTCCAGGCCGATCCAGTAGCCACCCAACGGGTTCTCGGGGTCGTCCGGCGGAATGATGCGTTTGATATCAGCGGAGGCGGGCGGGTAGTAGGTTGGCTTTTGGAGCCGCTCCTTGACCCGCCAGATGCCGGTGGGCGTGCCCTGGTCCGCGCCTAAACCTACGGGGAAACTGCGCACGAACAAGTCCTGCAAGTACACGTCGAGCCGGAAGTCAGACTTGCTGATTCTCACGTGAAACGGTCCGCGCAGGACCTTGATCTTCTGTTCGGCCCGCAGGCGGGACGCGTCCTGAATGCCGTTGATCCGCATCAGGATTTCGGGCGGGACCAGGTGGCGCTGCCCGATGCGAACGAGCACATCACCCGGTTGAACGGTGTACGTATCCACCAGCGGGTCAGTGGCCGGGTGCTGGCGGCTGAACAGGGTTTCGTCGGCCAGGCGCGTCAGCGCCGCGCGCGCCTCCGCGGCTTCGCCGCGCGGGAGCTGCTGCTGCAGCAGCGCGTTGAATGCGTGCCGGGCTTCGATGGTGCGCCCTTGTGCGAGCAGTGCGCGGGCGGCGGCGAGGGCCGGACGCTCGCTGACGGGTGCCGGCTCGTCCAGTTCGTCCGGGGCATCCGCCTCCGCGGCCACGCTCGGGGGAGCCGCAGCCATTGGCACCGTGCCGGCGCTGGCGATGCGCCCGCCCGTTGGCACAAGCAGCTCATCGGGCTCCGCCGGCACTTCGCGTGGTGTGGGGGTCGGCTGGGCCGCCAACTCCGGCTCGGCCGCCGGGAGCGTGGCCGTCACGTTCGGGTCGGCGGCGGGACTTGGGCCGTAGAAATACCACCAGCCGCCGCCAGCCGCGGCGGCGATGATTAGCAGTGCCGGCAGAGTTGACCTTCGACGTTTGGCCGGGCGTCCGGAGCGTCGCACATCGCACCTCCTGGCTCCATCCCCCGCATACACATTGCCGTCCGTGGCGGCCGCGAAGATACCCGCTCGCCGGGGGTGCGGCCAGCCCCCGCGGCGCGGCTGCGTCGGTACTACGGGCCCACGATCTCCGGCAGGTGTGTGGGCAACTCGCGGTCGGCCGGCTGGATCATGTCCTTGCGCTTGTAGAGGAAGGCGTTGACCTTGGGTATGTCCGCCAGGCGCTCGTAGTTCTCGTCGATCCAGGGCCCCAGCAGCAACCTGGTGGGGCGATCGGTCCGGAGGCCGCGCAGCCAGTGGTCGTCGCCGGCCGGTATGACCAGGACCACGGGCGGTTCGCGCTTCAGGGTCTCATCCAGTTCGCGCATTACGAAGTCGGCCTCGTCCTTGACCTGGCCGACCTTCTCCGTGGTGGTGTAGCGGGACGCGTTGATGCGGCGGGCGTGCAGATACACGCCGGGGTAATAGCCCCAGCACTGGATCTTATCATGCGGGTCGGTGACGCGCGCGACGGCGTCGCCGATGATTTCCCACTCGGCGCGTTGCCCCTGAATGAAGCGCGGCACGATGACCTTGGCCAGCTCTTCCCACTGCAACTGCACGGACTTGATCGCGAAGAAGCCGATTACGACGAACCCGGCGGTCACCCAGGCGCGTTGCTGCAGCCGGACGAGCAGCCGCATTTCGGCCTGTAGCACGTTGACCAGGTAGCCGGCCATGAGCAGCAGCGGCGGGATCGTCGCCACCAGGTAGTGTCGAAAGGCGTGCGGACTCATCACGGCGCCCCAAACGGCCACGAGGTACCAGATGCCGAAGAAGAGCATGTAGCGCGGGCAGACCGGCCGCAGGGCCTTGAGCGGGCGCTCGATCTCCGGCGGACGGAAACGCGGGCGCAGCGCCCAGAGCGTGGCGTGTATGACGGCGGCTATGGCCATCAGCAGCGGCAGTTGCAGGATCGGAAGCGCGTGGTTTTTCAACAGGTAGTAAGAGCCGTAGTTGTAGGGGAAGCGACTGGTGCGCGTCGCGAAGTATGCGCGGTTGAACTCGAAGGTGGCGAACCAGGCGGCGGCCAGCGCGCCCTGCGCGGCCAGGTACGCCGCCGCCAGCGCCAGCAGCGTGACGCAACCGCCGAGTAGCAGCAGGCAGCGCCGTAGTCCGGTGCGCCACGGTAGTTCGCGCGTGCAGACCAGGATGATGGTGTGCAGCCCCATCGCCCCCCAGGCCGCCAGACCCACTTGCTTGAACAGGAAGGCTCCGCCGCAACAGAGGCCGGCGGCATACCACGTCCACCAGCGGTCCCGCGCCCAGCCGCGCATGTAGAACAGGACGGCGGCCAGCTCGCAGGCGACCAGGAATGTTTCCGTGCGGTTCGTGCCGCCGGTGAAGAAGGCGTGCGTGAGGTAGAAGCTCAGCAGCACCGTTGCCATGACCGCGGCGCCGCGGTAGTAAAGCGAGCCGCAGATTGCCAGGAAGCAGGCGTGCGCCGTGAGTAGCGCCAGCACGCACATGGCCATGACGCCGAAGTAGCTGCCGCCCCCGAGCAACATGCCGAGGGCGTTCATCCAGTAGATGCCCGGCGGCTTGTTGTCCCAGACGTCCAGGTAGACCGTTGCGCCGTTCGCGATGCGCCAGCCGAAGTAGCCGAACATCTGGTCGTCTACAACGTCCGTGCGCCAATAGGCAATGAACTGCGACAGGGCCACCATCGGGATGATCAGCAGGAACGTCAGTGCGACGAGCAGGGGCCAGGATGTCCGGCGGTCGATTTCGGCCGGCGTGGCCGCTGGGGTGCCCGGGATCTGATCAGGATTGCTCAACGCTTCCTCTGTAGCTGCCGGCTAACCGGGCAACATGCGCGCGTGGCGCCTAGTCGCCGGCTATCAGCCGCCTGGCCTGCGCCAGGCGCGCCTCCACGCTGTCCCAGTCAATGACGTTCATGAACGCCTTGAGGTAGTCCGAACGGCGGTTCTGGTACTGCAAGTAATAGGCGTGCTCCCACACGTCCACCACGAGCAACGGCACGCACCCCCACACCGTCAGGTTCTGGTGTTTCTCGGCCTGGAGCACGAGCAGCCGGCGTGACAGCGGCTCCAGCGCCAGCACGGCCCAGCCGCTGCCTTGCACCTGCTGGGCCGCGGCCGCGAACTGCGCCCGCCAGGCTTCGATCGTGCCGAAGTCGCGCGTAATGAGTTGGGCGATGTCGCTGTTCTTGGATGGGTCACCCCCGCCGCGCTTCTTCATGCTGGTCCATAGCAGGCAGTGCAGGACGTGGCCGGAGGCGTGGAACGCCAGGTTGTCGCTCAGGGCCCGGACCTGCCGGATTTCCTCGCCGCCTACGCGCCGCACGCGTTCGAGGGCGGCGATGGCCTGGTTGGCAGCGCGAACGTAGCCGGCGTGGTGCGTGCTATGGTGGAGCTTGAGGACTTCGGCGCTTATGAACGGCTCGAGGTCGGCGTGGCTGTAGGGCAGCGGCGGAAGTTCATAGGGTCCGCCGGGGTCCTCGCCGGTGGTGCCGGTCGCGGGGCCGGCAGCCGCGTCTGACTGGGCCCGGGCCGGCTGCCCCCCCAGCAGCAGCCAGCCGCCCAGGGCGGCGGCTGACGATCTGAGGACTTCGCGTCGCGTACTCGGGCGCATGGTCAAACTCCCTCTGAACGCCTGGGCCGGCGCTACGTACACTGCCGCGGGGCCGGTATCAGGCAAATGAACTCCAGTGGGCCATCGCCGGTGTTGCGGAACTGGTGCCGCTCATCGGGCGGCATCCAGACCACGTCGCCGGCCTTGAAAGGCTGCTCGCCGTCGGCCCCCTGAACGACGCCGGCGCCGCGCAGAATGAGGACCTCGTGCTCGTAGTCGTGGGCGTGGTGCGGCGTATGGCCGCCGGGGGCGACCTCGAAGTGGCGCATGTGGAACGTTTCGGCGCCGTCGGCCGGGCCGATGAGCATGCGCATGCGAACGCCTTCAGCGCCGGGCAGCTCGACGGGTTTCTGTTCGTGAGCGGTTAAGGGCTTGACTTTCATGCCGGGACCTCAGCGGCGCGGGTGTTCGTGGTTACTCCCGGACAATCCAGCGGTCCGGGGAGCGCGTGTAGCTGACCAGTTCCGTGGGCTTGAAGAACAGGTCGATTTCCTTGGTGGCCGTCGCGGGGCTGTCGCTGGCGTGGACCAGGTTGTACTGCTGGTCGAGGCCGAAGTCACCGCGAATCGTGCCGGGGGCGGCCTGGCGCCCATCCGTCGCGCCCAGAAGGTTGCGGACAACGGTGATGGCCTGGGGCCCTTCCAGCACGGCCAGGATGACGGGCCCGCTGGTCATGAACTCGACCAGTGAGCCGTAGAAGGGGCGGTCTTTGTGGACCTCGTAGTGCTGCTCGACCTGGGCGCGCGGCGACTGCTGCAGCTTCAGGCCGACGATGCGCAAGCCCTTGTCTTCAAAGCGCGTCAGAATGCGGCCGACCAGGCAGCGGTTCATCGCATCCGGTTTAAAGATGATCAGCGTCCGTTCCATGCCTGCTCCTGATACGTTAACCTGCCGGGTCGGAATTGTACCGGATGCCATGCATGCGACCAAGGCATGAGTCAGCGGTGTGGGGGGTTGTGCTACTAGCCGGTCTGGTGGCCGGCGGCTGCGCGCCGGGTGTGCAACGGCTGTCGCCGCAACAGCGGGCCATCGCGGCGGCGGCACAGCCCATCCTGACACTCGACCCGGGGGCGGTGTGGACGGATTGCTACAACCGGCTGGCGGCGTTCGGGCCGGCAGGGATCGCCTACCTGGCCGAGCATCCGACCATGACCAGGCCGGCTGCTCCGGACGACCTGCGGGTGATGGTGCACACGTCGCTACTGCGGTTGCTGGCGCATCCGGCCACGCGCCCCAAGACGACCGTCAACTGCCTGGAGACGTCGCTGGACCTGCTGCATTTTGACCCGAAGGTTCGCGGCCACACCCTGGGCATCGTGCTGATGCCGATCGGCGCGCCGCCGAGCACCTGGCCGGACCTGTATCCGGGGTCGTTCGATCATGCCCTGGCTGCGGAGATAGACGTGGAGGGTGACCGGCGCGCCTTGCGGGAGTGGTGGCTCAAGTATCGCGAGCGACCGGCGCTGCTCGCGCACGGTCAGCCGCTGCATCCGCGGGCGGAACGGCTGTGGCACTTACTGGCCCAGCGCTACTCCGACCGCTGGGAATACAGCCCGCAGGAGCGGGCGGTGCGCTGCAGCAACGGGGTGCGCGAGCCGGTGCTGTTGTGGGTACAGAGCACGGACTACAACGTGGTGCGGGCGGCGTGTGCGTGGCTGGGCGCCGCGGAGGACACGGCCGTCCGCCGGCGGCTAATTGAGATGGTTGCCAGCCCGGCACCGGTCGTGGCGCACAACGCGCTCGTGGCGCTGCGCTACGCGTCCGATCCCCGCATCCGCAAGTTGCTTGAGCAGTACAAGAGCATGGATGGCGACGAACCGCGGCGCGAGCGGCCCCAGCGGGCAACCCGAACCATTACGTGGCGGGGCGGCGCGCGGCAAGACGGCAGCTCATGAGGGCTGGGCAAGGGAGTGCCACGCATGAAATGGTTGAACTTTGCGGCCGGGTCGGTACTGCTGGTGGCCGCGGCGGTATTCACGGCGGTGCAGCTCGGCCGCCACGAGGTGCGCGAGCTTGAGCGGCAGGTCGGCGAACTGGAACAGAAGCGCCAGCAACTGGTTGACTATGCGCAGCGGCTGGCCGCGGCGAGGCGCGTTGCCCAGGTGGATGTCATCCGGCAACGGACCGACGACAGCGGACACACGATCAGCACCCTCCTCTGGCAGGAAATCGGCCCGGACGGCACGCTCGGCAAACCGGCGGCTGTCGAGGCCATCGGCAGACTCGTCTACTTCGAAGCACTGGTCGTGAAGTTCGCGCACAACCTGGTCGGGGAGGGCGATCCGGAGCGCGGGACGAGTCTGGCGATGTTTCGGCGGATCTTTGGCGACCGACAGGCTCCGGAATCCGTTTCGGACCTTGACCGAGCCGCCCGACCGCCGATTGTTGATCCAAGCCAACCGGCCGGTATTCAGCAGGAGTTATGGGACCAGTTCTGGGAGCTGGTGGACGATCCGGCTTTGGCACAGCGCTATGGTGTGCGCGTGGCGCAGTGCGAGGCTCCTGCAGTACCTCTGACGTCGGGTGACCTGTGGGAGGTAAGTCTGGACGCCGCAGGCGGCCTTAATCTGCGGAAACTAAGCAGACAGACACCTCTAATACCCGCTAACGGTGGTTAGCAGGTCGCAGATTTGTGTTGCGACGAACGGGCTAAAGGCTTGGGTCCCAAAAAAATTGGGCGGATGTCGGTGGGCGCCGGGGGGAAACGCCGCAGCCGAGCATGCCGCCCGTGGATCGAAAAGGAAACCTGGGGGTTGGTCAGGTCACCTTTGTCTGGGTAATATACCCTAGGCTTGGCGGAAAATCAACCGCACAAGCACGCAGTTTTTGCAAAAAGGCGCGATATTTCTTATCTCGCCGGTCACCGTGGAGCTGGAGCGGTCTTAGTGCGCGCTCACGGTGGCCTGGGTCGGTCGGTCTACAGAGCCTAAACTTAATAGTGGTACCGGCTTATCGTTTGGGCCATAATGCACGGCCGTCTCGCCGGGAGCGGGTTCTGAGAAGAAGGCAATTGGTGCTGTAAGTGTTTGGAAAGACGCAGGATGAGTTGGATCGGTGGTTCATGGAGGAGGCGCTGGATCTGGCTCGCCGGTCGCTTAAGTACGAGGACGTGCCGGTCGGCGCCTTGGTGGTGCAGCATGGGCGCGTTATCGGGCGTGGCTACAACCAGCGCGAGCAGCTCCAGGATCCGACCGCGCACGCCGAAATGATCGCGTTGTCGGCGGCCGCGGCGCATATCGGGCACTGGCGGCTGGAGGATTGCACGCTGTACGTGACGTTGGAGCCGTGCCCGATGTGCGCGGGTGCCTTGGTGCAGAGCCGGGTGGGGCGGCTGGTGTACGGCGCGGCGGACCCCAAGACCGGCGCGTGTGAGTCGCTGTTCACTATCACGACGGACGCGCGGCTCAATCACCAGGTTGATACGGTGGCAGGAGTGTTGGCGGAGCCGTGTGCGGAGTTATTACGCGAGTTCTTCCGCAGGCGGCGGGCGTTGGGCGAGAAGTGATTTGCGCCGGGGCCGGACCCCGGCGCGGGCGCACAGGCCGGGGATGACTGGCCGGCGGGGGTTGTCAGCGTGCGAGCAGGCGTGGCCTACTCAGAGCTGGACAGCATCGCCGCCAGCCGGGCGAGTTCCGTTTGCGCGTCCGAGGGCGGTGGGGTTTCCGCCGAGTTGTCCTCGGCCCCCGGCGTTGCGGCCGGTGCTGCGCCGGGCTGTTGGGCGGCCGTGGTATCTGGCTCGGCGTTGAGGGCGCTGCGGTCCTGGCGCCACCAGCGATCCATGATCTGCTCGGCGTCGCCGCCGGCGGTCTTGCGGCTCCACAGGCCGAAGAAGTCGACGTCGCCGCTGCGTGGCAGGCGCGGCGGCATGCTGATTAGCGTGCGCATGGGCATCAGGACGGAGTCGCCGATGATGAACCCTTCGCCGGGGCGCATGCTGGGCAGCAGGCTGATGAGGCTGCGGAACTGGTCGCTGACGACGCGGGCGGCGTATTCCTGGTCGTCGGGGTTGTTCATGCGCATCAGGACCATCGAGTTGCACTGGCTGAGAATGGTCTCGGAGATTTCGCTGGGGCGCTGGGAGACGATCATGGCGGAGACGCCGTACTTGCGGCCCTCCTTGGCGACTTTCTCGACGGCGTCACGGGCGAACATGCGGCCGGCGCGGTCGCGGCGTGGGAGGTAGTTGTGGGCCTCTTCGTAGACCAGCACGAAGGGGCGGCGCACGTCGAAGGGCGACCAGAAGTTGAAGTCGAACAGGGTGCGCGTCAGGACGGCGACGGTGATGTCCACGACGTCGAAGGGCAGGCCGGACAGATCGACGATGGTCAGATTCTTGCGGGTGCCCTGCTGGCCGAGCATCTGGCGGATGACTGAGGCCACGCTCTTGCTGAGCTCGCCGGGGGGACGATCGGCCTGGAAGCAGCCGGCGAGGTCCGGATTACGGCTGGCCTGCTCGAAGGGGCGCAGCAGGAAATCGTAGCGGCGGTCGTTGAGGCGCGTTTCGAGCTGATTCACCAGGCCGAGCAGGCGCCCGTAGTACGTGGCGTGCGGCACCTCGCCCTCGGCATTGCCGCGGTTGAACTCCATGCGCTGCGTCAGCATCATCTGTTCCTGCTTGGCGACCGGCAGTTGCCGGTAGGGCAGGCGCGAGAAGGCGTAGTTCTCCGAGCCGAGCACGAAGCGCGCGTCGTTGAGGTTTTCGGCGTAGGTCTTGAGGCTGTCGATGGAGTAGTAGATCGGCGTATCGATGCTGTACTCGCACAGCAGGCCGAGTTCGCTGGCCGCCGGCTGCTTGAGCTTCTCGAGCGCGGAGCGCAGGAACACCGTCTGGGGGTTGATGTTCGCGGGGTTATTCGCATCGACAAAGAGCTGCTGGAACTCCTCGAAGCGCAGCATCCAGTAGGGCAGGACGAGGTTGCGATCGGAGAGGTAGGTGACGTTCGGCAGGGGATTGCCGTTGTCATCGCTGAAGGCCGTGAGGTACTCGCCGTGCATGTCGAACATGATGATCTGCGTCTCGGGGAGCTGGAGCGCCTCGTGGATGATCTTGGCGGTGGTGACGCTCTTGCCCGAGCCGCTGTTGCCCATCACGGCGACGTGCTTGGCGAAGAAGTCCTTGCCGAGCACGCGGACCTCGAAGTCGGTGTCCACGGCGAAGCGGCCCATCGGGAAGGATTTGCGGGCACCGGCGCCGCCGGCCAGCTCATCGAAGCAGCCGAAGATCAGCTCGAAATCCTCGTCGACGCCCAGGCGGACCGGATCGCCGAGGGTTGGGTATTCACTGACGCCGCGGGTGAACTTGTCGTTGCGAACGGTGCCGAGTAGCTGAATTGTCATGGTGATTCGGCGTGGTCCGCCGGGATCGGGCAAGGGCTCCAGGTCGCCGATGGCGCCCACGCGCACGACGTAGCCGATCAGGGTGGTACGTCCCATCGGGATGGTGACGTAGGTACCGAGTCGGCCGACGCGGTATTCGGTGCCGTGGTACTTGATGCAGAGATTGGCGACGGAGATCTGCACCTCCACCGAGTCGCCCTCAACTCCGATAACATGTCCGACCTTGAGTTGGTCCATGCGCGGTCTCCGAGCAATTGCTGCTATCGCATGTATCGAACGATCGTCGGCGGCGCATCAGCAGCGTGGGCCCGAAGGGTGCGGGGAAGGCCGGGGGCTGCGCGGACAGCCGTTGGAATCCCTTGCCAAGGCGGATACCTTGTGCTAGCTTCAGGTCGAGTGTACTAAATATAGTGGTAGAGGGCTGTTGCGATTTTGGCGGCGGGCGCGGTCTTTGGTGCTGAGGGATTTGGCAATCGGTAGTCCCACACTGTGTTCCTGAAACGAATCATCCTGCACGGTTTCAAGAGCTTTGCCGACCGGACGGAGTTCGAGTTCGGCCCGGGCGTCACTTCCATTGTCGGGCCGAACGGTTGCGGCAAGAGCAACGTGCTGGATGCGCTGCGGTGGGTGTTGGGCACGCAGTCGGCGCGCAGCCTGCGCGGCAAGACGATGAGCGACGTCATTTTTTCGGGCTCGCGCTCGCGCAAGCCCGCCAATGCCGCCCACGTTGAGCTGACGTTCGATAACCGCTCCGGGTTCCTGGCCAGCGACGACGAGGAGGTCACGGTCACTCGGGCGCTGCACCGCAGCGGCGAAAGCGAGTACCGTCTAAATGGAAACGCCTGTCGGCTGAAGGATATCCGGCATCTGCTCATGGACACCGGGCTGGGTGTGGACGCCTACAGCATCATCGAGCAGGGGCGGGTCGATATGCTGCTGCAAGCCGACCCGCTGCAGCGGCGCGAGATTCTCGAGGAGGCGGCCGGCATCAGCCGCTACAAGGTGCAGCGGACCGAGGCGCAGCGCAAGCTGGAGCGCACGCAGAACAACCTGCTGCGGCTCAACGATGTAATCGACGAGTTGGAGCGGCAGTTGCGCAGCGTGAAGCTGGCGGCCGGCAAGGCTCGCCGCTGGCAGGAGTACGACGGCCGGCTGCGGGCCTTGCGGGCCTCGTTCTCGCTGGCCGAGTATCACGAGTTGGAATGCGGTCGCCGTACGGCCCGCGCGCAGGTGACCGCCCTGCAAGACCAGGTGGCTGCCCAGCGGGCGGTGCTGGCGTCGCACGACGCCGCCGCGGCCGAGCAGCAGCGGGTCCTCCAGCAACTGGACGAGGGGATTCAGGCCGCCGACGGGCGTCTGGCCGCGCTGCGCAGCGAACACAGCGCGTTGTCCGAACGCATCACACAGAGCGACCGGCGTGCGGCCGATCTGGCGGCGACGCGTGACCGGCGCCGCACGCAGGCGGATGAGTTGGCCGGCCGACTTGACGATTTGGAGCAGCGGGCCGGCCTCGAGCAGGCCGCGCTGGAGACACTGGCCGCGGAGGCGCAGCGGAGCGGGGCGGCCGCCGCGGAGTTGCAGCGCAGCTACGAAGCGACCGTGATGCGGCGCAATGCCGCGCGCGAGATGCTGGAGCACGCGAAGACGGCGGCCTTCGAGGCCGTGCGGAGCGCGGCGCTGCTGCGCAGTGAGCAGAGCAACCTGGGGGCCCAACGGGATCGGCTGCTGGGGCAGCGCCAGCGTCTGGCTGAGCGGCGCGCGGTGCTTGACGAGGAATTAGGGGAGCTCGGGCGGCAGCGCGGCGGGGCCGAGGAGAATGTAGCCGCGCTAGAGCGGCGCTCGACGGAGCTGGCCGCGGGGCTGCGGGCGGCGGAGGTCGAAAGCAGTGAGCTGCAGGCCGGCTGCGAGGAGCAGGAGGCGCAGATTGCGGCGGCCAAGGAGCAGCGCAGCGCGGCCTGTTCGCGGCTCGAACTGCTGGAGGACATGGAACGGCGCCTGGAGGGGGTGGACCAGGGCACGCAAACGCTGCTGAGCTGGCGGAACGAGGAGGGGGGCGACGGCAACGTGCTGGGCCTAGTGGCGGACCTGCTGCGCATTACCGACAGCCGGGCGCACGCGTTGGAGCCGCTGCTGGCAACCTTTGAGAATCACCTGGTGGTGGCCGACACGTACGCCCTGCTGAGCGAGTTGGGCCGGCGCGCGGAGCCGCCGGGGCCGGTGCGGGTGTTGGCGCTGGATCGTATTCCCGCTCAGAGCAGGCGCGTGGAATACGAGGGTGCCCCGGGGGTGGTGGCGCGGGCGGTTGATTGGGTGGCGTGTGCGCCCGCGTACCGGGCGCTGGCGGAGCACCTGCTGGGGCGCGTGATCATCGTGGATGAGTTGGAGCGCGCCTTGGCGCTGGCGGCGGGCGCCCCGGCGGGATTCAGCTTCGTGACGCTGGACGGGCAGATCGTGACGGCCGAGGGGCGGCTGACGCTCGCGGGGGCGAAAGCCAGCAGCGGGCTGATGAGTCGCAAGGCGGAGATCCGCGAGCTTCGGCAGCAGCTTGACGAAATAGAGACTGGCCTGGAGCGTGCCATCCGGCAGAAGAATGGGTTGGAGGCCCGGCGGGCCGATGTGCAACTGCGGCATGGCGAGCTGCTGAACCAGATTGCGGTGGTCCAGCAGGAGCGGGCCGAGGCGCGCGCGGTGCTTACGCGGGTGGGTGGCGAGTTGGCGCGGGGGCAGCGCGAGGCGTCGGTCGCCGACAGCGAGCTGGATGCGCTGCAGCGGGCGCTGGCTGAGCTGGAACAGCAGGCGGTGAAGCTGGCGACCGAGTTGGCGAGCGTCGGCCAGGCACAGCAGGCCCAGGAGACGGAAGTCGGCGACGCCGAGCGCGAGCTGCTCGAGCTGGAGTCGGCGGTCGGCGAGTTGGCCGGTGAGCTGACGGAAGCGAAGGTGGCGGCCGGGCGTCTGTTCGAGAAGCGGACGGCCGGGGAGGAAGCGCTGGCGCGTCTGGCGAGCCAGCGAACCGCCCTGGAGCGCGAGCGGAGTGCGGCGCAGCAGGAAGCTGAGGCGGCGGCGCGGCAGATGGCGGAGGCCGAACAGGAGCGGTTGGCCGCCGAGGCCCGGCGGGAGGCTTGCGCGGCGGAGTTGCAGCAGGACGAAGCGGGGGTCATGCAGTTGCGGGCGCAGCGGCAGGCCCGGCGGGGGGAACTGGAGGAGTCCGGCGTGGCGGCCCGGGCGGTGAGCGAGCGGATTCGCGAGTTGGAGGCGGACCTGCACCAGCAGGAGGTCGCGCTGCGTGAGCTGGACGTGCGTCAGGAGGGTCTGGTCGAGCGGATCCGATCCGACCTGGACCTCGATTTGGCCGCCTGTTATGAGCAGTATGAACATGCGGAGCAGGACTGGGAGGCGATCCGGGCGGAGATCGCGGAGTTGCGAGAGAAGCTTGCCCGGCTGGGCCATGTGAACCTGGAGGCGCTCACCGAGCTGGAGGAGCTGACGCCGCGCTACGAGAATCTGGTGGCGCAGCGTGACGACCTGGTGGGTTCGATCGAGCGTCTGGAGGCGCTGATTTGCGAGCTGGACGCTGAGTCGCGGAGTCGTTTCGCGGCCGTTTTCGAGCAGATTCGCGTGAACTTCCAGGAACTGTTCCGTCAACTTTTTGGGGGTGGCAAAGCCGATATTCTCTTGGAGGACCCGGAGGAGCCGCTGGAATGCGGCATCGAGATCATCGCGCGGCCGCCGGGCAAGGAGCTGCAAGCGCTGTCGTTGCTGTCGGGTGGCGAGAAGACAATGACGGCCGTGGCGCTGGTGATGGCGGTGTTCAAGAGCAAGCCGTCGCCGTTTGCTTTTTTGGATGAGGTCGATGCGGCCCTTGATGAAGCGAACACGGAACGCTTCAATACGATGCTGCAAGGGTTCTTGTCGCACTCGCAGTTCGTCGTGATCACGCACAGCAAGCGCACGATGCAGAGCGCGGACGTGCTATACGGAGTGACGATGGAGGAGCCGGGCGTGAGCAAGCGCGTGAGCGTCCGGTTCAATGATGAACGCGTGAAAGCGCCCAGTGTGGCGTGAAATGGTTCCATTTCCTGTTTTGTGAGGTTGCGCCATGGCTAAGAAGAAAGTAGCGAAGAAGAAGGTGGCCAAGAAGAAGGTGGCCAAGAAGAAGGTCGCGAAGAAGAAGGTCGCCAAGAAGAAGGTAGCGAAGAAGAAGGTGGCCAAGAAGAAGGTCGCGAAGAAGAAGGTCGCCAAGAAGACCGCGAAGAAGTGCCGCACGGCTCCGTGCGCGATGTAGTTCGACCGTAGGCACGCGCGGCCAAACCGGTCCGGACGACGGTGCTGACAGGGCCCCGCCGCCACGCCGGTTACCAGAGCCAGGCGCTCTGAGCGTGCGTTCTCCTGAGTGACGAGTCTTCCGACAGCGGCCCGCGCCGTGCGATGGCTTCGCCCGATGCGAACCGTCCTTGGTAGTGCGTGAGCGAACCACCGGTTCGGTCACGCGGCACAGCGCGGGCCGCTGTCCTTTGTGGGTGGTCGGGGGGGAGGTACCCTCGGCTGGCGCCATACCGTCCGGAAAGAACGGCGGTGCGCTGCGCCTGGTGCAGGGACGGGCTCTGCGAAGCATCACCCCCGGCTGTCGGTGTATGGGTCGGGCACGGGTGGCCGACCTTCCGGCGAATACAGTGTGTTTTCGGAACCAGCGATACTCTGTCTTGTTTCCCCGGATCGATCGAGCTATACTGGCGGGATGGATAGCTTGTCACGGCGGGGCGCTCGCGTGACGCTGCCGTACCGCTTCGGCGGACCGGACACCAGTTGAGTGTTGCCGTGACGGGCACTTTGGAGGGCGATCGAAGCGGGGGGCGGTTGCCATGACTTTGGGATTTAGGAGGAGTAATGATGAGAGTGGGGCGAGTTTTTCTAGGCTGCATTGTGCTGCTGGCCGCAAGTCCGGCGTGGGCGGATATCACGCCGATCAGCCACTTTACGGGTGATGTCTCGGAGACTTTCGAGACCATACCTGACGATACTTACACGGGCCCGATCGACGTGTTTGGTGGCGTCGCGACGATGGATGACACGTTCGCTCACATGGTGGTGGTTACGTGGATCTGGACGGGCCCGGGTGGCGAGGTGACCCCATACGCCGGCGGGAGCATGGGTGGCAGCCCGCTGGGATCGATCTTGTTTGAGTTCGCGGAGCCGATCGCGCAGTTCGGCGGCTACTTCACCACCAACAGTGTCGACCCCGACGGCACGGTCGTCTTTCGTGATGAAGCCGGCGAGGAAATCGACTCACTTGAGATGCGGATCAATATCCTGACGTGGGCGTGGCAGGGCTGGAGTAGCGACGTGCCGGTCTACAGCGTCGAGGTTATTGGGAACTACGCTGCAGGCCCGCCCGGGTCCGGCGCTCCGGCCGGTGGACTCGTCCAGATGGACAACCTGGAGTTGACCTGGGTTCCGGAGCCGGGTGCGCTGGCGCTCGTGCTGGTGGGCGCGGCATTGCTAGGGTCACGCCGGCGCTAGCCTGCGTACCGGGCGAGTTCGCTATCGGATAGCAGATCACGGCCTCTGGATCGTGTGTGCAGGAGTCCTGGAGGGATTCCATCCGCGCGGTCCGGGGGCCGTGTGTCGTCAGTGCGGTACCTGTCATTGATACCCGCGTGACATGAGTTTGCCGGCCTGATGGCGCGAATCACCGTCCGGTCAACGTGAAACGCGCCGTGCAGGCCGGCAGGTCCGCCGGATAGAATATGTTGTTCGGTTGCAGGGGCGCTGTGGACGGAGGAGCGGCAGTGGCAGCGCAACGCTATGAGTTGTTTGACCACACGGCCGACGTCGGCGTGCGGGTGTGTGCGCCAACGCTGGCGGAGCTGCTCGGGCCGGCGACCGCCGGTCTCTACGCGATCATCGGCCGCCTGGTTAATGATGGTCGTGAGGCGGAATCCAGGGAGTTGGAACTAGGTGCCGATGAGCCGGCCCTGTTGCTGCGCGACTACCTGGCCGAGGTGCTGGGGTTGTTCGAGATGGGGCGGCGGATGGTGACCGCGGTCGATGTGCGGGAGTTCAGCCAGACCCGTCTGACGGCAACGGTGCAATTGCAGCGCGTTGATGTGGCCGCCAGCAGCTTGGAACGCGAGGTCAAGGCCGTGACTTATCACGAGCTGCGCATTTGGCCGGTGGCGGACGGCTACGAGGCCACGTACATCGTCGATATCTGATTCGAGGCGCGGCGGCGGTCCGAAGGTCCTTATTGCGAGGTCGAACATGGCTGGCAAGTACACCGGTCCGGTTGAGCAGATCGACAACTGCCGCTGGCGGATTCCGCGCTCCTACAAGCCCGCGATGCGCGTAGACGGCATCATCTACGCCGACAGCGAGTTGATGGAGAGCATTCTCCTCGATCAATCGCCCGAGCAGGTTGCCAACGTAGCCACGCTGCCGGGCGTGGTCGGCGCCTCGCTGGCGATGCCGGATATCCACTGGGGTTACGGCTTCTGCATCGGCGGGGTGGCGGCGACCGATCCGGACGAGGGCGGCGTGATCAGCCCGGGGGGCGTCGGCTATGACATCAACTGCGGCGTACGGCTGGTTCGCACGGATATTCCGGCCCAGGAGGCGCGGGCGCGGATAAAGGAGCTGGTGGACACGTTGTTCCGCGAGGTGCCCTGCGGCGTGGGTGGAACGGGCAAGGTGAAGTTCAGCCAGAAGGAGCTGCGCGAGTTGGTGACCGGCGGGGCGCCCTACGTGGTGGCGCGCGGTTTTGGCTGGGAGGAGGATATCGCGCACACGGAGGCGCATGGCGCGCTGGACGGGGCTCAGCCCGACTGCGTCTCCAACCACGCGTATGAGCGCGGCCTGGACCAGGTCGGCACGCTGGGCAGCGGCAATCACTTCATCGAAGTGCAGGTGGTGGAAGAGGTTGTCGACGCTCAGGCGGCGGCGGCGTTCGGCCTTGTTCCCGGCCATATTGCCGTGACGATTCACTCCGGCTCGCGCGGCCTGGGGTACCAGGTGTGCGACGACGCGATCAAGGAGCTGCGTGACGCGCCGCGCAAGTACGGCATCGAGTTACCGGATCGCCAGTTGGTCTGTGCGCCGGTCGCTTCGCCGGAGGGGCAGCGTTATCTCGGCGCGATGCGGGCGGCGGCGAACTACGCCTGGTGCAACCGCCAGCTTCTGCTGCATCTGACCCGGAAGGCCTTTGCGCAGGTCTTTGGATCGCCCGCCGAGCGGCTTGGCATGCGGCAGGTATACGATGTGGCGCACAACATCGCCAAGCTGGAGCCGTATGAAGTGCGTGGGCAGCGCCGGACGCTGTGCGTGCACCGCAAGGGTGCGACACGGGCGTTTCCGGCGGGTCATCCGGAGGTGCCGCCGGCCTACCAGGAGGTGGGCCAGCCGGTGCTGGTGCCGGGCGACATGGGCCGGGCGAGTTGGGTGCTGGTCGGTCAGCCGCGGGCAATGGACGAGACTTTCGGCAGTTGTTGCCACGGGGCCGGGCGGGTCTTGTCGCGCGGGGCGGCGATCCGGGCGGCCAAGGGCCGCTCGATTCAGCAGGAGTTGCTGCGTGCCGGCGTAGTCGCGCGGGCCCGGGGTCGCAGCGGGCTGGACGAGGAGCAGCCCGAAGCCTACAAGGACGTCAGCCGGGTGGTTGACGTGGTGCACAAGCTGGGCATCAGCACGAAGGTAGCGCGGTTGCGGCCGATCGGCGTGATCAAGGGGTAGTGGCGAGCGGGGCGGTGCGTGTTGCAGTGCGCGGGTGGCTGTGGCGCGGCCGGCCAGGGCCCGTGAGGGTCAGGGTTCCGCGAAGATCGATTCCACTTCGGTGACCAGTTCGATAAGCGTCTCGCAGATAGTGGCCAGATCGGCCTGTGTCACGCCGATGAGGTCGAGCATGTCCGTGGTGATTTCCTGGGTCTGGGCGGTCAGGTAGAAGCCGTGCTGCATCTTGCAGCAGATGGTGTCGGCGACGTAGATGAAAGTCGCGATTCTGCGGACATCCGGCTGTAGCGGGGAGGGGTCGTGATGATAGGCGTTGGCGTAACGGAGCGCGGGGGGGAAGCGCCACTTGGTGGCCAGCACGCCGCCGAAGCACTGGTGGTCAGCGCCGATGAGTTGCTCCTCGAGGGCGCAGAAATCGCTCGGTTGGCTGCTGCAGCAATCGGCCACCTCGCGGAACTGCCGGGGGAACAACTGCCCGGCGACCAGGAGGCCCAGGTCATGTACGAGGCCGGCCACGAAGAACTCCTCGGCCTGGGGGTTGTGGGCCGCGTGCCCCAGGGCGCGGGCACAGACGCCGACGGCGATGCAGTGGCGCCACAGGTCGCGGGCGGAGAAGTGCTGAGAGACGGCGTCACCGCGGAAGAGGCGCGCCAGCGAGGCCGCCATGGCGATGTTCTTAACAGCGCTGAGGCCCAGCATGATGATGGCGCGGTCCAGGCTGGCGATTTGGGAGGGCAGGCCGTAGAAGGCCGAATTGACCACCTTCAGGATCTTGGCGGCGAGGGCCGGATCGTTCTTCACGATTTCGTGCATGTCGAGGGCCGTGGCGCGCGGATCCTCCACTACCTGCACGATCCTGGTCGTTATCTCCGGGAGTGAGTTGATTTCGGTCACGCGCGACATGGCGCGCTGCAATTCCGGCGGCAGGGACTTCCCCGGCAGGACAGCCGGCGGGGCGCTGTCCGGACCGCTTCCGGAGTCGGTGGTCGTCGGCATTGACGTTTCCTCTGGACCGTACGAGTGCAAACTCCTGCTATTCTTCGGGTAGATGCAGGTCCGGCATTATCGCGGCCGCCGGCACGCCGCACCGGCCGCGCCGGCCGGGCGGCGAGGTCCAGATAACCCCTGCAGCGCTGCGCGCAGCGGTTTCGGGGCGGTGGGCGGGGCAGCCGGCGTCCGCCGACGGAGTGCGCACCGGGGGTGGCAAGCGTCCGGTAAGGCAGCTTGCCGGTGCGGTGCGGCAGGGCTAGACTGCGGCTCCTGGTCAAGGCGTGGTCATGGCGCGTGGTGTGCTCGCCCAGTACCGAGCCGGACCATGCCACCAGCCGGGACGGCGGTTCACCGGGGGCCAGGCGGGAGTGTGTGCGTGGAGCAACTCGAACGTATCATCCCGATCGCGAAGCAAGTTCTGATTCTCCAGGTCGATGATGAGCAGCGTGACTTGTGGTTATGGGAACGGGCTGAGCGGGTGGCCCGGCTGACGCAGTTGGTCGGGCGGATTCCGGAAGTGGCTGACCAGGCGGTTGATCAGTTGGCGCTGGCGGTGGCCGGACTGTTTCACTGTGCCGGGTGGGCCACGCAACTCCAGCAGGGCACGGTTGACCGCTGGCACGTGCTGACGCGCCCCACGAGCGATATTCAGCGCGAACTGGGCGCCGCCCTGATCCAGGAATACGTCGGGTCGCAACTGCCCCCCAAGACGGTGCGACTGGCCTGCGAGGCCGTTCGCCAGTGCAACGACCGCCGCACGGACCTGGTCGAGGCGCAGTTGCTGGCCGAGGCGGAGAACCTGGATGAAGTGGGCGTGGTCTACATCCTGCGCCAGTTTCGGCAGTACCAGGCCGAGGGACGGCCGCTCACGCAACTCTTCGCGAGCTGGGAGCGTCAGAAGGAATACCGCTACTGGGAAGTGCGGGTCAACGACGGCTTCCGATTCGAGACCACGCAGCGTCTGGCCCGCCGGCGTCTGGAGGCGGTTGAGCACTTCATGCAGGCACTGGCACGCGACACGGGCGGTCTGGACCTGGCCCAAACGTTGGTGCAGGCCGGAAACAACATCCCGGAGGATCTGCTCCGGCCGCTGACGCCGTCCGTGGAATGGACGTCATGAATGGTCGCGACTTGCAGCACGCCCCGCACCCGGCCGGTAGCGATTCCGCCGCCATGGAAGCGGATATTCGCACCATCCTGTTCACGCGCGAGCAGATCCAGGCGCGCGTGCGCGAGTTGGCGGCTGAGATTGCGGGCTGCTACGACGGCGAGGAGCGCGGCCTGACGCTGGTGCCGGTGCTATCCGGGGCGATCATCTTCCTGGCGGACCTCATTCGCGAACTACCGCTGAAGATGAAGATCGCACTGGTGCAGATTTCGACCTATCCGGGGGCGACTACCACCGCCGGGCAGCCCGAACCGCTTATCGAGCTTACCGGCGAGGTGCGCGGGCGGCACGTGCTCGTGGTTGACGACATCTTCGATACGGGGCGAACGCTGCGGCGTGTACACGGCATGATCAGGGCGCGGCAGCCGGCCAGCCTGCGCACCGCCGTGCTGCTGCGCAAGCCGGCCAAGGCCCCGCCGGATGTTACGGTTGACTTCGTCGGCTTCGATGTCGATGATCTATTCGTGGTAGGCTACGGCCTGGACTACGACGACCACTATCGGAATTCCCCGCATATCGGCGTGCTGCGGCCGGAACTAATGCCATGACCAGACGCCCGGCCATTGATCCCGTGAAGTCGACAGTGGCTGAGGCTCCGGCGGCCACGGCCGCGGAGCAGAAGGCGGCGGCGGCGGTCGCGCTGCGCGACGACGAGATCATCCAGTTGTCGATCCGGCCGTCGCCGTGGAGTATTCTGGTCAATTCGTGCAAGCTCATCATCGCGATGATGCTGCTGGCGGCCGCCCTCGTGATCTACAGCCAGGGGCAGCCGGCGCTGGGCGCGTCGATTGCGCTGCTGGGCACGCTGCTGGTAGCCTTCTCGGGGGTGCTGATCGCCACGCTGCAATGGGCCACGCATCTGTACGTCCTCACCAATCGGCGGGTGATGCGTTTTGGGGGGATCTTCAGCGTCAGCGTGGTGGAACTGGGCCTGACGCAGGTGGGCGACGCGCAGGTGCGGCCCGCCTGGTACCGTCCGTGGCTCCACATGGCCTCGATCGGCATCGTGCCGCGCGGCGACGGCCAGGGCGAGATGCTATGGGAGCACGTGGCACGGCCCGATGAGGTTCAAGAGATTCTCATCCGCGCTATCCGGCGTGCGAACATGAAGTAGGCTGGGTCGCCCGCTGACACGCCTCACCGCTGGCCGTCAACGCAGGATGGAGCAGCCCGGAGGGGGTGCTTGCAAACATATGCCGAACATGTTCGATTCGGGCCGGGCCGGGCGGTGCGCCCGTTGCCGAATGCGGCGTGCGTTTGCGTCTGGCGGCCGGCTGGCGTAGGATTCGGTCCCGTGAATGGGACCCAGCTTTCGCCAGGTGCTGCATGAGCGTAGTGGCGATCATACCCGCCCGCTACGGATCGACGCGGTTTCCCGGGAAGGCGCTTGCTCACCAGACCGGCAAGTATCTAATCCAGCATGTTTATGAGCGCGTCATGGCGGCGCGGCGTGTGCAGCACTGCCTGGTGGCGACGGATGACCAGCGCATCGTTGCCGCGGTGCAGAGCTTTGGCGGGGAGGTGGTGCTGACGAGCCCGGATCATGCCAGCGGCACGGACCGCATCGCGGAGGTGGTGGCCGGCCGGCCGGGTGCCGCCGACGACATTATCCTGAACGTCCAGGGGGACGAGCCGGAGATCGAGCCGCAGTATCTGGACCGACTGGTCACTTGTCTGGCCGAGACGCCCGACTGCGAGATGGCAACGCTGGCCTGTCCGTTTCCGGCGGGATCGGACCCGCGTGATCCCAATTGTGTGAAAGTTGTCCGCGGACTCGACGGTCGCGCGCTGTATTTTTCGCGTTCTCTGATACCATACGTTCCTGACGCGGGGGACCCGGCGGCGGCGGGCAGTTGGCTGCTGCACCTGGGCGCTTATGCCTATCGCCGGGAGTTCCTGCTGAAGTTTGCCGGCTGGCCGCCGAGCCCGCTGGAGTTGGTCGAACGCCTGGAACAGTTGCGTGTCCTGGAGCATGGCGGCCGGTTGGCGGTCGAGTTCGTCGAGCAAGCGACGGTCGGCATTGATACGCCGGCCGACTATGCGAGCTTCGTGGCGCGCTGGCGGGCGCGCGGCGGCTAGACCTGCGAGCGCGGCGCGCCCGCGGACGATAGCGAGTGATGCTGTCCGGCCTGGCCGGCGGCGTTGGAAGAGAGGCTTGGCATGCCGGTGTGTTGTTCATGATGGACGCCCGCGCGATATTCGATGCCATTCGCAACCGGTCCGGCGACACGGAGTTCTACATGCCGTTGCCGGCCGGCTACGAGCTCGGCCACACCAAGTACGTGATCGTCTTCGGCACCGTCATGAGCGGCCTGGGCAAGGGCATTTTCAGCTCGTCCCTGGCCAAGTGTCTGCAGGACAAGGGTCTGCACGTCACGCCCGTCAAGCTCGAAGGCTACCTGAACATCGACTCCGGCACGCTGAACCCCTTCCGCCACGGCGAGGTGTTCGTACTCGACGACGGCACCGAGTGCGACATGGACCTGGGCACCTATGAGCGGGCCCTGGATCAGAATCTGACGCAGCTCAATTTCTGTACCAGCGGCCAGATTTACCGACGCGTCCTGGAGCGTGAGCGCACCGGCGGCTACCTGGGCCGCGACGTGCAGATGATCCCGCACGTCACCGGGGAGGTCAAGAACCGCCTGCGCGAACTGGCCATCGCCTCGCAGGCCGACGTCGTGTTCGTCGAAATCGGCGGCACGGTCGGGGACGTTGAGAACGCCTACTACATCGAGGCGATGCGGCAACTCGCCTTCGAGGAAGGTCAGCGCAGCGTGTGCTTCGTCGCCCTGACCTACGTCATGGAGCCCGCCATCCTGGGCGAGCAGAAGAGCAAGGCCGCCCAACTCGGCATCCGCCGGCTGCTGGAATGCGGCATTCAGCCGCACATCATTGCCTGCCGCGCACAGAACCCCGTCACGCGGAAGGTGCGTGAGAAGATCGCCATGTTCTCGAACGTGCCGCCGAACCGCGTGTTCAGCATGCACGACTGCGAGAGCGTCTACCAGATTCCCGAGATGCTCCGGGGGGCCGGGTATGACCGCGCCGTAATCGAATGGCTGCAAATGGAATCCAGCGTTGATGAGCAGGCCGAGCGCCGCCAGCGCGACGTGTGGGCCCGCTACCTCAATCGGCTGCGCACCGCCGAGCGCCAGGTCACCATCGGCATCACCGGCAAGTACACGTCGGTTCGCGACGCGTACGCCAGCATCCTCAAGGCCCTGGAGCACGCCGGTGTCTATTGGGGCGCCAAGGTGCACATCAGCTGGGTCGACACGTCCGAACTAACCGATGAAACGGCCGCGGCGGCCGTCAAGGATCTGCACGGCATTATCGTGCCCGGGGCCTTCGGGACGCGCGGCGCCGACGGCAAGATCGCGTGTCTCAAGCACGCGCGCACCTCCGGCCTGCCCTGCCTGGGCATCTGCTACGGCTTCCAGATGGCCGTGATCGAGTTCGCCCGCAACGTCTGCGGCCTGGAGGACGCCGACTCGACGGAGATTGACAGCGAATGCCGCTACCCCGTCATCAACCTCCTGCCGGAGCAGAAGAAGATCGAGGGTCTGGGCGGGACCATGCGTCTGGGCGGGCAGGACATCCGCATCCGTCCGGGCACGCTCGCGCACACCATGTTCGGCGAACGCACCCGCATGCGCTTCCGACACCGCTACGAGGTCGATCCCCGCTATATCCCGCAGCTCGAGGCCCACGGCCTGATCTTCTCCGGCCGCTCGCCCCGGGCCGAGATCATGAACATCCTTGAGTTGCCGGAGAGCATGCATCCGTACTACGTCGGTACGCAGGCCCACCCTGAGCTGAACAGCCGGCCGCTCCGGCCGCACCCATTCTTTGCCGGGCTGGTCCATGCCGGCCTGCGCCGGGCCGACCCCGCCTTCGCCGAGCCGCTGAGCTTCGGGAACCTGGTCGACGTCGACGCGGAAATGGCGGCGCGTACCGGGCCGGCTACCCCCGAGTGAACAAATACGCCGGACGCGTGCGCCCGGCGTGGTGCTCTGTGGTTAATCCGAATCAGGCCGCTACGGACGTTCCGGCGCCGGTGCTCAGCGCTGGCGCGCCCGCAGGAAGACGGCACCCAGGCAGAACAGGAGCAACGTACCGGGCTCCGGCACGAGGCCGGCCGTCGCGGGATCCCGAGACGCGAGGCCCAGGTCGGGCACGGTCGCCGTTTCCAGGCCACTAAGCGGCGGCGCGGTCTCCGCCAGCACCGACAGGTCGGCGATCAGGCCGGGCGGGAACAACTGGCTCTGAATCTCGTCCACAATGCGGTCGATGGGCGAGGCGGGGAAGAGCTGCTCGAGGGCGGTCGTGTCGGCCCCGAGCGTTCCAAGCAGGGCAACTATCAGGTCGTAATAGATGTTGCCCTTGATATTAATGGGGCCAATGTCCCAGTTCGTGCTGTCAGAACCCTCGATCAGGACGCCGTCCACGCGCAACTGGGAGTTGCTGTTGCCGATGTCCATGTTGAGCCGGTAGAAGCCGAGCTCGTCGATTTCGAGCGAGGTGCTCGAGTCGAGCCGGCCGAAGAGCTCGACATCCTGCAACCCGGACTTGGTGCGCAGGGAGTAGTTCAGGTTGTTCGCCAGGAAGGTGCCGTTGCCGATCAGCCAGCCGCGGTTCGTGTAGCTCAGCGTGGACTGTACTGAGCCCGCGAGCTGCAACTCATACATTCCGAGGTCTATGATTTCCGGTCGTCCGCGCGAGTCGACCCCGAAGGTGCGATCGAACTCCAGCCGGTGGCCGCGGCCGACGTCGTCGGGCACGATGCGCAGGCGTCCGAGGCGTTGGCCGTTCACGCGCGTACCGTCGAATGACGATGCGAGGGGGCCACCGCTGGGCGTGGCCATGATTTCCAGGCCGCGGTAGATGTCTTGGAAGAGCCCGCCGTTGGCCGTCGCGCCGCCCAGCAGGCCGGCAATAACTACGGCACAAATTGTCGGACGTCTCATGGTTAATCCTCTGCGTCGTTGTCGCCGCTGGGGGCCGTGTTTGGCCCGCGCGAGCCTGGACGCCGATGTCCGCCAGATCGTCTCCCTGCGGTCCGGCACGATGGTCGAACCCGGTCCGGATGCAATTACTACGATAGCGCGAGGCCGCGCGGTTCGCAAGCGTAGCGCGCGGAGCCCGCTATGCTTATCGGTGAGGCCGGCCGGCCGCTTCACCGGCCGGCCGTCGGCGTACGGGGCGCCGGGCGCGGATTGGGGATAACGGCGAAGGGACTGCAAGTTCCGAAGAACGGTCGTCCGCTTGGCGCCAGAAAACGCTATTATGCCGCTACTTGGGTTGGTTCGGCCGGTAGAATATTTGGCCGAGTTGGGCGTGCGGCAGTTGGGTTATCGGACGTTTTTGATCTAACACGCGTGGTAGATTTCGTGTCTGATATGTCGGATGATCGCTTGCCATGCCGACTAAGTGCGCGATAGTCCGTTTTTTGCTGCCGGCGGTACTCGTCATGGTGCTGCCGGCGCCGGCGCGCGCCCAGGCGGACCCCACCCAGCCGGACCCGGTCCAGCCGCCCGCCGCCGAGACGGCTCAACCCAGCACTGCCCCCGCGGAGGCGGACTCGCAGCGCTTCGAAGACTTCGTTGCCCTGATCAAGGGGCCGAATCTTCCGGTGGCCGCCCGCCGAACCGGTGCCCGTGAGCTGCTGCGACAGAACTGGCCGCAGACGCCGGCCCGGCTGGTTGACATCCTGAACGGCGAGAGCCCGCAGGCGCGGATAGCCGTGGCGCTGGCGCTCACAGATCTCCCTGAATTCCTGGCAGAAAGCTACATTGACCCGCTGATGACCATGCTGGGCGACGCGGATGGCGAGGTTCGGCAGGCCGCCGCGCTCGCGCTAGCGGGCTACCCGGACAACGGCGTCATTCCCCGTCTGCGCGGCATCGTTATGGACAACAGCCAGGCGCCGTCGCTGCGTCTGGCGGCGGTTGAAGCGCTGGGCATGATGAGCAAGCGTCCCGCTGTGGCGGCGCTGGTGGAAGCGCTCGCACGCGATGAGGCGGCCGTCAGCAGCGCTGCCCTGGCCGCGCTCGAACGCGCGACCGCGATGAGCTTCGGCGGTGATGCCGGTCGGGCCCAGGCCTGGTGGGAACAGACCAAGCACGGCGACTTTCCGGCATGGCAGCAGGGCCAGATCGAGCGCCTCGTCCGTCAGTCGCGCGAGCTGGGCTGGCAACTGCGCGAAATGGAGACGCGCCTGGTCGAGGCGTTCCGGGCCGAGTACATCCGCACGCCGGACGGCGAGCGCGGCCCGCTGCTTGAAGCGTATCTGAAGGACAACGCGACGCTTGTACGGCTGCTTGGCCTGGAGTTGGTGCAGCGGCAATTGGGGGAGGGTCGGCCGCTGCCGGCCGAGGCTGCCGGCCGCATCCAGGCGCAGCTACGTGTGCTCCTGAACGACACCGAGCCGGCTGTCCGGCTGGCGGCTGTTCAGACGGTGGCGCGTCTGCGTGATCCGGAGGACGCGGCGCGCTTTTGCGCCCGGCTCTCGTTGGAGCGTAGTGCCGACGTGCGTCGCGCGCTGGTCAACGGGTTGGGGTACATCGGTGATGCGGCGGTCGTCGACGCGCTGATGGAAATCGTGCGCGCCGCTGAAGACACTTGCCGGACGGAGGCCGTGGCCGCGCTCGGGCGGCTGGCGGAGCGGCGCGTGCTGGCGCCGGAGCAACGTGACGCGGTGGTCCAGGAGCTGCTGGCGGCCTTCAAAGGCACGACGGCTGCTGAGACGGTGCTGCGCGAACGGGTGCTATGGGCTATGATCATGGTCGGCGATGCCCGTTTCGGGGGGGCGTACCTGGCTGCCCTGGCCGAGGATGAGGCCCCGCTGGTGCGACAGACGGCCGTGCGCGGCATTGCCGCTCTGGAGGACTCGCCGGGCAACGATACGCTTGTGCGACTGACGCGTGACGCTGACGCCGCCGTACGGAGAACGGCTGTCCAGGCACTTGTTGAGCGCGCCAGCACGGACGAGCATCTGGCGGCGTTGTGGGAGCGCCTGGCCGCGGCGCAGGAATCCGATCAGAGCATCCGCCAGACGGCCTGGCGCGGGGCAGTCCGCGTGCTGTCCGGCCGCTCGGTCGCGGAGGTTGAGCAGTGGCTAGGCCGCTTGCCGGCCGGCGATGACCTGCAGGAAGAGCGCACGCGCGAGTTGCTGGGCGTGCTGGAGACTTCGCTGGCCAAGGTGCCCGGCGCGCTGGCCGACCTGGGCCACGTATGGGTGCGCATTGCCCGACAGCGTGCCGCGGCAGACGAGTTGGATGCCGCCATTGCGGCCTACTGCGCTGGTTTGCGCGATTTGCGCGGCGGGCAGGCGGACGCATGTCAGCCGGTGGCGCTCGAGTTGCTGAGCTTCTCCCTGGCTCAGAACCGCTACGGTGAGCCGGTCGCCGCCTTGCTGGCAAACGGCAATCCGCCGCTGGACGCACCGGCGATGTGGGCGGACCTGAAGGCACAGCTCGAAGAGTTGTTCACGCAGGGACAGGCGGCGAAGGTTGTGCAGATGCTGCAAGCACTGCGGGCGCTGCCGCCGGCCACCTGGTCGCCGGAGATCATCGCGGATGTGGATGAGCTGCTGGCCCGGGCTGAGATGGCGCTCGCGCCGGCGCCGACCAGCGCGCCCGACGCGGCCCCGGACGACTAGCGTCGCGACCGCGCTGCCGCGGATGGGGGCGGCCGGCCGAGCCCCATCAGGTGGGGCGCAATTCACGCATATTCCGACGGCGAGAATATGAAAGGTGCAGTTCGCGCGCCGTGGCGTTGATCCCGCCGCGGATTTCCGTTGCAATGGTGCCGCAAAGTAATCAGCCGCGGCTGCGCGGACGCGCGGAAGCATGGCGGCGCGGCTGTGGTGGATGCCTGGAGAGGGCAGTATATGCGCGGTCGCATCCTGGTCGTGGACGATGAGCCGCTCAAGCGGATCACGCTACAGATCGAGTTGTCCGAGTTGGGGTACGAGGTGTACGAGGCCGCGGATGCCCTGGCCGCGCGGCGCATCTTCGACAGCAAGCCGGTGGACGTCGTCGTGTCGGATGTGCGCATGCCCGGCATGAACGGGATCGAGTTGCTGACCTACGTCAAGCAGGCCCGGCCGGAGGTCGGCGTCATCCTGATGACGGCCTATGCCACCATCGACACGGCCGTCCTGGCGATCAAGCGCGGCGCCTTCGACTACATCACCAAGCCGTTTACGACGCAGGAGCTGCTGGCCAAGCTGGAGCGGCTGTTCGCAACCCGCCAGCTCAGCGCGCACAATCCGGGCTGCGAGCAGCTCGGCCAACTGGTGGCGGTCAGCCAGGGCATGAAGCGCCTGTTCGAGAAGGTGCGCGCGGTGGCCGATTCCGACCGCACGATCCTGCTGTGCGGCGAGAGCGGCACGGGCAAGGAGCTGTTCGCCGAGGCCATTCACACGCTCAGTCGCCGGGCCGCCAAGCCGCTGGTGCGCTTCAGTTGTGCGGCGCTGCAGCCCTCCGTGCTCGAAAGCGAGCTATTCGGACACGAGCGTGGGGCCTTCACGGGCGCCATCCGCCAGAAGGCCGGTCGTTTCGAGCTGGCCGACGGCGGCACCATTCTGCTCGACGAGGTCGATGACATCCCGGTCGAGTTGCAGGTCAAGCTGCTGCGGGCCGTCGAGCAGCAGGAGTTCGAACGCGTTGGCGGCGAGGACCCCGTCCACGTCGACGTGCGCCTGATCTGCGCCACCAAGTGCGACCTGCTGAAGCTGGTCAAGGAGGGCCGCTTCCGCGAGGATCTCTATTACCGCCTCAACGTGATCAGCCTGGCCATTCCGCCGCTGCGCGAGCGGCCCGACGACATCCCGCTGCTGGTGCACCATTTCCTGGATAAGCACGCGGCACTGGTCGGCGGCCAGATCGTATCCATCGCGCCACATGCGCTCGAGCAGCTCATGCAGCACTGCTGGCCGGGCAACGTCCGCGAGCTTGAACACGTGATGGAGCGCGCCTTGGCCTTCTGCGATGGCAAGGAAATCCGCCCCGAACATATCCTCCCGGCCGGCGTGGAAACGGGGGAGCAGGCCGCCGGAGCCGAGCCCGAACCGGCCGAGAGCGGCAAGCTTGGTCTGACTGATACGCTTTCCGACATCGAGCGCCGCATGATCCTGATGGCCCTGCGCCAGTGCGACCACAATCAGGTGCGCGCCGCGCAGCGCCTGGGCATCCCCCGCACGACGCTGCGCGACAAGATGGCCAAGCACAAGATTCCGGGCAACTAAGAGCCCGGTCGCCGGTCGGCGCAGAGTTCCCCGACGGCTCAGTTTCCTTCCAGAAGCAGTATGAACGGGTCTATGTCGAACACGTTCAGCAATCCGTCGCCGTTCACGTCCGCGTTGTTGATGCTGCAATCCGGATACAGGCTCAGGTAAAGCTGCGGGTTCACGAGCGCCTGCACGAAGGGCTCGATGTCGAACATGTCCACCGTGCCGTCACAGTTCATATCGCCCGGCAGGAAGACCTGGCATTCATCTGGAATTCCGTCGCCGTCCTCGTCCAGGCTGGTGCCCAGGGCGATGTCCGCATGGTCGGCAACGCCGTTGTCATTGCAGTCGATGAACGGGCGGAACCACGCGAGGATGGCGGCCAGCACGGCCTCGCGCTCCGCCGTCCCCGGCAGGGACTCGAACGGGAAGCCCAGGTAGATGGTGCGGAAGATGGGGCTGTCCACACTGACCGCCGCACTGCCCTTATCGCCAATCAAGGCCGTCGCGGCGCTGTCGTTCGGGTAGACGGCGTCGCTGAAATTCGAGAACGGATAGCTCAGCACATACGGACCCAGGCCGTCGAGCGCGCTGCCGGCACCGGTGACTACCGTCTGGGCGACATCGTTGGTGACAGTCGCGACGCCCAGGTAATCAACCATCAGCGTCGTCAGGCCACGGTCGTAGTAGTAGTCCTGGCTGCTGATCATCAGATTCTTGCCGGTGTTCAAGAAGGCGATCAGTGCGGCTTCCCCGGCCGCGCCCGGGCCGGCCGTGCCGCCGTACGCGTCCCCCGCGAACCACACGACCGTCTCGTAGTTCGCCAGGAAGTCCGCGCTGGGTTCATTGTCGGAATGCTCGGTGTCCCAAACGTCGTAGGCCACGCCCAGCGCGGCGAGGGCGTCGGTGTAGTAGGACCGCACGTCCGGCTGGTTGTCGTCGTCGTCCACCAGTAGCAGCGTCGGCACCGCGCGCGTGGTGAAGGCGAACACCGGCGAATATGCCCCATCGCCGCACGCGTTGGTCGCCCAGACGCGCCAATAGTAAGTTGTCTCGGGTGCCAGGCCGATCGCGGGGGCGTACGAAGTACTTTGCAGGCCCGCCACGGAAACCAGCGGCTCGGCCAGGCTTGGCTCAGCGGCCAACTCCAGCGTGTATTCCTGCGCCCCCGCGGCTGCCTGCCATGTCAGCACCGGCCACAGATCCGCGTCAGTCGCCCCGTCCGCCGGCGACTCCGGCACGGCCGGCCCCGGAACATCGTCAAACAGCCGCAGCCGCAGCGGCGCGTAACGCGCCATGTCGCCCGCCGTGGCCTGAATCTCCAGGTCGTACGAGCCGGGCGGGGCAGCGGCCGTGTCGGTGAGCGTGAGCGTGCTCGTGCCGGGCGGCAGCACGGGGTTGGGTGTGAATGTCGCCGTCATGCCCGCCAGATCGCCGGCCAGTGCGAGCGTAACGGGCTCGTCGAAGCCTAGCACATCTTCGACCACCACGTCGTACACCGCCGCGTCCGGCGCGCAGACGGCTTGCTCCCCCGGATCCACCAGCACCAGAAAGCCGGGCTGCAGGACGCAGTTATAGCAGACCAGCGCGAAGTCCTGGTCGGTCTCGTCGCCGTTGCCGGGCACGCCGTCGGAATTGATGTTGCTCGCGACTACCCGCACCGTGTAGGTATCCGGCGCCGTGGGGCCGATGAACACGCCTTCCGTGTTGTTGCGGTAGTCGGGGCTGCCGCCGGGCGCCGACCAGCCGTCCGAATCGAAGTGGTTGCCCACGTACACGTCGGCGTCGGCTTCCACGATCAGGTCGAGATCGTTGTTCCAGGCCGGCGTGCTGCCGCCCAGCCCATGCCCCGGCGCGTCCGTCCAGACCAGCATCAGGCGCAGGGGCTGCGTCGGGTCGTCGGCCGTGACGACCTGCGCCCACTCCTGTCCGCTGCTGGTGAAGATGTACGGGTTGTCGAGATACTGCACCGTCAGCGGCGGATCGACAACCGCCGCCACGTCCAATCGGCCCCAGCCCTGTTTGCTGTCGAAGGGATGCCCCAGGACGCCCCCGTCCGCATCCAGATGGCCGGCCAGGCTGCGTGCCACTGGCAGAAAGGCCGCCTTGATCAGGGCCGGACTGGGATCGTCCACGTAACCAGGCAACTGGCGGTAATACTCCACGAACAGGGCCAGCGCACCGGCCACGTGCGGCGCGGACATGCTCGTGCCGCACTTAAGGCCATGCGAAGTCGGCCAATTCGTCGAGTCAACATAGCAACCCGGCGCCACCAGGTGCGGAATCGTGCGTCCGTCCAGGGCCGGCCCGTGGGCAGTGTTGGACGACAGGCTGTTAATGTCGGGGACCTGCGCGCCCAGCGCCGTCTGCAACGCCGTTGCCCCGACCGTCAGGATGTTCTTGGCCTCGTCGGGCGTACCTTGCGTGCTCGTACCGCCATGACCGTTCATGATAGACAGCACGTACGCCAGCGGCTGGTTTCCGGGCGTTTCCGGATCAGCGTCACGAACGCCCGCGTCCACCGCCATGGTGTCGGCATCGTAGCCGCGCGGCGTGCCGGACGGTCCCCAACTGTTGCTGGAAGCCAGCGCGCCGTTGTTGTACGAGTCCTTCATCAGCAGACGCATACCGCCCGGCTGCCGATAGAAGGGCGGGTAAATCTGCTCGACCAGGTTGACCGCGGGGGCCACGCCCAGGCCGCGCAAGAATCCGCCGGAGTCCGTGACACCGCTCGACCCGTCAGCCGCTATCAGCCCGGCCGTGTGCGTGCCGTGGCTGCTGGTCGTGGTTCCGCCGCACGTGGTGCCAATGCACGCTATGAGCCGGTTCTCCAGGTCGGGATGGTTGTCCTGTATGCCTTCATCGACGCTGGCGATGATAACTCCGGCACCGCTGAGCCCACGGCCGGCCAGCCAATCGCTATAGCCCGGCACGATGAAGCCCTCGCTGTCGAGGTTGCCGGCGCAGGCCTGGGCGCCCATCTCGCCGCGCGAGCCACCGTCGAGCGGCACGGGCTGCACGCTGTACACGCCCGGCACAGCCGCAAGGGCGGGCAGTTGCGAGCCGGCCACGTCGACCGTAACGATCTCGAGCCGCTTGTTCACGACCTGCCGGCCGCGCGGCTTGGCGCCGTGGGCCGCCAGCGCGCGCACGACCGCGTCGGTATTCGCCGCCCGCACGACCAGCACGCGCACCGCCTGGATTTCGTCGCCCAGGTTGCGATGGCGCGGCAGCAGGCGATAGGCCGGCTGAAACGCGCCGCTCCAGCGCACGTTCGCCGCCCGCCCTCCGTCCGGCAGCACGGCCGCTGCGCCCCAGACGACATACGTGTAAGGATGAATGTACTGGACAACTTGCAGGCCGCGGGCGCGCAAATCTGCTAGCCAGGCGCACTGCGGCGGCCCATCGAACTGGACGAGGTGCAGATCGGGCCCGGATGTTCGCACCCCCGCCAGTTTGGCCGGGCCCGCCGGCACGCCCACAAGCGGATCGAAACGCTGCTCGCCCAGCGTGAGCATGTACGATTCGGCTAACTGGCCGGCCGCGGACGGGAGCGCGCCCGGGCCCGCTCCGTGCGCCGCCCCGACCACACCCACTGACACCAAGCCCGCTACCAGCACCAATGTCGTTTTGCGCACCGTCAATCCCACTCAGAATGCCGCCTATCAGAAGAAGCCGCACGTCCCGTGTGGACGCCGTGCCCGCACGGTCCTGGTCGGGCGACGGTTGCCCTGGAGAGCACGCCGCCGCGTCATCATCATCGATAATACCCGCCCGTGCCGCCAGTTCGGCACAATCTCGGCTCGTCGTGACGGGAGGGGCACGTGTGGCGAGGCTGCCGCCGGCTGCAATCGGCCTGATTACCGGACTTCCCCTGGCGACCGTCGCATTCAGCCGCCGATTCCGGCACGCGCATGACACACGGCGTCAAAAGCCGCGATGGCGGCGTCGATCTGGGCGCGCGTCACGTCCAGGTGCGTCACCGCACGCGCCTGCCGCGGCCCGGTCGCGAACATCCACACGCCGCGGGCGCGCAGGCCGTCCACCAGTTCGGCGGCCGACCGGAACGGCTCGGACACGTCGAAGAGCACGATGTTGGTCTCGACCTGCGCGGGGTCGAGGCGGATGCCGGGCAGGCCGCTGATGCCGTCGGCCAGCCGGCGGGCGTTGGCGTGGTCCTCGGCCAGACGCTCCACATTGTGCTCGATGGCGTACAGCGCCGCCGCCGCGAGAATCCCCACTTGGCGCATGCCGCCGCCGAACATCTTGCGGTAGCGGTGGGCGCGGGCGATGAACTCGGCTGGGCCGGCCAGGATCGAGCCGATCGGCGCCCCCAAACCCTTCGAGAAGCACACCGAGACTGAATCGACGTGGCGCGTGTAGTCGGTGGGGGCCGCGCCGCGAGCGACACACGCGTTAAGCAGCCGGGCCCCGTCCAGGTGCACGCGCAGCCCGTGCTCGTGCGCGACGGCGGCCACTTCCGCCACCGCCGCGCACGGCCACACTGAGCCGCCCCCGCGATTGTTAGTGTTCTCGATGATCACCAGCCGGGAGCGCGGAAAATGCGCGTCCGCGGCGCGCACGGCGGACGCCACGTCGGCTGCGGAGAATATGCCGCGCGGCGTGTGAATCAGACGCATGCTGCAACCGGACAGGGCCGCGGGCGCGCCGGACTCGAAGTTGTAACTGTGCGTGTGGAAGTCGGCGATGATCTCGTCGCCGGGCTCGGTGGCGGCCCGAATGGCGACCTGGTTGGCCATTGAGCCGGAAGGCATGAAGAGTGCGGCCGGCTGCCCCAGCAAGTCGGCCATGCGCTCTTGCAGAGCCTGCACGGTGGGATCGTCGCCCAGCACGTCGTCGCCGACCTCGGCGGCGGCGATGGCGGCGCGCATCGCGGGTGATGGCCGCGTGACCGTGTCGCTGCGCAGGTCTACGTTACTCGCCATACTCCGCCATCCAGCGCGCGGACGCTTCTTTGACCAGCGTGCTGACGCGTTCCACTTCATTGGTCACCAACTGCGGCTGGGCCCGTTCCCACCAGAGCGGCGACTTGCGCGACATGATGTTGCAGGATTTGACCAGGGCGTCGTAGACATAGGGACGCACCTTGCCGTCCGCCAGCAAATGCGGCAGCATGAGCTCGGCGCCCACCGGCGTGCAGGCGGCCAGGGCATCCTGGGCGGCGGTGTTGCCCTCCGCGGCCAGCGTCAGCAGTTGGTCGATCGACGTTCGCGTGGACAGATTCGCCAGGACTTCGTAGCCCTGCCGCAGAATCTCGCGGCTCAATCCCTTGCGCTGCACAACCTCGCCGACCGTCCGGTCCGCCACGGTGATGTGGAAGAGGCGGATCCACCCCAGGGCCTCGCGCAGTTGGTCTGCCGGCGTGTCAGCTTGCGTCAGCACCGGCTTGATGTGTCGCTCGAACAGGTCGCGCCGGTACGCGTCGAAGACGAGCTTCATCTTGTCCAGCAGCGACTCGGCCCGCGCCACGCCGCTGGGTGCGAGCTGGTCGATCACCTTGCCGTCCGGCGTTACGAAGGCCATCGCCATCGAGAAACTGCCCGGCAGCCCCAGGCTCTCGATGATGTCGCGGTGCGCGCTCCGCGAAAGGCGGGCGGGCACGAAGCGCTCGCACATGCGCACCACCCGGGGATCCGCCAGCGCCCGGCGCTGATCACTCTCCAGCCGGCTGTCGCGGTTGTCGCTGCTCGGCAGCACGTAGAATACGAGCGGGAGCATCGTCTCCTGGGCGCGCGCTACCGCCCGCTCAGGATCGCGCTCCCACTGAATCTGCTGCCCCTGTCCCCATCCGCTCGTCACACTCAGCAGCAGCACGGTAGCCAGCGATACCACGCGCAACATGATCGGCCTCCTTGGCGACCCACCACCGAGCCGCACCCAGATTCTACTCCGCTCTACGCACGTTCGCCGTCATTTTAGTCACCACCAAGCGTCCCCGACAGGACCGCCGGCCGCTCCGTCAGGCTTCGGCGCCCCGCCCGCGGCTGTTACCATGTCGGCGGCAGCACCGTATTCGGGCACTGGCATACCAACGGAGCATGGCATGGATCTCTTCGCAGCATTCGCCCAGCGGCACAGCTATCGCGGCCCCTTCCAGGACAAACCCGTTCCGCCTGAGGACCTGCGCCGCATCGTCCAGGCCGGCCTGCAGGCGCCCTCGGGCCGCAACATGCAAACCACGACTTTCGTCATAGTCGATGACCCCCAGTTCGTGCGGCAGATCGGGGCCCTGCACAACAGCAACACCGCCGTCCAGCAGGCCCGCGCTTTCATCGCCTGCATCGTCGATGAACAGCCCGCGGCCGTTTACGAAGGACACAGCTTCCAGGTCGAGGATTGCGCCGCCGCCGTCGAGAACATGCTCCTGGCCATTACCGCCCTGGGCTACGCCAGCGTCTGGATCGACGGCTGGTTGCGTCTGGCGGACCATGCAGCGACCATCGGTCGCCTGCTGCAACTGCCCCCCGGCAAGCGCATCCGCGTGCTCCTGCCGATCGGCGTGCCGGTCGAGAACTGGCCGCAGAAGGAGAAGAAGCCTTTCGAGCAGCGGGCCTGGTTTAACCGTTACGGCCCCGCCGCCACTTGAACCACCCCGCGCGGCCAGGAGCCCCTGCCGGCCCGCCGGCGCCGTAACATGTGGGGGTGACGACCGTCGGATTAGACAATCCGCCGCGACTGGCCTGCGACGCCATGTGCGGCGGCCTGGCGCGCTGGCTGCGCTTCTTCGGCATCGACGCCAGCTACACGCCGGGCATCGCCGACGCCGACCTGGTCGCGCACGCGCTGGCCGAGCAGCGCATCGTCGTCTCTTCGGACCAGCGGCTCTTCGAACGGCGGCTGTTTGCAGCGGGCGTGCTGCGCGGATTGCTGCTGCCGGTCGGGCTGAAGCTGGCGGCCCAGGTGCGGTTCACGGTGCGGTATCTGCGGCTGCCGCTGGGGTTTCCGCGCTGCTCATTGTGCAACGGGCGGCTGGAACCAGTGTCACGCGCGGAGGTCGCCGAAGTCGTGCCAGCCCGCAGTCTCATCTGGCTGCGCGAGTTCTTCCGCTGCGAGGCCTGCGGGCACGTGTATTGGGAGGGCACGCATTGGCGCCGCCTCGGCCGCATTCGTACCGAACTGCTTGAGGACTTGGAGCCCAACGGAGCTGCCGACGACCCGTGACGCCCATGCTTCACGACGCGATCAGCTCTTCGAACTCGCGCTCGCTCAACACCCTGACCCCCAGCGCCTGGGCCTTGGCGGCCTTGCTGCCCGGCGCAGCCCCCACCAGCACGAAGTCCGTCTTGCCGCTCACGCTGCTGCTGACCTTGCCGCCCAGCCCCCTGATGCGTGCCTCGATCCCCTGGCGATCGTAGTTTTCCAGCGTACCCGTGACGACGACCGTCTTGCCCGCCAGCGGCCCAGCCTGCTCCGCCGGCCGCCGGCGCGGCTGCGTCATGTTCACGCCCACGGCGCACAACGCCGCGACTGTCTTCCGCCCTGCGGCGCTGTTGAACCAGGCCCGCACCGCCGCCGCAACCTCCGGGCCGACCCCCTCGACCTCCTGCAACGCCGCTTCGTCCGCCGCCGCCAATGCATCCGTATCGCCGAAATGCTCGGCCAGCAGTTCGGCCGTGTTGACGCCCACGTGGCGAATGTTCAAAGCGGCCAATAGCCGGGCCAGCGGCCGCTGCTTGCTGGCTTCGATTCCCGCCAGCAGGTTGTCAACGCTCTTCTCGCCCAGACCCTCAATCGCGATCAGCTCCGCGCGGTGCTCGTGCAGCCGATACAGGTCGGCGTAACAGCCCAGCAGGCCGCGCCCCACGAGCGTCTCCACCAGCACCGCGCCGGCCCCCTCGACGTCCATCTGCTTGCGACCGCAGAAGAACTTCAGCCGCTCGACGAGCTGCGCCGGGCAGGCGGGGTTGCTGCACCGCAAGTACACTCCGCCGGCGTCCTGCTCCACCGCGCCGCCGCACTCCGGACAGGCCGCCGGCGGCACGATCGGCCGGGCCCCCGCCGGCCGGTGCTCGACCGCGACGCCCACCACCTGCGGGATGATCTCCCCGGCCTTCTCGACGCGGACGAGGTCACCTTCATGCAGGTCCAGGCGCCGAATCTGGTCGAAGTTGTGCAGACTGGCGCGTTTCACCGTCGTGCCCGCCAATTGCACCGGCTCCAGGTTCGCCACCGGCGTAATCGTGCCCAGCTTGCCGACCTGGAAATCGACCGACACCAGCCGGCTCTCGGCCTGCTCGGCCGCGAACTTGTACGCGATGCACCAGCGCGGCGCCCGGCTGGTGGCCCCCAGCCGCTCACGCTGCCCCAGATCGTTGATCTTCACTACCAGGCCGTCGGTGTCGTAATCCAGACCATACCGCTCGCGCTCCCACTCGTGCACGAACGCGATGACCGCGGCCATGTCGGCGCAGCGCCGCGCATGCGGGCTGGTGGGCAGGCCCCACTCGGACAGGCGCCGAAACAGGCCGACGTGATCCGCCGTATCCGGCGGAAACGGGTCGATCTGTCCGTGCCCGTGACACACGAACGCCAGCCCGCGGCCGGCCACCTTACCGGGGTCGAGCTGCTTGAGCGTGCCGGCCGTCCCGTTGCGCGGGTTCTTGAAGGGCTCCTTGCCCGCGGCCACCAATTGCTGATTGAACGCCACGAACGCCGACCGCGGCCAGAAGACCTCGCCGCGCACCTCCAGGACGGCCGGCCAGCCGGTGCCGTGCAGCTTGAGCGGGACACTGCGAAGCGTGCGGATGTTGTGCGTAATATCGTCGCCGGTCGTGCCGTCGCCGCGTGTGGCCGCCAGCGTTAGCCGCCCGGCTTCATAGCGCAGTGAGACCGCCACGCCGTCGATCTTCGGGTCCACCACGTACTCGTAGCGTTCGCCGCCCAGCAGTTTGCGGACGCGCTCGTCGAACTGCCGCAGTTCTTCCGGCGAGTACGTGTTATCGATCGAGCGCATCGGGACGGCGTGCGTCACGTGCACGAAGCCCGCGATCGGCGCGCCGCCGACGCGCTGGGAGGGCGAGTCGGGTGTGATCAGGGCCGGAAACCGCGCTTCCAGGTCGCGCAGTTCGCGCAGCAGCGCGTCGTATTCCTGGTCGCTGATTTCGGGGGCGGCCACCACGTAGTAGAGGTAGTCGTGCCGGCGCAGCTCTTCACGCAGTCCCGCGATGCGCCGCCCGGCCTCGGACTCGTCACTGCGCCGCGTGCTCATGGGTGCTAAGGCTGGACCGGCGGGGCGGACCTCGTCGCCACGCCCATCTCCAGCTTCGTCAGACGCACCGTGCTGGAAGCCGAGCGGCCCTCGCGGATGTTCACGTTGGCCTGACCGGCCAGGAAGACGTTCACACTCGACCGCGGTGGCAGCGTCAGCGTGAAGGCCACGCGCTCGTCCGACTCGCGTCGCGCCGCCCCGGCCTCCGAAGAATGCCCGGCCAGGTTCAACTCCCGCAACAGCCGCCCGCGATTATCACGCGCGTACAGCCGCAGCCCGGCCGTCGCGTCCGGATAGCCCGAGTCCGGCGTAGCGGAGACCTCGAACGCGTAGCCGAAGCCCACATCCAGATCCAGATCCATCTGCTGATCCGTCGCGTTCTCGAAGGCGTGACCAAGCTGGAACATGCCCAGGGCCTCGCCGCTCTCGGTCACGGCGGCACTGGCCTCGGCCGTACCCGCGCCTTCCGCACGGGCATCCGACTCGGCCAGGCCCCCCAGCCCCGGCTTGCGATTGACCTGCGTCAGGACGATCGAGAAGGCCTCGTCCTGTGGCAAGCGCAGGATCTGCGCCTCGGCCTGGTGGAGCGGACGTGGTCGTGGCCGGGCCGACAGCTCGCTGCCGAAGCGTCCCTGCCCGCAGCCGGCCAGGAGCAGCAGCGCTCCGCCGGCCAGCAGGGCCAAACTGAGGGTTTCACCGAATCGCCTGGTTGCGTGCATTGCTCTGGTCTCCAATCTCGGGGGGCTGCATTGAAGCACCAACCCCCCCGGCAGGCAAGCGGCCGCCAGGAGCGTGCCGCCGTCGCCGGCTCTCCCGCTGGACTCCGGGCTAGCCGGACCATTCCAACAGGCCGAAGCGGAACGCCCAGGCCGCCTGCAACAGCAGCAACAGCGAGAGCAGCGCACTCCAGGCGCCGGTGGGCCATTCGCGCCGACACCACGCCGCCAGCACGACAAAGGCCGGCACGGACATGAGCATGTAGCGTGCGATCGGCTCCACGCCGAAAGCCGCCCCGCCCGAAGCCAGGTACGAGTGTATGAAGATCAGCGGCCCCAGTGCCAGCAGTGGGCGGAAGCTGCGCGGCACACGCGTCAGGCCGGCCAGGCACAGGAACAGGATGAAGAAGCTGAGCGGCATGTTCCAGGTGAACGGATGCGCCAAGGTGGTCAGGCCGGCTGGAAAGTCCAGCACCACGTCACGGAAGTACTTGAACCGCTCCCAGACCACCGTGCCGGTCAGGAACTCGAGCCACGTGGCGCGCTGCTTGTCCGCCACCCAGCCGGCCCGGAAATTCGCGAAATAGACCAGCGGCGAGCCGAAACGCACCGTCAGGTAGATGGCATAGCTGATGATGCCGCCCGCCGAAACCAGCGCCAGCGGCACCAGCCGGCGCAAACGCGGCCCGCGCGGCAAGCCGCTGTTGAACCAGTGCGCCAGCACGAACACCGCGGAGATCGCCAGGGCGGTTGGGCGGGTCGCCGTGCACAGCCCGCTGAGCACCGCGGCCGGCACGAACGCCCGCCGATCCAGCAGCCAGAGTGCTGACACCATCAGCAGCAGCGTGACACTCTCGGCATAGGCGAAGCTATAGAAGGCGGCCGGCGGCCAACAGAATGTAACCGCGACCGCCAGCAGCGCGGTCGGTGCGTTAATGCGCCAGCGCACCCACAGATATAGGACGATCGCCGCGGCCAGCCCGCAGACGTGCGCCAGAAGGATCATGGCCGCCCGCGTGCCCATGAACGCCGTCAACGGCCGCACCAGTTGTGGAAACAGCGGGAAGAAGGCGATGTTCTGCTCGACCTCCCGGCGGGTTGTGATGACCTCGGGCGGCGGCGCGTAGGCGTAGCCTTCCTCCACAATCGACTGGTAATGGGCCCCATCCATCCGACACAGCGGCGCGAAGTCGCCCAACAGCTCACGCCGCGAACGCTGCTCCGGCGAATCGGCCGGCTGCGTGGCCAGGCGCTGCTCGTGCTTGATGTAGGGGCGATCGAGCTGGTGGCGAATCCGGAATAGCGTGTGCGCGCCGCAGTAAGTCGCGGTCCAGACCACCGCGCGCGTCATGAGGAAGATCAGCGCAACCAGCAGCAAGCCGCGCCAGATTCCGCCAGATTCCCGCGCGGTGGGGCTCTGCAGGGCATTGTCGTCGAAAAGTGGTTCGGCTTTCTTCATCCTGCTTTGCGCGCTCAACTACGGCGACCGATGCCGACGGCCGATCAGGCCGGGCGCATTCAACCCGCCCGCAGCGCCGCCAGCAACCCGAAATGTCCGCAACCTTCGCCTTCCCGGCGAAACGAGTAGAACAGGTCCGTGCGGCACATCGTGCAGATGTCGGCGAGTTCCATGTTGTCACGCGGCACGCCAGCCCTATCAAGCTGGCGGGCGTTGGCGGCCCACAGGTCCAGGTAGTGCCGGCCGGCGCGCTCGTGGATGATCTCCGTCCGGCCGGGCAGGTCCGCGGTCGCCGCCAGCACGTCCGCGCGGACTTCGTAGCAGCACGGGCCGGCCCCCGGACCGATGCCCGCCAGCAGGTCCGCCGGCCGGCACCCCAGGCGGTCTTCCATCGCCCGCACGACGCGCTCCGCCAGGCGGGCCGCCGTGCAGCGCCAGCTCGCGTGCACCAGCCCCAGAACCCGCCGCCGCGGGTCGTACAGCAGAATCAGCGGGCAGTCCGCCGAGAACGTCATCAGCGGCACGCCGGCCAGCCCCGTCACGACGGCGTCAGTCTCCGCCAATTCGCCCGACGAGCGCGCATCATCCACGATTGCCACCCGATCCTGATGCGCCTGCCGGCAGTAGCACAGACGCTGCGGGTCCAGCTCGAGATCCAACGCCATCTGGGCCCGCCGAGCCGCTCGCTCCGGCCAATCGCCACCGGGCCGCGGTGAGATGTTCAGCGGCCGCGTCGAGAAGGCGTGCGCCAGCCCCGGCATTTGGCCCAGCCGCTCGAATTGCCCATAACGGCGCTCGGCCCGCGTAAAGAAGTGCATCACGCCGCCCCGGGCCGCAGCAGTACCTTGATGTTCCGCGGGCTGTCGGCGGCGGCGAATGCCTCGACGCCCCGGCGTAGCGGATACGTGCGGCTGACCATCTCGGCGACATCCACGGCCTGCTCCTGCAACAGCTTGAGGGCCTCGGGGAACGGGCCGCAGCGATTGCCGATCACGCGGATCTCGTTGACCACGATTGGCGACAGGTCCACCTGGCTGGGCGCGGCATACGTGCTCTTGAGCACGATCGCGCCGCGCGGCCGGCACAGCTTCATGGCCAACTCAAGGCCCTCCGGCGTGCCGGTGCAATCGACGACCAGGTCGCGCGTCGCGCGTGGCACGAGCCCGTCCAGCTCGACCGGCTGGATGCCGTGCCGCTCGCAGAAAGCCAGCGTCTGCGGGTTGCGCCCCACCACCTCCAGCCGGCAGCCCGCCAGCTTCAGCACCTGTGCCACCAGGAGCCCCAGCCGGCCCGAGCCGAGCACCGTCACGTCCATCCAGCGGTCGATCGGATGCAGCCGGGTCACCTCCACGGCCGCCGCCAGCGGCTCCACGAACACCGCCTGTTCATCACTGATCCCGCTCGGCACCACGTGGCAATTCTGCTCTGGAAGCGTGACCCACTCCGCGAAGGCTCCGTCGCGACCCTGAATGCCCAGGACGGTGCGTTGGCGACAATGCCCGCGCAGCCCGCGACTGCACATGTCGCACGTGCCGCAGATGCAGTTGATTTCCCCCACCACGCGCTGCCCCTTCAGCCGGTCCGAGCCGGCCGTCACAGTGCCAACGAATTCGTGGCCGGGTATGCCGGCGAAGTCCATGTAGCCGCGCGCGATTTCCAGGTCGGTCGCACAGATGCCGGCCAGGTGCACGCGTATCAGGACCTCGCCTGGCGCCGGAACCGGGTCCGGATGACGGTCAAGGTACGCGATCTTGTTCGGGGCATCCCGCCGTGCGATTAGTGCTTCCATGCACCGCTCCTCCCCCGCGGACTCCCAGCGCTGCCCCGCTATTCCTTCCGCGCCGGCACCAGCCACTGCATGAACTGCTTCATATCGTAGCCCGCCTTCTCCAGCCGGTTGTTGTACGGCAAGCGGCGCGACTCGGGAATCTCCCCGGCCCGGGCGAACAACGCGCCTTCATTGGCCGCCACCCACTCCGACCACGCCAACGCGTCACAACTGTGCGTCGTGCCCGTCAGGAAAACCAGCGATTCCTCGCATTCATGCACGACCGCGAAGTCCACGTCCCCCAGCCCGTCGACCAGCGCCCGCACCGTCTCCGCCGCCGAGTAATGCCGTAGGCCCTGCGCGGCCGCCCCGCGCACGTGCCGATCGTCATCCAGCCGCAGAGTCTTGATCAGCGTGGCACGCACCTCGTCCCGGCGTTCCTCCGGCACCTGCGCTTCGGCCGACAACCGCGCGAGCGCCAGCGCCGCATCCCAGCGCACCACGGCCTCGGGCGGCCGCAGCGTACCGGGCGGCTGTTCGCGGTGATTCAACAGCTTGAGTGCTGTGTCCGTTGCCTCCGGAGCGCCGGTGCGGGCCAACCCGCGCAAGGCCACACAGCGCGCCTGCGGGTCGCTATCCAGCAGCGCCACCGTCACGTAGCCCTTGACGGCCCACTCGCGGTCGTACTTCTTGCTCTCCGCCACCTTGGCCAGCGCGGCGCGCCGCGTGTCGGCATCCTCGGCCGCAAACGCCACCACCAACTGCTGCTCCGGCGTGCGCTTCGGCTCGAACAGGTTGACCACTACCGTGTTGATCTTGGCATCGCTGCACCCGCCCGCGCACACAGCCAGCACCCCCAACAGCACCAGGGCGACACGCCTACCCAGGCTGGGGATGGCGCGTGCCGGCGGCGATGTAACGCTCGGGCTCGACGAACTCAACGCTTTCGATTTCCTCTTCCAGGAAGCGCGAACCGACGCGCCGGAAGCGCGGCGCGTTGTCGCTCACGTAGTAGGCCATGCTACCCCGCCGCCCCGGCAGACACAAGCCGCCGACTCCGCGCAGGTGCGTCACCACCGCCCGCGCCGTCTCGCGCCCGCTCTCAACTATCTCAGTATCAGCGCCCAGACACTCCGCAATGGCCGGCCGCAGCAGCGGATAATGAGTGCAGCCCAGAATCACCACGCGCACGCCCTGTCCCCGTAGCGGCGCCAGATACTCCTCAGCCACAGCACACACGATCGGGTCGGCGCACTCACGGCCCTCCTCAACCAGCGGCACGAACAACGGGCAGGCCCGCTGCACGACCACCTGGCCCGGGTGCAGCGCCTGAATCGCCGCCACGTACGAGCCGCTGCCGATCGTCGCTTCCGTTCCCAGCACCGCGATCGGCTCACCGCCGGCGCGCTCGACCGCCGCCCGCGCCCCCGGCTCCACTACGCCAATCACCGGCACCGGCAACTCGCGCTGCAACTCGTCCAGGGCCAGCGCGCTGGCAGTGTTGCACGCCGCCACGATCAGCTTGGGCTCATACTGCAACAGGAACCGCGCCGCCTCCAGCGCGAAACTCACGACGGTCCGCCGCGACTTGCTGCCATACGGCACGCGCGCCGTATCGCCGAAGTACAATAGGTCCTCGGCCGGCAGCTCGCGCCGCAGGTGGTGCACGACCGACAGCCCCCCCAAACCCGAGTCAAACACGCCGATCGGATTGAGATTCACCGGGCCCTCCTTGGCCATTCACCATCTGCCACCCCAACCACAGCATACTCCCAGCGCCGCGTCGCGCACAGCCTACTTCTCCATACGCTCCACCGCCCGGCGCGCCAACCGCGCCAGGACAATCGCCACCCCCGAGCCTACCAGCAGCAACCCGCCCGCCACGCCGCACACCTCCGGCTGCCGCACCCATGTGTAGTGCAGCGCATCGCAGTACTCAGCCGCCACGCCGGCGGCCGGCCGGCTCAGCCACAAGGCCGCGATGAAGCCTAGCGCGAGCCAGGGCCCAAACGGAATTATGACCGTCTGCTTCAACAACAGGCTGAGCACATAGCCGGCCACCGCGAAGCCAACCGCCAGCAGCAAGCCCAGCAAGGCCATATCCCAACCTGCCGTCGCCCCCGCCGCCGCCAGAATGTAGATATCGCCCACCCCTAGCGCCTCGCGCCCGAAGATCAGCGTGAACACGATTCGGAGCAGCCAGCCGGCCGTTGCCCCGCCAACCAGCCCAAGCATCGCGTAAGCGAAGCCGCCCAGCGGGCAGAACCCGCCCGGCAAGCCCCACGCGACGCCCGCTCGCCAGGCCGCTCCGACCGCCGGGACCTGCCACACTGCCGCCGCCGCCAGACCGCCGGCCAGGATCGGCCCCGCCAACCACAGTAGCTCCCACAGCGCCAGCCGGCGCGCCTGCCCCTGCTCCGCCTCGATGGCCTCGCGAACCTCGTCGTCCGCCGTGCGCCGCTGTCCGCCGGCCAGAACCATCGTCGCAAACAGCACCAGCAGCGCGGCTCCCACGGCAATACCCTTCCCCGCGTCTAGGCCGAAGGCAGCCGGCACGGCCCCGCCGAACGGCCCGGCACTCCCCTGGCCGGCTTGCGCCGTCAGCACCAGCAGCCACAACGCCACTGCCACCAACGCCAGGCTCGCTATGATCCCACCCGCCAGCGTCCTCTGCGGCGGCGCCGCGGCGGGGCCGGCCGCGTCCTCGTCCGCGTCCGCCGGCCCGTCTTCCTCGCACGCAAGCACCCGCCAATGCCCCCAGATCAGCATTACCAAGCTGCCGAGCCCCACCGCCAGCGCGGCCGCCCCCAGCGGTCCCGCTGCCACGGGGGCCGCCAGCTTGCTCACCTCCGGCCAGACGCCGTGCAGCACGAGCCCGGCGGCCATCGCCACGTACGTCACGCGCACATCCACGATGTACCACGCCAGGTCCATTGCCGCGCAGGCCACCAGCGCCGCGACCAGCACCAGCCAACTAGCCAGCAGCGGCCAGTCGCGTGCCAGCTCCAGCTGGCCGACGCCGGCCCGGGCGTCCGCCACGTACAGCAGGTAATACACCAGCACGAACGCCAGGCCGGTGGCCGCTTCTACCAGCGGATACTGCGCCGATACGGCCCCGCCGCAGCGGCGACACCTGGCGCGCAGCACCAACCAGCTCACCACCGGCACGTTGTCGTACCATGCGATCAGGCCTTGGCAGTGCGGGCAGAACGAGCGCCGCGGTCGGGCAATCGAGAGGTCGCGCGGCAAGCGATAGACCACCACGTTCAGGAAGCTGCCGACGCACAGCCCTAGCAGCCAGATGAAGACCCCGATGATCAGGTTTAGCGTCATGGCTCTTCCGCGCCGGCCGCCACCAGTTCCACCACCTCCTGCGCGACCGCCGCAACGCCGCGGCCGGTCGTCTCAACCACGTGTGCGGCCACAGCCTCGTACAAAGCCCACCGCTGTGCAAGTATCTGCTCGACTTCGGCCAAACCACCCGCGTCGGTCAGCGGCGGCCGTTGCGCCGGCGACCGCTGGTCGGATTGAATTCGCCGGTGCAGTTCCGCCGGCGGCGCCGTCAGCCAGATGCACAGCGCCAGCCGGCGCAGGTCGTCGCGACTGTCGGCATTCAGCACCGCGCCGCCGCCCACGCTAACCACGCAGCGCGGGTGGCCCAGCGCCTCCACCAGCACCTGCCGCTCCAGCGCCCGAAATGCCGCCTCGCCATCCGCCTGGAAGATCTCCGCGATGGTGCGGCCGGCCCGTGCCTCCACCAGCCCGTCAGTGTCCACGAACTCCCACCCAAGCTGCTGAGCCACCAGCCGGCCCACGCTCGTCTTCCCACACCCCCGGCAGCCCAGCAGGGCCACTCGCTCCACGGCAGACCGCGACGTGCGTTCCCCGGCGGGCGTCAAGCGTACACCGTGTGCCGCAGTGACTTGGCCGGCCGATCCGCCTCGAACAACACGGCATGCAGCCGCTCGTGCGTCTGCCCGGGATTCACGCACAGGGTCCGGCCTACGCGGTCCACGTACGCGCCCGTCACTTCGGGCGATTCGTGGACGTGCCCATGCAGGCTGCAAAGCGGCCCGCTCCGCTCGATGAACTTCCGCACGGCGCGCGAGCCGATCGGGTAATCAATGTGCGGCAGCCGGTCGAGCTTCGAATCCGCCGGCGGGGCATGACACACGAAGATCCACGGCGCGGCAATCGCCGGCACCGCGCGCAGCTCGTCCGCCAGCGTCGGCAAGCCCCCGAAATGCGCCGCACCGCTGACCGGCCGCAGCCGGCCCGCCGCTTCGTCCCAGACATACCCGCCCTCCCGCGGTAACTCGTCACCCGGCTCGTCCAGCCGCTCGAAGTCCTTGGCCCAGTGCGGCGTTGGCGGCGTCGTGGCCAGGCCGAGGAAGCGCACGCCGGCCCGCTCCACTACGCGCCGGTGATCCAGCAGGACCAGCCGATCGGCATCCTGCTGGCGCAGCAGCGCTGCGGCCGTGCAGCCCAGGTCGTGGTTGCCCAAGAGAGCGAGCACCGTCAGGCCGGGAACCAGCTCCCGCCACAGGTCGATGCGCGGCCCCAGGTCGCGCTCGACAAACGCGAGTTGCACGGCCGCCGTGTCGGCCGGCTCGGCGTCGGCGTGCATGTCGCCGCCGAGAATCAGCACGTCGGGCCCCTCCGCGCGCAGCAGTTCCGTTAACTGCTCGAAAAGTTCCAGGCGACCGTGCAGGTCGCTGGTGAAGCAGATTAGCATGCGGATTGCGTCCTCTCGCCCGGCAGCAGAAGTCGCGTGCAAATCACCAGATCATATTTTCGAGCCGCGCGTCGAGGCTGTCGAGTGCCTCCGCGCCGATCTCGATGATCTGCTCGCAGCGGTCCAGGAACGTGCCGTCGCCATGGCCCCGTGCATAGGGGTTGAAGCGTGGATCGTTCCGCGTCGCACAGCCCGCGCCACTCATCAGCAGAACCGCAGCCGACAAGATGGCCACCCGGCATCCCAACACCCGAATGCTAATGCCGCGCCGGGCTCGACCAACTCGCCTGACACACACTCTCATGCTCGCGACTCCCATCGCCGGTCATCTCCCCAACTCTTAAATCGGCCGGCCGCGCGTGCCCGAACCAGTCCGAAACGTCACTGGCAGACTTCCACTAGCAGCCGCATGCGGTATCCTGGCGCGAATGTTCGAAGTGCTTGTAAGCGACCATTTTGTGGCTGCTCATCAGTTGCGACTCCCCGACGGCACTTGCGAGGCGCTGCACGAGCACGACTGGCACGTGGTCGTCACGTGCGCCGGGGCAGCGCTGGATCCGGCCGGCGTGCTGGTCGATTTCGGCGTCCTGCGCGGCCATCTGCGCGACGTGCTGGCCGGGCTGCACGAGCGTAACCTCAGCGAGGTTCCAAGTTTAGGAACCGGCAATCCTTCCGCCGAAGCAGTGGCAGCCTATATCGCGCAGCAATTGGCCGGCCGCCCCCTGGGGCATGCAACCCTCAGGTGTGTCGAGGTCGAGGAAGAGCCCGGATGCCGGGCGCGCTTCTGGCCGGACGGCGAGCTGGGCCAGCCGACACGCTGACCACCCCGGTCCAGCCGACCGCTCGCCGGCCGGCCACAATGTGCTAGAATCCGGACATGAGCCCCGGCAAACCCCTGCCCGTGATAGCGCCGCCGGCGCAAGGCCGCCGGCTGCCACCCTGGCTGAAGCGGCCCATGCCGGCCGCCCAGGCCATGCTGGACACGCGCAAGCTACTTAACGGGCTGAAGTTAAATACGGTGTGCGTGGAGGCGCGCTGCCCCAACCTCACCGAGTGCTGGTCACGCCACACCGCCACGTTCATGATCCTGGGCGACAAATGCACCCGGCGTTGCCGCTTCTGCGCCGTCCGTACTGCCCGCCCCGATCCGCCCGAGCCGGACGAGCCGCAGCGGGTCGCCGAAGCCGCTCACCACCTGGGCTTGCGTCACGTCGTGATTACCTCAGTGAATCGCGACGACCTGCCGGACGAGGGTGCCGGACATTTCGCCCGCTGCATAACTGCGGTGCACGAGCTGCTGCCCGAGAGCACGGTGGAAGTGCTCGTCCCCGACTTCCACGCCCGGCCCGACTGCATCCAGACGGTGGCCGACGCCCGGCCGGAAGTCTTCAACCACAACATCGAAGTCGTCGCCAGCCTGCAGAAACGCGTTCGCCCGCAGGGCAAGTATCAACGCTCGCTTGAAACCCTGCGCCTGGCTAAGGAAATCCGGCCCGGCATGCACACCAAGAGCGGCATCATGGTCGGACTCGGCGAGACGCGTGCCGAGCTGACCGAAACCTTCCAGGACCTGCTCAAAGTCGGCTGCGACATCCTCACGATCGGCCAGTACCTTAAGCCGACGACCAGCGACCAGCACGCCCAGGTTGAACGCTACTACACGCCCGCGGAGTTCGACGAGCTGGCTGATGTGGCGCGGGACTTCGGCTTTGCCGCCGTGGCTAGCGGCCCGTTCGTCCGCAGCAGCTACCGCGCGGAAACCCTGTACCGCGAGTCATAGCGCGGCGCGCATGGCGTCCAGCGGGGCTTTGCGCCCGTGCCAAAGCGCGAACTGCGCCGCCGCCTGGCTCAGGAACATCTCCACCCCGCTCACGGCGCGAGCGCCCCGCGCCGCAGCCTCGCGCGCCAAGCGCGTCTCCGCCGGGTGATAGACCGTATCAAGCACTACCAAGCCGGGCCGCAACGCATCGGCCGGCAGCGGCGTCTCATCGACGTTGGGCCACATCCCCACGCTCGTGCAGTTCACAACCACCCGCACGTCCGCGCCGCCGCGCTCTGCCCACGGCCGCGCCGCGCAGCCGAACGCCTGCGCCAGCTCCGCCGCCCGCGCCTCCGTCCGGTTGAATACCGTCACGCGGCAGCCGGCGTCACACAGCGCTGCCACCGCCGCCCGCGCCACGCCGCCGGCTCCCAGCACCACCACCTGCGGCCGACGGCCGGGGTCATCGAGCACGCCCGGCACCGTCCGCAACGCCGCCAGCAAGCCGACCGTATCGGTGTTCCCGCCCGACCAACTGGCCGCGCCGGTCCTGATCAGCGTGTTCACCGCCCCGACCCGTCGAGCACCCGCGCTGACCGTCTGCGCCTCCTGCTCCAGCCAGCGCAGCGCGTGCTCCTTGTGCGGCATCGTCACGCTCAAGCCCTGCACGCCCAACTCGGGCTGGGCCGTGAGCAGCGTCATGAACTCCGCGAAGCCGGCGTAGTCCGGCGGCACCGGCATCGGCAAGTAAACGCCCGCCATGTCAGCCGCCGCCAGCGCCGCGTTGTGAACCCGGGGACCCTTGGACTGCCCCACCGGCCAGCCCACCACGCCGTACACCGGCGTATCCGGCCCAATCGCGCGCCAGCGATACACCTCCAGCAACTCGGCGAGCGTCGGCTGTCCCGGCGCCACGGCACTCTCCGCATCCAGCGCCGCAAACGTGAGAAAGCCCCCGAACTTCGGCGCCAACACGCGCGTCAACAGCCCGGCCGCGCCCATCGCCATGGCGATCAAGGGCCGCGATCCGCCCCGCCGCCGCAACAACCCCAACACCCGCCACGCGTCCGTTGCGCTGTGGGCCGTGAAGACGACCTTCGCCACATCAGCCGGCGAATCGAGCAACGGCCGTACGACCGTATCGAGGTCGTCCGGCGTAGCGCGCCAATCGTGATACGACAGTATCAGCCGGTTGCGCGGCCGGCCGCCATCTGCCCCCGGCGAACTCACCAGACCCAGCTTCTGCCGCAGGTTGGCCGAACGGGCCCATGCCGAGTACTCGACGTCAACGTAGCCCGGCAGCTTCAAGCCCAGCGACTCGAAGAGCGCCACCCGTTCGGATTCGTCCCCGTCCCAGCCGCCGCCCTCCGCCGCCGACCGGATCGTCAGGATGAACGGCACTTCGTGCGGCTGCTCCAGCAGCTTGGCCACCTGGCCGATGTCATCCAGGCAGTCGACCCGCAGTTCGATCAAGTCCGCCCCAGCCGCCAGCGCGGCGCGCACCTGCGCGCCCACCGGCAAGTCGCACCGCGTGATCGGAACCGCAAGCAGGGTCCTGGCGTTCACAGCGCCTCCCGTGCCGACTGTTGTCAGAGCTGGTCCAGCAACGATCCGGGCGAGGTCTTCAGCACGCTGCAAATGCGGGCCAGCGTCCAGGTGGACGTCGCCGTCCGCCCAAGCTCGATGTGCGAAACCTGCGCCGGGGACAAGCCGCAGCCGTGGGCCAGTTCACTCAGTGTGAGGGCCGCGGCCGTGCGTGCTGCCCGGACCCGCGCCCCCAGCCGCCGGTTGTACTCGGACTCCGTCCGCACCATTACGCCGCTTTCAGCCAACTGCCGCTCGATCGCGGCCAGGAAGCCGGCCGGCTGCAGCGGCTTCTCCAGCACATCGGTGGCACCCGCCCGCACGGCTGCGATGACCTGCCCAACGTCCGGAAATGCACTTACCGCAATGATGCGCAGCCGCGGGTGCGCCCCACGCAGCGCGCCTATCAACTCAACCCCGTTCGTATCCGGCAAGCGCAGATCGACGATTGCAAGTTGGAACGAGACTTGCGCGGCCCGCGCCAGGCCGGCCGCCGGATCCGTGAACGTTAGCACATCGTAATGCGCCTCGGTCAGCCAGCCGGCGAGTCGACGGCATACCGTCTCATCGTCGTCTATAACGAGCACCCGGATAGGAATCACACGCGTCATGCCGAGTATTGTGCGGCCGTGTGCCACGATTTCCATAGGCATTCCCGAAAACGCTCCCGACGGACACTCCCGCCGTTGTCAAACAATGTAAGAACCCGCCGCCCGCCGCACCTGCCCGGTACGCCCCCCGGTACAATCCTCGAAGCACACTCGGCGCCAGGCGTGCGCGCCTGGTTCGGCCGCGGGTATCGCGGTCCCACGCGACCGGTGGTATCCTTAGGCATTCCGCCGCAGAGAAGGTGTCCGCTCGCGTGGCGGACTGTTGGCTGCGGGCCACCAAGCGGAGAATGGGCATGATGAAGGCCGGCCGAATCCTGACGCTGCTGGGCATGGTCGCCCTGGCCGGCCCCGCGTTTGCCCAGCGTACGCCGCGTCAGGACGAGCAGCAGCAGATTCCCGCCGCGGGCTTCTGGCCCACGCCGCTCATGATGGAGCGCTTCATCGACCGCCTGACGGAAGACCTGGCCGTGACGTACGACTTGGACGAGGACCAGCTCTACAACACGCGTGAGCTCTGGAAGGAGCGCTTCCCGGGCTGGCTCAACGACCATCGCGGCGAGATCATGCAGCTCACGAACGAGTACTTCGAGGCGCTGCTGGCCGGCGAGCCGCCCGCGCCCGCGGAGGTTGCCGGCTGGGCCGGCCGCGCGCTGCCGCTTTTCGATGAGTTTGCTGACCTGGTCGAGGGTGTCACGGAGGAGATGGGCACGTATTTCACCGACGACCAGCGGGTGATGCTTGATAGCCACATGGCCGGTTTTCGCACCGGCACGGGCTTCGTGGTGCAGCGCCTAGGCGTCTGGTCTGAGGGCGGTTTCGATCCCGAGACGGAGTGGCCGGGCAGCCCGGGGCATGGTGCCGCTGAGCGGCAACGTGAGCGGGAAATGCAGGAGGCCATTCAGCGCGCCGAAGCGGAGGCCCGTGGCGAGACGCCCGCCGAAACGGACGACCAGCCTTCTCAGCCGGACGCCTCCACCACCGCGGCCGACGCCGGCCAGGACGAGTGGACCAAGTATGTTGAGGGCTTCATCGTTCGCTACCAGCTTACCGCTGAGCAGCAGGCCAAGGCCTACAAGGTTCTTCGGTCTCAGCAGGAACAGCGCGATCGTTACCTGCGCCGGCAGGGCGACCAGCTCGCCGCCGCCCGGCAGGCTCTCCAGACCGCCAAGACCGACGAGGAGCGCAGCCGGGCCAGCGCGACGGTTGACCAACTGCAGCGTCCCCTGGACCGCATGTTCACCCAGCTTGTTGAGCGGCTCGATCGACTGCCTACACGGAAACAACGCCTGGCCGCCGCCGAGGCCGCCCGGGTCGCAGCGCCCCGAGACGGTCAGACCAAGCCGCCGGCCGCGCAGTCAAGTGAGAACGAGGCATCAGCTTCTGAGAACCCCTAGCTCGCCTGGCCACGCACCGGTGCCCCCGCGCCGGCCGACCGGCCACGCACTACTCGGAGAACACGCACGATGAGGAACGCTCTGGCACCAGCCCTGATCTGCCTGGCAGGCCTGCTGCTGACGCGGGCCACGGCACAAGACCGCTACTACAACGATGAGCGCGACCGGGAACGGGACGCGCGCCGCGAGGTGCCCCCGCCGGGCTTCTACCCCAGCGAGCGCATGCTGGAGCTGGTCATCGACCGCTTCACTGAGCGTCAGATGACGCGCTCGTTTGCGCTGGACGAGGACCAGCTTTTCACGGCCCGCGAGTTGCTGAAGGAGCGCTTCGTGCCCTGGGCCCAGGAGAACATGGTCCGAATGAACGAGGTCGGCATGGAGTTCTGGGAGGCCTGGCTGGACGACCGGCCGCCCACCACCGAGTGGGTGGCCCAGTGGGCCCAGCGTGCCTTGCCGCTCTTGGATGATTTCTCGGAGCAGGTTGAGTCATTCGGCGACGAGCTGCGCCCGCACCTGACCGAAGACCAGCAGATTATCATGGACGCCGAATTGGCCGCCACGCGCGTCGTGACCGACTTCACCAGCCGGCGGCTGGCCGGCTGGGCGGAGGGCGCCTTCGACCCGCGCGCCGACTGGCACCGCAGCCCGCAGTTCGCCAAGGCGGAGCAGGAGCGGCAGACCGAACTGACCCACACGGTCGCCGAGGTTCGCAACGAAGTGCATCCCGCCGGGCACGGGGTCGGCGAGGCGGCTGACGGCCAGGCTGCCCCCAAGGAGACCGCCGCGGCCGCCCGCCAGAGCCAGGACGAATGGACGCGCTATGTCGAGGACTTCATTCGTCGCTACGAACTATCACCCGAGCAGCAGTCCCGGGCCTACACGACGTTGCGCGTCCAGGCCGAGTCCCGCGACACGTACCTCCGCCGCAACGCCGACCGGTTCGCCCGCGCCGAGCAACTGATGAAGTCCGCCGATTCGGAGCGGAACCGCGCACAGGCTGAGCAAGTTCTGGCCCAACGGACCAAGACCATCGACAACAAGTTCACCGTGCTCAAGGAGAAGCTCAACAAGCTGCCCACCAGGAAGCAGCGTCTGGCGGCCAGTGAGAAGACCGTGACCGAACAGGCCGCCCACGAGGAACCGGGCGCAAAAAGAGAGAGCCCGAGCTCGCCGTAACTCGGACCCTCAAGCCAGGCTGTCCGCTCGAAAGAGCGGAGACCCACAGCCTTACCCGTCGTATCGTGCCACGCCCGCTACCGGTTTAGCACCCCCCGGAAACGGCGTTCAGCCATGCTCTGCCGGACCTTGAAGGTCCGGCGCACGGCTGGGTCCGATCATGATAGGACCGCGCACGGCAACCGTAAGGGAATGTGGCGAGCCCCCACCAAAGTAGTTACCGGCCAAGCCCCAGCCAGGCCGCTTCGATGGCCGTCAGCGCTGCCCGACACCCGCTGCGAACCGCCACGTCCGCCAGACAGCTCAGCTCTGTCACGTTCGGATTGATTTCGACCACCGTAGCCCCCAGCGCCTTGGCCGCGTGGGCCAGCGACGCCGCCGGCTGAACCACCCCGCTGGTGCCGATGACCACGAACACCTCGCAGCGCTGGGCCGCGGTGAAGGCCGCCTCGATGGCCTCTCCCGGCAGCGGCTCGCCGAACCAGACCACCCCCGGCCGTAGCCGCTTCATGCAGATCGGGCAGGCGGGATCCTCCCCCAGATCATCAAGCCCCTGAGCCTGGTAATCGCAGTAGGTGCAGCGCGCCACGTCCAGCCGGCCGTGCAGTTCGACCACATTCTTTGAGCCCGCCCGATGGTGCAGCCCGTCGATGTTCTGCGTCACCACCACGAAGTCGGCGATGCGCTTCTCCCATGCCGCCAGCACGCGGTGCCCATCGTGCGGCTCGACCGAGCGCAACTGCTCCCGCCGCCAGCGATACCAGGCCCACACCTTCACTGGATCGCGGCGAAACCCCGCCGGCGTCGCCAGCTCCTGGGCGTCGAACTTCGTCCATAGACCCGTGTCATCGTCGCGGAACGTGTCGATCCCCGATTCCGTGGACATTCCCGCCCCGGTCGAGACACACACGGATCGCGCTTTCGCCAGCAGTCCTGCCGCCCTCTTGATCGCATCCTCAGCCATGCCATCAGTCTAAGGTACGCGGCCGGCACGGCAAAGCGCGCGGGCCGGGCTTGTCGCCAAAGTGCGCCGCGCACCAGCCTTTCAGGCCCCCACGCCGCCGCGCCGCACCGGCCTATACAGCGTGTCACGCTCCACCGGCTCGCAGCCGGCCTCGCGGATCAGCCGGCGAATCTGCTCAACCGTCAGTTCCTGCCGGTTCGTCCCGCGTCCGCCACGCTTCGTGATGTCATACCACACCACCGTGCCGTCGAAGTCGTCCACGCCCCAGTTCAGAGCGACCTGGGCCAGCTTGGCCGACTGCATGATCCAGAACGCCTTCACATGCGGGAAGTTGTCGAGCAGCAGCCGCGTTGCGGCCAGCGTCCGCAGGTCATCCAGCCCGCTGGGCCCCGGCAAATGCGCCAGCGTGCTGCCCTCCGGGACAAACGCCAGCGGTACACAGCACTGAAACGCCGCCCGCCCCGCCGCCAGCGACCGATCCTGATGCTCGCGCAGCTTCAGCAGATGCTGCACCCGCTGCTCCACCGACTCGACGTGGCCGTACAGCATCGTTGCGTTCGAGGGAATCCCCAGCTCGTGCGCCACGCGGTGCACATCGAACCAGTCCTGTTCGCCGATCTTCTGCTTGAACGCCTCGGCATGCACGCGCTCGTCGAAGATCTCCGCCCCGCCGCCCGGCAGGCTGTCCAGCCCCGCCGCCCGCAGCTCTGTCAGCACCTCGGCGATGCTCATCCGCGGCCGCGCGATCCGCCCGAAGTGCACGATCTCCACCGCCGTAAAGGCCTTGATGTGCAGCTCCGGGCAGCGTGCCCGAATCGCCCGGCACATGTCCGTGTAATAGGAGAACGGCAAGGTCGGATGTAGCCCGCCGACGATGTGTACCTCCGTTGCGCCGCGCTCAGCCGCGTCCGCCGCCAACCCCGCAATCTCGTCCACCTCGTACACATATCCATCCGCCGGCGCCGGCCCGTGCGCGGCAAAAGGCCGATAAAACGAACAGAACTTGCAGCGCAGAACGCAGTAGTTCGTGTAGTTAATATGGCGATTGATGTTGTAGTACGCGCGCCGCCCGTGCCGCCGCTCGCGCACCAGGTTGGCCAGTTCCCCCAACGTGAACAGATCGCGCGTGTCGAATAGAATCAGGCCGTCCCGGGCGTCGAGCCGCTCGCCGGCCAGGACCTTGGCCCGGATCGGCTCCAGAGCCGGATCAGAAATCGTGTGGCTTGCCGTCGCCATTGCTCCGCTCAGCGGTCGCCGTCCGCCCGGCAACTACGAGGGGCCGAAGCGGCGGCACCCGCAGATTCTAGCGGCCGGAGCAGCGCCTGGCGCCCCACGGAACGGTGACAATCATGCCCCAGAAGTCCATGAAACGCCTGATCCTGCCTGCCCTGCTACTCGTTGTGATAGTGCTGTTCGTGCTGGCCGAGACACGCGACGCGTGGCTCCCACAACGCGGCGGCAGCGCGGGCGCCGGCCCGCCGGCGCCCGGCGCGCACCTGCCCGGACTGGTCGTCCCCACCATCCAGGCCCAATCACTGGCCGGCGACACCATCAACTTCCCCGACGACTATCGGGGCAAACTGGTGCTGCTCGACTTCTGGGCCACGTGGTGCCTGCCGTGTCGCGTGGAGATCCCCATCCAGCGCGCCGCGCGCGACAGATTCGGCGCGCAGGGGCTCGCGATCCTCGGCGTGACGCTCGACCAGAGCCAGGGCGTGCCGGCCGCGTACGTCCAGCAGTTCGTTCGCGAGAATGGCATTACCTGGCCGCAGATCTACGCCGGCGCGGCGCAGATCGCCGGCGCTTACCGCGTGTTGGGCGTACCGACCGCCTTTCTCATCGACGGCGACACCGGCCAACTGCTGGCGACCGGCCCCAGCCTGCGTGGCGAAGCCATGCTCGACACTATCCAGAAGCACTTGGTAGCCAAGAGCAACCGCTAGACCCGCTGCGAGTGCTTCAACCACCCCGCGCCGCCACAAGCTGCCGGCGCGCGCGGCCGCCGACCAGCCAGGCCAGCCCCCCCAGGACCACCTGCCCCGCCAGGCCGGGCCACGGGTTGCCACCCGCACTCACGCACAAGAGCACCGTGCCGATCGGCGAGAAGCCGGCCGTGTACAGGTCGACGTAGTTCGGCGCCCGGTTCAGCTCCTCCAACACGGTTAGCACGACTCCGTCAATAATCAGCGGCAGTGCTTGCAGCAACACCAGCGACAAAACCGCCACCAACAGAACCTTCGCTCCGCGCGCCACGAATTGGTAGAAGATGTTGAAGTTGATCCAGAACGCCAGCCCACACGCCACCAGCAGCGCCACCAAGCGCGCCAGTTCCGGCCACTCCGGCAGCCAAGCGCGCTGCACCCAGACCAAACCCGGAATGCGCGTGTGTGACGCGAAGCTCGCCATCAGCAGCAACGTCGCTACCGTTGCCGCGCCCAGCAGGCAGGGCATCAGCACGGTCAAGGCACACCCGCCGCGCAACTCAGCGCCGCTGAGGATCCGGGCGCGATCGCGGCGCACGCGCTCGCTGACCGCCGCGAGCAGCGGAAACAGGGCGACGACCATGAACGCCGCCGTCGAGGCCACCAACTGCGCGATGCCGATGTCGCCCCAATCCTCGTAGATCCACTCGAACGCGCCCGGAAGGGCGACGCCGACGATCAGCGCGCCCGCCCACACCACCAACAGCACCAGCCCCAGCGGCAGGTCGAACATCGGTCGGTGCGGGGCCCGCACCTTGCGACAGGCCGCCTTGATGAAGAGCACGGCCAGCGCAAGCTGTCCCAGAATGCCCGCCAGCACCGCCGCCGCTTCTTCCGGCGCCAGGAACGTCGCGCCGCGGACCACCGGCTCCGGCAGCGCCGCCACCAGCGTTACCCCGCTCAAGAGCGCCAAGCCCGGCACGAACACCACCGCCAGCCAGCCGCCGAAAATAGCGGACACAAAGGCAATCGCCAGGAAACTCGCCTTGCCGCCCGTCGCCAAGGCCGTCAGCAGCACGAGCGCCGCGACCAGCAACGTCACGACCAGCAAGTAGCCATGAAACGCCCACCAGGCGATTGGCTCCCGCCACGACCCCCCCACAGACAGCGCCGTCACCAGGCACGTCCCCGCCGCCAGGCCCACAACCAGCAGCCACGCGGCCTGCAGCGGCGGACCAGCCAGGTAGCCCAACACGATCCGGCCGTTGCTGATTGGCGCGAGCCGATGCGACTCGATCATGCCGCTCTGAAAGTCGCGCATCACCGCCCGGCGGATCGCCATCGGCACAAGCAGGAAGGCCAACAGCGCCTGCGCCGCCGTGACCAGCCCCAGCCAGACCGAAGTTACCCAGCGATATTCGGCCGGCTTAACCGCCTGATAGCTGAGCCCGACCGCCACCGCGATCAGGCCGGCGTAGACGACCACGGTCAGCACGTGGCTGCGCCGGCCACCGGTGAGCTTGTAGTTCGCCCAAATCAACGGGTTAACGCTCATCGCCTCAATCCACCTGGCCGATCCCGCTGCGCAGATACGCCTCCTCGAGATCCGGCCGTAGCGGCCGAAACTCCGCCACCGGCAACCCGGCCCGGATGAGCCGCTCAAGCAGCCGGGCCGCACTGAGCCGATCTGCCCCACACTCCAACTTCAGAGTGTCGCCGTCTACCTCGACCGCCACCACACCCTCGATACTCGCCAGCCGCGTGGCCGCATCGCCTACCCGCTGTGCCAGCACGACCTGATAGCGGCACAGTTCGGCCGTCGTCGCGCCGGCCACCTCCGCCACCGTGCCCCAACTCAAGAGCCGGCCGTGTCCGATAATCGCGATGTGCGTGCAGTACTCCGCCAAGTCAGCGAGAATATGTGAGGACACTATCAGGGCCTTGCCCTGGTCGCGCAAACCGGCCAGCAGACGCCGGAATTGGGCCCGCCCCGCCGGGTCCAGCCCCGCCGCAGGCTCATCGAGGAGGACCACGTGCGGATCGGGCAGCAGCGTGCGCGCCACCGCCAGGCGCTGCTTCATGCCGCGTGACAGCGTCCCGATCTTGGCCTTCCGCTTGTCCGCCAGCCATAACTCGCTGAGCCAGTGATCCCGGCGCTCCGCCGCCAACGACCGCGGTAGACCGTAACAGCGCGCGACGAATTCGAGGAAGTCTTCGACGGTCAGCGTGTCGTACAGCGCCGGCGTATCGGGCGTGAATCCCAGGTGATGCCCGGCCTCGACCGGGCTGCTGAACACGTCCCGCCCCATGACGCGCACTCGCCCCGTGCTGATCGGCTGCAACCCCGCCGCCGCCCGTAGCGTCGTGGTCTTACCCGCCCCGTTCGGTCCTATCATCCCCAGTAGCTCGCCGCCGCGCAGCGCGAAGGAGACCCCGTCCACGGCCACCAGTCGGCCGTAGAGCACGCGCACATCCTCCAGCTCCAACAGTGGCTCAGCCATCGCCAACCCTACCCCCGCATGAGTCGCCACCTGCGTGGCGAATCGAGTATCATGCCGACGGAATCGTCACACTGCCGGCGACACCGTCCGTCTCGGCACCTTGGGATTTGAACATGCACCAAGCCCCGCCCACCTTCAGCACCTTCTGGCTCACCCCCGTGGTCGCCGGCGCGGCCCTGGTCCTTGTCGGTCTGCTGATCTTCAAGCACCCCGAACTCCTGGCATACTTCGTGGCCGGCGTCTTCGTCGCCGCCGGACTGGCCCTGATCGGCATGGGCTGGAACCTGCGTCGGCGCGTCAGCTACCGCCGCCTGGACTCCGACTGGCATGGCCCGGCCGAGCAGGACTGACAACAGGCGGTCGACCTGACGCTACAGGGCCTGCAGTATCGTCGCCGTCGTGCTGCTTTCCGTGGCGAGCTGTAGCACCGCCTGGAGCAGCGCGCCGAGGAACGCCGACGACGCGTTGATGACGCCGTCTTCGACCGCCGTCCGGGTCGTTGTGTCGCAGCCGACCAGCAAGGCCAGGCCGCATAGCAGCAATGCCGCCAGCCGCCACGAAGAAACCCACTTACGATTCGTTCGCATTCGATACTCCCGATCCGCCCGGGACTCTGCACCCGAGCCATCCTATCCTCACCCCGTATGTCTTGCCACCCACAACGGCGACGACGACGACCTTCCACTGGTACCATTACGGCAGGACGCGGTTGCGGCCTCAAAACCGGTAAGCCACCGCCGGCACGAACCTTAACCCCGCAATGCCCTGGACTTACGCTCCGCAACGCGGTCCGCCCCATGCGGGTGGCACCGCGCGTGTACCTCTTTAAGCCGTCGCGTCTGCACATGCGTGTAGATTTCCGTCGTGCTTACGCTGGCGTGCCCCAGCAGCTCCTGCACGACCCGCAAATCCGCGCCACCCTCCAATAGATGCGTCGCGAAGCTGTGTCGCAACGTGTGCGGACTTACCTGCCCCGGAATCCCCCGCCGCACCGCCTCGCGTCGCACCAGCCGCCAAACGGCCGTCCGCTCCATGCGCCCGCCCGTTCGGCTCAGAAACAACGGCAGACCGGCTGCGGCGCTACGTCCCAGCGGCGTCTTGTAACGCCCGCGCTCCAGGCCCCGTTCGAGCAACAACGGCCGCGACTGCTCGCGATAGACCTCCACGGCATCCCGCGCGGCCCGCCCGATCGGAACGACCCGCTCCCGCCGACCCTTGCCCATGCAGCGCACGTAGCCGACCTTCAAGTCCACATCACGATCGTCCAGCCCGCACAGCTCGCTCACGCGCAGCCCACAAGCGTAGAACAGCTCCAGAATCGCCCGATCCCGCAAACCCAGGTGCTGCGTCAGATCGGGCGATTCCACCAGCTCCACCGTCCGATCGAGGTTCAGCGTCTTCGGCAAGCGCTGCCAGCACTTGGGCGATTCGAGCAGCGCCGTGCGGTCCGTGCTGATCTGCTTCGTGGTGTGCAGCCAGCGCAGCCACATGCGGATCGCCACCACGTGCCGCGCCAGCGTAGTCTCGCGGTAACGCTCCTCCAGCAGCTCCAGCAAGTATGGCTGCCAGACTTCCGGCGTAATGGCATCCCAGTCGTCGATACCCTTACGCCGCAGGTAATCCCCCAGCCGCCGCAAGTCGCGCCGGTAGGCCAGCAGTGTGTTCGGCGACAAGCCCAACTCGACGCTTTGGTATATCCGGAAGGCCTGCAGCGCCGCCTCAAACGCGGGCGTGCACTTCCAGCGCGAGCCGGCCTTCTGGCGGGATGAGCGGGCGGTTTTCGGTCCGGCATCCACGAGTTGAACAACGCCTCCATGCGTGCGAACTGACCATCCGTGCGTATGCGGCCGTCATTATACCCGCGCCCCTGCCACTAACCAGCCGACCGACCGTCAGGCACCCAGCGCGGCACAGGCCGCCGTCACTACCGCCCGCACGCACTCGTCCCACTCCGCTCGAACCCGGGCACCGGAAGCGCGGGTGTGCCCGCCGCCGCCGAACTGCCGGGCCAGGGCCGACACGTCCAGCGCACCCTTGCTGCGGAAGTTGATGCGGATGTTGTCGGGCTGCTCCGTGAACAGAATCGCCGCTTCCGCCGACCCCAGCCGCCGCGCCTCATTCACCAGATCTTCCGTATCCGTCGCGTCCATCCCAAGGGCCGCAAAATCCGCCAGCCGCAGATACATCACTGCCAGCCGGCCGCCGGCGTGCAGCTCAAGCGAGTCCAACACGCGACCGGCCAGCCGCAGCCGTTCCGGAGTATCCCGCTCGTAAATGCTGGCGTAGATACCGTCCGGCTGCGCCCCCGCGGCCACGAGTTTCGCCGCCACTTGCAGCGTCCGCGCGTCCGTATTCGCGAAGCGAAACCAGCCGCAATCCGTCCCGATCCCCACCAGCAGCGGCGTCGCCAGCGGCCCATCAAGCCGCACGCCGGCCCGCCAGGCCCACTCCGCAATCAGCACGCAGACCGCCGCGGCCTCCTCGTCAATCAGCCGCAGGTCCCCCGGCCGCGTGCCGACCGCATCGCGCGTCGCGTGATGGTCCAGCACCAGCGTTCGCGGCGCCTGCGGCAGAAAATCCGCCACCGGCTCAAGTTGCGTGTACGCGCACGTGTCCAGCACTACTACCGCATCGCATGACGCTTCCAGGGCTGCCCGCGACGACTCCCACATCTGCCAGTCAGCCGCATCCGCCAGTAGCTCGTACCGGCGCGGCAACGGCTCATACAGCGCCACTTGCGGCGACTGACCGCGTTGCCGCAGCGCCCCGGCCAGAGCCGCCAACCCCCCGAGGGCGTCGCCGTCCGGCCCGCGATGCGTCAACAGCAGCGGCCGCCGACAGTCTTCCAGCCATTTCGTCGCGTTGTCGTATTCGCTGTTGGAGGCCATGATCCGCGATTGTATGCCAGGACCGTCCCAATGACAGTACCGCCCGCGACGACGTTGCCGCAGTTGCTGCACCCCGCGACCTACCGTCCGTGCGAGTGGGACCTGGCCGCCGACCCCAGCGGACGCGCCTACTGGGTGGGCCTGTTCATTACACATCTCGACCTGCTCACCGACCTGATTGTCCAGGAATACCCCCGGACCAACGGCCGCCAGGTCGCCGCCTTCCGCCGGGACTACGTGGCAACCATGCAGTCGTTCGAGGCCGATCCGGAGCGTTTCGCACCCGCCGACGTGCTGCGCCTCACGGCCCTGCGGCGTGATCTGCTGACACGGCACGGGTTCCCCGACCCATTCCTGGGCGTCAAGCAGCGCGAGAACGAGGCCGCCCTGGCGCTGCTGCCGGGCGTTCTGGCGGAGCTGGAAGCGCTCCCGGCGAATGCACAACTGGAGGCCCTGACCGTCGGCCTGATGGCGGGCAACATCTTCGACCTGGGCTCGCCGGCAACGATTGCCCAGTATCAGGCCGGCCTGGCGGGCTTTCGGGAAGCGCGGGCGCGGCAGCCGGCGCGGCCCTGGCTCATGGATGACCTCGAACCCTGGCAGGCTCGCTGGCGCGACGCGCCCTATCGGCACGTGTTCTGGTTCGTCGATAACGCCGGCAGTGACATCTGGTTAGGCTGCATCCCCCTGGTGCGCTGGATGCTGCGGGCCGGCGCCCGGGTCACCCTGGCCGCCAACAGCGGTCCGGCCCTCAACGACATCACCGCGAGCGAGCTGGTTGCGCTGTTGCCGCAAGCGGGGGCGGCGGTCCCCGACCTGGGGGAGGCGCTTGCCGGCGGTCGGCTGGCCGTGGTCGCCACCGGCAGCGACCTGCCGCTGCTGGACCTGACCAGGCTGGACGCGCGCTGCACGGCGGCCGCCGCAGACGCCGACCTGATCATCCTGCATGGCATGGGCCGCGGGATCGAGAGCAACTTCTCCGTCCGGCTGCGCTGCGACAGCCTCCATACCGCCAGCCTCAAGGACGCGCAAGTGGCCGGTCAGATCGGCGGGCGTTTGTTCGATTGCGTCTGCGCGCTGCGTCCGGGCGGCTGCCCCCAGGCAACTGACGTGAAGAAAACGGCTCCTTGACGGCGCGCAGGCAGAGGATACGATTCTAGTTGTTCGGTAAACCGGCGGGCGTTTCGGCGCACGAGCGGACGAGCGTCAAGTACTCTGGCACACGAGGGAAAGCCATGGCAGACCAGTCGAAAGCCCCCAGGGAGCGGATTAACATCACATATCGCCCGGCCACGAACACAAAAGAGCAGAAGGAACTCCCGTTCCGCATGGCGATGCTGGGAGACTTCACGCTGCGGCCGGACGACACCCCGCTCGAAGAGCGCAAGCCGATCGCCGTTGACAAGGACAACTTCAATGACGTTATGAAGAGCCATGAGTTGAACGTCAGCGTGAATGTCCCCAACAAGCTGACCGGCGCGGAAGGCGATGAGCTGGCCGCCCGGCTGCAATTCGGCACGCTCAAGGACTTCGAGCCCGAGCAGGTCGCCCGGCAGGTGCCGGAGTTGCGGCAACTGCTGGAGACGCGCGAAGCGCTCAGCGCGCTGAAGGCGCCCTTTGCCAACGTCCGCGAGTTCCGCCAGAAGATCGAGAAGATCGTCAAGGACGAGGAAACCCGTCAGAAGCTGCTCGACGTCTTCAAGGAGATGCAGTCAGAAGGGGGCGGCGGCGCTGGGGAGTAAACCGGGCGCACGCCGTTACCCGTCGCTCGTGGATCCTTGTACCCTGTAACGCCGTGTTGGGCACGGCCTGAAATCGGAGATAACCAATGGCTGACGCGCCAGATGCCGCTCGAGCACCGGCCGAACATGAGCTGCCCGCAGACCTGTCCGCTGTCCTCGACGAATGCGTAGTCGCCACCCGCGCCGCGCGCGACGACGAAACCAAACGCATGTACCGCCGCGCCGTGGAGGAGTTCCTCCGCCGCGTAGTTGCCACGCCGGAAGTGAAGATCGACAAGGCCCTGATTGACAGCTACGTGGCCGAGATCGACCACCGGCTCAGCTTGCAGATCGATGAGATCCTGCATCATCCCGATGTGCAGAAGCTCGAGTCGGCCTGGCGCGGGCTCAAGTTCGTCGTCGACCAGACTGACTTCCGCGAGAACATGAAGATCCACATCCTCAACGTCTCCAAGGATGAGTTGTTGGAGGACTTCGAGAACTCGCCGGAAATCCCCAAGTCCGGTCTATATCAGCACATATACACTGCTGAGTTCGGCACCGCCGGTGGCGAGCCCATCGGCGCCATGATCGCCAACTACGAGTTCGGCCCCGGCCCGCGCGATATCGCCCTGATGCAGAAAGTCTCCGCCGTCGCCGCCATGGCGCACTGCCCGTTCGTGGCGGCGGCCGGTCCCGAGATGTTCGGCGTTGACGATTTCCGCGAACTACCCAAGCTCAAGGATCTCCAGAGCATTTTCGAGGGGCCCCAATACACCAAGTGGAACTCATTCCGCGACACGCCGGACAGCCGCTACTTCGCCCTGACGATGCCGCGTTTCCTGCTGCGGCATCCGTACGACCCGGACGCCAATCCGGTCAAGGCCTTCAACTACTCTGAGCAGGTCACCGACGACCACCGCAAGTACCTGTGGGGCAACGCGTCGTTCGCCTTCGCCACGCGCCTGAGCGACAGCTTCGCCCGTAGCCGCTGGACGATGAACTGCACCGGCCCGCAGGCCGGCGGCATGGTCCAGAACCTGATTCTGCACCAGTACAAGACGCTCGAGGGCATCGAGACCAAGATCCCCACCGAAGTGCTCATTTCGGATCGCCGCGAGTTCGAGTTGGCCGAGTCCGGCTTCATCGGCCTGACCATGTACAAGAACACCGACAAGGCCTGCTTCTTCAGCGCCAACTCCGTGCAGAAGCCCAAGACCTACCCGGACACGAAGGAAGGCCAGCGCGACCAAACCAATTACAAGCTCGGCACGCGCCTGCCCTACATGATGATGATTTCGCGGCTGGCCCACTATCTGAAGGTGATCCAGCGCGATAACCTCCAGACCTGGCAATCACCCACCAAGATGCAGACCGAGTTGAGCGACTGGATGCGGCAGTACGCGGCCGACATGGACAACCCGACCGCCGAGGTCGCCGATCGGCGCCCCATCCGCAAGTTCAACATCGAGGTGTCGGAAGTGCCGGGCGAGGTCGGCTTCTACAAGGTCGACATGCAGGTCATGCCGCACTTGAAGTTCGAGGGTGCCAACTTCACGCTGTCGCTGGTGGGCAAGTTGGACAAGGAGTAATGCCGGCTCCTGCGGCGAAACGGCCGGAGAAGCGTGGGAACGGTTTGGCGCTGCTGGGAGCCCGGCTGTTCGCAGGGCGCGCCCATCGCAAATGGCACTGCCAAGCGGGCCCCGGCAACAACGCCAAGGCACATTGCCTATAACATCTTCTAAAATAACGTGTTAGCGATTGAGCGGCGCGCTAGCGGCGACAGACATGGCCCTGGCATGCCGAATGCAGCAACTCGGTGCGCAACGACTCGAAGTCGAGCCCGATGCAGTGCGGGGTGGCCCGTAGGACGGCCGGCCGCATCGGATTCCAGAAATCACTGACGGCAAGGAGAAACAAGACATGCCACTGCCAGCCCACATGACATTGGAAGGCGAGAATCAGGGCGCCATCATGGGTTCCTGCGAGATGCGGGGCCGCGAGGACACGGTCCTCGTCGAGGCCTTCAACCACGAGGTGCGCATGCCGCGCGATCCGCAGAGCGGCCTGGCGACCGGCAAACGCATCCACAACCCCCTCTGCGTCGTGAAGGTTTTCGACAAGGCGACGCCGAAACTCTACCAGGCCCTGTGCACGGGCGAGCGGATGAAGAACGTCACCATCAAGTGGTACCGCATCGAC